>Ga0316204_10000028_pt1 | contig 692469 bp, 673 predicted proteins | sample 6monrhotite_MG_2_FD_205661 | JGI IMG/M metagenome (GOLD analysis project Ga0316204, IMG submission 205661) | Microbial mat bacterial communities from mineral coupon in-situ incubated in ocean water Damariscotta River, Maine, United States -... | ecosystem: Environmental > Aquatic > Marine >...
GCCTGCCATTCGTCGAAGGTGACTTCGAAAATGCCGATGGCGAACGGTTTGTCGATGGTGACGCGGTGTGCGGGGCCTTCGTTTTTGTGCCGCCCGTCTTGGCCCATGATGTAGCTGCCGGGGGGGATGATGGCGAGTTCTGGGCAGGTATCGCAATCTTTGATGCCGGCAAAGCGGGACGGTGCGACGCTATCGGCGCATGCTGCCCCGCCCAGGGTCAGGGCCAAAAGCAGAGAAGCGAGGGAGGCTTGGAAAAATTTTATGCGCATGCCCGGAGTGTAGGTAAACAAATGACGTTTGTCATGATCTTTCAAGCCGTTTCATAGCCCAGCGTGCGGTTTCACGAATGCTTTCGTTTGCATCTTCGCTGAGCGCTTCGGCAAACTCATGCAATGCAGGTGTGCCTGAATTGCCGATCGCGATCAAGGCATTGCGCACCATGGGGTTGCGCCGGGTGCGCTTGACGGGGCTGCCGGCGAACGCTTGACGAAATTCCGCATCATCCAGTCCAGTAAGGTCGGCAAGACGCGGGGCCGTAAGTTCGATACGTGGTAAAAAATTAGGTTCGGTGTGGGGGATGGAAAATTTAGTCCACGGGCATGCCGCCAAGCAATCGTCGCAGCCGTAGACATGATTGCCCATATTCGCCATTAGATCCGGGGCGAGCGCGCCCTTGTGTTCGATGGTCAGGTACGAAATGCATTTTCGCGCGTCCATACGGTAGGGTGTAATGGCCCCGGTAGGGCAGGCGTCCAGACAGGCGGTGCAACTGCCGCAGTGATCGACCGTTGGCTGATCTGGCTCTAGCATCAAGGTCGTGAACACTTCGCCCAAAAACAACCACGAGCCGAATTCACGGCTGACTAGGTTGGTGTGCTTGCCCTGCCAGCCAAGCCCGGCCAATTGCGCCAGCGGTTTTTCCATCACCGGCGCGGTATCGACGAAGACCTTGATTTCGCAGTTCAGCTCTTCGACCATCCAGCGGCCTAACGCTTTGAGACGCTTTTTCACCACATCGTGATAATCTTTGCCTTGGGCGTACACGCTGATGGCGGCACGGTCCTTGATGTCGTGAATGGCTACGGGGTCGGTGCGGGGGCCGTAATTGGTGCCCAGCACGATCACCGATTTGGCCTCGGGCCACAGACCATCGGGACTGGCCCGGTGTTCATGACGGCCTTCCATCCAGGCCATGGTGGCATGGCGACCTTTCTCGACATAGGTCTTGAGGTTTTCACCATGGACCTGGGCCAAGTGTGCAGGAGCAAACCCGACGGCATCAAAGCCGACCTCTTTGGCCTTGGCGCGGATAACATCCTTGACGCTGTTGGTCGGGGTCTGTGAAGTGGGCATGGGCTGGTGGTTCTTGCTTCAACGTTCAATCGGGGCTAAATCCTGGGGCAAAGGCTATCCCAGAGCAAGCGGAGAGACGCATGACACAAGTAAAAACGAAAAAAGCCGTTGTGCTGTTGAGCGGCGGACTGGACTCATCCACCGTACTCGCCATGGCCCAAGACACGGGTTATGAGGTTCATGCGCTCAGTTTTCGCTATGGCCAGCGCCACAGTTTTGAGTTGGAATGTGCGACCCGCATCGCTTTGGGGGCTGGTGTTGTCCGGCATGTGATTTTGGATTTGGACCTGTCGCAATTCGGCGGTTCCGCGCTGACCGATGACATTGCTGTGCCCAAGGATCGCAACGAAAGTGAGATGAGTGGCGAGATTCCCGTCACCTATGTGCCCGCGCGCAACACGGTGTTTTTGTCGTGCGCACTGGGTTGGGCGGAAACCCTTGGCACTGGCGATATCTTCATCGGCGTCAATGCGCTGGACTATTCCGGTTATCCCGATTGCCGCGCCGAATACATCAATGCGTTTCAGACCATGGCCAATTTGGCCACCAAGGGCGGCGTCGAAGGCACTCTGCCCGTGACCGTTCACACGCCGCTGATCGACATGAGCAAAGCCGAAATTATCAAACGCGGGCTTGAACTCGGTGTTGACTATGCGATGACCATCAGCTGTTACGACCCGGGTGAAACGGGGGCAGCGTGTGGTCATTGTGATGCCTGCCAATTGCGTCTCAAGGGCTTTCGCGAGGCGGGCCTAGATGATCCCGTGGCCTACCAAATGCCTTGATTTGCCTTGAACTTAGGGCGCATTGGCGCTAAATCCCTGATCAACGCAGAAAATCAAATGACAAGGTCCCGTTATGAGCGGCTTCATCCACGGTTTTTTCCAGTGGCGCTTCACCGCGCTGTACATCGCGCTGATCGTTGCCGTGAACTACGGCTTTACCGTCGTGTCGTTGGTCGAACTGCCGGGCGGTATCATGTGGCCGCCGATGTCCTTGGTGGTGGGGTTTGTCTTCGTCGTGCGCGATTTCGCCCAGCGTGAAATCGGCCACCGCGTGTTGTTCGCCATGGCGGCTGGTGTGGGACTTTCGTACTTCATGGCCGACCCGTATGTTGCGATGTGGTCTGCGATTGCGTTTTTGGTCAGCGAGATGGCGGACTGGACCGTCTATACGTTCACCAAACGCCCCATGTCGGAACGCGTGATCTATTCGTCCGTGCTCAGTGCGCCGCTGGATAGCGCGGTGTTTCTCATCGGCCTTGGCATAGCCACCCCGGCGGGCATCGTCGCCATGGCGGCGTCGAAGCTTTTGGGCGCCGTTGGCGTGTGGTGGTTGATGCGTCGTCGTGAACAGCAAGGCGTGCTGGCAGCTTAATTGTCTGTTTTGCCCTCGACGAAATCGACCTCATCTTCTTCAATTGTCCACGGTTCTGAGCGGCCCGCATCGGACCACTCAATCATAGCTGCAAGACCCTGAACCGCCTTCATATAGGCTTGACATGTGGGGTTGAGTTCCACGGCATAGGTGGTGAAGCGGCTGACGATGGGGGCAAACATGGCGTCGGCATTTGAGAATGCGCCAAATAGGAAATCGCCATCCGCACCATAAGTTTCCCGGCATTCGGTCCAAATGTGTTCGATGCGGCGAATGTCGCGCTCGACCTGGACCTTTTCTTCAGCGGTGCGACCACGCCCACGACCAGGGTCGAAATTGCGAATGTTCATCGGCATGTTGCCACGCACAGCAGTGAAGTTTGCGTGCATTTCGCTACTGATTGCGCGCGCGTGAGCGCGTGCGGCTTTGTCTTGTGGCCATAGGTTGGCGGCGGGCCAGGTTTCGGCGACGTATTCCAAAATTGCCAGCGTTTCCCAGATTACCAGACCATCATGCTCCAAAACCGGAACGGTACCACCGGGCAACTCGGCCTTGCGCTCGGCCCAGTCGTCTTCAAAAAGCGGCACCAGCTTTTCATCAAAATCGACGCCGGCGATCTTGAGCGCTAACCATGGGCGAAGCGACCAGCTTGAATAGTTTTTATTGCCGATGATGAGCAGAGGCTTGGACATGGTGCATTCCTTTTAAATCTGAACCGGGAAGAATTTTTAGGCCATCCGGCCTTCAGGTAAAGCGAAATAATGTCCTGGGACAATGCTTCGTTTCCAGCAGCTGGGTCTAGCCCCGGCCACGGTAAGGCGCGACGCCTTGATCTGGGATCCACACGCCTTCGGGTGGGGTTCCGGTTTGCCAGAACACGTCGATGGGGATGCCGCCGCGCGGATACCAGTATCCGCCGATACGCAGCCATTTGGGCTTTGCGGCTTCAATGAATTTTTTGGCGATTCCAATGGTGCAATCTTCGTGGAATGCACCGTGATTGCGAAAGCTGGTGAGATAGAGCTTGAACGATTTGCTTTCCACCAACAGCGCACCGGGGATGTAGTCGAGCACGATGTGGGCAAAGTCGGGCTGGCCGGTAACGGGGCAGATAGAGGTGAACTCCGGCGCGGCAAAGCGCGCCACGTAATCGGTGCCCGCCTGCGGATTGGGCACGGTTTCCAGTATCGCGTCTTCCGGCGAGGTAGGGGCATCGACGTTCTGGCCCAGTTGGCCCAAGGTCTCGATTTTCATGTCGCTCATATCTCAAATCCTCAGATGGGCTAGATGGGTTCGATATCGCCCAGTTCGCGGGTCGCGGCGAAGTCGCGCTGGAAGTCGGCGAAGCGACCGTCGGCAATGGCACTGCGAATGCCCTGCATCAGCTGTTGATAATAGTGCAGGTTGTGCCACGTCAAAAGCATTGCGCCCAAAATTTCGTCGGCTTTGTTCAAATGATGCAGATAGGCGCGCGAATGATTGGCGCATGCTGGGCAGGTGCAGCTTTCATCCAGCGGGCGTGGGTCTTCGGCGTGGCGGGCGTTGCGGATGTTGATGGACCCGCGCGGCGTCCACGCTTGACCTGTGCGCCCCGACCGGGTTGGCAAAACGCAATCAAACATGTCAATGCCGCGCGCCACCGCACCAATGATGTCTTCGGGCTTGCCCACACCCATCAAATATCGGGGTTTGTCGGTGGGCAGGTGCGGGGTGGTGACGTCCAGTGCTGCGAACATTTTTTCTCGGCCCTCGCCCACAGCAAGTCCGCCGACTGCGTAGCCGTTAAAGCCAATGTCTTTCAATGCGTTGGCCGATTGCTCGCGCAGGTCTTCGTGAATGCCACCCTGACAAATGCCGAACAGGCCATAGCCGGGGCGGTCGACAAATGCATCGCGGGACCGCTGGGCCCAGCGCATGGACAGTGCGGTGGCGCGAGCGACTTCGTCTTTTTCGCACGGGAACGGCGGGCATTCGTCGAAGCACATGGTGATGTCGGCGTCGAGCAGGTGCTGAACCTCGATCGAGCGTTCGGGCGTGAGCTTGTGGTAGCTGCCGTCGATGTGGCTTCTGAAGGTCACACCCTCTTCGTCGAGCTTGCGCAGGTCGGTCAGGCTCATCACCTGATAGCCGCCGGAATCGGTCAGGATCGGCAAATCCCAATTCATGAATTCGTGCAGTCCGCCGAGCTTGGCGATGCGCTCCGCCCCTGGTCGAAGCATCAGGTGATAGGTGTTGCCGAGGATGATTTCCGCCCCGGTCGCCTTGACGCTGTCGGGCATCATTGCCTTGACCGTTGCCGCCGTGCCGACCGGCATGAAGGCTGGGGTGTGCACGGGGCCATGTGCGGTGGTGACGCGCCCGGTGCGCGCGCTGCCGTCTTGTCCCAATAGCTCGAAGCCGAATGCGGTCATGATTGGTTGTCCTCGTTACGGGTGAGAAGGCAGGCATCCCCGTAAGAATAGAAGCGATAGCCATTTTCGATGGCGTGTTTGTATGCCGCCTTCATCCGGCCCAACCCTGCGAAGGCTGATATCAGCATGAACAGGGTCGATTTCGGCAGGTGAAAGTTGGTCATCAACACATCGACGATTTTAAAGCGGTAACCAGGCGTGATGAAAATAGCGGTGTCGCCCAAGAAGGGGGGCAGGGCGCCGTCATCCCCGGCGGCGCTTTCCAGCAAGCGCAACGCTGTGGTGCCGATGGCGACCACCCGTCCGCCGTTTGCGCGGGCGGCGTTGATGATTTCGGCGGCCTCGGCTGAAATTTCACCCCATTCGGAATGCATTTGATGATCGGTCGTGTCTTCGACCTTGACCGGCAAAAACGTTCCCGCGCCAACATGAAGCGTGATGCGAACGGTTTGCACGCCGCGCTCTTCGATGGATTTTATCATGCGGTCGGTGAAATGCAGGCCCGCGGTGGGGGCGGCGACTGCGCCAGGGTGAGTCGCGAATAGGGTTTGATAGGCGTCGCGGTCCTCAGCATCACCCGTTTTGGGGCGCTTGATGTAAGGTGGAAGGGGCATCACGCCGACCTGTTCCAGCGCTGCCATCAGCGCTTCGTCGGAACGGTTGAAGCGCAGCTTTACATCGCCACCCTCGCGCTTTTCCATCACTTCAGCCTGTAAATCGCCCTCGAACCGGACGGTGTCGCCGATTTTGAGTTTTTTGGCTGGGCGGGCAAAGGCGTACCATGTGTCCAGGCTTTCGCGTTTGTGTAACGTGACTTCGATGCCAGCCTCGCCACGCTTGCCCACCAAACGTGCGGGGATCACTTTGGTGTCGTTGAAGACCACGATGTCGCCTGATTGCAGGCCTGCGGCTAAGTCCAAAACACCTTTATCTTCAATAGACGTGTCACCCACTACAAGCAGGCGTGCGCTGTCCTTCGGGCTCGCGGGGTGTTGCGCGATGCACGATGAGGGCAGGTCAAAATCGAACAGGTCGACCTTCACTTTGGCGGTCCTTTTTTTGTGTACATTGGGGCTTTTAGCGGTGAAACGGGGCGGAGGGTAGGGAAAAGCAATCGCTTTGGCAAACTCCGATAATTGTCTGATATTTGGTCGGGAATTATCCGTGTGACGATTATTGAATGTAACCCCTTGGGATTTCGGTATTTTTATCGTAAATTGAATTCTTATAGATTAAGAAATGCTAGCGGGATTAACCCGGCGGCGTTCAATGTGTTCTAGACTACGGGCCCTCTGCATGGCGCAGAATGAAGAAGTTACATTCGAACTATTGGTTAACACCGGCGCCAAGTGGGAGGCTCAGGGGGTGTACGCTGCGCATGAGCAACGCACGGCAGTTGCTGATGCAAGGTCCTTGGCCAAAGTGTCCACCGTCAAGGGTGTGAAGGTGGTCAAGGAATTCTATGACGCCAAGGCCGGCGCCAGCCGCTCGCTGACTGTTTATGAGCACAAACAGAATCAGCCCGCGCAGACGAAACCAGCTTCTCGGGCAAAAAAAGCTCCCAATACGTCTAAGGCATCGACCGTCGGGGACGCTCGCGAGGAGCAGGCCGATACCGATGCGCCGCGGCCAAAAGGCAATTCTTTTTTCGCTGTGCTGATTAAAATTATGATTTCGGTGGTGTTTGCCTTGATCGCCGCAGTGGTGGTGACGCAATTGACATCATTTGCCCTTCGCGAGGTCCACGCGATCGGATTGCTGAAAAAGGGTGATTTCCTGATTGCGGTGTTTGTGCTGGTGTTCGCCATCACTTCGCTGGCGTTGATTACGCGCATCTTGGTGGGGCTTAAAAGTATTGCCCCGATTTTGAAGTCCCGCCCGGCGGCAGAACCCGTACCGGCTAAGCGCACCCGTAATCAACGTTTGACGCCATCGGTTGATACCTATGAGCCCCAACCTCTTGAGGCGGGAAAGGACGATCAGGAGGGCGGCGTCGAAACAGAAGCCGCACTTAAAGCTGAAGAAGAGAAAAGATCCGAGGAAGCGGCCCGCTTGGCAGCGGAAGAAGAACTGAACAAACTCAAGGAATACACCGCGAAAAAGGACGAAGCGGACGCTTTGTCCGAGATCGTGACCATGAACGCCTTCACCCAAGATGCCTTTGATGTTCTGCAAGGGGATAAATCCAAGCAAGATGCGCACACCGTGTTCGGCTTGGTGTTGTTTCTGGTCGGTGCGGTGCAGGCCTTGCGCCACCAACATAAATTATCGGAAGACGTGGCAGGTACGGTGATCGGTCAAGCCCTAGGCAGCTTGGGGTTAAGCAAGGAGCGGGCCGAGCATTTTGTTAAGCATACGGACGAATACCTGATTTCCAATCCGCGCTATTCGCAGATGTTTCAAAACGGACGCGCTGCGATGGGCGATTATCTTGACAACAACACCGGCCCCCGGGGGCTGCTGTCCGATGCGCTGGTGGACTGGGACAAGCCCAAGTCGAAGAAGGATGTCGGTAGCAAGCTGCCGGTCACGGTCTTGTTCACGGACATCGCAGGCTCAACAGCGATGACACAAGAATTGGGCGATGAGGGTGCACAGGTCGTCGTGCGTAGCCACAATCGCATCGTGCGTGAAGCGATTCAGGGTTTTTCCGGCAAGGAAATCAAGCACACAGGCGACGGCATCATGGCGTCGTTCCCATCTGCCGGTGCGGGCGTCGAAGCGGCGATGGAAATGCAAAAGCGTACCGAAACGCACAATCAATCTGATCCGGGGCATCCTTTGGGACTGAAAATTGGTCTCAATGCGGGTGAACCCATTTCAGAAGATGACGATTTGTTTGGCACCACAGTGCAATTGGCGGCGCGCATCGTCGACAAAGCCAGTGCGGGGCAAATCTTAGTTTCAAGCTTGGTGCATGGTTTGAGCCAAGGGAAAAATATTAAATTTGAACGCTTCGCCGATTTGGATATGAAGGGTTTTGATGAACCGGTGAGTGTTTATGAGGTCGTGCTAAAGGCGAAGCCGGTGATTAAACCAGCGGCAAAGCCTCAAGCAAAACCAGAGCCCAAACCAGAACCTGAACCAGAGCCCAAACCGGAACCCAAACCAGAGCCCAAACCAGACCAGTCAACCTCTGCCCCAGCTGCAACCACCGCTGAAAGCAAAGCTGTGGAGAAGGCCCTGCCGGTGTCTAAGGATAAGCCTGAGCCTAAAATTGAGCCTACTTCTAAAGCTGAACCCACATCCGTCCAAGATGCACCTCGACCTGCGGCCAAGAAACAAACCGCACCAAGCCATGTTGTCGAGGATACGCCACCCAATAAATAACCTTTGCTTCAAGGGGTTGGGGGCAGAGCTGGCGATGCGCCAAGCTATCGTTTAAAATTGAAATTGCCTAGATACCGAAACGGGCAGATCGTGGCCCGTCTCAAGAGCTAATAAGACGTTGCGCCGTCAGCAATTTATACATAACATATATGTACATACGGCCCCCCGCCTATGACCCCGGAGCACGCATTTATGTCCCAAAAACGCATGGTTGCCGTTGATGGTAACGAAGCCGTTGCCTCAGTCGCCCACCGCATGAACGAAGTCATCGCCATCTACCCGATCACCCCGTCATCGACGATGGGCGAGTTGTCGGATGCGTGGTCCGCCAGTGGTCGTGAAAATATTTGGGGCACGGTTCCGACCGTGGTCGAAATGCAATCGGAAGCGGGTGCCGCAGGCGCGGTGCACGGCAGTTTGCAGTCGGGGGCGGTGACGACGACGTTCACCTCGTCTCAAGGCTTGTTGCTGATGATCCCCAATCTGTACAAGATTACGGGTGAGCTTTTACCATTTTGCATGCATGTGGCGGCGCGCACCATTGCGACGCACGCTTTGTCTATTTTTGGTGATCATTCCGATGTGATGGCATGTCGGCAAACCGGCATTGCTATGTTGTCGAGTGCCAGCGTTCAGGAAGCCCAGGATTTTGCCTGTGTGGCCCAGGCGGCAAGTTTTGCATCGCGGGTGCCGTTCATGCATTTCTTCGACGGGTTTCGCACCTCGCATGAGGTTTCTAAAATCGAATACCTGCAAGACGATGTGTTAAAAGCCATGTTGCCCGATGCCGCGGTCCAGGCGCACCGCGAGCGCGGTATGAGTCCGGACACCCCCGTGGTGCGTGGCACCAGCCAAAACCCCGACACCTTCTTCCAGATGCAGGAAGCCCGCAACATTTACCATGACGCGACGCCGGACTTTGTGGAGCACGCGTTTGAGACATTCGCGGCGCTTACCGGGCGCAAGTATGGCCTGTACGAATACCACGGCGCAGCGGATGCCGAGCGTGTGGTGGTGATTATGGGATCGGGTGGAGAAACCGTGCACGAAACGGTTGATGTGCTGAATTCCGGCAATGAAAAGGTCGGCGTCTTGCAAGTGCGCCTGTTCCGTCCGTTCAGTCTGGAGCGTTTTGTCGATGCGCTGCCCGCCACGGTTAAATCTGTGGCGGTGTTGGACCGCACCAAGGAAATGGGCGCATTGGGGGAACCACTGTATATGGATGTCGTTACGGCGCTGAGCCGTGCGGGCCGTTCGATCAAAGTGATCGGCGGGCGCTATGGTCTGTCGAGTAAGGATTTTACGGCCTCGATGGTGAAAGCCGTTTATGACGAATTGGCTGCGAGGGCACCTAAAACGACCTTCACCATCGGTATTTATGACGATGTGTCGGGACTGTCATTGGATTGGGACGAGTGTGGAAATTGCTACGAGCCCGGCACCATGCACCGCGCGATGTTCTTCGGGTTGGGATCAGACGGCACGGTTGGCGCAAACAAAAATGCGATCAAGATCATTGCCGACAACACCGACAACCATGTGCAGGGTTACTTCGTTTACGATTCCAAAAAAGCCGGTGCGGTAACGGTGTCGCATCTGCGCTTTTCGACCGAACCGATCCGCTCCGCTTATTTGATCCACGATGCAGAGTTTCTGGCCTGTCACCAGTTTCATTTTCTTGACAGCCTTGACGTGCTGAGCCACGCCACAAAGGGTGGCATATTTTTGCTGAACGCACCTTACGACAAGGACGATGTGTGGGACAAGTTACCGCGTTCGGTGCAAAAGCAAATCGTCGAAAAAGAGCTTAAATTTTATGTCATCGACGCGCGCAAGATCGCTGCGGACGCGGGCATGGGCAAGCGCATCAATACCGTGATGATGGTGTGCTTCTTTGCCCTGTCGGATTTTCTTGATCCCGAGGCATCTATGCGTCACATCAAGGCCGCCATCGAAAAAAGCTATGGTTCAAAGGGCCGCAAGGTGGTGGAGATGAACTATGCGGTGGTGGATTCCACGTTGGAACACCTTCAACAAGTTGACGTGCCGAACACTGTGAGTTCCGCCTTTGTGGTGCCGCCCATCGTGGCATCGTCCGCGCCGGATTTCGTGCAGAACGTCACCGCGAAGATGCTGGCGGGTAAGGGCGATTTGTTACCGGTCAGCGCTTTCCCCGTTGACGGCACATGGCCGACCGACACGGCACAGTGGGAAAAACGTAATCTGGCATCTGAAATTCCCACCTGGATCGAAGGTCTTTGCATCCAGTGCAACAAGTGCGCGTTGGTGTGTCCGCATGCGGCCATCCGGGTGAAGGCTTATGACGGCAGTGCGCTGGACGGTGCGCCGGCGACGTTCAAATCCATGGACTACAAGGGCCGTGAGTTTGGTGAAGGGGCCAAGTATTCGGTTCAGGTGGCACCCGAAGATTGCACAGGGTGTACGTTGTGCGTGATGGTGTGCCCAGGCAAGGATAAACAGAACCCGGACCGGCTGTCGTTGGAAATGCAGCCGCAACCAGAACTTCGTGAACAGGAACGAAAAAACTTCCAGTTCTTCCTCGATCTACCCGAAGCGGACCGCACGTTGATGCGCGGCAACGTAAAGATGACCCAGTTCGCAGAGCCCCTGTTTGAATTTTCCGGTGCATGCTCGGGATGTGGCGAAACGCCTTATATCAAGCTGTTGACCCAGCTCTACGGTGATCGCGCGGTGATCGCCAACGCCACCGGCTGCTCGTCGATTTATGGCGGCAACCTGCCGACCACGCCGTATGCCTGCAACGCCGAAGGGCGTGGCCCCGCGTGGGCGAATTCGTTGTTCGAAGACAACGCGGAATTTGGTCTTGGCATACGTTTGGGCCTGAATAAGCATCACGCCACGGCGCTGGAATTACTGGATCGACTGCGTGGTGAACTGGGCGATGACGCCCTGGTCGATGACTTGATCGCGTCGGATCAGGCCGATGAGGCCGCGATCATCGCCCAGCGTGACCGAGTACAGAATCTGAAAGATAAACTTGCAACCCTCAATGGCGAGCTGGCGCAACGTTTGAGCATCATTGCAGACCACTTGGTGAAAAAGACCCTGTGGATACTTGGCGGTGACGGTTGGGCCTATGATATTGGCTATGGCGGGGTTGATCATGTGCTGGCGTCTGGGGCCAACGTGAACATCTTGGTTCTGGACACCGAAGTCTATTCCAACACCGGTGGGCAACAATCCAAGGCAACCCCCTTGGCGGCGGCAGCCAAATTCGCCAGCGCGGGTAAGGCGGTGCCGAAGAAGGACTTGGGCCTGATGGCGATCAGCTATGGTCATGTGTACGTCGCGTCGGTGGCGTTGGGGGCGAAGGACGCACAAACCATCAAAGCGTTTCAGGAAGCTGAACAATTTGATGGCCCATCCCTGATTATCGCCAACTCGCCGTGCGGCGAACACGGCTATGACTTAGCCGATAGCCTAGAGCATCAGACTTTGGCCGTTGAAACAGGTTATTGGCCGCTATACCGTTTCGATCCGCGTTTAACAGATCAAGGTAAGGCGCCATTGCAATTGGACAGCAAGGCGCCAAGTCGTTCCATTTCCGAGTTTTTGGAAAAGGAAAACCGTTTTATGCAGGTCAAACGCAAGGACCCCGAACGTTTCGCCATGCTGGTGGGGATGCTGGAAGACGAATTGAGCCATCGCCGACAGGTATTCGAGGCCTTGGCGAGCGTTAAAAATGAACCTCGATCAGTTGATGTCGAAGATGCCAATGCGGCGCAATAAGCTCATATAAAAAGCTCTCAGTCGTGAGGGCTATTTATGCGCGCTGGGATTATGTTTTATCGGCGCGCGCCAGTAGACTGTTGCACAACATGCGGAAGAATGGCTCCTGAAGCGCCAATTTCGTTTGCGTGTCGGGGTTTTCCATCAGAATTTCAAGAATACGCCGGTTGCGCCGGGCCTCTTCGTGGTCAAGCTCGTGGCCTTCGATGCTGTCGCGAATGTAATCAACCAGAAATTCGATAATGGTGCGCATTTCCAGATCGACGCTTTCCATCATGCGGCGCATGGCCTGGCGGGACAGGGCGACACAGACGGTCTCTTCGACGGCCGTGGCCGTGGCGATGCGTTCCATATCCGAAATCACCGCCATTTCGCCGATGATTTGGCCGGGACCGGTGACGCCCAGTTCGCGTGCTGAGGCATGGCTGATGCGGACCTTGCCCGACTTGATGATGTAAGCTTCACCACCGCGTCCGCCCTCTTCGAAGAGAATTTCTCCGGCCTCGAATAGCCGAAAACGGGCCAAATGGTCTACCTGCGCTCCGTCTTCGCCCTGTTTTGTGCGCGTAACGGGTGGGGCATCGTTGATGCCCACTTCAAAATCAGTGTCGGTCATCATGGTTCCACTCAGGTAACAGTTAATCGATTAGGTGGTGATCGCAAAAGTGTGCGATGGGGCCGAGCTTGGGTCAAGAGAATCCAGGGATTTTTGAAACTCGTCTTTTGCGAAAGGATAGTGTAGTTTTTTGGGCGAAGATGCTGTGATGGCTGCTATTGCGGCGCAAAACCCTGTGGGTCTGGGATGGTTTTGAGTATGGGGCAGGTTACCAAAAATGCTGACGATTTTGAGTTGCGAACAGGCATAACACGGGACGACATTCGCCGCTTGGCCCGCGTTCATTTGTTTTCCGGCTTGGCGCCGGATGATTTGCGCAAGCTTCTTGAGACCAGTTCGGTCCGTCGATACCCGGACCACACGACCCTGTTTATGGAAGGCGATCCCGCGGATCGTTTTTTCGTCGTCATGGAAGGCTGGGTCAAATTGTTCAGACTCACCGAAAATGGCCATGAGGTTGTGATCTCCGTCGGTTCTCCCGGGGAAAGTTTCGCCGAGGCGGCTATTTTTGACAGCAATGTCTTTCCCGTCAGTGCATCGGCCATTACCGATGTGCGCCTCATTGTGGTGCGCGCGGAAAGTATGCTGCGCCAGTTGCGCGAAGACACGCACTTGACCTTCAACATGCTGGCGTCCATGTCGCGTCAAATGCGGAGCAATGTCACCAAGTTGCATCAGATGTGCTCGATGTCATCAACGGAGCGCCTGGCCGATTTTTTGCTTAATCTGTCCAATTCCCACAATGGCACTGAGACAATTAGATTGCCGCTGGATAAATCTCTTATCGCGGCGCGCCTGGGCATGCAGCCGGAAACCTTTTCCCGTGCATTGGCTAAGCTGAAAGGCGTTGGCGTGCAAAGCGTTGGTCACGATGTGGTGATCAAGGACTTGGATGCTCTTCGCGTCATGGTCGGCGGCGGCAGAGTGAAATGTTAAGCGGTTTAACGTTTTAGTCACGCTTGTTCTCATGCACTCAACGGTCCAACCCCTCAGTCCATTTGGGGGAGTTTGATGCCCCGCCTGGCGGCCATGCTTTTGGCCATGGCGCGCTGGTCGTCGGCATTGAGCCGCAGCCTTGCCAATTCCAAAACCACGTTGTTTTCCCAGTTGAGATGGGAAAGGTGCACCTCGGACAGCAGTTCGGCGGCAGCACGAAAGCTGTGTAGATTCTTTATAGGCTCGCCTTGCGCCAGTTGCGTTAGCCCACTGATGACGCCGTCAGCAAGTTCCCGGTCGCGTACATGTTCGGCGCTCATCAGGTGCAGCGTGTCGTCAAATTTATCTTCAGGCTTGGCCCGCGCGCGGATACGAGGAAACAGGTCCTGTTCTTCATCCGCAATATGCAGGGCAAGATCGTGTTTCAGGCAATACAGGATCGCTTGCGCCGCCTCGGCATCGTCGCCGTCGGCACCACCACCTTTCGCGAACGCCTTGAGAACGGCGCACATATCGCGTTGACGGCAATGATCGGCAAAAATGTATTCGATCGGCTCCAGCAATAAATTATCGGGCAGGCGTTCCAAGGGAATGCGGGGGGGGCTGGGCGATGGTTGATCGGATTTGTCCGGCATGCGCTCCTCCCTTCCTACCGGCGATAAAGCCGTGCCTGTTACATTAATTAGAACACCCCGTGGCGCCAAGTCGTTGACGCAGGTAGACATTCGCCATTGTGCAGGGGGAGCTGGGGGTGTGCATTGACGGACGTCAATCAAAGGACGACTTGGTTGAATGCTTAACAGGCAGCAGCTGTAGCGAAAGCCAAAGGGGCGTTCGTTTCCAGAAATGACCTCATGACCATTTGTTGGATCATTACCGCGCGTAAGCTGAGGGAAAGGCATTGCTTTACATGAAACTTAAATGTTCCTTAGTGCTTGATCTAGCATGATAATGCTAAACTCCCGGTCGGGTGCAGTGCAAAACAAAATAACTGTTCACTCTTCCCGTTTTGCTTCAAACTCGGGTCAGGTCGGAGCTTTAAGAATGAATTATTTTTTAAAAGAAGCTGAAGGTTGGAAAGAATGACAGGCAGCGCAAATCATGTTCTTGATAATTGCTCTATCTTGGTGACGGGTGGGACGGGATCGTTTGGTAAGACATTCATCCGTTATCTGTTCGAGCACCATAATCCTCGTCGTGTGGTGGTTTATTCTCGAGACGAGCTTAAACAGTACGAAATGCAGCAGGAGTTTAACGATCCTGCGATGCGTTATTTTTTGGGAGATATTCGTGACGAGAAGCGCATCGAGAGCGCATTGAAAGGTATTGATATCGTTGTGCACGCCGCGGCGCTAAAACAAGTGCCAGCAGCTGAGTACAATCCGATAGAATGCATTAAAACCAATATTATGGGCAGCGAGAACTTAATCAACGCAGCGATCCGCGCGGGTGTAAAAAAGGTTTTGGCGCTTTCCACGGATAAAGCGGTTAATCCGATCAATCTTTATGGCGCGACCAAATTGTGTTCGGATAAGTTGTTCGTCGCGGCCAATCATCTTTCCGGCAAGGATGGTACGCGCTTTTCCATTGTGCGCTATGGAAATGTGATCAGTTCTCGCGGTAGCGTTATTCCCTTTTTCCGCGATTGTATGAAGACCGGGAAACTGCCCATTACGGACCCCCGTATGACGCGTTTTTGGATACGCGTCGAAGACGGCGCCAAATTTGTGGGCAAGTGTATAAATCTGATGCACGGCGGCGAGGTGTTTATTTCCAAAATTCCTTCCATGCGTATCACTGATCTTGCCACGGCCATATGTCCAGATTGCGAGCAGGAGGTCATTGGCGTTCGCCCAGGCGAGAAGCTGCATGAAATCATGGTGCCCGCCGATGAGGCCCGCAATGCTCTTGAATACAAAGATTTTTTTGTAATCCATCCCAGTATTCGCATGTGGCAATACGATGATAAACGAGCATATGGGGGTGAGGTCGGTCGCCCCGTAGCTGAGGATTTCGAGTACGCAAGTGATAATAACCCAGAATGGGTAGATGCCGAGAGCCTGAAAAAAGTCCTAGAAGAATGATGTGGAGTGGTTAAAGCGGTGAGCGATCTTTCTTTCATCGGCTATGGCCGTCAGTGGATTGATGAGACAGATATAGCCGTTGTTGAGGATGTGCTCCGTGGTGGCTGGCTTACGCAAGGGCCCGCAGTGCCACGTTTTGAAGCGGCATTGGCCGAGCGGGTTGGCGCGAAGTACGCCGTTGCGGTGTCCAGTGGTACCGCGGGGCTTCATCTAGCGGCTATAGCCGCTGGACTCGGGCCGGGGAAGCGCTGTGTTACGTCGACTTTGACTTTTGTGGCTTCGGCCAACGCCGCGCATTACGTGGGCGCCGAAAGTGTTTTGGGCGATATTGACGCCGCGCGTCTGACACTCAATCCACAAGCTGTGCAAGATGCAGATGTTGTCATCCCAGTGCATTTTGCAGGTTTGGATGCGGATATGAGCGCCATTCGCGCCGCCGCTCCCCAAGCCGTGATCATCGAAGACGCCTGTCATGCCCTTGGGGCCGTGCATGAAGACGGGGCCGTTGTCGGTTCCTGTGGGCATTCGGATATGGCGGTGTTCTCGTTCCACCCGGTGAAGTCCATCACCACCGGCGAGGGTGGGGCTGTGGTCACCAATGATAAGGGTATTTACAAACACCTGCAGACGTTGCGTAGCCACGGGATTGTGCGTGACGGGTATCTTGATCCGGATCAGTCCATGGAAAGTGGCGAGGTTGCACCCTGGTACTATGAGCAACAGATGCTCGGCTTCAACTACCGGCTGTCAGATATGCAGGCGGCGTTGGGGCTCTCGCAATTGAAACGGCTGGATGCGTTCACTACGCGCCGCCGCGACATTGCCAAACGTTATGACGAGGCTTTCGCAGGCTGGGCTCATCTGGATCTGGTTCAGGCCGATCCGCTGGAACGCGCGCGCTCGGCACACCATCTTTATGTTGGACTATTTGATTTCGAGGCGCTGAACACCACCCGCACAGCTTTTATGAATGCTTTGCGAGAGCAGGGCATCGGCAGCCAAGTGCATTATATTCCCGTTCACCGCCAAGCGTATCATAAAGCACGTTTGGCGGTGGGGCGGGAGGCATTCCCCAATGCCGAGGCCTACTATGGGCGTGCCTTGTCATTGCCCATTTTTCCAGCGATGACGGATGAAGATGTAGCGCGCGTGATTAGAGTGGTAACCCGCGTGATGGAGTGAGCAATCGCCTCGAAACAACCGGAGAAAATTTGGGTTAACGGGCATTTTAATAATGTCACGGGGGAGCGTAAATGAATGTGATTTGCCGTTTGGTAAACTTCGAAATCTTCATCATTTTTCCTTGCTACGCTGGGATTGGCAAGCTGTATGTGAAGGCACGAGCTTAAACGCAATCCAACAATATTTGATTGTCAATCTTCAGTGTTCACAATTTGAACAGCGTTTGTATTTTATACGGATATGGGGTAAGTTGTTCTACGTTCACGCTGTGAACGTAGAAATGATCCGGTCATGGGGTGGTGTATGCCTGATAGCAACAAAATAAGAGGTGGCTTAAAATTGACTGATCGCGCGACGTTATTGTTGCTGTCTGCGCTTGAAGACGGTGAGTCGGTAACCCAGCGTGGCCTTGCGGCGCGTATCGGCGTGGCCTTGGGGCTCACCAACAGTCTGCTAAAGCGTGCGGCACATAAGGGATTGGTTAAGGTTCGTCAGGCCCCGGCAAAGCGCTTTGCCTACTATGTTACGCCCAAAGGGTTCGGCGAGAAAAGTCGGTTGGTGGCGGAATATTTGTCTACTTCTCTCAATTTTTTTCGTCAAGCACGAGACGAATACGCAGGTGTTTGCGATGCGGCGCAAAGTCAGGGGCATAATCGTGTGGCACTGTTTGGCGTGGGAGAATTGGCGGAAATCGCTACTTTATCCGCTCAGGGTAGTGAATTGGAGGTATCGGCATTTGTCCAGATAGGCTCTAATCAGTCTCAGTTTTCCGGCTTGCCAGTGATTAATAACCTAGATGCAATGTCAAAACTCTGCATCGACGCCGTTATCATCGCCAGTACCGACGCCCCGCAGGATGCTTATGAGTTGTTACGCGGATATTTTGACGAAGACCAGATCTATATTGTGCCGTTGTTGCATGTCTCCCGGCGCCCCGGTGGGAAGGTGCAGCTATGAAATCGTGGTTTGTGGTTCGCACCAAAACTAGTGCTGAGGATCGCGCTGCATGGCATTTGATCAATCAGGGATTTGAAGTCTACCTGCCGCGTTATCGCAAAAAAATTCGCCATGCGCGTAAGACTCAAACTGTGCTGCGGCCAGTTTTTCCCGGCTATATATTTGTCGCTATGGATTTGGCCCAGCAGCGTTGGCGCGCCATAAATGGCACAATGGGGGTGATTTCGCTGGTGCAATTTGGCGATATGCCGCGCCCGGTGTCAGACGATATCATCAACGCTATTCGTGGTCGCGAAAAAGGCGGGGTGGTGACCCTTACTCCCGATAGGTTAGAAAAGGGGGACCGTGTGTGTGTGCGTGAGGGGGCCTTTGCTGAGCGTATAGCCTTGTTGGAAGAAGTTTCTGATGATCGGCGGGTAGTCTTGTTGCTTGACCTTATGGGGCAGGAAGTGCGGGTGATCGCGTCCATGGAGAAACTTTCTAAGGCATCTTAAGAAGTGTTGACTTAGGCCTGAAATTCAAAATCTTCGGGAGAATAACTTCACCTGAAGTGCGGTAGCATGCCTGAAATATTGACTTTAATGGTGTTGGCGGGTCGGGCTTGTAACATTACTGTTTTCTGGTGGTGCAAGGGTTGCTTTGATAGTGGTTGCGTAGCGAGGGAATGATGGGGAATAAAGCGATGCTTAACTCAAAGGCGTTTGCGCAATTTGTTCGGGATGCTTTTCAGAAATCCATTGAAGCTAAGATGGCATTCATGGAAGGAGATGGCCCGGAAAACGTTGCGCAAATGGCAGAAGTTATTGCTAAGGCCTTTGCAGGAGGAAAAAAAATGATGCTGTGTGGAAATGGTGGTTCCGCTGCAGACGCCCAGCATCTTGCGGCAGAATGCTTGGTGCGCTTGCGTCCCACACACAATCGGGATGCTCTGCCTGCATTTTCACTGGCCACAGACACGTCAATGTTGACCGCTTGTGGAAACGATTACGGATTTGATGATATTTTCTCGCGCCCGTTGGCGGCTTTGGCGCAACCCGGAGATGTGCTTCTGAGTATCACCACATCGGGTAATTCGTTAAACGTGATTAGGGCCATGAAAATGGCGCGTGATCTAGGGGTGACGACACTAGGTTTTTTGGGCTGCGGCGGAGGAGAAGCGTTGGCATTGTCTGATTGCGCCTTTGTAGTGCCTTCAAGTGACCCTGGGCGTATCCAAGAAGCGCATATAACAGCTGGGCATACCATGATTGCGCTGGTTGAGGAAATTTTGGTTGCGGATAAGTTTATTGAGTTAAATGTCCGTACGGAGGCATGATCTCGTATTGCTAGGGTCCAGACTCATTCAAATCCAATAGCAAATGAGTGCAGCAAGATATCGTGCGGCGAGAAAGTTTTCTGCGTTTTTGTCATATCGAGTGGCGACGCGGCGGAAATCTTTGAGCCGTCCGAACATCCTCTCAATAACGTTGCGACCTTAGTATCGAGTCTTATTGAACGGATGCGACTGCGTCCTATTGGACTTGTTTGGAATAACCGGCTGAATGCGTCGGGATTTCAAATAGCCCCTCCAATGATCCGCGTCGTAGGCTTTATCGGCGAGCAGGTAACGAGCGCTCGGCAGAGCCGCACCCAACATAACGGCCCCCTTGATATCGGCTGCCTGACCCGACGTCAGAAGAAAAACGAGTGGGCGACAATGTTCATCACTTATGGCGTGAACCTTGGTGTTTCGTCCGCCTTTGGTGCGACCTATGGCCTGAACAGAAGCCCCCCTTTTCCACCCCCGGCGCAACGATGAACTTTGACGTGAGTGGCGTCTATGGATATCTGCTCCGGCGTGTCGGATAAGGCCGCTGTCAGCTCGGAGAAGAGATACAGCCAATGACCTTTTTGAGACCAGCGGTTATAGCGGTTGTAGACTGTCGTTGATGGACCATACTCTGGCGGACAATCCCGCCAGCGACAACCCGATTGAAGAACATGTATAATGCCACTGATAATCCGCCGATCATCCTCCCGACGTCTTCCCGCTGCACGGTATGGCAAATGCGGCTTGATCAGCTCAAACTGACGATCCGATAACCAAAATAGATGTCTCATTGTCCAAAATTCCCATTATTGAGTGTTGGGACATTGAACCACTTAATTGTTAATGAGTTCTGGCCCTAAGAAATTATTGATGCACGGCCCTTAACAATAGTTTTTTAGAAAAGCAACGTGTTATAAGCGACAAATACTGTTATGAAATGAAATGAGTTGAAGCATTGATTATTAGCCGTACACCGTTTCGGGTCTCACTCTTCGGGGGAGGTACCGATTATCCGACTTGGTTTCGTGAGCATGGCGGAGCCGTTCTGGGAACAACTATCGACAAGTATTGTTACATTAGCATACGCCATTTGCCGCCTTTTTTTGATTATAGGCACCGCTTAGTTTACTCCAAAGTAGAGACGGTAAGCGAGTTTGAGGATATCAAGCACCCTGCTATTCGTGGGATATTGCAGGACCGTGGAAATCCAAAAGGTCTGGAAATCCATCATGATGGGGACCTGCCAGCTCGCTCCGGTCTTGGCTCGTCTTCTTCCTTTGTCGTAGGGCTAGTCAACGCACTTCGTGCGCTTGATGGAAAAATGTCTTCATCTCACTTTCTTGGCAATGAAGGCATAAGGATTGAACAGGACGTTCTGGCCGAAAATGTTGGATCTCAAGACCAATTGTGGGCCGCTTACGGCGGTACCAATCGTATTGAGTTTTTTCCAGACAGCACTTTTTCTGTTTCTCCGGTGATCATGTCGCGCAAGCGGCGTTCCGATCTAAATTCTCATCTTATGATGTTTTTTACGGGCTTTACACGTATCGCATCCGAGGTAGCCAAGCAAAAAATTGACAATCTTCACCAACGTGAATTGCAGTTGTTCGCCATGCGTAAAATGGTTGATGAAGCTCAGGACGTCCTAGAATCGGAGGCCCGAGATATTTGTGATATTGGGCGGATGTTGCATGAGAGTTGGTCTTTGAAGCGAGAGCTGGCAGACAGTGTTACGACCACGGATGTTGATGCTATTTACGAGGTGGGAAGGGCTGCTGGCGCCCTAGGCGGCAAATTATTAGGCGCTGGTGGTGGCGGTTTCATCATTTTTTTTGCAAAACCGGAAAATCAAGCGGCCATATCCAAGGCACTGAGTAATCTTGTTCAGGTGAAATTCTCCATTGGCAGTCCCGGTAGCACAATTACTGTGTATGAGCCCGACCTAGATAATTAGTGTGTGATCAGGGATGTTTTAAACCGCTGCACTATCTTATTTGGCGAGGGGTACGTTGAGGCCCCGCTCCCGATACAGGGGCGCTGGTTTCACCACTTTTTTGTAGCGTTCATTATTTTTGGGAGGTCATCTTTGTTGGATAATGAAAGAGAACGCGCTTACCGCAGCATGTATAGAATTCGGCGTGTTGAGGAAGAGATTATTCGCGTTTACGATACGGATGTTATTAAAAGCCCAGTGCATCTCTCTATTGGACAGGAAGCTGTTTCGACGGCTATCTGCGAGACATTGCAGCCTGATGACGTGGTGTTCGGTACGTATCGAGGACATGCACTATATTTGGCAAAGGGCGGCGATTTGAATGGAATGATGGCCGAACTATATGGCAAGGCCGATGGCATGGCCCGCGGCAAGGCGGGCTCTATGCACCTAGTTGACACGTCAGTTAACATGATGGGCACGTCTGCAATCGTTGCAACCACCATTCCACATGCAGTTGGCTATGCATACGCGGCAAAGCTGAAAAAGACAGGCCAGGTGGTTGTCGTATTTTTCGGCGATGGTGCGACAGAGGAAGGGGTGTTTCACGAATCTGTCAATTTTGCGGCTTTGAAAAAATTGCCGATTCTGTTTGTTTGCGAAAACAATCTGTATGCCATTTATACAGGGCTTGATGCACGCGTTGGAGCAACCAAACTCTTGGACCGAGTTCGTTCCTATAATATTCCAGCCGAATACGTGGAAAGTGGGGATTATGACGATATTCATACCGCAGCAAGAAGAGCTGTCCAGGAAATCCGGAATGGCAATGGGCCGCAGTTTTTGGAATGCATGACCTATCGTTGGCGCGATCACGTTGGCCCTGGTGAAGATCGCTATCTTCAATATCGCCCAGACCATGAACTGGATGAGTGGGTCAAAAATGACCAAGTTACAAAGCTTGGCGTCAAGCTTAACGCTGTTCATCGAGCAGCCATTGAAGCTGAGGTTGATGCCTCAATCGTAGCAGCTGTTGCTTATGCAGAGAAAAGCCTCTTTCCTAGTGAGGATGAATTATTGGAGCATGTCTTCCATGACTGAACGGATGATAACTTATGGTGAGGCAATTCGTGAAGCTACGGCGCAGGAAATGGCTCGAGATGATAGCGTTTTTGTGTATGGATTGGGAGTGGATGATCCAAAGGGAATATTTGGCACCACGCTAGATTTACATAAAGAATTTGGTGCGGATCGGAATTTTGACACGCCACTGTCGGAGGATGCGATGACGGGCGTCGGTATAGGGGCAGCCCTTGCTGGGATGCGCCCGATCCATGTTCATCAACGTATGGACTTCCTGCTATTGTGTATGAATCAATTGGTTAATTTGGCGGCCAAATCGAATTATATGTTTTCAGGTGCCATGCCTGTGCCGATAGTGCAGCGGGCTGTGATTGGACGCAGTTGGGGGCAGGGCGCGCAACACAGTCAGTCCTTTCATTCGTATTTCATGCATGTACCCGGTGTGAAAGTATTCGCACCGACCACACCACATGATGTTAAGGGAGCTTTGGTTACGGCAATTCGTGACAACAATCCTGTGATCTTCATGGAACACCGGATGCTTCACAACACTCTTGGTGTTGTACCCGAGGAGTTATACACGGTGCCGTTTGGTAAGGCTCGTATTCTTGGTGAGGGCGAGGACATCACAATCGTCGGGATCAGCCACGCAGCGGTGGATAGTGTGCGAGCTAAGCACCATCTAGCTGAAATTGATATATCGGCAGAAGTGATCGACCCGGTGAGTTTGTTGCCGCTCGACATCGATACCATCGTTACGTCAGTTGAGAAAACCAAACGTCTTTTAGTGGTTGATGTTGGTTGGTTGAATTGTGGGGCGACGAGCGAAATCATCACTCAAGTCTTTGAGAGATTGCAGGGGCGGTGCGACTTTCAAGCTAAGCGCATGGGATTTGCGCAGTCCTCATGTCCAACGACAAAGCCGCTTGAAAGTGCGTTTTTTCCGAGTGGAAAAACTATTGCTCAAGCGGCATATGAACTTGTGAATGGGTCGGGCGCGAACGTTTGGGTTCCACACGCCGAAGAAGCAACAGAAGTTGCAGAATTCAGAGGCCCATTTTGAGCCGTGAGAATGGATTGATAAGATGACCGACAATAAATTACTTACCAACGTGTTCGATGCGGTTTCGGAATACTGCCGCGTCAATCACGGCAATAAATTTGATGTGAACAACCCCATCGTTCGTTTGCATGAACCCACGTTCAGTACTCATGAAATTAATGCAGCCCTAGAATGCATGCTGACGACGTTTGTTACGCAAGGCCGCAAAGTCAAAAAATTTGAAAGTGAGTTTGCATCTCATTTCGGCTGGAAGCATGGCGTAATGAACAACTCTGGTTCGTCAGCCAATCTCTTGGCTATTGCTGCGCTTGCAAACCCCGCGACGCCCGATGCTTTGAGGCCAGGCGATGAGGTTATCGTTCCGGCCCTATCATGGTCGACAACTGTCTGGCCTGTGATTCAAATGGGCTTGACGCCAGTCATTGTTGATATCGACCCCGTAACCTTTAATATCGACCCAAACGAAATTGAGGCAGCCATAGGGCCGAAAACTCGCGCCGTAATGATTGTGCCGGTGTATGGCAACCCTTGTGATATGGATGCTATTGTCGATACTTGCAGCCGCCACAATTTAATTCTGATTGAAGATTGCTGTGAAGCATTAGGCGCGACGTACGATGGCAAGCCCGTGGGTAAATTTGGACGCGTTGGGACCTTTAGCTTCTATTTTTCGCACCATATGGCGACTATGGAAGGCGGCATTACGGTTACGGATGATTTTGAAATGTCCGAGTTGATGCGTATTTTGCGGGCTCACGGATGGACTCGGGAAGTCGAAAATATTCAACCATATGCGGAAAAATACCCGGACTTCGACCCACGGTTTTTGTTTGTCAACTTAGGTTACAATCTGCGTGCAACGGAATTGCAAGGCGCAATGGGGTCCGTGCAATTGCCGAAACTAAATGGTTTTGTCGATGCTAGGCGAAATAGTGCTGCTGATTACCGCGCAAGGCTTGAAAAATTCAGTGATGTATTTGATTTCCAAAATGAAACCGCCAAAGGTAAGCACACTTGGTTTGGGTTTCCGTTGATTTTGAAAAAAAATGCACCTTTCAATGTTGGTGAAATCAAAATGGCGTTAAATGAATCCAACATCGAAACGCGGCCAATCATTTGCGGCAATATTGCTCGTCAGCCAGCGATGGAGATGTATAAACATCGTGTTGTGGGCGACCTGAACCACTCAAATGCCGTGATGGATCGGGGTTTCTCGTTTGGCAATCACCAAGACGTAGATGGAGCAGCACGCGAATACGTCGTCTCGCACATCGAAGCTTTTTTGAAGAAAAAAGAAGCTGCGTAGAGTGCTAATCACATGGCACCTTGCATCTGCGCATATGGCGCAGGCATCAATTGGTCACCCGAAGAAATTGCCTTCATTAATATCCTTGTTGATAAGAAGCAATATTATGCAAAGCTCACTGATCACTTGAACGGTGCCATAGTAAAAAATTTGGGCATCAACCTGGATGAAAAGTTTATAGACGAATTTGCAAACCTTCAAAACGCGTGCCTGGTCTCGCCCCCTTCACATCGACTGACACGATGGTGTCCCTGGAGCATGATTTCCCGAGACTGTTTGCAAACAGGGGGGACCTTGGGAGGAGGGCGAGGGAAGGCCCGTTACGGTTCAGTTGACCAGTGATGCGAATTGTGAGGGTGATATGTCAAAATTTGCGCGAGAGGTTGTTGGATACGGACAAAAAGGGGGGGGAGTTTCTTACTAAGATCGATTTGATAAATACATGACCTAGTGGCCCAACTACACTGTGATATGAATGGATTTCTGGGGTAAGTGCGACTACTTCTACATGAGTCTTTACGATTAGGATTTTTTAGACATGGCGAAAACCCGTGCATTAATAACTGGCATTACCGGCATGGTTGGTTCGCACCTTGCCGAGTACCTGGTCGAGAATACCGATTGGGATATCTATGGCATGTACCGGTGGCGTAGCCCACTAGACAATCTTGAAACTTTGATTGACAGGGTCAATAAAAAGGACCGAGTTCATCTTGTATATGGTGAATTACGTGATGCCATGTCACTGAATGCGGTTGTGCGGGAGACACAGCCTGATTACGTCTTCCATCTCGCGGCTCAGAGTTTTCCGAAAACCAGCTTTGATGCACCGCTGGACACTTTAGATACGAATATTCAAGGAACAACGAGGCTACTAGAAGCCCTGTATCGCTATAAGAAGGATGCCATCACCCATATCTGCGCCTCGTCAGAAGTGTTTGGGCGTGTACCGAAAGAAAAGCTCCCCATTAACGAGGAATGCACATTCCATCCCGCATCGCCTTACGCAATCTCTAAAGTGGGCACGGATTTGGTTGGAAGATATTATGCTGAAGCATTCGATATGATGGTCATGACCACTCGGATGTTCACGCATACAGGTCCGCGGCGTGGTGATGTATTTGCTGAGTCTACCTTCGCTAAGCAAATTGCGATGATTGAGACCGGTATGTTGGACCCTGTTGTAAAAGTTGGAAACCTGGATTCACTGCGTACCATTGCCGACGTTCGTGATGCTGTGCGTGCATATCACATGTTGCTTACGGTCAATCCAGTAGCCGGTCAGTACTATAATATAGGCGGGACGTATTCGTGCTCTATTCGCGAGCTTCTGGAAACACTGATCGCGATGTCTTCTAAGAAAGGCGAGATCAAATACGAAACTGACCCAGAGCGACTGCGGCCCATTGATGCAGATCTTCAAGTGCCGGATACGACCAAATTTACAGCGCATACGGGCTGGAAACCGGAAATCGAATTCGAGCAGACGATGAGCGACTTGTTGGATTATTGGCGCGTACGGGTCGCCAAGGAAGGTAGCCGATTTTTGGTGCGCTGAGGCAGATGAAGTCATGCAAAACAGTTTAAAAAGGAACAACCTTCCGCTCACTGATATTGATGTCATCATTCTTGCGGGTGGGCTTGGTAGCCGCCTTCACGAGGTGCTTCCAGATCAACAAAAGGTCACGGCAGAGATTAAGGGATGTCCTTTTATTGAACACTTAATTCAGCAATTTGTTTGTGCTGGTGCGCGGCGCATTGTCTTGGCTGCGGGGCACTTATCTGAACAGGTTCGGGCTGTTGCGGAGCGCCCCCGTGATGACAGCATTGATATAGAAGTGTCAATTGAACCGGAGCCTCTTGGTACGGCTGGAGCCATAGTTTTTGCGCTTAATAAAATACGAAGCAAAACGGTTTTGGTTGCAAACGGGGATAGTTATGTAGGTCTTGATGTAGCCTTGTTGATCGCTTTTCATCGGCGCGCACATGCAGCCTTAACCTTGTCGCTGATCTCCATGGATGACGGTGGGCGCTACGGAACCGTAGAAATAGACGAGGGAAATAGAGTTACAGCCTTTCGGGAAAAGCTGCCGACCAAAGGGAGAGTAAATATTAATGCCGGCGTGTATGTGTTTGAAAAAGTATTGATAGAGACGTTCTCGAAGGTGGTCCCATTATCTTTGGAAACGGATGTGCTGCCATTATTGATTGGGCAGAATGTTTGCGCGTTGAGGCAGGATGCAAGATTTATTGATATCGGAACGCCTGCTTCACTTGATGAGGCAACAGGTTTTTTTGATTCTCTGACTGAGTCCTAAAGAACGTTCTCAAGAAACCAGTCATAACTTTTTCTTAACCCATCATCGAGTGCCGTCTCTGGCATCCATTCGATTTCCTGTAACTGACTGGAATCAAGGAGTTTTCGCGGCATACCATCAGGTTTATCGGTGTTGAAACGAAACTCACCTTCGTACCCGATGATCGATGCCAGTAGGCGGGCCATATCGCCGATGGCGATGTCATCTCCGGTGCCGACGTTTATAATGGCTTCGTCCGAATAGGTTTTGAGTAGAAAAACGAGCGCGTCCGCGAGATCATTGACGAAGATGAATTCACGCCGGGCCATCCCAGTTCCCCAAATTTCAACGGTTGGAGTTCCGTTTTCTTTTGCTTCATGGAGGCGACGGATAAGACCGGGAATGACGTGACTGTTTTCAGGTGAAAAATTATCTCCTGGTCCGTAAGAATTGGCAGGCATGGCTGAAATGAAATCTGCACCAAATTGCCGACGGTATGCCTGGGCCAGTTTGATAGCTGTAATTTTGGCCACCGCGTACCATTCATTTGTCGGCTCCAGCGGGCCCGTCAAAAGCGAGTTTTCCGCGATGGGCTGTGGCGCCAATCGTGGGTAAGTGCAGCTAGAACCAAGCATAAGAAGTTTTTCGACTCCGGATTCATAGCTGGCGTGAATGACGTTTGCAGCTATCATTACGTTGTTATATAAAAAATCGACAGGGTATGTAGCATTAGCGTGGATACCGCCAACTTTTGCAGCTGCAACAATAACCGCATCGGGTTTTTGCTTATTGATCCATGTTTCGACAGCATTTTGGCGCGTTAAATCAAGTTCTTGATGATCGGCAACTAAGATCGTGCAATTTTCTCTTTTGAGGCGCCGTACCAATGCCGAGCCAACCATGCCGCGGTGCCCTGTAACCCAGATTTTTTTTCCGTTCAGGTTGTAGCTCATTGGTGTTCCTTTTGCTTTGCTGCCATGATGATATTACCTTTTCAAATGAACTAATCTAGTAATTCTTCAAAACATGGGCGACAAGCCCCAGGTGGGAAAATTCTACATGCAAAAGCGTGTTGAGCAAGATCGTGGTGTGATGATTGTAACGGGCGGGGGGCGAGGAATCGGTGCCGCAGTTGCGCGGCTGGGGGCTGCACGTGGATACGCCGTTGCTGTTAATTTTGAATCTAATGAAGCGGCAGCGGCTGACGTCGTCTCATATATTTGTGAAAACGGGGGCCGCGCCACAGCCGTTCGCGCTGACATTGCCAACGAGCAGGATGTTGTGCGGCTGTTCGATGCCGCACAGGCTGGATATGGCCCGGTTACAGCACTGGTTAACAGTGCTGGGATACCTGGAACGCGCCGGCGCTTGATGGATATGGCAGTATCTGAGCTTACGCGCGTTTTGGATGTAAATTTGTATGGAGCTCTGCTTTGTGTGCGTGAGGCCATGTGCCGAATGTCGATCAGTGGTGGTGGCGAGGGAGGCGGCATTGTTTTGTTAAGCTCTCAAGTGGCAGAAACAGGTGGCAATCAATTGGCCACTTACGCTGCAGCGAAGGGAGGCATTAACGTGCTGACCAAGGCATTGGCCCGCGAAGTTTCGGGGGAAGGAATTCGCATCAATGCACTCAGTCCTGGGGTCATTGCCACGGATCAACAACCTCTGGATGATGGGGCTTGGGTTGACCGCATGCGGAGCTCTATTCCGCTTGGACGGCTGGGCGAGCCATTGGACATTGCCACAGCGGCGCTTTGGTTGCTCTCTGATGAGGCTGCGTATATCAATGGTGCGATTTTGGGTGTTACCGGCGGGCGTTGAATATGAAAAAAATTTTAGTATGTGGTGCGACCGGGTTTATTGGTCGAAATGTGACGGAAGTTTTGGCAAAACGCTCGGACCTAGACGTTCATGCGGTTTGTTTCACAAGGCCGCAGTATACTTGTGCCGGTGTTACATGGCACCAAGCAGACCTTAGGAACAGTGAAGATGTCGAGCGCGTGCTTAATGGGATGGACATTGTGATCCAAGCTGCTGCGACAACATCAGGATCGAAAGACATAACAAGCCGCCCTTACATTCATGTGACGGACAATGCTGTGATGAATTCGCTCCTTCTTCGGGCCTCCCATGACCTAGAAATAAAGCATTTTGTATTTTTTAGCTGCTCAATCATGTACCCATCATCTGATGAGTTGTTGTGTGAAGAAGACTTCAACGAAAGTGACAAAATGCATCCGCGCTATTTTGGCGCCGGTTGGACAAAGGTATATATCGAGAAAATGTGTGAATTTTTCTCACGCTTGGGGCGCACGAAATATACCGTAATCCGCCATTCCAATATATACGGTCCGCATGACAAGTTCGATCTTGAACGCAGTCATATTTTGGGTGCCACAGTGACGAAAGTCATGACTGCAGATGACGGGTTCATTTCTGTTTGGGGGAGCGGCGAAGAAAAACGCGATATTTTGTATGTAGGAGACCTAGTCAATTTTGTTGAAGATGCTATCGACAAGCAACTATCACCATATGAACTTGTGAACGTAGGGTCTGGAAGCGCCGTATCGATTAATGAGTTGGTGCAAGAAGTCATCGAAGGTTCGGGGCGAGACATCAAGGTAACGCATGATTTATCTCAGCCGACGATACAAACCTCATTGGCCCTCGATTGTAAGAAAGCCAAAGCGCTATTCGGCTGGGAGCCGACGACAAGTCTCAAAGAGGGGCTGTCGGCTACGATTGCGTGGTGGAGGGGTAACGCACCTATCTAGGGACACAGTGTCTATACTGTATTTGGTGAACAATATTTGGATATGAGGTTGGTATTGCTTTTGCTGTAAGGGTTGTTTATCGACGCACCACAATCTTATCGATAATAGGATGGCGCGTCGAAACACATGCTAATATTGGCGTTAATGCCCATATTAGTTACATTTTAATTTTAGGAAACACAGAAATAGCCTTCTGGAGACTTGAGTATTGATGAGAATGCAAAGTGTGAAAATCGGTTTGGTACAGATCAACAATAGCTTCTCTGGGCAAAACTATCTGCCGTACTCTGTAGCTTTGCTTCAAGGGTATGCACAGAAAAATGCAGCCAACCCAGAACGCTATGAGTTTTTGAGTCCAGTTTACAAGCGAGAGCCTATAGCAAAAATCGTGAATAAGTTGTTGAAAGCGGATATTGCTGGTTTTAGCACTTATGTCTGGAATTGCCGTATTTCGCTTGAAACGGCCCGACGTTTGAAAGAGCGCCAGCCGGATACGCTCATTGTATTTGGCGGCCCACATGTGCCCGATCACCCAGAACAGTTCTTACGTGAAAACCCCTTTATTGATCTGGTCGTTCACAACGAGGGCGAAGCCCGCTTTGTTAAAATCATCGAAAACTTTCCTGAAAACAACTGGGCAGATATTCCGAACGTCAGCTACATAGATGCACAGGGCATATTTTTTACGACGCCAGATGGTGAACGGTTTAAAAACCTGGAAGAGGTGCCCTCACCGTTTTTGAACGGAATATTTGACGACTTGATCACAGCAAATCCGCAGGAGCGTTGGATCGGCTTGTGGGAAACAAATCGCGGCTGTCCTTTTCGGTGTACCTTTTGTGATTGGGGATCGGCAACGGCCGGCAAGGTCGTTAAATTTGAAGCCGATCGTCTTTTTAAAGAGGTCGACTGGTTTGCTAAGAACAAAATTGAATATATATTTTGTTGCGATGCAAATTTTGGTATCCAAAAACGTGATGTGGAAATTTCTGAGTACGTGGCGCGTATTAAGAAGGAGACAGGCTTCCCGCATGCTCTTTCAGTGCAAAATACAAAAAATGCAACAGAGCGTGCTTATCTGACACAGAAAATTTTAGCGGATGCTGGTCTCAATAAAGGCGTGGCTCTCTCAATGCAAAGCCTCGATATGGTAACGCTGAAAAATGTTAAACGCGATAACATTTCTCTCGATACCTACATGGAATTGCAGCGGCGATTCACGAAAGATAAGGTTGAAACCTATAGTGACCTCATACTGGGCTTGCCCGGCGAAACCTACGATTCTTTTGTCGAAGGTGTTAGCACGCTGATTGAGAACGGGCAGCACAACAGAATTCAGTTCAATAACTTATCGATCCTGCCTAATGCAGAAATGGGTAGTCCAGAATATCAAAAACAGCACGGTATGGTGACGGTCGAATCCAAGATTATCAACATTCATGGTGAGCGTATTGAACTAGAGGATGATGTCCCAGAATTGCAGGACCTTGTTATCTCAACGACCTCGACCCCACTATCAGACTGGCGACGCGTGCGTGCATTTGGCTGGATGGCGGCGCTGTTACATTTTGATAAGATTTTTCAAATCCCACTGATGGTCGCGCATGCAACGTGCGGCGTCACATACCGTGATATGGTTGAGGCATTCCTCTTGGCAGATGCAGAGAAATATCCTCTACTTGCCGAAATCAGTGCCTTTTTTGAGAGCGAGGCCAAAAGCATTCAAGAAGGTGGCCCAGAATACGTGTTTTCAGCTGAGTGGCTTAGCATTTACTGGCCTGCAGATGAATACATCTTCATCAAGCTTACAGCAGAACAAAAAATGTCCAGTTTCTACCAGCAAGCGGGTGATTTACTGGCGGTCATTGTTGATGGGATCGCTTCCGATGAGGACATGAAGGCCATCCGCGAAGCACGGACACTGAATCAGGCTTTGGTGCGCCAGCCGTACGTGGGTGAAGATACGTCTGTTGCTCTCAATGTAGATTTACTTCCATTTTATAACGCCGTGCGCAATAACGAACCTGCGCCTCTTACGCGAAAGTCAGTTGAGGTTAAAATCAACCGCACGGATAAGGTATATACCAATTTTGAAGATTGGTGCCGCGAGGTCGTCTGGTGGGGCAACAAGAAGGGGGCCTACCTCTACACAAGCCAAAGCCATGAACGGCAATTGGCTGGGCATTACTAATATCCATCATTCAGTTAGGAACAAGGCATTACGCCGCCTGTTTTATAACGGTTGAAATCGCTAGGCCATTTGCATGCAATATCGCTCTTTGGGCACAACAGGCATTGACGTTTCTGTAATAGGCTTCGGTGCCTGGGGGATCGGCGGCAGGACAGTTGGGGAAACATCGTATGGTGAAACGGACGATGCCGTTTCCTTGGCAGCGTTGTCTTGTGCCCTTGAGAACGGTATTTCCTTATACGACACGTCCCCTGCTTATGGGGATGGTCGTAGTGAGACGCTGATTGGCAAGGCATTCAAGGGCAAGCGGGATCGCGTAGTTATTGCGACGAAGCTAGGTATTCAAAGTTGGACCAGTGAGCCGGACTATTCTGCGGAGGCTATTCGCCGTTCTGTGGATGGTTCTTTGCGTCGCCTTGGCTCGGATTACATTGACATTTTACAATTTCACAACGCCCCCCTTGATTATCTAGGGGGGCACCCAGAGATTATCGAGGAACTGGAGGCACTGGTTCAGGCTGGGAAAATCCGAGCTTGGGGTATGTCCTTAAAGCGTCCCGATGATGGCGTCGTAGCGATTGATAAATATTCACCTAGCAGTATCCAGGTAAATATCAATATGCTAGATATGCGCGCGGTAAATACGGGGCTCACTGAAAAGGCGATGGCTTCTGGTGTTGGTTTGATCGCCCGAACGCCTCTTTGTTTCGGCTTTCTGACCCAAACGATTGAACGCGATGCGGTGTTTGCTTCGGGCGACCATCGCAACGCTTGGTCGCGTGCGCAAATACACCGTTGGCTGGATGGCGCAGATTCAATGCTGGATGTTGTTGCAAAATCTACAGTTGAGGAGACTGCGGCTCAGTCAGCATTACGCTTTTGCTTAAGCGTTCCGGGTGTGACTGCCGTCATCCCGGGGCTCTTAACGCCGGAGGAAGTGGCCATTAATGTTGCTGCAGGGGATATGCCTCCGTTGGATTTGAATGAATTCACAGAGATACTCAACATTAATAAAAAGGTCGATTTTTTTGTCCCCCGTAGCTGAATGCCGTGTGTGTGAAATTAAATTCAATGGTGCATAAAATTAGGACTTTTACCAATCGCGCTGTAGCGCGATATTCTCGTCTTGGAGAAACCACAGGGCAACGCCTTCGAGCCCTTCCTCGTTACGGTTTTGGCCTAGTGACAGCACCATTCTGCCGCCGCTGGGGCAGAGTGGCGGAACTGCTATTATGGACGTCGCGAACATATCTTTCTCCACTTATTATTCGAGCCTTTGGAGACGCGATCATTAGTCGCACGTATGTGAAAACATCACGTAAAGACGGTGACAGACACCGAAAAATTTTGATTGTACGCAATAAGTATTTTATGCATGATCCTAGCCAACTCTCCAATGAAATTGGCCTATTGGATAATACACTGCGGGTCGCAGAGGGCGTCTGCCATGACGCTCTGACCTATGATGCTGATTTAAGTCTTTCGCCTTTTTGCGATCTGCAATTTATCCACAAATGTTCAATGTTAAGACCTGATTTGGTAGTGTTCAGTTCGTGGGGGAAACGGTGGTCTCACCCAAGCATGGCGTCGATTAATTTTGTTCGACATCGGCTTGAAATTCCGGTGGCAACAATTTGGTGGGACACATGTAATAAAGGTTTCTGGCCGACGCTTGAGATGTGTATTGGAGCCTTTGACCTTCATGTTATTGCTGATAATGCTCGAGGTTGTTTTTTAGATAAGAAGCACCCCCTCTTTGATCGTGTCTTGCAATTGTGGGCGCCATTGGACCCGGATTTATATAATATCAAAAATATCACACGCGATATCCCGGTTTCATTTATTGGGCAAACACATAGCTATCGTGGATACCGTAGAGAGTACCTTCAATATCTGATTGATAGTGGTGTAGATGGTTACTTTACGCTGAATAACGAAGGCGGGGTTCTGTCGCATCGTGAGTATGCTGAGATCATCCAAAGATCACAAATATGCATCAATTTCTCATATAGTGCAGATACGCATCAGCTCAAAGGCAGGGTATTAGAGGCTATGCTGTGCGGGGCGCTGTTGCTAGAAAGTGAGAACAATCAAACCAGTGTGCTTTTTAAGTCGACGGAAGACTATGTGTCATTCTCCTCGAAAGAGGATCTTTATAGAAAAATAAAGTATTATCAGGCACATCCAGAGGAAATGGAAACCATCGCTCAGAGTGGCATGCGTCGGGCACATGCTGACTATACCGGCATAAATTTTTGGGCAAAAATTTTCCGAAAATTGAACCTTTAGAGTTGGTTAATAGGTGAAGATCACTTTCGTGCTAGTTTCAAGGAAATACAGCATGTTATCGCGATACGGTGATAAAGTAACCATCGTCATGCCGACAATAGGCAGGACAAAGTACGTCTTGATGAACATTTCTGCGTTACATGATGGTGGATTTGGGGGCGAGCTGGTGATTGCTGACTCTAGTTCTCGCGCAGAATATGAAAAGGCAAATGCCGAGATTAAAAACATTAATCATGGATTTGTCATTCACCATCATCATACACCCGGTAAAAATGTCTTTGAAGCAACTAGTGTAGGTGCAGTAGCTGTAAAAACGCCATTTGTGGTGTGGTGTGCGGATGATGATTTCATGGTGCCGAAAACATTGCACGAATGCGGCAAGTTCCTTGAGCAAAACACTGACTACTCGGCAGCTATAGGGCACGCTGCTATTGCTGGGCTTCATGGTGCCGAAATCTATCATGTTGGCCCATACGTGATGCGCGGTGTGGAGGATGGCCATACGTCATCAGAGCGTGTTGTCAATCTGTTCGCCGATTATGCCGTGGTTCATTTTGCTGTGGTGCGCAAAGATATTTTTATGCGGTGTGTTGCGCCATCGGCACCGGCACTGAAAGATATGTTTGTCGGCGTGGAGATTATGTGGAATGCCATCTACGTCATTTGTGGAAAAATAGCCTACCTGAACGCCTTGGCTATGGTGCGTACCTCTCATGCGCAATCCGTGAATTATCCTGATATTATCGAGCAAATAACGCGCGATGACTGGGCGGCATCCGTGAGAGGATTTGTGGAGTATACTGCGCAGGTTTTGCAGGAGACGGAAGGTGTAGATGCTGGCGAAGCCAAAAAAACGATGAAATATGCACTGTCTTGGTATCTTTCTGCTTGTATGCGGGGGGGGGGGGCGAAGAGTGGTGGCCTGACGGAGCGCCTGGCCGTCGCGTTAGCGGGGGTGCCCACTGTCAAGAAGGTTTTAAAAAAAATACGTGCCAAGGCTCGCGAGAAACAAGGTAATCCCATCATGAGTCAGGAAGAACTGCTGCGGGACGGTTCACTTTACCACGATGAGTTCATGCCGATTTACAACGTTCTGACACAACATAAAGATGGTTAGTCGTGAAGGAATAACACAACTGGTTGAACCTTGTATTGTATATATCCCTTGCTTTAACGTCATTTTTCACCCGTTCCAAAAGCGCAACCTTTTGATTGAAGCACTGTGGTTGGGCGTCATGTTTGAGAACGAGAAGCGTGCTGGAGACATTTTTGTTTACGTCAAAACTTAAAAACTCTCTTCGCTTTGTGCGCAGGGTTGTGCATGGAATGATGGAAAATCGGGTCATTTTTGTCACCTTCATCGGGGTGTCAGTGATTTCTGCATTGGCCGAGGGTATGAGTATTGCCTTGCTGGTCCCCATCCTTGACGCTCAATCCATGGGGGATTCTTTTTCTAAAATCCCAGTTCTTAAATATGTATCTGTATATTTCGCAACAATGCAGGGTGCGGAAAAACTCATTTTTGCAGCAGCGGCGTTGTTTGTTGTGGTGTTGTTTCGCGGAGCACTGCAATTTTCGACCCAGGCCCTGAGCATCATGATTCCGATTAAGACACAACGTGGCTTGACGATGAATAGTTACAGGCATTTAATGCTTGCTGATATGGGGTACATCAATAGTCACGACACAGGGGACTTTATTAACAGTATAAAAGATCGGCCGGGACGTGTTACGAGTTTGATAAAAGCTGGCGCTGATATTGTTCTATTTTCAATGATATTGGCAATTTACACTTACTTGATGATGGCAATTTCCTGGAAATTAACCGTTTTATCTATAGTGGTTTTGTATTTTTTCTCTTGGTGCATGAAAAAAATAAGTGCGTTGACGATACGGAAATTAGGGGATGCAACCAGCCGGGCTACATCTCGTTTGAATCAGACTTTATTTGAGACACTGGAAGGCATGCAGTTGATTCGACTGAGGGCTGCAGAGACAGTTATGCTTGAACGTTTCGAACATGAATTTGATGAAACTTTACGTATCCAACAAAAATCCGGCATTTATCATGCGATGCCATCCCCATTTTTGTCGACAGCAGTTGGCATGTTTATTTGTTCTCTATTGTATTTTGGCGCGATGTTTGCCGAGAATGATACACAGGAAATTACGAGCCAAATTATTCTCTTTATGTTCCTATTGATGCGCTTAATGGGACCCGTGTCGGGATTGAATGCTTGCCGAAATGCAATTCTTGCGAATATTTCCGCATTGACGGAAACAGATAAATTTATGGCTGAGGTGCAAGCTCGTATTCAGCCGAACGGTGATATACCATTCCATAAATTGACTTCAAAAATTAAACTCCAAAACGTCCAGTATTATTACGAAGACGCGACGAAGAAGGCTATCCAATCCCTGTCCGCGACCATTCAGATGGGGCAGATGGTTGCTGTCATCGGCCCATCCGGTGCGGGTAAATCCACGTTAATTGGGTTGCTCTCTCGACTCACCGACCCCACGGCGGGCGATATTTTTGTCAACGGCATTAATTTGCGTGACTACGATGTGCTGACATGGAGACGAAAGGTGAGCGTCGTGAGCCAAGACATTGTCCTTTTCAACGACACTGTCGAAAACAATATTGCTTTTGGCTTAGAGGGCGTCACGTCAGAAGAGGTTCGGGCAGCGGCTCAGATGGCAGCAGCCGACACCTTCATACGTGAATTGCCACTGGGCTATCAAACCTTTCTTGGGGATAGGGGGGTGCGGTTGTCTGGGGGGCAGAAGCAACGGATATCAATTGCCAGAGCGGTACTTGCAAATCCTGAGCTTCTGATTATGGACGAAGGCACCAGCCATCTTGATAGTGTGACGGAGCGCGAAATTCAGAGAGCGGTTGAGACCTTAAGCCATCGGTGTACGATCATAGTGGTCGCACATAGGCTATCCACCATCCGGCGCGCGGATAATATTATTGTGATGGATCGCGGGCGCATCGTCGAGGAAGGCAAGCATGATGATCTGATCGCCCTCAAGGGGGTGTACTGGGATATGCTGAATCATCAGCGGCTTGATCTGATTGATGAAAATGAGGGAAAGAAAGCGCACGCCGATAGTTAGTTGTGGACGGACATCACCATACGGTCCAACCGCCATCTACAAGTAGGTTCTGCCCGGTGACATATGCCGACATGTCACTGGCGAAATAGACCGCTGCACCGATCATATCTTCTTCCTTACCCATACGCCCCATGGGGGTGCGTTTTTCATACCGCTCTACAAACTGAGGGGCTTGATTGCGCCAGATGCCACCGGGTGAAATGGCGTTGACACGGACATGAGGCGCCAACTCGGTGGACAGATAGCGGGTTAGTTGTATTAATCCGCCTTTGCTCACACCATAAGCAGAAGGGTTGCCCATCGTAGTGCCTTTGTAGAGCGCATTGTCTGGCCCCACCACGCCATAGATCGACGACATGTTGATGATGCTGCCCGCCCCCGATTTTGCCAACAGACCGGCACTTGCCTGGCTGAGGGAGAAGACAGCAGTCAGGTTGACCTCCAGGGCGGCCCGCCAAGATTCAACGCTTTGCTGCGCGAACGGAACAGCCCATCCGGATAGGTTTTTATCGCCGGCGAAAGCCGCATTGTTCACTAATATGTCAAGACCGCCGAGTGTGTCTTCAATCTGTGAAGGCACAGCACGAAGCGCCATATCGTCGGCGATGTCCAAGCCCATCGCCATGGTTTTCACGCCATGTTCCGCGGCGACATCGTCACTAACTTTCGACGCGGCGGAGGCATTGGCGTCCAACACAGCAACGTTTGCACCCAGTTCGGCAAAGGCATTGGCCATGGCCCGGCCCACATGGCCACCGCCACCGGTAATTAACGCAGTTTTGCCAACCAGGCATAATAAAGTACTGACGGATCGCACCTTGTCTTGGTTCTCTCGGCTCAACGGTTATGCTCCTGATTTAGGCGTTGGCGCGCGCGAATAAGCACACGGCGATGTCAAAATCTATTTGTGTATCGATATCGATGGCTCGCTCTTTGGGTATCATAACGGCCGCCACCTTGCCTTTAAATAGGCTTGTGTCTTTCAAAATGAAACTGGGCCGACAGACATACGCCACGGTGGTCATGTCAAAAATTTCAGGCACGTCTTGGCGACGATGAAATGCTTGACCGGGATCAACGGCAATGTCTGCTAGCCCGCTGTCATTAAGACGGACCATATTGAAATAAGGGCTACGTTCGGCCTCGCGGATGGTGATTACGGCATCGACATCGCCTGCGATAAAACGATCCAGACAGGCCGTCACATCTTCGATTGCGCGCAGCGGTGCCGTGCAAGGTAACGACACAAATGTACCAACGGGATGATCCGGCGATTGATTGTTGATGGTTTCAATAGCATGACGCCAGGCAAGCCATTCCGGTGTGTCATCACAGGATAATTCTGCGGGGCGTAGGAACGGGACTTCAGCGCCATGACGTTGCGCGACGTCGGCTATGCCTTCGTCGTCGGTGGACACGACGACCCGGTCAATGCCGGGTGTGGACAGTCCGGTTTCGATGGCGTGAGCAATCAGCGGTTTGTCGCCAAGCACCATAAGGTTTTTGCCAGGCAGCCCCTTAGAGCCGCCGCGGGCAAACACAAAAGCGACAGTTTCGTGCTGGCTCATTTGTTTGGCTCCGGGGCATGTAAGGTTACGGTGACACCGCTGGTCGCGGATTGTTTTGCGGCCAGGGCAATATTGAGTATATCCAACCCATCCTGACCGGATACCAGCGGCGATGTTTCGCCACGAATACAGGCCAGAAAATGCTGGGCTTGGTGTGTGAAAAGGGCATCACGGTCCATAAGGGTAGGGATATTCATCGACTGCCGCTGGACGGTTTCACCATCTGTAATATGCAAGGTTCCTGCGATCAAGTCAGCATCCAGTCGGGCTTTCGATCCCAGCACAGTGCAAGTCCGCGTCGCCGGACGTTGGAGCAAATCAAGGTGAATGGTGGCTTGGGTGCGGCCAGAAAATTCTAGAATGATGTCGGCGGTGTCTTCGACATCGATTTCAAGGTTACCCAACTGGCCTGCACGGCACGTCACCATCGTGGGATGGCCCAACAGCCAGCGCACATAATCCAATTCGTGGCTCAGTTCAAAAATTGCCCCACCGCCAAGAGCCGCCTTCGCGGAGACGCTTTGACGATAATCAGTTCCGGGGCGCCAGCCGCCTAAATGCTGGCCAACTTGGGCATTTAATGAATAGACGTCGCCGATTCTGTCGTCGTCGATGGCATTTTTCATGGCGATCAATACTGGCATATGGCGCAGTACATATCCGACCATAAAGACAGTGTTATTTTGCGCGACCATTTTAAGCACTTGTGCTACAAGGTTTGTGGACATGGCGATTGGTTTTTCCGCCAAAATATGGACGCCGTTCTTGGCGAGCGGCAGGGCTAAGTCCATTCGACCCGCGGCTGGCCCTGCCAAGATGGCGGCGTCAGGATTTTGACCAATGGCATGATTTAGATCATCGGTGATGGTATCCGCCCCCGCAGGTGGTTGGTTGGTATCAATTGGGGTGTGTTGGCGCACCACGGTGATTTTTGCGTCGGGAAGAAGCGCGCGCATGACACGAAGGTGCCTTTGCCCAATGCTGCCAAATCCGACGATGAGAATATGCATGCGCTTCGTTGCCTTAGCAGCCAGTTGCCTCTGAAGTATAAAGTATCAGTAAAGTTTGCACAGATTATAGTGCTTTATGGTGTGTTCCAAGGGCAGTAAAGTTGCCCTGTATCGTGATGTCCAGGAATAATAGTTGATGATACAAAAACGAATTTGCGTGATTACGGCCTCGCGCGCCGAATATGGGCTGCTGCGCTGGATAATGCAGGACATCAAGGAGGACCCCAGCTTAGTGCTGCAAACCGTGGTCACCGGTGCGCACCTCTCCGCCGCTTATGGGATGACTGTCGACGAAATTGAACGCGACGGCTTTACCGTTGATGCGCGCATTCCGATGGATTTATCCGATACATCGCCAAGGGCATTGGGCTGTGAGGTCGGCAAATTAACGCAAGGCCTAACCGCTGTTTTGGAGAATTTGCAGCCCGATATTGTGGTGGTTTTGGGAGATCGCTATGAATTGCTGGGTATTGCGTCCGCATGCGTCATCATGACCGTGCCCATGGCGCACATCGCTGGCGGCGAAATCACCGAAGGGGCGATTGACGAACAAATTCGCCACGCCGTGACCAAAATGTCTCATTTGCATTTTGTCGCGAACGAAACCTATGGCGCGCGGGTCTGCCAGTTGGGCGAAGAAGCTTGGCGTGTGTGCGTTTCAGGTGAGCCGGGACTTGATAATCTTTTTCGTGAAGAAGCTATGAACAGAGAAGAGCTATCCGCCGACGTGGGCTTGAACTTTGCCGCTCCCACTGCGTTGGTGACCTTTCACCCGGTAACATTAGAACAAAGCCACTTAGAAGATCAGTTAGAAGCATTGGTCCAAGCCATGGCGACGGCCCAAGACCGATACGGCCTTCAATATTTGATTACCCACCCTGGTGCCGATTCTGGAAATGACCGCATCGTTGCTTTATGGCGTGATTTTGTCGATGGTGGAGAAGGTCGGCGCTTGGTATCAAGTTTGGGGCAGAAGCGCTATTTCTCAGCCTTGCGCGAATCGACAATGATGATCGGCAATTCATCGAGCGGCATTATTGAAGCCCCTTCGTTCAATTTACCAACCGTGAATATTGGCAATCGACAGGGTGGCCGTATGCGGGCCGACAATGTCATAGACGTTGATTATGGCGTGACGAATATACTGGACGGGATCGAACGTGCTTTGGCTTATGATCGCTCCTCACCGTGCGAGAATCCTTATGGCGATGGGCGGTCTTCTCCTCGCATTGTGGACTTTCTTCGCGAGAACCTAGAGATCCGTGGTCGCTCGGGGCTGCTGCATAAAAAATTCATGGATTTCCAAGCATGATTGGCACCCCGATTGCACTGGACGGGGAGCATTTGAGCGGCGTATACCCTTGGTTATCCGTTGCTACGAAAGGAGACGCATGATGTCAGAGCATTCCGCCCCCTCAGCTATAAATGCGCCCCATTGTTTTGTGATTGCGGAAGCGGGGGTCAATCATAATGGCGATTTGAAGCTGGCCCACGATTTAGTGGATGCTGCGGCTGAAACGGGTGCTGACGCAGTTAAGTTTCAAACCTTTCGCAGCGAAAACCTTGTGACAGCAAGCGCTAGGCGCGCCCAATACCAGGTGCGCAACCTCGGCGAAGACGGCACGCAGTTGGCCATGCTGAAACAACTCGAGTTATCGCAAGATGCCCATTTTGCGTTGAAAGAACGTTGCGAAAAATTATGTATCGAATTTATGTCGTCACCGTTCGATAGCGAAAGTCTGGCATTTCTCGTTGGCCCACTGGGCTTGCCGAAAATAAAAATCCCGTCCGGCGAAATCACCAACGGCCCTTTTCTGATGGATATAGCGCGCACGAATAAGCCTGCGATTCTATCCACCGGCATGGCGACGATGGAAGAAATCAAGGCAGCGCTGGGGGTGTTGGCGCATGGCTATCTTGGCGTGGATATTGCGGAAGGTGATGAAGATTTTGCAGCGATCTTGTCTCATAAGAACGCGATGACAACGATTAGGGATAAAGTTGCATTGCTGCACTGCACCACGGAATATCCGGCCCAGCCGGAAACGGTGAACCTTCGTGCCATGGATACGTTGCGCGAAGCTTTTGGACTGGTAACGGGTTTTTCAGATCATAGCGAAGGCATTGCGATCCCCATCGCTGCCGTTGCGCGTGGCGCAGAGATCATTGAAAAGCATATGACCCTGGACAAAGGCATGCCCGGACCCGACCACAAGGCATCATTGGACCCCGCTGAATTTAGCGCCATGGTGCAGGGTGTTCGTAGGGTCAGTCTCGCCATGGGCGACGGGCAAAAAATCCCTCAGGACGTGGAGCTTAAAAACCGCCCCATCGCGCGCAAGACTTTGGTCGCTGCGTGCGAAATCCCGGTAGGCCAGGCCTTTGGTCCCGATAACTTGATCGCAAAGCGCGCGGGGGAAGGCCTGTCGCCCATGACCTATTGGTCGTTGGTGGGCAAGACAGCTTCTCGCGATTACGCCGCTAATGAGGTGATCAACGAATGACCCAGCCTGTGATTGTCATTGGTGCTGGTGGACACGGTTCGGTAATTCTGGACATGTTGTTGCACATGAACGCGACGGTGCAGGGCGTTACCGACGCCAATGCGCCCACTAATGCGCAGAGCAACATCTTAGGGGTGCCAATTATTGGCAACGATGATGAAGTGTTCAAGTGCGAGCCCGCGACCGTAACATTAGCCCTGGGTGTCGGTATCGGCACCGGGGACTTGCGTGAAGGCATTGCATTGCGCCGAACCATTTATGACCGCTTTGTAAAAGCTGGCTACCGGTTCATTGCACTTATTCATCCCGCAGCGGTTGTTGGGGGGCATGTGGATATTGCTGCAGGCGCGCAAATAATGGCGGGGGCTGTTGTGCAGACGGGTGTAACGATCGGCACGAACTGCATTATTAACACCCAAGCCACCGTGGATCATGATTGTGAAATTGGCGCACACAGCCACATCGCCCCTGGAACGGTGCTTGGCGGTGGTGTTGTGGTTGGCGAAGCTGCGCATATCGGTATCGGTGCGGTGGTTGTTCCAAATATCAATATAGGTGATGGCGTGGTCATCGCTGCGGGGGCCGTGGTGACCCAAGATGTTCCCCCGCATGTAACCGTTTATGGCGTACCAGCGAAAGAAAAAACATGACTTACAGATGGCAAGAAACCCTCGTCTCTGCCGAGGTTACAATCCGTGATACCCTCCGCATAATTGCTCAGAGTTCATTGCAGATCGCTCTGGTTATTGATGATGATCGAAAATTGCTGGGTACGGTGACGGACGGTGATGTGCGACGCGCTTTGATGTCCGATATGTCACTGGATTTGCCCGTGCGGTCCATTATGAACACCAAGCCATTGACGGGGGCACCCGATGAATCATACGAGGTTTTGGTTGTGCGCATGCAGCCGGACCGCTTGCATCAAATTCCGATTGTCGATGAAAACGGCACGGTGGTGGGCATGGCGACGCAGGCGGACGGGCCAATCGGTCAAGGGCCGGAGCTCGCATCTTTGGCGTCAGGGCGTAGCGTTAGCTTTTTTGACGAGGACATTCGTGATTTTAGTAGCCAGCTGAATGCCCAGATTAATGGTAAGCGCATCTTGGTCATTGGCGGCGCGGGTAGTATTGGCGGCTCGGTGGTGCACAAACTGGCCGATGGCAAGCCTGCAGCGCTACACATTGTTGATCAAAGCGAAAACAATTTGGCTGAATTGGTGCGAGATTTACGTAGCCGCCCGAAGGGCATTGCTATTGAAGATTTCCGCACCTATCCGATTGATTATGGTTCGCAGCCCATGCGCATGCTTCTTGACGATCTGCCGCCGTATGATGTGATCATGAACTTTGCGGCGTTAAAACACGTTCGATCGGAAAAAGATATCTACTCTCTGCTGCAAATGCTCGATACCAACGTGGCCAAGCAAGTACGCTTCATGCGCTGGTTAAAAGACCAGGACTTTAAGGGGCGTTATTTCTGTGTTTCAACGGACAAAGCAGCAAACCCTGTCAGCATGCTGGGGGCCAGCAAAAGGTTGATGGAACATATTGTCTTTTCTGATGAGGTCGTCCCCGGATTTGAAGGCCAAGTAACATCGGCGCGCTTTGCCAACGTGGCGTTTTCCGACGGCGGACTGTTGCACGCCTTTTTGAACCGTTTGCGCAAGCGCCAACCCTTGGCAGCCCCCAAAGATACGCGGCGTTATTTTGTATCGTTGGAAGAAGCCGCACAGATTTGCCTGTTGGCAGCCCTGCTTGCAAAACCCCGGACCATCGTGGTGCCGCGCTTAAACCCGGCGGAAGATTTACAGCATTTAGATAAAATCGCGATCAAGGTTTTGGAATATTTCGGCCTGACCCCCGTAATTTATGAAGACGAAGACAAGGCACGCGAAGCCGTGAGTGACGACTTGGGGCATTCCCAGTATCCGTTGCTTCTGACACCACTGAACACCAGCGGAGAAAAGCCATACGAAGAATTTATCGGTGAGGGCGAAACCGCCGCCGACATTGGATTTAAGTCCTTGGACGGGGTGGCCTATAAGGGCCCCAAAGCGGGGTCTTTAACGGCGCTGTATGACGAAATTGAAAGTATCCTTGCGGGAAAGATCCGTATGGATAAGGACACAACGATCGCCAAGATTGCCCAAGTCATTCCTGAGTTTCACCATATTGAAACCGGGAAAAACCTGGACCAAAGGATGTAAGCCGTGATTCCACTAGCAATTCCCAATATGTGCGGTAACGAAGCGAAGTACCTGCAAGAGTGTGTGGATAGTAATTTTGTTTCCACCGCAGGACCGTTCGTGCCCCGTTTTGAAAATATGGTGGCGGAAATGGCCGGCGCCCAGTTTGGCGTCGCCACATCGACGGGCACGACGGGGCTGCAACTGGCCTTGTTGGCCGTCGGCGTCAGGCGCGATGATTTGGTCATTTTGCCGTCGTGGACCTTTATCGCCAGCGCCAATGCAATCGCCCACTGTGGGGCCATGCCCTGGTTATTCGACGTGGCGGCCGATAGTTGGGCGCTAGACCCGGACTTACTGGAAAGCACATTGGCGGCCGACGCCGAACGTCGCGATGGTGGTCTGTATCACAAGCCATCTGGGCGGCGCATTGCGGCCATCATGCCCGTTTTTACATTAGGCGCACCGGCAGAAATGCAGCGTTTAGTGCCAATCTCGCGCAAATGGGGCTTGCCCGTGGTCGCCGATTGCGCTGCTGCATTGGGGGCCACAATTAACGACAAGCCGGTTGGCCAGCTTGGTGCGGACTTAACGGTGTTTTCATTTAATGGCAACAAGACGCTGACCAGCGGTGGTGGCGGCGCGGTTGTTGGCGATGATGAGAAGCTGTGTGCGATGGTAAAACATCTGTCCACGACGGCGCGGATTGGGGCCGATTACGATCATGATGTGGTGGGCTTCAATTATCGCATGACCAATATTTCAGCCGCCATTGGCTGCGCCCAAATGGAAAATGCGGAAAAGTTGATCGCGGCCAAGCGCAAAATTGCCGCACGTTATAACGATGAATTGGCTGGCCTGGATGGCGTAAAACCGTTCCCTGTTCCAGATTGGGCGCAAAGCGCGTGTTGGTTCAGCGGGCTGCAAGTGGTCACCCAGGATATTTCAATGGATGATCTGATCGCGTGTCTTCAAGATAAAGGTGTGGGTACACGCGGCTTTTGGAAACCCATGCATTACCAACCCCCTTTTAAGGATGCGCCCGTCACACCTATGCCCGTGACCGAAGCCTTGTGGCCGACAATCTTGACGTTGCCGTGTTCAACAGGTTTGAGCGACGACGAGCAAAGTTACGTTATCGCGGCTGTAAAGGAGTGCCTGGTACGATGAAAACGGTGGCTTTGATCGGCGCGGGTAGTATAGGCTCGCGCCATTTGCAGGCTCTAGCGGCATTGGGCCCGGAGTGGTCTATTACTGTCGTCGAGCCAAGTTCTAAATCGATGGCAGTGGCGCAGTCACGCTATGAAGACGTCACGCAAGATGGATCGCCCAAGCCTTCGTACCATCATTCGTTAGACGGCTTGACGGACTTTATAGATGTCTGCATCTTGGCGACGCCCGCCGGTGGGCGTCTTCAATTGGTGCGTGATGTTTTGTTGCGTTCGAAATGTCGTTATATGGTCTTGGAAAAGGTGGTGTTTCAGTCGGTATCCGACTTTGCTGTAGCTCAAGATTTATTCAGCGATCATGGTGTTGATGTGTGGGTGAATTGCCCCCGCCGCCAATGGCCGGTATTTCAAGACTTAAAGACCGCCTTGCACGGCAGCGAGCGGATTGATGGTCATTTTTCGCGTTCGAATTTTGCACTGGCTTGTAATGCGGTCCATTTGATAGATGCGTTTCAGTTTATTACGGGTGTCGCAGACATAACGGTTGATGCCAGCGGCTTGTCCGACCCTATTTTGGATGATAAGCGCGCAGGCTATGTTGAATTTACTGGCACCCTTAAGGTGACGAACAGCCGCAGTGATATGTTGACGTTGTGCGGATACGCATCCGAATGTGCGGTGCCCCCCGTTATGACGGTAATGAGCGATAAGCATCGCTGGCTGTTCAAACAGCAAGCCGGTCTGGTATCGGTGGCCGAACCTTCATCAACTTGGGATTGGCAGGAATGTTCTGTCACCGTGCCACCACAAAGCAGCCTTACGGCGGATATCGTACACAATTTGATTACTGATGGTTCTTGTGCGCTGACAACGTTTGCTGAATCGACGCAGGCCCATGTGCCCATGCTGAATGCTTTTCTGGACCGGATTGAAGTCGCCTCCGGCACACGGCCTGAACGTTGTAATATAACGTAGTCGCAAGTTTTGAGGAATGCACGCCATGTCTGATGCCATTGTAGAGGTCGTTCACTGCATAGACACGGAAGGTCCGCTTCACGAGCCTCTGTCGGCAACGTTTGCGCGTTTAAGTTATGTGTTTGGTGTGGACGTTGAACCCAGCCGGGCCAATTTAGAGCGTTTGCAGCGTGGCGAGTTGGACTTGGGCGGCAAGGAAGATGCTGTGCGTGCGATGCTGGCCCCGGACCTTTTGGCATATAACGATACCTGGGACAAAATTGACGCGATGCTGCATGACGTTATGAGCGATGAATATCGCCAACGCTATGCGGATTCCGATGGTAACGGTTGGGTTTTTAATTGGCACTGCGGTGATCATGTCGGTTATGCAGGCAACCCACGCCGTCGTGATATCGGCTATCATAACGTCTTTCAGCATTACCAAGATATGCTCCGCGAAACGGGATCAAACCAAGATGGCGTACATTTTCATTATCACCCGATGCCGTTCAGTGGGCAGGCAAACCATTGCGCCACGCATTGGTTTGCTCATTCCGACACTCTCTTTCAGGTCATGGCGCGCCGTTTGATTGACCATTTGTGGTTCCCCAGCGTCAATCGGCCGGGGTTCCACACAACGCGACCGGACAGCCACTGGTTCTTGGAACAGTTCGTGCCCTTCGATTACGCCAGCCAAGCCTACCAAGAAGATGGCGATCAGCCGGATTTGGGCGGTGGGCGCTTTGGTGACTGGCGCCGCGCGCCGCGCAATTGGCAACCTTATCACCCATCACATGATGATTATCAGGTTGCGGGTGCGTGCCGGCGCAGTGTCTTTCGGTGTCTGAACGTTGGCACACGCGCGCGTTTGTTACGTCAAGACGACGTCGATCAAGCGTTTGCCGAAGCCCGCGACGGCAAGCCGACCGTACTGGCATTTGCGGATCATGATTATCGTGATTTGCGCCCCGATGTGGAAGCGGTTCATACCATGCTAACCTCTGCTGCCAAACGATTTGACGGCGTAAAGTTCCGCCATGCCGAAGGCCGCGCCGCAGCACGCCGCGCATTGGGGCTTGCACAAACAGCCCCATGCAAGCTCACGCTCGAGATCAAAGAAGGGCGGGGCCATATTGAATCCGACAAACCCATTTTTGGCCCACAGCCGTTTCTTGCATTGAAAACGCGTAATGGGGATTATCGCCACGATAACCTAGACATTCACGAACCCTTTAAGCGGTGGAGTTACGTTCTTGACGAGCAGACGATCCCGATAGACGCCCTTGAAGTTGTGGGCGTCGGTGCCTGCGATCAAAATGGGAACGTTTCGGTTGCGGTGTTTCATGTTGTCGAGGGCCGTTATGCCCATCGAACGCTTTAGTCCGTATCAGGACCATGGCGATATGCAAGAGTTGTAGAAAGCGACCAACTGAGTGATCCTTCCCCTTAGTTTTATTAATATATAGACCAAATGGTTTTCCATTGACGACTGGGTCTTATGTTGCGATTTTACGGGTCTAAAGATGCGTGAAGTATTCCCAAATTCTGGGAAATTTGGTGTTAAGGAAACAATGTAATGAGTGCAAATAATAATATGGTGGATATTCGCGAAAAGGTTGTCGCGGTAATTAAGGAGGTCTGTGTGTCTGAAGAATTGGACCTGACAGATGACACGAAACCTCTCTTCGAACTTGGGCTTGATTCGCTCGATTTTTCCAGTGTGTTGATGGCAATAGAGGATGTTTATCAGTTTGAGTTTAGCGATAATGACATGGATAAAGTTGCCAGTGTGGGCGATATCTGTAGTCTTATTGAAGCTAAGCTGGGAAGGTGACCCTTCGCCGTGAACACACCGGATAATGAATTAATTGTTTCAGATAGTACACTGGCACGCAATTTAGCATTAAAGGATATCCAGATTGGACAGGCGGTGAAGCAGACTCTTTGTTTCGATAAGGATTTGTGGGGTCACTTTGATGTTTTAGCCTGTGATCAAGCGCCCCTTCATACCGAACTTGGCGCTGCGAATAACATGGGTTTCGATGCCCCCGTCATTCAGGGGCTTGCTGTTTCCAGCCGCTTTTCACGCCTGATCGGGATGTATCTACCTGGAAGTCGTGCAGTATTAGAGAAAATAGATTTTCAGTTCAAAAAGCCGACATACCCAGGTCAGGTGCTCACTTATCGCTGTGAAGTAAAGCGTGTTTTCTTGCCTCTTCGAGTGGTCCAGCTTGAGCTGAGCATGCGGTCTGAAGATGGCTTGAACTTAACAGGGAGCTGCCAATGCGTGCTGCGATGACTCCAAATTTTGTGGATGAACTGTTTGAGCGCCTCCAAAAATATCGGGAAAATCCAGCCCTGTTTTGGAACGAATGCGAATATTCCTACACCGACATAATTGCGCTGACCGATCAGTGGACTCAGCGCCTGCAAGACAAAGGGATAACGCGAGGAAGTGTGGTTGGTTTCCTAGGGGATTATTCGCCAGGAACTGTTGCCTTGATGTTGGCCTTAATGCGGCTGCGTGCGATATCGGTGCCTTTTACAAAAGAAGGGGCTCCTGATCTCAAATACTTCAGTAACATTGCTTTTGTTGAGCATATGTTTCATTTCGAAAATGGGTTTGACGCTACGTACGAACGGTTAGAGTCGGCCCCCCCAGTTGCTTTGCTGCAAAATTACAAGGATGAAGGCGCGGCGGGGCTTATCGTTTTCACATCTGGGTCAAGCGGCCAACCAAAGGCGATCTTGCATGATTTTGAGCGAGTGCTCGCCAAGTTTTCAAAACCTAGGAAGCCATATAGATTGCTACTGCTACTGCTGATGGATCACTTCGGCGGGGTCAATACTTTGATGTCGTCACTATCATTCGGCGGCGTAGCCGTTTGCGTTCCTGATCGTTCTCCTGAAACCGTTTGCAAAATTGTTGCTGCTGCCCGCGCTGAGTTGCTTCCAACTACGCCGACTTTTTTGAACATGATATTGGTTTCAACGGCGCATCTTCGTCATGACTTGTCCTCGCTCAAGCTTATTACTTACGGTGCAGAGCCGATGCCAGAACATACCTTGGCACGTGTATGTGCAGAATTTCCGGAGGTTGTTCTTAAGCAGACTTATGGGCTCTCTGAGCTTGGCGTCCTTCATTCAAAATCCCCAAATCCTAATAGCCTATGGCTGCAGATAGGGGGCGGTGGATTTGAAACCAAGGTGGAGGGGGGGCAACTTTACATTCGCTCTGCCTCAAGCATGATAGGGTATTTAAATGCGCCCAGTCCTATCGATGAAGATGGATGGATGTGTACGGGCGATTTAGTTGAGGAAAAGGACGGCTTAATTCGGTTTCTTGGACGCACTTCTGATATCATCAACGTTGGTGGTCAAAAAGTCTTTCCAACTGAAGTCGAGACGACCCTTCTACAGGCAGACAATGTTATGGAAGCCACGATTTACGGAAGGCGGCACCCGCTGCTTGGACAATGTGTCTGCGCTAAGGTGTCGCTACATCATGCAGAAGATATATCTGCTCTAACGTCCCGGCTACGGGAGCATTGCGCATCTCGTTTGGCCAAATTCAAAATCCCGATGCGTTATGAATTAGTGGGTATGTCTGAGCATGGAACGGCACGTGCTAAGAAAAATCGCACGGACAAGAATAGATCAGTTGATTTGGCAGAAGCTAAAAAGGAGATATGAGTTGACGGATCACGTTGTGCTAATCAGTGGTGGGAGCCGTGGGCTAGGTTTTGGCATTGCAGAAGAGATTTTGCGGAATGGGCACAAGGTCGCTACCTTTAGTCGCCAAAGGAGCGAGGGCGTTGATGGTCTTATTCAGCAGTATCAGGAGCATTTTAAGTTTATTGAAGCTGATATTAAAAACGCGGAGTATTTTCCCTCAATTGTGAAAGAGGTTGAGGCTGACCTTGGGGGAATTACAGGGTTAGTTAACAATGCAGGAATGGTGCACGAACAGTTGATTGCGCGCCAGCCGATTGATGCGATTGATCAGCTACTTTCGGTCAATCTCCGCGGAATGCTTCTGCTCACGAGGCAGGTGGCGCGTGGTATGATGATTAGAAACTTTGGTCGTATCGTTAACATTAGTTCGGTTGTCAGTGTTTCTGGTTATAAAGGAACCGTTGCCTATTCGGCGACAAAGGGCGGAATTGATGCGGCAACACGTGCGCTTGCCCGAGAACTAGGGGGGCGAAATATCACGATTAACTCCGTTGCCCCTGGATATATGGAAACAGAGTTAACCCTAGATATGAGCGAGAAACACCTTAAGCAGATTGTCCGGCGGACGCCTCTCGGCCGAGCAGGTCAGATCAGTGATGTGGTGGGGCCAGTTCTATTTATGTTGTCGGACGAGGCTCGGTTTGTCTCGGGACAGACACTGGTCGTCGATGGTGGCTTGACCGCGTGAGTAATAAAGGGAACCCTCCATTGGTTATCAGCCCTACTGCTGCTCTACGAGGAGCACGAGAATATGCTCACTCAACAGATATTTATGAATGGATATTGGCAGGGGCGGAGAAGGCTTACGGCGTGCCATGTGTCGGGGCTATCACAGTCAATTTCCGCCATGTGAGCGATCGTGAGCCTGTTCTCGTATTCCAGCCTTTAGGTGTGCAAGGAAAGACGCCAGTTGATGCTATGGCAGACTTTCAGTTGCAGGTTGGCAGCCATACGGCGGTCGGCTGGATCAAGCCATCGGCAAATATGGTTACTAAGCGTAAGGCCTATGATGAGAAGAATATCTGGGATTCTGCCCGCCATTCGGAACAGGCATATGAGCTTTGCCAAGACATTGACGCAGCTCCTATAGAGGTCGTTACGGCCCTTGCCGTGCTGTTACTTAATACGGAGAAACCACCGCAAGCAGGACATAAATGGTTTCTTGGGCGACTGCAGTTGTTGCGGCCATTGGAGCGCGCTAATACGGCGACAACCCGTATTTCCATTCGTAGAGCCCTGCCAAACGGTATGGTTCGGCTTGATGTAAAAGCCTGTGGTTCTTCAGTTGGCATGATGCTTTTCGCGCTAGGAAAATCCATAATCAAGGATGTGCAGAGCGACGACTAATCCCTATGTTTTGAGGATAAGGCCGTGCCTACGAGAGGTATTCGGCCCCTCTTAGAGATATCGAGTAAAAATCTAAACGCTTTAACGTGAATGATAGCATGTCAATAAAGCCCTATACCAAATCTGACATTATGGCAGCATATAAAGCTGTGGGGGGCAGTGCGGGCAAGGTTGTGTTTTTGACGTCTGACATGGGGCGTTTGGGCGCGGCGGATATACGCGCGAAAAATGAATTATTGGAAGCTCACCTTACGGTGCTGAGATGTCTGTTGGGAAATACAGGAACCATAGTCGTTCCCACGGGATGTACTCATATTGCAAATACAGATACGGTATTCGATGTTGATACGACGCCCAGCTTTCGGGTCGGTGCATTCTCTGAATTTGTGCGCACCCGTCCCGAGGCGCTCCGTAGTTTTCACCCTTTTGTCAGTTACGCGGCAGTGGGAAAACATGCATTTCACATCACGCAAAATACGTCCCGCCATGCTTTCGGGCCGGAGACGCCATTTGCGCGCATGCTTGATCTGGATGCCGTCTGTGTCAGCGTCGGGCGTGAAATTAGACAGACCGCCACGGTAGCACATCACGCAGAGTTGCTATGTGCGGTGCCGTATCGTTACACCAAAGAATTTATGCACCCCGTTGTCCGAGAAGGCGAGGTGAGCACGGAACCTTTTTATCTCCATGTGCAATACATGGATAGCGATGTGGAGCGGGGTTACCAAGAAAAAATTGGCGCACGCTTTGTTGCGTCCTATGAATACCGTGAACACCCCTTAGGGCGCAGTTCTGTGTGGGGGTATTCAATGCAGGATTACTTCAATCATGCGGTAAAAGAAATTGTGGCCGATCCATATGTGTGGTGCAAAGTCGAGCCGACTAGGCGGCCATGGCAAGTGTGACAGTGAGCGCTTTTATCAGAACATGAGTAGACATTTGCCAATAGTATTGGTCTCTAAGCTGACCCGTAGCAACATGATTGCTTTGGCTTTTTTCGCACGCCTGGGCTACGACGTGCGTTATATGTTTTATCCGGAACATATGAAAACAGCGGGGGCCACCCCTGAAAGCATTGAAGCGCGTTTGGTGAGGAAGGGGCTGACCAAGATTGATTTAGGCAGGACCGAAAACCTTGATCAGTACGGTCATCTCAAGAATGCGCCATTACATGCCAAAGCCGTTTTCGATCAGTCGGTCGGCACTGTCGATTTTGCAGCGCTGGCAGGGCTGTACGAAGGGCTAGAAGAGTGCGCGGCAAAGGTTCCGGTTCTCGTGTTTGACCACCTGATCAACCAATCTATGGCCGTTGAGAAAATGTTAGCTATAGCGCGGGCTTTGACCGATCAAGGACGCAAAGTGCGTGTATTTCATGCTGCCGATGCTGTGCAACGCCGTATTTTTACGGAAAATGTATCGGGCTTTACCAATGTGCTTCCCACATTTTTTATTCGAGTCATTTCAATCGGACGGGGGATTGACCTCACGGGGCAAATGGCGTTATCCGTGACTAGGCGCATTTGGGCTCGGTTAAAAGCTAAGCCCACGGTCATGCATAAAAATTTGGAAGTGCAGGGCCAAAGCGTCGCCCCGCCGCGTCCCGTTGTGTATTTCCCCCATCAAGGTGTGGCTTACGGAAATTTGTTTTTAAAGGATCACTTTTATGAAGATGATCCGAACAGTGCATTTCACCCCAGCCGCATTTTGCATGTTGAATTGCACGCACAGCCACCAGATGTATCACTTAAATATTATCATGATCACAACATTGACTTTGTCGTCATGCCGCTGGGCCTGGGTTTAAGTCGTGCAAACGCCGCAGCACTTTTTCGGTCTCTGGTCGTGACGTGGCGTGCCGCGCACAAAGCGGGGAGCATAGGGGCACGCCTGTTTGCCACCACGTTGTTGATGCGTTGCTATATGTCTTTTTTGCGGGGCTGGCGCAATTCGAAATCGTTGGAAGGCACGAAGATCGCCTTGTTAGGCTTTGACTATCTTTTCCCAACCGGATTAGCGTTGGCGCTTCAGGCACGCGGTATTAAACTGGCGGCTGTGCAAGAACGCTTTATCCATGTCTTCGATAATTTCTTTCACCCCGTCTTTGACACCTACTTCATCAGTGGTGCGTGCGTCCGTGATCGCTTGAAGCAGAACCCGTTCCATTGGGTTGGCGAGGCACCGATTATAGGTTTGGTGCGTACAGAGTTATTGCAGGCCGTGCAGTCTGATATGAACCCATCACCAGGAAAAAAGGTTCTGGTCTTGGATTTCCACACGAATCCAGACCCGCTTGCCGATACGTTTAATCCCCTATTTTGCTGGAAAAGTAATAAAGATTTTTATCTAGATATTTTGCGGTTGGCGCGAATGCATCCTCAGGTACAATTTGTCATTCGTGGCAAAGATGCAGCGTGGTGCGACATGCCGTATTTTTCAGATATTCTGGCGACCATAGATGCACTTGATAATGTCTCTGTGAATCGCGAGTACGATGAGTTGTATGTATCGTATAAATTGGCGGCGAATGCTGATTTGATTGTTGCGCGCCAAACATCATTGGGCGACGAGGCAATGGCTGTGGGCATTCCCGTGTTGTTTCATGATTGGACCGCTATGCGTACGCATAATGTGGCAGGGGTCTGTGATTACGAAGGAACAGAGGTTTACGCGCATTCTTTTGATGAGCTGGCGCAACGTGCCGGTGCTGTTTTAACGGGGCGCGGCTATATGGATGAGTGCGCACTTGTTAACATGCGTGAATATCTGTTTGCGGCTTCCACAAAAAGCCCGAAACACAAAATGATGATGCATTTGCATGCAATGTTGGCTGCCAGAAATGACTAGGGTCAGAACACATTAATTGAGATAGAAGATCACGGTAGCTGCGATGCAGATAGCTGAAAAGAACGTATGAGCGCATCGATCATACCAGGTTGCGATCCTCCGCCAGTCCTTGAGTTTGCCAAACATATTCTCGACCTTGTGGCGCTGTCTGTAGAGAACTTTGTCATATTCGATTTGGGCCTTCCTATTTTTCCTTGGCGGAACGCAGGGTACAATGCCTCTGTCTTTCAGCGCGGCCCTGAACCAATCGGCATCATAGCCGCGACCGGCGAGCAGGTGCTTGGCTGGTGGCTGGGCAGCAACAACCAACCGAGCTCCCTTGTAATCGCTCATTTGTCCTTCGGATAATAACATGACGACAGGACGTCCGTGACCATCACAAACGGCGTGAAGTTTTGAATTCAGGCCGCCTTTTGTCCGCCCGATACAACGGGAAACAGCCCCTTCTTAAGCAGGCTGGCTGCGGTTCGGTGAGCTTTCAGATGTGTGGCGTTAATTTGAAGTTGCTCGGGGACACCTTCTTCGGCTGCAAGTTCCGCAAATATCCTGTCAAAAACGCCCATTCGGCTCCACCGGATAAAGCGGTTATACGGTGTCTTGTGAGGACCGTAGTCTGGAGGAGCATCCCGCCACTGTAACCAGCGTTTGATCACATGGATGATCCCGGAAATGACCCGAAGGTCATCAACGCGCGGTACGCCGTGGGACAACGGAAAGTATGGATTAAGTCGTTCCAGTTGCGCCTGCGTAAGCCAAAATTGATCGTTCATGAGATACCCTCTAGAATTCAGTTGAAGAAACATCGCTGAAAAACATGAACCTGAAATTAATAGGCCCTGACCCTAAGGCAAAAATTATGAAAATTACGATTTTCACCAGTAACCAGCCCCGCCATATGGCCTTGATACAAAACCTTGCGTGCGTGGCGGATGAAATTATCGTCGTTATGGAATGCAAAACTAACTTTCCCGGTCAAATTGCCGATCGCATTCCCAAAACACCCGTGATGGAGACCTATTTTTCCCGTGTGCTTCGGGCTGAACAGGATGTCTTTGGTGCCCTTTCGTTCACGCTACCGAATGTAAGGGTGTTGCCGATCCGCGCCGGTGATTTGAATTTTCTCAATATGGATATTTTGACACCAGCATTGTCATCGGATCAATACGTGGTGTTTGGATCAAGCTACATAAAAGGTTCACTCAGTGAATTTTTGGTCGCGAACAGGGCCAAAAACATTCACATGGGCGTGTCGCCCTATTACCGCGGAAATTCTTGTAACTTCTGGGCGCTTTACGATGCCCGACCTGACCTGGTCGGGGCGACTATTCATCTGTTAAGCAAAGGCCTAGATAATGGCGGTATGCTGTTCCATGCGCTGCCCGAAGTGGAGGCGACGGACCCGTTTATACTGGGCATGAAGGCTGTGCGAGCTGCGCACTCAGGCTTGGTGCATTATTTATCGACCGGTGAGCTGGATATGTTGTCGCCGATAGAACAGGACCGGGGGCAAGAGTTGCGCTATACACGCGCGGCGGATTTCACCGATGAGGTTGCCCGCGCTTATCTTGACAATCACATGGCCGGGGCAGACCTTGCGCACGCCTTGAAAGGTCGAGATTTATCTGCATACGTGCGTGCGTATGTCGGCTGAGATCAGGCTTTATATGTTCGACGCTAGTTATGCCTCGAATATGCAGGCATCATGAACTATAATTCAGTCTGATTCGCCTGTTAAACGTTGGGATTTGGCCTGTTTCATATCCAAAAATTCATCGCATAACGCTAACCCGATACTCTGGAATTTACAGCACATGAAAGACTGGAAAAAGGCGCTCATTAAGCCCGAAGCGAGCTTAATCGAAGTCATGCGGACACTCGATGATGTGGCTATGCAAATCGTAGTGGTTGTTGATGATGAAGGGTGCCTATTAGGAACCGTGACCGATGGTGATGTCCGCCGCGGTATTTTGGTGGGCGAAGCCTTGGAAGCCCCCGCAAGCAAGGTTATGAATACGACGCCGTTTGTCGCACTTGCGAGCGAAGGGCGAGATGACATCATCAGTACTATGCAAGCCCGTGAATTGCACCATGTGCCGCTGGTGGATGGGGGCAATCGTGTGGTTGGCCTGTTCACTTTGGAAGAGGCACTGCGCAAACCAAGAATTGATAATTGGGCGATAGTTATGGCAGGCGGGGTTGGTAGCCGCCTCCATCCACTTACGGAACATTCGCCTAAGCCGTTACTCAACGTGGGTGAACGTCCAATTTTGGAGACAATCGTCGCGCATCTGAAGCAAAGCGGGTTCAGTAATGTTATGTTGTCGGTTAATTATAAAGCCGACATGATTCGGGATTTTTTTGGCAACGGAAATACTTTCGGCGTTAACATTGAATATATTTCTGAGGAGGACCCGCTGGGTACAGCAGGCGCGTTGGGATTGATCGAGAAAGGTCACCCTTTGCTAAACCAGGCGTTCTTACTGATGAATGGCGACGTCCTCACAGATATGGACTTTTCACGTATCATTCAATTCAATGAGACAGAGGATGCTTTCGCGACTTTATGCGTGCGTGAGTATTATAACGAAATTCCATTTGGTGTAGTGCGCCTGGAAGACCATAGATTGCTAGCCCTCGAAGAAAAGCCCATTCAGACCTTTTACATCAATGCTGGTGTGTATGCATTAACACCAGGCGTACTCAATTATATAGAACCCGGTCATCGCTGTGATATTACAGAGGTGTTTTCTCAGGCGTTGGCAGAGCGCCGCAAAATTGCAGCCTATCCCATCACTGAGTACTGGCGGGACGTGGGTACGCATGAAGAATTTAATCAGGCACAGCAAGATTACCAAGAAATTTTTGGAAGTAAGGGACGGCCGAAAGTATGATTAACGATTTCTTTTTTCAAGTTAAAACTCAGTTGATGGCGGGTGTTGGCGCTTCGCGAAAGCTGAATGAATTACTGGTCGACAAGGGCTTTGAACACGCCGTCGTTTTGGTGGATGTCGGCGTCTCTGCACACTCGGAATATTTCAACGAAGTTCATGGCATTCTTCAAAAGGCCTGTAGTTCGCTTAAGGTAATCAAACTGCGTGGTAACGAAGAGCCGGATTATGATTATCTTGATGAGGTTGCGGCGCAGGTGCGCGCAGTAGAGAAACTTGATGTGTTGATTGGTATCGGTGGCGGCAGCTGCCTTGATATAACGAAGGCAGTTGCTGTTCTTAAGACCAACCTGGGTAAGGGTATCGAATACCGCGGCTTCGACATGGCTAAGAAGCCAGGTGTACCGACCATCGCCATCCCAACTACTGCGGGCACCGCCAGTGAGGTGACCATTAACGCCGTCTTTACTGACAAGAAAGAAATGAAGAAGCTGGGCATCAATGGTCTTCATTTGGATGCAACGTTCGCCATCCTTGATGCTGAGTGGACTATGAGTTGTCCGCACATGGTGGCTGTTTCATCAGGAACCGATGCGCTCACCCACACGCTGGAAAGTTTTATGTGCAACAACGCCAACGCGTTGACTCGTTGCTTCAGTCGAGAGGCCTTCAAGTTGTTGTTTGGGGCATTGCCATCGTTGGTGGATGATCCCGAAAACAAGGATAAACGACAGGAAATTTTGCTTGGCAGTTATATGGCGGGAATTGCATTGTTTAATTCTGGCTCGGGTGTTTCTGGTGCCTTTTCCTACCCAATCGGTGTGAATTTCAAGGTGCCGCACGGTATTGGCGGGGCAATATTTTTGGCATCTGTGGTCGAATACAATGTAGATCGGGGCTACACAGATTACGCTGAACTGGTGGATGTCGTAGAACCCGGGTTTGAAGGCGACCCACAAGAAAAGAGCCGCCATTTCGTGGATATGATCCGAAGCATTTGCGTACACCTTGGCGTGCCTACTGACCTTGGTCAATGGGGATTGACGGCTACGGATATCGACACGGTGCACGAAATGCTCAAACCGTTACAGGGTGCGTTTGATCAAAATCCCATAGCATTTTCTGCTGAAACGGATGCCCGCGAGTTGTTGGCAAAACATCTCAGGCGCACCTGAAACTGTGATTTTCACGCTCAATTGTAGGCAGCCTGAATGACTAGACTAAGAGCTCCATCATCTTTTACGGTCTTAACCGCAAAGGTTTTTTTCATATCGGCATGCGTTCCAGTATGTTGACGCGTTTTTGCTTTGATTATTATGGAACAGTCATTACGGCAAAGTATCGCTCTGAAAATGAAATTCCTCTTGATGGGGACAACCCTAGGCCGGTCGCTTATAGTGATGGCAAACTGGTGTTTGGTGGGGATGATGAGTACACAGACCTAAGGGTCCAGTATCTCATCGAGTTTCAAGAAAAAACAGTCTTGATTGTATTGTGATCATTGGGTCGACGTATGGTCGTGAGCTTGTGCCTCTTGCGACAAAATTTCATGAATTGAACAAGGCCGTGACGGTCATTGGAGTAGACCTGAGTGCAAAGGCTATTGAGGCATGTAAGTTATATCCACTTAACAATTCAGAATTCTATGTCCTTGATATCGAGGATGAGCAGGCTGTGATGGGCTATATTAATAGCGCTCTGTCGAGGTTTGCGCGTGTTGGCTTTTACATGTGTGAAACAGCACCGTATGTGCTTCCTGAAAAACTGGAATATTTTTTTAAGATTGTTGCGGGGTATGAAAATACACATGCTGTACAAATTTTGGAGCCAGCATTCATCGACTGGGGCTCAAAGTATGAATGTGGAATGATATTTTCATTTCAACAAGACTTCTGGAGACATAATTACATAAAGCTGATTTCCCGCTATTTTGATGTTCAAAACAATTTTTTTGTTGATGCTTCTATTCGATCAGATGGAAATAGAAATCAACCATTGTGGTTAGTCAGTGGAACTAAGAAACAACAGTGAGAGGAGAATTGATTTTCATTTTTTATGCACAAAGCACTCCTGAAATCGCACATTAGCCAGTTCGTTAGATTTTAAAACAGTGAGGACCATCAATGCCCGGATTTGAAGTTGTCGGTAAGGAAGAACGCGATGCCGTTCTTGAGATTTTTGACCTCCATGGGGGCATTCTGTTCGCCCATGGTTTTGATGCCATGCGCAGTGGTTCGTTTAAGGTTCGTGAATTCGAAGCGGCCTTTGCCAAGCGTCTGAATGTCGCACACGGCCAAGCTGTGTCGTCGGGATCGGCTGCGTTAAAAGTTGGCCTTGATGCGTTGGGCATTGGTCGGGGCGATGAGGTCATCACCCAGGCGCACACCTTTGTTGCCACGGTCGAAGCGATTTTAATGGCTGGGGCTACGCCAGTGATTGTTGATGTGGACGAAAGCCTCAACATGTGTCCAAAGGCTTTGGAGGCGGCTATTACACCCAAAACAAAAGCCGTCGTGCCAGTGCATATGATGGGTGCGTCTGCCGACATGGACCCCATTATGGCGGTAGCCCGCAAGCATGGGCTTTTGGTCATGGAAGATTCCGCCCAGGGTACAGGTGGGACCTATAAGGGTAAATTCATGGGGACCATCGGTGACGTCGGGGCCTATAGCTTGGATGCCGGCAAGGTCATCCAGTGCGGCGAGGGCGGCATGGTGGTGACCAACGACCACGACACGTTTATCCAAGCCCGTGGCGCCCACGATCATGGACATGAATACAGTACAACAATTGGCCGTGGCCAAGAAGGTGCTGTGTGTACAGGCTTTAATTTTCGGATGAGTGAAATGCAGGCCGCTGTTGGGATCGTACAGTTGGGCAAGTTGGACATGATTTTGGAATGCAACCGCGCCAATAAGGCTAAGTTGAAAGAAGGCTTGGCAGATTTGCCAATCCGTTTCCGCACGTTACCCGATGCCGAGGGCGACGTTTCCGATGCGGTCATTTTCTTTCTTGAAAACCAGGAACTGACCAAAAAGTTTGTACAAAAAATGGGCGAAGAAGGCCTCGGCACCAAAAATATTCCCGATGCCCTAACATGGCATTTCGCCGGCAACTGGGAACACATGTTCCGTCAGCACGATTTCTATGCGGACAGTTATAAAACCCAATGGCAAAAAACGGATGACCTGTTGCAATCCGCTGTTGCTATACCGGTGATGGTCAAATGGGATGACGCGGTTATCGGTAAATGGGTCGATGGGCTGCGTAAGATCGCCAAGGAAGTTCTTTGAGTGTTGTGGCCTTCATTCCGGCGCGTGCCGGATCAAAGGGAATCCCCCACAAGAACATGCGTCTTGTGGGGGGTAAGCCCCTTGTCCAATATACGCTTGAAGCCGCGCGTGATTGTCCCTTGGTGGATAGCCTATTCGTTTCTACCGATGATGTTGATGTGGCAGGCGTTGCTAGGTCTTTGGGCATTGACGTCCCATACGAGCGCCCGGCAACAGTGTCTGGTGATACGGCCGCCATGTTTGACACCGTTCGCGATGGGCTTGAATGGCTACAGGGGCAGGGCGGCGAATTGCCAGATGTCGTAGCGCTGCTTCAGCCGACGTCCCCATTACGAACGGCGCATCATTTGCAAGAAGCTCTGACGCAATTTTTAGACAGTCCCGCGAACACGTTGGTTAGCGTGAACTGCATGAACGACCATCCTTTTGAGTGCGTGAGCGGAACAAGCGGTGACTGGCGTTATCTCGCACAGCCCGATGGTGCTTCGCGCCGACAGGACTATCCAAACGATTTTTATTACATCAATGGTGCAATTTACTTAGTGCGTACACCTTGGCTGCTGGCCGAGAGCCGATTTTTTGAAGATGGTGCTGCCTTGCTTTATGAGATGGACAGACATGCCGGGATCGATATTGATGAAGAACTTGACCTGTTGATCGCACAAGCATTACTCGCTCGCGCTTAGGGCCAGCAGTCCAAACGCGTTTCATCAAAGGTACCTAAGAACCATGCGGGTTTGATGCCGCATCGATAACGCACTTCCCCAGATTCCAAATAATGCATTGCAAAATAAGACATTATTTCATCAATATTGGTGAAATAATTCTTTCCATAACGCTGCTCGCCCGGCGGGTAGGTGGAAAGGATATGCAGGACATAAACCTGAGGCATTTCGCTTTTGAGAAAGGCGAGAAAGCCAGCTAAGTCATCGAGGATATACCATGTGATTTCAGACATCACGATGACATCTGGGGCGAGGGCCTTTATGGCCGCATAGTCGTTGATCTGGCCAACTTCAAAGCGACAACCTGGGTGCAGGGACCGTGCCTTTTCAACTGCCGTATCCGATATATCCACGCCAATGGCGTCAAGCCCCAGTTCGGCAAACCGTTGCGTATAATGGCCAAATCCGCTGCCCAGCTCCAACACACGCTTGGTGCCGCAATATTGGCCAAGGCGCTTAACCAAGCTGATGCCCACTGACTTTTCCGATTCCGTTGCGGCCAGTTCGGCCTGCTGCCAGGGATCGGTGTGATCGCGGTACATTTGCTCGAATTCGCCAACCAACCGGCCGTCCTTGATGACATAATCTTGATAACGAGGATGTTTGGGCGCTTGGTCGCTCATGGGGTGATCCGGATGCTCTGAAAGTTAGGAAACTTGGTGGCGGAGTTTCCACATACCATTTTCTTTTTTCCAAATGTGATCCATACGGAATTTATCGGTCACATTCCAGAATTCTTCTTCGGTGATATCGAGGTAATTTAAGAACACGCCGAAGACCTTTTCGGGGAATTCGCCGTCATAGCGTTTGACCAGTTCTACGGCTTCTTCGCGGTTGATATGACCATCACGGACTTCGTGCGCGGCGTCCGATGTCGTACGCCCGAAACCGTATTTGATGAACATCAAGAAGTATAAGAAAGAGTCAGTAAGATCGTCCAATTGGGCGTACTTGGAATACGTACCGATGGTGCGGCCTTCTGGGTTAGCCTGAAAACCAGTGTGCTTGGCAGCGTAGTAGTAGTTTTCTTGTGGTACCCAGAAGTGATAATAGCCGAACCAGTGCATTTCGATGCCAAGCTTTTCAAGATCTTCAAGTTCGGGCATACGATAGGCATCAAATGACCTAGCATCGACAGGTTCTTTGAAGTAACCCATCTGTTGGGCCATATCGATAAAATTGTCTAAACCCGTACTGTAGTACGTCAGCTCAAAGTCAGCCCACGGCATACCTGGCTTGTCATTAATGTCAGATGTGCCGCCGTATTCGGCTTCGCCATTTTCGCCGTACATAACCAACTTAATGCCTTTTTCAGCAGCCACCCGAAACGGCGCCGACATTTGGCCATGGTCGAAGATTTCGTTGTGATCACCAAGGTGGATGAAACCTGCTTTGGTCAAACCTTTGTTGACGGCACCATTGGGCGATACCAAAATATGATCAAAGCCGGAATCAATGAATGCACGCAAATTTTTCCAGCCAATATCCGTATAAACCGGAGGCGAAAATGTAACGCACAGGGGATGCATGCCGTAATCATGCTTGAGTTGGTGCGCGATGCGAGATGAATCCTTACCACCTGAACAGGGTACGATGACGTCCCATGATCCATCCGCGCTGCGATGGCGGTCACATAAGTCTTTGAATTGTTTTGTACGTAGGTCCCAGTCAATGTTTTGGTGCTTGGTTGCCGCATAGTTACAAGCGCTGCAAACCCCATTTTCGTCAAAGGTAATGCGGGGGCGTTGGTTCGACATTACGCATTTTGTGCAAAACTTGACCTCTTTAGGTAAGGCAAGCTGTTGGGGGTCAATTTCGAACACTTCGCTTGAACACATGATAAAATTCCATGATGGGCTGAATAAAAAGAGCATACCGTGCGCCGTTTGGCGTGAAACAGCATACAAAGAGACACTGCACCTAAAACATGCCTCGGTCTGTATTCGGTCCGCGCAATAATGTCAAGAAAAGACGGGTTATTACATCGCTAGATCACCCTTTCGTCGTGGCCAGCAAGGACGTATATCGCGCGTAGACACAGACGATGTGCGCGCTTAAGCTCCGCATGCTAATAAACAAAATCGGAAAACATGACTAAAACACTCTACATCGTTGAGTTTGCTTGGCAGGTGGACCCTGCCGTTGCCGCCGTGCGTGCGCAGGGTGCCGTGGTGATTGCGGCAAACCCCATGGTCCAATATGCGCTTGAGCACGCTGGCGTGAATGCCGTGAGCTTAGCCGATGCCTATACTCACGATGAATTTTGGCCGCTATACAAGCAAACCTTGAAAATGACGGATCATCTTCTCATGGGTCTTGATAACGCCTTGCGCGCGGTCGATCCGCGTTTCGGTGATGAAGGGCCACAGGCATTTAAATGCTTGGGCTACATTATTAAAATTAATATCGATCAGGTTGTTTGTTATTTGTTCCAAGTCAGCCGCGCCATAAAAGCACACGGGGCCGCCCGTTTGGTGGTGTCGTCTGGTTCAGGACTTGTTTTTGATGAAAACGGTCTTTTCGCGCCAGACCGTTCCGTGCTTGGTCACGTACTGAGCGGTGCTCATGTGCAAAAGACCCTGGGCGTTGAGGTTGAGTTTCAAGAGCCGCCATCTGAAGTCGCGACAGAAGAACGGGGCAAGGGGCGTTTTTCCTTTGGCCAGCCGCGTGCGGACCAATTGATGCGCGGTGCTCGTGCCGTGCTGAGGCGCATGTTGCGCTGGGTTAAACAGGCCATGAATACAGGTCAGGCAATGCGGGTTCTGTCGGTCAATTGCAAAGAAATAGAAACCCTGGCGCTAACCGAACATGATCTGGGTGTTATTCCATTGCCTGAGATGGCGGTGACGTTCTTGAGTGATACGCCGTATGACCACAAACAGGCCTTGCTTGAAGCCTTGCATGATTCGGGAGTTCTGGATGCGGTTCACTTTCACGATATACCGATGGGCCCGTTTGTCGAAGATATGCTCATCGCACTTTCGCATAGCCTGGAGTGCATGTTTTCAGCATATCAGAAGTTAAGCAAAAAAATAGAATCCGGCCGCTTTGATGTGATCGTGGTGCAGACATTATCGCCTTTTAACATTCCGAGCATCATGGCCAGCGAGGTCGCGCGCCATAAAGGCCTGGCGGTGGTGTGCTGGATGCACGGCGGTTACGGGGCCTATTATTCTTTGCCCGGTTATGACGTGACAGATTATCGCTTCACAAACAATCACCTGGTATTCGGGCAGGCGGTGAAAGATGTCGTCGACAGCGAGAAGTCGGTCCTGCGCTATGATGGTGCAGATCCACAGTTCAATATATATGTGGGCGGTTCGCCATACTTCGCCAAGCGTTATGAAAATTACGTCCGTCCACGCCATGCGCGTAAAACCGTGGTGCTGACCATTGGCGGCATTTTTGGCTATAACCAATATTATTTTGGTTATGACAGGCCCAAGGTCGAAATGTGGAATTGGCAAGCGCACCGCCGCATGGTCGAAGCCTTGGCTCCTTTTCGCGATCGCTACAAAATCATTATCAAGGATTATCCGTCGTCGGAAATGCGCGACACTTGGGATGAGTTAGTTGCCGACCTGGGCGGCGGCATCGAAGTCATCACTTACGAACAGTCTTATGAAGATACGGTTAAGGCCGCAGACGTTCTGATTTACAGTTGGGTGTCGACGTCGCTCGTCGAAGGCCTGCTTACGGATGCAGACATTTTGTTATTCGACGACAGCGACATTTCGAATCAGGCAGCCCATTTGTTTGAAAAACACATTGTTTTTGACCGTGCCATTGATGGCTTTATCGATAAGATGACGGCTTATCTGGAAAAGGGCGACCTGTATGAACAGAGCCGGGATCCCGTAAAAACTTATTTTTGCGCCGCGACACCTCCACAAGATGTCGCGGGCTATTTAAAAGACTTGATGAAAACTTGATCAACCCTTGGGTGGGTATGTGATTTCATTGTTGCGATAGGCATTGAGCCGCGCTTCATAATCGGTGAACATGTTTTGTTCCAGCGCTGTGATTAATTCCCGGATACCGTCTTGAACGGTGTATTTGGGCGTGAAATACAGCGTTTCGCGGATGTGGGAAAAATCGACTTTGTAATTGCGCCGGTCAAAGCCGCCGGTCACATAGTTGATCTCGGCATCGGGCAGTAATTTCGCAATCTCGTTGACCATCATACCTTTGGTGAAGTTGTTTTCATCGCCACCGGCATTGAAAACGCCAAAAGAAACCTTTTCTTCCGGTGCCTCTAACACCATGGCGATGGCGCGGCCAAAATCGCGAACGTGGCAATAGGGACGCCAGGTGTCGGCGTCGTAAACATCAATGGTTTTGTTGGTGTACATTTCGCGGGTGAATTCGCTGACCGTTAGGTCAAAGCGCATCCGACCGCTCAAGCCAAAGGCCGTGGCGAAGCGCAGCACGGTGCCGCAGTAATCCGCCTTGTCCTTCATGGCCAGTAGTTCCAGTTCCATCGCCACCTTCGACTTGGCGTAAAGCGACAGTGGCTTGAGATCAAAATTCTCGTCAGCCAGTGAATTTTCCGGGATTTCGCCGTAGTTCGAACACGTTGAGATAAACAAAACGCGTGCCATATTACGCCCGTTTATTGCCGCCAGCAGTGCCCGCAGGCCGCGGTCATTAATGGCGGCGGATTCTTCGGGGTACTTCTTGGTGATGGGGTCGCCGACCAGGCCAGCGAGAATGATGACATCTGTGACCCCTTCAAGCGCCTTGTCCACCGTCGCGGCGTCGGCCATGTCGCCATACATGAACTCATAGCCCGGCGCGCCGAGAAAACCGTGAATGGCGGGCTCGTTTTCAAACAACAGCAGGTCGAGGCAACGAACGTCATAACCGCGGTTCAGCAGGTAGGTGGTCAGCGGTACGCCGATGTAACCCGCGCCGCCGACGATCAGGACTTTGCGGTTTTTCAGGCCTTTGGCCGCGACAACGGTGTCATAGATGCGCTCGCCTTCTTGCAGAACATCGTCACGATAGCTTTGGGGAGCATCGACGGGCATATCGTCGGCTAAACGCTTAAGGTGCTCTAAATAGGCTGTTTTATCTGTCATGATTGTACCTGATTATCAAGTTTACGGATGGTTGTGCACACTATGTGACTTATATTTCCATCCAGGATTTCAAAATGCTCAATCCGACTTCGCCGCTGCGCTCGGGGTGAAACTGACAGCCCACAACGTTGTCGCGCGCAATCACTGCAGGGCTTTGTACATCACCGAAGGTCTGTGTGGCGAGGATGAATTCAGGATGTTCACTGTTAAGGTGGAAAGAATGAACAAAATACGCAAAATCGCCCGGGTTGGTTAGGTTAAGGGCGGTATTGGACCAATTGATACAATCTGGTCGGTTCAGGCGGCTCCACCCCACGTTTGGAACTTTAAAACGCGCGCCAGCGGTACGTGGCTCGCCGGGCAGCTGCACGATACGTCCGGGGATTAAGCCCAGGCCATTGTGTTGTCCAGATTCTTCGCTTTCATCGACTAACAACTGCATGCCCAGGCAAATCCCCATAATGGGGCGGCCAGCATTGGCCACGCTGTGAATGGCATCGGCTAAGCCACGTTCGGTAATGGCTGTGATGGCATCACCGAACGCGCCGACACCTGGTAACAGTAATCTGTCGGCCTGTGCAACTTCTTCGGGGGTTTTACAAAAATAAGGTTCGGCACTAATGTATTCGAACGCGTGTTGAACGCTGAACAGGTTACCACAATCATAATCAACAATACCGACCTTGCTCATAACCGTACCTCAAACCCAGCGTCGGCCAGTGCATGTTTAATATCGGCGATGGTGAAGCGCTCGTAATGCAAAATGCCAGCAATGGCTACGGCATCGGCAAGACCATCACGCACCGCCGCGACCACGTCCTTAGGTGAGCCTGCGCCACCATGCGCGATGACGGGGATGGTGATGCGATTGGTAATGTTCCGGATCAACTCGATATCAAAGCCCTTAAAGGTGCCTTCTTGATCGACAGAGGTGATGATGATTTCACCGGCGCCCATTTTTTCGACGTGTTCGGCCCAGTCAAAGACGTCCAGGCCTGTGCCTTCGCGGCCATTGTCGGTAAAAACACGATACTTGCCATCGGTGCCGCGAATGCTTTCGATGCTTACAACAACGCATTGGCTTCCAAAGGCCTGGGCCAGATCGCGTATCAGTTCGGGTGATTTGGTTGCTGCGGTGTTAATGCAAATTTTGTCCCCGCCAGAACGGAGCGCCGCACGCGCGTCGTCAACAGAGCGAATACCACCACCCACGGTCATGGGCATGAAAATATCGCTGGCGGTGGATTGAATGAGGTCCAGAATATTATTACGGCCATACAGGCTGGCGACGATATCTTGATAGATAATTTCGTCAGCGCCATCGTGGTAATAACGGTGGGAATATTCCGAAGGATTTCCAATAACCCGCAAGCCTTCTAAGTGCACGCCTTTAACAAGGTTGGGGGCCTTGATATCCAATCGTGCAATAATGCGAATGGCCGCCATGCGGGAACTCCAAAATCGGAAATTTTTAATTGATATCTATGGAAATTACCGAGAACGTAAGGATGCCGATCAATTTTCATGGAGTATATGAATTACATGATGAACATCAAGGCCTCATCATGAGGCTTATTCGATTTTCACATGGCGCGGTGTCGCGCACTGTTTGGCATTTTCGGGCAGCATGACGGTGTAGATTTCATGTGCACGTCGGCTATGAGTGGCAATGGTGGGCAGACGATGGGCGTCCTTATCTTCAATAAAGGCTTCAACCATACGAAATAAACCGGGTTTGTAGTCTTGATCCAAGGCATCGTCGATGGTCGCTGCCTCTATGGCGATCTTATTGATATCTTGGACTTGCAACTGTTCCATGGGGCGCAGGATGTAACGGTGCTTCGCCGTCATGATTTCCACCCCCCAACGCCCAGGGGCGTTCCAGTCTGCATGATAGGAAAAAACAGCACCATCCGCGGTATGCCCGGCACCGACGAAGCGGCTGGCGCGACTGTGCCAGTCTAGGGCCCCATCGGTTACGGCAAACAGTTCATTGGGTACGCCGCCTAAGTGAAATGCCAAATCAACGACGTGCAAAGAATTGGCCAGAAACCAATTTTGCTTCACATGTGCGGGGTGCTTCGTGTTGGTAATGGCGTTAGCCCATTCGGTGAATTCAAAGGTAAACGAAGTGACGCCGCCATCTTCATGCACGCGCCGCTCTGTTTCTAGGGTGGCGGCCAAAAAACGGCGATTAAGCGCGACGCGGATATCAACGTCGTGCTGTTTTGCCTGGGCCTCAAGAGCTTTAAGCTCAGCTAAATTTAGACCTGCGGGCTTTTCCACTAAGATGCGTTTTGTGCCCGCCGTGATGAGTTGAGCACACGCCCTAGCCAAATTAGCCACAGGCAGTGCAATGATAGCTGCGGGGGCCAGAGCATGGGGCGAAGATGCTGAAATCTTTTCTAAACCACCCGTAAGCACACTCTGCCCGGTGGCGTCTTTAAACGCTTTGGCGCTTTCATCTCCGCGTCCGATAACGTTGAAGTTCAGCCCCTTGGCCTTAAGAACCTTAGCGTAAGCTTGTGCCATTTTACCGGCACCAATGAGATTAATATCTGGCATGGCGATGTGGGGCCTATCAGGCTGAAAGGGATTGAACACTATAACCATGACTTCGCGTAGACAAGAGGTGACTGTGAAGTGGCCGTATATCAGCAAAAAGCAGTGCGAAGGTGGCATCTTCTATTGCCTCTGCGGGGGTGCTGCGCGTATACAGTTACCAGCATTTTCATCAAGAAACCCCGCACCTTTTACGCGCGGGATAGTAGCCGGAACCGTTATGACACGTCATATTAGCAACGTAACTCGTGATAAACAGGTTTCTGAATTGCCCGAAGAAGTCCTGTTCTGCAAAAAATGCATTATTTCCAATCAACGCCCACGGATTGTTTTTGATGAAAACGGCGTGTGTTCTGCATGCCATTACGCCGAAGAAAAAAAACATATTAATTGGGATGCACGCAAAGATCAGTTTTTGCGCTTGTTGGATGAACACCGCAGTAAAACCGGCGATTTCGACGTTATCGTGCCATCGAGTGGCGGTAAAGATTCGGCCGTCGTCGCGCATCGTTTAAAGCATGAATTTGGCATGCGCCCGCTGACCGTAACGTGGTCGCCGTGTTTGTACACGGATATCGGGCGGGTCAATTTTGATAATTTCATCGCATCGGGCTTCGACAATGTCTTGTGTACTCCCAACGGTGAGTTGCACCGTGAACTTGCTCGGTTAAGCTTTATTCACCTAGGTGATCCGTTTCATGTGTTCGTGATGGGGCAAGTTGCGTTCCCATTCCGTATGGCTGTGCAAACGGGAATTCGGCTGGTTTTCTTTGGTGAAAATGGCAATGCGGAATACGCGGGCCTCGCGAGCATTAAAGACAAGCCAGGAATGCCCTTTGAACGTTACGCGGATATGGCACTAAAAGGTGACAGCGGCCAGGTGTTCAAGGACAACGGCATTACCGATCGGGATATGGATTTGTATCGTTTGCCGCCGATAGACACGTTGCAATCCATGGGGGTCGTACATCGTTGGTGGAGCTATTTCCATCAATGGAACCCGCAGGAAAATTACTATTACGCAACTGAAAATACCGGGTTTAAGGCCAACCCTGAACGCAGTCAGGGGACGTTCTCGAAATATGCGTCGTTGGATGACAAGCTTGATGGCTTGCACCATTACCTCGGCTTAATCAAATTCGGTTTTGGCCGCGCGAGCCAAGACACGGCGCAGGAAATTCGTTCAGGCCACCTCACGCGTGAAGAGGGCGTTGCCCTCGTGCGGCGCTACGATCAAGAATTCCCGTCTAAGTACTTTCAAGATAGCCTGGATTATATGGGCATTTCAGAAGGTGAATTTTGGGACGTGGCAAACCGCTACCGTCGGGATAACATCTGGAAAGACCTTGGTAACAACGAGTGGGAATTGCGCAACAATGTGTCGTAAGCCAAATGTGCACCAAGGCTGTGTAGCGGCCCAACAGCCAAGGCTTATCCATCGTGTTAACGAAATATAGTGTGCAATTGCGCTATGGAACGCGGTGCACTCCAAGTACGTACTTTAGCCCGCTTTGGAGTGTCGGCATAATTTGGTTTTGACCTCGCTGGTGACCAAGTTCACCTGGTGTGCGGTAGCTTGTTTGCATGGCGTCTAATTTATGACCGGCCTTTTTCGTTTCGTAACGCGTGTCACTGGGCATGGCGGCTAGGGCATGACAGCTAGGGGGCGTGCTGGTCGTGCAAGGGATATTTTATGAGAGCAGTTATCACGACAGTTCCGTTTGGTGAGGTTGACGCAAAACCAATTCAATTGTTGGAAAAGGCGGGCCTGACTTACCAAATCAATCCACTCGGCAGAAAGTTACGCCCCGAAGAAGTGGCGGGCGTAATCGGAGACGCCGATATCGTGATCGCCGGAACCGAGCCGATTACTGCTGAGGTAATGGATGCATGTCCCAACCTGAAATCCATTTGCCGCGTCGGCATCGGGTTGGATAGTGTGGACTTGCTGGCGGCGCGCGAACGAGATATCTCCGTCGCCTTTACCCCCGATGGGCCGTCACCCGCCGTGGCCGAACTCACCATCGGATTGATGATCGACTTGCTGCGCGAGGTAACCAAAGCCGATCGTGATATTCGTGCGGGTACATGGTTTCGCAAGGCCGGGCGGCGTTTGTCGGAATGCACGGTGGGTGTGATCGGATGCGGGCGCATCGGCGCAGGTGTCATTCGTCATTTGTCTGGCGGATTTCCCGGTGTGAAAATTCTCGCCAACGACATTAAAGACATTTCCGAACTCGACGGTTTGGTGTCGTGGGTGGATAAAGACACAATCTATAAGGAATGCGACGTGGTCAGCCTGCATGTGCCGTTGACCCCGGAAACTCAGGATTTGATCGGGACGAAAGAATTGGCCGGGTTCAAGGATCGGGCAATCTTGCTCAATACCGCGCGCGGCGGTGTGGTGATCGAAGCGGATTTAGCACAAGCCTTGCGTGACGATGCTTTGACCGCGGCCGCCATCGACGCCTTCGAAGACGAGCCTTATGAAGGCGAGCTGCGCGATTTGGACAATGCGGTTCTGACCTGTCATCTGGGTTCGATGACCGAAGACTGCCGCGCAAGCATGGAAATTGAAGCGACGGAGGAGGCAGTGCGTTTTGCCCAGGGCAAGCCCTACGCCACCCCCGTTCCCGAAGAAGAATACGCCATGGCCGAACGCCTGGTGAGCAAATAACAGTTAGAATATAGGGGCGCTTATGAAGGTACTCGTAACAGGCGGTTCCGGGTTTTTGGGTAGTCATGTGGCTGATGCCCTGACAGAGGCTGGCCATGATGTGGTGGTGTTTGATCTCGTCGTGTCACCGTATTTGTGCGATGGGCAAGAAATGATCATCGGCGATGTCACTAACGTCGATCATGTAAACGCGGCCGTTAAGGACTGTGACATTATCTATCACCTCGCGGCGCTTGCAGATATTGACGAAGCCATCAACCGGCCGCGCGATACGATGGCGGTGAACTTGATGGGCACGGTGAATATGTTGGAGGCTGCACGTGTACACAATATTAAGCGCTTTGTGTTCTCCAGTTCCATTTACGTTTATTCGGATCAGGGTTCATTTTACCGCACCTCAAAACAGGCATGCGAGCATTTGATTCAGGATTACCACGACCGTTATGGTCTGGAATATACAATCCTGCGATATGGCTCACTCTATGGCCCGCGCGCTGACAGTTCTAATGCAGTGTTCAAGATGGTCACTTCGGCGCTTGAGGCAAAGAAAATTGAATACGGCGGCAATGGTCGCGAGGTGCGCGAATACATTCATATCCGAGATGCCGCTTTGATGAGCGCCGAGGTGCTGGATGATGAATTCAAAAGCGCCATCTTGCATCTGACTGGGCGTGAGCGGATGACCACCGGTGACATGTTGGAAATGCTTCGTGAAATTTTTAAAAATAGGGTCGCGATTTCACTGGGAAAAGACAACATTACCGGCCATTACATGCAAACGCCGTATAATTATACGCCGCGCATTGGGCGTAAAATGACGCGCAATACTTATATCGATTTGGGCCTTGGTCTGTTAGACGTAATTCAGTTTCTTGACCAAACTAATCCTGAAACTCACCCGCCGGTGCCCAGTTCTGAAGAAGGCGAATAACTCTATGAGACAAGTTTTCAAAAAAACCCTGGTGAGCATCGTCCGAATGTTCATTAACTTATTCGGTCAGGGGTGGCGCAGGCGTGCGGGTGTTGTGCTGCGGGAGGCAATGTCGTCGAACGGCTATGATGAGGTCATCAAAGAAATCGTCACGTCGCGTGGCACTGTTTGTTTTTACTGTCTAGGTACGTTGCCCCTGTGGCGGGCGGAAACGTTGCTCACCAAGGAACCGGAAACTATCGAATGGATTGACTCCATGGAAGGCGGTGATGTTTTATTTGACGTGGGTGCCAACGTTGGCGTTTATACGCTTTATGCCGCCATTAATAAGAAGATTAAGGTTCTCGCATTTGAGCCGTTGGCTGCGAATTACTTCTTGATCAACCGCAATATTGAAGAAAATGGTTTGTCCGAGGTCGCGACCGCGTACTGTTTGGCGTTGAACGACGAGGATATGATCGGCTCCATGCATATACAAAACACCGGCTTCGGTTCGGCTGTGTCGAGTTTTAACGATCCCGTTGATCATAACGGGAACCACTTCACTGCGAAGTTCGAACAGGGCATGGTGGGAATGAGCCTCGATAGTTTTATTGACAAATTCCAACCTGACTTTCCCACGCACATTAAGATCGATGTGGATGGGATCGAGGATAAGATAATTAAGGGCGCGGTCAAGACCTTGGCCGACCCTCGGCTGAAATCGGTATCGATCGAACTGGATGAGAACCGTCCCGAATATACCAATACAGTGATCGTCGGCGTTGAGGCTGGGGGCTTCAAATTGGTTGCCAAACGTCACTCGCCAATGTTTGAAGGCACGCCTTACGCCAATATCTTCAATTATCAATTCCGCCGCTAAGGCAAACACAATAAGGGCTCTGATATGATTGCAGCCATCTTGATCGGCCGAGAAGGCTCCACTGGTTTTCCCGGCAAGAACGTTTTTCCCGTGTTGGGCCGTCCGTTGGCGGCATACCCTATGATGGCTGCCCAGGCCGCCCCCAACATCGACCGCATATATGTGTCCACTGACAGCGAGGCGATCAAGGTTATTGCGCGTGATTTTGGCGCGGTGGTGATCGACCGCCCAGAGCACTTGTGCACCAAGCAAGCGCTGGGTGAAGATGCTTACGTCCACGCCTATGAACTCATCAAGGCCGAGTGCGCTGAAAAAGGCGATGAGTTGGAGCTGTTGGTGCTACTGATGGCCAATGCGCCGACGATTTCGGCCAAACAATTGGAAGAGGGTATCCGTGTGTTGCGCGAACAGCCCGAAACCGACAGTGCGGTGACAGTGAGTTGCTACAACATGTGGAGTCCCTTGCGCGCCCGGAAAGTAAATGCCTCGGGTCACCTGCAGCCGTTTGTACCATTTGAAACCTTTGGCGACCCGAAGACGCTAAATTGTGACCGTGATAGCCAAGGGGATGTGTGGTTTGCGGACATGGGGGTGTCGATCGTGCGCCCGCAAAATCTCGACAATATGGAAGACGGCCTGTTGCCGCAAAAGTGGATGGGACAGAATATCTGGCCAATCAAGAACTATGGTGGCCTGGACGTGGACTACGACTATCAAATGCCTCAAGCTGAATTTTGGCTGAAAAACCACGGCTTCGAGCCCGCCTAACAAGTTAGCAGGTAAACTGGTGTTTGGTCTTGGTGCAGCACATGACAAATGGGAAAATCAGAAGTCGGGCCATCATGCAGCGCGCGTTTAAGAACCGTACATTTCTCAGGGCCGTTTGCGGCCACTACAATGGCGTGCGCGTTCAGCAGAGTGCGAGGACTCATGCTTATGCGTGCAGAGGCCCCGTGGATGGCCGTTTGCAGAGTTTCCTGCCGGGGGGCGGTGCCTGGGAACAGCGAGGCGATATGACCGTCCTCTCCCATACCCAGAAGAACACAGCCGAGCGGCAGCAATGTCTCGATACGCGTCGAAGTGGCAATCAGGCCGTCCTCTGGCGTAGGGGCCCCGGTGTAAAGGCCGACGAACGTTGCGCGGTTCATGATGGGGGCCAGCAGTTCGTTGGCCAGGCGTTGGTTGCTGTCGGTATGCGTAGGATCGACCCAGCGTTCGTCAGTCAGGGTTATCGTGACGCGGGACCAGTCTACGTTGGCTTTGGCTAATGTCGGCAAGATTGCGCAGGCGGTGCGTCCGCCAGAAACGGCCAGTGTGGTTGCGCCGCGTGCTGCAATGTCCTCGGTCAGGATCGTTGCGATCAAGGCTGCGGTCGCATGGACCCAATCGTTAAAGGTGTCGAAGTTTTGGTTGGTCACAGGACACTCACAATAATGAATTTTACGCAGTTTAACGGGTAATACGTTTATGGTCCGCCCAAATCAACATCTGGAAAACATCCGTCGCGACAGTGATATCATTGCGGGACGGGAAGGCTTGGTGTGTCTGGACCGCAATGAACGCGTCAGTGCATTCGGCGATGACGTATTTCAGGATATGATCGGCGAGTTGAGCCCGGCATTACTAAGCACCTATCCAGACTTAGGCCCGCTTTACAGGCGATTACATGATGCTACCGGCCTATCCGTGGACCGAATCGCGGTGGGGGCAGGGTCCGATGCCATCATTCGCCGAGCCTTTCAGGCATTTCTGGCCCCAGGGGACATTGTCGTCGCCCCAGACCCGAGTTACGGCATGTATGCGGTTTGGGCGCGGGTATTTCAGGTCGATTATCAGACAGTACCTTATGGCGATGGTCCCGACTTTACCTTTAATGTGGATGCATTGATCTCCAAGGTCGTAAATGGGGCTCGGGTGTGCTGCGTGGCCAATCCCGACCAGCCGACCGGTAGCACATTGTGCCGGAGTGAATTGCGCCGTATTGCTGAGGCGTGTGAACGCTATGATGCGTTGTTTCTGATCGACGAGGCCTATTTCCCGTTTCACGCTGAAACAGCACTTAGTCTGTTGGATTGTTTCTCTAACACCATGATTATAAGAACTTTTTCGAAGGTAGGCGGGGTTGCTGGCTTGCGCGTTGGTTACGGTCTGGGTGCACCCAATGTCATTGAGGCGTTGCATGCCGTGCGCAGTCCCGGAGAAGTCAACGCGGTAGGTGCCGCCATCGCCACCTATTTATTGGATCATACGAATATCATGGAAGATTTTAGCACCGAAGTTGAGATGGGGCGAAGTCTATTGATCCGGGCAAGCGAAGCCCTGGGGTTTGTCGCGCCAGCTTGTGCCGGGAACTTCCAGTTGTTGCGTTGTCCGCCGGGCGTTGAGCCGATGGGGTTGTTGTATGCCTTGAAACAGCGTGGTTATCTGATTAAGGGCGGTTTCACTCATCCTAGTTTGCAAGAATATGTGCGTGTTACACTTGACGGGCCTGCTATTATAGAACCTTTCATCATTGCCCTTGGTGAGGCCTTTTCGGCTTTGACTGGTAAAAATTAAAAATTAAGGAGATGCCTAGTGGGTATTAATGTCTTGTTCGTCTACCCCAACACCTTCGGGATGAACATGCTGCCCCCAGCGATCGCGCTGTTCTCGTCTCTGTTAAAGCGGCAAGGCCACGCGGTAGAAGTGTTCGACGCCACTTATTACCAGACTGATTACGGGATCGATAGCGACGGCACCAAAATGGAATTTCTTAATGTTGTGCCCTACGACATGGACGGTCGTGGCATCAATTTGCGGACTACAGATTGGCGCCAGGATTTGAAAAATCAGATCGAACGCTATCAGCCTGATTTGGTCGCCGTGTCCTCGACCGAGGATATGTGGGAGTTGGGTATGCATATCCTCGAAGAGATGAGTGATTACAAGACGCGCAACAATGTGCCGGTTATCGCGGGCGGTGTGTTTCCAACGTTCGCCCCGGATTTGACGCTGGGCTGGCCGCTGGTCGATATGGTGTGTGTGGGCGAGGGGGAGCATGCTCTGGTCGATTTGTGCGCCAAGATTGAACAGGGCGGCGACTATTCTAATGTTACCAACTTGTGGGTTAAGACCAGTAATGGTGAGATCATCAAGAATTCGGTGACAAAAGCTGTCGACGTCAATGAACTGCCGATGATTGATGTTGGTATTTTTGAGGACGCACGTTTGTACAGGCCTATGTCAGGGCGTGTATACCGCATGTTACCCATCGAAACGATGCGGGGCTGTCCGTACTCGTGCCGCTTTTGCAATTCGCCGACCCAGGTCACGTTGTATAAAGAAGCTGCCAGCTCTAAGTTCGTGCGTAAGAAAAATATGGATTTGGTGCACAAGGAACTGCGCTACTTCAAAGATGAACTGAACCTTGAATATGCATACTTCTGGGCAGACACGTTCCTCGCAATGAACAAACGTGAGCTTGATGAATTCTGCGAAATGTATGCTGATATCAAGCTGCCATTCTGGATGCAAACACGTCCCGAAACGATCAATCACGAAAACATCAAAAAACTGAGTGAAGTGGGCCTGCATCGTATTTCGTTCGGTTTGGAGCACGGTAACGAAGAGTTCCGTGCGCGTATGCTGGATCGACGTTGGAAGAACGAAGATATTATTGAAGCCTTGAAAATTCCCCACCAGTACGGGGTGCAATTTTCAGTTAACAATATCACCGGGTTTCCGGAGGAAACTCGTGAGTTGGCGATGGACACGGTGGAGCTGAACCGTCACATAGCTGCCGACAACGCCAACATCTATTCCTTCGTGCCGTTTCATGGCACGCCATTGCGTAAGGTGTGTGAAGAAAAGGGGCTGATCGACTATGGAACCATCACCAAATGTCTGACCGATCGCCCGGTATTTGAAATGGAACAGTACCCGATCAGTGAAATTATGGGCTTGCGCAAATGCTTCGTGATGTACGTCGCGTTCCCAAAAAAGAGATGGAAAGACATTCGTCGCGCCGAGGCCGAAACGCCTGAAGGTAATCGTATTTATGCGGAGCTGAAGCAAGAATACATGGACAAATACTTCAAAGCGCCAGCAAATAACCCCAATGCCGAAATCGCTAATGTTGCGGATTTGGAATACGGTATGAAGACCTCCTGAATGAGCCAATCGACCTATACAAAAGACAACAGCTTCATCGGTCTTTCCGGCGTGAATCACGACATCTCGGTCATTTTGCGCCGGGTGCGCGATCTGTCAGTGTGTTTGGACGCTATGGATTTGGATGCGCACCGTTTGCAAATTTTACGTCGCGCCTGTGACAACCTGCTCGACGTTGACGGCAAGGGCGCGGATGGTTTTTGGCTGCGCCCGCACATCATCGAAGAACTGCGCCGAATCACAGATGACGAGTTGCCGCGCTACTTATTCTATCGCTTTCGTTATGACGTGTTTCCGGCCAAGAAAGAGATCGACACCTTGCCGCCATGCGTGCAGATAGAACCGACCTCGGTGTGTAACTATCGTTGTGTGTTTTGCTACCAGACCGACCCAAAGCTGCAAGACCGTAAAGCCGGACACAAGGGACGTATGGAGCTGGATATGTTCCGCCAAGTGGTCGACCAGATCGAGGGTGAGGTTGAGGCCGTGACCCTGGCCAGCCGCGGTGAACCGTTGCTGTGCAAGGATATCGTCGGTATGCTGGAATATATTTCCGGTAAGTTTTTGGGATTAAAAATCAACACCAATGCGTGGTATCTCGATGAGCAAAAGGCCCATGCCTTGCTAGCGTCGGGCGCCAACACCATTGTCTTCTCCGCTGATGCGGCAGATGACGAATTGTATGCCAAGCTGCGTGTTAATGGTCGCTTGGAGAGGGTCCTGAAAAACGTACGGATGTTCGCTGATATTAGGGCCAAGCACTACCCAGAGGCTCGCACCATCACGCGTGTATCTGGGGTGAAGTTTTCCGACCAACAGGACTTCGCCACTATTGAGGAGTTCTGGAAAGACTATGTCGATCAGGTTGCGTTCGTCGATTACAATCCGTGGGTCAGCGTCTATGACGCTGAAGCCACCGGTGTTACAGATGCGTGTTCGGACTTGTGGCGACGCACTTTTGTTTGGTGGGACGGACGGGTCAACCCGTGCGACGTAGATTATTTATCTAGCTTGGCGGTAGGTAATATAACCGAGACTTCACTGTCTGATATATGGACCGGTGAGGCTTATGCGCACTTGCGTGGGCAACATTTGCAGGGCGAACGTTCAGGACACGTGCCATGTCGAAATTGTTCGTTGGTGTGATGCGAATATGAACTCCATCCTCGGGTGTGGGCAAATTGCCGTTCTCAATGAACATTTTGCTGATGCGTTGAGCGTCCTGAGCGGCGGCGGTGCATTCACCGTCTGGGCGATGGGTGGTGATGCCAAGGTGTGTCTGGATATGTGCGGCAAACTGCCTTCGGCGGCCTCGTTGGGTCAGCTGGGCACGTGTTTGGATGATGCAGCCGACCGGGTGGCGCATGATTTGCTGGACCTGGATCAGAAAGTTCTAACGGACGAGAAAGACCGCTTAGCGTGGTCCGCCAGTTTGATCGGCGATCGCAGCCCTTATGCCGGCGATCTACAACTGAATACGGCACGGTATTTGGTTGTGAACGATATCATCCGTGCAGGGGGGCGGCATTTGTTCTTCGTCGAGAGCGAAATTGTTGCCTCGGCACTGGTGAAGACGGCACGGGATAACGGATTGCCTGTGACCTGGCAGGGTAAAGCCGTAAAGCAACCACTTCGTGTGGACGTTCTGCGCGCCCGGGCATCAGCTTTAAAGGCGCACTGGCGACGTATGGGCGTGATGCGGAAACGGCGTGCTGATCACCCCGTGCCGTGGGCCCAATTGGCCGCCTGCGATGTGGTGCTGGTGGATTGGGCGGGAAGCCAAACGTTTAGTCCAGATGGTGCAACGGTTCGCACGGGAAATCTCGTACGCATGGCTGACATTTTGCGGCATGCGGGACTGAAGGTGGGGTTCATTGCGAATCCACTCAGTTGGACGCAGCCGTTTGAAAGTATCGCCGATAACGTTGTCGAAGCCCTCGATCCCGTGGTGATGATCGAGGAATGTCGCAGTATCGGGTCGGTGATGCGAGGGGCATGGGCAACATGGCGCTTGATTAGACGACTTAAAAAATCCCAGTTTCATGCAGTGGGTCATGATCTGTCAGCGTTGTTCAATCTGGAATGTGTTAAGGACAATATCCGCCCGCAATCGACGTTGGCCTATTCATTGGTTGATGTTGCTATGACCTTGGCGCGCAATGGCGTTAAACCCCGGGCCATCGTTTATCCGTTTGAAAATCAGGGTTGGGAACGAGCCCTAATGCAGGGCGTGAGAAGGCATTTACCGGACACTCGTCTGCTCGGCTATCAGCATGCGCCATTTGCGGCGCGCTATATTGGTTTTTTCCCACCACAAAGTGACATTGCCGCTGGGCGACTGCCAGATCAGTTGGTGGTGATGGGGCCACGGTTTGAAGAGTTGTTTCAGGCATTTGGTTGGCCGCAAGAGCGTCTGACGCTTGGTGGCAGTCTGCGGTTCGAGCCCGCGCTGGAAAACCCACCGCCTCTGGCTCGGTGTGCAAATAAAACGGTCTTGGCTGCGACCTCGATTGAGTTTGGTGAAGCCTTGGATCTGGTCGTTAAAGCAGGCTCAGCGGTGTGCGCTATTGCCGATGCACGTCTGGTGGTGAATTTTCATCCGGTGGTAACTCAGGCGTTTCGCGATGAAGTGCGTGATGGTCTGGTTTTGGCTGTGGGCGAAGAAGCCTTGTCTCGTGTTGAGTTTTCAACGGCACGGGCAGCGGACTTGATCAACCGTGCGGATGTGTTGTTGTATAACAGTTCTGGGGCAGTGTTTGATGCATGTTTTGCTGGGGTGCCAGTGGTGCATGTCCCCGTGGATGGGTGCATGAGTTACGATAAGGTTCCGGATATGGTATCGCGGCGCGTGGCAGGCGGTGCAGATTTGCAAAACGTTTTGACTGAAATATTGGACGCACCTCATGACGTTGTGGCGGATATGAATGTCGGCGGCGTTATTGCGCCGATCAATGAGAATAATATTGTCGCCGCAGTGAGGGGGGCATGACCGCATTGCGACTTAGCGTCATTATGACGGTCTACAATGGGGAAGCGTTTCTTCAGGAAACGCTGGACGCCGTGTGGGCTCAGACTTTTACAAATTTCGAGCTTGTCGTGGTGAACAATGGTTGTACAGACGACACTCAGGCGATTTTGGATGCAGTTGAAGATAAACGCCTGCGCGTGATTCAAGCACCTCAGCACGGAACATTCGGTGACGGCATTCGCCTTGCGTATCAAAATGCACAGGGTAAATATATAGCGGTGCAGGATGCCGATGATGTGTCATTTCCGGATAGATTTGAAAAACAAATTGCCGCATTTGATGCAGATCACAGTCTAGGTTTGGTATTCGGTGCCTATCAGGATATGGATGAACATGGAAATCTGGCCGCAATTCATTACCCGCCAAGCCAGGGCCAAGCTTTAATTGGAGCGTTTCAAACCCACAATCCTCTGGCGCACTCTACTTATATGTATCGCCGTGTGGCCTCAGATCAGATAGGCGGATATCCGATCAAATATGCTTATGGCCCCGATTTTGGCTTGGTAATACGACTTATAAAAAAGGGATGGGCCGTTAAAGTCCTGGACGACGTCATATTGAAGTTGCGTTTGCATGCGGGGCAAGCCTCAATCTTGCCGATGTTTAGCGTTACCCGTGCACATGATGCCCTTTATTTATTTCGCGAGGCGGCGACAATAGATGGGGTCACGCCTCAAGCAAGGCGTGCAGGACGCCGCCACATCGCCAAGTGCACGTTACAATATGCCTTGGCGCTGCTGGGGGAGGGCGATCTTCGTAAAGGGATGCGGCAAATGCTGATGGGGCTGTTGCGCAATCCTATTTATGGACTAGCGTATCTTGGATATCGCTTTGGGGTGATGTTGAACTGGATAAAGCCAATTGGACAGAAAAGCAGTTAAAGTTAAGGCCATATTATGGGTTATTTTGTTATAGGGGATGAGGTCGTGGTCTGGCCTTGGAAATTAGGAGCAAAGCATGAAAGTCGTAATTCTGTGTGGTGGTAAAGGAACGCGTATCCGCGGTGTGGATGATAGTTTGCCCAAACCGATGATCCCGGTGGGCCAATATCCCATCGTGTGGCACATCATGCGTTCATATGCACACTATGGGTTTAAAGATTTTGTGCTGTGCCTTGGTTACAAGGGGCCTGTAATTAAGGATTTTTTCCTCAATTACCGCACCCAGGTTTCAGATTTCACCATTGATTTCGCCCAAGACCGCGCCGTCAGCTTCGACAAAGCGCATGAGCAGATCGATTGGCGCGTGACTTTGGCCGAAACCGGCGAGAACGCTCTGACCGGTTCGCGGGTGAAGAAAATCCAAGAATATATAGGTGACGACGAGACCTTCATGCTCACCTATGGCGATGGGGTTTGCGACATCGATATCAATGAATTGCTGGCGTTCCATAAGGCGCACGGCAAGCACCTCACGGTCTCGGGTGTGCGACCACCAGGGCGCTTCGGTGAACTGGATCATGATGAAAAGGGTCAAATCGTAGAATTCAACGAAAAGCCAAATGCCACGGGTGGGCGTATTTCGGGTGGGTTTTTTGTGTGTCAGCGCGAAGTCCTGGACTATCTGGATGCCGAGCGTGATGACGAAACTCTGGAAACGGAACCCATGCGGCGCCTGGCCCGTGACGGACAGATGATGATGTATAGCCATGACGGTTTTTGGCAGTGCATGGACACCTACCGCGACTTCGAACTGCTCAATGGCTTGGTAGACGATGGTGCTGCGCCTTGGGTGAAGTGGTAAAACGGATGGATTATTCAATTTTCAAAGGGTGCCGCGTCCTCGTCACCGGATCTACCGGGTTCAAGGGCAGTTGGTTGTGCACCTGGCTGCTTCAGTTGGGCGCGGAGGTTTCCGGGTTCGCCTTACCACCGGCATCCGATGCACCGCTGTTCGACCAGTTGCGTTTGCGCGATCGCATCGACCAGCATGATGGTGATATCCGCGATGGAGAGACGGTGCGCGCCATGTTGGCTGCGACCAAGCCGGAAATCGTCTTTCACTTGGCCGCCCAACCGCTGGTGCGTTACAGCTACGATGAACCGAAGTTGACGTTTGACACCAATGTGTCGGGCGCGGTGAACCTGCTTGATGCGATCCGGGAAAATGACAGCGTAAAGGCGCTGGTGTTCGTGACATCCGACAAAGCTTACCGCAACAAGGAATGGATATGGGGCTACCGTGAAAACGACGAGTTGGGCGGGCACGATCCGTATTCGGCGTCCAAGGCGGCGGCGGAAATTGTTTTTGCGGGCTATCAGGATAGTTACTTCATGAACCGCGCAGGCTTTGCCGCCGCCAGCGTGCGTGCAGGCAACGTCATAGGTGGCGGCGATATGTCGATGGATCGCATCGTGCCCGACTGTATTCGTTCCTGCATCAACGGCGACGAGATCGTTCTGCGCAATCCGCATTCGACCCGCCCATGGCAGCATGTGTTGGAGCCCTTGTCGGGTTATATGGCTGTGGCTGCGGGGCTGCTGGACCGTCCCGAACAGACGCGCGGGGCCTGGAACTTTGGACCTGATGCGGAAAATGTGCGCACGGTCGAAGAGTTGGCCAAAACAGCGATCAGCGTATGGGGCGCGGGCTCGTTGCGTGTCGAAGGCAATGCCGGGCAACCACACGAGGCGAACCTGTTGATGCTCAACTCCGATAAGGCCAAAACCGAACTGGGCTGGCGCGTTCATTGGGATTTCACCCAAGCCGCCACCAACACGGTGAGCTGGTACAAAAAGGTGCATGACGGCGAAGACCCCATCGCGGTTACTGAATCCCAACTCAACGCTTTTGTCGGAGACGCCAAGTGATCGACGGTGTCGTCATTACGCCTTTGGGTCAAATCCGCGATGAACGCGGTGCGGTCTTGCATATGCTGCGCACGGATGCGCCACATTTCGCGGGCTTTGGTGAAATTTACTTTTCCATCGTCAATCCAGGCGTGGTCAAAGGCTGGCGGCGGCATACGCAAATGACTATGAGCCTCGCGGTGCCCAAGGGCCGGGTGAAGCTGGTGGTGGCGGACGGGCAGGGGGCCGTTGAGGACGTCATTTTGGGCGAAGACGCAGCGGAATACCAATTGATTACAATCCCACCAATGGTGTGGAGTGGCTTTCAGTGCATCAGTGACGAGCCCGCCATTATTGCCAATTGCGCTTCTATTCCCCATGCTCAGGATGAAGTCGAGCGCACCTCACTCGAGGCCTCAGACATTCGGTACACTTGGTGATTTATGACTAAGCGCACAGTTATCGTAACCGGGGTGAGCAGCTTTGTCGGTTGTCACCTTGCCCGGATTTTCGTCGATGCAGGCTATGACGTTGTGGCGGTGACGAGCCGTACGCGTGATACCTATGACGGCGTGCGTGCCGAACGGCTTGATTACATCGCAGATTATGTTCAATTCACCGTGTGCGACCTGACGAATGCGGATGCACTGGGCGCGTTGATCGACACCCACCAGCCAAACGTGTGGCTGCATCATGCGGGTTATGCGGACAACTACGCGTCTCGGGACTACGACCTGGAAAAGTCGTTGGCGTTCAATGTGGTGGCGTTGGAGCCCCTGTATCAGCGCTTAAGCGGTACTGGTTGTGGCGTTATCGTTACGGGCACATCCATGGAATACGCGTCCTCTGACAATGCCAATCTGGAAGAAGATGTTTGCTGGCCCGAATTTCCTTACGGTGTGTCCAAGTTGGCGCAAACGGTTGAGGCTTCACGGCTTGCCCATCAATACGCCGTGCCGACGCGGGTGGCGCGGATTTATATTCCGGTGGGTGCGTATGATGCACCGGGCAAGTTGATGGATTTCGTGATCCGGCAACTGGCGGCAGGGAACGGAGCGGATCTGTCGCCTTGTTCGCAAAAACGCGACTTTCTGGGTGTTGAGGATCTGTCTCTGGCCTATGTGAAACTGGCCGACGATTTTGCACGCCAAACGTTCGACACCTTCAACATCTGCGCCGGTGAGGCCAAAGAACTGAAGTCATTGCTGTTGGATGTGACGCGTATCATGGGTGCAGACCCCCATTTGTTGAATTTCGGTGCCAAGCCCATGCGCCCCGGTGAACCGATGGTGTCGTTCGGCTCCAACGCCAAGGCGCGTGATGTTCTTGGCTGGCAACCCCGCCCGATTGAAGCGGCGCTCAAGGCGCTGATTACCCACGCCCAACAAAGCTAGAGCTCCATGCGTCTTGAACATTTAAAATATCTGCGTTGTCCCAAAAGCGGTTCGCCGCTGACCCTCACCGACGAGGTCATGGACGGCGGGCGCGTGTGCGAGGGGCAACTGGTTTCGTCCAGTGGGGAGCGTTACCCCATCATCAAATTCATTCCGCGTTTTGTCGAAGCGGACAACTACGCCGCCAATTTTGGCTTTGAGTGGCAGGTCCACGCGCGTACTCAGTTCGATGCCGATGCTAATCACAAGATGTCCGAAGAGCGTATTTTTTCTGTCACCCGGTGGGACCGGGACCTGTCCGGTCAGGTGCTGCTGGAAGCGGGTTCGGGTTCGGGCCGCTTTAGCGAACACCTGTTGGCCACCGGCGCGGTGGTGGTGTCGTTTGATTACTCGCAAGCGGTCGAGCCCAATTACGCCTCCAACGGACAGCATGAGAATCTGCTGCTGGTTCAAGCCAACATTTACGAGATGCCATTTGAAAAGGGCTTCTTCGATAAAGTGTTCTGCTTTGGTGTGTTGCAGCACACGCCCGATCCGCATGCATCATTTCAGGCCTTGACCAAAATGCTCAAGCCGGGCGCACTTCTGGCTACGGACATTTATCTCAAAACTTTCAAACGCTATTATCTCAATACGCGCTATTGGGTGCGACCGTTGACCCGTAATATGAACCCGGAAAAACTGTATGCCGGGTGTAAGGCTTATATCAATTTCATGTGGCCGTTGGCGCGCTTGATCCGGCGCATTCCGAAAATTGGCGAAGCCATCAATTGGCGATTGCTGGTTGCGGATTACGCCAACCAGATGCCGGATGCCACGGACGCGACACTCAAAGAGTGGGCGTATCTGGACACCTTCGACATGTTGTCCCCTGCGTTTGATATTCCACAAACTCCGACCACGTTCCAACGCTGGCACGAACAGGCTGGGTTGGAAAACATTGACGTGCGCTTAGGCCCCAACGGCGTGGTTGGCACCGCGTCGCGACCCAAGGACTGACAACCGAACATGTGCGGCATCGCCGGTTATATCGATTTAAGCGCATCCACCGGTACGGAGGCACTGGACCAGCACGCCCGCGCCATGGCTGGGGCGATGGAACACCGCGGTCCGGATGATCAGGGGGCGTGGGTGGATGGTGAGGCCGGGATCGCCCTAGCTCAGGCGCGGCTTTCGATTATCGATCTCAGCGCCGCCGGGCACCAACCGATGGCGTCTGCGTCGGGGCGTTACGTCATTGTCTATAACGGCGAGATTTATAACGCACCGGAACTGAAATGCGAACTCGACGCTCTCGGCAGTACGGCGTGGCGCGGCCATTCCGACACCGAGGTCATTGTGGAAGGCTGTGCGCGTTGGGGTGTGAAGGCCACTGTCGAAAAGCTGCTCGGGATGTTCGCGTTCGCCCTGTGGGACCGTGAAACGCGCACACTGAGCATCGTGCGCGACCGCTTTGGCATCAAGCCGCTGTATTGGGGAGAGGTCGATGGCAAGCTGCTGTTTGGCAGCGAACTGAAAGCCCTGATGGCGCTGGGCGGTTGGGCGCGCGAAATAGATCGTGATGCGTTGGCGTCTTATCTGCGCTTCAACTATGTGCCCGCGCCGCATTCCATTTTTCGCGGTGTTAACAAGTTGCAACCCGGACACATCCTGACGTGGGTTGGCGGCGAAACGAAGCTCGAAGCTTATTGGTCGCTGCGTGATGTGGCTAAGCGAGGCTTGGCCGACCCGTTGGATCTCGGTGACGGCGAAGCGATCGACACGCTTGACCATTTGGTTCGCGACGCGGTTCGCCGCCGTATGGTCGCGGATGTTCCGGTCGGTGCATTTTTGTCCGGCGGCATCGACAGCTCCACCGTGGTTGCCGCCATGCAGGCGGAAAGTCAGGCAGCAAATTCCGGCCGGGTGCACACCTATTCCATCGGCATGGGCGAGCCCGGCTATAACGAGGCAGAACACGCCAAGGCCATCGCCAAACATTTGGGCACCGAACACACGGAAATTTATGTGACGCCAGATGATGCGCGTGCGGTCATTCCTGCACTGCCCAGATATTATGATGAGCCGTTCGCTGACAGCTCGCAAATTCCAACGTTCTTGGTGAGCCAGCTGGCGCGCCGCTCGGTCACTGTGGCGCTTTCGGGCGACGGCGGCGATGAACTGTTTTGCGGCTATAACCGATATTTCTGGGGTGACCGGTTGTGGCGACGTACCGGGGCGCTTCCAGGGTTCGTCAAAGCCGCCATGGCGGGTGCAATCCGCAGCCTCAGTCCCGATCAGTGGGATGCACTGGGGCGCATTCTGCCCGCACATGTGCGGCCGCAACTTTTGGGCATCAAGGCCCATAAGGCTGCCGACGTGCTGAGCTTGAAGGATCAAGCCGAACTGTTTCGTCGCCTGGTCAGTGTTTGGGACAGTCCGTCAATGGTGGTTCCCGGTGCGCGTGAACCGCACAACGTTTTGTGGGATACGACCTTGGCCGACGACGTCCAACCGTTCCAAGAACGCATGCAGGTGCTGGATGGGCTGACCTATCTGGTGGATGATATCCTCACCAAGGTGGATCGTGCCTCGATGGCGGTATCGTTGGAAGCACGCGTGCCGCTTCTAGACCACCGTATTGCCGAATTCGCGTATCGCTTGCCCCGTCACATGCGGGTGCGCGACGGCCAGGGCAAGTGGATATTGCGTCAGGTGCTGGCGCGTTATGTCCCGCGTGAATTGTTCGAACGTCCCAAGATGGGATTCGGAATTCCCGTTGGCCAGTGGTTGGCTGGACCGTTGCGCGATTGGGTCGAAAATTTGTTGGACCCGACTAAGCTGGAACAGGACGGGTTGCTCAACGCCGCGCCGATCCGCGCCGCGTGGGATGCCCATCGTTCGGGCCGGGTGAACAATGAAGTACAGCTGTGGACCGTGCTGATGTATCAAGCTTGGCGCGAGCATTGGTCGGGTGAAATCAGATGATGCGTATATGTGTCCTCGGTGCGGCGTCCAGTGCGCATGTGGTGGCGCGGGCCAAGGTGTTCGCGGACTTCGGCCATGATGTGACCTTGGTGACGCCAGCGGTTGGCGACGCCCAGGGCTTGGCATCTGTAACCTGCGCGCGTGGTGCGTTGGGTCGCTTTGGCTGGTTGAAGTCCGTGTTCGATGCCGTAAGGCGTGCGAAGGCCGACATTTATCACGCTCATTACGCCGCTGAACTTACCACCTGGATGGTGTGGGTATTGCGCAGGCGCCCGTTGGTGATCACGGTGATGGGTGGGGATGTGCTGTTCGATGAACAAGGCAGCCTTGGCCCTATCGGTCGGTGGCTGACCCGTCGGGCGGTTCTGGGCGCGGACCTTGTGACGGTGAAATCGCCTTTGTTGGGCGATGTGGTGGCTGGCTGGGGCGTAAAGCGCGACCGCATTATGGATGTGGTCTGGGGCGTGGATGCACGGGTCTTCTCGCCGGATGCGGATGGTGCTGCAGCACGGCGCGCTCAATGGGGCGTTGGCGTAAACGACAAAATTCTGTTCAGCCCGCGGATGCTCAAGCCGCTATACAATCAGGTGTTGATGGTCGAAGCCTTGGCGAAAACGCCCAATGTCCGTTTGGTGATCAGCACCTACAACGAAGATGCCGCCTATCGAGATCAGGTTGCAAGTCGCGCCCGAGACCTGGGGGTTGAGGACCGGGTGAGCTTCGTCCCCGCCGTGTCCGCAAGCGAAATGGCGGCGAGCTATTCGGCCGCTGACGTGGTGTTGAGTCTGCCGCCCAGTGACGGCACCCCCCAGTCGGTGATGGAGGCTATGGCCTGTGGAGTGCCCGTGCTCATGACGGATCTGGATCGTTTCAAGGCCCTATTCACTCATGCCGATACAGGTTGGTTTGCGGTGCTTACCGCCACGGCCGTGGCCGATGGGATCAAGACGTTGTTGTCCGATGAAGATTTGTATGCGCGCATCTCGACCAATGCCCAAACGCTTGTACGCGACAGGGCAGATTTTGAAACCCAGGCCCGTGCCGTGGAAACGCGGATGCTGCAGTTGGTTGGGGAGGCTTAGTCCATGTGCGGCATTGCAGGACTGATCAACCCATCGGGACGAGCCGTCACGGCCTTGGATGTGGAGAAGATGTCATCGGCCATGGTGCACCGGGGACCTGACGATTTGGGCTTTATGGGCTGGCGGCAGGGCGGCGAGATCCGGATCGTGCGCAATCCGCAGGATGCGGTTCAAGACGCCACTGTGGCCTTCGCCCATCGTCGTCTGTCCATCATTGACGAGGGCGAAGGTGGTTGGCAGCCCATGGCGACTGCGGATGGACGGTACGCGATCACCTTCAATGGTGAGATTTACAATTACATCGAGCTGAAGGCCGAGTTGGAAGCCGAGGGCGTCAGCTTCGTCACGCACTCCGATACCGAGGTACTGCTTCGCGCCTTGGCGGCGTGGGGTATTGAAAAGACCTTGCCTCGTTTGACCGGGATGTTCGCGTTTGCCCTTTTGGATACGCATTCCAACACGGTGACGCTGGCGCGCGATCCGTTTGGCATCAAGCCGCTCAGCTACGCAGTGGTGAAAGGCGGATTGGCCTTCGCTTCGGAACTCACCACCTTGCTGACGCTGGCGGATGTTCGCCGCACCATTGAACCGGGTGCGCTCTACGATTACCTACGTTTCGGTTTTACCGATCGGGGCGCACGCACCTTGTTTGCTGCGATCCGGCATCTGCCGCCCGCGCACTTCGCCGTGATTGATCTGGAACACCCTGACCGGGTCGAGCCGCAACGCTATTGGCGGGCCGAGTTGAAATCAACTCTCGACATCACATTTGCCGAGGCGGCACAAGAACTGCGGCGTTTGTTTATGGAAAGCGTGGGGCTGCATCTGCGCGCCGACGTGCCGGTGGGCGCGGCGTTGTCCGGTGGCATCGACAGCACCGCCGTGGTCGGTGCGATGCGCGAACTTGAAGGACCCAAACTGGACCTGCATACGTTTACCTTCATCGCTCCTGGGGCCAGCATTAATGAAGAGGCTTGGGCCGATATGGCGGCCACGGCAACTGGAGCGACCGCACATCGTGTGGCGCTGCGTAGCGATGAGCTGGTTTCGGAACTGGACGCCTTGATTTCGACCCAGGGCGAGCCGTTTGGCAGCACGTCGATTTTTGCTCAGAATCGGGTGTTCAAGTTAGCCCGTGACAGTGGCATCAAGGTTACGTTGGACGGACAGGGCGCAGATGAAATTCTGGGCGGTTACGTGCCGTTTCTGGCTGCGCGTCTGGCGACCATGATCAAATCGGGACAGTGGGGCCGGGGGGGCAGTTTCTTGGGCGCACTGGACGGCAAAGCCGGCATTATGATGCGCGCAATGCGTTTTGTGCTGCCCACCGCAGTGCAAGGCCCGGCGAGGCGGCTGGTGGGTGAAGGGCTGATCCCCAATTGGATGGACGGCGCATGGTTCGCCCGCCACGGCGTCGTCGCCCAAGCCCAGCAAAAGCCGGTGTCGGGTGATGTCTTGCGTCATGAATTGGTGGAAAGCCTCACAGACCGGATTCTGCCGTCGTTGCTGCGGTACCAGGACCGCAATTCCATGGCCCATTCGGTGGAAAGCCGGGTGCCGTTTCTGACCACCAAGCTGGTAGATTTTCTCTACAGCTTGCCCGAAGATTTTTTGATTTCGGATCGAGGAGAAACCAAGGCGGTGTTCCGCGCCGCGATGCGCGGCCTTGCCCCCGACGCCATTTTGGACCGCCGCGATAAAATCGGTTTTGCAGCACCCGAACAAACATGGCTTGGCGAGTCCGGACAGTGGTTGGACGGCGTGCTGTCTAGCGATATGATGCGCACCATCCCGGCTTTTGATAACCGCAACATGGTGCATGAGATCGAAGCCGTGCGCAGTGGCCAAAAGCCACTGGCGGGGGATGTATGGCGCTGGGTCAACTTGGTGCGTTGGGCGGAAAACTTTGATGTGGATTTCAGCGCATGAATAATATGCTGCGATTGAGCTATGTCAGCCCCGAGCCTGAGCGGCAAGGGCATGCGTCCTATACTCATGTGCACGAAATCATCAATGGTTTGCGTTTACAAGGTTGGCAGGTGGAGCTGTTCTGCCCGCGTTACGGTGAGGGTGCGTTGCCCGGAGCGCTGGCTCGCTTGATGGGCATCGGTCGAGCTATGCTGCGCGCCATCACCGCACCGCGCCCCAGAGTCTATTATATGCGTTGGCACTTTGCGGCCTTTCCGGTGGCGCTGTATGCGAAGTTGCTCGGCCTTCCCACCGTGATTGAAGTCAACGGCCCCGTGGACGATCTGTTTATCGCGTGGCCGGTGACGCGTCGGTTTCGTAAGCTTTTTACCGGATTGATGACCGCACAACTGCGTTGGTCGGGTGCCGTCGTGACGGTTACCGATGGCTTGGCCGCTATGTGCCGCACGATGACGGATGCGGATAAGACCATCGTCACCATTCCCAATGGTGCGAATACCGATCAGTTCTCGCCCGCCGTCGTCGACAAAAGCAATGAGATCACTGATAGCTTGCCGGGTCGCTTCATGGTGTTTTTTGGCACCATGGCACCGTGGCAAGGTATTCGCACCGTACTTGCAGCGCTGGACGATTCCTCATGGCCCGACGGCGTTCACGCTGTGTTTGCTGGTGATGGAATGGAGCGCCCGGCGGTCGAGGCCGTGGCCGCGCGCCTGGACCACGCACATTACCTAGGCCGCGTGCCATATGACGTGCTGCCCACCATAACGGCGCGGGCAATCGGTTCGTTCGTGTGCACGGAAAATCTTGAAGGGCGCGGGGCAACCGGGTTGGCACCCTTGAAGCTGTTTGAAAGCCTGGCCTCGGGAATTCCAGTGATCACCACCGATATGCCCTTTCAAGCCGAGATTGTCAGGAGTGGCGCTTGCGGGTACGTTGTGCCTGCGGGGGATGCACCAAAATTGGCGCGCACCGTGGCTGAATTGGCGGCCGATGGTGTTGCGGCGCAGAAGATGGGCAAAAATGCCCGCGCAGTGGCCGTACGAGATCATTCATGGGCCGCACGCTCGCGCGATACCCATGATCTTTTGGCTCAGATTTTAGACTGAATCTAGGCCGTTGGACGTAAGCGTTTGTTAAGATCGATGCGGTCAAATCGACCGGAATAACGAGGGACAGGACTTTCATGAAGAAATTTGCTTTGATCGGCGCCGCGGGCTATGTCGCGCCCCGGCATATGAAGGCCATTAAAGAGGTTGGCGGCGATTTGGTCGCCGCGTTTGATCCGGCCGACAATGTCGGCGTCATGGACAGCCATTTCCCCGATGCCCGTTTCTTCACCGAGTTCGAACGGTTCGATCGCCATATCGACAAACTGGCGCGGGCGGGCGAAGGCGTCGATTTTGTGAGTGTCTGTTCGCCCAACTATTTGCACGACGCGCATGTACGTTTCGCGCTGCGCTCGGGTGCCGACGCCATTTGCGAAAAGCCATTGGTGTTGAACCCCTGGAACCTGGATGGTCTGCAAGATATCGAAAAGCAGACGGGGCGGCGCGTGCACACCATCTTGCAGCTGCGTCTGCATCCGGCCATTTTGGCACTGAAAAAACGCATTGACGCGGAACCTGCGGACAAAATTTTTGACGTAGACCTCACCTACATTACGTCGCGTGGTGCTTGGTATTTCGTTTCGTGGAAAGGGGATGAAGCCAAGTCCGGCGGCATCGCCACAAACATCGGCGTGCACTTTTATGACATGTTGTCGTTCGTGTTCGGTGATTTACAATCCAGCCATGTTCACTTGCGCACCCCAAGTCATGCCGCGGGTTATCTGGAATTTAAACGTGCACGGGTGCGTTGGTTCCTGTCCGTGGATCGCCATGATCTGCCTGCGCACACACCAGAGGGGCAGACCACCTACCGCTCCATCACCGTGGATGGTGAAGAGGTTGAGTTTTCCGGTGGTTTCACCGATTTGCATACGTTGAGTTACCAAGACGTGTTGAACGGTGGCGGTTTCGGCGTCGACGTGGTGCGCCCAAGCATTGAACTGGTGTCATCCATCCGCTCTAGCGATCTGGAACCTGGGCGCGGCGAGCAACATCCTTTCACCCAGGGTAAAGTCTGAGGCCGGACCATGGCGCGTGCACCACATATCGATGGGGTCAGCATTCACGAAAGCGCTTACGTGGATGAACCGTGTGTCATTGGACACGGCACCAAGATTTGGCACTTCGCTCATGTGCTGCCCCACACCACCATCGGGCACGATTGCGTGCTGGGGCAAAATGTTGTGGCCGGACCGTCCGTGACCATCGGCGACCGGGTGAAAATCCAAAACAATGTCAGCATCTATAAGGGTGTGACACTGGAAGACGGTGTGTTCTGTGGGCCGTCGTGCGTGTTCACCAACGTTAATAACCCGCGTTCCGAGATCGAGCGTAAGGATGAGTTTCGCCTCACACTGGTCAAGCGCGGCGCCACCATCGGTGCCAACGCCACTATCGTGTGCGGCCATACCTTGGGTGAATATTGTTTTATCGCCGCAGGTGCGGTGGTGGCGGGTGATGTCCCTGCTTATGCCCTGATGGCTGGCGTACCCGCTAAGCGCATCGGTTGGATGAGCCGTGCCGGCGTCAAGTTGGGCGACGATCTGGTGTGTCCGCAAGACGGCTCGCGCTACCGCTTGAATGCGGACGGCCTGTTGGAGTTTGTGCAATAGCCATGGCCATTCCTTTTATCGATCTGCAGGCTCAACGGCACGCCATGGGCTCGGCCCTGGATACGGCTATGGCACGCGTGTTGGAGCGCGGTGATTTTATTCAAGGCAAAGAAGTCCGGGAATTCGAGGCTGCCTTGGCCGCATTCACAGGCGCGTCCCATGTGGTGAGTTGCGCGAACGGAACCGATGCCCTCACGTTGGTGGCTATGGCCGAGGGGCTGGGGCAGGGGGACGTGGTGTTCGTGCCGGCATTCACCTTCGTCGCGACGGCGGAGGCATTTTCTATTTTGGGCATGACGCCGTATTTTGTCGATGTTGACCCTCACACCTTTAATATGGATGTCGCCAGTCTCAAGATCGCTATCGCTGATGCCAAGTCACAGGGGCTTAAACCCCGCATGGTGGTTCCGGTGGACCTGTTCGGTCAGCCCGCAGACTACGACGCCATCGCCCCCATCGCCCAGGAAGAAAGCATGGTGCTGGTCGCCGATGCGGCTCAGGGCCTGGGCGGGACGTTGAACGGCAAGCATGTGGGAACGTTGGCGGACTACACCACCACCAGTTTTTTCCCTGCCAAGCCGCTCGGTTGCTACGGTGACGGCGGGGCCGTGCTCACCAACAATGCGGATAAGGCGGCGTTGATTAAGTCGTTGACCCAGCACGGTAAGGGTACGGAAAAATACAACAATGTGCGCGTTGGGCTCAACAGCCGCCTCGATACCTTGCAGGCAGCGATATTGATCGAGAAATTGAAGATCTACCCAGGTGAACTGGCAGCGCGCGACCGGGCCGCGGCACGCTACACGGATGTGCTCAAGGAATGTTGTGAAACGCCTGTGCTGTTGAACGGCACGACATCGAGTTGGGCGCAATATACATTGAAATTCCCTGCACGGGACGCTGTGCAGGCCAAATTGAAAACGGCGGGTGTACCCAGCGCTGTCTATTACCCCTTGCCTTTGAACCGCCAAAGTGGCTATTCGGACTGCCCGGTCGTGCCGGGCGGAGTGCCGACGGCAGATGCGCTTGCCGGACAAGTGTTGAGTTTGCCCATGCATGCCTACTTGAGAGAGCAACAACAAGACGTAATCATAAGTTTTGTGCAAGACGCATACGAATGACTTTGTATTTGGGTGAACTTTTTAATGAATAACAATCCTCTCCATACTCATGCTGAGCCGATTAGACTTTCCGGGTCTAAAGCAAATACTAACTTAGAATGGGACAGCGAAGGGTTTATGTTGGCGGGGCGTGGGCCAAAAAGTTGTACTATGAAGGTGGAAGGTGGACGGGACACAAGCCAAGAATGGCAGCACAAGCAAGATAAAGCTTTAGCTGAATATCAAGGTTCCCATATTCTTGAACAGATCACTGCAACAACACATTCGATTTACAAATTGTTTGGGGCCTATATCGGTGCAACATTGCACGGACCGAATGAAAAGCTACAGCCGAATGTGCTTGACGTTGGGTGTGGCATCGGGCAGCGGCTACCGATGTATATGCGTAAATTGATCGATGGCGTTAACTATTTTGGCATGGATGCTTTTGATATCAATTCGGATCGAGATTACCCATTTATTTGTGCGCGCCTTGAAGACCTGAGCGAAATAGTAGCATTTCATAATAAGTTTGATGTTTTCGTATTTGGCACTTCCCTTGATCATTTTGAGAATATTGATGAGGTTGCGCGTGCCGTAAAAAAAATAGCAGCTCCAGGGGCGGTTGTGATTTTTTGGATCGGGCTGCATGACACTTCTCTTGTCGCTAGCGAGGAGGGGGCCAATGCATTGCGGCGCACCTTTAATGGGGCGCGGCCTTTGGTTGTGATGTGGCGGCTCCTCCGTTTTGCCTTTTGGAATTTCCCGCGTATTTTTTATGCGCTTGAGAGGCGACGTGTAAAATTGAAGCGTGGAGAGAATTTGGATAATTTACATTTTTGGTACTTTACGGAAAAAGACCTACCCAGCGTGTTGGCCCGCTTTGGTGAAATAACTGATATTAGCATGGTTCCTGGAAGTAATTCCGTTTTTGCTACGTGTCGTGTACCTGCTGATGGTCAGCAATAAATTCAGTTTTTTCACTCTTGATGGTCAATGTTTTGATTCTTGAATAGGGTTTGTCTTGGTAAAAGCGATTAGATTTTTTCTTGCTGATAACCTTGTTCAAGGGGGCATGCATGTGATGGTGGTCAATGCCATTGGTATGGGACTAGCGTACCTGATGCATGTGTTGTTCGCCAAGTGGTTGGGGCTCGGTCAGTATGGATATTATGTCTACACGCTGGCATGGCTGAATGTGCTTACGATCTTAGTGCAGTTGGGAATGAACACTTCGACGGTGCGCATTACGGCGGAGTTGCGGGCTCAGGGTAATCATGCCGCTATCATGGGTCTTTCTATCTTTTCCACCAGGGTGGTGGTGGTCCTGGGTATTGGTCTTATAGCGGTTGGCGTGATTTTTCTGCCGCTCATAGTCGGGTTGATAGAACGAGAATTGGCGCTGACACTGGCCGTGATGTTACCGCTGGTGGTGGTGTTGAGTTTATTGTATCAGCGTATGGCACTCTTACAGGGATTTGGGCGGGTACTTCAGGCCCAGACCTTTCTGGAAATTTTGCGTCCACTGGTGTTGATCGGGCTGGTCGGGTTGTTTGTCAGACTGTTCCAAGTTGAGGCCCACTGGGCTATGGGGGCAAACCTCATCGCAACAACAATAGCGTTAATTGCGGCTACTGCAGTGACCTGTCGGTATCTAGCGGTGGAGGGTGTAGGTTTGCGGGATCGCGTATTCGAAACCCGCGCGTGGTTGGCCGTCAGTTTACCGTACTTGGTCATCGGGGCGTTGACTGTGGTTATGAATCAAAGCGATGTCTTGATGTTAGGGACGTTGATGGGGGGTGCTGCTGCGGGGCTATATGCCCCGGCGGCGAAACTGGCGCAATTGGCGCTGTTTCCCATGTTGGCAATGCGATCTCGTGCCGCTCCATTGATGGCGAAGTTGTACGCGGAAAATAATGTGCACGAGTTGCAGCGGCAAATGAACAATACAACGATCATATCCGCGCTTGCAGGAATTTTGTTGGTCGGAGGCTTGGTTTGGCAGCGCGAAACCTTGCTGGGCGCGTTTGGTCCTGATTTTGTCGAAGGAGTGCCAATTCTTGTTGTGCTCGCGCTGACCATGGCGGTGTTCGCCGTGACGGGCGGTGTCGAGGTATTCTTGATATTTGGTCCATTCGAACGCATCACGATGTTTATTTATATTTTTGTGGTGGTTCTGAACATAACTTTGAACTTGATCTGGATACCCACCCATGGGGCCTTGGGCGCGGCTTATGCGACGGCTGTAACGGTGATCGCTCGTGCTTTGATTTCCACGTTCGTTGTGTGGAGGCGTACTAATATATTACCTTTGGCGCGGTTGGTGCAGAGCACGAATAGGAGCGTGTGGGGGTAATGGAGCAAAGCCTTTATATCGCAACCGTCTTACTATTTTCTATTGTTAGTTTTGAGGGCTGGCGACGCTGGACAGGGCAGCCCTTTGGCATGCTGACGATTGCTAATGGAGTATTCGCATTAAACTTTTGCGTATCGCCTATTTTGTTAACGGTTTTACCGGGAAGTGAGTTTGAAAACGGGCCTTTCGGTGCGCAGCTGTTCATGTTGACGATCATGAAATTGCTGAATTTAGATGGGGCTGCGTATTTGTGGGCATCATTGGTTACTGTGTTTGCGTATGCACTGATGGTCGGTACATATATGGCGGTGGCACGATTTAAGCGCCCACAACCACTAAACGGCGACACCATCCCTGCGGCATGGCTGACCCTTGTTGGTCTTGCTTTGTCTGTGGTGGCAGTAGCAGCATTGCTGGTGTACAGCGCTCAATTTAAAGACCTCCTCTATGGCGGTGCCATGTACAGGACTACAGCTCTGCCTGAAGGTGACTTTGGCCTGATTAAAATGTTGAAGGTGGGAATGTTGGTGCGGGGTGGAAAGTTAGATATCACCCGCGGCTATCTACAGATTATTGTTATGCTGGGGGTACCAGCAGTTATGCTGCTCAGCGCGTCAGCGCTTAGGCATCACGGTATAAAGAGGTGGTTAATATTTTCAGTTGTGACCATTGTTTGGTTGACGGTGTTAGCACGAGTGTATCATGCATCAGGGCGCATGGAGTTGACGGTGTTTCTCGCTTTTGTACCGTTAGCAGTGCTGTTGGGGGTGCGTTCAACCAAAGCCGTTATGATTGGTGGTGGCGTATTGCTTATTTTTGGGCTGTTCATGGTGTTAGCGCGCCATGAATTTTTCCCTCAGCCTGGGCAGACAGCAAGCGTTATGATAAATGCGTTAGCCTTTAACAGTGGGCGTTCGGTGTTGTTCCTATTCAATGAATTCGCATTTCCATTCCCCGTTGCGGCACATACCCTAAGTCTGGCAGAGGATGCTGTGGGGTATCGCTATTTTGTCGATTTACCTTTGGCCATGCTTTATATGCTGCCTAGCATCGGTGGCGTGGATGTATGGCCGGAAATGATTTCGCATATTCATAATCGTATTGTGCCGTTGCAGCTGCCGTACGATCTCGTGTCGTTTGGTTATTACAGCCTAGGGTTCGCCGGTGTGGGCTTGGTGTTCATGGCTATCGGTGCGGCTTTTGCTGTGATGGATGCATGGCTCGCCCAAGGCAAGGGGTGGTTGAGCCGCGTTCTGCTTGCAGCATGGATGATGTTTCTACCGTTTCGTATCATGTACGCAGACCCCTACACATCTATGAAGACAGGTTTTGGTTTGATTGTCGGCACCGTACTCGTTGTCGTGATGGCGTATTTGGCGAAGCGGTGGAAACGAGTATGAATGCAAATATCTGGGAGCGTATCACCGTTGTGGTCGTGGTGCACAATTCTTCCGCCGTGATCGGCGCGTGTCTGGACACGTTCGGCACGGACAAGAAAATTGTTTTGATCGATAACGCCAGCCACGACAACACCCTCGACATCGTTCGTGAAAAGGCGCCTCAGGCACACATCACCCAAAACAAAGTTGGCCTTGGTTACGGTAATGCGGCCAGTCAGGGTTTGGCGTTGGTGCAGACCGAATTCGCCTTGATGATGAACCCCGATGCCGTGTTTGGGCCGGGCACCATCGAAAAACTGGTTGCCGTGATGGATGATGATGTGTCCACCGGCATGATCTCGCCGCTGTTGCCTTTACCGGGTGGTGGGTATGACAAAGCCTGGAACGGTCCATTTGATCGTCGGTCCCGAATGCCCAGTAATCGCGATGCGGACCCTCGTCCTGAAGGGCGCTTTTGCACATGGTACGTTTCCGGCGCAGTGATCTTGTTGCGCATGGAAGCGGCGAAAAAGGCGGGCTTTTTCGATCCGGCGATCTTCCTCTATTTCGAAGACGACGACCTGTGCATGCGTATTCAAAAAGCTGGATACACCATTCAGATCGAACCGGCTGCCGAGGCCACTCATGCCGTTGGCGGTTCGGTCGGTACAGGGTGGGACAAGTTTTATGAGAAATTTTATCACATGGCTTGGTCGCGCCTTTATTTTGAAGCCAAGTATGTTTCTGGTGCCTCCGCGATCAAACTGGGGAGCAAACAAGCCTTGCGTTTTGGGCCAAAGGCGGTTCTTTATGCCTTAACGCTTAATCGCCGCAAAGCGACGCGGGATTGGGCGCGTTTTAGGGGCTCACTTGCTTATTTGCTTGGTACACCCGCTTCGAAGACCACGAACAGGGCTAGACCGGAAAAAACTTTATGACCACTTGCCGTTTTTGTCATGCGCCGCTTGACACCGTTTTGGTTGATTTGGGAGTGCAGCCGCCATCAAACAGTTATCTCAAGGCCGCCGACCAGGATGAAAAACTTTATCCGTTGAAAGCCATGGTGTGTGGCGTGTGCCATTTGGCGCAGCTTGACACCACCGTAGACCCTGGCGAAATTTTTCACGGTGACTATGCTTATTTTTCTTCGTATTCGGCAAGCTGGGTCGCACATGCCAAGACGTATGCCGATAAGATGATTGCACGCTTTGGTCTGGATGCATCGAGCAAGGTCGTGGAAGCCGCTAGTAACGACGGTTATCTGCTTCAACATTTCGTAAACGCTGGCGTCCCCGTGCTTGGTGTCGAGCCGAGTTCGAGTGTCGCGGACGCCGCCCGCGCCAAGGGTGTGGAAACGATCGAGGCGTTTTTCAACGCAGAAACAGCTGCGCGCCTTAAAGCCGAAGGCCACGGCGCGGACTTGATTGCCGCTAATAACGTGCTGGCCCATGTTCCCGACATCAATGGGTTCGTCGCAGGGTTTGCCACACTGTTAAAAGACGATGGCGTTCTGACGGTGGAATTCCCACACCTGTTGAACTTGCTCGAATTCGTCCAGTTCGACACCATTTACCACGAACATTATTTTTATCTGTCGCTGTTGGCGGTTGAAGGTGTGTTCGAAGCTCATGGTCTTCGGGTGTTCGACGTTGACGAAATTTTGACCCATGGGGGTTCGTTGCGCGTGTATGCCTGTCGCGCTGGTTCGAGCGCGCATGCCGACGGCCCTGCCTTGGCACAAGTTCGGGCAAAGGAAGATGCGGCGGGCCTCAAAAACGGTTCGGCTTACGTGGGCTTTGAAGACCGTGTGAAAGGTGTGCGTGAAGGCTTGCTGGCCTTCTTGACCCAAGCGAGGGATGAAGGCAAGACCGTGATCGGCTATGGTGCCGCTGCCAAGGGCAACACACTGCTGAATTATTGTGATGTGGATGCCGGTGACATTGATTTTGTGGTCGATGCCAATACCTGGAAGCAAGGCCGTTTTTTGCCGGGCAGTCGCATCCCCATTTTGGGGCCGGAACACATCGATGCGGCCAAACCGGATTGCGTACTGATCTTGCCATGGAACTTGCGCGGTGAAATTGCCGAGCAGATGTCCCACATTCGCGGTTGGGGTGGGACGTTTGTGGTTGCGATACCTGAAATTGAGGTTTGGTGATGCTGATTGAAACGACGCCTTTGGCTGGTGTGTTGGTCACGTCCGTACAAATGATCGAGGATGAGCGCGGGTTTTTTGCCCGGACCTATTGCCAGCAAGAGTTTTTGGATGCAGGCGTGGACATTCATCTGTTGCAGACCAATGTGTCTGGCAACAATGTGAAGGGTACGTTGCGTGGTCTGCATTTCCAGGATATGCCGCGACCGGACAAGAAACTGGTGACCTGCACGCGTGGGGCAATTTTTGACGTGGCGTTAGATTTGCGTGCGGATTCTGCCACGTATTGCCAGTGGTTTGGAATTGAGTTGACGGCAGATAATCGAAAGGGCCTTTATATTCCGCCCGGCTGTGCGCACGGCTTTATTACCCTCGAAGATGACACGGACGTGAGTTACTTGATGGGTGAAACGTACGTGGCTGAATTGGCTCGAGGGGCGCGGTGGGACGATCCCGTATTCGGGATCGACTGGCCGTTGGAGCCTGTCACCATGAATGCGCGGGACATGGCCTATGCGAATTGGGAGAGATAACGCCGGAATTCCCGAAAAATTCTTTTGGTAACTTTGTATTAAAACCGCCTAGTCGCTTCCTAGGTGGTTTTTTTATTGGCCAAGATGCAAATCCGTTATGAGGTCAAAAGGTCACTGATGGCGCTTGCTGTCATGATGGATTTGTTTTGGAAATAATTTTGCCAGTCTGAAAACTCTGACCAGTCGGAAACAAATAAAAAATCGAGTCCGAAGCGCTCCGCCACCTCGAAGTCATACTGTGCATCGCCAATGAACAGCGCTGGGTCCGGCATGGCACCGTTCTTGCGCTCACGTTCTAAAATGGTGTCTTTGGTGTCAGGGCTGCCGAATATAGCGCTAAAGTGATGGTTTAGCCCGCGCTGGGCAAACACATCACGCAGCTCATCTTGCATGCCGCCGGACACCACGTAAACAGGACCGGTTTTCGCCACAGCTTGTAAGACATAGTCAATGTGTGGCGCTTTGGCACAGCTTAGGAGTTGTGCTTTAGCGGCCTGGGAAAACTGATCGAGCATATGCTCCATTTCCCCATCCTCGGGTTCGCGCTTCAAGATGTCGGAAAAAAAGTGCTGGAATTTTACAAAACGTGAGATGCCACCATGCTCTATGTGAAATGAAACCAGTGTATCGGCAACGTCCTCACCGAACGGCAAGGCTACATCATGAAATGCGTGTGTTTTCGCTGCGTTGGAATTGAGCAAAACGCCATCACAGTCAAAGACCCAGCAACGATAAGATGAAAATTCATGGCGAAGTTGGAGCTGTGTCGGCATCGAGTGCTCAATGCCAGACGTAAAGTTTGTTGCGTTTGTTCAGGTGGACCTTGATTGCTTTTTCTCGGACCTCAAAGGCCTTTTTCTCGTCGCCGGTCATGAATTGGGCGTGGAAGCCGATGTAGAAGTGATCGACGTGTTTGATCTGATCTTTTTCGATCATCTTTTCCAAAACGTCGTATTCGCTGGCTTCGATGTTCATCTTCACGATGATCTCATCATAGTCGAGCTTGGTTTTGAGGTATTCGGTGAAATCGATGGTTGGCACCGTCAGGGCTTTTTCGGCATCAGGTTCATAGAATTTGGTGTTGTGCGATGACAGCAATGATGCACCGTCTGAGATTTCACCGCGATGGTCTTCGACCAGACCAAACAGCTCCATGGTGCCGTCTTCGGTCCAAACCGCACCATCGACGATCTCAAGATTCGGGATGTCGCCATAATTTTCCCGCAGGACCTTGAGGCAGTGGGGGTTCGGCTCGAATAAAACGTAGTCATAGAAATCTGTGGGGTAGTACTGGCTGAAATGATCGAATGCCTGACCCAAATTGGAGCCGCAATCCAGGAAGACCCGCCTTTTATCCTTAGACAAGAACAACTTGCGAAGGGGAGCAAGTTTAATGATCCATATTTTACGGAGCTTGGAAACTAAGGAAATGCGCATGTGAAACGAGGCCCAGGTCTAACGTGTTTAAAGAAACTGCATATTTTTGCGTGGCGGCAATCCTAACGAAAGCCCCGCAGCGTTGAAAGCAATTTCCATGCATGTGGGCTAAGTGGGGATTCGTCATTTGGCTCCGAAATGAGGGAGGAAGGCGTCGATCCACATTTGCGGTTGAAAAGCGAAACGATTTCGATGAAATTCACATATGCAGTCCACATTCAAGCCCCACCGCAAGGTCCTTTATACTGTTGTCGTCGGCGGCTATGACCCCATCCGTAGGCCCCCCCGAATTGAGGGCTGGGACTTTGTCCTGTTCACCGACAGGCCCGTTAAACTGTGGCAGCGCATCGGCCGGTTTTGGGATGTTCGTTCCTTAGAGGGGGGCGGTCTGGATTTGGCGCGGACGTCGCGGTTGCCGAAGATTTTGCCGCATAAATTTCTTCCCGAATATGACTATTCCTTGTATGCCGACGCCAGCATCGTGTTCCGCCGCGATCCGACACATCTGGCCGAAGAATGCGGATGGCCGATGTTCCTTGCCGCCGACCACCCCTACCGCCAAGATGTTTACGCCGAAGCCGCGGAATGCATCCGCATCGGCAAGGCCGATCCAGCGGCATTGGAACGCCAGATTGGCGCCTATGAAAAGGCCGGTCTTCCCCATAGTGTGCCGTTGACGGCCAACGGCTTGATGTTCCGTCGCCACTTAGATCCGGGGCTCGTGGCCCTGAATGAAGACTGGTGGCGGGAGATTATGGAGCATACGTATCGCGACCAAATCAGTCTGCCCTATGTGCGCTGGCGCCATGACGTTCCCGTCGAGGCCATGAGCCTTGAACAATACCGCGAGCACTTCATCGTCAAGTCGCATGACCGTTCTTTTTGGAAGCGGATGCGCCGCAGTTTTCAAAAACGCCTTGCCCGACTGCGGGGGGCCTGAGCATGTGCGGTTTTGCAGGGGTTTTTCATTTAAATGGGAGCACCCAAATCACGTCTCCGGGTATGGCTGCCCGTGCCATGGCCGAGGTGCTGACCCATCGCGGTCCCGATGACTTTAAGGTATGGGACGATGCCGACGCGGGCGTCGCACTTGGTTTTCGCCGTCTGGCAATTCTTGATTTGTCGGCGGCTGGCGCACAGCCTATGGCGTCGGCGTGTGGGCGCTACGTGATCGCGTACAATGGCGAAATCTATAACCACAGGGCTTTGCGCGCCGAACTGGAAACCCAAGGCGTTGGCCCGTGGCGCGGTCACTCAGATACGGAAGTTTTACTGGGGGCGCTCAGCCGTTGGGGCATTGACGAAACGCTCGCGCGGATCGACGGCATGTTTGCCTTTGCGCTGTGGGACAAACAAGAACAACGGCTTCATCTAGCCCGCGACCCGTTTGGCGAAAAACCGCTGTATTACGGTGTGCAGGGGGGGCGGTTGATCTTTGGCTCTGAGCTTAAGGCTCTGATGGCTTGCCCCGAGTTTACGCCGGTAATGGACGCTCATGCGATGACGCTGTTTTTGCGCCATCGTTACGTTCCGGCCCCTCATTCCATTCTTCAAAGTGTTCACAAGCTCCCCGCGGGCTGTCGCATAAGCATAGCGGCAGGGGATGCCAGCCTGAGCGCCCCCCATCCGTATTGGGATAGCTTTGCTGAAGCCGTCAAAGCGCAGGACACGCCGTTCCGTGGTGGGTTCGAGGACGCGGTTGAAACGTTGGACGGCATTCTCCGTCAGTCCGTTGCAGAACGTCGCGAGGCCGATGTGCCCGTCGGCGTGTTCCTATCCGGCGGGATCGATTCATCCGTGATCGCCGCGCTGATGTGCCGTGCGGGGGACAATGTGCAAAGCTACACGATCGGATTTTCGGAAGATCAATTCGACGAGTCTCCCTATGCCCGCGCGGTTGCCGAGCATTTGGGAACCAAGCATACGCAAACCATTTTATCCCAAGATGACGCGTTGGCCTTGGTGCCGGAACTTGCTGATATTTATGACGAACCTTTTGCCGACGCCTCGCAAATCCCAACGACCTTGCTGGCGCGGAGTGCGGCGCGCCACGTCAAGGTGGCGTTAAGCGGCGATGGCGGCGATGAAATGTTCCTTGGCTATACCCGCTACCACGATGTTCCGGTGGTTGCAGCCCGCAATGCGGCAAGATCATCATGGGTGCGAGGCGCCGCATCTCTGGGGGCACGGCTCCCCTATCGCTGGCGGCGTAAGGTTGAAAATGCGACGACCACCGATGTCGAGCGTCTTTTCGAATGGCGGACCTGTGCCTGGCGTAGCGGGTTGCCTGTGCGCGACCCGGCGCTCAAGGCTCTTAGCGCCTTTGAAACTCCGTTTGGGGGCGAGGGGCTTGGCTTTGCTCAGCGGCTCGCCTTGCGCGATGCGACACACGCCTTGCCCGATGATCTGCAGGTAAAGATTGATCGCGCCAGCATGTCGGCCAGCCTGGAAACGCGCGCACCGTTGCTGTCGCGTCGTGTTGCCCGGTTTGCCTGGAGCTTGCCTGAAACCTTCAACATCAACGCTGAAGATGGCGGTAAGCGCGTCTTGCGCCATGTCTTGCACCGCTATGTGCCGCGTGAACTTGTCGAGCGGCCCAAAGCCGGTTTCGAGCCGCCTGTGCGCATTTGGTTGCGGGGGGCACTGCGCGATTGGGCGGAGGACTTGTTGTCCGATTTGCCCGATGCTCTGGATGCGGTGCCGATCCGAGATGCTTGGGCGCAGCACTTATCTGGTCGCGGACGAGAAGGCGATTTGTGGCCGGTCTTGATGTTGGCCGCATGGCGACGGCGCTGGCAGCTGTAAATTTGTAATTTTTGGATACGTTGAACCGATATGACCGAAATGACCGTTGACGAAATACTTCAGCAATATACGGATAACCCCGTCGCCCGAAAGGGGGAGTTTTTCCGGTATTACAGCCACAAACGTATTCAGCATCAATTGAAGCAATTGGAAATGTTGAAAGATGTCCCGGGTATTCGCCTCACCGAAATCGGGTCGTATCTGGGCTTCGCGACGGCGTTGTTTCAGGCCGCCGGGTTTCAGGTGCAGACCATCGATGCCGCGCCGGTTGGGATCCTTGGAGAAATCACCCCGGAAAATCACATCTCTAAAAACATTCTGGACATCACCGCGGGCGACCTAGAGGGGCAAGAGGTGGTCGTATGTTGTGAAACCTTGGAGCACTTGCATTTTTCCGATGTGGATGATGTTTTGGGCAAGCTGCAAGCGGCAAAGGTCGAATGGCTTTTGATCAGTGTGCCCTACCGGTGCCTGAGCATTGACGCAAGACTGATCGTCAACCCGTTCTCGTCCATGTTCAAGTGGATCATGAAGTTGCCCACCAAAGCATTTCAGGCTTTTAAGCCGGATACGGAACCGCACGGCCACAAATGGGAACTCGGATACAAGGGGCACGCCTTAGACAAACTGACGTGCGCCTTGGACCAAGCGGGCTTTCGGGTGGAAAAACAAGACTATGTAGGCTCGGTGCAAAGTGTGTTCATGCTCTCTCGGCGTATATCTTAAGGCATGAGGCGCAGAGCGACGGGGTGCCTACGCTTTGGTGCGGCTCGCGGCTATGAGGGCGAACAAAACGAAGAACGTCAGTTGCCACCACGTCGCCCAGATGGAAAAATTGAACAGCGCACTGCCCCAAAACCCGGCCATCAACGTGAAGAGGGCCAAGTCAGCCTCGTCGTCGTTTTGCAGATAACGCTTCGCCAGTTTTATGGCGACGAAGGCCAGAACCATGACCACGGGTAAAAATCCGACCAGCCCCGTTTCGGCCAAAATTTCCAACGCCCAGTTGTGTGGGTGAGATGGGATCATCGCCGCGGAATTATCCAGACCCGGGACGTGCATTTTTGCGCCGGGCAGACGGTTCAACTGATCGATGCCATTGCCGACCCAGGGGTGGTCGAGAAACCGCTCAAAGGCAAATTTCCAGATGTTTTGGCGGTGGGCGTCTAAAAGCCAATCGGGCAGATAGGTTACGACGCCATGCGGCGCGCCGGGGAGGTGCAGCATATACTCTGAAAAGGCGGCTTCTCGTATTGTAACCCACGAGACCACGGCGACGATGAGTGCCAGGGTCGAACCGATCATAAGCCTTGCGTGGCTGCGCCGGGTCAGGGCCAAAAGCACGACCCCAGCAATCGCGATGGCCAGAAAACCGGCTAGGGCGGAACGGTTGTAGGTGAGAACCATGACAGCCAGGGCCAGAGGTACGAAAGCATAGCCCCACCAGCGCCAGGCCCCGTTAAGACGCCGCCCAGCAAAGATAACGGCCGGGATGAGGCACATGGTGGATGTGGCATAGGCCTTAAACGACATGGTCGGGCGTTCTGAAACGAGCATACTGGCCTTCATCAGGCTGAGAATATAGGGCACGCCGATCAGCGACAGTGCCGTCAGTCCGACGAACGCGATGGCGGCCACAATAAGCGTTTTCCACAACAGGCGGTGCGTTTCTTCGTGCTCAACAAGGGCTGCCCACAGGACCACGGACGCGAGAAGGAACAGGGCGGTTCGCCCACCGATTTTCAGTGAGCCCGCAGGGTTGTGGGAAAAAAACATGGTGATGGCCCAGGCTGCGAAAAGAGCGATCGTTGCCATCCCCGTAGGCGACGTAATGGCTTCACGCACGCGCTGGCGTACCGCAGCGTTGCCAGCCAATAAGATCAAGGCCGCTAGAAGCGCAAGTCCAAGCGCCGTTTGTTCGCCTGCCACGCCCACGGCCCGCAGTGGTATAGCCAAGCCGGTCATAATGGCAACGACGAACGTGAGGCGTGAGAAAATACGGGGGGAAGTCTGAATAACCATCAGGAAGTTTTAGACTCAGCGCGGACATTTATCGACAAAATAATTTCGATACACTCATTTGCACTTCCCAAGTTAATGGGGCGATAAGTCTGTGGTGTGTTCTGAGGTAAGCAACTTGGTGTCCCCTAGGGGATTTGAACCCCTGTTACCGCCGTGAGAGGGCGGTGTCCTAGGCCTCTAGACGAAGGGGACCTAACCAAGTAAGGGCTGGTATAGGGCCCCCGTCTTGCGCGATCAACTGTTTTCGTTCGCCTCCAGCGGGATGGAGAGGATTTCGCGACTGTCACGGTTGAGGCGCCAAGCGCGGATATCGACCGCGGCCCCCTGTGAAACCGACACGATCAGCCACGCTAGATTCGGCTCGAACGCCATATCGAGGTCATGCTTAGACGGTTCCGCGGGGTGGTCGGGATGGGAATGGTAGTGCCCGATGATAGACTCAGGTGTGTCGTTCAGGGCCCGCATCAAATTAAAGCGAACTTGGGGAGCAACTTCAAACCGGTCGTGTCCCCCCGCGCCGTCTTTGCCGATGAGTGTGTTGGGGCTGGAGGCTACGCGCGTGATGGTGATGGAGCCGTCAGCATTGGTGATGCCCGCCAACAGGCCGCAGCATTCGTTTGGGTAGGCCTGTTCAGCCTGCTGGGAAATCGCTTGGTGCTGGGCAGGGCTCAGGTGGATCATCGCACTCTCGTGTTTAGGGTGTCGTCTTGACCCGGCCCAGAACCTTGCCGGTGTTTATGTCGATCACAGCTACCAAGTCGGCATTTTGACCGTCGCGCGCGATCACCAGGACCAAGCGGTTTGTTGAGGCCTGGGCAGAGATCACCCGCGCCGTTGTGGGAAGGTCGAGGGAAATTTCGCCAAAACTGGTCCCCGGTGTAATCTCAGGCGTGAGCGCGGGGGGGGACTGTGACACCATCTTGGGCGCAGATGCGCCCGGCGTTGCGTCCATTTGCACAACCGGCGTATCGTCGGAACGAAACATCTTGTAATTGGGATTTTGAGATTTCTGATAAAATCCGTAGATAGTCAATCCCATCAACACAGCGATGAGAAAACTCATCACGATCACCAGGGCCTTTGCCATCGCCATGACTTTAATCCGCTTCATTATCCGATTATGAAAAACATTCTCTGTGAGACGACATACACCGTTCAGGTGCCTGAGAACAAGGCCGGGATGCGTTTGGACAAATTGTTGACTGAGGGAGCGGAGGGGCTTTCGCGTGCTCGTGTGCAGGCATTGATGGAGCAGGGGTGCGTTTTTGTCGGCGAATTGGGCGGTGCAAATGTCACCGACGGCTCTAAAAAAGCCCGCACAGGTGATGTGTTTGTGATTTGCGTGCCGCCAGCCGTGGCCGCAAAGCCGCAAGCCCAGGATATTCCACTTGAGGTGATTTACGAAGACAACGATCTTATCGTGATCGATAAACCGCCCGGCCTCGTGGTTCATCCTGCGGCGGGAAATGCGGACGGCACGTTGGTCAACGCCTTGTTGGCGCATTGCGACGGCAGTTTGTCGGGGATCGGCGGAGTGGCGCGCCCGGGTATTGTGCACCGCCTGGACAAGGGCACCGGGGGGCTGATGATTGCGGCCAAAAACGATACCGCCCACAAAGGCCTGAGCGCCCAATTCGCCGATCACTCATTGGACAGGGCCTATTATGCTCTGGTTTGGGGCGTGCCGATGCCGCTCGAAGGTGAGATTGAGGGCAATATCGGGCGTTCACCGCACAATCGCAAGAAAATGGCAATCGTTCCTCACGGCGGAAAATATGCACTAACCCGTTATAAAGTGATCAAGGCCTTCGGTACAGTGGCGTCGTTGGTGGAATGTCGCTTGGCCACCGGGCGCACGCACCAAATTCGCGTTCACATGACATCTATCGGGCATCCTTTGTTCGGGGACCCGGTTTACGGCGGAGGGCCGGCGGCGAAACGTAAATTGCTGAGTGCGCAGGCTCGGACGCACGTCGATGCCTTGGGTCATCAGGCATTGTATGCTTACGAGCTTGGTTTTATGCATCCCGTAACAGGAGAAAAATTACTCTTTAAATCATCACTTCCTAATTATATCAATGATTTGTGCTGTATATTCGAAAGTATTTGACATACTTTATTTCCCGAGTAACCTACTAAGGTATTATTGAGGTGCTCGCTACCGGGTCGTATAGTTGACAAAGACAACGGGAGAACCCGGAGCATAAATTAGGGAGATTGATGCAATGAGTACGACGATTAAGGCATTGCCGAGGTTGGGCATCTCGCCGGAACATAATCTCACACGTTATTTGCAAGACATTCGTAAATTCCCAATGCTGACGCTGGAATTGGAGCAGAAACTCTCGAATGACTGGGCGAAGCATGGCGACGAAGACGCCGCACATCAGATGGTGACCAGTCACCTGCGTTTGGTGGCGAAAATCGCCATGGGTTATCGCGGTTATGGTCTGCCGATTGCGGAACTCATTTCAGAAGGTAACGTCGGCATGATGCAGGCGGTTCAGCGTTTTGATCCCGAGCGTGGTTTCCGTCTCGCGACTTATGCGATGTGGTGGATCCGTGCCGCAATTCAGGAGTATATCCTGCACTCATGGTCGTTGGTCAAAATGGGCACGACGGCTGCACAGAAAAAATTGTTTTTCAATTTGCGACGCCTGAAAGGTCAGATGCAGGCCTATGAAGATGGCGACCTGACTCCTGAGCACGTAACTGCGATCTCCACGCGCTTGGGCGTTTCTGAGACTGAAGTCATCAACATGAACCGTCGCCTGGGCGGGCCAGATAGCTCCCTGAACGCTACGGTCCGCATGGAAGGTGAAGAGCAGTGGCAGGACTGGCTTGAGGACACTACAGAAAGCCAGGAAGAGCAACTGGGTGATTTTCAGGAACTTATTCGCCGCCGCAGCTTGCTCAAGGGCGCGATGAAGGGGCTGTCTGATCGTGAGCGGACAATCTTGAGTGAACGCCGTTTGAAAGAAACGCCAGAAACACTGGAGAACCTCTCCAAATCGTTTGGCATCTCGCGTGAACGGGTACGCCAAATTGAGGTGCGAGCCTTTGAAAAACTTCAGAAATCTGTGAAAAATGCGATGATCGAACAACACATATCCGCATAACGCACCGAAAATTATGCTTTGGAAGGTGGACCTCCCTCCCTTGTTATCAGGGCCACCGACCAAAAAAGCCGCCGCAGAATCCCTCTGTGGTGGCTTTTTTGTGTTCAATTGCCTTATCGCAGCGGCCCGAATGGCGCCCGAAAGATGTTAGGCTTTGCACACGCTAGAGGAATGGTTATTCCATACCGTGTTCCATGTGGTGCTCTTGTTTTTCCACGCGCTGCATTTCGACAATTGCGGTGACTTCAGCGCCCCATTCGTCGATCAAATCTTTTTGCTCGCCGCGCAATTGCGCAATCTTGCGTTGCTGCAGAACAAGCACGAACGAACTGATGATGGATGGCGTGGTGAGAAACAAGAACCAGCCGAAAGCGGCGGCAGAATACATGACCAACAGATTGAAAAAATCACCGACGATGAGGAATGCATTGTCGAACGTGTTGAAATCCGACCACAAGCCGATGATGAAAGGAAAAACGCCGATAAAATTGATGGACCCGACGCAGACCGTGTTACTTCTGCCTTTGGTGCGGTCGATGATGTAGGCAACCAGCGTCGGCACCATGCCCAAAAATAAGACGACCACCGTCGGCCCGGCGAGAATGACCAGGAAGGTGAACGTCAACAGTATCCAGGTCAGGCTCGATCGCCCGCGCCGCCGCATTTCAGCTTGGCTTTGACTATTAGACGATGCGTTCATTCAACGGCTCCGTCTCACAAATAATTCACAAATACGATGATAGTTGTGGCAATCATGGAAAAAGCTAAGGCGATCATCGCCGTCACCCTTCCACCAACTTGAAGGGCATTTTTTTTCTGATCGACGCCCTCGCCAGCGGTGCTTTCAATTTCAGCTTCCGCGTGGGCGAAAGCGATTTGAGCTTCTTCAAAGTCCGTAGAATCAACATGGCGGCGTTCGGCGTTGTCGATCAGATCGAACAGCTCCGGTAGGCTGCCCTGACGGACAAGGGCCGGGATTTCTTGTTCGATTTTGCGACGGGTGGTGCGGCTGTGATAGGTGCCGATTGCAGGGGACAACAGCCCTCCCAGCCAGCTAGAGAGGCCATATAACGTTGGCACTTTCATCCGCCACTGCATAAGCGCATAGAGGCTTAACAAACCAATCAGAGATGTTTCTTCTTTACTGTCGGTGAGTGCTTTCAGATGGGGGGTGAGGTCATACTTGAAATGTGTGGCGATAAACGCCGCAATATGTTTGTCCATGGGACGCGAGCGCGTGTCTGTGTGATCGGCCACTTGGTCGATGGCACCGAGGAAGTCATCGATATGATCGACATAGGTTGTGTGCAGCAATGGGCTTTGGCACGGCAAGGAAGGGTTCAATTCGTAAAGGCATCGTTCCAAGCCGTAGCCCATTTCGCTGATTTTGGCGAAGCCACGCAATGTTTGAAAGGTTCTGTCCTGAGATGTCAGGTCCGGCGCCCGGCTGTGCTGGGCGACAATCCAGTAATTCAACAAATCTCGCGCCAAAATTTCGCCTGGAATCTGGAAGTTTCCTTTGCGGAGATATTCAACCGCCATGGCGATGCCAAAACCATCGGGCAGGAAGGAAAAATTTTTGTAGCGAATAGGGGCGTGAGGATCGAGGAGAATACATACCTTGCAGGTGGTAACTTCATCAGTCCCGTCCAGGGTGCCTTCGTGAGCCTTGCTCGTGGCCAGCAAAGCGGTAATGGAATCGGCCAGTTCCGTCGCGCCTAGGCTCGAGCGTAACCATTGCTCGATTTTTCCACTTTTGACGGTCTTGACCGCTTCAGTAATATTCTTGGAAAAAGCGTGCGCTATGGAGCGGGTCGTCCGATGTTCGCGGCCACCAAATTTGAACGCACTTTTGGGCTTGGTGGCAGGCTGGCGCTGCATCGGGGTTTTCTTTTGCCCGTTCAACCACTGCTCAAGCGCTTCCGCATTCCAGCGTTCTAATTCTTCATCCGACAGTAAGCCACGGATCGGCTCAATCAGCGCAATGGGGATGCGTTCATTGCCGCACATGCATTGGTAGGTGCCAAACTCAGCCTTGGCGGATAGCATCTCATCATCGTCCAGACGCGCGATCGGGTTGTAACCCAGAAGGAGAAATACGGTCATGGTACCAAGGGCATACATGTCATCGTAAGACATGCCATACCCCCGTCCCGACGGCATGGCGTAGGCGCGGTCGAGAGGCTCATAAATTGCGGGTTGATCGAACCCCGGCGGCGACGTTAGGCACTCGCCAACCACCAACTCGCGCTTTTCCTTATCCATGTAAAACATGTTGTCCAAGCGCAAAGCACGATGGGCATAGTCGGTGGCGGACAATTCCGCGATGGCTTGGGATACAGGTTCAAGGAGTTGCCTCCCCAACTCGTATTCATTCATTCGGGCTGGACGATCAACAAAAGAATCCAGGAAGCGCCCTCCCAATGGGCGCTCAAAAATAATACCGGTCGTCGTCTGTTCTATTGGGGGCCAAAGTATGGCGCCGAAATCCGCCAGTGGCAGCATGCCGCTGATGCTCTGGTCTTTCAGCTCCCTCATCAGTCGGGTGCGTATTGGTAGGCCGGGTTTGCAAATCAGGGCAAACAGCTGACGCCCCGGCTCTCTTCGGTCTTCTACAGCATAGGCCATCGCTTGTGGTGAATTGAGTTCGGGTAACGCCATAGATGGATAAATAAGATAGCGGTTGTTCAACACCACGGCTGGGAATTGCACTGCATCCAGGGCGGGCTGCGATGCTCCGCGGTCGGGTTCTGGGATTCCGCTCGCCGTAACTTTTGATTTGACCGTCACCTTGGGCGTAGAGGGGGGCGTGGGGAGGTCTGTGGCCTCTGGCGCAGCATCGTGCCCGTCGGACGCAGGCATACCAATATCCACCCCTTCCTCAACGGAAACGAGCGTATTTGACTGATCCTCAGCCGTTTCTACGGCTTGGTCCAGGGCGTTCGCCATGCCTGACCTCCTGCTCGAATTCTACGAGCATTCAATTTTCATGACCAGAATATCTGTAAAACCCCGGACTCACAAGGGGTTAGGCACGGGGTTCTAGCAAATTATGATCGCATGAACCCCGTGAACTCTGCGTTAGGGGGGATTAATCGACGAACGGATCACGCACCAAGATGGTGTCGTCACGCTCGGGGCTGGTGGACAGCAACGCCACCGGAGCTTCGATCAATTCTTCGATACGCCGGATATATTTTACCGCTGTGGCAGGGAGATCCGCCCAGGTTCTGGCTCCAAAGGTGCTGGCTGACCAGCCTTCCATGGTTTCGTAGATGGGCACGACGTTTTCCTGGTCCTTGGTCGAGGCAGGCAGGTGATCGAGTTTCTTGTCGCCCAATTGATAGCCCACGCAGACCTTGAGTTCGTCCATGCCGTCGAGAACGTCCAGTTTGGTCAGTGCGATGCCTGTGATGCCGTTGACCTTAACGGCCTGGCGCACGAGCACGGCATCAAAATAGCCGCAGCGGCGCGGGCGACCCGTCGTGGTGCCGAATTCGTGGCCACGTTCGCCCAAGCCTTTGCCGACATCGTCGAACAGCTCGGTCGGGAACGGACCTGCTCCGACGCGGGTGGTGTAGGCCTTGGTGATGCCAAGAACATAGTCGATCGCGTTGGCGCCCATGCCGGAGCCCGCGGCCGCCTGACTGGCGACCACGTTCGAAGATGTTACGAACGGATAGGTGCCGTGATCGATGTCCAGCATGGTGCCCTGTGCACCTTCGAATAAGATGCGCTTGCCGGATTTCTTGGCGTCGTCCAAAACCATCCAGGTGGTGTCGATGAACGGCAGCAGCTTCGGTGCCAATTCCATAAGAGCGGCAACAATCTCAGCGCCATCGAGTTCCGGTTGACCGAGACCTCGCAACAAGGCGTTGTGATGAAACAGCATCTTTTCGACCTTGGCCGTGACGAGTTCTTCGTCCGCCAGATCGCCTGCGCGGATAGCCCGGCGTGCGACTTTGTCTTCGTACGCAGGGCCGATGCCGCGCCCGGTGGTGCCAATTTTGGCTTTGCCCAGTGCAGCTTCGCGGGCCTGGTCGAGGTTGGCGTGAAGCGGCAAGATCAGCGGTGCATTTTCTGCAACCTTGAGGTTTTCCGGGCTTATGGTGACGCCTTGAGCGCGCAGATTGTCGATTTCCGATAAGAAATTCCACGGGTCAAGTACAACGCCATTGCCGATGATGGAAAGCGTGCCCTCGCGAACGATGCCCGATGGCAGGATGTGCAGCTTGTATGTCACCCCATCGATAACGAGCGTATGCCCTGCGTTGTGACCGCCTTGAAAACGCACCACTACATTGGCGCGCTCAGACAACCAATCGACGATTTTGCCCTTGCCTTCATCGCCCCACTGCGAGCCGACGACCACTACATTGGCCATGTTGTGTCCCTCATTCCCTGAAAATTCAGTTTAATTCACGCACGGTACCGTTTTCGAGTATGTGCGTACAGTTGAGACGCCGGGCTTCGGCCTCGGCGTCATTTGAAGTATCAAGTGCGGCTATAGTGCGCCACCCCTCAGAGCGCAGGGTGCGTGCGTGTTCGGCGCTCGTCTGCAAGGGTAAGTACACGCGGTCGCTCTCTTCGGCTTCGGGCAGAGCGCCCAGGACGGTGTCCATGAACAGTGTGAAGCCGGTGGCGTTTTCCAATTTACCAACACCGCCTGCCTCATACCGCCCGCCACGGCCCAATTCGCCATTCACGGCGCGGGCGAACAGGGCGAAGGTGACGCCGCTGTGATACTCGAACCCGCGATTTTCCACCGGATCGATGGTCAGCTGAACATTGGGATTGGCGCTGAGGATACCGCTGACCACGGCAGCCAAATGGGCGACTTGGCCCGCGGCGTCTGGCCCCAAATTGATTGTGTTGAGTTTGCTCAGTGAGGCACTTGCCGGGCCTACGGCATCCAGCATGGCAAGCAGAGCTGGCGTTGCGTCGTCGCCCAAAACATCGCCAAGTGCTGAAACACCGGCACTGTCCTTGCGATTGAGGGCGGTGCGCAAGTCACGGGCCTGATCGGGTGTGAAAGTGCAGTCTTGAACCACCAGGGCCGCCAAGGTGGGTACGCCCAGATCAATGCTAAGGTTTTGCGCGCCGATGGCTTCCAGCGCTTCAACGGCCATCAGAATAACTTCGACATCGGCGGCTGGGCCTGGGGCGCCGATCAATTCGGCCCCAACTTGGCTGAATTGGCGCTCGGATCGCAATTGCGAGCCTTTGACGCGCACCACTTGACCGCAATACGCAAGGCGAAGCGGGCGGGGTGAATGGCTGAGGCGTGAACCGGCGATGCGTGCAACTTGCAATGTCATGTCGGGGCGCAGCGCCAACATGCGCTGGCTGACCGGGTCTTGCAGACGAAAAGTCTGCTTAGCCATGGCCAAACCTGGGCCGTATAGCAAATTTTCTTCGAATTCCATCAGGGGCGGTTTTACGCGACCATAACCCCAGGCGTCAAAATGGGACACCAAACGTTCTGCGGCGTGCGCCTCTCGGGCGGCTTGTGGCGGCAGACCGTCCTGCATGCCTGCGGGCAGCAGGGCCTTGTCGGTAATATCGTTCATGGAATTCAGGTGCTTTAAATTATGTGTTAAGGGCCCGGAAATCATCCCCCATAGGAAATCACCGAACCGACCGCAAGTTTAGTAGCCGAAAACGCTCTTTTGAGCAAGTGCGCCACCGTAACGTAACGTTAACCATCCAGGGCTTATGAATCAGATATCGATACGACACGGGGCCGGGAATCGAGGGCCCCTCAAATTTGATAAGGCTAAGAGTACACCCAATGCGCACCGAAATCGCCACAGCGGACATGAAAATCCACAGCAAGGTCAAAGACGTTGTGACGTTGAGCCTCTACGCGGTGGGCATCAGCGTCGGCGCAGTGGTCGGTTTGATGGGCCTGCTTTTGGCAGCTTAGAGCCTAGCTCAGCAGCTCCGCCCCCAGCAAAAATATTGAACTGAGTGCGCCCGCTTTGGGGGCCCAATTTGGCACGCAAAACGCTATGTCCGGTTCGGGATGGAGCTGTTTAAGTCGGATCAACGACAAGTTCACCACCAAAAACACGCATAGCAGCATGGCGCTGGTGGCCCTGGCGAGCAGTTCGAATTCCACCGTTGAGGCCAGTAGCAAGATGATTGTGCCGACCACCAGCGTGGCCTTCAGGGGGGTGCGCCTGCCGGGATGCACATCGGCCAGCGATTTGGGCAGCCACCCCCGTCGCGCCATGCCATAGGCGACTCGCGCCATCAGGACGATTTCGATCAGCACGCCGTTGAGTGTTGCAATCAGGGCGATCGGGGCGAAAAACGCCATGGTGGATTTTTCACAGTTCACCACCAGACACAGCGGCGCAGTGGACGCGGCCAGATCCTCAGGTATGACGCTCAGCACCGATATGAGGATCACCAACATGTAGAGCAGCGCGGAAATAACGATCGACAGCACTACGGCGCGCGGCAATGTGCGGCCGACATCCTGTGTTTCTTCGGCCATATTGACAATATTTTCAAACCCGGCGAAGGCAAAAAAAGCCAGAAATGCACCGCCCATAACCCCGCCCCAGGCCATCAGATCGGCGGGCCACATTTCTGGTGCACGCACCCCGAAGTCAGCCAGCGTGGGGCCGCCGACAATGATCACAACAAGCAGACCGCTGAGCTCAACCACCGTCATAGCCGCGGCGACATAAACGCTTTCCTTGACCCCCCAGCACGCCAGCAGGGTGAACAGGGCGATAACGCCGCCGCTGGCGAGGTAGAGCGGGATGTCGATCATGGTCAAAAGATAGCCCGAACCGCCGCGCGCTACACTGGCTGCGGCGACCATGGCCACTGCCAACGTCATGAACCCGGTCAGGCGTCCCATCCAGTGGCTTTTGAAGCCCTCGCGGGCGTAGGCAGCGGCTCCTGCGGCTTCGGGCAGGCGCTGACCCAGTTCGGCGTAGCTGAGCCCGGTGAAGGCCGCCAGCACGCCGGCAATCAAGAATGATAACGGTGCAGCCATGCCGGATCGCCCCGCCACAGCCCCAACAAGAACATAGATGCCCGCACCGATGATGGTGCCGAGCCCATAAAGAGTCAGGCTGGTCAGCCCCAGCGAACGCTTGAGTCTTGGTTGGTCCGGTGATGAAGGCGTGTGAGCAGTCATACCTGAGGGTGTTTCAGTCCAGGCGCGCTGTCAACGGTCCTTGGCTTGAATGTGGTGGCCATGTCCCCTTAGCGGTGGTGTGGCCCTTTTCCATCATCACAAAGCTGCGGCCCTTGTAGTGTGGCAGCACCCGCGCGAGGGTTTTGAGTGTTGTTTCGTCCAGGGTTTCGGCGACCAAAAGAGTCCGACCATCAGTGGTGCGCGTCGTCCATGCACGGGTGTCGCCTTGGTGAGCGATTACGTCAGGCGTTGCGGGCAATGCATTATCGGCCAGATAGGTCCGGACGTCTTTGGTCGGCCCCACGATGATGACGGTCTTAGCATCCCCTGTCGTGGCGGTGTGGCTTTGCAACAGGTGGTCGGCCATATCCTGGGCGAGGGCGCGCATCTCCGCGTTGCCCAAAGCCACCAATCGAGCAGTCGGGTCCAAGGTGACATCGCGCAAGATCGGCGGGGCCTCGCCGGGGCTTAGGCGACGAAACACATCGGTGTCTGGGTCCACGCGCACGGCATGCGCCTTGGCCCCGATCGGAAAGGTGTAGCTTTGCGATTTTTGGTCCAAAAGCACCGTGTGGCGTTCGGTGCCGTGGGTGGTGTCGATGTCGATGGGCACGGTGAGCGGATACGCGGGGCCGTCCTGATCTTGTTTTAGGGTCAGATGCACGCCATTTGCGTCCGCTGTGGCGGCATCAAGGCGCAACGACGGTGCGCCGGGGCGTGTCACCCAGGCTTTGAAAAAGGCCGTGAGGTCTTGGCCGGATACGGTTTCGAACGCGGCTTGAATATCAGCCCAGCCTGCGACCTTGAAATGGTTGTCGCGGTTGAACCGTTGGATGGATTTGTCGAACATATCGACACCCAATTGGGTGTTCAGCATGTGAAAGACAAACGCGGTTTTGCCGTAACCCACCACCTGCGAGGCATCGTGGGTTTTGGAGCGAAAGGCGGTCAGTGCGTGGTCACGGGCTGGTGGCAAAGCGGCGTAGTTGCGCAGCCATTCAAATCGTTTTTCCCATCCGCCGCCTTTTTTTCGCATTTCGGCAATGTCGTGATCGGCCTGATAGGTGGTGAGGCCCTCGGCCCAATTGCCGTTTTGATAATCGACCTCAACCGCGTTGCCCCACCAGTTGTGGAGAATTTCATGAGGCAACGACGTATGGCGAATGAACGGCAAGGCCAACACGCGCCGCCCCATGTAGGTCATGCCGGGCAAACCCCAGCCGACGGGGGCAGGGCCGGAAATGATGGAAAAACCGGGATACGGATAGGGGCCTATTTTGCCTACGTAGTGTTCGATATAGCGTGCCGTATCTTTCAGGTAGTTATCCGCAAGGGGCGCAAGTTCTGGGTGAAAATAGGTGCGCAGGCGAATGTCACCGCGACGCCCACCCCATTTTTCCCGGATCTGAAATGGCCCGGTGATCAGTATCGGGAGTTCGGATGGGGTGAGGTTTTCAAATTCGGCCCGGTAAACCTTGGCGTTATCGGTTTCGTTCACCAAGCGTCCGGGCAGGACGAATTTTTGCCCGGCAGCGGTCTGGCCTTTGATGCTCCACGTCGCCAGCGCGCCGTCGGGTTGGGCCAGCCATGAGGCTTCGACAAAGCCGCCCTCGGACGTCAGCAGTGGCTTGCCCGTGCCGTGGTAGCTGAGGGTGATGTCGTGCTGCTCAGCGTCCGATAGCGCAAGCGTGAGGTTTTCCCCGTCGCGCCGCACGGGGATGGGGCGTCCATCGACGGCGAGGGCATCAATGGAGAAGGCTGGCGAAAGGGAAAGCGTGACAGCGCCTTTGGCGGAAAGTGTGATCGTGTCGTGAACCCTGATTTCGTTTTGGTCAGGGTCAATGTGTACGGATGCACTGTGGTGTGCGGCGGTCTGCGCCGTTTGTTGTGCCCAGACCGGGGTGCTCAGCATCATGGCGGTTAAGGTAGCCCCGATCAGCCCATACCGCCGCATCATTTTGGCCCGTGCGTCTGTTGCATCGGGGCAGCGGCGGGAAAGCGGGCGATCAGGTGCAGGTCCTTGTCCGCGCGGCGGATGTTCAGCGGCAACCAGGTGCCGGGTGCCATGGTTTTGATGATGGTGACCAGTGCGCCGCTGTTCGCTAATTTGATGCCCGCGGCCTCAACAATAAGGTCGTCTTTTTTTAGACCGGCGGCTTCACCAATGGAACCTTCGAGCACTTTGTCGATGCGCACGCCAGCATCGGAGCTGTCGATGAGAACGCCCAGTTTGGGCTTGTCCGGTCCCATCATGTCTGCTGTGTGCGCGATGGCGAATACGGCGTCCGCGGCGGGTGTGCCGTCTTTTGCAATCAAGTCCGAACACGAACGCAATTTTAGATCCCACGGGGTCAACACCGCGACGTTGTTTTGGCCGAGGGCGGACAGTTGCGCCGGAACGCCGTTGAAGTGGTCCATGTGTCCGCGTCCGATAATGGCGACCAGACGTGGGTCACGACCTTGGGCGCGAGCAGTCTTCAGCGCCGTGTCGGCGGCTTCGGCCATGGCCCGATCCCAGGTGAGCTGCACATCGACAAAATTGGAAAACATCGGGTCTGAAAGTTCAGGCCCCTTGGGGGTGCCATTTTCTTGGCCTGTGGCGTTGCTATGGCTGCCATAAACTTTGCTCAGCATGTCCAGATAGCTGGGGGTGGCGGGTGCAGGGTCGCCGATGCCGCGCCTCAGGTCTTGGGGCATGCCCTTCCAGCCTTTGGCCGACACGTCACGAATCAACGAGCGGTCCACGTTCAACGCCACCATGGGCACCCGGTTCAGGCGTGCGAATTGGAATAACGCCATGTACTGGTTGGCATCGTATTTCCACACCGTTTCCCATTCGCTTTGCTTGAGAAATTCTTTTTCGCTAAGTTCCCCGGCGACCCAGCGGTCCAGTGCCGGTTGCACGCGGCGGGGAAAGGCCTCGAAGCCGAGGATCATGTCCGGGCGCTGGGCATGAAGTTGGGCGATGGTCTGCGCCTGCCAGCGGTGGTGATCGGCGAAGACGTGGGTCTCACCCAACAACACGATGTCCTTATCGCGCATTTTGTCGATGAGTTGACCTGAGGATAATGCCTGTTTTGCGCCCGGGTCGTACCAGGTCCCCACAGCCATGCAGGCCGTATCATCAGCCTGCGTCGTTTCAGGTGGTTGGGGCGAATTGGCGTGCGCGAGGCATCCGCTCAACAGCAGGCTTAGGGCGAAAATCGGAAGGACTTTTGTCATCATAAGGGTGAGTGTAGCCAAGAAAATGTGTCTGAAATATGCCTATCGACAGAGATGAGCATCGTTTAGGTATACTTCAATGGATATGGCCCAGGTGAAGTGCCTATGGCAACAGAGTAGAGGGAAATCGTAGTTTGGCCAAACATGGTGTCGTTGCCGCAGGTGATCGGGAAACCGCACGGGCGGCGGCGGAAGTCTTGAAATCGGGCGGTAATGCCTTCGACGCGGTTCTGGCGGCGTTGTTTGCCTCGACCATAGCAGAACCGGTGCTGTCCAGCCTTGGCGGCGGGGGCTTCCTGATGGCTGCGCCCAAGCGGGGCAAGCCGGTGCTTTATGACTTTTTCGCCCAAACGCCTCGGCGCAAACGTGGTGAGGTCGACTTTTACCCCGCCCGGGCCGATTTCGGCACCGTGACCCAGGATTTTCACATCGGTTTGGGTGCGATGGCGACGCCGGGGATCGTGCGTGGTGCGTTTGACGTTCACCGTGATTTGGGCCATATGCCTATTCAGCATATTCTTCGCCCCGCCCATGATCTGGCGCGCAATGGTTTTAAGTTGTCACCGCTGCAAGCGGATATTTTCAAAATTGTCGAGCCTATTTATATGGCAACCCCGGAATGCCGGACCCAATACGGGAGTCCGGCCAATCCGAAAAAGTTGATCGGTGCCGACGAAATAATGGTGAGTGCTTTGAGTGCCGATTTTCTCGATGCTCTGGCGCACGAAGGCGCCGACCTGTTTTACCGTGGAGAAATCGCTGCCAACGTGGCGCGGGACTGCGAAGACAGGGGCGGGCATTTGACCCGCGCGGACTTTGAAAACTATGAGGTCATCAAACGCGTTCCGTTGACGGTGGAGTTTGAGGGGGTGCGCATTCTCACCAATCCGCCGCCATCGGTCGGCGGTATTCTGATCGGTTTCGCGTTGGAGCTGATTGGCGACACCAATTTGAAAAAACTGGGGTTTGGCTCGTTTGAATATCTAGACCATTTGGCCAATGTCATGGCGCAGACCAACCAGGCGCGGGTGGAAAGCGGCTTGAATCTCCACCCCGAGAGCGGGGCAGACATGTTGCTCGACCCCGCGTTTGTAGAGCGTTATCGCAATGAAGTGCTGGGGCACCCGCCATCACACCGTGGCACCACACACATCAGCGTGATCGATCGTGACGGCAATGCGGCCTCGATGACGGTTTCCAACGGGGAAGGTTCCGCCTACATCGCGCCGGGTACGGGTGTGGTGTTCAACAATATGCTGGGAGAAGAAGACATCAATCCCAAGGGGTTCCATGCATGGTCTGAGAATACACGCATGTCATCCATGATGGCGCCGAGTCTGATCAAGCACCCGGACGGCAAGGTGATGGCACTGGGCTCGGGAGGCTCAAACCGCATCCGCACGGCCATTTTACAGGTGATCTTGGACGTTCTGAAGCTTGACATGCATGTCGAAGAGGCCGTGGCGGCACCGCGCATTCATTTTGAACGTGATGAACTTAATGTTGAGGTCGGTTTTGACGAAAACATCTGCGAGCGGTTAAACGGTGCTTATGAGCACTGTAAATTATGGGGGGAACAGAATTTGTTTTTTGGCGGTGTTCATGCTGTTGAATACAACATGGTCAAAGGCAAACTTTCGGGCGCTGGAGATCCTCGCCGGGGCGGTGTCGCCCTTGTGGTCTAGGGACGTCCCTAGTGGCTTAGGGAGGAGCCCGCCACATAATGGCGGGCTCTAGAGTGGGTTACTCTTCCTCCAATAGTTTTTTTCTAAGGTCGAGATAGCGGATGGTCGCGTCCGCTTGGCCCATGCACTCGGATAGCCGTGAGCACGGCACCCCGTCATCACAGGCCTCTCGATCTTTGATGGTCGCCAACCCATGCGCTGTACAAATTGATTTGGCGAACGTACCTCTAAGTGACCGTGCTTCTACACGGGGAGCAGTCGGTTGCGGGCTTTCTACGAGTCCGCTTTTTTTTCCCTCGAGGTCCTTCTGGTCCCCATAAGGCACGGCCTGCCGGGCCGTTTTTACCATAATTTTAATCCTCCAAAGCACCGGGTCCGGATTCTCCCCCCGGTGTTGTTGCGAATCTTATATTCATGCACGCCTTGATTTCCCTACAAAAATGCCACAATAGGCAAAAAAAGAGCATGCCTGAAAAAATATTTCTAATGAAGAGTGTTGTGAACAAAGCTCAAAAATTGGTTAACTCTTTTAGGGGATGATGTCAGGCACATGCAATTTGAAGAGCCGTTACCTGAAATTTGGGGTGCTCTAGGAGAAATAAGCGTGACCGATACGCTGAGAGATATTCGTTTGCTGTCCGAACTCGATAACGACGAAATCGCCGTCGTTGAAAAAAGTTGTCGGTGGAGAAGCTATGGCGCTGGTGAGCAAGTCATCGACCAGCATTCCGACTCCCGCGATATATTTTTTGTCACCGATGGCCGGGTGCGGGTGGTGAACTATTCCCTGTCGGGCCGGGAGATCACGTTCGATGATCTGGAACCGGGCAGTCACTTTGGCGAGCTGGCGGCCATTGATGGCTTGCCCCGTTCGGCCAGTGTCATGACGCTGAACGATGCCCGCATCGCATCACTGCCATCTGACCAATTTCACCAGATGGTCCTGGACTATCCAACGATCGCCTTGAAGCTGATGAAGCACCTTGCGCATTTGGTGCGCACATCGACGGTGCGCATCATGGAACTTTCGACGTTGGGGGCCAACAACCGTATCCACGCCGATTTGTTGCGTCTTGCGCGCAGAGCGACCGAAGACGATATGACGGCGGTGATCAAGCCGATCCCCGTGCACTCCGATGTCGCATCGCGCGTCAGCACCACCCGCGAAACTGTGGCTCGGGTGATGAACGATCTGGCGCGCAAGGGCGTCGTCGAACGTCAGAAAGATGCTTTGGTGGTTAAGGACCTAGAGCGTCTTGAAGATATGGTTGAAGACGTGCGCGGCGAATAATATCCGCACCTGCGCCTTTTCAGTTTGTTCAAGGAGCGTTATCAAAAAAGCCGGACATTGGGTGCCCGGCTTTTCTGTTGTGTTTGCCTCTACCCAAGCTCTTTCGGCTTGGGCCGGATAGCCACCAGGAAATTGGCGACCTCTTCACTCAAATGATTGGATTGTTTGCTCAAATCCTGCGCCGCGGTGCGAATGTCGGTGGCGGCGACGCCGGTATCCTCTGCGGCCTTGTTCACATCGCGAATGGATGTGGAGACCTCCATCGTTCCGCTGGAGGCCAGTTCTACGTTGCGGGCGATTTCCTGGGTTGCGGCACCTTGTTCCTCCACGGCGGAAGCTATGGCCGAGGCGATCTCGCTGATGCGGTCGATGGTGCTGCCAACGTTTTTGATGGCTTCGACCGCGCCCTGAGTGGCCCCCTGGATGGCATCGACCTGACTGGAGATTTCTTCGGTCGCCTTGGCGGTCTGGTTGGCGAGGTTTTTCACCTCGCCCGCGACCACCGCAAAGCCCTTGCCGGCATCACCCGCACGGGCAGCCTCGATGGTGGCGTTCAAGGCCAACAGGTTGGTCTGGTCTGCAATATCGGTGATCAACGCCACCACTTCGCCAATCCGGTTGGCGGCGTTGGACAGCCCCTGAACTTGTTCGTTGGTGGCGTGAATTTCCGCCACCGCATCGCCTGAAATTATGGTCGACTGCGCGACTTGGCGTGAAATTTCGGATATGGCGGCAGACAGTTCCTCGGCAGCTGAGGCGACGGTTTGCACATTGGCGGACGCTTGCTCGGCTGCGTTGGTTACCATCTGTGAACGGTCAGAGGTCTGTTCAGCAGTCGCGGCTAATCCTTCGGATGATGTTTCCATGCCTTCCGCAGCCGTGCTGACAGCGCGAACGACGGTGCCGACACTGCTTTCAAAAGCATCGGCGAGCTCTTGCATGGCTGTGGCTTTATCGCGAAGAGCGCGGCGTTCGACTTCGGCACGCTCCCCTTCTAGACGCTTGACCTCTGTGGCGTTTTCTTTGAACACCTGTACGGCCGAGGCCATCAGACCGATTTCGTCCTCGCGACCGATAGCCGGTATTTCGGCGTCGAGGTCGCCTTCAGCCAAGCGCCCCATGGCGTTGGTCATGGCGTGCACCGGCTTGGTCAACAGGGTGTTCATAACCAAAAACAGCACTCCAATGGTGACGATGAAAAAACCGATCTTGGTCAGAATTGACATGGTCGAGGCGCTCGATTCGGCCTTGGCCACGCGGGCGTGACCCTGCGCAACCTCGGCGCTGACGCGTTCCGTCTGTATTCTAACGTCTTGGGTGTTGGCCGCGTTTTCTTCTTCCAGTTTTGCTTTTTCGCTAGCTTGCAGGGCATCCATATCAGCCATCTGAGTGGTGGCACGGTGCTCCAGATCAATCAGGGCAGCGCGCGATACTGCAACTTCGAGAATGCCACGGGGGGTGGTGGTTTCGCCATGACAACCCTGGCAGTTTTCTTCGTTTTCCAATAGATAATAGGCGTACTCGACGGGTTCTGTCGTGCCGTCGTCATTGTTGACTTCGCCAGTAGTGATCTGACCACTCTGATGGCTTTCGACCACCTTGGCGAGGGTTTCGGCTCGTCCGCCAGCAGGGATCAAGATCGGGTCCTCAGCAGTGCGGGGGGCAAAGGCCTCATCATCAGCCAGTTTGTTGATGGCGTCGATGGTCTGGTTGTCGCGGAAGGCCATTTCGCCAGTGGTACGCCATAAATTGATGGCGAAAATTTCAGGATTTTCCAACAGGGTGTCCATCGTATCCTGAGCAGAGGCCGCTTCTCCCATCATCATGGCGTTTTTGATTAGCGTCAGGCTGGAGACCGCGATGCCGTTTCGCGTGCCCTCAAGAAACTTTCGCGTCATTTCCGTGGTCAGCGTATTTTCTGCAATTGCCTTGGCGTGTTCAGCTTCCAGGTTTTTTTGAGCCGTATTCAGATTTTCTTCTGATATTTTGCGGATCAAGGCATCTTTTTCTGTGATGGCACTTTGCATGCCTTTGGTGAGCGCCTTGGATTCGTGGTTCAAAGTGGAGCTGATATTTGAGGCAATGAAAAAATCCGCGACTGAGCTGACTGTGATCAACACGACGGCGGCGGCAATGATTTTTGCGCTGAGGGACTTAAGCAAGGTTCTCTCCCGTTTTGGGAATGTGTTTATCGGATGCACGGACGCGTATCCGGAGGCAATAAGTATTACTAATTTAAACGGGTTGGCGCCCATATGCGGGGGAGTTTTGTCCGGTTGGACGCGTTTCTCAATGCTTTTCTTCCGGAATCATTCCAGGGTGATGGATATCTGTATCGCCAAAAACAGTTTCATACATATTTTTATTGTATTAAGGGGGGGGCTGGTTAAGGTTTTTTTTACCCAAAGTGATGTCAGTCACAGCAAATCTATGTGGCGATCGGCATAATGACATTATTGATGGTTCAGCCATCACCGGAATTCACCGGGTCGCGGAAGGATGTCACATGACAATGCTCAAAGCTTTCAGCCTAGCGTTTTCGCTATTTTTGATGTCGCTGGGCTTACTTGATCCGTCGGTGCTGAGCACACCGACAGGCTTTTGAGCGCGACCCATCCGGTTTCTCCTTGTTTCCCCAACTTAGATCTGGCCGTCACACACCGATGTGGCGGCCATTTTTTTATCCGCTATGTGCCTCTTGGCGCATTGTGTAAAGCGTAATTTCTGGTATGTTATAACTGCTTGAGGTGTTTGACTCGCCGTGCGGAATGATCCATCATCAGGGCTGCCGAAGAGGTTTGCCTTGTGCGGGGAGTTGAATTGTCTTCTCATAGCAAACTATTTCTTCTGACGCGTTGAAAATGAAGGTAAAAAGTATGGCCAAGACCATCCTGATTGTTGAAGACAACGAACTGAATATGAAGCTCTTCAACGATCTTCTGCAGGCACACGGTTATGAAACCGTACAAACCAAGGACGGTCGCGATGCGCTGAATCTTGCGCGCGAACATACGCCTGACCTGATCCTCATGGACATCCAGCTGCCAGAAATTTCCGGTCTTGAAATCACCAAAATGCTTAAGGCTGATGATGATTTGAAGCATATCCCCGTGATCGCCGTGACGGCCTTCGCCATGAAGGGGGATGAGGAAAAAATTCGTGAAGGCGGCTGTGAGGGTTATATCGCCAAGCCGATTTCCGTTCCCAACTTTCTCGACACGCTTTCAAAATTCCTCGGATAATGCAGCCTCAGGGCTAAGGGCACACTCTGCATCGTGCGCGGGGGCTGTCCGTACATGCTTGTTTTAAAGTTAAAGCGAGCATGCAGCATGCACAAACAAAAACGCGCCCCGTTGAGGGCGCGTTTTGTTTATCCTGGTGCTAGAAGCCTTATTTGATTTTGGCTTCCTTGAAGACCACATGCTTGCGTACAACCGGGTCGTATTTACGAAGCTCAAGCTTCTCGGTCGTGTTGCGTGGGTTCTTCTTCGTCACGTAGTAGTAACCGGTGTCAGCGGTGCTGACCAGTTTGATCAGGATGGTGCTCGGCTTGGCCATTGTTTTTGCTCCGCCAGAAATCCGTGAAAACGTATGAGCGGCGTAAAATACGGACCTTACAGCCGATGTCAAGCCTATCGTTACATGATCATGAAAATTAGTATCGCGACGCCGTGCTGACGGGGTCAGATTGCATCAGGGCGCGCAGATATAAGGACGGATCATGGAGGACATAACCGGCCAATTCCATCAAAAAATCATTGTTTTCGTCATGGCGAAAGCTCTTCGCTGGGCACGAATCACGAAGTCCTGGTCGTCTGCCGTCAAAGATCATGCCTGCAGCACGCCATGCTGACATCGCGTTGCGCTGCCCATCAATGTGTTCAAGGGCCAGAATCGCACCTGTATCTCCGCTGGGGGTGTTGGTGGCACATACGGTGGGCATGACGCCCAAGCCATGAAGCGCATAGCCGGACGGGGATACAAGCCGTGACCACGTCAACGTCATCTCACCATCGTTGGGCAGACGGATCACAGTTTGGACCGTTCCCTTGCCATATGAGGATGAGCCGACGACAACGGCACGGCCCAAGTCTTGGAGGGCACTGGCAACGATTTCGGCAGCGGAGGCGCTGTCTCCATCAACCAAAACGACCAGTGGTCTGCCGTTGATCACGTCAATTCCACCGGCACGGTAATTGTGGAAGCTGTCAGGGTGACGTCCGCGGGTGGCGATGATCCGTCCCTGGTTTAAGAACAGATCGGCGACATCAACGGATTGGGACAGCAAGCCACCGGGGTTGCCGCGTAAATCCATCACCACGCCCTTGATAAGGCCATCATCGAACGCCTGTGCGTTGGTCTGCAGGACATCGCTCATGCTGGATGCTGTTTTTGAATTGAAACTGGTAACAGTTAGCTTCAGGACGTCGCCTTCTATGCCGGTATGGACGGTTTCGGGCACGATGTGCGCACGTTTAAGTCTAAAGCTGATATGGCGGTCCGGTTCGGTGGTATCGGTGTCCAGGCGCATGATGCTGAGCGTCAGGGGGCTGTCTACCGGTCCTCGGAGAAGTTTGGCAACTTTGCGCAGAGAAAGCGCGGAAACACGGATATTGTTGATCTTTATAATCTTGTCTCCCCGGTGCAGCTTAGCGCGCTGAGCGGGGCTGTCGTGCTGTATATGGGTGATGAGCACGGCGTCTTCGTCCTTGGTGAAGCGGATGCCAATTCCACCAAATCCATCCCGACGGGCGCGGTTTGCGCGGGCTTGGTCCGCACTGGAATAACGTGAAAAAATGTCCAGACCAGAAAGCATGCCGTCGAAAATAGCCTCGTAGATGTGTTCGTTGTCGGCGCCACGTATTTCATGGGAATGTTTACGCGCCGCGCGGATGATGGACGTAGTCAGGTTTGCCCAGGTTTCAGGATAACTGTTCAATGGACGGGGGAAGTCCGCAATGTACTCATCCGCCAGTCGAACGCGGATCATGCCGTTTTCCAGGTCCAAGGCGAATGCAGGGTCGATGGTGGCGAGTCCCTGAATACCATTGAGGGAAAGGTCATCAACGTGCACTGGGGCTATATAGCGATGAGCAATGCTGTTGATACCGGAGCGTAGCGTGCTTTTAGCCTCGCCGTAGTGAAAGCCATCTTGTTCGTTAACATCCTGTGAGACGCTGCCGAGGCCGCCATCCACGAGATAGTCTAGGGCTGATGTGGGGTAGGGCTTGGCCTCAGACGTTTCGCTTGATGTGCACGCGCCAAGTAAGGCCGCCACAGCGACACCGAAGCATGCAGTCGCGAACGACCGCGCCAGCCTTGTTGTCTTCATCCCCATAGTTGAAATAGTCGTACATTTTTAGCGATCCGTCACCAATTTGTTTCAGATCTAAAATGTTTACTAAGGAGATCAAAAGACTACGGCTGGCGGGCCTTGCGGCGAGAAGCTCGTGATTTCCCTTTGGGCTTTTTCGGTTTTCCGGTTGGTGCGGAAGACCTGGTCCTGCTTGGTCCTGTTTTGAACCTGGACTTGTCGCCCCGTCCATCGGGGCGCACCTTGCCTTGTCGCCCGCCCTTGGTGATCTGGAACACGGTCGATCCGGTGATGGGGTCGGATTCGATGATCAAAACCTCGACTTGATCGCCAAGGTGATATTCATAGCCGGTTTCGCGGCCCCACAAGGTGTGCTTGTGTTCGTCATGAACGAAAAAGTCTTCGCCCAACGAACGGATCGGCACCAGTCCGTCCGCACCGGTTTGGTCCAGGGTCACAAACACGCCAAAGCGGGTGACGCCGTTGATACGGCCCTTGAAGATATTGCCGACCTTGTCGGACAGATAAAGCGCCGTGAAACGGTCCACAGCGTCGCGTTCCGCGCCAGAGGCATTGCGCTCCATGACCGAAAGGTGCTCACCTTGTTCGCTGAAGTCCCTGTGGTCGTCTTCCAGTCCACCTTCGCCCAGCGAAAGCCCCCGCACCAAGGCACGGTGTACCAACAGGTCCGCGTAACGGCGGATCGGCGAGGTGAAGTGGCAATAGCGCCGGAGCGCAAGGCCAAAATGGCCGAGGTTCTCGGGGCTGTACACGGCTTGTGCTTGTGAGCGCAGAACCACTTCACTGACCATATGGCTGTTGACGGTGTTTCTGGCCTTGCCGAGAATTTGATTGAACAGGCTGGCGCGCACCACTTGCCCCTTGGCGAAGGGAATGTTGACGCTTTCCAGAAACTCACGCAGGCTTTCAATCTTTTCGGGCGACGGTTCGTCGTGGATGCGATACATGCACGGCTGTTTGGCCTTTTCCAAGGTCTCGGCCGCGGCGACGTTGGCCAGCACCATGAATTCTTCGATCAGTTTGTGACTATCGAAGCGTTCGCGCTCGACGACGCGGTCAACGGTGCCGTCGTCGGCCAGAATGATCTGGCGTTCTGGCAAATCGAGTTCCAGCACGCCGCGTTGTGCGCGCGCCTTGAGCAGGCATGTGAACGCACCATAGAGCGGCGTAATCACCGTGTCGAGTAACGGCGTGGTCAGGTCATCCGGTTCGCCGTCATGGGCTTTTTGGATTTGTGTATAGGTGGTGCGGGCCTGGGAATTCATCATGGCGCGGACGAACTTGTGACGCTTCAACTGGCCGTCGGCATCGATCCACATGTGCGCGGCAAGGCACGGGTGGTCTTCGTTCGGGCGCAGTGAGCACCAGCCGTTGCTGAGCTCTTCCGGCAGCATCGGCACCACCCGGTCGGGGAAATAGACCGAATTGCCGCGCTGATAGGCAGAGGTGTCCAACGCGTCATCCTGGCGCACGTACCAACTGACGTCGGCAATGGCGACAATCAAGTGCCAGCCGCCAACGTTTTTGAGGTCGGGGTCGGGTTCGGCGAACACCGCGTCATCGAAATCGCGGGCATCTTCGCCATCAATGGTGATCAATGGGATGGTGCGCAGGTCGTCACGGCCCTTCATCGGTGCGGGGCCGGCGGCGCGGGCCTGTTTAAGGGCGTCTTCAGGAAACTCAACCAAAATCGAGCGGTCGTAAATGGCGATCTGTGAGATCGCCTGCGCTCCGGCACGATTGATTTTTTCCCGTAGCTTGACCTGACGCAGGCCGAGCTTCTTGCCCGGCAGCACTTCAGCGCGCACCAGATCGCCTTCGACAACGTTCAGCTCGTTGGTGTCGACCACCACGAATTCGGCCTTTTGCCGTCGATCGGTGGAGCGCAGGCGGCCATGTCCGGCACGGTCCAGTTTGTATACGCCGAGCACGTCTGCGGGGGCGTGTTCCAGGCGACGAATGGTGTTTGCTTCGTAAGCAGGCAGGCCTTCTTCGGTGTCTTCGGTGCGCGTCATGCGCGCCAGTACCCGGTCGCCGATGCCCAGTGCCCCTTGGCCGCGGCGCACAGGGGCCATATAAATCATCGGCGGGCGTTGGTCCGATTCCCACACCACAGGTCGGGCCAGAAGTTCGCCATCAAGATCTGTGGCGGTAACCTCGAGAACCGTGACGGGCGGCAGTGCGGCAGGGTCGACTAGCCGCTTGCGATGGGACCCCAAAAGCCCGTCGTCCTTGAGTGCCTTTAAGACCTTCTTCAGTTGGATGCGCTGTTCGGAATCCAGATTGAAGGCGCGCGCGATATCGCGCTTGGCGACGCGACCGGGACTGTCCTTGATAAACTCAAGAATTTGTTCCTTGCTCGGGAACGGCGCAACGTGGGGTGTTTTCTTTGACATAGGACCAGCTTAGCTGGCGGCCTTCGCGCTGGCAGCTTTTTTCTTTGCCGTGGGCTTTTTGGCCGCAGGTTTCTTCGCCGCGGCTTTTTTTGCTGCAGGTTTTTTTGCCGCGGCCTTTTTCGGCGCAGCCTTCTTTTTTGCGGGGGCTTTCTTCGGCTTGGCCTTGGCGTTGATCAGCTCAATCGCTTTTTCAAGCGTCAGATCGTCCTTGTCCAAATCCTTCGGCAAGTTCGCACGGTCGCGGTTGTGGGTGATGAAGGGACCCCAGCGTCCGGTTTTCAGCAAGATCGGCTTTTTGTCGTCGGGATGCTTACCGACTTCAACGGGCGGTGTTTTGCCGCTGTCGGCGATCAGCGTCACGGCGCGGTTCAGCCCAATTTCCACCGGATCGTCTTCCTTGAGCGAGACGTACATGCCAGCATACTGCAAATAAGGACCAAAACGGCCAATGCCGGCCTGGATCATCTGCTGGTCTTCCGGGTGAGGGCCGATTTTACGCGGCAGGCTCAACAGACCCTGGGCGCGTTCAAAGGTCAACTCGCCGGGGGCTTCGCCCTTGGGCAAGGATGAACGCTTGGGTTTGAACTTTTTATCTTCCGGGTCGATCTCGCCGCGCTGCACATAAACGCCGTAGGGGCCTTTGCGCAGGGTGATTTCCAGGTTTGTTTCCGGATCGACGCCCAAAACCTTGGGGCCTTTTTCCAGCTCGGCGACCATTGGGTCGCCATCACCATTTTGCGGTGTCACCAGCGGGCGGGTGAAACGGCATTCGGGATAATTGGAACAGCCGATGAACGCGCCGAACTTGCCCAGTTTCAGCGACAGTTTACCATCGTCGCAAGTGGGGCATTTGCGCGGATCGGGGTCGCCTTCTTTTTCCGGTGCGGGGAAAAAATGCGGGGCGAGGACTTCGTCCAGGGTGTCGAGAACTTCGCGCACGCGCAGTTCCTTGATGCCTTCGACGGCGGCGGAAAAATTGCGCCAGAAATCCTCCAGCACCATTTTCCATTTGATGCGACCGCCCGAGATGTCATCGAGCTTTTCTTCCAGATCGGCGGTGAAGCTGTATTCCACGTAGCGTTCGAAAAAGCTGGTCAGGAACGTGGTCACCAAACGGCCGCGGTCTTCGGGGAAGAACCGACGCTTGTCCAACGTGACGTAGTTGCGATCTTGCAAGACCGAGATGATCGACGCGTAGGTTGACGGGCGACCGATACCCAGTTCTTCCAGCTTTTTGACTAGGCTGGCTTCGGAAAAACGCGGTGGTGGCTGGGTGAAGTGCTGTTCAGGCAGGACTTCCGTAAGGCTCAGCGCCTGACCTTGGGTCATGTCCGGCAAAATGCGTTCGTCGTCGTCGGACTTGGCACTGTCTTCGTCGCGGCCTTCTGTGTAGACGCGGTAAAAACCGTCGAATGCGATCATCGACCCGGTTGCGCGCAGCACCACGGTGCGTTCCGCTTGGGCGATATCGACGGCGACTTGATCGAGGACCACCTGCTCCATCTGACAGGCGATGGTACGCTTCCAGATCAGGTCGTAGAGTTTCATCTGATCATCATCGAGATGCCCGGCCATATCTTTCGGCTTGCGCGAAACATCGGTCGGGCGGATCGCTTCGTGCGCTTCCTGGGCATTTTTGGCTTTGGTCTTGTAGACCCGCGGCTGCGGGGGCAGGTAAGCCTCGCCATAGTTTTTGCCGATCAGAGAACGGCAGGCGTTCATCGCCTCGCCCGCCATGGTCACGCCGTCGGTACGCATATAGGTGATGAGACCCACGGTCTCCCCACCGATGTTCACGCCTTCATAAAGACGCTGCGCCACCTGCATGGTTTTCTTGGCCGAAAAGTGCAACTTGCGCGATGCGTCCTGTTGCAAGGTCGATGTGGTGAACGGTGGTTGCGGATTGCGCCGCGATTGTTTCTTTTCGATGCTGGCGACCGAAAATGGCCCGCTTTCGATGGCAGCCTGGGCGCTCATGGCGTCCGCTTCGGTTTTGAGGCTCATTTTGTCGAGCTTCTCACCGTTCAAATAGGTGAGGTTGGCGTTGACCATGATGCCCGACCCGGTATCGAAGGCACCCTGAACGGACCAGTATTCCTGTGGATTGAACGCTTCGATCTCGGTTTCGCGTTCGCACAGCAAGCGCAGCGCCACCGATTGCACCCGGCCTGCCGAGCGCGAACCCGGCAGTTTGCGCCACAGCACCGGGCTGAGCGTGAAGCCCACCAGATAATCCAGTGCGCGTCGCGCCATATAGGCATCGACCAGTTCGTTGTCGAGTTCGCGGGGCTTGGAAAAGGCTTCCTGGATGGCGGTCTTGGTGATCTCGTTAAAGACCACGCGCTTGACCTCTTTGCCCGTCAGCAGCTTTTTCTTGTCCAGAACCTCGCGCACATGCCAAGCGATGGCTTCCCCTTCGCGATCTGGATCAGTCGCGAGGTACAAACCGTCGGCGCCCTTCATGGCGTCGGCAATTTCCTTAACTTGTTTGGCGGAACGGGCATCGATTTCCCAATCCATGGCAAAGTCTTCATCCGGACGCACCGATCCGTCCTTCGACGGCAGGTCGCGGATGTGGCCATAACTGGCGAGTACCTTGAAATCAGGGCCAAGGTATTTATTGATGGTTTTCGCCTTTGCGGGCGATTCAACGACGACGACGTGCATGCAGCCTCGAGTCAAATTCTCACTATTATATAAGTGACACCCTGTTGCCGGGATGCCGCTCCAAACGGCCCGCGAGCTCCAATTCGAGAAGCACCAACGAAACCGCTGCAAGGGAGAATTGGCAGTTACGGACGAGTTCGTCAACCGTAACCGGAGCAGGCGAGAGCATTTCTTGTATCTCGACCCGGGCTTTGTCGATCTCACGCTCATCCACCGGGGGAGGAGGTTGTTGTTGGTAATTCAATGGGTTAGGTTCGGATAATGGACTTGTTAAAATGGGAATTATGACCTCTAAAACATCACTGGCATTTTGTGTGAGGTTTGCGCCTTGCTTGAGCAATTTATTGCATCCGGCTGCGCGTGGGTCGTTGGGACTGCCCGGAACGGCGAACACTTCGCGGCCCTGTTCCAAGGCCATACGCGCAGTGATCAGCGAGCCGGAATTGAGCGAGGCCTCAACCACCACGGTGCCACGCGCCATGCCGGAAATGATCCGGTTACGCCGCGGAAAGTGACGGGCCTGAGGCTTGGTGCCCAGCTCAACCTCCGAGATGATCACGCCGCGCTCGATCAGGTGGTGATAGAGCGCCTCGTTCTCACGCGGATAGACCACATCTACGCCGCCACCCAGAACCGCCACCGTGCCGCTGTCCATGGCGCCTTCGTGTGCCGCCGCATCCAGCCCACGCGCCATGCCAGATGCGATCAACAAACCGGCCGCACCCAGGTCCGCAGAAATCTGCCGGGCGAAATTTTTGCCGTTCAGCGACGCGTTGCGCGCGCCCACCACGGCGATGGTGCGCTTTTTCAACAGATGCGCATGACCGAGCACACTGAGCAGCGGCGGCGCGTCTTCCACTTGGGAGAGTAAGGGCGGGTAATTGCCATCGGTGCGCAAAACGATCTGGCCGCCGAGTTTATTCAGGGATTCAATTTCTTGCTCGGCTTCGGCTTTGGGGTGAGCCTTGAAAGTCTTCGCACCACCACGCTTGGCCAAATCGGGCAAAGCGCTCAACGCCGCCCCCGCGGTGCCGAATCGTTCCAGCAATTTATAAAAAGTGATCGGACCAACGTTCTGACTGCGGATCAGGCGCAGCCAGTCCAGTTTCTCGTTCTTAGGTGGTGTCATGATAATTACCTCCCCGTATGGGTGAGAAGGTGCGCAATTCTTCACGGGAGGTCAAGGGCGGGATGGTTGAGTCCGCTCTGGGGCTTGAAGCGGACGAAATATCGAGCAGGCTAATTTGTCTGTTTATGACCCAATGCGGACATCGGGAACATGCGTCTTAATGTTGGAATTGGGTATCGTGCCCTCGGAATTTTCCTTTTGTTTGGCGAACGTTGATCTGTCCGTAGCATAATTGCAATCTTCGTTTCAGTTTGGCTGCTCCTAGCTATTCATCCTTTGATGGTATTTCATGGAGTTGTATACTGCCCATGGCTTTCTTGGCTTTCTTGGCTTGCCCAGGCGTGTTCAATGAAGAAGCTAGATTGGCAGTGGTGGAATATGGTTCATAACTTTAGAGGTCAATGTAGACGTATAGATTTACATTTCAGGACGAAATACCCGTATTTGAGGACACGCATATTTAAAATAAATTGGTGCAAATACGTTGTTTGGATTTCAAGGTTTCCCGGTGACTTCGATGCACTTGTCAAGGAATTTGACGATTCCATCCGCTTCATGACGGTTCCAACTTCTCTCACAATGCAAATTCCAGAAACGTTTGAGGAAGAAGTTTTAAGTATCATTGATGAGCGCATTCCTTCGGATTTTGAGGGGGTGCCAATGACACATAACGATTTAATCAATCATATCAGTTCAATCAGTCCAGAAATTGGTCTTTCGAAAGTTACTGAAGATCATGAAAATAATAAAATACTCATAACCGTTTTGGCGGAGACTACTGAAAAGAGTGCCGCTGAATTGGAAAAGTCTTTAAATAGTTTGCAGATCCCATATGAGTTTGGGGTGTCTAGGACGGGTATTAGTGAGCTGAAACTTAATCCAATTGATGACGTTTTTTCAATCGGACCCGCTAAGGCAAAAAAGGAACTCTGTTTACCACTCTTGGAAAGGGAGGAGCGCCTCTGGTTTGACAATTTGGAGGGGATTTATAGTGGGGAATTCACAAAGTCAGATTTGTATTTCTGCGAGCCAGAAAAAACGTCTTGCTTCGTCAATCTCAATCTTTTTCAAAATGCTAACCTGCGGAATCATCTTCTCTTGTACGATGTGATCTATTGCTTGATCCCGCTTGCGGAAGACATGGGGAGTTTATTAGAGCAACAAAAAATTACGAAAGATGAAATTTTGCAGCTGGTTCAAAACGGGCGGTTGAAGATAGTGAATCTTCAGCCGGAACACAGGATAGATTACGGTTTTTTCAACGAGGTATTCCAAACAAACAATAACTCTATTATCAGTCGGTTGGGGGTATCCGCGTTGTGTGCGACCAACCTTGTCGAGATGAATAAGGCGTATGTTTTTAGTGCCCCTGAGCTGAGGGAGCACTTACTTCCGATGATTTCAGCGATTTCGGAAGTTACGAAGAAGCCTTTTAAAAAACTGGCTGACTTCATGCTTTGGCCGCAATTTGCGCTTCGTTCAAGTTTCGAGACATTGAGTCGTTCAGGTCCGATGGCTATCTCACGCTATGGTGTCAACAATTTAACTGAAGGCCTGTTCCCTCAAGCAGATCAAAAAGCTATGGAATTTGAGTTCACTGTCAATAGCTCTCCGATCCATATAGCGCACGCCCTTGATGCCACATATTTTCCATTTTTCACTGACAAAAATAAGTATACCGACCATCCATACGCGTTGGTTATGGGGCAGTTCTTGAATTTTTTTCAATCAACCACGTTCGAGCGTCTTGATCAGAGGGTTCAAAATGAAGTGACGATGTGGCCTCCAAACTTGAGCATGCGGCTAATTGATACATTCGAAATTAACGATTACATTTCCATTTCCGACTTTGAGCAGGATATCGCCAGTGCGGTCACCCGCAAAGGGATGCAAACACTTTTCAGCGAGCTAAACGAGCTTGAGGATGATGAACGGACCGCACGAATAAACACGTATAACACTGAATTGAAAAAGGCCTTAAAGACTAAAGGTTACCGATCGCATGGACTTGACCTTGCAAATTATGGTGTTGATGCTGCTCTAAATTTACTAGATTTCTTTGTGCCCTTACTAGGTACTGCAAAGAAAGGGGCTTTCTGGGGTGCCAAAAAAGCCAAAGAGAAAATCCCAGCCGTGCAAGCATTTTCTGAAATAGTCGAGGAGAAGCTTCAATCCTCCGACCCAAAAAAGAGGAATGTATCATTATTGTCCAGAGTAAACAGAGTTGCTCGCCTGAAGAGAACGTATGAGTAGTTTGGAGGGGTAACATATTTTGAACCCCACAGAATGACCGATCATGGCTAAAAGCTGTAATTCAATTGATTGAGGAATAACGGCTGCAATGGGGGCCAAGCAGGACGCCTTTATGCGTAAGATTACTGGTTGAACCTATGCGTTTTTTTCTTTTTGCTGATTTTGCTTTCTTCGCCTTTGAGCAGGCGGCGGATGTTTTCGTGGTGGCGGACCCAGGCGAGCACCGCCAGCAATGCAGCCAGTATAGCGTGTTGTGGGGTGGCAAGGTACCACGCAAAAGCCGGGGCGGCGGCCAGCGCGATCAGGGCCGCCAGCGAGCTGTAGCGAAAGATCGCGGCGGTGGCGATCCAGGTGGCGATGGCGGCCAGGCCCACGGGCCATGCGGTCGCCAGCAAAACGCCCAGTGTGGTGGCGACGCCTTTGCCACCCTTGAATTTCAACCAAATAGGGAAATTGTGACCCATCACCGCCCAAAATCCGGCGGCGAGCATGGCATGGGGTTCCGTCGTCAAGGCATAGGTGACCCCTACCGCGATGGCGCCTTTGCCGGAATCGAGTAGTAGCGTCAGCAGGGCGGCAAACTTGTTACCGGTACGCAAAACGTTGGTCGCGCCGATGTTGCCCGATCCGATCTGGCGTAAATCACCAAGCCCGAACAGACGTGCGATGACGATGCCGAACGGCACCGCGCCAAGCAAGTAACCGCCCAATCCGGCGAGGCCGTGGATGAGAAAAACATCGTTCATAGGCGCGTCCTGTTTTTAAGCGTCCACCGCGAAGACTAGGCGGCCGTCAATCACGGTTTTGAGCACACGTCCTTGCACCGGGCGGCCATCAAACGGTGTGTTTTTGGCTTTGGAATGCAGCGTGTCGGCAGACACCTTCCAGCCACTATCCGGATCGAAGACGATAAAGTCAGCGGCAGCGCCAGCCTTGAGGCAACCTGCGGGCAGGCCCAACAGCTCCGCCGGGTGCTGGGTGAGCAGGCCCACGGCCTCCAGCAAAGTGAGGTGACCGTTGTGCACCAGCTCCAGCGTGATCGCGAGCAGCGTTTCCATGCCCAGTCCGCCGTCTGCGGCATCGGCAAAAGGCAAGCGTTTCATGTCTTCACTTTTGGGCGCGTGGTCGGATGCAATGGCGTCGATGGTGCCGTCTTTAAGACCGCCGATGATCGCTTCGCGGTCGGCTTCGGAGCGCAGTGGCGGGGATAGCTTGGCGAAGGTGCGGTAATCGCCCACCGCGGCTTCGTTGAGGGCGAAATAGGGCGGTGCGGTATCGCAGGTGACGGTCAAGCCACGGTCCTTGGCGGCGCGGATCAGATCAAGACTTTCAGCCGTGGACACATGGGCGAAGTGCAAACGCCCGCCGGTCATTTCCGCAAGGCGCAAATCGCGTTCGATGATGATCAATTCGGCTTCCTTGGGGATGCCGACGAGGCCAAGACGCGTTGCGGTCTCGCCTTCGTTCATCACGCCGTCTTCCGCCAGGGTCGGTTCTTCGGGGTGCTGTACCAGCATCAATCCGAAGGTGGCGGCGTAAGACAGGGCGCGCGCCATGGTGCGGGTGTTCTTGACGGCCTTGGTGCCGTCGGTGAACGCCACCGCACCGCTTTCCGCCAGCAGGGCCATTTCCGCCAGCTCTGCGCCTTCGAGCCCCTTGGTCAGGGCGCCGTAAGGATAAACTTTGACCAGCCCGGCCTTGCGCGCCGCGCGGGCGACGAATTCCACCACCGCGCGGTCGTCGATGATCGGGGTGGTCGAGGGCAGGCATACCGCCGTGGTCACGCCACCGGCGACGGCGGATGCGCCGACGTTTTCAAAATCGCGGCCGCTGATCTGAATGCGCATGTCAACCAGTCCGGGGGCCAGGCATTTGCCTTCGCAGTCGATGATGGCCGCGTCTTCGGGCACGCCCGTGGCGAATAGGTCAGCAGCAGCGTCGATGATGAATTCGCCTTCGGTCAGCACGCCGCCCATGGCGTCGAGACCCGAGGCTGGGTCCAAAAGACGGGCGTTAACGTAAGCGACGCTGCCGTACGCGGGGGGGAGTTTCTGGATCATGCCACGTCCTCCCGTTCCAGATTGAGGGTTAGGACTTCCAGACAGGCCATGCGTACCGCAACACCCATTTCCACCTGTTCGCGGATGGCGCTGCGTCCGATGTCGTCGGCGACGTCCGATGCGATCTCGACGCCGCGGTTCATGGGGCCGGGGTGCATGATCAGCGCGTCGGGCTTGGCGGCTTCGAGCTTGGCGTAGTCGAGACCGAAGAAATGGTAATACTCCCGCATGGAGGGGAAGAAATTGCTGGTCATGCGTTCGGTCTGCAGACGCAGCATCATCACGATGTCACAGTCTTTCAGGCCAGCCTTCATGTCGTGGAAGACTTCCACGCCCAGACGCTCGGCCTCGGCCGGGAGCAGGGTCTTGGGCGCGATCAGACGTACCCGGGCGCCCATGGTGTTGAGCAAATGAATGTTCGAGCGCGCCACCCGCGAGTGCAAAATATCGCCGCAGATCGCGACCTGCATTCCGTCCAAACGGCCCTTGCGGCGGCGAATGGTCAGGGCGTCCAGCAAAGCCTGGGTCGGGTGTTCGTGACTGCCGTCACCGGCGTTGATGACCGCGCAGTTGACCTTTTCCGACAGCAGCTTGACCGCGCCGCTCGAACTGTGGCGCACAACCAGCACGTCCGGGTGCATGGCGTTGAGGGTCATGGCAGTGTCGATCAGGGTCTCGCCCTTTTTGATTGAACTGGTGGAAACCGACATGTTGATCACGTCGGAGCCAAGCCGCTTGCCGGCCAACTCGAACGAGGTGCGGGTGCGGGTGGATGATTCGAAAAAGAGATTGATGACCGTCCGCCCGGCAAGCGTATCGAGCTTGCCACCGACGGACCTGTTCAGCTCGACGTATTCATCGGCGCGGTCCAGCAAAAACGAGATATCAAGAGGCGAAAGCCCTTCGATGCCAAGCAGGTGGCGCAGCGGAAATACGGAGGAATCAAAGGGGGTTCCTGACATGTCGAAACTATACCTGTGTGAACTTCTGGGCGCAAGCGTGTGAAGAAGAGGATTATGTGACTTATCCGGACAAAATAATCCACACCGGCATGGTGAGCATCGCTGCCAGTGTGCTGGCCGTAATCATACCCGCAGCAAGCGGCGCGTCACCACCCATTTCGCGGGCCAGAACATACGACGACGCCGACATGGGTAATGTGGCGTAAAGCATAGTGACGTGCAGGGCCTGCCCCTCAAGCCCCAAAGCTGTGCCCAGCGCCCACGCAGATGCGGGCAGAGCCAGAAGTTTAAGAGTTGAGGCCTTGGCGGCCAGCCAGCGATTGCTCACAAGATCGGGGAAATCCAGACCAGCGCCGACGGCCATCAGGGCGATGGGCAATGCGGCGCGGCCCAAAATATCCAACAGCGGCATGATCACCGGCGGCAAGCCCAGGTGCAGGGCGTTGAGGCTAAAACCAACCACGCACGCTATCACCAACGGGTTACGTACCACTTCGCGGACGGCCTTCATCGGCGTGCGCGCCCCTTCGTGGTCGTGCCCCCAAATCACCAGCACGGTGACGCTGAGCAGGTTGACCAAAGGCACAACGGCCAAAACTGCGATGGACAGCATCGCTACCCCCTCATCGCCCCAAAACAAAAATGCGGGCACCATGCCGACGTATGTGTTGGGGCGGATGGTGCCCTGGAAGAATGACGTGAATGGTGCATCGCCGATGCCGAGAGTGGGTTTGAGCATTAGGGCGAGCAGCGCAACGCCCAGCGTGACCGTAAACAAGGTGCCCGCAATGGCCCACACCTGGTCACTGGCCAGATCGGCGCGCGCGGTGCTGGCGATCAGTAGGGCGGGAAACAGGACCCGATAGGTGAGTTTTTCAGCAGGGGGCCAAAATCCATCATCCAGCCACTGATAGTGCCGAATCGCATAGCCCATCAAAATCAGCAGAAAAACCGGGGCCAGAGCCTGAAAAACCGTCAACATGTCTATTTTCCGATTTGATAGGCCAGCGCATCGAGTGCGCATTGCAAAATATAGGTGGCGGCCAGTTTGTCGATCACTTCGCCGCGGCGCTTGCGGGTCATGTCGACATCGTTCACCAGCATGCGTTCAACGGCGGAGGTGGATAGGCGCTCGTCCCACACGGCGATGGGAATATCCAGCCGGGTTTGAAAGTTGTGGGCGAAATCACGGGTGGATTGGCACCGCGGACCTTCGCTCCCATCCATATTCAATGGCATGCCCAGCACCAGTGCGCCGACTTCGTGCTTGCGGATCAGGTCTTGCAGATGCATTGCGTCCTTGGTGAATTTGGTGCGCTGGATGGTTTCCAACGGGCTCGCCACCGTCAACATTATATCGGACAGCGCAATGCCGATGGTTTTGCTGCCCAAATCCAGCCCCATCAGCTTTTCACCGCGCTTGAGCGTGGCCTGTAATTCTTTGATATCGATGATCGCCATGTGTCACCAAATTGTCCTATGGTCGTCTACCATAGCGTTGTGAGAGACTTGCTCCAATCGCGATGAACGGCTTATTTTTACGGGGCCGCAAACTGAGGACCTTCATGTACACCATTCGCGAAGCCACGTCTCTCGATTGGCCCGGAATTTGGCACATTTTTCACAATGTCGTCCGCCGGGGCGATACCTACGCGTTCGCCCCGGATACGGACGAGGCAGAGGCAAAGCGCATCTGGATGCAAACCCCGCGGGTAACATTCGTGGCCGTGGACGGCGAAGATGTGGTCGGCACCTATTATCTTAAAACCAACCAGGTCGGCGCGGGGGCGCATGTGTGCAACTGCGGGTATATGGTGCGTGAAGATCAACGCGGGCGCGGACTGGGACGGGCCATGTGCACGCATTCGTTGACGCGCGCGCGGGGGTTTGGATATCGGGCCATGCAGTATAATTTTGTCGCCTCCACCAACAAGGGCGCAATAAAACTCTGGCTGGATATGGGGTTTGAGATTGCAGGCACCTTGCCGGAAGCGTTTAATCATGCAGAACATGGCTACGTGGATGCGGTGGTCATGTATCGATTGCTAGGGGCTGCTTAAGGCTATGTATAGGAAACCTGCTCGATTGATGCTGATGCGTGGTGCGGCGACGCTGGCGCTCTGCTGTTTTGCCGTTTCCGCTCAGGCCCAGATGGAATATCCGGGCACTGCGCCGGAGGGCTTTCAAATCGACGAGCCTCAGGTCACCGACGAGCCCCCCCCGGTGATGGTGATGGAACACGAGGTCATTCCCAAGATCGGGATGTTCGTGATCACCAGCGACGTCAATGTGCGCTCCGGTCCGGGTACGGAATTCAAGCGTGTGTCAGGCCTTAAGTCTGGCGAACGTGTGCGCGCCATCGGCAAAGTCGAGGGTGACGAGTGGATGGCGATCAGCAAGGACGGTGTGACCTTGGGCTTTGTTTACGCCCCCGTGTTGGTGCCCATCGTGGATGGCTCTTTGAGCGAACAGTTCTTCGGATCTTATATGTCCAAGGACAAAGGGGGGGGGATTGCCTGCGATTATCGGTTCCGATTTGAAGGCAAGACGCCGGTCGAAGACGGCGATTTTGAGACTGCGGATTATGAGGTCCGATTTCGTTGCGCAAGCCAGGTGGGGGCAAAAATTTTCTACGCCCATATGTTTTTGACCGAGGCCCCGGAGAATTCGAAAACGGGCTTGCATTTGATTGGACTGGACACGCGTTCGATCGGCGATGGGATGGAAGAGTTTCTTTCAACGCGCTACCTCTACAATCCCACCACCGGGGAAATGACGTTTGAGGGCCATTCCCTGCCACGGTTTGCCAAGCCGCCCAAACCGCAGACCTTCAAAACCACCAGCATCAAAGACGCCCTGACCCAGGCGTTGGAGGCTTCCGTCGCCAGCTGGACCGATGAGGCCTGGAACAAACTCTTGGAAAAGCCTCATTAGCCTCCGAAAACGGGTGTTTTCAGCGCTTGCGGTGGGCGCGGGCGGGTGTTACTTTCCGGCCTCTCATTCCCTGTAGACCCTCGGTTAAGGACGGCTATCCATGTCCCTCGATAAGGACACTGTGAAAAACATCGCTTACCTCGCTCGCATGCGTGTTTCCGACGACAAGTTGGAACCGTTGGCCGGTGAACTTTCTGCCATTATGGACTGGGTTGAACAGCTCCAGGAACTCGACACCGATGGCGTCGAGCCGATGGCGTCGGTCGCCGCGATGGCGCTGCCGCAACGCAAGGACGTCGTTACCGACGGCAATTGCCAAGCTGGCGTGCTGAAAAATGCACCGGATCGCGAAGACGGCTTCTTCACCGTGCCCAAGGTGGTGGAATAGATTATGACGAAATTGACTGAATTGAACATCGCCAGCGCGCGCGACGGCCTCAACAAGGGCGAATTTTCCGCAACCGAGCTGGCCGAAGCCTACATCCAGGCGGTTGAAGCCGGGCGCGATTTAAACGCCTATATCACTGAGACCCCGGACGTTGCATTGGAACGCGCACGCGAATCCGATGATCGCCGTGCCAAGGGCGCACACATCGGCGCGATGGACGGCATTCCCATCGCCGTGAAAGACTTGTTTTGTACCGAAGGCGTTTTGACCACCGCGGGCAGCCACATTCTGGATGGTTTTGTGCCGCCGTATGAATCGACCGTGTCCGCCAACCTGCGGTCTGCAGGGGCGGTGATGCTGGGCAAGGCGAACCTTGATGAGTTCGCCATGGGATCGTCGAACATTACATCCTATTACGGTCCGGTGAAAAACCCGTGGAAGGCCGCCAGCGGTTCTGACGCGGGCAAGGATTTGGTGCCGGGTGGATCAAGTGGTGGTTCCGCCGCCGCCGTTGCAGGTGGCCTCGCCATGGCCGCGACCGGTACGGATACCGGCGGTTCGATCCGTCAGCCCGCCAGCTTTTGCGGCATTGTGGGGATCAAACCCACCTATGGCCGTTGCTCGCGCTGGGGGGTGGTGGCGTTTGCCAGTTCCCTAGATCAAGCCGGGCCGATGACCCAGACTGTGCAGGACGCGGCCATTATGCTTGGGGCCATGTCTGGCTATGATCCCAAAGACAGCACATCCGCCAACGTTGCCGTTCCGGACTTCGAAGCCGCAATCACCGGCGATGTGAAGGGACTGACCATCGGTATTCCCAAGGAATACAAGATGGACGGTATGGACCCGCAAATTCAGGCGCTCTGGGACAAGGGCATCGAATGTCTCAAGGCTGCGGGTTGTAACATTAAAGATGTCTCGCTGCCGCACACCAAGTATGCGCTGGCGGCGTATTACATTGTCGCCCCCGCCGAGGCATCGGCCAACTTGGCGCGCTATGACGGCGTGCGCTACGGCCTGCGCGTTCCGGGCGACAGCTTGGACGACATGTATATGAACACCCGCGGCGAAGGTTTCGGCGATGAAGTTCAGCGCCGCATCCTGATCGGTACATATGCACTGTCGTCGGGTTACTACGATGCCTATTACATCAAGGCGCAGAAGGTCCGCACCTTGATCGCGAACGATTTTAAGGCCGCGTTCGAAGACGTCGACGCGATCTTGACACCGACCGCGCCGAGCGCTGCATTTGCCCTTGGCGAAAAGCAAGAAGACCCGTTGGCGATGTATCTCAACGACGTGTTCACTGTGCCGACCTCGTTGGCCGGGTTGCCGGGCATTTCGGTGCCTGCCGGTCTCAGTGCAGATGGCTTGCCGTTGGGTTTGCAGCTGATCGGCAAGGCCTTTGATGAAGCCACGTTGCTCAACGTCGCGTCCTCGCTTGAGGCCGCCGCCGCCTTCAACTTCAAGCCGGACCTGTTCAATTCCAAGGGGGGAGCCTCATCATGAGCTACGTGATCAAAGGCGAAACCGGCGATTGGGAAGTGGTGATCGGGCTGGAAGTGCACTGTCAGGTGATTTCCAACGCCAAACTGTTTTCCGGCGCGGCGACCAATTTTGGCGCTGAACCCAATACCCAGGTGTCCCTGGTGGATGCGGCTATGCCCGGCATGCTGCCCGTCATCAACGAAACATGCGTGCGCCAGGCCATCAAAACCGGTTTGGGCCTGAAAGCACAGATCAACAACAAGTCCGTGTTCGCGCGCAAAAATTATTTCTATGCCGATTTGCCGCAAGGCTATCAGATTTCCCAGGCCGACCAGCCCATCGTCGGCGCGGGGACCATCATTTTGGATTTGCCCGACGGATCAACCCGTGAAATCGGCATCGAACGTCTGCACCTGGAACAGGATGCTGGCAAATCGCTGCACGACCAAGACCCCAAACGTACGTTCATTGATCTGAACCGCACCGGGGTGGCGTTGATGGAAATCGTGTCAGATCCCGACATGCGCTCACCGGAAGAAGCGGGCGCTTACCTGCGCAAGCTGCGTTCCATCGTGCGCTATCTGGAAACCTGTGACGGCAACATGGATCAGGGCTCGATGCGCTGCGACGTTAATGTCTCGGTCCGCCCGGTGGGCTCAGCGGAACTGCGCACCCGCGCCGAAACCAAGAACGTCAACTCGGTGCGCTTTGCCATGCAGGCGATTGAATACGAAGCCGCCCGTCAGGTCGAAATCTACGACAACGGCGGAGAAGTGGTTCAGGAAACGCGTTTGTTCGACTCGCAAAAGGGCGAAACCCGCTCCATGCGCTCCAAAGAACACGCGCATGATTATCGTTATTTCCCCGATCCCGATTTGCTGCCGCTGGTGTTCAGCGACGAATTGGTGGCGGAAATCAAGGCGTCCTTGCCGGAACTGCCGGACGAACGCAAAGACCGTTACATCAACGTGTTCGGCCTGTCGCCTTATGATGCGGGTGTCTTGGTGGCGGAAAAAGACACCGCCATGTACTTCGAGGCGGTCGCCGAAGGTCGCGATGCCAAGATGGCAGCGAACTGGGTCATCAACAACCTGTTCGCGGTGTTGTCCGACAAGGGCGTGAGCATCACCGAAAGCCCGATTTCAGCCGTGAACTTGGGCAAGTTGTTGGGCCTAATCTCGGACGATACGATCTCGACCAAGATCGCCAAGGACGTGTTCGAGATCATGATCGAGACCGGCGGCGATCCCGAAAAGATCGTCGAAGAAAAAGGCCTCAAGCAGATCACCGACACCGGCGCGATCGAAGCCGCCGTCGATGCGGCCATCGCCGCGGGTACCGCTCAGGTTGCCCAATACAAGGGCGGCAACGAAAAAATCCTCGGCTGGTTCGTCGGCCAAGTGATGAAATCTACCCAAGGCAAAGCCAACCCGGGTCAGGTGAACAAGCTGCTGAAGGAAAAGCTGGACGACTGATTGTCAGCTCTTTTGGTTTGATACGCAAAACCCGCTTCTCAATTGAGGAGCGGGTTTTTCTGTTTGCCCTCTTGCTCCGTAGCCTCAATCCCGTAATCTACCCCCGCACCAACAAGGGAAACTGCTCATGGCTCAACAATTCGCATCCGATAACACCGCAGGCGTATGCCCCGAGGCCATGGAGGCATTCGTTCGCGCCAATGAAACCGGGCATGAGGTTTCGTATGGTGATGACACCTGGACCAAGCAGGTATGTGATCGCATCCGCGATCTGTTCGAGACCGATTGCGATGTGTTTTTTGTCTTCAACGGTACGGCGGCGAATTCGTTGGTACTGGCGGCGTTGTGCCAATCTTACCATTCGGTGATCTGTCATGAAAAAGCGCACATCGCCAATGACGAATGCGGTGCACCCGAGTTCTTTTCCGGGGGGTCTAAATTGTTGGTATCCGATGGTCCCGACGGTAAGTTGACCCCCGCGGGGATCGAAGACTTGGTCACCCAACGCAGTGATATTCATTACCCAAAGCCCAAGGCCATCTCGCTGACCCAGGCGACTGAGGTCGGCACGGTCTACAGCGTCGATGAAGTCTGTGCCATTTCCGCCATGGCCAAGAAACACAACCTGCACATCCATATGGACGGTGCGCGGTTCGCCAATGCGGTGGCGTCGCTGGACGTCAGCCCCGCCGACATCACATGGCGCGCGGGCATCGACGTGTTGGTATTCGGCGGCACAAAAAACGGCCTGCCGGTGGGCGAGGCTGTGGTGTTTTTCAACAAGGCCCTGGCCGAAGATTTCGCCTATCGCGCCAAACAAGGCGGACAGTTGGCGTCGAAAATGCGCTTCATTTCCGCACCGTGGCTGGGCGTGTTGGACAACGACGTGTGGCTGAAATACGCCCGTCATAGCAACGCGATGGCGCGCAGGCTTCATGACCGGGTGAAGGACGTGGCAGACGCCAATGTGTTGTTCGAGCCTGAGGCCAACGGCGTGTTCATCGACCTGCCTGAAGCGGTACGGGATGGATTGTGGGCGCGGGGCTGGAAGTTCTATGCCTTTATCGGTGTGCGTGGTTGTCGGTTTATGTGTTCGTGGGACTTGCTGCCCGAAACCGTGGACCGCTTGGCCGACGATATTGTCGAACTGTGCGGCTAGCGCTTGCTCCTCAGGCTTGGTGGGCTATATCTGGAGTCTACCAATGAGGGGGTAGCGCTTTAAGGGAGATATCTATGATCGATTTGTACACATGGGGTACGCCAAACGGCAAAAAAGTTTCCATCATGCTGGAAGAGGTGGGCCTCGCTTATAACACCCACCCCATCAATATCATGAAGGATGAGCAGTTTGCGCCTGATTTCCTGAAAGTCAGCCCCAACAACAAAATCCCCGCCATCGTCGATGAAGACGGTCCGGGCGGCGAGCGGTTGTCGTTGTTTGAATCCGGCGCAATTTTGATTTATCTGGCGGAAAAGTGCCAGCGCGAGGACCTTCTGCCTGCATCCGGCGAGGGCCGTTATAAGGTCCTGCAATGGCTGATGATGCAGATGGGTGGGATCGGCCCGATGTTCGGTCAGGTGCACCACTTTTTGCGCTTCGCCAAGGAAGACGTGCCCTACGCCAAAGAACGCTACGGTACGGAGGCAAATCGCCTTTATGGCGTGCTCAACACGCAATTGGCCGAAAATAATTATCTGGCCGGCAAGATATTTTCCATCGCCGATATCGCCACCTATCCCTGGATTTCGCGCCACGAGTGGCAGAATATCGAGCTTGAAAATTACCCGCATGTACAGCGTTGGTATGATACGCTCAGCAAACGCGAATCTGTGGAGGCGGGCATGAATGTGCCTGCACCGCCAGTCTAAGCTTAAGGGGGGCCAGCTTGAGCCATTTGGATCGTGATGCCGTCAAACGCGTGCGCAAGGCGTTGGTCGATGCCGGACAGTCCGACACCGTTCATGAGCTTCCGGAAACCGTGCGCAATGCCGCCGATGCCGCAAAGGCGTTGGGTGTTGATGTGGGTTCAATCGTAAAAACCTTGGTGGTGACGGTTGGTAATCGGTATGCCGTGGCCTTAGTGGCGGGTGACCATGTCTGTCGTGACGATCAGTTGGCCAAGGTTTTCCAACTGCAAGGCGACGTGGTGCGCCCATCCGCCGATCTGGTGCGGGCGGTTACGGGCTTTCCCACAGGGGGCGTGTCCCCCGTGGGCTTGATTTCAAAGCTGCCCACGGCGATCGATGCAAATCTCAAGCGTTTCAACACCATATACGTCAACGCAGGCCATCCGCAGTGCGTTTTCGAGACCTCGGTGGATGAGCTGAAAACCCTTACGGGCGGGCTGGTTTCTTACGCCGTGGCGGCAGCTGCAAATCCTTCGTAATGATGACGTGATAAACCCTTGATCCAAGGGGCAGACACGTTTATGAAGGGGGCGTTCGGTGCCACCCCGAACACCTGTGGACAGGTGGGTGAGTGGCTGAAACCAGTGGATTGCTAATCCGCCGTGCGGGTTAAACCGTACCGAGGGTTCGAATCCCTCCCTGTCCGCCAGAATATGAGGCCCTGCATGGTATTGTGCAGGGCCTTCTTTCGTTTTGGTACCGGCTGTCCACATGCGGTCTTGGATCGCGGGCGCGAACCGCGCTATCATATTATATCGAAAGCATTGTTCCTCTTTTTACGGAGGCTGCGCCATGGACAAACAAGACTTTGAAGTTTTGATTTCGGAACTGCTCCAGCAATTCAATAGCGCAGAGCAGGAACCTCATGAGATTTTTGAACGGTTACGCCAAACGCTGGACCAGATGCGTGCCTTTGGCATGCCCGTGCCAGATGACCTTTTACAGTTGGAACAGAAACTGTCGGAGGGATTTGCGCATGACGCTGAGGGCGCGAAGAAGGCATAGGATGTTCAACCGATTGTCAGGCCCCAGCCTTGTGGGTTGTGGGAAGACTGAGGCGTGACGTTAGCGGGTGGGGGCGTTCTGTTATGCCCCCAAGATTTCTTTGATGCGCTTGGCCATGTCTTTGGGGTCCATGCCATGGGCGAACTTGACCAGGAATTGACCGTTCGGCGCCATCAGGAAAATTGAAGCGGTGTGGTCGATCAGATATTCGCCCTTGTCCCAGTTTTTCGGGTGATGGACGTCGCTAACGACTTTGTAACGTTTCGTGACGCTGTCGATCATCGCTTGAGGGCCGGTCAGGCCGATCAGGCGTTCGTCAAAACTGGCCACATAGTCATGTAACCGTACGGCAGTATCGCGCGCAGGGTCGACGGTGATGAATATGGGGGCGATTTTGGTGCTGAGATCACCCAGTTCATCCATGGCGTTGCTCATGTTGACCAGGTTGGTCGGGCAAACATCGGGGCAGTAGGTGTAGCCAAACGTGATCAGCAGGTAGCGACCCTGGAAATCCTGATCTGTGACAATGTTCCCGTTATGATCTTCGAGCATGAAGCGACCGCCGATTTTGCTGGCCTGGGCAAGCTCTGGTGGTTGCTCTTTTATGCCTTCCTGGGCGTGCAGAGAGGAGCTTGCCATGCCGATGAAACAAAAGATGGCCGCATACAAAAGTATGTGATGAGGGCGTTGGGTTCGACAAGGCTTGTTTTGTGCGTTGAACATAAAGTTGTTACCTTTTGTAATTATTGTTCAAATTCAGTGACTTGAAGAGTGGGGTTGTCCCTGTGTGTGGGATGTCGGCCTCATGCACCGGAAGCATTCTGACGGAAGTCGTATGGGGAGCGACTTGACCACCGTCAAACCCTGTAAAGATACAATAGCATAAACTCATATGTGTCCTAATATAGCTACGTCCCAAATCGCAGCGGCTCGGGGATACTGCGGTTTGTCTAATTCTTTAAATGCAGCCCGAGGGAGGAGTTATCCTATGCAACAATTTGGTAAGCGGGCTCTGATGGCATTAACAGCCATCAGTGTGAGCCTGGTCACCGCTTCGGCAGCTTGGTCGGCAGAAAGCCTAGATACCGTTATGAAACGGCGCGGGTTGACCGAGAAAGACGTCTTGGCGGCGGCAAAAACCTATGTGCCGACGGGCAAACGCGATGAATTCATTGTGTTCAGTTCCGGTGGTCAGAGCGGTCAGGTGATCGTTTATGGCATTCCGTCCATGCGCATTCTAAAATATATCGGCGTGTTTACACCCGAACCCTGGCAGGGCTACGGCTTCGATAACGAATCGAAAGCTGTTTTGGCTCAGGGTCGCATCAACGGTAAAGACATCTTATTTGGTGATACACACCACCCGGCCATTTCGGAAACAAATGGTGAGTACGACGGTAAGTTCTTGTTCATCAACGACAAGAACAACCCGCGTATCGCTGTGATTGATCTGCACGATTTTGAAACTAAGCAGATCGTCGTCAACCCGATCATGAAATCCGAGCACGGTGGCGCATTTGTGACACCGAACACTGATTATATAATCGAGGCCTCGCAGTACGCAGCGCCGTTGGAAGATGAATACGTACCTTTGAGCCAGTTCAACGAAAAGTATCGTGGCGCCGTCACGTACTGGAAGTTTGATCGCGAAGAAGGCCGTATTGACCCCAGCAAATCGTTCTCGCTGGAACTGCCGCCTTATAGCCAGGATCTGTCAGATTTTGGTAAAGGCCCATCCGATGGCTGGTCGTTCACCAACTCGTTCTGTTCCGAACGTTATGTCGGTGGGATCGAAAAAGGTCGTCCGCCATTTGAAGCCGGTTGCTCGCAGAAAGACACCGACTTTTTCCATATGGTGAACTGGAAAAAAGCTGCTGAATTGGTCAAGGCTGGTAAAGCTAAAATGATCAACGGCCATCCGGTGATCATGATGAAAACGGCCATTGCCGAAGGCATTTTGTTCCTGGTTCCGGAACCGAAAAGCCCACACGGCATGGACGTCAGTCCCGACGGCAAGTTCATGATTGTTGCGGGTAAGTTGGACAGCCACACATACGTGTTCAGCTTCGAGAAAATCATGAAGCTGATCAAGAACAAGGATTATGCGGGTAGAGATGCGTACGGCATTCCGATCCTTGATCTGAAAAAATCTCTGCACACCCAGGTCCAGGTTGGCTTGGGCCCACTTCACACCCAGTACGATTCTAAACCTTGCGTTGTTTATACGTCGATCTACGTGGACAGCCAGGTGACCAAGTGGGACTACTGTGAAGGTAAGGTTCTGGACAAAATCTCTATCCATTACAACATCGGTCACTTGATGACGATGGAAGGCGATTCGGTCAAACCTAAGGGCAAATATCTTGTGTCTCTGAACAAGCTGGCGATTGACCGCTTCAACCCGGTCGGTCCTCTGCACCCGCAGAACCACCAGTTGATCGACATCAGCGGCGACAAGATGGAGCTGCTGTATGACATGCCGTTGCCTTTGGGCGAGCCGCACTATGCGGTGGCGATTTCGGCCGATAAGCTGAAACCGATCATTCGTTACAAGAGCGGTTGGAACACCCGTACCGACAAACGTCATGAAGGTCGCACCCGCCCTGGTAAGGAAAAGGTCGTTCGCGATGGCAATAAGGTTACGGTGTACGGCACGACAATCCGTTCGCACATCACGCCTGAAATCGTCGAAGTCAAAGAAGGCGACGAAGTCACCTTCATCATGACCAACTTGGAACGTGCTGAAGATCAGACCCACGGGTTTGCTATCAGTGGCACCAACGCCAACCTGTCGTTGGAGCCGGGCAAGACCGCTTCGGTGACGGTATCTGCGGATAAGCCTGGTGTGTTCCCATACTACTGCACCGAGTTCTGCTCGGCGCTGCACCTGGAAATGCAGGGTTACCTGTTGGTTCAACCTAAGGGCTACAAAGAAGTGGCATCCAAGGGCGCCGAAGGTCAAACCTACACCCAGGCTGATTACGATAAGCAGTTCAAAACCAATATTGACACGCAAGGCGTAATCGACAGTGTTGTTGGCTATATCGTCGCACGCAACTATCAGGATTTCCCTCCTGTGGTTTCGTTGGTCGAAGATGCCACCGAACAGCTGGGCTTCGCCGCTGACACCCGCAAAAAAGCTGAAGCGCATGCCGCCAAGAAAGATTGGCATAACGCGACACTGTGGGCTGGCCAGTGGTGGCAGTACCAGGTTAAGGCAGCCGATATCGGCCTGCGCGCCAAGAATTTCTTGGATGAGCATGGTGCGGTCAAGGTGAAGAAGGATGAGGTCAAAAAGTAACGACCTCTGGCCTTAACACTTAAGGCACAAGCGAGGGGGAGCCGGTCTGTTCAGGCTCCCCCATCGTTTCCATCAACTGGAGACCAAGAATGAAAAAAAATATCCTGAAAAGTATCGTCTTGCTGAGCGGCATTTTGTTGTCTGTGTCGCTGGTGTCCACATCGGTGAACGCAGCGGAAAAGAAAAAACGCGATCCCGGTAAGAAAGTCTACATGACCAAGACCTGCATGGCGTGCCATGGCAAAAATGGGCGCAAAGCGATGCTGGAATATCCCAACATTGCCGGTCAGGATAAAAAATACATTGCCAATCAAATTAAATACATTCTTTCGGGCAAGCGCCTGGGCAGCCACGACGCGACCGGCAATCCGCGCGCGCAAGGCATGCGCGGCTCATTGGTCACCCCGGGTGACAACAAACCGCGTATTTCCAAGGCCGAAATCAAACAGGTTGCCGCGTGGCTTGCCAAACAAAAGCCCGCCGACCTGAAAGCGCCGAAAACGCCGCTTGACCCCGCAAGCGTTGCCGCCGGGAAAAAGCTGTTTAAATCGAAATGCAAGGCCTGCCATGGAGCAGAAGGCAATAAGCCGCTGAAGGGTAATCCTTACCTTGCCGGGCAAAAGCGTGACTACTTGTTTATTCAGATGCAAGATATCAAGAGCAAAGCCCGCAAAACACCCAAATCTGCATCCATGTACGGCGTTGTGAAAAAGATGACGGACGAACAGTTCGCAAACTTGGCCGATTACCTGTCTCAGATTGACCGCAACGCTAAATAACCCCCCCCGCAATAACGTCATGCCCTTTGCATCGATGGAGAAAAAAATGACTGTAAAACTAAAAACGACCACCCTCGTTTCGTCCATAGTTACGGCTTTGGTCGCGACCATCATGATGGCGACCCCGGCTTCTTCGGCAGAAAAGGCGAAGGGCTGGAACCAGGGTGGCGGCGAACAAGACGCCGCCTTGCACCTGACGCCGAACCTGGAAAATGGTATCGAGGTTTATGAAGTTTGCGCCGCTTGCCACCTGTACGAAGGCTGGGGCCAGCCCGACGGGACCTTCCCACAATTGGCCGGCCAGCACCAGCATGTCATCATCAAACAGTTGGCCGATATCCGTGCTCTCAACCGCGATAACCCGACCATGTATCCGTTCGCCTTGCCGGAATCCATCGGTGGACCGCAATCCATCGCCGACGTTGCGGCTTATATCGCGACCTTGCCGATGAACCCGGAACCGGGTCGCGGACCGGGCACCGACCTGAAGCATGGCGAACAGTTGTATAAAGATAATTGTGTGCGCTGCCATGGCGAACACGGTGAAGGCATTGAAGAAAAATATTATCCGCGTATCCAGGGTCAGCATTTCAAGTACCTGGAACGTCAGTTTGAATGGATCAGGGACGGCAAGCGCCGCAACGCCAACCCGGATATGGTCAAGCAAATTCAGGGCTTTTCCAATAAAGATATGGACGCCGTTTTGGACTATGTGTCCCGTCAGCAGCCACCAGCAGACATGGTGGGCGTGGTCGGCTGGGAAAACCCAGACTACGAGTGATCTCATAAAATACAGGGCCGGAGCGCAGGGCGGTGGGCGACTGCACGCTTTCGCTTCGGTCTTCTTTCCCCATTTCGGGAAAGGAATGCTACACTGCCGACCCCGAAAAAAAATGGCCCTTAAATAAGGGCTGGCATTGAGGACACACAACACAATGACCGAACAAGTCAAATCCAGCCGTATGCTGGTCGTTCGCGCTCTGGCCTTCGCAGCCCTTGTGATGTTGGCATTTGCATACGTTTCGCCGACGTGGTGGGTTTCGCTTAAAGCCCCCCAATACCCGGAAGTTGCATTCCCCCAGGGCATCCGCATTCACTTTCATATGGATGGCGTGTTTAACGGCTGTAAGAAAGTCGATGTTGCCGAAAAGCAAGAAGACGAAGCGCTTAACTGCAAGCACGAAATGGATGCCATCAATCACTATGTCGGCATGTATCCCATTGCTGCAGGTGGGCCGGTCGAACGATTGTTGTCACCGTTCGTGTTCTCCTTGTTGGGCTTGATGATCGTGGTCTTTGTGTTGCCGGGGCGCAAATTGCGAACGGTCGTGATGACGGTTGGCGGCGTGGCCATCGCGGGGTGGATGTCCGTTTCTCTGTATACACCGGGCGGGCATGAATACTTGTCACCCAATTACGTTTCCGATGTGGCCTCCACCATGGACTTGGACCCAGAAGAGTATGCGACATGGTCTGGTGTCCAAATGATGCAGGAAGGCTACGACGAAGCCCTGGGGCGGTATTTCCGCCAGCGCGACGTCATAAATCATCGTGTTGAGGTTATGACCTTGGCGACCCATATCGCTTATGGTGGGCTGATTGGCGCGATGCTGCTTTTGATCGTTGGCGTGGGCCGCTTTCGTCCCATCTATTGGTTGACGATTGTGGTCCCCATTTTACTGCCGGCATTTTTCATCGTGGATTATGCGGGCTGGCTGTGGTGGTTCGGCCACAGTCTTAATGAAATGGGTGCGTTTACCTTGAAACCGTTCATGCCCACCGTGTTGGGGCAAGGCAAAGTGGCTCAGTTCGCCACCTATTCGTATCCGCATTATGGTTATGGCCTGTTGGTTGCGTCATCCGTGTTGCTGGCGTTTGCAGCCTTGTTACGGCGTAAACATATCATTGAGACGGGGGACGACAGCTAAGCTGTCGAGGATGCGGTTATGGTCCGTCCGTACCTCTGTTTAAGGAAAGCAGCTGCAATGCTGGCCGTAGTGGGCTGCGCGATGGTTGTGATGGCGACGGGGGCCTGGGCGGCTGCATATCCTTCGCTTCAGCCACTTGTTGATGCGGCTAAGCCCGGTGACGTTATTATGCCGCCAGCAGGGATATATGCCGGGCCGCTGGTGATCAATAAGGCCTTGACGTTGGACGGGGCGGGAAAGGTCACCATCGATAGTGGTGGGGTCGGCAGCGTGATCGTGTTGCAAGCCGACGGCGCAACAATACGCGGTCTGCATCTACAAAATACGGGTGAGTCTCACAACGATTTGGATTCCGGCATTCAGGTGCGCGGCAACTACAATGTGATCAAGGACAACGTGATTTCCGATAACCTTTTCGGGATTGATGTTCAAAAGTCCAACAACAATATCATTGCGCGCAACCGCATCGGTTCCAAGGACTTCGATCTTGGGGTGCGCGGGGATGGTGTCCGCTTGTGGTACAGCAATGAAAACCGGATTGAAGGAAACACCATTACCGACGCGCGCGATGTGGTGGTGTGGTACTCGCGCGACAACGTGATTGCCAACAACACCATCAGCGGGGGGCGGTACGGTCTTCACTTTATGTATGCGCAATACAATCTGGTGAAAAACAACCGCTTTGAGGGCAACTCGGTCGGTACGTTTTTGATGTATAGCGATGGGGTCAAAATGCTGGGCAATTACATTTCCCGCGGCATCGGCGCAACCGGTATGGGCATCGGTATGAAAGAAAGCAGCGATGTCACGTTGGAAGATAACACCATCGTTTATTGCGCTACGGGTATTTACATGGATGTCTCTCCCTACCAGCCCGACACGACCAACCGAGTGCGACGCAATTATCTGGCATTCAATTCCATCGGCATTTTGTTTCACAACGACTGGACCGGGAACATACTGGAAGATAACCGCTTTGAATCGAACTTCGTCCAGGTGTCAGTAAACGCAGGCGCGACGGCCAAGCGCAATGACTGGGATGGAAATTATTGGGACGACTATCAAGGGTTTGACAAAGACGGTGACGGGATCGGAGACCGGCCCTACGAAAAGCGTGTTTACGCTGACCGATTGTGGATGGACGTACCTTCGGCATCATTCTTCAAAGGATCTGCAGTGTTGTCGGTGCTCGATTTTCTGGAACGATTGGCACCATTTTCCGAACCCATACTTTTGCTTAGTGATCCGCGCCCGAAGATGACGCCGGATGTTAAGTTGGCGCGTGTGTCAGCGAAAAGTGAAAATGAAAATGAGCACGATGACGCAAAATTGAAGTACGATCCGTTTGGCTTATCCAACCGCGTTCCTAAGTATATGGATTAAATTTAGGCAAAGACTTTAGGTACTCGAAACAGCTAGAGCGAAAAACATGTCCGACGATAATACAACCCCGAAAAAGAAACAGGTCACGGTTCGCCAACTTCGTGAACGGCGCACTATACTGCGTTCCATTGGGGCCGGGGGTGTCGTCGTTGGCGCTGCGCTGCTGGGCTTCTTTCCCGTCGTCAAACATTGGATGGCGCGCTTGCGTCCACCCGGCGCGTTGGAAGAAAATAAATTTTTGGCGTCGTGCATCAAGTGCGGGCAGTGCGTTCAGGTGTGCCCTGTTGAAGCTATTAAATTGGGTGATCTGGATGAGGGCTTTGGGGTTGGTGTGCCGTTCATCGATGCACGCACTCAAGCCTGCGATTTTTCGTGCGATGCGGTGCAATGTGTACTGGCCTGCCCGACGGGTTCGCTTTCGCACGATGTTGATGTTAAAGAGCAAGTGCATATGGGGGTTGCACGACTGTCGCGGCCGAACGCATGTCTGGCGCGTCTTGGAAAGGGCTTTAAGGGCACCGCTCGGGGTGATGATTTCCCTGGCCTGCACCGGTATTCGGAGGTCGATCGCTGGAACCCGATCCCCATTCGCGATCATCCTTACGATTTGGAACAGTGCGATTTGTGCGTGCGTGAATGTCCGATCAAGGGCGCCATTGCGATTGAACCCCTTAAGGATGATCCGACCGGCTTGAAGGGGACGCCTGTGGTGTTTGAAAAATGCGTCGGTTGTGGCATGTGCGAGATGATTTGCCCGGTTGAGCCTGCGGCCATTGTTATTGATAAACGCAAGCATTGGGAGAACGTGTGATGTCGATGCTGACCTCGATTGCCGAAATGCTCGGCCGCACGCCCGGTAAGAAACCCAACGATAGCGCTTATAGCGACGGTGCGCGAAAGCTGCATGAGAACAAGCGCAGCGTAGCTGGCAAAAAGGAACGCGTTGCCGCAATTAAAGCCGAACGTGACCTGAGTCCCTCGCACAAATGGCGCAATCGCCGTTGGGCGTCGATCATCATCGTCAATGCGTTGTTCGTATTGTCGTATTCCTGGGATATTCAGTTGATTGAAGGCTCGTTGTCGGCATCGCGCGTGATTGGGTTCCACTTCGCCGACCTCAACGCGGCGCTACAGGTTATGCTGGCATTTAAGGATATTCTCATCAATCTGGTGATCGGCACGGCAACGGTTCTGTTGTTGTGGTGGATTTTGGGTGGGCGCACATTTTGTTCGTGGGTATGCCCCTATCACCTGCTGTCGGAACTGGCGGAAAAAATTCATTTGCGTCTGGCAAGCATGAAGCTGGTGCGCGACCTGCCTATGCATCGTGGCATGCGCACAGTGCTCTACGTTATTTTTGCCGGTCTTGCTTTCGGTACGGGCTATACGGTGTTCGAGGCCATCTCGCCGGTGGGTATTTTGTCGCGCGCGATGGTTTACGGCCCCGGTCTCGCCATCATTTGGGTTGTGGTGTTGCTGCTTTTTGAGGTGTTTTTCACCCGCCGCGCATGGTGTCGTTACATGTGCCCGATCGGTCTGACATACGGTATGGTCGGTATAACGTCCCCTGTGCATGTCACCTATAATTTGGAAAAATGCCTGCATGAAGGCGATTGTCGGGCCATATGCCTAGTGCCGCATGTACTGGAAGTGACCAAAAAAGGTTTTGCTTTGACGGAAGACGTAGCACTGGGTGCGGACTGCACACGGTGCGGAATGTGTGTGGACATTTGTCCAACAGACTCATTGACCTTCGATGTTAAAGGTTTGAATAAATTACTATAATCTTAGCTGAAACCGAGGCTTCGGGAAAAGAACGACCTGCACATGATTGAATTCCAATCCATCTCCAAAAGATTTCAGCGCCGCAATGTGCTCAATGATATTTCTTTGACCTTGAACCGCGGCAGCCGGGTGGCTTTGGTCGGTTCTAACGGGGCGGGCAAGACCACGCTGATCCGGTGTTTGCTGGGTGAATACGTATGTCAGGGCTCTATAACGGTGGACGGTATCGATCCGCGTCAAGACCGCCGCGGTGTGCTGGCGCGCATAGGCTTTGTTCCGCAATTGCCTCCACCCTTGAAAATCCCGGTGGGGGAATTGATCAACTTTTCCGCCAGCGTGTGCGGAAGCGACCCTAAACGTATGGAGCATGTCGCCGAACAGCTGGGGCTGGATATGAGCGTGATCCGTCCCCAACCGTTTGTTAAATTGTCCGGCGGACAAAAGCAAAAACTTCTAATCGGCATAGCCTTGGGGCGAGACAGCGACATTTTGGTGATGGATGAGCCGGCCGCCAACTTGGATCCGGAATCGCGAAAAATATTCTTCAGCCTGCTTTCCGAACGGATGGAAGGCACCGTGATGTTGATGTCGAGCCACCGTATCGATGAAGTGGCGGCGCTGGTCAACCGGGTCGTGGAGTTGGATTTAGGCAAGGTGGTTTTGGATGATCATGTGGCAGATTCGGTCGATCCGTCATCGCTACAATCGTGCAGCCTCGGTCTCAGCCGTGCAGAGCCTGCCTTGGCCAAGACCTTGAGCGAGTGGGGGTTCGTATCCAATGGCGCGCCCGGATTGAAGTGGACTGGGGCGGTGGCAGGGCCGGATCGGTTGCGCTTTTTAGCGATGATGTCGCGATATGCAGGATTGATCGCCTCTTTGGAGTTGAAATGATGCGTCCTTATGTTTTGCGCCTGTTAGCGGTCTGTTCGCTTTTGCTTGTGGGAGCGTGTTGGAGTGGTGAAAAGACCGGCCCCGAAGATATCCGTTGGGACCGCGACGTGTGCGAACTGTGCAGGATGTTTGTCAGCGACCCACGCTTTGCCGCAGAAGTGCGTGGTGGCGAAAAAATGAAGCTCCACAAATTTGATGACATTGGATGCGCCATCAATTGGCTCAATGACCAAGAGTGGGCGGGTGACAAGGTTGCGGAGATCTGGGTTGCCGATCACACCAGTACACGCGATAACGTGATCTGGCTGAATGCGCGCGAAGCCAGATACGACCGTGGTGAACTGTCGCCGATGAATTATGGCTACAGTGCGATGGCACCGACATCCAGTGTGTCTGGCACGCCGCCGGGAATCAGCTTCGTTGAGTTGACCGCCAAGATATTGACCGATGCGCCCAATCACATCTGTGTAGTCCCAAAACGAGATGAATAAACAATGCTGAATTCCCTTGTCTATACTGCACGCCTTGAGTTCATGGAATCAATCCGTGCGCGCTGGTTCCTGGTTTACAGTTTGGTGTTCGGCGCGGTGATGATCTTGTTGCTGGCGTCGGGTCTGACGGATTCCCGTGTTATGGGCTTTACCGGACTGTCGCGCACGCTGACCACATACATTCAAATCTGCATGGCTATTTTACCGATCTTTATTCTGATCACTATGGTGCGCTCTGTGGCAGGTGATCGCGAAGCGGGGGTGTTGGAATACATGCTTGCTTTGCCTGTGCCCTTGGGTGCTTGGTACTGGGGTAAGCTTTTGGGGCGCTTCGTGACGGTATTCTTGCCGGTGTTCATGGCGGTGGTTGTAGCCGTGGCATGGGCGGCGGTGCGGGGATTCGATGTGCCGTGGGTGGAGTTTCTGTTTAGCACCGGATTATTGGTTTCGTTGACGTGGTGTTTTCTTGGCATAGGCATGCTGATTTCCACCATCGCCAAAACCTCAGACGTTGCGCAAGGGGCTGCGTTTACCGTGTGGCTGGTGATGCTCTTGTTTCTGGATTTGATTTTGCTGGGCGCGATGGTGCGCGAACAGATTCCGTCGGAAGGCGTGGTGATGATTGCACTGCTCAATCCGATGCAGGTCTTTCGCACCGCCTCAATGCTGGTGTTCGACCCTGAATTGATTTTGATGGGGCCCGCAGCACATGTGATTTTGGATATCATGGGGCGGACTGGGTTTCTGATTTACGGTTTTCTCTACCCTGCCGTTTTCGGCAGCTTGTGCGCCGTATTCGGCTTTGCATTGTTTCGTCGCGGAGATCTGCAATGAGGGGAAGCATCGGTGTGCTTCTGTGTGCCTTGCTTTGGACATCGGGCGCCATGGCAGAATCGGAAGGCTTTGCAGAAGACGGAAAAGATATTTATATCGTTTGCGCCCCCTGCCACGGTCCAGGGGGGCAAGGCGGTGCGCATGGCGATTATCCACGTCTTGCTGGGATGACGACGGAATATCTAACCAGCCAGCTGGAGGCATTCAAGGCGCGCGAGCGCGTTAACATTCCCATGGTCCCCTTTACAGCCGAGCGCGAACTGAACGCGCAAGATATCCTTGATGTTGCCGCGTATATCACTGAATTAAAGCTGGAAAGTAAAGTTCCGGTGATGGTCGGTAAGGTCGATGGATATACGCGATTGCTGGCGGCTAAAAAGGTTCTGCAGATCCCTCGCGCGGACGGTGATGTGGACAAGGGACAGGTCCTGTATGCTGACGGTTGTGCGCGCTGCCACGGTGAAAAGGGTGAGGGACGCCCCCACGACCCGCCGCTGGCCGGGCAGTACATCAAGTATTTGAAAAAGCAATTTCAAGATATTCTGAGCGATAAACGCCTGCACCCGCGCCCACAAAGAATCATCGCGCCGTTGTCGTCTGACGACATTCAAAATATCTTGGCCTACATTTCCACGTTGGATGACTAAGGTCGGTTATAACGTTGTTTAACGCGGCGTAAAAAGGCCTGTTCTGTCTCTTCGGCCTGTGCACGCGCGGTGTTTTCCAGCAAACCGTCCAAACCCGGCACGGGTAATTTCAAGTCCATCTCGAACGTAACATCCGTACCTCCATCACAGGCATCAAAGCGCCACGTCAGCGCCAAATCAATCAGCAGGCTACCGACGGATCGGATGGCGATGGCGTGAGGCGGATCGAGTGAGGCGCGGGTACGAAATGAAATGGGCAGCGGCCCCCAACGAAACACATTATCCACCAACAGTGCGCCGCCATCGCGTGCCGTGATACGGGTTGCGACACAGTTGGGCAGGAATTCCGGGTAGGCCTCAATGTCGGCGGCGATAGCAAATAGCTCTGTCGGTGTGAAGGCCGTGGTGCGGTGGATGATGACGGGTTTCATGATCCTGAAATAACACAAAGCCGAGCGCGGACAAAGCGTGTGTCTGCGGTGGCGTCGATGCGTTTAATCAGACGCGGTTTGATAGCGGGGGCGGCGTGCCCACAAGATGAACCCCGCCGCAGAAATGTTCATGATCAAAGCATAGGTGATGGCTGGAACCACCAAAACTGGATTGCCCAGAACCGTGACGGCGACAAAAATGGCCAGTGCAGCGTTTTGCAGCCCGCATTCCAGGGTAATGGCGATGCTATCACTGTGCCCCAAGCTCATGGAGCGTGCCGTAAACAGTCCCAGTGCCATGGTTGCGACATTCAAAATCACCAGCCGTGGACCAATTTCTGTGAAGTTGTTTAAGATGTTGTCCATCTGTCCAACAAACGCACTGGCGACGATTAGGGCAAAGACAATGGTCGCTAGAAGTCGGGCCTTGGGACGGACCCAATTGGACCACACAGGTTTCCAAGCCTGGAGCGCCATGCCTATGACAATGGGCAGGGCCGTCACCACCAAAATGGAGGCCATAATGCGCGTAAAGGGCATTTGGATGTTTTGACCTGTACCGATGTACAGCATCTGTACAAAGCTCAATATGAGGGGCACCGTAATGACGCTGACGAGGCTGGTGATGGCGGTCATGGACACCGATAACGCCGCGTTACCTCCGGCTAAAGTTGTCAGCAGGTTAGACGTGATACCCCCCGGCGAGGCCGCCAGGATCATAATGCCGAGTGCAAATTCTGGCCGTCCCTCGTAACCGGCCAGCACCGCAAGACCGATCAATGGCAAAAGCACGATCTGGTTTAAAAGCCCCACGATCATGGCGCGGGGGTAGCGGACAATGCGGGTAAAGTCTTCAACCTTGAGGCCGAGCCCGATGGCGAGCATGATGAATGCCAATCCAATGGGAAGCAGTATATCCGTTGACACCTTAGGACCTCTCTCAAGCGTGTGTGTTTACACACCTTAACCGTGAAGGGCTCTATTGAAAAGACAAAAAACGTATTGTTTTCATATAGATGTTAGAATTATACCAAGTGCAATTGACAGAGCAAACAGTCCCTGAAATCGCACCGTGGCTCCCAACAACGGGTTTAGGCTTGGGCTTGGGGGCGTTGCGTAAAATGTTCGAGTATTTCTAAGCGCCAGCGGGGCCGCGGCAAGACCTGCGAGTGCGCCAAGAGGGGTCATCTGCGTCGCGACGGTGATCGTCAACACGGTAAACGGTGCGAACATCAACAGCCCATAAAGGTGACGTGATGCGCTCAAGCCAATGCGGATCGCCAGTGTCCGTCGGCCCGCACGTTGATCGCCTTTTGCGTCGCGAACATTGTTGAGCAATAGCACCGCCCCGGCCGGAAATCCCATGGCTGCTCCCCACAGCCAAGCTGCAATTGAAACCTCGCCAGTATGTAAATAGTACGTTCCCGCAACCGCGGCGACACCGAAAAAACCGATCACGACCAGTTCGCCAAACGCGGACTGCGAAATCGGGTAAGGACCGCGGGAATACAGATAACCAGCCCCAAGCGATGAGATCCCCAGGATATAGATCGGCCAACCGCCAATGGCGACAAGATACAGCCCTGCCAACATGGCGACCAAAAATACGGAGAGTCCCGCGATGGAGACCTGATGTGGCAATGCCCACCCCAGCGCCGTTACACGAGGCGGGCCAAGACGGTCGAAGCCATTTTCGTCATCGGTACCGTTGAGGAAATCCTGAGCGTCGTTAAACAAATTCGTGCCGGCCTGAATGGCGATGGCGCACAGCAAGATTATGACCGGAACCTCGACATGGATGACCGGCGCGGCGCTTGTCCAGGCCAAGGCGGTGCCGACGACAACCGGACTGATGGCCATCCCCAAGGTTTTGGGGCGGATAGCTTGCCACCACAACTTGACGCCACGAGGTTGAGGGCTGGGCGTCGTCATGGTGCTTTGGTTCCGATGTGGATGGCGGCAATGCCGAAGGAAAGGTTCTCATAGGTGACTGTCTGAAAGCCCGCCGATTGCATCTGTGCCTTCAGGGTTTCTTGATCTGGGAATTCCCGAATGGACGCGACTAAATATTCATAAGCCTCACGCCGTCCCGCAACCATGGCGCCCAAGCGCGGAATGATGTGCCTAGAATGCCAATTGTAAAAGGGCCTCAGCCACGCCGCCGGGGTACTGAACTCCAAACACAGGAAGCACCCGCCGGGTTTCAGCACGCGCAAGGCCTCACATAACGCATCGTTCGGGCGGGTCATGTTGCGCAGGCCAAAACTGACGGTGAGTACATCCACTGAACGATCGGTGAAGGGTAAATGCTCGCCCAGCCCCGCCACCCAAGATATGTCGGTGGTGTCTTTTGAGCGGCCCGCCTGCATCATTGCGAAGCTGGGGTCGCACACGACAACCCGCCAGCCGCGTTTGTTCAGGAGCCGGGCAATGTCGCCGGTGCCGCCAGCAAGATCGACGGCCAAGCCCGAATTCCAGCCCTGCGATGGCGGCGGGGTCAATTGGGCGAAGCGGCGCTTCCATAAGCGATGGGTGGCGAAGCTCATCAGATCGTTCATCAGGTCGTAACGTGGTGCGACCAGATCAAACATAGACTGAATATTGGTGCGGTGCTCAAGATCGGATGAGGTGTGTGAACGGGTGTGCATGGTCCTACAATGCCCGACTTTGCCAGCCGGATCACCTTACTTTTTTACACTTGAGGAAAAGCCTTACAGTCGCCCGACGGTGTTACGTTTGGCGCCCTTTTTTTCTGCCAGAAGACATAAAAGGTCATGCGCGATGGTTGCCGCAGCGATGGCCGTGACCTCGGACACATCATAGGCAGGGGCGACTTCGACCACGTCCATACCGACCATATCAAGCGCCCCAATGGCGCGCACGATCTCCAACGCCTGCGCCGATGTCAGTCCACCCGGCACGGGCGTCCCGGTGCCGGGGGCATAGGCCGGGTCCAGACAGTCGATGTCGAATGTCAGATAAACTTTGCTGTCGCCAACGCGTTCTAGGATCGCTGCGATGGTTGCATCCACGCCGTTACGATGAACCCATGGTGCGGTGAGGATATCAAATCCGTGGTCACTGTCGTTGGCGGTACGGATGCCGACCTGAACCGAGCGGCTCACATCGATCAGTCCTTCGTTTTTAGCGCGCAGAAACATTGACCCGTGATCAAAGCGTTTGCCGTCGTCTTCCCAGGTATCTGGATGTGCATCGAAATGCAGCAAGGCGACGGGGCCGTGCTTTGCGGCGATGGCGCGCAAGATGGGATAGGTGATGAAGTGATCGCCACCGAAGCTGAGCGGCAGGACGTCTGCGTTGAGAATGCGTGCGATGTGGCTTTGAATGGTGCTGACCACTTGATCGGGATAGTGGGCATCGACGTAACAATCGCCAATGTCGGCGACGGCTAAGTGTTCGAACGGATCAAAGCCGAAGGGAAAGGCCGTCAATTCCGCCAACTGTACCGAGGCTTCGCGGATGGCGCGTGGCCCCAGGCGCGCGCCTGAGCGATAGGTCGTGGCGCAGTCATAGGGAATACCGCTGACCGCCACATCGATGCCGGTGAGATCGTCGGTGTACTTGCGGCGCAGGAAACTGAGCGCCCCGCCATAGGTCATTTCGGGCCAGCGACCGTATGGGTCGTCTTTGCGAAATGCCTGATCTCCGCGGTTATGGTCCGACATGATGTCTTTATCCTTTGTCATGCGCCTACGTTGGACACATCATCACTATACGGCAATTGAACTTTGGTTAAAGTCGCGGGTGCGAAGGGGCGCGATCGCCCATACCCACAAGGCTAAAAGCTTGGGGGGGTACAGGCGCTGACCACTTCACACTCATCATCGCTGACATTGCGAAAGCGGTGGGGGATACGAGAGTCGAAATAATACGCATCTCCCGGACCCAGGACACGTTTTTGTTTGCCGACGGTGAGCTCCAAGCGCCCCTTGATGACGATGCCGCCTTCTTCGGAATTGTGACGCAACATGGATTTTCCGGTGTCGGCACCGGGACGGTAGCGTTCGCTCAAAATCTGTAGGGTCTGTCCCGCGTTGCCCGCGCCGACTTGGCGGTAGGAAATACGGCCATCGGCGATTTCCTTGAGCTCATCGGCTTGGAAAAACACTTGGCGTTGGGCTTCTCCTTCCAAGGCAAAAAAATCGGACATGGAGATGGGGATGCCATCGAGGATGCGTTTGAGGCTGCCGACGGATGGGTTGGTGCGGTTGTTTTCGATCAGCGAGATCATGGCATTGGTCACGCCGGACTGCTTGGACAGGTCGCGCTGGGACAAGTTGGCGGTGCGACGCACCTGACGCAAACGCGCGCCGATATCGATTTCATGTGGCATCGTATGTGGTCCTGTTAAATATATCGCAAAATATTATAACAAAAATGAGCAAATTCAACGAAATGTAATTTTCAATGAAACAGTTATTCAAAAAACTATGGCCCTGATAGCTTGTCGGACAGCGAACACCTTTTCCGCCCAAGGAGAGTCCCATGACCGATGGAAGATTGAAACCGAACGACCTCGAAGCGTATTGGATGCCGTTCACGGCCAACCGCCAATTCAAATCTGCCCCGCGTATGTTGGTGGGGGCCAAGGACATGCATTACACCAGCGATGACGGGCGTCAGATTCTCGACGGCACCGCAGGTTTGTGGTGCTGCAACGCCGGTCATGGTCGTCCTCAAATCGTCGAGGCTATTCAAAAACAGGCCGCGGAAATGGATTACGCGCCGCCGTTCCAAATGGGGCACCCAGCGGCGTTTGAATTGGCGAACCGCCTTACTGAAATCATGCCCGGCGATTTGAACCATGTGTTTTTCACCAATTCGGGTTCTGAGTCCGTCGACACCGCGCTCAAAATCGCGCTGGCTTATCACAAAGCCCGCGGCGAAGGCTCGCGTGTTAAATTTATCGGTCGCGACAAGGGTTATCATGGCGTCGGGTTCGGCGGCATCAGCGTCGGCGGCCTGGGCAATAACCGCAAGCAGTTTGGCAATCAGCTACCTGCCGTCGACCACATGCCGTTCTTTTACAACCGTGAAACCATGGGCTTTTCCAAGGGTCAGTCGGAAATTGGTGCGGAAACCGCCGACGGGTTGGAAAGCCTTGTGGCGCTGCACGATGCTTCGACCATCGCCGCAGTGATCGTCGAGCCGATGGTCGGTTCCGCCGGTGTATTCATTCCGCCCAAGGGCTACCTCGACCGTTTACGCAAGATTTGCGACAAGCATGGCATCTTGTTGATTTTCGATGAAGTGATCTCCGGTTTCGGCCGCTTGGGTTCGGCTTTTGCCGTCGATAAATTCAATGTCACGCCCGATCTGGTCACGGCAGCCAAAGGCCTCAACAGCGGTACGGTGCCCATGGGCGCCGTGTTCGCGCGTGATGGCATCTATGACACGCTGGTGAACGGTGCCCCTGAAGGTGCGATTGAACTGTTCCACGGCTACACATACTCGGCACATCCGTTGGCTTGTGCTGCAGCCCTTGCGGCGCAAAAGCTGTATCAAGACGAGGGACTGTTCGCCCGTGCGGCAGAACTTGAAAGTTATTGGGAAAACGCTGCGCATGCGCTTAACGGCGCACCGCACGTTATCGACATCCGCAACATCGGCCTGGTCGCGGGCATAGAGTTGGAATCGCGCCCCGGTAAAGTTGGCGCACGGGCTTTCGATGTATTCTTGAAGGCCTTTGAAAAGGGTTTGTTGATCCGCACCACCGCTGACACCATCGCCTTGTCGCCGCCGCTGATCATATCAAAGGACCAAATTGATCAGATTTTTGCTACACTTGCAGAAATCCTGCGCTCGACCGACTGATCCTCGGTCAGATCGCAGCTTCCACATGGTGAAAGTGCGTCTATGCCGAGGGCGGTGAAATGCGCTATTGCCTGCATACCATAGATCGCAGTCCTCCCTTCCAAGCTCTACGGCTTTGGTCATAGGGCCGGGGCGGGGCTGCAGTTCTTGAAATTTTGACGGGGTACCCCGAGATGACCGAACAACTGACACACTTCATCGACGGCGCGCGGGTTGCGGGCACGTCGGGCAATTTCCAGGATGTCTTCAACCCGGCGACGGGCGAAGTTCATGCCCAGGTTCCGCTGGCGAGCTCAAGTGAGGTTGCAGCCGCAATCGCATCCGCTCATGCCGCGTTCCCGGCCTGGGCCGCCACCGCACCGGCCAAGCGCGCTGCGGTGATGTTTAAGTTCCGCGAACTTTTGTACGCCCATCAAGACGAGATCGCCCTGTTGGTCAGCCGTGAACACGGCAAAACGTTGGCCGACGCCAAAGGCGAATTGGGCCGTGGCATCGAAGTGGTGGAATTCGCCTGCGGTATTCCGCAGCTTTTGAAAGGTGAATTCTCCGAAGCGGTCGCCACCAACGTGGATACGCATTCGATCCGTCAATCCTTGGGTGTCGTTGCGGGCATCACGCCGTTCAACTTCCCCACCATGGTGCCGATGTGGATGTTCCCCGTCGCTCTGGCCTGCGGCAACACGTTTGTGTTGAAGCCTTCCGAGCGCGATCCGTCCTCGACCATTCGTTTGGTTGAGCTTTTGCATGAAGCCGGCCTGCCCAAGGGCGTGATGAACATGGTCAATGGCGGCAAGGAAGCGGTTGACGAAATTCTGTCCAACCCGGACGTTAAGGCGGTCAGCTTTGTCGGCTCCACCGCCGTGGGCGAATATATCTATTCCGAAGGCTGTAAGCACGGCAAGCGCGTTCAGGCTCTTTGCGGCGCGAAAAACCATATGGTGGTTCTGCCCGATGCCGACATGGACAAAGCTGTCGACGCACTGATGGGTGCAGCTTACGGTTCTGCCGGCGAACGCTGCATGGCGATTTCCGTCGCGGTTGCGGTGGGTGATGAAACGGCTGATGCCCTGATCGGTAAGCTGACGCCGAAAATTCAGGCGTTGAAGGTTGCGCCTTACACCGACCCCGAAGCCGAAATGGGCCCAGTTGTGACCCAAGAGTCTAAAGATAAGATCGAAGGCTACATTCAGTCCGGTATTGATCAAGGCGCCAAGTTGGTCGTCGATGGTCGCGGGTTGAGCTTGCAGGGCTACGAGAACGGCTACTTCCTCGGCGGCACCTTGTTTGACAACGTGACGACCGACATGGACATCTACAAAGATGAAATCTTCGGCCCGGTTCTGGCCGTGGTCCGTGCGGACGAATACGAAACCGCATTGCAGATGGTCAACGATCACGAATATGGTAACGGCACCGCGATCTTCACCCGTGACGGTGACGCGGCGCGTGATTTCACCACCCGCGTTCAGGCTGGAATGGTGGGCGTCAACGTTCCGATCCCGGTTCCTGTGGCGTATCACAGCTTTGGTGGTTGGAAGCGTTCGCTGTTCGGCGATCACGACATCCACGGCATGGAAGGCGTGCGCTTTTACACCAAGTTGAAAGCTGTTACCACACGGTGGCCGTCGGGCATGAAAGAAGGCGCGCTGTTCCACTTTAAGGCTGGCAAAGACCACTAGAGCTTACTGGATATCTCAAAGAAAAAGCCCCCGAAAGGGGGCTTTTGTCGTATTGGGGAGATCGCCATCACTTCATTCAGAGAGTGTTTTTAATGCAAGGATAGCCGCACTGAGATCCTCGATAGCTGTGCCAACGCCCTTGAAAAGTGTGATCTCGTCTGCCGAGGTACGTGGATACTCGTCAGTGCGGCATAAGTGTGCGAGCGTGGAGATTATATCGGTCTCTGTGATTACGCCCGTATCAAGGGGTGTCTTAATGTCGCCGCTTTCGACCTTCGCATGTTCCGTGTCGATGAAGACCCGAGCGCGGCGAAGCACCATGTCATCGGCCTCGCGCATCTCAGGGGTGAAGCTGCCGATTAAATCTACATGCTGCCCAGGTTTGAGCCAGCTGCCCTTAAGGATTGGCTCGCGCGCCAGCGTTGCGCAAGAAATGACATCGGCATTTCCAACCGCCGTCTCTAGGTCCGGGGCTGGCGAAGCATCAAATCCCTGCGCGCGTAGTTCTTCGACGAGTTTATGCGCGCTTGCTTCAGTGCGGCTCCAGACATCGACTTTTTCGATGGGGAGGGCGGCGCGATAGGCTTGTGGGATATTCGCACCCACACGCCCTGCACCAACGATCAGCAGGCGAGAACTGTCGGGCCGAGCAAGTCGTTTTGCCGCGAGCGCCGAGGCCGCTGCCGTCCGCCGCGCGGTCAGTTCGCCGCCATCGAGGATGAGCCGGTGTTGACCCGTTTCGCGTTCGAAAAGTACATAGGTTGATGAAATCGCGCGAAGTCCCTTTGCGGAATTTCCTGGATGAACATTAACCAGCTTAATACCGCCCCAACCTTCATCGCGCCAGGCGGGCATCAGCAAAAGCACGTCATCGGGTTGACCGTGTGTCTTCATGAAATGGTGATGTCGGAGCGGCGCGGTACAATCGGTGCGAAAGCCAGCATCAAGAGCCGCGATCAGTTGGTCGAAAGGCAGTGCAGCCCGGGTCTCATTGAGGGAAAGAACTTTCATCAGCGTCTCCTTATATGGGGTCGAGCCAGCGGGCGTGTGCAGAGACATTCGTCAATGCGGGCGGTGCACCCGTAATCGTGTCTGCTAAAATCTCACCGCAGCCGAGTGCTAAGGTCCAGCCGAGCTGACCGTGCCCGGCATTGATCCAGAGGTTCTCGATGTAGCGTATGCGGCCAAGGTAGGGTGGACCCGATGGTGTGCTCGGGCGTAGGCCGGACCAAAATTCGGGTGTTTTCAAATCCACCGCGGTGCCGAAAGCACGGCGAACGTAGTTTTCCAGGAACGCGGTCCGGTCCTCGGGCAGGCTACTGTCACGGCCCGCGAACTCGGCAATTGCGGTCACGCGCAGCCTTTCGCCGTAGGAGGCAACCGCGAGCAGTTCGGTCTCGTCGATAAAAGGGAGCTTGGGCACGCCGGACGGGTCGAGAATACGCCACGTTCCAGAATAACCCTTCACCGGGTAGATCCGTGGGTTGAAGCCCAGCGGTCGACAAAGTTCCGGCGTCTCCACGCCCGTTGCGAATACGAGCTCGGCGCAGGGCACGGAACCCTGATCGGTCTCGACCGCCGAAATCTGGTTGCCCTGCTTGGCGAACCCGGTGACGGCTGTGTCGAAACGAAACGTCACGAGCTTGCTCTTAGCAAGGTAGTTGCCGGTGCGGACGCTAAACAAGTGGCAATCACCGACCGAGTCTGTTGGGCTTAATAGCCCGCCAACCAGCTGGTCCTTTAGACGCGCCAAACCCGGTTCACGCATGATCAGCGCGTCACGATCGAGCACGTCGGGCATATCGTCTTGAACGTGCTTGAGCGAGGCGACATAAGCATCGAATTGGACTTTGTCTTGAAACAGGTATAGCCCACCGTCGTGGGCCGTCTCGGGCGGAAAATTCATGTGTGCTTCGGCGGGCACCATTAAGTTGCGACTGAACCGGCTCAGGCGTTGCAGCTTGTCCGTGTTGGTGCGATGGGCCGCGGGGGGGCATTGGAGCAAAAAATCAATACCCCACCGCCAAAGCGCAGGGTCCCATAGCCGTGTGATGCACACCGCCGGGTCTCGCCCCGTAAGTGCGCGCAATATCCCGCCGATTGCCTCCGGCGCGGCCCATGCCTTTGCATGGCCCACCGCCACGATGCCTGCATTGGCGCGACTGCAAAGTTCAGCAGGGCCGGAAAGTCGGTCAATCACGGTTACGTGTCGACCTTTTTTGGCGAGGGCATAGGCCGTCATCATGCCGACCACACCGGCGCCGATCACGACGGTGGGAAGGGGGGCTTTGGCATTTAGATATTTCATGATGAGCCCTACTTTAAGTCACAGGCCGACGGAACTGTGGTCGGTGCTTCGCCTAGAGGAACCGGGGTCGTTTCTGATCATTTTTGAAGACAAGGTGTTAAAAATATTTGTCTTTCTAACATGATTTGGCCCCCATTCTACCGCGGGTTTTTGGGCACATGAAAAGTCTGCGGTTCTTCCCCTTTGAAGTAGCGCTCATAGGCCATGACGAAGGCCTGCTCCAAGTGTCCGACGAATTTTTCCGTATCGAATAGGGGGTGGAGCAAGCGGTTGTCATGGAGAGACATCTTTATGGCAGCAAGTTTTTCTGGAGATGTGGCAAGTTCAATGGCCAGTTGCTCGTATGTTTCGGGTGTGCTTGTGATCAACTCCTCTAGGTTTAGGGCAGTTAACAGGCTTGCCGAAACCCGGGCAGCGAAGCCTTCCCCACATTTTGTAATGAGTGGCAGGCCCGCCCACAGTGCATCACTGGCCGTTGTGTGAGCGTTAATGTTGAAGGTGTCTAAAAATAAGTCTGCCAATCGGTGGCGGGCCAAATGCTGGTCCAGGGGGACGCGATCTGCAAAAATTAAACGTTTTGGGTCCACTCCGCGTTTTTCAGCTTCACGCGACAGGTTAATCGAAACTTTGTCATTGGTTTTTAAAAGCCACAAAACGCTGTTGGGGATACGCACCAGAAAACGGCACCAAATATCAAATTCATCGGGGCTGATTTTGTAACTGTTATTGAAGCAGCAGAATACGAAAGAGTCTTCCGGCAGTCCGTACATGGATCGGGTCTGAGGCTCTTCGGAAATTCGGCGGGTATTGTCGTTAGCTTGGTAAGAATCGGGCAGGTAGATAATGTTTTCGGAATAGTGCTGCTGGTGGGACGGGGGGATCACGACCTCGTCCGCGATCAGATAGTCCAAAAAGGAACATCCCGTTGTGCCGGGGTAGCCAAGATAGTGCATCTGCACAGGTGCGGGACGATACGCGAAAATTCCGAGACGGGCATGCGTCGTGTGACCTTTTAATTCAATAGCGATATCAATACCGTCACGACGTATTTTTTCCGCGATTTCGTCGTCTGAAAGGCCGCGGACATTGTGAAAGACGTCTACGGTACGTTCCAGCTTTTCCCGCATCGCGTCTTGTGTGTCCTGCCCATAGGAATAAGCGAAGATTTCGAATTTATCGCGATCGTGCGCCTGAAAAAGGCTGGCCATTAAATACATAGTGGCATGGTTGTAAAAATCGGATGAGACATAGGCTATGCGCAGTCGTTTGGGGACCTCGGCAGGATGTTCCGGCGCCACCATGGGGGAGCGTTCGTAATGCTCGCGTGCATAGCTTTCCGCACGCTGGCGGTGGTGAGACGGGTTGTCTTCCAAGGCCAGTAGATGGAACGGCGAAACACTTCCGTTCCTAAGGCCAAGCTGCATAAAGCGGTCTCTGTCACGCGCGATAGCGTCCCAATCACAAACCGATGATAGTTCCAAAAACAGATGTGCCCGTGCGTCGGCAAAATCAGGCTTTAAATCGACGGCCCGTTTGAAACAGTCAATGGCCTTTTCGGTGTCGCCGGTCTCAAGGTACACGATACCCAGGTTATTGTGCGTTTGTGCGTGTTGCTCATCCAGCGCCAGGGAGCGGGTGAAATGTTCTATGGCCTTTGCGTGGGTGCCCGCTTGGGAATAAGCGGCCCCTAAGTTGTTATGGGCGTCAACGAAGTCGGGGGCGAGCTCCACGGCTTTTAGAAAGTTGTCTATGGCGGCTTGGGTGCGCTGCTTTTTCATCTCGATCGCGCCCAACAGGTTATAAGGTTGCGCCTGTCCGGGCTGGCTAGCGAGCGCCTGTCGGGCATTTTGCTCCGCATCACTCAATTGACCATCCAGGTAAAGGACCTCAGCGAGTCTCAGGTAAACTTCCGCGCGCTTGGGAGAAAGGGTCTGGGCACGCTGGAGGCAGGCCCGCGCTTTGTTCAATTCCTCCATTTTTTGATACGCCTCGCTCTGGCCGAGCAGCGAGTCCACAGCATTAGGGTTCTGGGATAAAACACTTGCGAAATGTTCAACGGCCTTGGCGAAATCCCCATTCGCCAAACGGCTTATTGCCAGGTTATGCACGGCCTGCATGTGCCCGGGGGCCAAATGAATGGCTTGCTCAAAGCATTTGATCGCCTCAACAAAGCGCCCTTGGTCTATATAGACAAGACCTAGATTATTGTAGGCATCGATATAGCTGGGGTTAAGTTTCAAAGCCTGGGCGTAAGCGTTTTCTGCCTTCTCCCACTGACCTTTGTCTTTGAAAACATTGCCTATGTTGTTATAGGCTTCCGATGAGTCAGGAGCCAAATCCAGTAGGTGCTGGAAGTGACGGATGGCTTCGTCTAGGTGTCCCTGACTGGCATGCGCGGCGCCAAGAAGGTTGTATAAAATCGGAGCGTGTGGAAATTGTTCCAACAGGGTGTTTGCCCCTTCCACAACCCGATTGAATCCACCTTGATTGAAGGCCGTGACCAATGCGTCAATATGGGCTTGGTCCGGCACTTTTTTGGCGGTCAGTTCCGCCAACCCTTGCTGCGCACGTTTGTTTTTTGGGTAGGCCGTCAGAACTTCGTTGTAAAAGGCCACCGCTTCCGCGTGTTCACCATTCTTCGCATGTATTTTGGCCTGGCGGAGAAGCTGGTCGGTTGAACGTTTCATAAGCGATTCCTGAAAAAAAAACAAAGAAATGGTCTACAGAGTGGGGCACCCGCCGAATCATAATTTAAGGATGTCAAAAAAACCTTGATGATGGGGTGTCACTTGTTCGGTTTTGATGATTATGGCTCGCATCAGCCCTAAAACCGGTGGTTCTGTTCTCATTTAAGGGGGCGTGTCTGCTTAGCGCCCGAAGGGAGAAGCCAGCTTTACTGACGATCTCTTTCGCTACGCTACCGCTTCATGCCAACGCTACGATTGCCCTCGACCGCAGTCAACAATGTGGGTGGGAAGGCGAGTGCGATGAAAAAAAGGCCCTGCAACGTATTGCAGGGCCTCAATAATTGGCGGAGAGATAGGGATTCGAACCCTAGGTACCCGCAAAGGCACAACGGTTTTCGAGACCGCCCCGTTCGACCACTCCGGCATCTCTCCATATTTTGCTAACCTGCTGGTCAAAGCGGGCGGAGACTAGCCCAAAGTGTATGCGGGCGCAAGCGGGGGAATAGTCTGAAATTGGGCTTTTTTCGATACATAATATAAAGTGTGCGGGGGGTGGCCCCGGACGATCGTTTTTACAGCGGCGTGACGGGGCCGATCCCAGGTCCGAAAACGCCATATAACGTTGACATGCGTTGATTTCAGGGTATATTGCCGCCTTCCTAACCCGTAAAGAAATTTCCGGGCCATTGTAATGCGCAGTTCGAGGCGGCTGAAAGCCACCCAAAGTCTGGGAAGTCTGGTTCGTCCAGATCACCGGCGCCGTAGGACGCGGAACAGAAAAAAGAGAGCGAAATCATGTTCGCAGTGATTAAAACCGGCGGCAAACAATATCGCGTTAGCGAAAATGACGTGTTTGTCGTTGAAAAGTTGGCTGGTGAAGCCGGCGATACGATCCAGTTCGATGAAGTCCTGATGATTGGCGAAGACGGCAAGGCTCCCACCGTGGGTTCCCCGCTGCTCGACAAAGCCTCGGTGACCGCTGAATTGGTCCGCCAAACCCGTGGCGAAAAAGTTATCATTTTCAAAAAGCGCCGTCGCCAGAACTCGCGCCGCAAAAACGGTCATCGCCAGGACCTAACCTTGGTGAAGATCACGGGCATTAGCGCTTCCGGCGCGAAGAAAGCTCCGGCTAAGAAAGCCGCAGCAGCTGAAGACAAACCCGCAGAAAAAGCCGCAGCCGCGCCGAAGAAAGCCGCAGCGAAAAAGCCTGCGGCCAAGAAACCCGCAGCGAAGTCCGAGAAGGAGTAAACACTCATGGCACATAAAAAAGCAGGTGGTAGCTCTCGTAACGGCCGCGATTCAGCCGGTCGCCGCTTGGGCGTTAAAAAATTCGGTGGTGAAGTGGTCATCCCCGGCAACATCATCATTCGCCAGCGCGGCACCAAAGTGCACCCGGGCGAAAATGTTGGTATCGGTAAAGATCACACGATCTTCGCCCTGATCGAAGGCCGTGTGGCTTTCTCAGAGAAAAAGGGCCGCTCCTTCGTGGGTGTGGTGCCGGCTGCGTAACGATACGCTCAGCCCGATCAAATTCTCAAGGAAGAGGGAATGGCACGGGCCGTTTCCTCTTTTTTGTTTGTACGGCGTAATTTTGGCTAAGGGCCATTTGAGATGAAATTCCTCGACCAAGCGAAGGTGTTTGTAAAAAGCGGCGACGGCGGCAATGGCTGCATGTCTTTTCGCCGTGAAAAATACGTTGCCTTGGGCGGTCCCGACGGCGGCGATGGCGGTCGTGGCGGTGATGTCGTCGTGGAATGCGTTGAGGGTCTCAATACGCTCATTGATTACCGCTATCAGCAGCACTTCAAGGCTCCGCGCGGTAACCACGGCATGGGCCGTGATCGTAGCGGTGCCAAGGGCGAAACTATCGTACTGAAGCTGCCGCGCGGCACACAGGTTCTGGCCGACGACCAAGAAACCGTTCTGGTGGATTTGACCGAGGTGGGCCAACGGGTCGTGTTGTTGAAGGGCGGCAACGGCGGCTTGGGCAATACCCGTTTTAAATCCAGCACCAATCGCGCGCCGCGCCTGACCAAACCGGGTGAGAGCGGCGAAGAAATGTGGATCTGGTTGCGCCTGAAATTGATCGCCGATGTCGGTTTGGTGGGGCTGCCCAACGCTGGTAAGTCGACTTTCATTTCCGCCGTGTCGGGGGCCAAGCCTAAAATTGGCGCTTATCCTTTCACCACGCTGCATCCCAATCTTGGGATGGTGCGACGTATGGATTCGGAACTGGTCATCGCCGATATTCCCGGCCTGATCGAAGGCGCCAGTGAAGGCCATGGTCTGGGCACACGGTTCCTTGGCCATGTGGAGCGTTGCGGCGCCTTGCTGCACCTGATCGACGGTACAGCCGAAAACGTTGCGGAAAATTACCGCATTGTGCGCGCGGAATTGGATGCTTACGGCGATATGCTGCACGACAAGGTGGAAGTCCTTGCGCTGAACAAGTGCGATGCCCTGGTGGATGACGAAATCGCCGAGAAAAAAGCCCAGCTAGAAGAGGTTTCCGGCAACTCTGTACATGTGATTTCCGGCGTTGCGGGGATCGGGATGGATGACATTATGAATGTGTTGTTCGATGCCGTACGCGCAGCACGTCAAGCCGAGTGGGAGGCCGAGCACCAGTTTGAACGACAGGGGTATGAGCCTTGAGCACACGCTTTCTGTCCAACGCAAAACGGGTGGTGATTAAGGTCGGTTCGGCCCTTTTGGTGGACGGGACGCACGGTACCGTGCACCGCAAATGGTTGGAAGCCCTAGCCGAAGACATCGCGTTTATGAAAGCCCGCGGTCAAGACGTTATTTTGGTATCCAGCGGCGCCATTGCCGTAGGCCGGCGTTACCTGGGGCTGCCTGATGGTCCTTTGAAGCTGGACGAAAAACAAGCGGCAGCCGCTACGGGACAGATTCGTCTGGCTCATGCCTATCAAGAGGTCTTAAGCCATCACGACATCACCGTGGCTCAGGTCTTGCTGACGCTGGATGATACGGAAAGCCGTAAACGCTATTTGAATGCGCGGAACACCTTGGGCGCGATTTTGCGTCTGGGTGCGGTGCCTTTGATCAATGAAAACGACACCGTCGCGACGGATGAAATCCGCTTTGGCGATAATGATCGCCTTGCTGCACGGGTGGCGGCGATGGCCAGTGCGGATGCCTTGGTGCTGCTCAGTGACGTCGATGGACTGTACACCGCCCATCCCGGTGTGGCTGAGGACGCCGAACACATTGCCGAGGTCGAAGCAATTACGCCTCAAATCGAGGCTATGGCTGGTGGTGTGACCTCAAGCGTTGGTGCGGGCGGGATGGTGACCAAGCTGGCGGCGGCGAAAATTTGCCTGCAAAACGGCTGCGCCATGGTGATCACGCTGGGCAAGGGCGAGCGCCCTTTGAAAGACCTGGAACAAGGTGCTCGCGCGACGTGGTTCAAGCCGTCGTTGACACCTGCCAGTGCGCGCAAACGGTGGATTGCGGGATCGCTTCAGCCCAGCGGAACATTGGTTTTGGATGATGGCGCATTGTCGGCGCTGAGGGCCGGGAAAAGCCTGCTGCCCATCGGCGTGACAGAGGTCCAGGGTACGTTCGACAAGGGCGATGCGGTGGTGATCGAAGATAAAGCCGGTGCCGAATTGGCGCGGGGGCTGAGCGCGTACTCATCCAAGGACGCCTTGAAAATCATCGGTCGTAAATCGTCCGACTTTGAAACGCTGCTGGGCTACCGCGGTCGCGACGAACTGGTGCACCGCGACGACATGGCTGTCATATAGTGAGTGTAGGAATGAACTGTGGATGACATGACCCAAAATATTCCCGCCTTGATGAAGGGTATCGGCGAGGCCGCGCAAGCTGCCGGGCGTGTGCTCGCGCTGGCCAGCACTGATGATAAAAACCTGGCGCTTTGCGAAGCGGCCAAAGCCATCCGGGTGCGCAAGGCCGAAATCATCGAAGCCAATGAAAAGGATGTGGTTGCGGCCAAAGCCAAAGGCCTGACGTCGGCGATGATCGACCGGCTGGTGCTCGACGATGGCCGCATCGACGCCATGGCGTCTGGGTTGGAAGCGGTTGCAGAGCTGGCCGATCCTGTGGGTCGGACCTTAAGTGAATGGGACCGTCCCAATGGTTTGAAAATTCGTCGCGTGTCGGTGCCGCTCGGTGTCATCGGGGTGATTTACGAAAGTCGCCCCAATGTGACGGCTGATGCGGGGGCACTGTGCCTGAAAGCTGGCAACGCGGCTATTTTGCGCGGTGGGTCGGAAAGTTTTTTGTCGGCGGGGGTCATTCACAGTTGTCTGGTCGATGGCCTTACGGCATCCGGGTTGCCCGCAAGCGCGATCCAGCGCGTACCCACCACGGACCGCGCGGCCGTGGGCGAGATGCTCACCATGGTGGGCCTGATCGATGTCATCGTGCCCCGCGGCGGTAAATCGCTGATCGAACGGGTCATGGCCGAAAGCAAGGTTCCGCTGTTTAAGCATCTTGAGGGGATATGTCACACCTATGTGGATCGTGCTGCCGATGTCGATAAGGCACGCAGTCTGGTGATGAATGCGAAAATGCGTCGTACCGGCATTTGTGGCGCGACGGAAACTTTGCTGGTCGATACGGCAGCGGGCGGAGGCCTGTTGAAAGACTTGGTCACGGATTTGCTTGAGGCTGGCTGCGAAGTGCGTGGCGATGCCGCCACCCAGGCCGTGGATGCTCGCGTCAAACCTGCAATGGACGAAGACTGGGATACCGAATATCTGGATTCCATCATCGCGGTGAAAACCGTCGATGGCGTCGATGGGGCGATGAGCCACATCAGCGCGCACAGCTCGGGTCATACGGATGCGATCATCACCGAAGATGACGCGACCGCTACCACATTCCTGAACACGGTCGATAGCGCCATCGTGATGCTGAACGCCTCAACCCAGTTTGCCGATGGCGGTGAATTTGGCATGGGTGCGGAAATCGGCATCTCGACCGATAAAATGCACGCCCGCGGCCCCGTGGGGGTCGAGCAGTTGACCAGTTACAAGTACCAGGTCATCGGCACCGGCCAGATACGGCCCTCATGACGGGGATGCTCGCGACAAGTGCTCGGCGCAAAGTCGGCCTTTTGGGCGGGTCCTTTAATCCTGCTCACGAAGGACATCTGTACATCTCTCAGCAGGCTTTGGACCGCTTGGGTCTGGATGAGCTGTGGTGGATGGTCTCACCGCAAAACCCGCTCAAGTCCGAAACCGGCATGGCGCCGTTTGTGGCCCGCCTGAGCGGCGCAAAAGGCGTGGCGAATGTGGATGCACGCATTTACGTTACGGATATTGAGACGAAATTGAATACGCGCTACACCGTGGATACGCTGGCCGCCTTGCAGGCCAAATTTCCCGATTTGGCGTTCGTTTGGATCATTGGTGCGGACAATCTGCGCCAGATGCCAAGATGGAAGGGCTGGCGAGATATTTTTCGCAGCGTTCCCATTGCGGTTTTTCCCCGCGCTCCTTATTCTTTAAGGGCGTTGAACGGTAGGGCCGCACGGCGTTTCGAAACGGCGCGCATTCCCACCACCAAGGCCTCACGGCTCGCGGAAATGCCGCCCCCCGCATGGGTATTCCTAAGAGTACCTCAACACGGCCAATCGGCCACCCGCATCCGTAAGCAACACGGCGTGTCATAGGCCAAGCGTATAGGCCAAGTGTCATCGGCATGTCATTAGCCGGATGTTAAGGGAATTTCGTGAGAATATTATGAACTCAACTCGGAGGAACCAAACTATTCCTCAATCAGCAAAAACACCGCCCTCTGGCAGCACTCTGCTCGACGTGGTGAAAAGCTCATTGGATGACGACAAAGCAAAAGACATCGTCGTTATCGAACTCGTCGGAAAAAGTGAAATCGCGGACTATCTTGTGGTCGCGTCGGGCACGTCGCAGCGTCACGTCGGCGCCATGGGCGAGCATTTGCGCGAACAGATCAAGAAGGCGGGCCTTGAAACGGTTCCGGTCGAAGGCTTGACCCAATGTGACTGGGTACTGGTCGACGGCGGCGACATTATCGTACATCTGTTCCGTCCCGAAGTGCGTGAATTTTACAACATCGAGAAGATGTGGGGCGACAGTGCTTCGAACCCTGAAGAGGGTCCGACCGGCACGACTCGCCTTTAGGCAGGAGTAGCGCATGCGCACCCATCTCATCGCGGTGGGCCGTATGAAGTCCGGGCCGGAGCGTGAGCTCTACGGCCACTACAGCGCTCGTCTCAACCCCGCGCCGCTTATGCGCGAGGTGGAGGAAAAACGCAATCTCCCCTCCGCACAGTTAAAAGTGCGCGAGGGCGAGTTGTTGTTGGGCGCGGTCCCGGACGGTGCTCATGTGGTGGCGCTGGATGAAAAGGGCCGCAAGCTAGGCAGCCAAGCGTTCGCCAAGCGCCTCGGCGAATGGCGCGACGACGGAGTCCGGGACGTGGCATTTGTGATCGGCGGTGCCGATGGACTGGACAAAGCCGTTCTGCAACGGGCAAATCTGGTCTTGTCCTTGAGCGACATGACGTGGCCGCATATGTTGGTGCGGGGGCTGCTGGCCGAACAATTATACCGTGCCGGCGCTATTTTGAGCGGGCACCCCTATCACCGTGAATAGGGCACCGTGAGTAGGGCAGGAACGGGCAAAATGATGAAATTCGGTATGAAGACGCAGACGAAAAGGCCTTTGTGCAGATCATGAACAAGACTCCCGAACAAGACCGAAAAAAGCCAGTTGTCCTGTGCATCCTCGATGGCTGGGGTGAACGCCAGGAAACGCTCAATAACGCCATCAAAACGGGTAACACTCCCAATTGGGACCGATTGGTGAAAACCTGCCCAAAGTCACAGTTGAACGCATCGGGTCTGGGCGTTGGGCTTCCTGATGGTCAGATGGGCAATTCCGAGGTTGGCCACATGACCTTGGGCTCAGGCCGGGTGATCTTGCAGGATTTGCCTCGCATCGACAGCGCCATTCATGATGGCTCCCTCGATAGCAATCCGGTGTTGGTGCGTTTTATCGAAAAATTGAAGAAAACAGGCGGCACATGTCATTTGCTGGGGCTGCTGTCGCCGGGTGGCGTACACAGCCACCAATGGCACATGCGCACGCTGGCGGGCATCGTTTGCGCGCATGGTATTCCGGTTCAGGTGCACGCATTTCTCGACGGTCGGGACACTCCGCCCAAAAGCGCCGCCAATATGGTGTCGCGCTTTGAGGTCGACATCCGCCACATGAACTGTATTTCCCTCGCCACCGTGACCGGGCGCTATTGGGCCATGGACCGTGATAACCGCTGGGACCGGGTCGAAAAAGCCTACCGTTGCGTGGCCGAGGGCGAAGGTGAAAAGGCGGGAAATGCGCTGGAAGCCATCAACGCGGCCTACGCCAACGCCATCACGGACGAATTTATCGAACCCACCGTGATCGGCGATTATGATGGTATGCAAAATGGCGATGGGCTTTTGATGGCAAACTTCCGGGCAGACCGGGCGCGGGAAATTCTGTCCGCGCTTGCCGATCCCGATTTCGATATGTTTGATCGTCCGCGACAGATCGAGTTTGCGGACCGTGTGGGCATGGTTGAATATTCCGACATCCACAACACGTATATGAAAGCGCTGTTCCCGTCCGTGGAGTTGCACGACATTTTGGGTGAGGTTATCTCGAACGCGGGCCTGACCCAATTGCACACCGCCGAGACGGAAAAGTACGCCCATGTGACGTTCTTTTTCAACGGTGGGCGCGAAGAACAGTTCACGGGGGAAACGCGCATTTTGGTCAAATCCCCAAATGTGCCGACCTATGATGTTCAGCCTGAAATGTCGGCCCCGAAGGTCACGGATAATCTGGTTGCAGCGATTGAGGAGGGGACCTACGACTTCATCGTCGTCAACTACGCCAACGGCGACATGGTCGGACATTCCGGCGTCATGGATGCCGCCGTGCAGGCGGTGGAATCCGTTGATGTCTGCGTTGGGCGTCTGGAAGCGGCCGTCAAGGCCGCGGGTGGGGTGATGCTGATCACCGCCGATCATGGTAACTGTGAAAAAATGTGTGATGGCTCAAACCCCCACACGGCGCACACTTTGTTTCCGGTCCCGGCTGTTTTGGTGAACGCGCCGGATTGGGTCGCGGGCCTGCGTGATGGGGGCCTGAGCGACGTCGCGCCGACCATGTTGCAATTGCTGGGCGTGGATGTGCCAGCGTCGATGAGTGGTGACACATTGATTTTGGGGCAAGGTGGGGACCGTGCTGCGTAACGGGGGCTCGTCATTCTTTTCCGATTATTCTGTGCGCCGTGCCGTGGCGCATGCCGCCATGGCGTTGTTGTTGGTTGCCACGCCAGCCCTTGGCGAGACGATTAAGGGTGCGGACAGCAAGCTTCAAAATGTTGAGCAAAAAATCAAACGCCAACAGGCTGAACGGGACCGCCAAAAGGCACGCGCGGCCGCACTTAAGGTAGAATTATCTTCCATCTCTAAAGAGCTGGTCGCGGCTGCCAAGCGGGTTCAGGACCAAGAAATTTCCGTCGCCGCGTTGGAAAGCGAGCTGAGCCGTCTGGAACGGATTGCGCGTGAAAAAGAAACTCAATTGCGCGACCGTCAACGTCAGTTTTCCGGCGTGATGATGGCGCTGAGCCGCATCGCTCGGTTCCCCACGGAAGCTTTGATCGCCCAACCCATTCCTCCCGAAGATACGGTGCGTAGCGCCATTTTGTTGCGTGCAGCCGTGCCCGCGATCGAGCTGCGGGCCACCACCTTAAAGGGGGAACTGGATGATCTGGCGTCTGCACGACTGAAGGTCGATGATCAGCGTCAAATCCTGCAAGGTGCGGCGGAGCTTTTGCGCGAGGAAGAGCTGCGTATCGAAACCATTCGCAAACAAAAGGCGGCCCTGCGCGCCGAGGCCATCTCGAAAGGCCGCGCCGCACAGTCCCAAGCCCGCGCCCTTGGCAAACAGGCCAAAAGCTTGCGCGATTTGGTTGGCAAGCTGAATCAGGCACGCCTAAAGGCTGAAAAGAAAGCCGCCGCCGAGGCACGCAAAAGAGCCCGTTCCGCTCTGCATGTGAAGCCTAAGACCGGCACCGGGGGCGGTTCAGCGACGGTCGAATCTGCTGCCAATTTGGCAGCGTTGGGCGGTATTGGCTCAATTTCCAAGGCGCGGGGTAAGTTACCCTTTCCTGTCGTGGGGCGTCTGACCGGGCTATATGGCCAGCAACTGGAAGGTGGTCTAACCAGCAAGGGACTGTCCATCGAAACGCGGGCGCAAGCGCGCATCATCGCGCCATTTGATGGAAAAGTGGTATTTTCCGGCCCTTTTCGCGGCTATGGCCAGCTCTTGATTATCGATCACGGCGAAGGATATCATAGCCTTCTGGCCGGGTTGGGGCGCATCGACGCCGCCATCGGCCAATCTGTTTTGGCAGGCGAACCTGTCGCTGTGATGAGTGATGATGGTAAACAGCCTGTACTTTATGTAGAGTTTCGTCGCGACAACCACCCTATTAACCCTCTACCATGGCTCGCGCAACGCAAACGGATACCCCAAGGTTAATCAAAGGGATACTCAAGGAAATGACCATGCGACTGAATTTCACCACCGCCCTGGTCGGTGCGTTATTGCTGAGTGCTCCCGTTTTGGGCGTCCCCACTGACGTTCGTGCGGCACAGGGTGACGACCCACAGGAAACCTATAAGCTGTTGCAATTGTTCGGCGATGTGTTCGAGCGTGTGCGTGGCGATTATGTGGAAAAACCCACGGATAAAAAACTGATCGAAGCTGCAATCAACGGCATGCTCAGTTCTCTCGACCCGCATTCAAGCTATATGAATGCAGACAGCTTTGAAGAGATGCAGGTGCAAACCAAGGGTGAATTTGGCGGTCTTGGCATTGAAGTCACCATGGAAAGCGGTGTGATCAAGGTGGTGTCGCCCATCGACGATACCCCGGCGTTTCGTGCGGGCCTGCAACCGGGCGATCTGATCACGCATCTGGATGGTGACCCTGTGATGGGACTGACACTGGCGGAAGCAGTAGATAAAATGCGCGGCCCGGTGGGTGCGGACATCACCATTAAGGTGATTCGCAAGGGTAAAGATCCTTTTGACGTGAAGCTGACCCGCGCCGTGGTGAAAATTCAGTCCGTGCGTTCGCATCTGGAAGGCGACATAGCCTATGTGCGCATCACGACCTTCAACGAACAGGCGTCAAGCGGGCTGAGCAAGGCGATGAAGTCGCTGCGCAAGAAGCTGCAAAAGGTGGACAAGAATAAGTCATTCGAAGGTGTGGTTTTGGACCTCCGCGCCAATCCGGGCGGGCTTTTGGATCAGGCTATTGCCGTTTCCGATGCCTTTTTGGAGCAAGGTGAAATTGTTTCAATCCGCTCAGAGCAGCACCCCGAAGCCGCACAGCGTTTTAATGCGCGGCCGGGGGATTTGACTGGCGGTCTGCCGGTGGTGGTGTTGATCAACGGCGGTTCGGCGTCGGCTTCCGAAATTGTCGCGGGGGCCTTGCAAGATCATGGCCGGGCTATCCTCATGGGCACCAAATCGTTCGGCAAGGGTTCGGTTCAGACCATCTCGCCGTTGGGTGAATATGGTGCCATGCGCATGACCACGGCACGCTATTACACGCCGTCTGGGCGTTCGATCCAATCGGTGGGCGTGACCCCCGATATCGTCGTGCCGCAGTCCAAAATCGAAAGCCTGGAACCGGAAACTCAGCGCAGGGAACGCGATTTGCGGGGTGCTCTGGACAAGGAAAACGGTCAAAAAGCCACTCCGAAAAAGGACCAGGACGCCGATAAGAAAACCGATAAGAAAGCTGATCCGAAAGCGGATGCGGCAGACGGCGCTGACGGTGCAAATCCGACGCGCAAAGACTATCAGTTGACGCGTGCACTGGATCTGATCCGCGGCATCAACCTGTATAAGGACATGGCCACGGCCCCAAAGGGTTGACCAGCAGCAGGGTGGGTCTCTTCGGAGGCTCACCCAACGCATGGACGCGGTCGGCGTATGGGGCAAGCCTGGGGGCAAGTGATACGTGAAACTCCCATTTATCAATAAGCTATCGGCGGTGACCGGCGTTTTTGCACGCCTAAACCCCATGGCGCTCGTCGCCAAGTTCAAATCGCGCAAGACAAACGCCGCAGATGAGGACGAAGATCGCGACTTCCTGCCATCTGGCAACGAGGGTGATGGCCTGTTTGCGGACCTTGGCGATCTAGATCAGCTGGATGCCGAGGCCAAAGAAAAAAATGGTGAAAGCACGCAAGAAGATGACTTCGGTGATTTCGACAATAAGGAACTCGATGAATTCGATGAAAATGAGTTCGACGCGAATGAAGATTCCACCCTCGATGAGCCAGCTGCGGAAGACCATGCCCTGGATGATGACGATGAGTTCGGCCCCTTGGACGATGAAGAGTCGCCGGGGATGTCTTCAAGCAGTTCATCGGAAACCGGAATAGAGGATCTCGCCGATTTTGACATCGGTGACGGTTTTGGCGATGAAGATGACGACGAAGACGATGAAAAGGCGCAAAAAGCGAAACTAAAAAAGCTGGGCATGCTGGCCGGTGGCGGTGTCGTGGTGGCGATGGTGTTGGGTGGGCTTGTTTGGTGGCTTTTGGGCGGCGAGGCGGCACCGCCGCCGCCGGAGGGCGCTGCGCCGCAAAGTCAGGAGACTTCAGGGGCTGTGCCGGGTGGCATAGTGATCAGCCTTGATGACGTTCTGCCGCCTACAGATGTGCATAAAAATCCGCAGCCATTTTCACAATCAGCGGCCACTCCAGCGCAGACCGCGCAAGGAGAGCACGGCGGTGATGGTTTGGCTCCGCCCGCAGATGGAATGCCGGCCACCACATCAGGCCAAATGTCAGGTGTTGCTTCCGGGGCTGGGGCGCAGGGCGCACAATCTGAATTGGCAAGGCTGGGGCTAGAAGTGCAGATGGAACCGGGGGTGGGCGTGGTTATCCCGGCCAGTACCCCGGCATCTTACGAGAAAATCACTCGATGGCCCGCAGCCGAGCCACTTGCCGCGACACCGGTGGATACCCTAGTTGAGCCGGGTGATAACGGTTTGTTGCCTAAAATCGGCCCCGAGGGTAAGACACCCCTTGACGCTTATGCGCGACCGGCACCGAAAAAGAGCGGCGATCCGAAAATTGCCATCATCGTGACCGGGCTGGGGATGTCGCGTGCTTCGACCGAAGCCGCCATCGCAACCATGCCCGCCGATGTTGCATTGTCTTTGGATGTGTATGCCCGCGGTCTTGATTTCTGGGTCAAGCGCGCGCGGACGGCTGGGCATGAGGTGCTGTTGAATATGCCCTCTGAATCCAGCGATTTTCCCTTTTCCGACCCCGGTCCAGCTGCGTTGAAAGCGTTGGCGGCACCAGATCAAAACATTCAGCAGTTGGAATGGATTTTGAGCCGGACCACAGGCTATTTCGGGGTGTTGAGTGTATACGGCAGCAAATTTTTGACCGTTGAAGAGCAAGTCAAAGTGGTGATGGAGAACTTGAAAAAGCGCGGCGTGATGTACGTGGATGGCGGTGCAGAGGATTCCCTGGGCAGCCGGGTTGCCTATCAGGTCGGTGCCAAGTGGGCGACTGTGGACCTAACATTGGACAATATAGCCGGCGGTGCTGCGCTGGAACTGCAACTTTTGGAGCTGGAAGCGTTGGCCAAAAAACGCGCAATTGCGATCGCACGTATTTCTGTTAGCCCCTTGGCCTTGCAGCGGCTATCAACATGGCTTAAGTCCCTTGAAGGCAAGGGGCTTCAGTTGGTGCCTGTGTCGTCTTTGGCCAACAAACAACTCATCAGATAGCAGCTTCATTATGAGCAAAAAAAATGACCTTCCCTACCGCCTTGGCGTTGGTGCCGTTCTGTTGAACGGCGATGGCCTTGTTCTGGTGGCCAAGCGCATCGACACGCCGGGCGACGCATGGCAATTGCCCCAAGGCGGCATCGACGGCGATGAAGACCCGCGTGAGGCGGTGCTGCGGGAATTGGAAGAAGAAATTGGCACCAAGAATGTTGAGATTATTGCAGAATCCGAGGACTGGCTAACGTATGACCTACCCAAGGACGTGCGTAAAAAAGTTTGGAAGGGGCGCTACCGTGGGCAAAAACAAAAATGGTACGCGATGCGTTTCCTTGGCCAAGACGCGGACATTGATTTAGAGGCACACAAACATCCTGAATTTTCTGAATGGCAGTGGATGGATATGCTGCTGCTGCCGGATCGGATCGTGCCGTTTAAACGAGACCTCTATCAAGACATCGTCAGTTCATTTCGCCATCTCGCAGGCCAAAAATTCGATAAGGGTAATCAAGCATGACATATCTGCAGGTCGCTATCGGGTTTGTCCTGTTGCTTGGCGGCGCGGAATTTCTGGTGCGCGGTGCGGTCCAGGTGTCGGTGAAATTGGGTTTGTCGGCATTGTTGATCGGTATGACCGTGGTTGCCTTCGGCACCTCGGCCCCTGAATTTGTGGTGAGCCTGAATGCAGCGCTGGATGGGGCCGATGGTTTGGCGCTGGGTAACGTGGTGGGGTCAAACATCGCGAATATTTTGCTGATTCTCGGCACGACCGCCCTTCTGGCGCCGGTGGTCGTCGATGCGCGCGCGGTGATCCGCGATGGCTTGATGCTGACGGGGGCCTCGGTGTTGTTCACTTGGCTATGTTTGACTGGCTCTGTGCAACAAATCGCAGGCGCCGCGATGGTCTTGGTGCTTATGGGGTACTTTTTGCGTTCTTACCTGCGTGAACGCGCCGATGGCTTGGCGAGTGGCCATCTTCACGAACGTGAGGCCGAAGAATTTCAAGACGTTCAAATGTCGATGGCTATGGCTTGGGTTAGCGTCGTCGGTGGTTTGGTGGCACTTGTCGTCGGTGCGGACCAGTTGGTCGCCGGCGGCAGTTCTATCGCCCGCAGCTTTGGCGTGTCGGAAGAGGTCATTGGCTTAACCTTGATTGCATTTGGTACATCGCTGCCGGAGCTGGCAGCGTCGGTCGTGGCGGCGCGGCGTGGGCACACCGATGTGGCCATTGGTAATGTGATCGGTTCCAACCTGTTCAATACATTGGGTGTTGCGGGTGGCGTGGCGGTCATTGTCCCGCTTCATGTTCCCGCGCAGTTGGTGCAGTTCGATTTGTGGATTATGATGGCAGCGACGCTCGTCATTCTCGCGTATTTGGCGCTTGGTGCCCGCATGGCGCGGCGTGAGGGGCTTTTGTTTTTGGGGGCGTATGGTCTCTATATCGGGGCCCAGGCGCTCGGTGTCGACCGGGTGCTGGCCTGGGGGGGATGATACGGGCGGCGTTTGATTTTAAGTTCTAGGCAACAGGTGTGTATCACGGGCTTGCATCGGGCGCAGACTTCCCCCATTCTCCGGTCATGGAAAATCAAGGCCACCCAAATGTACTGATTACGGGCGCTGCGCACCGCATTGGTCGCGCAATTGCGTTCGATTTGGCCGCGCATGGCTTTGGCGTTGCGGTGCACTATCTCAATTCCAAAGAAAAAGCCGAACAGTTGGTAACGTCCATCCAGGAAGTCGGTGGACGCGCCGTGGCGGTTAAAGCCGATCTTGGCAATGAGGAAGAGGTCAAGTCGATCATCCCCACCGCGACGGATGTTCTGGGGCCATTGACCGTTTTGGTTAATAACGCGTCCATGTTTGAAAACGATACGGTCGAAAATTGCACCCGCGAAGGGTGGGATATGCATATGGACGTGAATTTGCGCGCGCCGTTCGTGCTATCGCAAATGTTCGCAGAACAGCTGCCGGATGGTCTGGAAGGCTCGATCATCAACATTTTGGATCAGCGGGTGTGGAATTTGACGCCGTTTTTCATGTCCTACACCGTCTCAAAGTCGGCGCTTTGGACACTTACTCAGACCCTGGCGTTGGCGCTGGCACCCAAGGCGCGGGTGAACGGCGTTGGCCCGGGTCCGACACTTAAAAACGAACGTCAGTCCGATAATGATTTTGCCCGTCAGTGGTCCGAAATTCCGCTGGGACGGCAGGTTATGGCCGACGAAATCGCCGATGCTGTGCGGTTTATCATCAATGCCCCTTCTATGACCGGGCAGATGATCGCGCTTGATGGCGGGCAACACCTGGGATGGGCTCAGGCTTCCAACCTTTCCCCGCCCAAAGAATGATATGTCTTCGACCCCCTGCTGAAAAGGCCTCGCCATGAGCAACGCCACTATTCGACTTGTTTCATCCCCCAGCATTGCTGACGCGCGTGTCGCCATCCGACATGTCTTTGTGCGTGATTTGGTGTTGATGAGCTTTATCGGCGTGCATGACTTTGAACATGGCGCCAAGCAACGCGTGCGCCTCAATCTGGACCTAGCCGTGTTGGAGGGTGACGTTGCCAGCGTTGGGGACGATATTCACAATGTGGTCTGTTACGAAAAAATCACCACGGCCGTGCGCAAGGTTTGCAACCAGGGGCACATCAATTTGGTGGAAACCTTGGCAGAGGATGTTGCCGAGGTCTGCTTGAAGCCTGCGCAGGTGCGTTCAGTGCGTGTTCGTGTCGAAAAACTCGACGTATTTGAGGACGCAGCAAGCGTCGGCGTTGAAATTGAACGCTTCAACCCTGAAGCATAACTTTCAGATTATTTGGTAAAGTTCAAAAGGGTACAGAGCGGTGCCATCTGTTGGCTTGCCTAGTCGGTTTTGCACAGCCCCTTACGTATGTGGTTGAAACCATTCTGTAACGTGTCTGTAGGCTGGTTGAAAAACTGTAGATCGAGAGAACGATAAAATTTTAACAAAATCAATGCATTAGGAAAATGCACAAAATATATGCAATCTCGAGGATGTGTTGGACTCCTTGGACAACGTCCGAGCAGACAAGCGTTGTACACACACTTATCCACAGCTTTGGTGGATAGTTCGAGCGTCAAGAACGAACATCACTTTTAAGTGCGATTGGTTACCGTCTGAAAGTACTACGGCTCTTTACGCTGAACGTAGGATGGGCGTAATTTTAAGAATGGAAACGTCACCCCCACCATCAGATGCGGTCCTCGAAACGACGCCCGAAGCCGGCGTGGCCGTGATCGAACGGCACCTGAAAACTCTGCCATTAAAGCCAGGTGTGTACCGCATGCTCGGCGAGGGCGGTAAGGTTCTCTACGTGGGTAAAGCCAAAAACCTGAAAAAAAGGGTAGCCAGTTACGCCAAGCCAGAACGCCAATCGGTGCGCATCCGGCGCATGGTGGCTCAAACCCTGACGATGGAATTCGTCACCACCCACACCGAAGCCGAAGCCCTGCTGCTGGAAGCCAACCTGATTAAAAGGTTGGCTCCGCGCTACAACATTTTGCTGCGTGACGATAAAAGCTTCCCGGAAATTCTGGTGACCGCGGCCCATAATTTTCCCCGGGTGCTCAAGCATCGCGGTGCGCGTAAGGAAAAAGGCGATTATTTCGGCCCGTTCGCCAGCGTGTGGGCGGTGAACGAAACCCTGACTGTGCTGCAACGCGCTTTCTTGCTGCGCACCTGTTCGGATGCGGTGTTTGCGAACCGCACGCGGCCGTGTTTGCTGTTTCAAATCAAGCGTTGTTCGGGGCCGTGCGTGGAGGGCATGGTGGACCGTGCCCAATATGCACGCTTGGTCGATGAAGCCCGCCAGTTCCTTCAGGGCAAAAGCCAGGACATTCAAAAACGCCTGGCAAAGCAGATGCAGACGGCCAGCGAGACAATGGAGTATGAAAAAGCGGCTGAATACCGCGACCGCATTCGTGCACTTACTCGCATTCAGCAGCACCAAGACATCAATCTCGGCACGGTGCAGGACGCAGACGTGGTGGCGCTGAGCCAAAAGGGCGGCCTCAATTGTGTGCAGGTGTTCTTTTTTAGGGGGGGGCGTAACTTTGGCAACCGAGCCTATTTCCCGGCTCAGGCAAAGGGCGAGGAGATGGGCGATGTATTGGAAGCCTTTTTGGGCCAGTTTTACGCCGCCCACCTGCCACCCCGCGAAGTGTTGTTGAACCACTCCATCCCCAATATGACTTTGGTGGCGGATGCCTTGGGCGTACGGGTGGAACGTAAGGTCAAGTTGAGCCATCCGATCCGTGGTGATCGCGCAGGTTTGGTCGCGCACGCTCAGACCAATGCCCAAGATGCGCTGGCGCGGCGGTCCGCTGAATACGCCACCCAGGAAAGAATGTTGGAAGAAATGGCGGTTCTGTTCGAGTTGGACCACCCGCCAAACCGGATCGAGGTCTACGATAACTCGCATGTTTCCGGTACCCATGCCGTGGGTGCAATGATCGTGGCTGGGCCGGAAGGCTTTCGCAAGAATGCATATCGCAAGTTCAACATCCGTGGTGCCAGCAATGCAGAAGGCGGCGAAGATGGATATGAGCCCGGCGACGATTACGCCATGATGCGCGAAGTCCTGACCCGACGCTTCAAGCGGGCCTTGAAAGACAGTGAAGAGCAAGGCGGTGAGCGCGGCGCGGAATGGCCCGATTTGCTGCTCATCGACGGTGGCCTTGGGCAATTGGGGGTCGCGTTGGAGGTGTTGAGCGCACTGGAAATCGAAGGCATCACGGTGGCGGGGGTCGCTAAGGGCCCCGACCGCAATGCTGGACGCGAACGTATATTTTTACCCGGACAAGCGCCCAAGCAGCTTCAGGAACGCGATCAGGTGCTCTACTTCATTCAGAGATTGCGCGATGAGGCGCACCGCTTTGCTATCGGTACGCACCGCGGGCGACGCGCGAAAGCACAACAACACTCGAAGCTGGATGACATCCCGTCCATCGGCGCCAAGCGTAAAAAGGCGCTTCTGCACCATTTTGGTTCGGCCAAGGCGGTGGAGGAAGCCGGACACACCGATCTGGAAGCTGTGGACGGTATTTCAAAATCAACGGCAAAACACATTTATGACTGGTTTCATCCGGAAGCATAGGGCGCTAGAATGGCGACACGTTCTTAGAATTTTGGCAAGTCTCTGACCCACCTAGTGAAGAAATATGATCCTGAATATTCCTAACGTCCTTACGGTTTCCCGCATCCTCAGCATTCCGGTGGTACTCGGCTTCATCTGGCTGGGTGGACCGCTGGGCAACTGGTTGGCATTTGCGGCCTACACATATGCCTGTATCACCGATTTTTTCGATGGCTACCTCGCGCGGGCATGGCATCAGCAATCGGCATTCGGGCGGTTTCTCGACCCCATTGCCGATAAACTGTTGGTCGCGGGCGTTTTGTTCATGTTGGTGGGGGTTGAAACTTTCAGCGGGCCGCACATCTTGGCAGCGGCCGTGATTCTTTGTCGTGAGATTTTGGTTTCAGGCCTGCGCGAGTTTCTGGCCGAAGCCCAGGTGAGTATGCCAGTGAGCCTGCTTGCAAAATGGAAGACCACCATCCAAATGCTGGCGCTGGGCTTTTTGATCGTCGGCAAAGTGGGGCCGGACTTCGGCTTTGCCACCACATGGGAAATCGGCATTTACGGGCTGTGGGTTGCGGCTCTTATCACCATCATCACAGGCTATGATTATTTGCGCGCAGGGCTGCGCCACATCACCGAGACCGATGCAGCCGGAAGTGCTGGCGGTAGCGATACCTCTCAGGAAGGGAAGTGACATGGCTGGTTTGCAAGATGATTGCTTTAGCATCGATGACAAATTGATGCCTTTTGATGAGGGGCTGGAAATTTTGAAATCTCGCGCCCGCATTGTTGTGGGTACGGAAACGGTATCCTTGCTAGATGCGCTGGGACGCGTTTTGGCTGAAGATATCACCGCCCCACGCGATGTACCGCCCCATGATAATTCCGCTGTCGACGGTTATGCCGTTCGCCATTCGGATCTGGCGGTGGATGGCGAGACGCGTATGCCGGTCACGGCACGGATTGCTGCGGGGCATCCACTGGACCGCCCATCCGAAGAGGGCGAGGCCGTGCAGATTTTCACAGGTGCGCCCGTGCCTGAAGGCATGGACACCATTTTCATGCAAGAAGACGTGGCGCTGGACGACGATCAGGTCGTTTTGCCGTCCGGTCTTAAACACGGCGCCAATCGTCGCAAACAGGGCGAGGATGTGGTGGCGGGAGACATTATCATTCAGGCCGGAAAATTACTGCGCGCGCAGGAAATCGGTTTGGCGGCGTCGATCGGCTTGGGAACCCTCAAAGTTTACACCCGCCTGCGCTGTGCGGTTTTTTCAACCGGCGATGAAGTCGCCGACCCAGTGCTTGACGAGGCCCGTGCAGGTGCGATTTTCGACGTTAATCGCTATACCATCAGCGCCTTGTTAAAGGGGTTGGGGTGCGAGGTCACGGATTTGGGCATTTTGCCGGATCGGGTGGGGGAAATTCGCTCTGCCCTGCATGATGCTTATCCCGGTCATGATCTGATTATTACATCCGGCGGTGTGAGTATGGGGGAAGAAGACCACATCACCCATGTTGTGCAAAGCCTTGGCAGTATTGATTTCTGGCGTCTTGCGATCAAGCCCGGTCGCCCTATGGCGTTTGGCAAGATCGTGGATACGGCGTTCGTCGGTTTGCCGGGAAACCCGGTCGCGGCGATGGTGACGTTTATGCGCATCGCCCGTCCGTTGGTTCTGGCGCTTTGCGGTCGCACAGCATCGGACCCTCAGGTTTACCGTGTGCCGGCTGCGTTCGACATGGATAAAAAGCCCGGACGGCGCGAGTGGTTGCGGGCCGGTGTTAAAAGAGATGAGAACGGCGAAATTCGTGTTCATAAGTTCCCATTCCAAGGTTCGGGCATTTTGACATCCATGGTCGCCTGCGATGGCTTGGTCGAGTTGCCTGAGGATGTCGAGCGGGTAAACAAGGGCGATTTGGTCGACTACCTACCATTTGTGGAGATGACATCGTGAAGGTTCTGTATTTTGCATGGCTCAAGGAAAAAACCGGGGTCAGTCAGGAAATTTTGGATTTGCCGGAAGACGTTACCAACGTGGCCGGCTTGGTGGCTTGGCTCAAAGGCCGCAACCAGGGTTTCGCCGCAGCCTTCGCTGAAGAGGCTGTCGTACGCGTCGCCGTCAACCAAGAGCACGTCGATACCGATCACGCCATCACCAATAACGATGAAGTGGCTTTTTTCCCGCCTGTGACGGGGGGCTGATCCACGATGATCCGCGTTCAAGAAGACGATTTCGATCCTGGCCGGGAGCTTGAGCAGCTCTCCGCGGGCAACCACGCCATTGGCGGGGTGTGTTCGTTCATCGGTCTGGTACGAGACTTTGCTGGAGATGGCTCTATTTCCGCGATGACACTGGAACATTATCCGGGCATGACGGAAAAGCAGCTGGAAGCGATTGAGAAAGAGGCCCATGCGCGTTGGCCGCTTGATGCCACGCTGATCATTCACCGCTACGGCCGCTTGGAACCGGGTGAACGCATCGTCTTCGTCGCCACCGCAAGTGCGCACCGTGAGGCTGCGTTTGAGGCCTGTCATTTCCTTATCGATTGGCTCAAAACCAAAGCGCCTTTTTGGAAAAAGGAAAATTCGCCGGATGGCGAGCAATGGGTAAAGGCTAAGGCCTCCGACGATGCCGCCACACGGCGTTGGAATAAGTAAGCTTTAGCCACAACATTAAAGTCTTCGGGGGAGGGCAGGCCATCAGGTTCGATGCAGTTTTTTTCGATTTCGATGGGGTGTTGGCTGAAAGCGCGGACATCAAAACTGACGCATTTCGCGAGCTTTACGGCACATTCGGCGAAGACGTGGTGGCGCGGTGCGTTGTGCACCACCTGCGCCATGCCGGAATTTCCAGGGTGCAAAAAATCCAATTTTATCACGCTGAATTTCTCGGCCAGGATCTAAGCCCGGAAGACTTGTTCCTGTGGACGCAACGTTATGCTGAGATTGTTGAAAAGAAAGTTGTCGCCGCGCCAGCGGTTCCAGGGGCCGTTGAGTTTTTGAGCGCAGCACAGGGGAAATTACCGGTCTTTGTTATTTCAGGTACACCCGAGGATGAACTTCAGCGCATCGTGAAAGAACGTGGCTGGTCATATTTTTTCGCTGAGGTACATGGTTCGCCGCGCCTTAAACCAGAGATCATCGAAGACATCGTTTCTCGAACCGGACTTGATGTTCGTCGGGTGTTGTTCGTGGGTGACGCGATGACGGATTACGATGCCGCACAAGAAGGGAGTGTGCCTTTTCTGGGCCGTGTGGCCTCTCATCACACTGATGTTTTCCCACCGGGTACTGAAACGGTAAGCGACCTCACGGACTTGATTGAGCGGGTGTTTTCGTCAACGACGGACTTGCCAATCGAGTGAAATGCGTGAAAGCTATAAGAACCACAAAGACTTAGATCTGGAGGCTTGACCATGGCGCGAAAACCGACCAAGAGCGATACAGTTGGCGGTTCGGACAAGCCCGCGAAGGCTTATACGGATTTGAATTTTCTTCGCAGCCGTGCCGGGCGACCGATGCGAATTTTAGCTGAGTTCTTGGAACCGGAAGATCGTTTCGAGCGCCATAACATATCTGACACCATCGTGTTCTTCGGCTCGGCGCGCATTCGATCTCGCGAGGTGGCCGAGGCGGCGCTGGCCTCCGCCAAAAAGCACGGCGGTGATATCGCGCGAGCAGAACAAACCTTGTTGATGTCTCGCTATTATGAGGAGGCGCGCGAGCTGTCATGCCGCCTGACCGAATGGTCGAAAGGCCTCAAGGGGCGCTCTAAGCGTTTTGTAATTTGTACCGGCGGCGGTCCCGGTATTATGGAAGCCGCCAATCGTGGCGCTGCCGATGCGAACGGGCATAACATTGGACTGAACATTGCGTTGCCGTTTGAGCAGCACGAGAACCCATATGCTTCGCGTGAACTGACATTCAATTTTCATTATTTCTTTATGCGCAAATTTTGGTTTTCGTATCTTGCCAAGGCGATGATTGTATTCCCCGGTGGGTACGGCACACTAGATGAATTTTTCGAATTGATGACCTTGGTCTCGACGCACAAAATGGGCAAGGCTATGCCGGTGGTGCTGTACGGAAGCGAGTATTGGAACGAGATCATGAACCTGGATGCGATGGTCAAGTTCGGCACCATCTCGCCCAGTGATCTAGAGCTGTTTCACTATTCCGACAGTGTCGATGATGCGTTGGAATTCCTGACCCAAAAACTCACCGAGCATCATATCGATAAGCCCGGCGGGGCGATGTGATTCTTGTGGTCGTTCTTATTGCATCTAAAGGCGGCGCTTACAGTACCCAGTCTGGACGGATATAGTGGCAGGTGTAGCCGTGCGGGATACGTTCCAGATAATCCTGATGCTCGGGTTCTGCCTCCCAAAAATCGTCCGCGGGTTTGACCTCGGTCACCACCTTTGCTGGCCAGTGACCTGAGGCATCGACATCGGCAATGGTCTCCAACGCGATGCGTTTTTGCTCGTCATTCAGGTGGTAAATGCCCGAGCGATAGGCCAAACCCAGATCGTTGCCCTGGCGGTCTGGTGTGGTCGGGTCATGGATTTTGAAGAAAAACTCGAGGATTTTCCGGTATGAAATCTGTTTTGGGTCGAAGTTGATTTCGATCCCTTCGGCATGGGTGCCGTGATTGCGGTAAGTCGCATTGGGCACGTCGCCGCCCGTATAGCCGACCCGAGTCGATACGACGCCGGGCAATTTGCGGATCAGGCCCTGCATGCCCCAGAAGCAGCCACCGGCTAGAATTGCGCATTGCGTCTCATTCGTCATTGTATTCGGTCCACCTTATCGTTTGCGACCTTATGGATATGGTGACGCCACAGTCTTAAACAACAGGCGGCCTGATGGAAACTAAATTGACCATATCTGGAAGCAGCGCACAAAAAAAAGACCGGGATATCCCGGCCTTTTTCAATATGGGGTGGTCTGCTTATTCAGCTGCTGCGCTGGCGGGTGCCTTGCCCACGGTTTGGTCATATGCGTTCATCAGTGTCTTGGTGATGTCGCCGACGCTATAGGTGTGCGCATCAATAGAGCCAACCGGGGTGACTTCCGCTGCGGTGCCGGTGAGGAACACCTGAGTGGCGTTCGCCAGTTCTTCGGGCATGATCACGCGCTCGACAACTTCGATGCCGTTAGCGCGGGCCAGATCGATGACCGTGCGGCGCGTGATGCCATCAAGGAAGCAATCGGGGGTTGGGGTGTGCAATTTGCCGTCGCCCATTTCCATGAAGATGTTGGCACCGGTGGCTTCGGCAACCTGTCCGCGCCAATCCAGCATCAGCGAATCGGTAAAGCCATCGGCCTCGGCATCATGCTTGGACAGGGTTGCGATCATATAAAGGCCAGCGGCCTTGGCGTGGACCGGCGCTGTTTCGGGCGGTGGGCGACGCCATTTCGACGTTTTTAGGCTGATGCCCTTGGCGCGAGCTTCAGGGGAGAAATAGCTGGGCCATTCCCAAGCCGCGACGGCGACGTGGATGGTGTTCTTTTGTGCTGCCACGCCCATCATTTCACTACCACGCCATGCGAACGGACGTAGGTAGCCGTCAGTGATGCCGTTGGCGGCACAGGCATCGATGCAGGCCTGATCAATCTGTTCGACGGTGTAGGGGATCTCAAAGCCCATGATTTTTGCGGAATTGAGCAGGCGTTCGGAGTGCTCCCGCAACTTGAAAATCTGGCCGGAGTACATGCGTACACCTTCGAAGACGCAAGAGCCATAATGTAAAGCATGGGTCAGCAAATGGACTTTGGCATCGCGCCAGTCCACCATTTCACCGTCATACCAGATGTTGCCGTCGCGATCGTCGTAAGCGGGACCCGCCATCGTCTTAGCCCTTCTCATAGGCCCCGGTTTCAAAATCCGAGGCATTTTTGAAATATTGTTATCAATTTGGGACTTTTCCCATGAATGTTGTTGCGTTTTTTATCAGGAATGGGCATATATGTCAATAACACTGACATATTTTTTGGGGCAGCAGCGCGATGAATCAAAGCGACGATATACGCAGCGAAGATGAGCTGAATCCCTACCTCAGCGACGAAGAATTGCGCCAAGCGTTGGAGTTGCTGTTCTTCGCATATCGCGATTTTACGGGTGAACCGGATGCGATCCTGTCGAACGATGGGTTTGGCCGCGCGCATCACCGCGTCATTTATTTTGTTAAATGTAACCCTGCCATCACCGTAAACCATTTGCTGGGGATTTTGAAAATCACCAAGCAAAGCTTGTCACGGGTGTTGGGCCAGTTGGTACGTGAAGGCTATATCAATCAAAAAACGGACCCCGATGACCGTCGTCGGCGCACGCTGACACTGACTGAAAAGGGTGAAACCCTGGAAGGCCAGTTAACCGGCTGCCAAAGCGCGCGCATCCGTGGTGCTTACAAGGCCGCAGGTGCACAAGCGGTTAAGGGCTTTAAGGCGGTGCTGACGGGGATCATCAACGCGCAAGACCGCTCGCGTTTCACGGGTGGTGGCCCTCACACGGATTGAAGTGCTAATGTCTCCCCGGTGATAGTTTTGGAGGCTCGGCAACATGGTGGCGGATACCCCGCACATACTGGTGGTGGACGACGATGATCGCCTGCGTGCGTTGCTGAAAAAATACCTCAGCGACAACGGCTTTGTCGTGCTGAGTGCGACCGACGCGCAAAACGCTCGCGACAAACTCGCCTCGTTGGCGTTCGATCTAATCGTTCTGGATTTGATGATGCCGGGGGAAAGCGGCCTTGATTTCGCTGCCGATCTACGCAAGACCTCGGACGTTCCAATCTTGATGCTGACCGCGATGGGTGAAGCGCAAGACCGTATTCGCGGCTTGGAACACGGTGCCGACGACTATCTGACCAAACCGTTCGAGCCGCGCGAATTGCTTTTGCGGGTAAACAATATTCTCAAGCGTGTGCCGCAACGTGGAGACGATACGCAAACGTCCGCCGTGATTACCATGGGTGCCGCCAGCTTCGATACCGAGCGCGGTGTGTTAAAAGTGGACGGACAACCCGTGCGCCTGACCACGGTTGAGGTGCAGTTGCTCAAAGTCTTGGCCGAACGTCCGGGCGAACCGTTGAGCCGCGACGACCTGATTGAACGCACAGGTGCTGGGGCCGATGCAAACAGCGGCGGTCGCGCCGTAGACGTACAGGTTACGCGCTTGCGCCGTAAAATTGAAACCGATCCCAAACTGCCACGGTATTTGCAAACCGTGCGCGGCAAGGGTTACGTTCTTATGCCGGATTGAGGAGCGCCGCATGCAACTGTCGACGGTCCTAAAACCGTATCTTCCCAAAAGCCTGCTCGGTCGGTCGGTGTTGATCATTGTGACGCCGCTGATCTTGTTGCAGGTCATCAGCGCCACGGTGTTTTTCGAAAATCACTGGAACAAGGTCGGGCGTCGTTTGGCGTTGGGTGTCGCGGGGGAAATCGCTCTGGTGATCGATGGGCTACGTCGTACGCCAGACCTTGATGCTCGCGCGGCGCTATTCGATCAGGCGCGCGCGTCGATGCAGCTCGATATGGTGTACACGCCAGATGGTGTTTTGTCCGATACACAAAAACTGGGGGAAGCCATCTTGGTGCGCCAGATGACCGGCGCGATGAATGAGGCCGTCAACAAACCCCACCGCATTGATGCCGAACGCAGTGACCGCTTTGTCGATATCGAAGTGCAAATGGCCAGCGGCGTGTTGAGTGTCACGGTGCCGAGAAAACGTCTGTTTTCCACGACCACCTATGTGTTTGTGTTGTGGATGGCGGGTACGTCGATGTTACTGTTCGCTGTTGCGATGATTTTTATGCGCAATCAGGTTCGGCCCATCCGCAGATTGGCGCGCGCGGCCAAGGATTTTGGAATGGGCCGCGATACGCCGAACTTTAAACCTGAAGGTGCTGCCGAAGTGCGCCGCGCCGCAGGGGCATTCATTTCCATGCGCAACCGTCTCAAACGGCACATTCAGCAACGGACCGACATGCTGGCCGGGGTGTCCCACGATTTGCGTACGCCACTGACGCGTATGAAATTGCAGTTGGAAATGATGGGCGATGTTGAGGGCGTTGCAGACCTGAAGACCGACATTTCCGACATGGAACATATGCTTGAAGAGTATTTGGCCTTTGCTAGGGGCGAAGGTGGAGAAACGGCCGTTAATTTCAGCCTTTCCGACATGCTGCAGGAAATTGCCAATCAAGCCCGGCGCAAGGGGGCGGCCATCGATTTGCATTCCGAAGGCGACATCCGCGCACCGATCAAACCCAATGCCTTGAAACGCGCGCTAACCAATCTGGTGGAAAACTCCATCCGCCATGGCGAGCATATCTCAATTCGCTCCGGTGTGCGGGGTGAGACGGTGGAAATCATTGTCGATGACGATGGCCCCGGCATCCCCGAAGAAAAACGCACCGATGTGTTCAAGCCGTTTTTCCGGCTCGACACCTCACGCAATCCCATCACAGGGGGTGTCGGTCTTGGCATGACCATCGCGCGCGATGTCATCCGCGGTCATGGGGGGGATATCGAATTGGAAGATGCACCCGGCGGGGGATTGCGCGTGCGGGTGTCTTTGCCGATTTAGTCTAAAACAGCCGTGCGCCCAACGGTACGTATTGCTCAGGTTTGAGCAGCACAACTTCGCCGTCTTGGTCGGGAACGCCAAGGATCAGAACTTCGCTCATGAAGTTACCAATCTGGCGCGGTGGGAAATTGACCACGGCAAGAACCTGTCGCCCGAGCAGACTTTCCGGTTTGTAATGCGCGGTGATTTGCGCCGAGCTTTTGCGCACGCCAATCTCATCGCCGAAATCGACCCATACTTTGATGGCGGGTTTGCGCGCTTCTGGAAAGACTTCGGCGCGCATCACCTGACCGACGCGGATGTCGACCTTGAGAAAGTCATCAAAGGTGATTGCGTCGCCCATGATGCAGGGTCCTTCAGTTGGCCAGTTCGCGAGAACGCTTTGTGGCGGCCTCAATGGCTCTTTCCATCAGCTCTTTCATGCCGTGCTGGCCCATTAGGACCTCAAGTGCAGCGGCAGTGGTGCCGCCCGGCGAGGTGACGTTTTCGCGCAAGGTCGCGGCGGGTTCCAATGATTGGTACAGCAATTCTCCGGCACCCGCGACGGTGGCGCGGGCCAATTTGTCGGACAGTTCCGGCGGTAGACCGGACATGCGCCCGGCGTAGCCCATGGCTTCAGCGAGCAAAAAAACATACGCCGGACCACTGCCGGATACAGCGGTGACCGCATCAAGATGCTCCTCGCGGTCCACCCACTCAACATCGCCTACTGATTTGAGCAACTGGTCGCTCAGGCCTTTTTGCTCGGCGGTGACATTGGCGTTGGGGTAGCCCACCGTGATTCCGCGCCCGACGGCGGCGGGAGTGTTGGGCATGGCGCGCACAATGGCGGCCTCTTTCCCCAGTACGGCTTCAAAGCTGGTGATGGTGCGTCCTGCTGCAATGGACAGAAATACGGGCGGGGCATTGAGATGGTTGCCCGCGACAAATTTTCGATAAGGCGGTAAGGCCTTATCCATAATTTGCGGTTTAACCGCTAAGATGACGACGTCCGGGGCATAGGTGGTGCTCAGGTCTTGTGGATCGCTGAGGGTGTTCACCTGATATGTACTGGAAAGCGTCGCCGCCAGTTCTGCGCTGGGTTCCATGACCGTAATATCGGTAGCGGCAATGCCTTGGTTGAGCCAGCCTTGCAGCATGGCTCCGCCCATTTTGCCGCAGCCGATAAGGAGCAGGGTAGGCATTTAGGCTTCGCCCACGGTTTCAAGCAATGCTGCCGCCATGGCCTGTTCTGCGCTGTGCCCGCCCCAGATGACATACTGGAATGCCGGGTAAAAGCGTTCGCACTCATAGAGCGCGGTTTCCACCATGTCCTGAATTTGTTCGATGGTCGGTGCTTCGGCACCGCGCAAGGGCAGTGCATGGCGGAACATCGGCAGGCCTTCATCGGCCCACAGCGTGAAATGCCCCAGCCACAAATTTTCGTTGGCGAGCATCAGCAGTTCATGAACGGCGGCCCGCTTCGATTTGTGAATGCGCATATCGAAGGCGCAGGTCAGTTGAAGCGCTTCCGCGTTTTCACTCCATGTGAAGTACATGGAGTAATCGCACCACTTGCCGGGAACTTGTACGGCAATTTCGGTGTCGCAACTGCGTTCGGTCTGCCACTCGTACAGGCCTACGGTCTGTTCGACCACATCCATCGGGTGGTGTTGTAAAACATCTACGCTACGGTGCAAGGTCGCCATGGTGTTGAAACCCTCAAATCACAGGGCCCTTAGGGCCACTTGGTGTGTGCCTTATACGGCATGAGCACTAGATGTAGTGTGTCGAAGGCATGAGGGAGTCGCAAGTCGGCGCAAGTTGTTTTTTGTGGATAAGCGGATACTTTTTCCTGATATTCAAAGATTCCATAGGGTTAGTGCCGATTTGCAAAAACGCCCCCGAATAGAGCGAATCGAGGGCGCTAAGGGATTCAGATACAACGATTTTCCAAAAACCGGAGCGAATCGGGAGCGAATCGGAAATTACTTAGAGGCTGGTTTGCTTTTCGCAGCCGCTTTTTTTGGGGCTTGCAGCTGGGCTTCCAGATCGGCGACGCGTGCGTGCAGTTTTTCCTGCTCCGAACGGGCCTTGGCGGCCATGGCTTTGACGGCGTCGAATTCTTCGCGGGTGACCAGGTCCATGTCGCCCAGAAGCTTTTCGAGATGGCGACGGATGAAGTTCTCGCCATCGCCTTTAAGGCCTGTGACCGCTGAGACGGCACCACTTGCCACTTTGGCCATATCGTCGAGAATACGGTTTGAGGTCTGCATCTTTCGGTTCCTTGTGGTCGGTGCTGTCCGCACAGGGGCATGACGCACTGGGCACTCTGAATTTGAATTGGGGCGCATTATGGAGTGTGGCGGGCGACAGTGCAACCGCGCCGCCAACCCAATCAGCGCTCGCGCCACTTGCCGGGGCGTCGTGTGGGTCCTATAAATAGGGACCGGCATTCAAAGGGGTTTTTACATGTACATCGTCACCGGCGGAGCCGGATTTATCGGTTCCAACATCGTCTGGGCGTTGGAGCAACGAGGCTACAGCAAGATCGTGGTGGTGGACCGTTTGCGCGACGGCGTGAAGTGGAAGAATATCGCCAAGCGCGAACTGTATGACGTCGTACACCCCGACGACATGTTCGACTTCATGGAAGAGCACAATTCCAACATCAAAGCTGTTTTCCATATGGGGGCGATTTCGTCGACCACGGAAACCGATGCGGACAAAATTCTCGACAACAACTTCCGTCTGTCCATGGACTTGTGGCAATGGTGCACGGCGCATCATGTGCGGTTTATTTATGCTTCCAGTGCGGCGACGTACGGCGATGGCGAGCACGGTTTCGTCGATCACTCTACTATAGATGACCTGGCGAAGTTGCAGCCGCTCAATCCGTATGGGTGGAGCAAACAGTTGTTCGACCGCCGAGTGTCACGCATGCTCGATAGCAATGATCCGCACCCACCTCAGTGGGCAGGGCTGAAATTTTTCAACGTTTACGGCCCCAACGAATATCACAAGGGCACCATGCAAAGCGTGGTCAGCCACGTTTTTCCCGTTGCCAATCGTGGCGAAGTGGCGAAGCTGTTTAAATCCCACCGGCCTGAATACGCCGACGGAGGACAATTGCGCGACTTTGTGTCGGTTGACGATTGCGTGGATGTGATGATGTGGCTGTTGGATCACCCAGAGGTTTCGGGCCTGTTCAATTGCGGCACCGGTCAGGCGCGCCCGTTCAAGGATCTTGCCACGGCGGTGTATACAGCGCTCGGTCAAGAGGCGCAGATCGATTATATTCCGACGCCCCAACACTTGCGCGACAAGTATCAGTATTTTACCCAGGCTGACATGAGCAAGCTGCGCGAGGCGGGCTATGACAAGCCGTTCACGTCCCTGGAAGAGGGCGTGCGGACTTACGTTCAAGATTTCCTCTACACCGACGACCCTTATCGCTAACGGAAACTTTCTATGTTCGCCATTGCCTTCCCCATGATCGATCCGGTGCTGGTCGAAATCGGTCCCGTTCTCATTCGCTGGTACGCGTTGGCGTACATCGCGGGGTTGGTACTGGGTTGGCGCTATTTGATCTGGCTCGCGGGTCGGCCGGGCGCGTATATCAAACCCCAGGACGCCGATGATTATCTGGTGTGGGCGGTGCTTGGCGTGATCTTGGGTGGCCGGTTGGGCTATGTGCTGTTTTACAAACCCGGATATTATTTAGCCAATCCTGTGGAAATTCTGCAAACGTGGCAGGGCGGCATGTCCTTCCACGGCGGGTTCCTGGGCGTGTTTGTGGCGACATTGCTGTTTTGCCGGGCGCGCAAAATTCGCTTTTGGGCCTTTATGGATTTGGTTGCAGTGGTGACGCCAATTGGGCTGTTCTTTGGCCGCATTGCCAATTTCATCAATTCGGAATTGTGGGGACATCCCACGAACGTGGCGTGGGCGGTGGTGTTTCCCAACGGCGGGCCGTATCCGCGCCATCCCAGTCAATTGTATGAGGCCGCGTTGGAAGGCCTGGTGCTGCTGGTGGTGCTGCATCTGGTGTGGCGGCGCGATAGCCTGCGCAGTACACCGGGTGTGATTTCCGGCGCGTTTTCGATCGGTTATGGCCTGTCGCGGGTGATCGTTGAATTCTTTCGCCAGCCGGACGCGCATCTGGGTTATTTGTACGGCGGCGCAACCATGGGACAGCTTCTTTCAGTGCCGATGATTTTGCTGGGCATTGCTCTTATTGCATATGCCAAGAGGCGTCCTACATAATAGGGCCAATCTGTTTTGAGGCCTCCCCCATTGAGCATACGGAAAACGACATGAGCGATCTTTTCGACATCATAAAGGCTGAAATTCAGGCGCCGGGTATCGATGGTGGCCCCATCACGGTGGCGCGCTTTATGGAGTTGGCTCTCGCCCACCCCGAGTACGGCTATTACATGAAACAAGACCCACTTGGCGAAGACGGTGATTTTACCACCGCGCCGGAAATCAGCCAGATGTTTGGTGAAATGATCGGTTTGTGGGCTGCGGTGGTGTGGCAGGCTATGGGGCAACCCGACCCGTTGAACGTGGTTGAGATCGGCCCCGGGCGTGGCACCTTGATGGCCGATGCCCTGCGCGCGGCCTATGCCATGGAAGACTTTGACGATGCAGCGCGCCTGTGGTTGATCGAAACCAGTCCGGCGTTGCGTGAAAAGCAGAAAAAGGCATTGACCCCAACAATGATGATGCCTGCGTGGCGGGACCGTTTCGAAGACGTTGGTTCCGGCCCGCTGGTTGTGATCGGCAACGAATTTTTCGATGCCTTACCGATCCACCAGTACGAACGCGCCAACGACGGCTGGCGTGAACGCCTGGTGGGGATGGACGAAGATGGCATTGGGCTGGAGTTCACTTTGTCCGAAGATTTGGCCGACAGTTCGGTGATTCCCGATGACCTGCGCGATGCGACGCCGCCGGGTGGCGTGTTTGAGCACCAACCAGCGTCATGCGACGTCATGCGCCAAATCGCCACGCGGGTGGTCGAGCAGGGCGGTGCGGCGCTGTTTTTCGATTATGGCCATGGCGAGCATGCCATCGGCGATACGCTTCAGGCGGTAAAGGGCCATGAATTCGCCGATGTCTTGAAAAACCCGGGTGACGCGGATTTGACCACACATGTGGATTTCGAGCAGCTTATGGCGGCCGCGCGTGAAGCCGGTGCCGAGGTTTTGGGGCCGGTGCCGCAGGGTGCTTTTCTGGAGCGGCTGGGCATGCGTCAACGCGCCGACATGCTGTTGATGAATGCCACCGAGGAGCAGATGGCGGAAATTGATGCGGCTTATGCGCGGTTGACCGATGCAGAGCAGATGGGCTTGCTGTTCAAGGTGATTGCAGTGGTGCCGCCAGGCTTTGGTGTTCCGCCATGGGCGGAGTAGGCCAGCACCCGGTGTGACCTCCTCGCGGGGGGGGCATTGTACCCTCCGCTCTCCCGTTAATTTACTTTACAATACGGTCATGCGACCGACTGCTTCGTTGCGCGAAACGCCGATGGTTTGCAGTACGGTCTGCATCTGGGTGTCTTTGGTCACGTTGTTGATGAGCATACTGCCGACCTCGGACCAGTCCCCTTCGATTTCGTCACCCACCTCGGCGTTGATCCGACTGAGGGTTTCGAGAACCATACACTTGTGGGCAATGGTTTCGACCACCAGCGCGCCGAGTTGGCGGTTGATTGCAACAATGGTGCCTTTCATAGCACGCTCCCCATTTATTATTCTCATGTCTAGCGGTCACAACTTATCATTGTCAAAATTAAGGGTAAAGCTCCTAAAGTTTAAAGAAATATGGCAGCGTATTGATGAGAGGTCTCTGAAGGGGTTGGCATACGGGGTGACAGACCGTTAAATAGACGCATGTTAACAGCGCACACACTTGATGATTCCCGCATACGCCATGGTTTTCTCACCCGGGAAGGTGGGGCTAGCCAAGGTATCTACGCGGGTCTCAACTGTGGACCTGGGTCGCAGGACGACGCCCGCAACGTGACGGAAAACCGCAGCCGAGCACTGGGTATGGTCGTGCAAGACCAAACGCCGCCGCCCGCTGCTCAACTTATGACATGTTTCCAAATTCATTCTGCCAACGTGGTACGGGTAGATGCGCCATGGGCGCAAGCCAATGCCCCTCAGGCAGATGCCATGGTGACGGATAAACCGGGATTGATGCTGGGGATTCTCACCGCCGATTGCGCCCCGGTGCTGTTTGCAGATGCAGATGCCGGCATCGTCGGTGCGGCGCACGCGGGCTGGAAGGGGGCGGCCAGTGGGGTGGTTCAGGCCACCGTTGCCGAAATGGTCGCTTTGGGGGCAGTGCAAGATCGCATTCATGCGGTTGTCGGCCCGTGCATTCATCAGCCATCGTACGAAGTCGGTGAGGATTTACGCCTTCAGGTCATCTCCGCCACACCGTGGGCGGATTGGTGTTTCGAACGTTCCGCGCGTGCGGGCCATTATCAATTTGATTTGCCAAGTTACGTCAGTGGAGAATTGCAACGCTTGGACCTTGGTGCGGTCGAGGTGCTGGATTTCGACACCTATGGCGATGAAACGAAGTTCTTCAGCTATCGCCGTTCCACTCACCGCAGTGAAGGGGATTATGGGCGGCAGGTGTCCATAATCGGTCTGGCGCTGTGATAGGGTGGCGAGCCAGGGGGGCTGTCGTTTTGGCTGTGTTAGTGCTTGCGGCCTGTGCGGACGGTCCGGGTAAGATGCCGTCACGGTGGGACACTTATTATGCCCGCACAGATGCGCCGCGCGCCCACGTTAAGGTCGTTCCACCGCAAGGCACCACGGTGCCGATGGGCAATTTGATTGCCCAATATGTTGTCGACAATCTGAAAAAAGAGAAAATTTCGGCTGAAATTGCGGATGGGCGGGTTGCCCTCAACGGGCAAAGCCGGGGACGTTATTTTGTTCTCTCCGGTGTGGCTGAACCAAATTTGAACAATCCCCGCATTAAATACCGTCGAATTTTGCGCTGGATGCTCTCCGATGCGCAGGGGCGGCTGATATCCACATACAGTCATGGGGTATCAGGTGGAGAACGAGAATGGGCCTTTGGCGATGCCCGCTTGCTCGCCGATATCGGCATCGGCACTGCGGGACCGATATCGCAGATGGTGTTGAAGGAAACCAAGGCCACTGCACCGATCGATCCGTTGCGCCGTGGGCTGTTGGTCGAGCAAGTGACGGGCTTGAGTACAGAAGACGCCGGGCATTTGACCCGTGCTGTGGCGGCGGCGCTGCGTACGTCAGATGTTTTGGTGACGGGCGACCCGCGCCAAGCCTCTTTCCGTCTCGCCGGACACGTAGAGGTCTCGTCGGGTGCGGACGGATATGATGATGTCCGCATTGTTTGGCAGGTCATGACCATGGACCGGCGTGAACTGGGCAGCGCTGTACAGGAAAACCGTTTGCCTAAGAGTACTGTTGAGGGACGCTGGGCAGTGTTGTCAGCTCGCGTTGGGCAGGCCGCTGCGGTGGGGATCGAACATGTGTTTGGTACCCGGTCAGGCCCCCCGCCGGGTGCGCCAAACCGGGCCCACGGCAAGCCGCCGGCCATCGTTTTGCCGGGCGAGCCCGGGCGTGCTTTGCCGCCGCCGCAATAGGGCAATGGGCTAAATATGCCAGTTTGCTAAAATAACCTTAATTTTAAGGCGTTTTGCACGTTTACAGAGGGGGGCACTCTTGGTATGTTCCGCCGTGTTTTGGGTCTTCATTTCTGCCGATTTGGACATGCGGATCAAGGTAATGCGCCCTGAAATAGGCTTGGGTGCAAGGCGATTGATCCACCAACCTCAGGTTGAACCGGGATATTTCGATGAAAATCATCGCAGGCAACAGTAATCTGCCGCTCGCCGAGGCCATCTCCGGGGAATTGGAGATACCTCTGGCCAAAGGTACCATTCGGCGTTTCTCTGATATGGAGATTTTTGTCGAAATTCAGGAAAATGTACGTGGTGAAGACGTTTTCGTTATTCAGTCCACATCATATCCGGCAAACGATAATCTGATGGAGCTTCTGGTCGTTATCGATGCGTTGCGTCGCGGCTCGGCCCGTCGCATCACGGCGGTGCTGCCATACTTCGGTTATGCTCGCCAGGACCGCAAACCCGCACCACGCACCCCGATTTCCGCCAAATTGGTTGCCAATATGATTACGGCCGCAGGCGCTGATCGTGTTTTGACGATGGATCTGCATGCAGGCCAGATCCAGGGGTTCTTCGACATTCCCCTGGATAACCTTTTTGCGGCACCCGTCTTTACCCGCGATATCAAGGCCCGCTTGACCGGCGAAAACAACATTACTGTGGTCTCGCCGGACGTTGGCGGTGTGGTGCGCGCGCGCGCTGTGGCCAAGCGTTTGGACGCTGACTTGGCGATTATCGACAAACGTCGCGAGCGTGCGGGCGTTTCCGAAGTGATGAACATTATCGGCGATGTTGAAAATCGTCGTTGCATTTTGATCGACGATATAGTTGATTCCGGCGGCACACTTTGCAATGCGGCCGTTGCGCTGAAAAAAGCAGGCGCACTTGAGGTCTATGCATATATCACCCACGGCGTGCTTTCGGGCGGTGCCGTGGCGCGTATTGCGGCCTCACCGTTGGAAATGCTGGTGGTTACGGACAGTATTCCAGCGACCGAAGCGGTTAAGGAAGCGCGCAATATTGAGCAGCTTCCCATTGCACCGTTGATGGCCGATGCCATTGACCGCATCAGCAACGAAACATCGGTTTCGTCGCTTTTTGATTGATCTGGATTGGGTTGATCAAATTTGACTGAACAAGAGATACCCAGCCGGGGCCTGTAGCTTTTTAAGTCGGGCCACGGCAGGGTTTTTAGAGGGCGCGCTTTTGTTGGTGCGTCATAAATGACACGGGCACCCCTGGAGGCTCGTGTCGCTTTTATAGGAGATAGCCAAATGGCTTCTAATGCTTTTGAGCTGAACGCTGAAATGCGTGAGCGGGCAGGTAAGGGGGCAGCCCGCGCGACCCGCCGTGCGGGGCGCGTGCCTGCCGTCATCTATGGTGACAAAAAAGAGTCCGTCATGGTTTCGATCGAACCGCTCGAACTCAAACGACTGATTTTGACTGGTAGCTTTTTCTCTCACTTGGTTGAGGTCAAGGCAGGCAAGGACACGTACCGTGTCGTTGCGCGTGACATTCAGATGGATCCGGTTACGGATCGTCCGTTGCACGTTGACTTTATGCGCGTAACGAAGGGCTCGACCATCGCAGTCAGCATTCCTATTCACTACATCAACGAAGAAGCTTCACCAGGCCTCAAGTATGGTGGTGTGCTGAACGTTGTGCGTCATGATGTCGAACTGAACGTGTCCCCGGAAGCTATTCCCGAGTTCATCGAAGTCGATTTGACGGGGCTCGAAATCGGTACTTCCATCCACATCAGCGCAGTTACGCTGCCTGAGGGAGTTACCCCGGCGATCACAGATCGTGACTTCACCATCGCTACCATCGCTGCTCCTACGGTCGCTAAGGTCAAGGAAGAAAGCGAAGAAGGCGAAGAAGGCGAAGCCGGCGAAGCAGAAGAGGGTGGCGAGGAGTAATCCTGCCTGTAACTTCTTATGTATCTTGTTGTGGGACTCGGAAATCCAGGCGAAAAATATGCCAGGAACCGCCACAACATCGGGTTTATGGCGGCGGACGAGATTGTCCGCCGCCATTCCTTTTCTGCCTACCGGGCCAAGTTTCAAGGCGAGATATCTGAGGGCAAAATCGGAACCGAGAAGGTTCTGGTGCTTAAGCCACAGACGTTTATGAACGAGTCCGGTCGCTCCGTTAAAGACGTGATCACGTTTTACAAGATTGCGCCCGAAGACATCATCGTGCTTCACGATGAATTGGACCTTGCCCCCGGTAAACTGCGCGTTAAGCGCGGCGGCGGGCACGCGGGGCACAATGGTCTGCGTTCACTCCACGCGCATGTGGGCGAGTCCTATGTGCGTATCCGTTTGGGCATCGGTCACCCTGGGTCCAAGGAGCAGGTCACAGGCCATGTGCTCAAGGATTTCGCCAAGGCCGACCAAGACTGGATTGTCCCACAGTTGGATGCGGTGGCGGACAATATCGATTTGCTATTTGAGGGGCGTGACCCCGAATTTATGAGCCGTGCGGCACAAGCGGTTAATCCGCCCCGAAGCTCCAAGAGTGCCAAAGATAGTGGCGGAGATAGCGCCAAAGACAACGGCAAAGCCAACAAGGACGAAAACTGATGGGTTTTAAATGCGGTATCGTGGGTCTTCCCAACGTGGGCAAGTCCACTCTATTCAACGCACTCACCGCGACCGCAGCAGCGGAGGCCGCAAACTTTCCGTTTTGCACCATCGAACCCAACGTTGGGCGCGTTGGTGTTCCTGACCCGCGTCTGGATAAAATCGCTGAAATCGGTGGTTCGGCTAAAATCGTGCCGACCCAATTGGAATTTGTCGACATTGCGGGCTTGGTTCGCGGTGCATCCAAAGGCGAAGGCCTGGGCAACCAGTTTCTCGCCAATATTCGCGAAACGGACGCCATCATCAAAGTTGTACGCTGCTTTGAAGACGACAATGTGACCCACGTCGAGGGGGATGTTGACCCTATCCGTGACGCGGAAACCATCGAAACAGAACTGATGCTTGCCGACATGGAAAGCCTGGAAAAGCGCGTGACGTCGTTGAGCAAGAAAGCTCGCGTCGGCGAAAAAGAAGCCAAGCAGCAGTTGGACTTGGTGGAACGCACGCTCAAAGCGTTGGAAGACGGTCAACCCGCGCGCACGGTTGACGTTTCCGAGGACGAACAAAAAACATTTCAGATGTTGCAATTGCTAACCTCCAAGCCGATTTTGTTCGTGTGCAACGTTGAAGAAGACGCCGCGGCAAACGGCAATGCGCTGTCCGCCAAGGTGGCCGAAATGGCGGCGGCTCAAGGTGCGCGTTCGGTGGTGATCTCGGCGAAGATCGAAGAAGAAGTCAGTCAACTCGACAGCGAAGAGGAAAAGCAGGAATTCCTTGAAACCTTAGGGCTGGAAGAAACCGGATTGGCACGGGTGATCCGTGAAGGCTACGCGCTGCTGGGTCTCATCACGTTCTTTACCGTCGGGCCGAAGGAAGCCCGCGCATGGACGGTGTACAAAGATGCCAAGGCCCCGCAGGCCGCGGGCGTGATCCACACCGACTTTGAGAAGGGCTTCATCAAGGCCGAAACCATCGCTTATGACGATTTTATCGCGCTGGGTGGGGAACAGGCCTGCAAAGATGCCGGAAAGATGCGCCAGGAAGGCCGTGATTATGTGGTCCAGGACGGCGACCTCATGATGTTCCGCTTTAACGTCTGATCCTCATAACGACTTAATTTTACCTGCAGGTGATAGAAGGGCTGGATGCGGCGCTCGGTGACGAGCAGCTCCAGCCCGAACCTTGTAAGGGGCCCGCATTGGGAACCCCGACCAAGTTCTGTAGAGTGAGGCCGAACAGCTGGTTCTCGCCTGCGGCTTTGCCCTGGGTATAGGCTTGCTCCCCCTGAACCATGAATTCCGTATGCTTTTTGAGCGCCTGTGCCAGCCCGTAGTTGTACACTGCATAAGGGATATGACCGCTATAGAGGTCGTGGCGCAGGCGGCTGATGCGTGCTTGCAATATATCCTCGCTGGCAGAGGTGGGCATACCAGCGGCGGTGCGTAGCAGTGCGCAATTGCGGATTGCACTTTCCAGAGTACCGATGGCTTGGGTTTCGACAACTGACGGGGCTTGGTTGATCATCAGCATGTCGCGGCTGGGCAATTGACCGGGGACGATGGGCATCTTGGTCGAGAGCAGCTTGATTTCCGATATGCCAAACAAGCCCGCACAAACCTTGTTGCCGCGTTCTTGGGAGGCGTAAGAAAATGCAGGCGGCCCCATTGCCGAGCACCCGCCAAGGAACACAGATATCGCCACTAAAGCAAAAATAGACCGCAACCATTGAGAATTTAATTTATTACTCATCGTATTTATGATTGTATTGAATTGTGAAGGATATGTTCAAGACTTTTTGGGGGCTAAGGCTATGAGGTGTTCGCCAGTGCAACGCAGTGCGGTTCGCGTCGTCATGGTTATGTGTGCTGGATCGTTGCTGGGGGGATGTGCGATGTATTCCGTGGCTGGACAATTCGAAAATGGCGGGCAGCCCTTTTTCGGCCAAGTGGCGGTGTTGCCTTTGGATATGGGGACGCTTGATGTGCAGACGGTGGACGGTACCGTTAAATGCAGCGGTAGAACCCAAGTTACCAAGCGCCCGTCTCTGGTGAGCATAATCGGTGCGCAGGGTCGGGCTGAAGCCACATGCAACGATGGCCGGTCGTTCAAGTTGGATTTTGTGCAAACGTCGGAAAGCGGTGGGCACGGTCAGGGCATCGACAATCTCGGCAACATCGTTCAGGTCTATTTCGACATGTCGAGCACGGCTGTTAAGGCCCGTTTGGATCAGGCCCGTTTGGATGCGCTGGTGCAATGAGAACGATCCCATTTTAGATGAAATCGGCGACGATGCGCACGGCGCGTTTGCGAACCTCTTCGGCGATTTCCGATTGCCCCAGATTGCGCCCACCAGCGTATATGGCGATTTGCGTGCTTATGGTTTTTTTGAAACCCCGGTTGATGATTTTTTCGTCTTCGTTGGGGTCGTCGATGGTTTTGAGCTTATTGCTGCGGCTGAACGTGATGCGCTTGCGTGTCTCCTTATAGGGTTTGAGAACCCCAAAGGTGACCTGGGCGACGATCATATAGGTGTCTTGGGTGTCGAAATGTCCCGCGATGTTGCCAATCGCCGCCCCCGTAACGGTGCCGGTGAGCAAGCCGCGATCCGTTTCCCCGCCGTAGGTGGCTCCCATTAGCGCACCGATCAGGCGGTAGGATGAGGCCCGGTTGGTTTGCACCTGACCGCTGTACATGACGTTGATATCCATCATCAAGCCAAAGTCGTCTTGCCCCGTCGGTTCATAACCTTTGGCGGTGTACGCGGTGTTTAAATCGCCGGTGAACCGTTCAAGATTGAACACCTCATCGCCGGACGTGTTGCGGGTGCGCACCTTGATTTTGCGGTTGCTGTAAAACGATGCATCGGTGATGAGGTTTTTTTCAATCGCCGAACCGAACATCAGCCCGGTTTCTTCATCGGTGACCATGCCCATGCGCGTTGAGGATGGATACGTGCATGCACTCATCCCGGCAGCGATGAGTCCCAACACGATTGCGCCAGCGGTAAGGGAAAGGTTCGAAGACAGGTTTTTCATCGTTTAACGTCTCCTGCGGGTGAAACGAAGTATCCGGGCAGATGCTCATTCATGAAATTGAGCAATTCGGAATAGTGAACGGAAAATCCCAGACCTTCCGCATAGCCGGGATTAAAGCCCCAGGTGTTCATGCCAATGACGCGCTCACCCAGAAATAGCGGTCCACCGGAATTGCCGGGATTGATTGGCGTGTCGGTCTGGATGTAGAGCACTTTGTCGCCCGCGCCCTTAGGTAAATTGATACTGGCATGGTTGCGCACAGCACTGATCACGCCGCGGGTGAGGGCGAATTCCAAGCGGTGTGGGTGGCCGATGGCCTCAACGCTTTGACCTAGGCCGATGGTGCGCCCGGTGTAAAAGGCCACCGGGTTGCCGCGATCCTGAACCCGCACCAAGGCGATGTCGAGGCGTGCATCTTTGCCCAAAACGGTGCCGTAGCTCTCGCGGCCGTCATACATTTTCATTTCGACAAATTTATGCTCGGCCACAACATGCCAGTTGGTCATCACCACATCAGGGGTAACAAAAAAACCTGCGCCCAACGTACCTTCGCCGGTATAGATCACGACCACGCTGGAAAAACGCGGATCGTTCAACGGGCGCGCATCGAAGGTATTGGCGTGCACGGTTTTGAGGTTGTCGTTACGCACCTTGAGCAAGACACGGCGCAGTTGGTCGGGACCCTCGAACGAAATAGCCTGTTCGCGTTTGGTCGCATAATCTTTTAACAGCGAAGACAGTTTGACGCTAAAGACGCCTTTTTCAAATTCATCAACGTCGGCTTCACGTTCGTATTGATCGACAAGTTGGGCGCGCTTGGGGTCGTAGCGTGAAACGCGGTAGGCAATGCGGAACCGGCGCTCTTCGCTGGCGTCGAAGGTCGAGGCAACATAGGTGCGCGCTTTGCGGTCGATGACATAAGTGTTCACGCTCATGGTGCGGCTGGCCAGAACGTCGGCGGTGTCATATTGGTAATTGAACACCTGCGGCGCGCCCAGTGCTTGGGTGGGCGTGTAGGACTGCGCCAAATTACCATTTTGTGGCGTCAGGTGTTGGGCAAATCCTTGGCTGGCAACGGGGTCATCGGGGGCGATGGTGATGGCGCGGCCCGAATAGCCCAAGAACACCGTCGATGGAACGGGCTTGAGGGACAGCACACGCCGTCGTGCTTTGGCATGGCTCACGTCCAGCACAATGGCAAACCGTGGCCCTGTGTCGGTTCCGTCGCCGGTGTAGGGGGCCAGCGCCGCATCCAAGCTCATGCGCTTGGCATCTGTGGAGAGATCAACATCGACGGACAGGGGGAAATCGATTTGCCCCTCATTCAGCAACGTCTTGGCGGTGGTCTCAACCAGGCCGATGGGAGCATTGGTGAGGGTGTCTGGTGACAGCAGTTGCAGCAAACGCGACTGCACAGCTTCTGGAATGGCTTGGCTTGCGTGCGCTGAAAAAGGAGGCGTCCCGACAAAACAGACGGCCAGCAGTAAATCTCTCACCCAAGTTATCGCGCGTTGTTTTCTCATGGTTATCTCCTATCGCAAATTTTCAATCATAAGTAAATACTTAAGGGGCGGCGCTGCGGGGTGTGGAGTGTGTTCAGTAGGGCTGTTCGCACTCAGTAGCGCATGCTAAAACGACACTAGGGGTCCGTTTTATCGGGCAGACTAGGCATATACATTTAAGGGGAACGACCTCATGACGGCATCCGGCGCCTCAGCAACCACACCGCCAAATGCGGAGCCAGTTATTGGCGTGATCGGCGGTAGCGGCATCTATGAAATCGACGGCTTGGAAAATACTCGTTGGCAGAAGGTCGAAAGCCCCTTTGGCGCGGCTTCCGATGAATTGTTGTTTGGCGAATTGGATGGCCAGAAAATGGTCTTTCTGCCGCGTCATGGCCGGGGCCACCGTATTCCTCCGTCCGAACTGAATTTTTGTGCCAACATCGATGTCATGAAGCGTGCAGGCGTGACGGAAATTATTTCCGTTTCCGCGTGCGGTTCGCTCAAGGAAGAGTTGCCGCCCGGAACCTTCGTAATCTGCGATCAGTTCATTGACCGCACCTTTGCGCGCACCAAGAGCTTCTTTGGCACCGGGCTGGTGGCGCATGTTGCGTTGGGCGATCCGGTATGCACGCGCTTGGGCGATGCGTTGGAAGAAGCCGCCAAAGAACTTGGCATTGATCACCAGCGCGGCGGCACCTATCTGGCGATGGAAGGCCCGCAGTTTTCAACCCAGGCGGAATCGAATCTTTACCGCAGTTGGGGATGTGACGTGATCGGCATGACCAATATGCCGGAAGCCAAGTTGGCCCGCGAGGCAGAGATGTGTTACGCCACCGTCGCTATGGTGACGGATTTCGATTGCTGGCATCCCGACCATGACCACGTCACGGTCGACAGCATCATCAAAACTTTGATGGGCAATGCCGACAAAGGCCGTTCTCTGGTGAAGGCTGTTACACCGAAGCTGACAGGACGTGCTGAAAATTGTTCGTCCGGTTGCCACACGGCACTGGATAGCGCCATCATTACGGCCCCGGACGCTCGCGATCCGGCCATGATCGAGAAACTCGGTGCTGTCGCCGGGCGCGTATTGAAAGGCTAAAAACATGAAAGTCAACGGAACGCCCATGCGCACCATCTGGGTGTCGGACGATGGACAAGCGGTGGACATCATCGATCAGACCAAGCTGCCGTTCGAGTTTGAGACCGTGCGTCTGCAAACGGTTGAAGAAGCCGCTCATGCCATTTTTGATATGTTGGTGCGTGGTGCGCCGCTGATCGGTGCTACGGCTGCGTATGGTATGGCGCTGGCGATGAAAGACGATCCGTCTGACAATAATCTGGAACATGCCTCAACGATGCTGTTCGAAGCGCGCCCCACGGCAGTCAATCTGCGCTGGGCTATTGATGATCAAAAGGCTCTCTTGGATCCGCTGAAGCCGGAAAAGCGGTTTGATGCGGCGTGGAAACGTGCAGCCGATATCGCCGACGAAGACGTGGCGATGTGTTCGTCGATCGGTGACCACGGCAAGGACTTGATCCAGATCGCTTACGAAAAGGCAGGTAAGTCGCGTCCGGTGAACATCCTCACGCACTGCAATGCGGGCTGGCTGGCGACCGTGGATTGGGGCACAGCCATCGCGCCGATCTACAAGGCCTATGAAGCGGGCATTCCGGTGCATGTGTGGGTCGATGAAACCCGCCCGCGCAACCAAGGCGCCAGTCTGACCGCGTGGGAATTGGGTCAGCACGGCGTGCCGCATACAGTCATTGTTGACAATGCGGGTGGGCACCTGATGCAGCACGGCAAGGTCGATTTATGTATTGTTGGCACCGACCGCACAACGCGCACAGGTGATGTGTGCAACAAAATCGGCACATATCTCAAGGCCTTGGCTGCGCACGACAACAAGGTACCGTTCTATGTTGCCCTGCCAGGACCGACCATTGATTGGAAGCTCGACGACGGGTTCAAAATTCCCATCGAAGAGCGCGACGATACCGAAGTCACCTGGATGAACGGCAAAGATCGCGACGGCGTGGTGCGCAGTGTGCGTATCGTGGCGGAAGGCTCCAAAGGAGGCAACCCGGCCTTTGACGTGACGCCTGCGCGTTTTGTCACCAAGCTGATCACGGAACGCGGCGTGTGCGAGGCATCGGAAGCAGGGCTGCGCTCGCTTTATCCTGAAATGCCGGAGGCCTGGTCCTGATGCGTCATATCGATCTGCGCAACAAGATCATCAAGGCGGCGCTGAGCCTGAATGAAACGGGGCTGAGTGCGGGGGCATCGGGTAACGTGTCGGCGCGCGTTGAAGGTGGGTTTTTGATCACGCCTTCGGGCGTCAAGTATCACAAGCTGCGCGCCGAAGACATTGTGTTCATGGACATGGACGGCAACGCCAGCGGCGATTTCGTGCCGTCGAGCGAGTGGCGCTTTCATTTGGATATCTATAAACAGCGCCGTTCAGCTAAGGCCATCGTGCATGCCCATCCGCCATACGCCACGGCGCTGGCGTGTCTGAACAAGGGCATCCCGGCATTTCACTACATGGTCGCGGTGGCGGGTGGTAAGGACATTCGCTGTTGCGGCTACAAGCCGTTTGGTACACCCGAGCTGTCGACGGAGGTTCTTGAGGCTCTGGCGGGGCGCAAAGCCTGCCTGATGAGCCACCACGGCCTGATTGCGTTTGGCGATAATCTGGAAAAGGCCATGAGCCTTGCCGTCGAGGTCGAGGTTCTGGCTCAGCAGTACCAGCTGGTGCTGCAAATGGGCGAGCCGGAATTGCTCAGCGAACAAGCCATGGAAGACGTGCTGCACCGTTTTTGGACTTACGGCGACAACGCCCAAAAAGTCGAAAATGAAAAGCTCCGCAAACCGCGTAAAACCTGGAAAGCCAACGTCAGCTATCCCAAGCGCACCACGTTTTACAAACCCCCGGGTGAGAAAGATAGTCTGTGAAATCAGGAACTCGGGTTAGGGCAAACTTTCCACGACAAACATGACCGCTCGGTTCTTGTTGTCAGTTCCATTGCCTAGGGACCCTGTGTTTGTGTAACGAAATGTTCCTGATGCTTCATCGCCGCTTGAGCAAGTCACGTTCCATATTGCATCTCGCCACGGGTCGATAATGCCCATGAGTTTTTGAAAACTCCCGGTACAGATGCCGATCCCTTTACCTTTGAATTCAACGGCAAATGTGCCTTGAGATTGGCTGCTGATTTCACGGATGGAACCGGAAAATGGCATGTCATATCCTTCCCAATAGATACGTATATTACTCTTGAGATCATAGACCGCGTCTTGAGTGTCGATGGTATTCGGGCTGTGGTGCAAGGAAGGAGTGCCCTCTCGTTCTGTGAGAGTGCGTGAGGAAAGCGTATATGCGTCGTGAGCGATTTTGCGTTGACGGTAAATCTCAGGGTCGCCGCCCCGATCGATCAGGGTCTGCGATACACGGTCATAATAAACTAAGCCGCCCTTGGTGGAACTATAACCGCAATATGCCATTGCCGTGACCGGGTTGTAGGTAAAGTATTGTTGCTTACCTTTAATCATGGTTGTTGCCACGCGGCCTTCGTCATCGCCAAGGTCTTCAATATCGGCAACTCCGACAAATGTCGCACGTACAGTTTCTGTTTGGATGACCGTGCCTTGGTAGGTGAAATTAACTTTGCACAGTTCACTGGAGAGGCGTTTGACCAATTGTGCTTCGACGGGATCAAGGTGGTCCGCGATACCGCCCATAGCGACGCATCCAGATATGGCCCCAGATAAGGCTAACGTTATGAGAAGTGGTTGTAATGGTCGCATGCGCATGACCTCACGGTTTTTGCGACTGGACTTGCTCTGATTGTGGTGATTTCATATATATCACCTTATGATTGATTTGGTAAAGCGGGCCAGCATGCTGTGGGGAAGGTTACGGTGGCCTTCGTGCCGTCCCCCAACTGTTTGCGACCTAGACCGCTGTCGATCTGAACGTTATGCGCAATCGCCCATAATAGATTCAAAGGGCTATACGCGGGCGGGTGTTAACGGCTCATGGTCGGCCATGTGCCGCACGCGTTCTTTGGGGAAGATTGCCGTTACCTGTGTGCCCTGATTTGTCTTACTATTAATGACAAGGGTTCCGCCATGAGCCTCTATCAATCCTTTGGTCAAAGGAAGCCCGAGCCCGGTGCCTTCGTGTTTACGGTCCAGACCGCCGTCCACTTGTCCGAATGCACTCAATGATTTTTGGATCTCTTTGGGAGACATGCCAATGCCGTTGTCGTGGACAGCAAGCGTTAGCGCGCCATCGTCACTGATACGAGATATGACGTCGACTTGGCCTTTTTGTGGCGTGAATTTAATCGCATTGCTAAGCAGATTGAGCAAAATTTGTTTAACCCGCCGAGAGTCGGCAAATAACACTTCGGCATTCGGTTCAATATGGTTGAGTATGGTCACATTGCTGGCACCTGCGCGTGGGCGCACAATGCGGACCGATGCCTCAATCAGTTCGGTTAGATTGACCGCTTCTTCATGCAAAGAAATAGCACCGGCCTCGATGGCGGAAACATCAAGAATATCGTTGATGATTGCCAGCAGGTGCGTGCCGGAATCATGTATGTCGTTCAGGTAGTCGTGGTATTTTTCATGCCCAAGAGGGCCAAACATTTCGATCTTCATTGCGTCTGAAAAACCAAGAATGGCGTTAAGCGGCGTGCGCAACTCATGGCTCATGTTGGCCAAAAGTTCAGATTTTGACCGGTTCGCCGTCTCGGCCTGTTCTTTCGCCTGACGTTCACGCAGTTCGATCTCTTTACGCCGGGTGATGTCCTCGTGCATGGACACAAAATGCGTGATGTTTCCGTTCTCATCCTTCACCGGTGAAATTATGGCATGTGCCCAGAACGTTGAGCCATCTTTCCGACGGTTTTTCAGTTCCCCCTTCCATTCATGGCCGGACAGTATGGACTGCCAGAGGTTGGCGTAAACGCTGGGTGAAGTTTCGCCAGATTGGAGTACGCGCGGGTTTTCTCCTATGACATCATCTGGGGCATATCCACAAATTTTTGTAACTGATGGGTTTATATATTCAATAACACCTTGATCATCGGTGATGATGATCATGTTCGGGCTTTGATCCACGGCGTGGAACAGTTTTCTGCGTTCTTCTTGTTCCTCTTTTTCCTTGGTAATATCGATCCTCAGCCCGATGATGCCGCCATCGGCAGTTTTACGTTCATGGACACGCAGCCAACCACCCCGTGATAATTTTTGGTCAAAGGGTGTCGTCGGGTTTAAGTGTGCGTGAAGTCGCTTTTGAAGCCATTTGTCTTTGTCTTCTGAAGCAGATGAAATTTGGTTGTTCTCGAGTGCTGCGCTGATGATTTCTTTGAACGTGACGCCGGGCTTTAAAATATCGGCGATTTCAAAGTAAATTTCTTTGTAACGCTGATTGCAGATGACCAATCGGTCTTCGGCATCGAATAAGACAAACCCGTCTTCCATGACTTCAATGGCGTTGTAGAGTTGGTTTTGAATGAGCTGAAGTTCGTTGGAAGATGCTCTTTCTTGGGTGATGTCGGTGCCGGTGCCTCGGTATCCTTTGAATTGCCCTTGGGTATCGAAAACAGGTTTTCCGCTTGTGCGCAGGTGAATAATGGATTTATCGACCTTGACGTGCTCATACTCGAAATCGCGAAACGGCTGGCGATTTTTCAATGCCTCGAGATGCTCATCCCATTTTTTCTTTTGTAATGGAGACATCTCAGATGGAGCCGCCAGATCGATACGTGATTTTCCGATCAGTTGATCTGTTGAAATACCAAGGACGCGGGATAGGGACGGCGATAAGTACGATAGCCTTAAATCGGCATCCATCTCCCAAAACCAGTCGGCAGTTGAATCTGCAAAATCTTGAAGGCGCGCCTGACTTTCCCGAAGCTCGTCTTCAATACGTTTTTGATGTCTCAGGTCAATGCCAGAACTGAGCACGGAAACGATATTGCCATGTTCATCGTGCACCAGCGTGTCGTTCCAGAGCACATAAACGCGGTCGCCATCTTTGGTTAGAACCTCGTTGCCGAAAGGAGTCAAGCCGGATGCGTCGTCCGCAATCAAATTTTGAAAGGCCTTAAGAAGGTCCGTGCGCATGTCCTCGGGAACCGCAAAGTCGTACCAGTGCCGCCCCACAACTTCATCCTCGCTATATCCCAGGATGTCTTGTCCGGCTTTGTTGAGCAGGAGGACGCGCCCCTCGAGGTCCAAAGACAAGATGATGGCGCCGGATATGTTGAGGTAGTGCTCAGACATATCTTGGGGCGCATGATTTGTTGGGGTGGGGGGGCTTGAATTCACTTTGGGCCTCAGTGCCTTCGTATGATGAATTATTTGTCCTTATAATTGGTATGGAAATTCGAGATATCAATATCTTTTTGTTTATTCATCAGACTTTTGCGTCATGCAGGCGTGTGTCACGGGATGTGTTGAAGGTGAACTGAGGCAATGGGGGGGGCGGAGATAACAAAGCGGACAACAAAAAAGCCCCCACCTCATTGAGGCGGGGGCTTTTTATTTTAGGCACTTACAGGGGGTTAGCCCGGCATTTTGTGCTTGTCCAAATCTTTCTGGTACTGTTCCACATACGGGCCGTGGGTGTATTCGTCCAGGCAGATGCGGCTCCAGATACGACGCTTGAGCGCGTAGAGCATAGCCGTGAGCAAGATCAGGTACAGCATGACCTTGATGCCCAGGGATTTACGCTCTTCCAGCTCTGGTTCAGCCGCCCAAGACAGGAAGTTAACAATGTACTTGGCTTCCTGCTCCAGATCGACGGACGAGCCATCGGGGAATTCAACGGTTTCGCCATACAATGGCTGCGCCATGAAAATCTGGTGGCCGGGGAAGTACTCGTTGTAGTTGGTGCCTTCCGCCATTTCGACGTGCTCGGGGGCCTCATCCTTATAGCCGGTCAACAGGCTGTAGATGTAGTCCGGGCCACCGGAACGGGCTTTGGTGATCACCGACAAGTCCGGAGGGTAAGCACCACCATTGGCGAAGCGAGAAGCATTCTCGTTCGGGAACGGAGACACAAAACGGTCCGACAGGCGGGCGGGACGCATAAACATCTCGCCTTCTTTGTCGGGGCCATCTTGGACTTCGTATTCAGCAGCCAAAGCTTTCGCTTCTTCTTCCGTCCAGCCGATGTCCACCAAGTTGCGGTAAGACATCAGGTTCATGGAATGGCAGCTGCCACAGACTTCGAAGAAGATCTGCCCGCCCTTTTTCACCGCATCGCGGTCAAAGGTGCCGAAAATGCCTTCGAAAGACCATTTGATATCGACAGGCTTGGCCACGTCGCCCGAGGCGTAAGCCACGCTCGACACGGTCAGGCTTAGGCCCATCGCAGCAGTCATGAGAAGTTTACGCATGGATCAGTCCTCCTTCGCGCGGCATTTCTTCGCCACTTCTTCATAGATACTGCTGGGAAGCGGTTTGGGCTTCTCAAGTTTGCCGACCAGCGGCAACAGGACCATGAAGTGAACGAAGTAGTAAGCGGTCGCCAAACGGCTCAAGACCAGATAGATGCCTTCGGCCGGACGAGCGCCCAACCAACCCAGCAACAGGCAGTCTGCAACGAAAATCCAGAACAACTGCTTGAAGATAGGACGGAAGGTTGCGGAACGCACCTTGGATGTATCGAGCCACGGCAGGACGTACAGGATCAACACACCTGCAAACATCACAACCACGCCGCCCAGTTTGTCCGGAACCGCACGCAAGATTGCGTAGAACGGCAGGAAATACCATTCAGGCAGAATGTGCGGCGGCGTCACCATCGGGTTGGCGGGAATGTAGTTGTCCGCCTCACCGAAGAAGTTCGGCTGGAAAAACACGAAGTACAAGAAGACGATCATGAACAAACCCAACCCGTACAGATCTTTGATCGTGTAGAACGGGTGGAACGGCATCATGTCCTGCGGGGTTTTGATATCAATACCCAGCGGGTTGGATGACTTGTGCACATGCAGGGCCCATAAGTGGATCACAACCAGCATCACCAAGATCATCGGCAGCAGATAATGCCACACGAAGAAACGGTTGATGGTTGGTACGTCGACCGAAAAACCGCCCCAGATCCATGTCACGATGTAATCGCCGACAAGCGGGATCGCGGAGAACAGGTTGGTGATAACGGTCGCGCCCCAGAAACTCATCTGGCCCCAGGGAAGCACGTAGCCCATGAAGGCGGTGGCCATCATGGCAACATAAATGGTCACGCCGACCATCCATAAAATTTCGCGCGGTGCTTTGTACGAACCGAAGTACAAGCCACGGAACATGTGGATATAGACGACGATGAAGAACATCGATGCGCCGTTCATGTGCAGATAGCGCAACAGCCACCCGTAGTTCACGTCACGGACGATGCGTTCCACACTGGCAAAGGCCACAGCGGCGTGCGGCTGGTAGTTCATAGCCAGGAAGATGCCTGTGACCAGCATAATCACCAACAGGATGCCGGCGATGGAACCATAGTTCCACCAGTAGTTCAGGTTCTTCGGTGTGGGGTATGCAATGACGTTCTGATCGGCATAGCTGAAAATCGGCAGCCGGTCGTCAATCCATTGAACCAAGCGGTTCGAGCTTTGTGTACGTTTCATTTCCGTCACCCAATCACAATGTTCGTGTCGTCGGTAAAGACATACGGCGGCACGCGCAGGTTAAACGGTGCCGGACCCTTGCGGATACGGCCGGATGTGTCGTAGTGCGAACCGTGACATGGGCAGAACCAGCCGCCAAAGTCACCGCGCTTGTCACCCAACGATTGACCCGATGGGATGCAGCCCAGGTGCGTGCAGACGCCCACAGTCACCAGCCACTCGGGCCGTTGAATGCGGTCTGCATCGGATTGGGGATCACGGAGTTCGTTGATATCGACATCCTCTGCAGCCTTAATTTCTTCTTCCGTGCGGTGACGGATGAAGACCGGCTTGCCGCGCCACAGGACGGTGACCGCTTGGCCGACTTCGATGGAAGACAGGTCCACCTCGGTCGAAGCCAGCGCCAAAACGTCTTTGGCGGGGTTAATGGAATGAATAAACGGCCATGCGGCCAGAGTTACACCCGCCACGCCAAGCGTGGTGGTGGAAATCAGAAGAAAATCGCGGCGTGGGCCATCGACATCCTCTGGAGTGTTCGTGGGGTTATCCGTCATGTTGACGCCTTTCCTGACCTTGGTCACAGGCTTTAGTCACAGGTAGCAGTGAAACTGCATGTTCTGAGGGGTCTTGGAAGCGTTCACAGTGACTGTGGGGTGCTTCCGAGACCCTAGTACTCGCCTCCCGTACGCGAAACCGGGCAGGCCCATATCATGAGTCACCCGAGTCCGGCATCGGTATATAAGAGATTCACACTAGAAAAAAGGAAAAAAAATAATCCTTTCTAATATAATGACTTTAATGCGACGAAATAGAACAGATCAAAGCTGAAAAATCATGGACTTAGCGTTATTTCAACCAGATATCCCGCAAAATACGGGGACCCTTCTGCGCACTGCTGCTTGTTTGCATGTTGGCGTCGACATTATCGAGCCGTGCGGGTTTGTGTTTTCTGACCGCCACCTAAAGCGTGCGGGCATGGATTACCTGAATCTTGCTCAGGTCGTGCGTCATGCATCCTGGCAGGCGTTTCAATCCCTGCGCCAGGGGGATGAGGGGCGGCGTCTGGTCTTGCTCACCACCAAGGGCGCGGTTTCGTATACGGATTTTGGCTTTGAGCCGACAGATGTGTTGCTGTTGGGGTCGGAAAGTTCAGGCGTCCCGGATGAGGTGCATGGCGCGGTCGATGCCCGCGTGACCATTCCCATGGCCCGTGATGCACGGTCGTTGAATATCGCGGTGGCTGCGGCGATGGTATTGGGCGAGGCTTTGCGCCAAACCGGCGCCTTTCCCGCCTCTTAAGCGGTGGGTTTGAGCAGTTGTGCCAACTTGTCCAGGCACGCGGCACGGTCGGGTCGAAAGTCTTGCCCCATCCACCATGCTTCAACGTCTTTGAGCAAGCGGCCGACCTCCGGTCCATGGGCAATGCCTAAGTCCAGCAAATCGCGGCCTTTGAGCGGGAAGGGGGCGATGTCGCAAGTGTGAGCGGTTTCTATGAGGGTGCGCCACAGTTGTGTCCTGGAGGGGGGCAGGCGGGCTTCCAGCGCCAGTTCCCCTGCCCATTGAAGAAGGGCACGGTCCATGACGACTTCTTTGCCGAGTTGACGGCATGCGATACGCAAATCCTTGTCAGTCATTTCAGCGCGGATATTGGGGAGGGGCACCGCCGGATGACCGTAGCTGGGCTCATCAACACACATCGCCAGCAGGTGGTCGCGTTCGCGGTTGGAAAATTTCAGCCGCTCCGCCAGCGCAGAAAGTTCGTCTTGCGTCAGGCCCGGTTTCAAAAGCGCCGCCAAACGGCGCACCGGGTGAATGTCGACATCGTCCCATTTCACCGCGCGCTCGAGTAGCCACGCTAGCATGCGTAAACGCCCAACCTCACCCGCTTCGGGTAAGATGTAGTCCAAGACCCGCTCTGCGCGCATCAGGGTAACGGTGTCGGCGGGGTTGGGGCCGGTGAGAATGCGAAACAGCTCGCCGCGAACGCGTTCCCCCGACAGTTCCGACAAACGGTGCGCTAGCGTACGGCATGCCAATACGGCTTTGCCATTGATGGGCCGTTTGCCGTATTGGGCATAAAAGCGGAAAAATCGCAGCAGGCGCAAAACGTCTTCTTTGATGCGCTGTTTGGCGTCGCCGACAAACCGTATGCAGCCTTTGCTGAGGTCTTCTAGCCCTTCGTAAGGGTCATAAATATTGCCGAGTTCATCGCACGACATGGTGTTGATGGTGAAGTCGCGCCGCGCCGCATCCTGGGTCCAGTCATCGGTGAACGCCACCTTGGCACGGCGACCGTAACTTTCCACATCGATGCGTAGGGTGGTGATCTCAAAGTGCTGGGTGCCGATCACCGCAGTGACGGTGCCGTGCTGGATGCCGGTGGGGATGGCGCGGATGTTGGCGGTTTCTAGAATTTTAAGAACCTGCTCCGGCTCGACCGGTGTGGCGATGTCAATGTCTCGGGCCTGGCGACCAAGCACAGCATCGCGCACGCAGCCGCCGATGAAGCGTGCTTCGGCGCCCGCCTCATGAAATGCGGCCATCACCGCTACCGTTTCCGGCGCGGTCATCCAGGGTTGTGGGGTGATGAGCCCGGTCGGTTCCACGCGTGAGGCCTTTGTCTGAGTTGATCCTAGTTCGGTTTGGGCACGTATTGGCCGGGAATGATGGTGTTGTTTTCCATCCGTGGGGCTTGATAAACAGCATCCGGCGCATTTTTAGGCCCCAGAAAAACCGAAAGCACCAGCCCGACGGCCACCAAAATGACCCCGGCCAGAATGAGCCGAAACCAGGGGGCCTTGATATCAAATTCTCCGGGCTCGGTATGATCTGTCGTGGCGTCGGAACGGGCCTTGGCGCGGTTGGCGCGAACTTGTTTGCGCACCCATGACGTCCAGACGAAATACAACACCGTCGGTAACGCCAATGGCAATATGTAGGTGATGATTATACGAAGCATAGGTTTCCCTTGTCAGCCCTGAGGGTTCTGTCCTCGTTGTTCTAAAGGCTTATCAGGTCGCACCGATTGCGTCTATCCCGTCCCACACGTCTCGCTGGCGATCACTGGATTAAAAGTGGGCAGACAGGAGGGGGATTAGGCCGCGTTCAAGGTGCGGTACAAATCCATAAGCATTCCTGCCGTTGCACCCCAGATGAAATAGTCCTGGTAAGGCATGGCGTAGAAAGCTCGTGTGGCGCCGCTGAGTGTCCGCTCGTGGCGCTGATGGTTGTGGGGGTTCATCAGAAAGGAAAGCGGCACCTCGAACACTTCGGCAACCTCATGAGGGTCGGGGATCAAAACGAAAGGCGGTGCAATCATCGCCACCACGGGGGTAACTTCGAATCCGGTACGGGTGACGTAAGTGTTCAGGCGCCCGACGATTTCAATGTGGGATGAGGGCAGGCCGACTTCTTCTTCGGTTTCACGTAGCGCCGCCGCCACGGGGTCCGGGTCGTGGTCTTCGATGTGTCCGCCGGGAAAGCTGATCTGGCCTGGGTGGTGTTCCAGGTGGTCAGTGCGTCGGGTCAACAATACGGTGAGGCCGTCGGTGCGCTCCACCAACCCGACCAACACAGCGGCGGGGCGCAAGGGTGGGCCTGGGTGGAAGCCGGGGTTGAGGTCGTGGTCACCGTTCGCTGAGCGTGAAAGGCTGGGTGGGGACGCACTGAGCCGCTGAACAATCCATTCGCGATTGTATATTACCGTCAAACCCCCAGGCCCCGTGCTTCAGTTGCCGCGTTCCCGCGTCGAACCCAGGGGGAAGAAAGAGCCGCAACTCCATACACCGAATACACTCTCGTCCCCTAAATCCATGATCGCGCCCAACTCAACAAGATCATAATAGACGGCGCGTTCGATGCGCGCATCAATATTGCCGGGCATTGCCACATAAGGGGTCATCTCGCCGGTCAGTAGGCTGGGCTTCATTAAGATCGGGGTATCTTCCGAAATGGTAGCGGTTTTGTCCACATTGGTGGAAAAACTGATGGTTTGGTCTTCGCCTTCGCCGTGGGTGAATATGTCGGTGATGAGAAAGGGCGCGTCCTCGACCTCAATGCGACCAATTTCCGTGGGGGAAATCAGCCAGTAGACGCCATCGTCCGCTCGCACCAAAAGAGAGGCGAACAGGCACACCATTTCTTTGCGAGCAATCAAGGTGCCGTTGTAATGCCACTTTCCGGCACGGTCGATGCGGATGTCGAGCTCCCCGCAGTAGTTCCGCCCGTCGAGTGGAACGGGCAGACCGAGGGAAGAGAGGTCTGCTTCCTCAGTGGCGAGGTGCTGTTGGTCTTCTGGTATGCGTCTGGCCATAATTTTAATGATGCCTTTGCACTTTAGCTTTTGTGTTCAAACCCCATCATCCCTTCACATATAGGGATAGAACCAATAGGGTCAAAGGAGAATGTAAGTTAGGGCGCTAAATTAATGTGCTTTTGCATGGCCTTAGTCTTGGTTCAAGTCTGCGGTATGGCGGAACCATTCAACCAGAAAATCGACAAATGCCCGCACCTTGGGGGAGAGGTTGCGGTTGGAGGGATACACCGCATAAACACTGAGGGGATCGTCGTTGTAGGTCTCCAGCGCAGACTCTAGCTTGCCTTGATGCAATGCCCGCCGGACGATGAAGGATGGGCCATAAAATATGCCCACGCCCTGTACCGCCGCGGACCTGATCACAATATCGTTATTGGTGGTAAAATTCCCGCCGATCTTGACGCTTAAGCGTTTGGTGCCATCTTTGAAAACCCATTCGCCGGGCGTGCTGAGATAGGCGTAAACGACACCTTTGTGGTTTTTCAACTCACTGGGATGATTTGGTTTTCCATGTTTCGCCCAATAGGCAGGCGACGCGCAAAGAACCATTTCGACCGGGGCGATGCGCCGGGCGATGAGAGTGGAATCCTGTAACCGGGAAATGCGGATCGCCGCATCGAAGCCGTCGTCCACCAAATTGACCAAGCGGTCTGAAAATTCGATGTTCATGTGGATCAGCGGATAGCGTTCGCTGAACGCAGCCAGGGCTTCGGAAAGGTGCATCGCGCCAAAGGTGTGCGGCGCACTGATGCGCAATTGACCTCGGGGCTCGGCGCTTAGAGGGGAGACGGCATCCTCGGCTTCTTCGAGATTGTCGAGGATGCGCCGCACGTAGTCCAGATAGATCCGGCCCTCGTCGGACAGGCGTAGTTTGCGTGTGGTGCGGTGAAGCAATCGCACCCGTAAATGGTCCTCTAACGCCGCCACTTGTTTGGAAACAGTCGCTTTGGAAGCGCCCAGTTCCCGTGCCGCCTGAGAAAAGCTGCCTGTATCCACAGTCGCCGCAAAGGCCCGCATGCCGATCAGAATATCCATAATAATAGTATCCAAATTTGAAACAGTATTATTCAAATTGAGATGATTGTCCATAATTTCGTGTGGGCGTACGGTGACGGCATCACCACATCGTCTTAAAATGGAGACATGCAAATGAGCAAGGTTCTGATTGTTTATCACAGTTCATACGGACACATCGAAACTCTGGCCGCAGCCATAGCCGAGGGTGCCGCGAGCGTTGCTGGCACCGAAATCGTCACCAAGCGGGTGCCGGAATTGATGTCGGACGAGGCCCTGTCTACTGCGGGTATGAAAGCCGACCAGTCTGCACCGGTGGTGTCACCGGGTGAATTGGCAGACTACGATGCTATTGTTTTTGGAACGCCCACGCGCTTTGGCAATATGTCGGCCCAGATGCGTAACTTTCTCGACCAGACGGGCGGTTTGTGGATGAAAGGTGCGTTGATCGGCAAGGTTGGCTCGGTGTTCACATCAACCGCCGTCCAACACGCCGGGCAAGAGACGACTATTACCTCTTTTCACATCACCTTGTTGCATCACGGCATGGTGATTGCCGGGGTTCCGTTCTCGACCCCGGAATTGTCCAATCTGGATGAGATCACCGGGGGCAGCCCATATGGTGCGGGCACCATCGCGGGCAGCGACGGCAGCCGCACACCATCCGCCAACGAGCTGGCGATCGCACGGGCGCAAGGTGCCCATGTGGCGGGCATCGCGGCTAAACTTTCAGTCTAATGACACTCGGAACTAAAGGAGAAGTACAATGATTACAGTCACCCCTTTTCAGAAGTTCGGTCACCAAGATCACGGCTGGCTGAACGCCTGCCATCACTTTAGCTTCGCCAGCTACCACGACCCACAACGTATGGGGTTCGGGCCGTTGAGGGTGTGGAATGACGATCACATCAAGGCCGGCACGGGCTTCCCCCAGCACGGTCATCAGGACATGGAAATCATCACCTATGTACGCCGTGGCGCGGTCAGTCATGAGGACAATCTTGGCAACAAGGGGAGAACCGAAGCGGGCCAGGTGCAGGTGATGAGCGCGGGCACCGGCATCCGCCATGCCGAATTCAATCTGGACGATGATGATCTGGATTTGTTTCAGATTTGGCTGGTTCCGGACGAGGTTGGGTATCCGCCGCGTTGGGACACTCGCACGTTCGATCGCGATCAGGTCAGCGACGGCTTTGTTACCCTGGTGTCGGGCCGTTATGATCGTGAAGACCAAGATGCGCCATTCATCCATCAGGATGCGGCTTTTGTGGCGGCGGTCATAGGTGAAGGCGAGAGCGTCGCGTACACGCTCGATCCCGGACGGCGCGCCTATCTGGTCCCGGCACGGGGCGAGGTCGAGGTGAACGGTGTTCCTGTGCCCGAGCGTGGCTCTGCTGAAATTTCGGCGTTGACTGAATTGACGGTCAAGGCGTTGAAAGGGGCTGAAGTGGTGATGCTCGATCTGCCGCCTGAGTGACGCCGCATCACAATTTTCAAACCATTCATGTGTCGGATTTGCTAGGATGGAAGAAGGCTTCTTACAGATGGAGGACGAGCGGATGATCAGAATGGATGGGGAATACCGATGAAGGCAGAAGTGAAATGGTTGGGCGGACGCGCGTTTGAAGGCACGCCCGATAGTGGGCATCGTGTAATCATGGATAGCTCTGCCGACTTCGGTGGGCAAGACCAGGGCATTCGACCCATGGAAATGTTGTTGGTGGGCATGGGGGGGTGCACCTCTATCGACGTGATGAACATCTTGGAAAAATCACGTCAAGACGTGACGGGGTGTGTTGCGGAAATCGCGGCCGAACGGGCCGAGACGGAGCCCAAGGTGTTCGTGCGTATGCATGTGCATTTCAAAGTCACGGGCCGCAACCTTGACCCTACACGCATTGCGCGGGCAATTGAATTGTCGGCGGAGAAATACTGCTCCGCTTCCATCATGCTGGGCAAAACGGCGGAGATTACACATGACTTTGAAATCATCGAGGCGGACTAGCACGGCGTGGCTTGTTGTCGCGGTTGGCACGATAGCGGTGCTGCTTTCAGGGTGCACATCGCCCGGGCCGACCGACAATCCCATCGTTCGTAAATTCAGCTGGTACTCCTATCTTGAAGGTGGTGACATCCGCGCCACCTGCGGCCCCACGGCTGCCAATCAATACCGGATGGTTTACAATGGGGTGTTCACCGAACAGGTACGAACCTATGACATTAGCGCCGATGGTCGACTGGATGTGGGCGTGATCGAACCAGCGCATCTGGACCACCTCAGCGTGTCCTCTTTGGGTGACTTGCTCAACCCGTGGCGTGCCAAAACGGCAAACCGTATGGTGAGTTCCGCACAACTCGACGATATCGCGAACGCCCTGCAACACGACGGGGCCTTCGGTGCGCCTGCGGTGGGCACGGAATTGTCTTCACGCGGCTTCTACTGGACCATCGCCGCCTGCCACCAGGGCCAGTATCACTTTACCGCCCTGGCATGGCCATCACCCGCCTGGGACAGTGCGACATTCCCAGACGTGCTGCTGGCTCTTGACCCGTCTGCGATTGCGGTTAACCCGCCGCGCGATACCGGCCCTTTGCGCACCACGGCGCGCCGTTCACGGGGGAACTTCGCAAATGAGTTCCACACCAAGGTAGGCACAAACGGTCTGGCGGGGTTTACGCCTATTTTGCCCTAGTGCTCAAACATGTCCTTGGCACTGACAGAGATTGCGGAGTGGCGAGGGGGGCGCTAAAGTAAGGAAAAGAAACGAGAAACCACCTGGTAAAGGGGCTATCTAGATGCCTTATGTGATGCGCAACGCCGAAGGGCGAATTATCGCAGTGCTGAGCGAAGAGGTTGAAGGCAGCGATATGGTCGGGTCCAATGACCCCGAACTTGGCCGCTTCCTTGCTGCAGACAGCCCCGAACAGCGCGCTCAACGCGAATTGATGGAATCGGATCTCGGTCTCATCCGCGTCATCGAAGATTTGATCAACGTGCTGATCGAACGTGGCGTGATTATGTTCAATGATTTCCCCGAACCTGTGCAGCGCAAGTTGTTGGCGCGCAGTGGGTTGCGTAAGGAATTTTCCTACGTCGATGACCTGTTCAATGCCGATGACAACCAGTTCTTGCCGCCGCCCGATGAAGACGGCGAGGGGTTCCTGTAGGGCGGCTTTCGCTTTCGCTTCATGACTCTTCGGTGGTCGGTCGATTTGGTTCCAGCTAAAAAAACGGGGGCTCAAATGTGAGCCCCCGTTTTTATATTCTGCAGCCTGTTCCTATTCGGCGGGCGGGGTCCAGCGCAACACCGGCTTGCGTGCGGCAGCCGTTTCATCCAACCGACGACGCGGGGTCAGCATCGGTGCATCCTTGAACGATTGCGCGTCGCCCGATTGGGCACGCTCGTTCAGGCCGCGCAGGGTCTCAATGTAAAGATCCAATGTTTCCTTGGATTCAGATTCCGTCGGCTCCATCAACAGAGCACCGTGCACCACCAGTGGGAAGTACATGGTCATGGGGTGGAAACCTTCGTCGATCATCGCCTTGGCAAAGTCCAGCGTGGTGACACCGGTGTCTTTGAGGAAGTGATCGTCGAACAGAACCTCGTGCATGCACATGCCATCGAACGACACGCTCATGACGTCCTGCAACTTGGCGCGCAGGTAGTTGGCGTTGAGTACGGCATCGGTGGAGGATTGACGCAGGCCGTCCGCGCCGTGGCTCATCATGAACGCCAAGGCGCGAATGAACACACCCATCTGGCCGTGATAGCCCTTCAGGCGGCCAAACGGCTTGGCATCGGACGCTGCCTTGTGTTCGACCATTTTGAACCCGTCTGCACCGTGGATGACATATGGCACCGGGGCGAACGGGGCCAGGGCATCGGACAACACCACCGGACCGGCACCCGGACCGCCGCCACCGTGTGGGGTCGAGAACGTTTTGTGCAGGTTCAGGTGCATGCAATCAATGCCCAGATCACCCGGACGCACGCGTCCGACGATGGCGTTGAAGTTCGCGCCGTCGCAATAGAAGTACCCACCGGCGTCGTGAATGGCGTCAGCAATTTCGATGACGTCGTTTTCAAACAAGCCGCAGGTGTTGGGGTTGGTGAGCATGATGCCCGCAACGTCTGGCCCCAGTTTGGCTTTGAACGCTTCGATGTCCACGCGCCCGCGATCGGTGGCGGGAATGGAATCAACTGTGAAGCCGCACGCTGCCGCCGTGGCGGGGTTGGTGCCGTGTGCACTTTCGGGAACCAGAACGCGCTTGCGGGTGTCCGCTTCGCCGCGGTCTTCAAGGGCGGCCTTAATAGCCATCATGCCGCACAGTTCACCGTGTGCGCCTGCTGCCGGGCTCATAGCAACGGCGGGCATGCCGCACAGGGTCTTGATCCAGGTTGCCAGCGTATCGATCAGTTCGAGCGCGCCTTGCGTGGTGCTGGTCGGCTGCATCGGGTGCAGATCGCCCAGGCCCTTCATGCGCGCAACTTTTTCATTGATGCGCGGATTGTGCTTCATAGTGCACGAACCCAGTGGGTAGAAACCGGAATCGATGCCGTAGTTTTTCTGGCTGAGACGCGTGTAGTGGCGCACCACCTGCGGCTCGCTGAGGCCGGGCAGTCCCACCGCATCTTTGCGGCGCATGCTGCCCAGACGACTGTCGGAAACGGCAACGTCGGGTAGGTCAACGCCGGTACGGCCGTCTTCACCCATTTCGAAAATCAACGGTTCTGCAAAGTCGAGACCCTTGGAGCCGCTGATGGTTTTGTGTGCGGTGGCTTGTGAGCCACCGACGGGGACGTTCGAACGCCCTTGAGACATGTCAGCCATTAGAGGATCTCCCCAAGCGCTTGAGTGAGCGCGTCCATATCGGCGTCAGAGTTGGTTTCCGTCACCGTGACCAACAGAAAGTTTTTCAGATCGTCGCGTTCCGGCAACAACCGCGTGAGCGGCACACCACCCAGGATGCCGCGTTCGGCGAGGGCTTCGACGACCTCTTCGGCGGGCTTGGACAGCTTGACGGTGAATTCGTTGAAGAAACTTTCGTTCATCAATTCGACGCCATCGATGCCGGCCAATTTATCGGCCATCTTGCAGGCACCTGCGTGGTTGAGACGCGCCAGACGGCTGAGACCTTCTTCACCCAGTAAGGAGGCGTGGATGGTGAACGCCAAGGCGCAAAGGCCCGCGTTGGTGCAAATGTTGGATGTCGCTTTTTCACGGCGGATGTGCTGTTCGCGGGTGGACAGCGTCAGCACCCAGCCGCGCTGGCCTTCAACGTCCTGGGTTTCACCCGTGACGCGACCGGGCATCTGGCGTACCAGTTTCGAGGTGGTGGCAAACAGGCCAACGTATGGTCCGCCGTAGCTCAGCGCGTTGCCCAGTGACTGACCTTCGGCAGCGACGATGTCGGCACCTTGGTTGCCTGGGGCCTCCAGCAGGCCCAGCGACACGATTTCCGTCGTCACGGCGACAACCAAGGCCCCCTTGGCATGGGCGGCTTCGGCGATGGGGCGTAGGTCGATGATGCGACCGAATACGTCGGGGCTTTGCACCACCACGCACGAGGTCTTATCGTCGATCAGATCGATGACGCTGGTCGGATCGGCCGGGCTGGTGGGATCGGAATCCGGTTGCACCAGCTCGATGTTGAGCGAATGTGCGCTCGTTTTTGTCACATCGAAATAGTGCGGGTGAAGCCCACCCGCCAAAACGGCGCGGTTGCGACGCGTTGCGCGCACGGCCATTAAGACCGCTTCCGAGGTCGCTGTGGCACCGTCGTACATGGAGGCGTTGGCCACTTCCATGCCGGTCATCATGGCCACTTGGGTTTGGAATTCGTACAGGTACTGCAGCGTGCCTTGGGATACTTCCGGCTGATACGGCGTATAGGCGGTGAGAAATTCACCGCGCTGTATCAGGTAATCCACCGACGATGGGACGTGATGGCGGTAAGCGCCCGCACCGAGAAAACTCGGTGCAGATGCCGGTGATAGGTTCTTCGCCGCGAAATCGGCAAAGGTCCTTTCGACTTCCATCTCGCCCGCAAATCCGGGCAGGTCCACGGGATTTTGCAACAGGGCCCGGGCGGGCACGTCGCAATACATATCCTCGACCGCGTTTGCGCCGATGGCTTTAAGCATCGTTTTGCGGTCTTTTTCGGTGTGCGGCAGATAACGCATCAGCACGAATTCCTTAAATCAGTTGAGGAGGCCCCGGTGAAAAAGACCCGGACGATTAGTCCAGGCTATCCACGTAAGCGGTGTACGCAGTTTCATCCATCAAACCGTCGAGCTCCGACATGTCGGACAGTTTGATTTTGAAGAACCAGCCGTTTCCAGCAGGGTCACCGGACACGGTGGCTGGGTCATCGGCAATGGCGGCGTTGCCTTCGACCACTTCACCGGAAACCGGTGCGTAGACTTCAGAAGCGGCCTTGACGGATTCCACAACGGCAGCTTCGTCACCTTTGGCAACAGAACGGCCGGCTTCGGGGACTTCGACGAAAACCAGATCGCCCAGTTGTTCCAAGGCGTAGGCGGTGACGCCGACGGTGGCGATTTCGCCATCAAGGCTGATCCATTCGTGGTCGTTGGTGTATTTGACGCTCATGATTCTGTTCCCGTTTTCACATCATTTTTAAAGAAAAAGTTGGCTCAGGTTTTGTAGCTTTTGCTGGTGAACGGCATCTTGACGACTTTGGCCGCCAGTGGTTTGCCGCGCACGATCAGATTGACCGGCGTGCCTTCTTGGGCAAATGCGGTTTTTACGTAGCCCATGGTCACCGGGCCGCCGACCGAGGGGCCGAAGCCGCCACTGGTCACGGTACCGATGGTGTTGCCATCCAGGTCTTGAACTTCGGTGCCTTCACGGGCAGGGGCGCGGCCTTCGGGCAGGATGCCGACGCGCAGGCGTTCGGTGCCGTTGGCCAACTGAGCTAAGATCACGTCGGCACCGGGGAAGCCGCCTTCTTCGCGGCGGCGCTTGTTGACCACCCATTTGATGTCGGCCTCGATCGGCGTTGTTTCGGTGGTGATATCATGACCGTAAAGGCACAGCCCCGCTTCTAGACGCAAGCTGTCGCGCGAGCCAAGCCCTGCGGGTTCGACTTCCGGCTGCTCCAGCAGCAACGTGGCGAACGCTTCTGCCTGATTGGATGGGACGGAGATTTCAAAGCCGTCTTCACCAGTATAGCCTGAGCGGGTGACAAAACACATGATGCCGCTGATTTCGACTTCGCGGAAGTTCATGAACTTCATATCCGCCGTTTCGGGGGCCAAACGCGCCAGCACGTCGCCGGCCTTGGGCCCTTGCAGGGCCAAAAGGGCGCGATTTGTGAGAATTTGCAGGTCGGCCTTGCCTTTGGTGCCCGCTTCGATGTGGGCGAAGTCCTGGTCTTTGCACGCGGCGTTGACCACCAGATAGAGGCCGCCCGGAATGCGGGTCGCCATCAGATCATCCAGAATGCCACCTTTGTCGTTGAGCAGCACGGTGTAGCGGGTTTTGCCCTCGGCCATGGACTGATAATCGCCAGGCACCAAGGTTTCAAACGCGGCAATCGCGTCGTCGCCCATCAAAAAGGCCTGGCCCATGTGGGAAACGTCGAACAACGCAGCGCCTTCGCGGGTGTGCAAATGCTCTTTCAGAATGCCTGCGGGGTATTGGACCGGCATGGCGTAACCGGCGAACGGGACCATTTTCGCGCCCAGCGCGCGGTGCAGATTGTCCAACGGTGTGGTGAGTAGATTTTGGTCTTGAGTTTCTTGGCCGCTCATCTCAGGTCTCCTGACAGAATCTGGCAGTCGCCAATCCACAGGGATTCGGCGCTGCCCCACTCTGTCTCGGAACCTGAAAGATTCCCTGGTGAACCCTACGTCTACGGGGGTGCCAAGTTACATCTTCGGTGAGGGGCCGGTTCTTCGGCCGCCTACTTTCCAGAGCCTCGTTGCCATCACGGTCCATTTGCCTGAGAGATTCCGGGGCGGTTGCTCCTTCGGCGCTGGCGGTTATCCGTCTTTATATAACGGACGGGTGCCAGTCTCTCCCGTGGCGGCTTTAGTCGAGGAAACCAGTTTTAATTTTCAGCGGCTCAGTTTGACCGAACCGCCAATCATTCTAAAGCCTCGTCCTGTGAGGTCAATAGAACGGTGACTACGTAGGCGAAGTCGGCGAGCCTTGCAAGCGCTTTCGACGCAAGAAATGCACCCAAATTGGGCTCAGCGATTTTTGCGCTGATAGTCCAGCTCCTCGCGGCTGAGCTGCAGCCCGAGGTAAACCAGATATGACGCCCCGGTCTGCCCGGCTTTCAATGGCAGCACATAGGTATGGGGCACCGGCTTTTGCCACATCACACGCGGAATGCCGTTTACGTAGGGCAGAACCTTTGGGTAGCGGGTTTTGTCCAAGATTTTTTTGTCCGCATCGGTAATGGCAACGAAATACTCAAAATCAGCATTGTCGGTCTGATTGGCCGGTCCACGCGTCGAAACGATGGTTGGGGCGACATAGACAATGAGGTCGCCTGCACCGCTGTCATCGACGTCGTATTCGCAGGCTTGAGCGAAACCGGTGATTTCTTCTTCGTGCAGCACATCGATGATGTCGTGCCCCGAACCGGGTTTGAAGCGGGTCAAATTGGCGGCGTCGGCGACGATCAGAATTTCAGGGCACGGCCCAGGTGCGACTTCATCGCCCGATGCGCATGCGCCCAAGCCAAGCCCCATCAATCCGATGAGTCCGATCAAGGTCGGACGGCATAAAATGGATTTAACGGATCGCTGTGTCGGTGGCTTGGGGTGCTGCATGAGATCGGCCTCAGATGTTTTTGTGTTCACCGTCGCACAGTGCACCTTTTTGGGACGCACGGCAGCCACAAAAATAGATATTGCCCGTTTTATCCGCCTTGTGGGCGATGGGCGAGAATTCCGAACCTTTGTGTTTACCATCGCAAAACGGCTGTTTTTCGCTCTTGCCACAGGTGCAGTAATAGTAGGTTTTGCCTTCTTCGCCTTCGATGACGTAGGGGCCTTTTTTGGTGCAGATCGCGTCGCTCATAAATCGGTACCTTGGTTGGTTTTCAAATTGAATGTTGGAGGCACTCTAATCAAGCGTTGCCTCAGATACAACCCGGTACGGGTTAGGGTGAATTGGCACTCATGGATTTGTACGGTGTGCGGCGCTTTTGTCCGTGAGCGAGGTCATCGTGGCGGCGACCTTACTTAAGGCGCGGGCCCGACCCCAGGGGTTGGTGATGGATTTAGCTTCATCCATCGCCAGACCGAACACGGACCACGCTGCGTCCGTCTCCCGACGCTTGATGCGTTCCTCGGCGATATCGCACAGCATCCATACGCGCGAAAAAGGGCTGATGATGTCGTCCGTGGCCTTGGTGGCTTGATCCTGGGCGCGGGTCGCACCGCTCAGGTCACCGCCCCGACGGCGCTCATCTGCGATGGTCCAAAAAATATGCGCTTTGAGGCGGTCATCCCCAATCAGGTGGGCGGCGTTGATGGCTTCATCCAGCAACATCGGGTCATCACCGATGCTGATGCTGACGTCGTTGAAGGCCAGTGCGATCCGGGAAAAGGCGTAGGCCTTGGCAAAGGGGAACTTGATCTTGGCTGCGGCCTCTTTGGCCTTAGTGAGTGTGGTTTTGGCTTGATTAAAAAGGCCGGCACCAGCCTGATAAGAGGCGATGCGCGCCAAAACCAGGGCGCGATAACGCACCGCTTCGATGCTGTCTGCGGTCACCAGGGCCGCGTCGGCTTCTCCGGCTTGAGCCAGACCCGTGGCGGCAGCGACCAAAACGGGAATGTCGCTGGCCCCGTTGATAACCGATTTGAGAATGGTTAATGCGCGCTGTGCCATGCCGCTTTCGGCGTAGGCTGCAGCGATGTGGCGACGTGCTTTGTTGAGGTTTTCTTCGTCCGTTATGAGCTTGAGTTGCTGCTCGGCAGTTTTAATGTGGGCGATGGCCGGATCCTCATACCCGGCTTTATGTAAAATCACGGCAATGCGGGTGCGAAACGAAATTTGTGTCAACACTGAGTCAATGCGCGACAGATAGGGGTCAAGGTGTTTCGCCGTTTCGGCGGCATTGAAATTTGGATCTTCCCGGCTTTGGATTTCGGCAATCGCGACGTAGGCCTCAACTTGCTGCACGGGGTCTGGAATGATGTCTACGGCCGCAAGCGCGTCATCTATCTCGCCGATTTCGGCACGGGCTTTGGCAATGTCGCGCAAGGCCACCATGATCAAGCGGGGATCGTGGATGCGCCGCGTGGTGATGGCGGCATCCTGGGCCAAACCCGCACGGGCTTGAGCGGAGAGGATTTCACCGAGTGCCCAATCACGCATTTCCGGTTTGTCGATGTCGCGTGCACTCGTAGCGGCTTCAAGCAACAGGCACCGAGGTTCAGGACTGGCCATGCAGGCTTTACTGTCTGCGGGGGTGCCCTGTTGCGCGGCGATGCTGCCCTCGATTAGATTTCGGGTTTGCGGGTTCGCCAACAGCGCTTTGCGGGCGGCATTGGTTGATTTGCGCCGCGACTGCTCCAACCGGTTCAGAAGCTTGCTGACTTGACCGCCGGTTTCAATATCCCGAGCCAGTTGTTCCGTGGCTTTGCCGTCGGGCTTCATATCGGCACTTTTCTGATAGGCCTTGATGGCTGCCTTGGTTTGCGGACCATACCGTCCATCAAGGGGGCCAAGGTAAAAGCCTTGGTTGGTAAGCCCATCTTGGATGCGCCGCACCAGGTTTGTTGCCGCCGCTGGGCGGGGTGGCTCCAGATCATCCGGTCCTGCACCGGCGGCGGTCTCAAACGTGGCGAGGTTTTCGTAATAGGCATCGGAGCCTGGCGCGGTGCGCGCAGAACCAGCTGCCGCCCAAGCCGGTAGGGCAGCAAAGTGTAGTGCAAGAGCAGCGAGCACGATCAGTGGCCCTTGTGGGCGCATCTTATTTCCTTAGTCTTCGGGCCGCGCGGCCATATTATCGCATTGCAAGGGTCTGTCCACCAAGGCGTCCATGTGATTTTATGTGGGCGTGCGATTCGAAACTGTACTGTGTAAATTAAGGACCTTCCCAGCATGGCTGTGTATACGGAAATTTCCGACGACGATCTAAGAGCCTTTGTGGCTGGGTACGCCATAGGCGAGGTGCTGTCGTGCAAGGGAATTGCAGAAGGCGTTGAAAACTCTAATTTTTTGTTGGTTACGGATCAAGGGCCGTTTATTCTGACGCTTTATGAAAAGCGGGTGGATGCAAACGACTTACCCTTCTTTCTGGGTCTGACGGAACACTTGTCAGCCAACGGCGTGCTGTGTCCAACGCCGGTGCATTCACGAAATGGTGAAGTGTTGCGCGAGCTGAGTGACCGTCCAGCCGCCATCGTAACATTCCTGACGGGCATGTGGCCGCGGCGAATCCAAAATCATCATTGTTCCGAATTGGGCCGTGCCATGGCCGAGCTGCATGTGGTCGGTGCGGACTTTAAACTGACCCGTCCCAACGCGCTGAGTGTCGCCAGTTGGCGACCGCTGCTGGAGACGTGCGCGGGGCGTGGAGAAGAGGTTCTGCCTGGCATCACCGCCAAGCTGAACGTCGAACTTGATGAGTTGGAGGCCCAGTGGCCCACCGACCTACCCGCAGGCGTAATTCACGCGGACTTGTTTCCCGATAACGTATTTTTCCGCGATGAGCAGTTGAGTGGCCTGATCGATTTCTATTTTGCCTGCAATGACCAGTTCGCCTTTGATCTGGCAATCTGTCTCAACGCATGGTGTTTTGAGCGTGACGGCGACTTCAACATCACCAAGGCGCGCAAAATGCTGCGGGGCTATCGCAAGGTGCGCGATTTGACCGATGCGGAAATGCAGGCGTTGCCGTTGTTGGCGCGGGGTGCGGCTATGCGTTTTTTACTCACGCGACTATATGATTGGTTAAATACGCCATCAAACGCCATGGTGACGCCGAAAGACCCGCTGGAATATTTCAACAAGTTGCGCTTCCACAAGGCCGTCACCGGCCCCGGCGCTTACGGACTGGACTAAAAACATGCCTGATGATGTCGTTGATATTTATACGGATGGAGCCTGTAGCGGCAATCCCGGTCCTGGCGGATGGGGGGTGGTGATGCGTTGGAAAGGCACGGAAAAGGAATTTTCCGGGTCCGAGCCGGAAACCACCAACAACCGTATGGAGCTAATGGCGGCGATCATCGGGCTTGAAACGCTCACGCGCGGGATGGCGGTGCGCATTCACACCGACAGCACTTACGTCAAAGACGGCATCAGCAAATGGATTCACGGCTGGAAAAAGAACGGCTGGAAAACCGCTGCGCGCAAGCCGGTGAAAAATCAGGATCTATGGATTCGTCTCGATGCGGCCCTAAGCGGGCATAAGAGCGAATGGCACTGGGTCAAGGGACACTCCGGCCACCCGGAAAACGAACGCTGCGACGAGCTGGCGCGCTTGGCCATCACGCAAATGAAAGATGCGCAGGTGCTCTGAAACGCAAGCAACGTGCACGTACAAACGGGACCCCAATGGGTCCCATTTGTGTTGAAAGATAGTCGGTGCCTTTTGTTAGCGTCGTGCGCCACCACCGCCGCCACCGCCGCCACCCGAAGCGCTACCCCTGGGCATAGCTGAACCACCACCGCCCCAACTGCCACTGGATCTATGGCTTGAGTTTGAGCCGAACGTTCCGCTGTTACCTCCGCGCGAGGTGTTGGGGGGGTGACCGCCCACGCTGGTTTTAAAGCGTTGTTGGGTCTGAATTTTCTGAGTGTTTTGGGTTCTTTTTTGAATTCGATTCTGCGCCTTGGTTTGTGCCTGGTTCACGATGCCTTGACGGGCGTAATCGCTGTTGGCGCTCTGCATCTGGTTGCGGATTTGGCGCTGTTCCTGCGTTGTCAGTTGGTTGCGGTATGCTAGGGGCAATTCTCGGTTGAGCATTTCCTGGCTGCGAACGCGGTCCTGAATTTCGGCACGCACCTTGTTACGGGCCCCATCGCTTTCAGCATTGCGGTAACGGTTTTGCAGCTCGGTGCGTTCTTGCGCGGACAGCACTTTCATTGTCGGTGCGGGTGCTGCCGTTTGTGCCACGGCTGACGTTGCGTGTAATAAAATGGCGACGCTGACGGCAGTGAGAAGTGCTTTCATGGCGGAGGACCTTTTTAGGGTTCGTCTGTCGGAGTTGCGAGTGCAATAGCACAGCATCATAATACAAGACAAGGCTGTGTTTTCTTGCCGCTAAGCCTGTGACGAGCTGACGAAAAAGCGGGGCCTTGTTGTTGCGGCCCCGCTTATATTCGAAACATTTGGAGTGCTTAGAGCTTCGAAAGTTGAGCTTCGGCGCTGGATACTTCAAATTCACCAGGGCGCTCGACATCGATGGACTGCACGGTGCCGTCTTTGACAACCATGGCAAAGCGAGCACAGCGCAGGCCATAACCCTTGGCGTTCATGTCGATTTCGAGGCCCATTTTTTTTGTTAGCTCTGCAGTGCCATCGGCAATCATGCGTACCTTTCCGGCCACGTCCTGATCCTTGCTCCACGCCCCCATGACGAAGGCATCATTGACGGCAAAACACACAATTTCATCGATGCCCTTAGCTTTGAACTGGTCAGCCAAGTTCGCAAAGCCAGGTAAGTGTTGAGCAGAGCAGGTGGGTGTGAAGGCGCCTGGAAGGCCGAACATGATGATGGTTTTGCCAGCGAACAATTCAGCGCTGCTGAGGGGGCCGGGACCGCTTGCGCCCAATTCAAAAAGTGTGGCGGCTGGAATTTTGTCGCCGGCGCAGATGCTCATGTCGTGTTCTCCCATTGGAATGTTTTAGCTTATCGGAACGATGCTAAATTGGGCATAGATGCGCCAGATTGCAACGTCGCAATACGAAAAATTTATGGTTTGGTACTCAGCGCCATCGCCCCGCCGCTGGCCGTGTCGAGGGCGCTTAAAACTGCAGATTGTGTGAGCAACTCGGGAAGCGCGATGCCGTTCGGCGCGCCGGGGCCATAAACGGCATTGAAGGGAATACCGTAGCGTCCGAACGAGGCAAGGTAGCGCGTAATCGCGGGGTCGGGGCGGGTCCAATCGGCTTGCATGGCCGTGATTCCGGTGCTGCTGAGGCGCTGGTACACCCCTCCCTTGCCAATCACCAGGGCTTTGTTGACTTGGCAGGTGATGCACCATTTCGCGGTGACATCAACGAACACAACTTGACCGGCGGCGACGTGTTCGTGGACGCTGTCTAGGTCGAACGTCTGCCACAGGCCGTCGAGTTTGACGCTTGCAGCATTGTTTTCAGGCCCATTGGCGATCCGGTCGGGGACGGCGAAGGCGAGCACGGACAAAATTGCAACCGCCACCCAATCCAGGCGACCGTACTTTCTGTGCAGGCGCTTGTGTACGTAGAGCATCAACGCCACCACGACCATGATTGCGCCGATCATCATCGCGGCAATTTCGCTGACTTGGATAGCCAGAATGCTCACCAGCCAGATGCCGGTGGCAGCCAAGGCGAAGCCAAGGACGCGGCGCAATATCACCATCCACCGACCAGGCTTGGGCATCTTGGTGGCGAACGTGGGGCGCAACGCCACCAACAGGTAAGGCAGCGCCAAGCCGATGCCGAGCGCGGCGAAAATACCAAGAATTTCGACGGTGCCGCGCGCCAGGGCAAAACCCACGGCGGTGCCGAGGAACGGTGCCGAACAGGGGGTGGCCAGTAACGTTGCCAGCGCACCGGTCATGAAATGGCCGCCTAGGCCATGTTCATGGGTGGTGGTTTCGCCAATCTCATTGACGCTTTTGGGTAAATGGACTTCGAAAAAACCCCACAAATTGCACGCAAACAGTGTCACCACCAAGGCCATGGCGACCAGGAACCAGGGCTGTTGGAATTGAATCCCCCAGCCGATAGATAGTCCGGCGCTTTTGAGCACGATGAGCACTGCCGCCAGCACCAGGAACGAAGAAACAATGCCTGCTGCACTGGCAAGGAAGCTGAGCCGCACGGTGCGCGTGTCACTGCCGCCATGACCGACAACGCCGAGCAGCTTAATAGACAGCACCGGCAATACACATGGCATCAAGTTCAGGATCATTCCACCGAGAACCGCAAGTGCCAACATGACGAAGATGGACGGGCTCGCGATCATCGGCTGCACCTGAGCGGCGGCAAGGGTCGCTTCTGTGGCTGGAACGGCAGTCGCGATAAATTCCGCCCCGCGCGTGGTGTCGGCAAGGGTGATGGTCAATTGCGTTTGGTTCATGGGAGCCTTGAGGGCCTTGAGACCTTCAAACCCGACTTCGATGAGGGCGGCGTCACCGCTCGCACTGAGCGATACCTTTGGCTTGGCGAAGGCCATTTCTGCCGGACCTTCGATGAACGCATCGGGGGCTTGGAAGGGGCTGGCAGAATGGGCGTTTAGGTAGAGCGTGCCGCGGTCACCGTCCCCAATGGGGTTGACTTGAAATTGAACAGTTCCGATGCTCAGGCCCTGCACGTCACCCACAACCGGCACCAGACTTTGAAAACGATTGATCAAGTGGGCTTCGGCTGACGGTGTGGCGGGCCCGGGTGGCAGGGAAAACTCAATGTTGGCGTCGTGGGGTACGCAAATTTCGGCGCAGGCCAGATAGCTGATTTGAGTCTTGAGCTTTAGCGCTTCGCCGGGGTGCTCCAGATTGATGGTCAGCGGCAGCACAACTTCGTTCGTGTAGCCCAGGGTCTCGAAACCGAGAATTGAAAAGCGTTCCGGCAGAGGCCAATGGATACGCGCGTCCTTGACGTTGGATGATCCGTCCCATTCCACCGAAGGCGGGTAACCCGCGTCGCCGGGGCTGCGCCAATAGATTTTCCAGTGGTCTTGAAGTTTGAAGTGTAGCCCCAGTGTGATGCTGGACGGGGCCCCCGCCGCGGGTTCGCCCGTGGCATCGGTCTGGCTGATGATGCGCAGGGCGGTATTGTCTGTTTTTGCCCAAGGGCTAGATGCCGCCTGAGCGGCGGTCGACAACAGGCCGATCGCCGACAAAAGGACGCTCAGAATGGAAAGGGTGCGCAGCATATTTTTCATGGCCTCGGAGTTTATCGATATTTGGGCAAAGGTTAAGTCCTGATCGTGGCTGCTTTGAGGCACCTCACGCGATTGTGACCTATATAGAGCTTATTACATGGGGTGGTTTTGTGAATAAAGACACATATGTCATACTCTAGATATTCAGACTTTTTGGCCCAAGCGGGTGAGCTTATGACCATTCAAACTTCAGACAGCCCTTATTTTGCGGGCCACTTGCTCGTCGCTATGCCGGGCATGCCTGATCAGCGCTTTGCCAAGGCGGTGATCTATGTGTGCGCCCACACGGATGAAGGGGCGATGGGCTTGGTCATCAACCGGCCGATGCGTGATATTTCCTTTCCCGATCTGTTGGCGCAACTCAATTTGGTGCAAACCGAACCAAGTGCCGTCGTGCCAATTCAATTCGGCGGGCCGGTGGAGCAGGGGCGTGGGTTTGTGCTGCACAGTCCCGATTATATGCATGAGGCAACCCTGGTGGTTGACGGCGGTGTGGCGCTGACGGGTACGCTGGACATCCTTCAGGCCATTGCCGAAGGACATGGGCCGAAAGAGTGCCTGCTGGCGCTTGGTTATGCGGGTTGGGGGCCAGGGCAATTGGACAATGAAATCCTGGAGAACGGCTGGCTGACGGTTGAGGCCGACCCGGAAATTGTTTTCAAAGTCGACCTCGAACAAAAATGGCAAAGCGCGTTGACCAAACTCGGCATCGACTTGAGCCTGCTTTCCGAAGAAGCCGGTCACGCCTGACGAACGCTTGACGGCTCAGATGAGCCGGGCCTGGATTTTGGCAAAATCTTCAACCTGAGAAATCGGACCAAGAGCGGCGATGGTCGGTGTGCCGGTGAAAATCCGCGCTGCAACGCGCTTGATGGCGGCTTCGTCCACGGCCTCAATTTCCGCGACTGATTCTTCGGCAGGGATAACGCGGCCGAAAATCATTGATTGGCGGGCGAGTTGTTCAGCCCTGGATGAAGTGCTTTCCAGGCTCATTAATACTGACGATTTCAGCTGTGCTTTAGCGCGTTTGAGTTCATCGGCACCAATGTTCTGATCCAGTTTTCCGATTTCATCGCACACGACGGGAATCAGTTCTTTGACGTCCTTTTCCCCGGTTCCGGCATAGATGCCGAACGCCCCGCCATCGGCATAGGCGGTGATGAAGGAATAAACCGAATAGACCAAGCCGCGCTTTTCGCGCACTTCCTGAAACAAGCGCGATGACATGCCGCCGCCAAACAACATCGATAGCACCGACGCGGCGTAGAAGTCGTCATCGTGGTAGCTAAAGCTTTCGAAGCCCATCAACAACTGAACTTGTTCGATGTCGCGGCTTTCGCGAATGTCGCCACCCACATACTTGGCGGGTTTTTGCGTGTCGCCAATGCTTTTGGCCGCACTTTGTGGGAAATGTTCGTTGGCCATATCAACCAATTGGTCGTGTTGGAAGTTCCCGGCTGCCGACAAAACCATGCCGCTGGGACGGTAGTGGTCGGTCATATAGCCCAAGATATCGCTGCGCGGCATTTGACCGACGCCGTCAAGCGTGCCCAGAACCGGGCGGCCTAACGGTTGATCGGGGTAACAGGCTTCTTGGAACATATCGAACACCACATCGTCGGGGGTGTCTTGGGCTTGGTTGATTTCTTGCAAAATCACGCCGCGCTCGCGTTCCAACTCTTCATCGTCGAGCACCGCGTTTTGTACCAAATCGGCCACCATATCAACGGCGAGGCCTAAGTCTTCTTTGAGGACCTTGGCGTAATAAGCGGTGTTTTCGCGTGATGTGTAGGCATTGATGTGCCCACCAACGTCTTCGATTTCTTCGGCGATGGCTTGGGCGGAACGCTTGCGCGTGCCCTTGAACGTCATGTGTTCCAACATATGGGATACACCGTTGACTTTCTGCGCCTCGAAACGCGCTCCGGCATCGATCCACACGCCGGCGGATGCTGTTTCAACGTTCGGCATCTCGTCAGAGATGATACGTAACCCATTGTCGAGGGTCGTGATGCGCACAGATTCGGTCAAAGTTTATGGCGCTCCTTGAGCGTTGTTTCGATGTAGCCCTTGATGGCGTCAAAGCTGCCGGGCAGTTCGGTGTATTTCTCGTCCCGTTCATATAGGTCGGAAAGATGCGATGGCAACTCGGGATGTACACCGGATGCCGCTTTTACCGCATCAGGGAACTTGGCCGGGTGCGCAGTGGCCAAGATCACCATGGGGACGCTTTTGTCCCAGCGCCGTGCACGGGCCGCGCCGACGCCGATGGCTGAATGAGTATCGAGCAGGTATCCGCTTTCCTTATGCACGTCGCTGATCACCTGGGCCGTGTCCGTATCGTCAAAGCGGTCGCCATCCATAACCTTTTTGAGACGGTCCATGAACGCATCCGTGACGGAAAAGTGCCCGGTTTCTTTGAATTCCTGCATGGCATCGTTGAGCGCGCTGCTGTCGCGGCCCAATAGTTCGAACATGAAGCGTTCAAAGTTGGATGAAATCTGAATGTCCATGGATGGGCTGGTGGTTGCAAACACGCCCTTGGATTCCATGCGGCCCGTTTCAATAAAGCGGATCAGGATGTCGTTGGCGTTGGAGCCAATGATGAACTGGCTGATTGGCAGGCCCATCTGTTTCGCCGCAAAGCCCGCAAACACGTTGCCGAAGTTTCCGGTTGGTACGGAAAACGCCACCGATGTGTCAGGTGCCCCGGCGCGCAGGGCAGCCCAGAAATAATAAACCACCTGGGCCATGATACGCGCCCAGTTGATGGAGTTGACCGCCGAAAGGTTGATCTCATCGCGGAACGCTTCATCGGCGAACAGCGCCTTGACAGTGTTTTGACAGTCGTCGAAATTACCCGCCAGGGCGATGTTGTGCACGTTGTCGGACAGCACCGTGGTCATCTGGCGGCGCTGGACTTCGGAAACCTTGCCGCTGGGGTGCAGGATGAAAATTTCGATGTTGTCGCGGTCGCGGCACGCTTCGATGGCGGCTGACCCGGTGTCGCCGGACGTTGCGCCGACGATGGTCAGTTTGGTGCCGCGTTTGGTCAGGACATGGTCGAACATGCGCCCCAAAAACTGTAGGGCGTAGTCCTTGAACGCCAGTGTGGGGCCGTGGAACAGCTCCAGCACGTATTCGTTTTCGCCAAGCTTGACCAACGGGGCGACGTCGTCGCCTTCGAACGCGCCGTAGGTGTCTTTGACGATCCGGGTCAGGTCTTCGCGGCTGACGACGTCTTCGACGAACGGCAGCATCACTCTGACGGCCAGATCAACGTAGCTGAGGCCCTTCATTTCCGCCAAATCGGCAGCAGAAAACTGCGGCCAGGTTTCAGGCAGGTAGAGCCCCCCATCGCGGGCCAGGCCCGTCAGCAGGACGTCGTCAAAGGCGAGAGCAGGGGCGTTTCCCCGGGTACTGATGTACTTCACGGTGCATATCCGATGGAAATTACAAAAAAATAGCTCCCTTTCTTAGAGACAGCGGACCAAAATAGCAATCCACAAGCGTGCAAAACCGCAGGTTTCATGTAGGTTTCATACTTGAGTTTGAGAGGGGGGGAGCATGACACTGGGCTTCATTACGTGGTTGTTGGTGTTTCAATTGTTGGGAGAGGTCATTTCCAAGGGACTCGATCTGCCCCTGCCGGGTCCGGTCGTGGGCATGGCGTTGTTGTTTTTGGGCCTGGTTTTCCGTGGTGAATTGCCTGACGGCCTGAAAGACACCGCAGGGGGATTGCTGAAACACCTGTCGTTGCTGTTCGTGCCCGCAGGTGTGGGCGTGATGATGCACCTGCATTTGCTCAAGGACGAATGGCAGCCCATCAGTGCCGCTTTGGTGGTCAGCACCGTGCTGACGATCGCGGTGAGTGCACTGGTGATGGTCGGGTTGAGCAAACTTTTCGGGAGCGATCCGAAGGGCGGAGACATGACCGATGGATGATGGCCTGTATCAAATCTGGGTATATCTTTCGACCACGCCGTTACTGGGCCTTACGGTGACGCTGGTCGCCTATCAGACGGGCATGTGGATTTACACCCGCGCCGGATTGCATCCGTTGCTCAATCCGGTGCTGATTGCGGTGGTTCTGCTGGTCGGGTTGTTGATGGTGACGGGTACCGAATACCGCACCTATTTTGATGGCGCACAGTTTGTCCATTTCATGCTTGGCCCGGCGACGGTGGCACTGGCAGTGCCACTTTATCAACAATTTCAAAAAGTCAGACGCTCGTTCGCCCTGATTTTGGTGGCGGTCCTCAGCGGGTCGGCGACGGCGGCGTTGAGCGCCATCGGTGTCGCCTGGGCATTGGGGGCGTCACGCGAAACACTGTTGTCCTTGGCGCCCAAGTCGGTCACCGCACCAATCGCCATGGGCATTGCCGAAGCCACCGGCGGTGTGCCCTCGCTGACAGCCGTGTTGGTCATTTTGACCGGCATCCTCGGGGCAGTGCTGGGCACCTGGACCCTGAATGCGTTGCGGATTAAGGATTGGCGCGCCCGTGGATTGGCGATGGGAACCGCCAGCCACGGCATCGGCACTGCGCGCGCCTTGCAGGTTAACGAGGTCGCGGGCGCGTTCGCCAGCCTCGCCATGGGGCTTAACGGCTTGGCAACGGCCATATTGTTGCCGCTGATTTTGGGCCTGATTTTTTAGTGGACGACTTGGTTTCGGCCTTCGCGCTTGGCACGGTAGAGCTTTTTGTCGGCGTAATTCAGTAAGGAAGTTTCGCTGTCCGTCAGCTGGTCGGGATACACCGCGACGCCCGCGCTGATGTTGACGCTGATCCGCTGATCACCATCTTCGACGACGGTTTCTTCGATGGTGTGGCGGATGCGTTCGGCAATTTCGTGCGCATTTTGTGCCGTTGCACCGGGCAAAATCGCACAAAATTCTTCGCCGCCATAACGCACCAAAATGTCGTCGCCGCGCAAGGTACGCTGCCCCGCGTTGCACACTGCAACGATGACGCGGTCGCCGACAAGATGGCCATAGGTGTCGTTGACCTTTTTGAAGTGGTCAATATCGAACATGATAACAGCCAAATTCCCCTTGTTGCGCACGGCGCGGCTGAATTCTTCGTGCAGACGCTTCATGCCAAAGCGGCGGTTGTATGCACCGGATAAGGGGTCCAGGGCGGCAACCCGCTGCAGTTGTCGGTGCGCCAACGCGTTCTGGATCGCAAGGGCCAGGCCTTGGCGAAACAGACGAGCCAGACGGAGGTCGCCCTTTTTGAAGCCGGCCGACGAAACCAGAACCATGGCAGCAATCGGAATGTCGTTGAAGGCCACGGGAATGACGCAAATTTCGCGGGGGACGAAATCGGAAACGATGCCATCGATGACCAGATCCTGCGGTGTTTCAAAGCGCACTTCGACGCCATCGCGAAACAGATGGCGAACCTGATCACTTGCCATAACGTTGCTTGGTTTCTTTATGCCTCGCGACGCCGCGATTTCCAGCTCGCCAGAGGCCTCAACGACGATCGCGCCTGCCTGTGCCGAGGTCTGAGACAGGATTTGCGTTAATGCCTTTTCGGTGAGCTCTTCAAAATCGAGGGTGCTCGATAAGGCTTGTGTGAAATTCACAACCGACTGCTCAACATGGCGCGACACGGAGAATGCTTCCAGCAACTGATTGAAAGCAATTGCGCTTTCACCGATTTCGTCTTCGGATTCTACCGCGACGGCGCACTCTTCCATGTTGCATCCGCTCCAGTCGCCGGTGTAGGTCGCTTGTTGAATTTGCGCGCCGATCAGGCCCATCTTTTGCGACAGGTATCTCAGGCGGGGGCGGATAACCCAGTGCGCGATTAGGTAATTGATTGCTCCGACAGATACGCCCGCGCAAATGGTCGCCCCAAAAAATACGGGACTTAAAGCAGTGTTGCTGGGTACGCCCAGGATGAGCATGAAAAATGGAAAAACAATGCCAGCGAGAATGCCGAACATCACCATCCAAATGGCAAGATCAGTCAAAATTTTTCTTGTGATGCGCACTTGAGCTCCCCCGCTCTTGATGTGCCTAACTCCGTGTATGTTATTTTTTATGGATCAAGCCTGCGTGTGTGCGAACAAGACCTGTGTGCAGGCAATGACCTAAATTTGGGGTGCCCCCCCGACTGCGTTGTGTGGTTGCCAGCTAATGATGGCCTGCATGGTTGTGCTACCATAGCGAGTTATATGTGGCGATCCAGAAAAAAATAACTCTGAGCTGTGAATTTAACGTATTTCTCGGTTTTCTTGTGTCAGTGGTTTAAATAGCGTGTTTTAAGATGTGCTTTGAAGTGTTCTGCGTTTAAAGGCTCGCCTGTGGCCTGGGTGACAAGCGTGCGGGGACTGAGTGAGCAGCCTTTGGCGTGTACGTTGTCACGCAGCCAGCCCATCAAGGGCGCAAAATCGCCATGGGCGATGGCGGGCAGTATCTCCGGCTTGTCCGCTTTGGCTTTGGCAAAAAACTGTGCCGCAGTCATCGCGCCCAGCGTGTATGTGGGAAAATAGCCCCACGCACCATCGTACCAGTGAATGTCTTGCAGGCAGCCCTCGCGGTCAGACGGCGGCGTGATGCCAAGAATTCTGTGCAATCCTTCGTTCCACGCCATCGGCAAATCAGCCATTTGCAGATCGCCTTTGATGGCAGCGCGTTCCAACTGAAAGCGTAAAATGACATGAGCGGGGTAAGTGACCTCGTCCGCATCGACGCGGATGAAGCCTTTTTGAACGTGGGTGTACAGGCGGGTGAGGTTGTCGACCTCCCACGCGGGGCCTTGGCCACCAAACGTCTCGCGCAGTAACGGTGCGGCGTATTCGAGGAATTCATGTGAGCGACAGGCCTGCATTTCCACCAGTAATGATTGGCTTTCATGGATGCTCATGCCCCGGTCGCCGCCCACCGGCTGGCCGCGCCAAGCTTTGGGCAAGCCCTGGTCGTACATGGCGTGCCCGGTTTCGTGCAGTACCCCCATCAGGGCCGAGGTGAAATCTGCTTCGTCATAGCGCGTGGTCAGGCGCACGTCGTCGTAAGTACCACCGCAAAAGGGATGATGGCTTTCGTCCAGTCGGCCGTGGTCAAAATCAAAACCCAACGCCGCCATGAAGGTCTGTCCCAAGGCCTTTTGTTTGGCCGCAGGGAAGGGACCTTGCAGAGGCAAAATGGCAGGCCCTGACGCTTGTTGGCACAAAACGTCATCCAGAAAATCAGGCAAAAATGATCCGAGATCGGCAAACACCACGTCGATGTCTTCGGCGCGGCCATCGGGTTCGTATTGGTCCAGCAAGGCGTCATACGGCGATACGCCGAGTTTTTCCGACTTGGCCTGGGCTTCTTGGCGGCTGAGGTTGAGGACCTCTTCCAGGTACGGCAGAACGGATTTGAAGTCGGCATTGGCGCGGGCTTCACGCCATACGGTTTCGCATTTGGCAGACGCGCGGCTGATGGCTTCGACCAGGTCGGTTTCGACGGCGGCACTGTGCACCCACTTGCGGCGCATCTCGGCAATGTTGGCTTGTTGCCATGTGTCGAGATGCTGGTCGGCTTCGGCTCCGTCAAGCAGGTCGGGCAGGGCCGGGTCGGTGATCATACCGTGATGGATGGTTTTCAGCACGGCAAGCTGTTCGGTGCGGCTATCAACGCCGCCAGGGGGCATCATCGCCGACATGTCCCAATGCAGCATGGACAACGCCCCGCCCACGGCATCCATACGGCGAAAGCGGGCTTCCAGGTCCTGGTACGGTGTTTTGATCATGATGCGTCGGGCTTTCTTTAGAACGTGATTGGCATAGGTAGCCATAAAACTTGATCGATCAGCAAAAAGGCGAAAATCAGGGACAGATAGAGGATCGAAAACAAGAATGTCGGTTTGGCGTGGGTGTCGTCTTTGTCTTTTAGCAGCTTCCAGCAGTGGAAAATAAACAAGGCGCCAATCCCTCCCGCACCAGCGGTGTATATTTGTCCCGACATGCCGATGAAACCGGGGATCAACGTCACCGGAACCAGTAATGCGGTATAGATCAGCATTTGAATCTTGGTTTTGTAACTGCCCACCACCACGGGCATCATCGGCACGCCAACGCGCTCATAATCGCCATGGCGAAACAGCGCCAGTGCCCAGGTATGAGGCGGGGTCCACAGGAATATGATGAGGAACAAGATACCCGATTCAAAGCTGAAATCACCGGTGACCGAAACCCAGCCGATCATGGGCGGGAATGCCCCCGCCGCCCCGCCGATAACGATGTTTTGCGGGGTCGAACGCTTCAGCCACATGGTGTAGAGAAACACGTAATAGAGGATGGTAAACAGCAACAGGCCGGAAGCCTCGCTGTTGACGGCAAAGTACATCAACACCACAGACAGGCCTGCCAGCACCACGCCAAACACCAGCGCTTGGGTTGGCTCCACCTTGCCCGCCGGGATGGGACGTTTTTGTGTGCGCGCCATGAATTGGTCGATGTCGCGGTCGTACCACATGTTGATCGCCCCCGACGCCCCCGCGCCGATGGCAATGCACAGGATTGAAACCAGCCCCTGCCAAAGCGCAATGTGCCCCGGTGCCAGCACCATGCCGGTGATGGCGGTAAAGACCACCAGCATCATGACACGCGGCTTCAACAGATTGGCATAATCGGCAACACGGAAACGATAGGTTTCATCACTGGTGTCGTCGTGAGTGACCTGGTCAAAGACGGCTTCACCGCCGATTTGATTCTGGCCCTGATCCTGAATATCGTTTGCCACGTTGAATGTGTCCCTCAAAAAAACCCAAACGCTTCGTACTGGATGTACAGGCTTTAGGTCTGAATATTTAGTGTTGGCCCTATTCGGGGTCTCTTTGTTTGCTCATCAGTGCCGCGGCACAAACCCAAACAAACATTGCGCCGCCGATGATCGCCATTAATCCTGCGCCGCCGTTTAGGCCCAGACCCAACTTTGCGGAAAGGGCCGTCAGGCCCTGTTCGGCCCCGGCAACTTTGCGAGCCGCACCGTGCCCGCCTGCGATGTAGAGCCCCGTGCTGGCCAGGGCTTGTCCGACGCCGAACAGCCACACGGATGCTAGGCTCAGGCGCGGCCATGTGATGCGGCGTTTCAAAAGCGGTAGAATGACAGTGTAAAACAGCGCCATAAATGACAGCGTCACGCCCGCGATCATGCCGTGATAGTGAGCCGGGGTGCGGGTGTCCTGTCCGTCAACGAACAAGCCCATGATGCCGCCGATGCCGAACACAACCGGGCTGAGAATTAGCGCCACGTAGCCGGGGTTTTTCCATTGTCTGGGTGCACGGCTGAGAATTGTTTTGATCATCGGCAACGCTACGATCAATCCGGCGGGGGCAAATGCATATTGCATCAGCGTAAATGCGGACAGCCATCCGGCGGAAAAGACATCGTAAAGGGCAAAAAACGTTAGCGTGGCAAAAGCTGCCACGACCAGAAAATCAATCGACACGACCGTCGCCATGGGATGGAACGGGGCGCGTCCGAATACGGCGGAACCGACGGCGTACCAAGTCCCAACCAGCAGCACGACATTGAGAAACTGCAGCACATGACCACCGGCCCAAAACAGTTCTTCATTAAGTTGATGCGTGTTGGGTTGGCCGTCAAGCAGGCTCCAGGCAAACAGGAAATAGGCGAACGCCAGCAGGTAGATGAGAGATCCGGCGATACCGCAAAGGCTCACTATATCGATGCCGAATGCATGGAGAGGGGCATCTTTTTGCAGCCGCCCCGGTACGTTTGACAGCACGAAGGCCGCCATCAAGGCCATGGCTCCGGCCAACACCAGCAGCGACAGATAAAACAGGCCGCTGGTCAGCACCGGGACGTAATTGCTCATCACCGGCTCGCCTTCGGGCATGATAAAGACCGGAATGAACATGCCGCCAACGGCCATGACGGTTGCACGAAACGCCAGGTATTCCAGGACCATAAAGCGCGGCTGCCCGTCGGCTAGGCGATAGGCGCTGATGTGGGCGATAATGGCGAAAACACACAGGAAAAACACCACGAAGCTGTAATCGACGTGAACCACCAGAAAGCGGTGAAAGTTAGTGACGAACCATGGGAAGTAATCACTGACGCCGGGGGCACGGCCAAACGCCAGAGGCAGGGCGAACAGGCCCGCCGTACCCAGCACAAGCAGCGCCACAACTGACCAGCGGGTCAGCCACGGGCGCGCGCTGGGTTCGTCCATCGCGGTGTGCAGACGATCCATCAGGGGCGGAATGTTGGCGTTGGTCATGCTCTTCTCTGTCAGCCTGCGGGTGCATTCGGCTTTGTAAGTTTTAGGTATTATTGGTTTAGCGGGCGGATAGGTTGAGGCCCGATGTCAGGCACCCCCCGGTGCATGGCCACAGGTGCACTGCCATGACGTAAACCACCACACCGGACACTGCGACGAAGAACCAAATCGGCCAAGTCCATTTGACCACGCGCTTGTGAGCTGCGCGATTGTCCTTGATGGCGTGGTAGACCGCGATCGGGACCAGCGGCGTAATCGCCACGGCGCCCACAATGTGCACGATCAAAATCGTGAAGTAGATGGGACGAATTATCCCCTCACCACCGAACTTCGCCAGACCTGAATTGAAGTGATAGACCAGATAAAAAGCCAAAAACATCAACGAGACCGCCAGTGTTGCAGTCATGGTTTTCTTGTGTGCGGTGGTGTTGCCAGCCTTGGCATGACCGCGGGCGACCCACAGCAAGATGACGGTAATGCTATTGAGCACTGCATTGATGTGCGGAATCGTAGTGATTTCAATCATGTGTCTGTCGTCCAGATCAATCGGTCAGCTTCGCACCGGGTTTTATGGGTTGGTCAGCACCCAAGCCGACGTAGCCGTAGTTTTGAATCCGGTACATGGTGCCCGCGTACATGCCGATGCCGACGAGCAGGAACACTCCGCCGATGAGCCAAAGTTTGGCGCGTGGGATTTGGGGCTTGTTTACGTGCGACGCACCTGCACGCGTGGCGGCGTCGGGTGTGCTCGTTTGAGACTTCTCGTTCATGTGCGAATTCTCCCCATGGGTTTGATCCTGCTGGTATAGCGCTTTGAGCACTTTTTCGCAAGGAAAGAGCGCAGAATTCTGCGGGATTCCGGACTTTTTTAGAGTGATTTTTATGTAGCTTTGCACCAAAAAAGCGGGAGCCAAAAAGGCCCCCGCTTTCTCGTCGATCGTGTCGAGCAGCTTACTTGCTGTACTCGTACGGACTCCAGTTTTCATCGACCACCACATCGGTGTCGCCGAAGTTGCCCGGTCCCGGAGGGCTCACGGTGTGAGTCCATTCCAACGACTTGGAATTCCAAGGGTTGGTCGGGGCAGGTTTACCTGCGAACGCCGCATAGACGAAGTTGATGGTCTGCAACAGCATACCCAAGGCAATGGTGAATGCACCGATGGTTGCTACTTTATGGAAGTCCTCAAAGTAGAAGCCCATCACCTGCACGTCCTTGAACATTTCATAGTCCCAGTAACGGCGCGGCATGCCTTCTTTGCCGATGATGAACAGTGGCCAGAAGGTGACGTTCACACCGACGAAGTTCAGCCAGAAGCTGACCGTAGCCAGAGGCCCATCGGCATAACGACCGGTCATTTTCGGGAACCAGTAGTAAATGCCGCCGAACAGAGCGAATGCCGAGAACAAGGCCATGATGAAGTGGAAGTGCGCGTGCACGTAAGAGGTTTCCGACAGGTGCAGCGTCATCGACGGCAGCGCCAGGGGAATACCCGTCAAACCACCGATCAAGATGAGGTACAGGCAAGAAGCTGCATACATCATTGCGGTGTTATAGGTGATTGCACCCTTGTAGAGCGTGCCCCACAGCGACAGTGTCAAGATGCCGACCGGAACCGAGATCAGAAGCGTCGTGACCATGTGACCAAGGCGAATCCAGTCCGGCATGCCGGAGATGTACAGGTGGTGGATCCACACGATACCGGCGATGCCGACAGTCCCCCAGATGCCCACGTATACGGCAGCCTTGTAGTTGAACACGCGGTTCTTCGACATGGTCGCGATGATATCAAACAAGATACCGACAGCTGGCAGAAAGATCACGTACACAGCCGGGTGCGAGTAGAACCAGAACAAGTTTTGGTACAGCAACACGTCACCACCTGCGGATGGATCGTAGAAGTGGGTGCCAAGGTATTTGTCGAACAGCAGCAACGTTACTGCGGCGGCCAGCACCGGAATGAAGATCAACTGCAAGACGAACGCCGCAACGGTGGTCCACACGAACATGTTCAGCTGGTTCCAGCCCATGCCCGGTGCGCGCATGTAAATCACGGTCACCAAAAAATTCACGGCGCCGAGGATCGAGGAGAAACCCAGCAGGTGAACGGTAAACACGTAAAATGCGGTGTTGCCAGCCGTGGTCACGGAATACGGCGGATAGCCGGTCCACATGATGTCGGGCGCGTCGGGAATGACAAAGCTCACCAGCGCCAAAGCGATGGCGAAATAGAACAGCCAAACGCTGAAGGCGTTGATGCGCGGGAACGCAACGTCGCGCGCGCCAATCATCAGCGGCAGGAAGTAGTTAGCCGCGAACCCCGTCAAACCTGGGATCAGAAAGGCCAGGATCATGGCGGCACCGTGGAAGTACAAAAAGCTATTGTACTGGGTGCCGGAAGTGACGATTTGCATGCCCAATTGCATCTGCTCTGCGCGGATGATCAGGGCCATGATGCCGGCGACGCCAAACGCTGCCATGGCACCGATGAGATACAAAACACCGATACGTTTGTGATCGGTGGTCAGGATCCACTCTTTCCAGGCGGCGGTCGGAGCATGACCGGCTGCGGTTGTAGGTGTGCTCATAGGTATTCTCTCCCTCTAGGCCAGGACTTAGCCTTCAGCGGCGACTTTGGCGAGCCAAGCGTCGAATTCGTCCCGGGGGACGACGTGGATCGGGTTGGACATTTGCGAGTGTTGGTCACCGCAGAATTCAGCACATTGAAGAACGGCATTCGTCTGTTCTTCTTTCGTGTTGATCCAGATGTACGTGATCCGACCCGGCATGATGTCTTCTTTGACGCGGTAGTGGGGCAGGCCAAATGAATGCAGCACGTCTTCGGACGTCATGCGAAACACCACCGGCTGGTCGGAGGGTAGCTTGACGGCCTGGAAGTCGCTGCCGTCAGCGAGAGTGCCGTCTTCGAATTCAAATTCGAAGTACCACTGGTAGGCGGTGACTTTGACCTCCATGGCGTTCTCGGGAACGCGACGGTAGGCGTTCCATACGGTCCAGCCGTTGGCAGCCAGATAAAAGTCATCAGCCATGAAAATGGACGCAGGGATCAGGGCAAAAGAAATCGACTGGACGGTCGTCAGTTTCTTGGCCGTACCAACTTGGTCGGGACTTGTTGCGCGATATTTGAACAACATCACCAAGGCCGCAATGGTCATGACGACACCGATCACGGTGATGTCCAGCATCACTTCATCCCACAGGTGTTCCCACTCTGCGGCCGGATTGCGGAGTTCCTGTGCAAGGGCCTGGCTGGACAGCATCATACCGCCTGCCAACCCCGTCATTGCTGACAGAAGTTTCCTCATTAAATTAACCTCCCTCTTCTCCGCCTGCTATAAAACAGGACGGAAACTGCAAATGATGAGACGCCTAAGGACAATGCGCCTACACCAACAAACAATGGTATGCTGACCGTGTATTTCCCCTCAGCATAATTGTAGCTATAACAAAGACTTATGGCGAAATCGACGATTTCACCGGGTTTGAACTCGCCCGATTTGGCATCGAAAACCGCCAGTTTTATATCCTGCGGTGCGGAATTGAGTGCATATAGCACCCGCGCCAGACGCCCTTTCGGGGTCAGGAACATGAAGGCACCTGGATGGAAAAAGGTCCGGTCCTGGGGCGACCAAAAGTATTTAAAACCAATCGCTTTGGTGAACGTTTCGATTTGGTCTTTATTTTTGAACGTGGCGAAAGACCACGCCCCGTTCATTTTTTCGGTCATTTTCAGGTGCTGCTTGAAAACACCGACACTGTCCAAGCCATCGCGATCGTCGAACGAGATGGTCAGGACGTTAAAATCTTTACCAGGCGTGATGCCTGTGAGATCGGCCAACTGGGCGTTGAGGTCTTGATTGATGACCGAGCAACTGCCGTCACAGGTGTAGTAGGACAAAACCAATATGAGGGGCTTGCCGAGCTTATCGGACAGTTTGAATTCCTGACCGTGCTCGTCGATCAACTGAACGTCGCCGTTGACCTTGGTGCCAAGAAATTTTGTTTCGTTAATTTGAAAAATGGATGGGTCGATGTCCGACACGGGCACAGCCCCCCCATACTGTGCCTTGGCTGGTGATGAAGCCAAGGCACAGCCGAGAAGGGCGGTAGCTAAAAGTGTTCGCGTACGAAACATCGACGGGTATCCGTTCGTTCCGCGGCTTACCAGAAGTAGATCTGAGAAGCGACGAAGAACCAAACGACGTCAACAAAGTGCCAGTATACGGACACGCAGTTCACGAACGTTTTGTTGGTACGACCGCCCAGCGCCGGGATCAAAACCGCGATAAACGCGCCAAGACCGAGAAGCACATGTGAAGCATGGAAGCCGGTGATGGTGTAAAACGCGGTGGAATAGGCGTTGGTGGACGGGATGAAGTCCAAGTGGATCAGGTGGTTCCACTCATAAATGGTGAAGCCCAAGAAGATCGAACCCAAAATGATGGTGTAAATCCACCACTTGTTAAAGCCCGACAGATCTCCATGGTCGAGCTTTTCTTCGGCAATGTGACAGGTGACGGAAGAGGACACCAAGATCACGGTCATGATCAGTGGAATGCCTTTTTCCAAACCGCCATCGGGCGTGCCTTCGGGCGGCCAAGATTGAACCCCCAAGCGCAGCATCCAGTACGCTGTGAACAGCGACAGGAAGATAAAGACTTCGGAAAGGATGAAGATCGGCAGACCAATGTTGGCAACACCCGCCAAAAGAGGTGTTTGCGAGAGGCCTTCGTTGACCCAGATGGCAACGCCGGCAAGCAACAAAACGGTGCCCAGGCCGGCGGTGATCGCGGTCATCATCAGGTCTTCATAGGCGAAGTAGAACCCGAAAGTAAGCGGAACCAGGAAAAATGTACCGGCCACCACCAAAAACGGCGCCCAGCTCCATTCCCAGTGGTGCTCGTGCACATGGGCTGTATCTGCGTCTGAAGTCATAGTCCCTCCCCAATGTCGGACGTGGTCATTAAATACCAGCAACTACACAGGACGAAGTGTAATACTGGAAAGTAATATCATTAATCTCCTGCGTATTCGTCAGGGATTTGCACCAACTTCGTAGTATGTGAATTGACCAGTGTCAATTGAATGTCCTTTTGCAGTGCACAATGAACGTGCTGCGTTGTGCGAAAATTTTGGTAAAATAGAGAGGCTAAGCATATAGTTTTGAAACAATATAATGAAACTCTGGCGTAATGAATGGATGAGGAGGGAAAATACGCAAAATAGAGTATGTTTTTGTGTGCGAGTGAACTTTACACACAAGGTTAACAGCGCCGACAAATGAGAATCCCATAAAATTCATGGGGAATGGGGAGGGGTCTGTGAGCGATCAGCTAGAACTATTGGTTGAGATGACGCGGCATTTTGCCGATACCAACGATATTGAAGCGACCATGGGGCGCGCGTTGGAGCGCATTGCCGAGCTGATGGAGGCTGAGGGCGGTGCACTGTTTATCCTTCAGGGCGCGGGCGAAAACGAGCGCCTGGAATGCCATGCAAGTTTTGGCCCTGTCGACATCAAGGGACTTTCTGTTCCTGCAGACAAGGGCATCGTTGGGCGATCGTTGATGAACAATGCGCCCGAAATTGTTCGCGACGCGCAAAACGATCCGAATTTCGACACTTCGATGGATGCACAGAGCGGGTTTACCACCCGCTCGATCTTGTGCGCGCCCCTGTCGGTAAAGGATGAACGCATCGGCGCGATTGAAGTCGTCAACAAAACCGGCGGGAACGGCCTGTTCGCGGATGATGATATTAAATTGTTGGAAGCTTTGGCCGCATCGGCGGCGTTGGCGATATCCAACGCGCGTATGGCTGGTGAGCTGGCGGAAAAAGAGGTCATGCGCCGCGAGTTGGAACTGGCGGCGGAAATCCAGCGTGGTCTCTTGCCGCCCCCCGGTGATGGAGCTTTTCCGATCAGCGGTGTCAATCGGCCTGCGCGGGTGGTGTCGGGTGATTTTTTCGACTTTTTCACTTTATATGATGGGCGCATCGCGTTCACTTTGGCTGATGTGTCGGGCAAGGGGATGAATGCGGCGCTGTTGATGGCCAAGACCGCGAGCTTGTTTCGGTGTCTGGGTAAGGAAGATATGCGCCCCGGCCGCCTGCTTCAGCGCATCAACGCAGAAGTGTGCGAAACGTCCCTGCGCGGCATGTTTGTAACGATGGTCGCGGGCATTTATGACCCCAGCAGCGGACGTCTGGTGTTGGCCAATGCCGGTCATGAACCACCGTTGCTGCACAGCACAGACGATCAGTTTCGGGCCTTGGACGCTACCGCTCCACCTGTTGGCATACCCCCGGAACTGACCGGCGGTGGGCCGGTGCCCGAAGAGGTCCTACATCTGGATGGGGGGGCTCTTTATATATTCACCGACGGTGCGACAGAAGGCTATGTCGCTCCCGGACAGGAATTGGGGGCAGATGGTTTCAAAGGCATGGTGCAAAGCGGCGTTGCGGCAGGGTTGACGGCCCAGGCGCGCATCGATGCGATTGCCGATAGCCTCAGCGGTTCAGGCGAAGTTTTGCGCGACGATATCACCGTTTTGGTCATTGATGATGCCAAGCCCTTGCAAAATCGCCTGAAACGCGGCGACAATGGTCTCTCGACCGAAGTGGAGAGGGGCTCTGCTATGCCAAGACGCGATACGCCGATTGAAGGCTCCCTGTGCGCGCTGACCGTTCCTGCGCGTGCCAGCAGTTTGAAACTGGTGCGCCGTGCGGTGAGCGAAACCTCAACGGCGTGCGGTTTTTCCCAAGAACAGTGCCAAGATTTGGTGCTGGCAGTCGATGAAGCCTGCCAAAATGTGGTTCGTCACGCTTACGGAGAGACGAGCGAAGGCGATATGGGCATAGACATCCGCAGCGAAGGCGGGTCTTTCGTCGTGCTAATCCGGGATTATGCACCGTCGGTGGATGTGGCGAAAATTAAGCCGCGCGCGTTGGACGATGTCCGGCCGGGTGGTCTTGGCGTCCATTTTATTCGCGAAGTCATGGACGTGGTAGAACACTTGCCCCCGCCGGATGGACAGGGCAACTTATTGAGATTGAAAAAAGCCATTTAAGGCTTGAGGGAAAGATAAAATGGAAATTGGCATTACGGATCAAGGTGGTCTGCAAGTGGTGGCCATCTCGGGTGAAGTGGATTTAAGCACCTCACCCAAAGTGCGAGACGCCCTGTTGGGCTGTATTTCGAGCGGTAAGGGCATCATTGTTGATTTATCGGCGGTCGTTTACATCGACAGCTCCGGGGTGGCGTCGCTGGTTGAGGCCTTTCAGACCGCAAAATCAAGGGGATTGGGTTTTGCCTTGGCTCAGGTCAGCGAAACGCCGTTGCGGGTGCTTAAGCTGGCGCGTCTCGATCAAGTCTTCGTCATCCATGACACCGTGGAAGCTGCTACTGTCGCTATGGCGTAGTGACCTGAAACGTAAAATCTTTTAGGATCGGTGGATTAGGGGGAGCGATACACCGCATGGCCGAAAGTTCAAAACAGAATGCGGTGCAGCGTTTTTTTGATCAGGTCGGACGTATGTCTGTCGCTGCATTCGAAGAAATGGGGCGCCACGGCGTGCTGGTGGCTGAAAGCCTGTACTGGCTGGTGTTTGGGCCGCGCATAAACCAGCCCGTACGCTTGGGCGCTGTTTTCGCCGAAATGATGGAAATCGGCGTGCGCGCCATCGGCATCATCGGCATTATGGCCGCCGCTATCGGCGCGATGTTAGCAATCCAGGGCATTTACAGTTTAAAAATTTTCGGTGCAGAAGGCCACGTCGTTTTCGGCGTGGCGTTTTCCATGGTGCGTGAATTCGCCCCTTTGATCACCGGCATTTTGGTGGCCGGGCGTTCGGGTTCGGCTTTATCGGCGCGATTGGGCACCATGAAAATCAACCAGGAACTTGATGCATTGGAAGTCATGGGCATCAATCCGGTGCGTTTTTTGGTTGTTCCGTCCTTGCTGGCATCATTGGTGATGGTGCCGGTGCTGACGTTTATGTCCATGGCGTTGGGGCTGTATGCAGCGGCGCTATACGTCAATGCTTCGCTGGGGATGTCCCTGGCAGCCTTCTTCGACCAGACCATCAATGTCTTGTCCGTGGATGACTTGATGCACGGCATCGGCAAAAGCGCCATTTTCGGCATTTTGATTGCGCTGATCGGGGTGCTTAACGGCTTTCTGGTCAAGGGCGGTGCGGAAGGGGTCGGCAAAGCCACGACGCGTTCGGTGGTGCAGTGTATTTCCGCCATCGTGATCACCGACATGCTGTTCGCCCTCGTGGCGACGTTTTAGGGAGAGGGGCATGAACAGCAACACGCCATCTCCCAGAAATGTGATCGAGGTTCGCGATCTGGTGACGCACTACGGGACGCGGCAAATCCTTAACGGCGTCAGTGTCGACATCGTCGAGGGCGAGATCATGGTGATCATGGGCGGCTCCGGTTCGGGCAAGTCAACTTTCTTGCGCCATCTGATGGCGTTGCAACGTCCGACCTCGGGAACCATTAAAATTCTCGGTGAGGATGTTTGGAACCTGCCGCAGAAAAAGTTGTTCGAGCTGAGAAAACGGTTGGGGGTCGCGTTTCAGGGCGGTGCGCTGTTCAGCTCCATGACGGTGGGTGAAAACATCATGCTGCCCCTCAACGAGCACACAAATCTCGACCGTAAGACCATGGAGATCATGGCGCGGATGAAACTTGAAGTGGTTGATTTGGCTGGCTTCGAGGACTTGATGCCATCGGAACTTTCCGGCGGCATGATCAAGCGCGCCGCCGTCGCGCGGGCGGTGATTATGGACCCACGTATTCTGTTTTTCGACGAACCCAGTGCGGGCCTTGACCCGGTGGTGTCGTCGCAACTGGACGACCTGATTTTACGATTGCGCGACGCCATGGGTATGACGGTCTGTGTGGTCACCCATGAACTGGAAAGTGCGTTCAAGATTGCTGATCGCATTACGGTGTTGGACAAGGGCAATATCTTGTTCATCGGTACTGTGGAAGAGCTTCACAACAATCCAAGCGAGCGTATTCAGAACCTGCTCAATCGCCGCTCGGAAGAAGCGGAAATTGATGCTGATGAATATTTGCGCCGCCTGACCGGCGACAAAGAGGAAGCTGAGGGAATGCCAAGATGAACACGGCGAAAATTAATTATCTGGCGGTGGGTATATTCGTGACCGCTGCTCTTGTCGGGCTGGTGGTGTCGATCGCGATGCTGACGGGGCGCACGGGGGCGACGGACGCTTATTATGCGGTCTACAAGAACGTCACCGGGGTCAAGTTTGGCACACTGGTGCTGTATGAAGGCTATCCCATCGGCCAAGTCGAAACGGTTACGCCGATTCCGGAAGGTGGCTCGATGAAGTTTAAGGTCGACTTCGAGGTTAACGAGGGCTGGCGCATTCCAGACGACAGCATGGCGCGGATCGGCGCATCGGGATTGTTATCGGCAATCACCATCAACATCGATGCCGGAACCAGCCCAATTGCACATAAGCCCGAAGCCGAGGTCCGCGCTCAGGAAGCGGCTGATTTGTTTAAGGTGATGTCAGGGGTCGCGGGCGATATTTCCAGCTTGGCGGAAAATGACGTTCGCCCCCTGCTGGCGGCCATGAACACCGCGGTGGGCAATTTCGCCATAACGGTGGAAACCGTGAACGATCTGCTTGACGAAGATGGCCAACGCATGATCAAGCAATTTGCTGCGGTGGCGAACGATCTGTCGGGACTGGTTGTGGATCTGAACGACCGGTTGCCGCGCATTGCCAAAAATGTCGACACCTCGACAGCTAATTTTGCTGATTTGTCACGGGACCTGGCAACGACGCGCGGCAAGCTTGATCAAGTGTTGAGCACTGCGGATACGTTGATGGTCAACAGCAATGCGGTGGTCGGCGAAAACCGTGACGAGGTGCGCAAATCCATCGAAGACCTGAAACACGTTACGGACTCTTTGGCGCGCCATATTGATTCGTTCAATCAGAACCTTGAAGGTACGTCGCGAAATATGTATGAGTTCTCTCGAGAAATTCGCCAAAACCCGGGGCTGCTGCTGTCTGGTGCAGCGCCTCAGGAAAAGGGCAAAAAATAGGGTAGGGAAAAAACATCATGAGACGGATCATCAAGGCCATTGCTCCCGCCCTTTTTATCGCTGGTTTGCTCAGCGCGTGTGCCGCACCGCCGCCTGCACCTGAGGACGCATTTTATCGTTTGAGCCCGCGCGCGCAAAGCACCGTAGCGTCTCAGGCACTGTTGAAAGGCGCGCTCGAAGTGGATCGGTTTGCGGCCGCCGGATCATTGGCCAATCGCCCGTTGCTGTTTTCTGAACCGGGTTCCAATGCGGTCAACGAATATCATTATCACTTCTGGATCGAGGCCCCGCCGATGCTGTTGCAAAGCGCGCTGGTGTCGTATCTGAGGTCTGCAGGTGTGGCGGAACAGGTGGTCACCCCGGCTATGCGGGTGCGCCCCGATTATACCGTCCAGGGTCGCCTGATGCGTTTGGAAACGGTTACGGGGAACGCGCCGCAGGGCGTGGCGGAATTCGAACTCAGCCTGCGCCGGGAAAGCGATGGTAAATTGTTGGTGCTGGGGGAATACCGGGCTGAGGTGCCATCCGGGTCCAACGGTGTCGTCACGGACGCTGCTGCGATTGAAAAGGCAGTCGGCAAGGCTTTTGCCGAATTCGTCGCGGATATTGCACGCAAATGAGCCGTCAACCCAAACAAGGCCAAGGTTCTGCATCGGGCAAGGGGCGCGGCAAGGGACACGCCAAAGGGCGTCGTCGTCGGCCCGTCGTCAAAGTGCCGTCCATCAGTGTTGAGGTGATCATCAATAAACTGGGCGCTCAGGGCGATGGTGTGGTTAAGGCGATGGTTCTGGGGCGGACGGAAACTTTGTTCGTTGCGGGTGCACTGCCCGGCGAACGGGTGTTGGTCGAGACCGTGTCCAAGCGCGGCGATGGTCTGGTCGCCGACTTGGTCGAGATCATCGAACCCAGCGCCCAGCGCACGGAGCCGAGTTGCCCGCACTATGAGCTGTGTGGTGGCTGTGCTCTTCAGCATATGGAAAAGAACGCTTATGCGACGTGGAAGCGAGACCTGATCGAACGGGCGCTGGTTCAACGGGGCTTTGAAACAACTCCGGTTCTGGACCCCATTTTGATTGGTGAGGGCACGCGCAGGCGGGTGACGTTTACCGCGCTCAAACGCGGCAAACGCGTGGCCCTCGGGTTCAATGCGCGCGCCAGCCACGATATCGTGACGGTGGACCGTTGCCCGTTGTTGGTGGACAGCCTGAACGATTTGATCCCCCCGCTGAATGATGCCTTGGCTACGATCTTAGATGACGGCGCCCGTGCGCGCATCAACGTGACGGCGTGTGAAAATGGTGTCGATGTCATGATTGAAGGCGGTGGGTCGCCGGAACTTCAAGCGCGGGAAGCACTGGCGACGTTTTTGCAGGGCTCCGAAGCGGTGCGCTTGGCGTGGAAAGACGAAGGTCGCGCTCCCGAACCCATTGCCCAGAAAACGGCGCCCTTGGTGTATCTTACCGGGGTTCCGGTCGAATTGCCGCCGGGCGCGTTTCTTCAGGCCAGTGTGGAAGGTGAACACGCGATCCGCGACGCCGTTTTGGCTGGTGTGGGCGAAGGCGCGCGGCGCATTGCCGATCTTTATTGCGGGCTGGGCAGTTTCTCCATTCCGCTGGCACAGCAGGGAATCGTTGATGCCGTGGATGCAACTGAATCCTCAATTCGGACATTAGAGCGTGCTGCAGGTCGGGCTGGGCTTGGTGGCCGGGTTACGGCGCATGTGCGTGATCTGAGCCGTCAACCACTTGATGTCGTGGAATTGTCCAAGTTCGACGCCGTGGTCTTCGACCCGCCGCGCGCAGGTGCGGGCGATCAGGTTGGCTATCTGGCCGATGCGGATGTCGCCCGTGTGGTGGGGGTGTCGTGCAATCCAGCGACATTTGCTCGCGACGCCCGAATTTTGGTGGATGGTGGGTTCCGGCTCCTGTCGGTGCAGCCGATCGATCAATTTATTTATAGCCCGCATGTGGAGCTGGTGGCTCATTTCGCGCGCTAATGTGCACGGAAATATCTGTGCACGGCACGTCATAAATTTACAAACTGCGCTGTCTATACTACAAAGCGCACAGTCAACGCTTGTGGCCTCCCCTCCATAGCCGAACCAATCGGCCTGCTATAGCTGAATCGAGAGATATCATGGTGCATTCCGCCCCCGATGCTGTGACGCTTGACGCCTTCCGTGTTGCGGAAAAGAATATTTTGCCTGGCGCATGCGATTTGCGCGATGAATTGGCCGCAAATTTGGTCCAGTTCCAGCGCGAGGCGCGTGAAAACCACCTGCAATCGCCGACCCGGCGGATGGCGCTGCATATTTCTTGCTTGGCGCAGGAAGGCAACGTGACGGTCAGCGATCTGTCCGACCTGGTACGTTTGCTAACCATCAATGCGTTCCAGTATCGTTCTCAGCGGCTGCAGTCTTACGTGGGCGAAACCGATGTGGGGCGCAACGAAGACAATCTGCGCACGCTGTTTGGAAAATTGGCGCGTGAACAGGGCGAACCGGTCGCGTTTGATGTCTTCAAAAAGCGTGTCGAACGTGAAGTCTTTGGTATCGTCATCACCGCCCATCCGACCTTCACGGTTTCCGAAGACCTCACCCGTGCCCAAGCAACCTTGGCGGTGGGCCGCAATGAAGACGGCACGCCGTTGTCCAAAAGCGATTTGAACGCGTTGGTGAAAACCATTGCCGAAACGCCTCACGGCACGCCCGGGCAAATCGGCCTGGCCGATGAACAACGTTTTGCCTTGATGGCCATCGGCAATATCCACAAGGCCCTGCGCCGCGTCTACGGGGTGGTGTTTGGTGTGGCCAGCGAACTGTATCCCGATCAATGGCAAACCCTCACGCCGCGCCTGCTGACAGTGGCCAGTTGGGTCGGCTACGACCTTGATGGTCGGGCCGATATACGCTGGTCTGATACGCTGGCCATGCGCATGGATGTCGAGTTGCTGGCTTTGAGGGACTATCTGCAAAGCCTCAACGCAATCGGCGGTGCGGAGGTATCGGATGCCAAGGTCTTGCTGCAAAAGGCTATTGACGATGTCAGCGCAGATCTCGTTCGTCTGGACCTGAACCCCGACGATGAGGATGAGGTTGGCGCGTTCAGCCGCAGCTTGTCTCAAAGTCAGGAAACCCGTTTGGTCAGTGTCGCCCGCGTGACCGACGTCTTGACCGCGGCCATCGATGGCGGTGCTGAAAATGTTGCCGAGTTGGCGGTGCTGCGTGCGGAAATGGCGAACTTCGGTTTGTCGTTTGCCCACACCCACATGCGCATCAATGCGACCCAGTTGACCAATGCCATTCGCCACGACATCGACATCACGACCTCACCCGAAGACCCGGCGAACCGGCGCCGCTATCTGGTTGAAGTCGCCAATTTGTTGGAAAAGGTTAAACCCCTTTCCGTGAACTTCGGCACCATCATGAACGAGCGCGCCACCGCCAAGCGCGTCTTTATGCTGGTGTCTAAGTTCTTGAAATACGTCGATCAGGACGAACCAGTGCGCTTTCTCATCGCCGAATGCAACACGCCGTTCACGGTGCTAACGGCGCTGTACTTCGCCAAGTTGTTCGGGGTTGCCGACAAAATCGACATCTCGCCGCTGTTCGAAACCGGCGAGGCGTTGGACCAGGGTCATGAAATCATCACCGAATTGCTCAAAAACCCGACTTACGTCGCTTATGTCGAAAAACGCGGTCGGATTTGCATGCAGACGGGCTTTTCCGATGCCGGGCGCTATATCGGTCAGGTTCCGGCTTCGTTAGCGATTGAACGCATTCGCGTCAAGTTGGCCAAGCGCATCAAGCAAAGCGGTGTCAGCAAGGATGTGGGGTTGTTGATCTTCGACACCCACGGTGAGTCCATCGGTCGCGGTGCACATCCGCTCAGCTTTGCCGACCGACTGGATTACACCTATCCACCCCACGCCCGTGCGCGTTTTAAGGAAGAGGGTATCCAGGTTAAACAGGAAGTCAGCTTTCAAGGTGGCGATGGTTACGTTTATTTCTCCCACCCCGATCTGGCTTTCGCCACGGTCTGTCGTCTGGTTGAGCATGCGTTGACGGGTGGGCGGAATGGGGCCTCGGCCGATGTGTTCTACGAAGACACGGATTATTCGTTGGATTACTTCATGACCGTGAAGGGCTTTAACGAACGGCTGATGGAAAATCCCAATTACGCCGCGACCTTGAACCTGTTCGGAACCAACCTGTTGTATCCGACCGGGTCACGCAAGGTGAAGCGCCAACACGAAGGTGGCGCGCAGGTGGATCTGGAGCATCCCAGTCAGGTGCGGGCCATTCCACACAATGCGATCTTGCAGCAGTTGGGGTATTTTTCCAACACCATCAGCGGTCACGGCAAGGCCATGTCCAAGGATCTGGACCGCTTTTCTGAAATTTTCCAGTTGTCTGATCGCTGTCGACGCTTCACCGCCATGGTGGCGTATGCGCGCCATCTGTCGAACTTGGATGCGCTGCACGGCTACGTGTCATTGTTCGATCCGGCTATTTGGTTGCGCCGTGCGGTGATTGAGCCCAATGCACAGCGCGCAGAACAGATGCAAACGTTGGCCAACATGTTGCGCCATTCCAACCGCCATGAAAAGGTCAACCGGGTCTACCGCATCTTCCTCAATGACACACTTTATCTGGACCAGGGCCTCAAGGCCGTGGGCGCGGATCAAATGCTGCCGGAAATGGTCGATGATTGTTATCCGGACCTGTTGTTGCTGCACGCGGTGCGCATAGCGCTGATCCATGAAATGTTCTTGATCGCCGCGCGGTTGCCGAAGTTTTCAGACCGCCACGACACGTCTTCGGACGACTTGATCAACGAACTGCTCAATCTGGATGTGGAGCATGCCTTGGGGGTCTTGCGTCGCGCCTTCCCGTTGTCCGGTGCTCCTGCCGACGCCAGGTCATTCGGTGAGGAAGCCACCTACCGAGCTGACGCGGAACATGGATACGAGAAAGAACATCGCGAATTGTTTGAACCGCTGGAACAGCTCTATGACCTCACCCGGCGCATTTCGATTGCCGTCGCACATATGAGTGGCGCTGTCGGTTAGCACGCTGTGATTGTGGTGTTGGCTGGCGTCGCGATCTTAGGGTTGGGTGTGTCTGGTGGGCTACAATGGCCGCTCAGGCTTGTGTTTTTTCATTGATGAGCGGTGCAGGTGAAATTGTATATCAATCTTTCAATATATATGGATTTAATGAAATAAAGGCCTATTATGGCGTGTATAGAAAAATAATAAGGAAGAGGTGTCGATTATGAAAGTTGAGTTGATTCTTCAGCGTAAAGGCAACGATGTCATTTCACTGCGTCCCGAAGACACCGTGCAAACGGCAGCGGCAATTTTGTCGACCAATAAGATCGGGGCCCTGCCGGTCAAAAACGGCTCTGAGGAACTGGTTGGTATTCTTTCCGAACGCGATATCGTCAAAGGCCTGTACAAAAGCGGTGCAGGCTGCATCAACCTTTTGGTCAGCGACCTGATGACGACAAAAGTCGCCACCTGCACGGTGAGCGACAAGGTGAAAGACGTTCAGCAAGTGATGCACAACGGACGCTTTCGCCACGTTCCTGTGATCAAGGATGGCAAGCTCTACGGTGTCGTCAGTCAGGGTGACGTGATGCATGTGTGTATCGAACAGGCTCAAACCGAAGCCAGCGTAATGCGCGAACTCGCCATCGCCCGCGGTTAACCTCCGCAATTGATTTAAGATAAAAAAGCAGCCTCACCCGGCACACGGACCGCGTTGGTCTCGTTGCTGGGCGGGGTCGGTTGTTATGACCTAACGAGTTTGAGCAACGTCTCAATCGCGGCATCGGCACCATCTGCGATTTGGCTGATGGTGCTGTCGAGCATGTAGCACGGTGCCGTAACCAGCTTGTATTTTGGGTCGATCACCACCCCAAGATGGTTGGTGGCGGTGTGCTTTGCACCCATGGCCTCGATGGCCTTGGCGGTGCCCGGGTCCTGACCGATGGTGACTTCAGCACCGTCTAGGATTTTAGCGATCACGGCAGGGGTGATGCACAGCGCTGCGATGGGTTTTCCCGCAGCAACCATGTCTTTCACGGCGCGTTCCACATCGGTATTGACGGTGCAATCCGCGCCGTCGAAGGCGAAGCTGGAAAGATTTTTGGCCGCTCCGAAGCCGCCGGGAAAGGCGAGAGCATCGAAGTCGGCTGCGTTAAAAGCGCTTAGCGGTTGGATTTCGCCCCGCGCAATGCGGGCACTTTCGATCAGCACGTTACGGCTTTCGCCCTGGACGATTTCATGGCTCAGGTGATTGATCACATGAGCCTGAGCCACGTCGGGGGCGAAGCACTGATAGCGTGCGCCGCGTTTATCTAGGGCATATAGCGTGAAGACGCTTTCATGGATTTCCGCGCCGTCGAAAACGCCACACCCCGACAGCACAACGGCAATATTTGGTGAATTTGTCATGTCATATCCTCCTCACACACCCCAAAAGGTGTATTGGGAGTATAGCAACATTACATGCCCAGCGCGCGTTTATAGACGTCGAGCAGGTCTTCCAGTTCTTGGCGTTCGGAAACGTCCATTTTACGCAGGCGTACGATTTGGCGCAAAATCTTGACGTCGAACCCGGTGCCTTTGGCTTCGGAATAGACTTCGCGTATGTCCGCAGCAAGGGCTGCTTTTTCTTCTTCGAGGCGTTCGATGCGTTCTACGAAAGAGCGCAGGCGGTCGCCGGCGATGCCACCAACATCGGTCATGATCAATCCTTTTAAGGTCAGGTTTCGTTGGCTGGACATTAGCCGGGGGGGGAAGCGCCGTCCATGTGGAAAAGCGGGGGATAACTTTTGCGGTGGGATGAGGGACGCAGCATGCGCTCTAGAGGCCCTCCACCGTGGTAGCGACCATCCAATCGACAACGGATTCCAAGGCTTCTTGGTCAGATGCGCCGATGCCTTTTGCGGCTTTGTAAACGGCACATTGTTCGTGTGCACTGGTGCCTGTTTGTAAGATGGTCGGCACATGGGCCAGTTCTTTTGTACAATCGAGTGCCTCGGCGTCTTCTGTCAGCATATCGAGCAATTCGCTAAGCAGTTCTTCAAACGGAACCATGGTGCCGCGACCGAAATCGATCATGCCCTCGTCGGTGCCGTATCGCTGCGCTCGCCAGCGGTTTTCGTTGATCAGCATATTTGCGTAATTGCGCCACCGCTGATTGCCCCGGTGCAGACGGTACAACATGCGTAGAATACACTGAAACAGCGCGGCGATGGCGGCGGCGTCCGTGAGTCGCGTGCACACGTCGGTGATGCGCATTTCCAGGGTCGGAAAGCTGGCGGATGGGCGCAGGTCCCACCACAGCATGGAAGCATCGGAGATGACCCCCACCTGAACCAAAATATCCACATGTCGCTGGTATTCGCCGAAGGTGTCGAAGTGGCACGGTAATCCTGTGCGCGGCAATTCGTCGAATACACTGAGACGGTATGATTTAAGCCCGGTATTGTTGCCGCGCCAAAACGGCGATGACGTGGACAACGCCAGCAGGTGTGGTAGGAAATAGCTGGCCTGATTGAGCAGATCAATCCGCAGTTCGTCGTCATCAATACCAACGTGCACATGCATACCGCAAATTAACAAACGACGAGCAACCCCCTGCATGGCGTTAGCTAGATCGTTGTAGCGTTTTTTGTCGGTGTGAACCTGATGGGTCCATTCGGAAAACGGATGGGTCGAGGCGGCGATGGGGGCAAGACCAAATTCACCGGCGACCTCTGCCACGGTTCGGCGTAGATGTGCCAGTTGCTCATGGGCTTTGCGCACGGTGGTGCACACGGATGTACCGATTTCGATTTGCGCCTTAAGAAATTCGGGGCGAACCAGACCCTTAATACGGCGTTCGAACGCCGCTAAAATTTCCGGCGGCGGCTCGCTGGCTAAGGCGCGAGTCTGGAGGTCAACGAGCAGGTATTCCTCTTCCACGCCGATGGTGAAGCTGGGCTCGTTCGCTGTCATTTCAGACCCTCTCCCAATCATCTGCCTTATTATTTGACGACGCAGGGGGCTTGAAGTCAAACGGAACTCAGTAAGCTTGCGTCTCGTGTAGGCCCTCGTGGGCAAGGATCGGGCGTAGTGCGTCGGCCAAGATATCGGCCCAGTGGCTAGCTTCTTCGGGGGTGGCGCAATGGTCTTGGCGAATTTCAACGGCGCAGTTGGGCAAGCCCCCTGCGGCCCCGTGCATGTCGATGGTGTAGGCCAGGTCACGTCCCGAATAGGGCTCGTTATCGCCAACATGAAGGCCGTCCCACTGGCGTAAATGTTCGATCAGCGGCAAGGGCAGGCGTGGGTCGCGGTTCCACAGCACACCGATGTCCCAGATGCGGTCCTGACCGTTCATGGAAGGGGTGAAGCTGTGGATGGAAAATAGTGCAGGCGGTTTGCCATCGCGTTTCCATACCGAGGCGATTTCACGGTTGATGGCTTCGTGGTAGGGGGTATGTAAGGTTTCGATCCGGCACGCGGTCTGCTCATCGCTAAGATTGCAGTTGGCAGGAATCGTGACGCCGCCGCTGACTTCAGGGATGCAGCCAGGGTCACCGGGTTGGCGGTTCAGATCAATCACCAAGCGTGAATAGGTGGAGATGATCGCACGCGCATCCAGTCGGTCGGCAAGTCGCCGGGTGATCATATCGGTACCGATGTCATAGGCGATGTGCTGGTCAAAATGCTCGGCCATTAATCCCATATTGCCAAGGGCGCTGGGGACGTTCCGGTTGGCATGGTCGCTGACGATGACAAAGGGTGCGCGACCATCTGGATTGTAAATTTCGAACGGGGCAAGCTCATCTTCGCCCAACAAGCGAACTTCACATTCCTGGGGGACCTCGCCCGCATGAGAAAAAGTGTTAGCTGTTGTGTTCATACCCCGATTATAGATGGTTAATGCCGTCGTGGGCACAGGGGATAAGCCATTGAGTGCAGAAAAATTTTCACCAGAGGGCGAACGCACGGTTCAGGTGGCGTTCGTGTTGCTGCTCATCGGTGCGGCGGCGATTGCCTTCGCCCCGGTTTTTGTCCGCCTGTCAGAAGTTGGCCCTACCGCTACGGCCTTTTACCGCATGGCGTTGGCGGTTCCTGCGTTGTGGCTGTGGCTGTGGATCGGCCGACCTAAAGCGGGGGAGCCGCGGCTCGAGCGTCGTGAATATACGCGCCTGGCGCTGGCGGGTTTCTTTTTCGCTGGCGATATGGCGCTGTGGCATTTTTCCATCCACTTCACCTCCATCGCCAATGCGACCTTGCTGGCCAATTTGGCACCGATTTTTGTCACCATGTTCGGTTATATGCTGTTCAAGAACCGTGTGACGCGGTTGTTCATTGTCGGAATGGGTATGGCCTTATTGGGGGCTGTGACGCTCATGGGGGACAGTTTGCAGGTGTCGCATCAGAGTTTCATCGGCGACCTTTTGGGCGTGGCGACGGCGGTGTTTTACGCCAGCTATATTCTCGCCATCGGTCGTTTGCGCGCTCGCCTGGCCACCCGGGTCATTATGTTTTGGAGCACCTTGTTCTGCGCCGCATTCCTGCTGCCACTGACATGGATATCGGGCGAAGGCATGGTGCCGATAAGTGCGTACGGCTGGTGGAATTTGATCGGGTTGGCGCTGGTCGCACAGGTGTTTGGTCAGGGGCTGATCGCCTATGCCTTGGCCCATCTTCCCGCGGCTTTTTCTTCGGTTAGTTTATTGTTTCAGCCTGTAGTCGCAGCCCTGGCGGCATGGGCGATCTTTGGCGAAGCTTTGGGGCCGCTGCAAGGGTTGGGCGCGTTGGTGGTTCTGGTGGGGGTGGCGTTGGCACGTCATGCAGGCGCGAAGAAAATGCAGCAACGGGCGTAGGCGGTTAAAGCGCCGGGCCTTGGGCGACTTTCATATTGGGAAGGTCAAAAATTTCATCGTCAAGGACCTCGTCCGCATCGACATTCCCGCTTGCGGCCATATTGGCGCTGGCGCGTTGGAAAACGGCGTCATCGCGGGCCGGGACAATGGTTTTCGCAATGACAACGGCGTTTGGGCTATCCAAGCGGCGCTCAAGGGCATCAAGTTCCGCCAGTTGAACGTCCTTACTGCAGATGGCTTCACCATTGAGCGCACGGAACATGGCGCAATCACGATCTGCAACGGCCGAAATAGCATGGTCTGTGACGGATTTACCCGTGGTGACGTAACTGAGTCCGTCCAAGGCAAAGGACGCCGCTTGAAGTGCTGGCGGTATCGCCACGATGCACCCGGAAAGGCCGTTGGCAAGCAACAGCGTGGCGGCAACCTTCAGGGCCGAGGTCCGTGATTTGACGGGCATGCCTTTTATGATCGTGTTCATGGCAGCACCTACCCTTTACTTGCGTAGTATTTAATAAGTTGGCGTGGATTGATATGGTATTATGTATTGCACCATTAATTATTTTTTAATGTGATGAACATCACAGTATATATGATATCTATATTTTAAATTTTGATAAAATTTTATACAATTACTTTGAATTCAAGGCTCGTTGATTCTTAAGTGGCTTTCGCTAGACACAAAACAGGCCTGCCCGTTGTGCACCGTTTGGTGCGAGGGCAGGCCTGTTTTGTGGCGGTATGGCGCTGGGTTATTTCGATATAGGCCGTGCCGGAGCGGTCGGCTGTATCATAGCGCGCGGCATCGGATAGGGGCGCGGACCATAGCCGTAAGGTGCGGGGCCGTTATAGCCGTTATAGCTGTTGCCATAGGCGCCGGTATTTGTCCCGGTATTCACATGGGAATTCGCTCGGCTGGCGAAGTTCACATTGAAATTGCCATTGCCGTACCCTTGGCCGTAACCATTGCTATTGCCATAACCGTAACCGCTATAGCCCGGATGGCTGTAAGGGCCGAACGGGGGTAGGGGGGGCGCTTTCTGGCCTGATGCTTGAAGAGCCGCGGCTTGGGTTTGCTGCGGGTTTTGCGCCATGCCGACAGGCCGACCATATTGAGGCCCACCATATTGCGGTCCGCTATACTGAGGTGTCTCATACTGGGGTGCACCATTGGGGGCGGGGGCAAATGCAGGTGAGTTCTGCTGTGGTATGCTGGTGCCATTGCTTAGCATCGAGCCGGGCATCGCGCCGGGCATTATGGGGTGCTGCATGTACGTTGGCATGTTGGATACCGCCGACGCCGGAGGTGTCGTTGGCGCAGAAACTGCAGACGTTGGGGCGGCATCGCTGGCTGGCGTCGTCAGGGCTGCGGTTGTCGTGCTGACGGTGTCGGTGCTTGCGAAACCCAAAGACGATTGGACGCCGGGTTGTTGTGCGTAGCCATAGGCTGCGAGCGCCAAAATCACACCTGCAGCGATGTAGCCGGGTTCTTTGAAAATGCTCGGTTTATTGGTGTTTGCAGGGGCTTCGGGCTTTGGGGTGGCCACTGCAGCAGGGGCCTGCGGTTGGGTTTGCGTTTTGGGCCCCGTTTTAGGTGCTGCTTTGAGAGTGGCGCTGGGCTTGGCGTCCGCTTTTTTTGCCGTAGATTTTTTCGCAGCAGGTTTTTTAGCGGGCGCCTTGGCCTTGGCTTTGGCTTTCACGACTTTCGCCTTCGTTTGTGCTTTCGGGGCTGCCTTGGCAGCCTCAGCTTGTACGGGTTTCGCTTTTGGGGCTTCCGCCTTCGGGGGCTCCGATTGTGTGGTCGCGGGCGGCGTGGAGGTGGTTTTGGTGTTGTCGGTCGTCATGTTGATACCCTCTGGTTTTACGGGATGGGGTTTTAAGGAAGCGGCCTCGCCGGGCGCTGCTGTAGGCGCGGGCGGTATGGAGCTAACCTCGTCGCTTCCAATGAGTTCTTTGGCGGCAGAAATGGTGCGCTCTGCACGCCCGTCACTGAAGCCGGATACGGTGCTGAGTTGAAGAACGTCAGCCTGGGCAACATCATCAATGGTGATGTATCCGGCCTTTGTGAGGCGCTCGGCAGCAGCTTTGCCAACACCTTGGATGTCTATCAGGCTCGGTTTTTCCATCTGTGCCTCGTCATCTCTTCAAAATATAAACAAAGACGGCTGACGACAGCGTCAGCTCACACGGTTGGGTCGCAGATTAGCAGATTTTAAGTGACGACGACACCGGGTTGCATCAGCAACCCGGTGTCGTGTCGTCAACTTATTTACCGGCGACAGGTGCCGGAGCGGGTACCGGGTAACCCTGTTGGCCATAAGGACCATAAGGTGGGTACGGTGCATAAGCCCGTGCGGGAGGCGCAAAACGAGGCGCGTTCGGCGCGTAGCCTTGAGCTTGGCCCTGCTGCGGTGCGTTCGGTGCGCCATAGCCTTGCGGAGCATAACCATACGGAGCGTAGCCATAAGGTGCTGCGCCATTGTAGCCATTATACCCGTTGTAGCCGTTATTGCCGTTCCAGCCATTGTTGCCGGCGCCATTGCCATTGCCATTGCCATAGCCGTTGCCAGCGCCATTGCCGTTACCGGACATGGAGAAGTTAAAGGCTCCGTCGCCGTTACCGCCGCCATTGCCGTTGCCCCAGCCATTGCCGTTGCCATTGTTGTAGCCGTTGCCGTTACCGTTGTTCCAACCCCAGAATGCCTGAGCGGACGTAGCGGACAAAGCGGCGATGCCGATGATCCCGGCGAGCGCGATGGTTTTGATGCTCTTCATAACGTGTTCCTCCGTTGTTGCCGCCAAAATGGCAGCGTTGATCCCTCTTGGCGGCCCAGTTTGGGGCGTCAAGTGCATTACATTATGCTTCTGGGGGGGTGGTGTTTTTATGGGGCTCTTAATTGGCCAGGTGCTTTTATTAGCTACCACTTGTTTAGAATAATCTAATACACGCGTCAATGTATATTATTGCGCAGAACTTCAACTTAATGGGACGTTGTGCGGTGGGGTCGTGGTAACTGATTGGAATCACACGCGCAGAGCACTGTTATGCGCTATATGTAAAAACGATAATTTATCCTGGGTATATCAATACTGAACCAGGGCGTGTTAACGCCCAACCAAACCAGATGTGCTCAAGCGTCATCACGTTTCGCGGCTTGCGACAATGTCGAGGAAACGGTTTTGCTTTGCGTATTTAGTATATGCGTTGTTTTTAAGGGGGGGGGCTAAATGGTGCCGCCGGACAGAATTGAACTGTCGGCCTCACCCTTACCAAGGGTGCGCTCTACCCCTGAGCTACGGCGGCACATGTTGAAAGCGGGCGGAACATGCCACAGGGGATTGGGAAAGGCAAGTGTCCTTGATGCGTTTTTTTAGGAGTTGTGTGCAGTCATGAATATTGGGCCTGTGGGCAAACCTGATCCGTGTGCGGTTCGCCGGGTTCGATTGTCGCTGTGGCTATATGTGCAAACGACAACAAAGGCATAAAATTGGTTCTGGTCAACACATTACGAATGCCGATGCAGAAAGTAGGTTTGTTGTCGGTGCAAATTTCTTTGCCAATCAACGCGCATTCGGCCCGAGTCAGTTCAGAGAGATTTTTGCGATACGTTGTCAAGAAGCTTAATGACGGGCAGATAGCGGTTGCGCCGTGATCGGCTGGGGAGGCGCTCGATGTTGCACGGTTTGTGCTGAACGCCTAGAGTTGGGCGTGATAACGTCCTTATCCTCAGCATCCGGGGGACAAAATTGTGAGTGATAAAAAAGATACAGCGTTGGATGTTCAGGCGGATCGTCAGGAACGGCTCAACGCGGCTCTGCGCACCAATTTGAAAAAGCGCAAGCAGCAGAGCCGGGCGCGCAACGAAAAACCCACCGATCAAACAGACAAAAAAGCCACCGAGGCGGATTGATCCATCGCGGTATTTTATGCGCAATACCCTTGTGGGCTGGGGGGGCTTGGGCTAAAAGCCGTGGCACGCACAGCTTTTCTGTTTTGCTTCATCTTTGGTCAGTTTTGGATTTTTCATGGATAAAATCGTGGTTCGGGGTGGTAATCCCCTGCAGGGCACCATCGCCATCGGCGGCGCTAAAAATGCGTCTTTGCCCTTGATGGCTGCGTGTCTGTTGACCGACGATGTGTTACGTCTTTCCAATTTGCCGCACCTGGCGGACATTTCCACCATGGCGCACCTGCTCAGCGAAATGGGCGTGAGTATTTCTATGGAAGGCGATGCGCCGGATGGCGGGCACATGGGCCGGGTGTTCGCTCTGAACGCTTCGGGCTTATGCGAAACCACAGCGCCTTACGAATTGGTGCGGCGTATGCGCGCCTCGGTTTTGGTGCTGGGGCCATTGGTGGCGAAACAAGGTCACGCCCGGGTGTCGCTACCGGGCGGTTGCGCCATCGGCACACGCCCAGTCGATTTGCACCTGAAGGCGCTGGAAGCCTTGGGCGCGGAAATCGAACTGTCGGAAGGCTACGTCGAAGCCAAGGCACCGAACGGTCTTAAGGGCGGCCATGTGTTGTTTCCCACGGTCACTGTGGGCGGCACCGAAAACATTTTGATGGCGGCTTGTCTGGCCCGTGGCGAAACCATCATCGGCAACGCGGCGCGCGAACCGGAAGTCAGCGACCTGGCGCATTGCCTGGTCGCCATGGGCGCAAAAATCGAGGGCATCGGCACCGATACGCTCAAGGTTCAAGGTGTGGAAAGTTTACACGGCGCCGATTACGCTGTGGTGGTGGACCGGATCGAAATGGGTTCATACGCTGTGGCGGCGGCGGTGACCGGGGGCGATGTGGTGCTCAAGGGCGGTCGTATCGACCTGATCGAGGCCGTGGTGGACGTGATGCGCCGCGCGGGCGTTGATATTGAAGAGGTCGAAGGCGGGCTGCGGGTGAGCCGCAAAAACGGCGCGCTCAAGGGCTTTGATGTGATGACCGAGCCTTATCCGGGCTTTCCCACCGACATGCAGGCGCAGATGATGGTGCTGGCCTCGGTCGCGGAGGGAGCGTCGATGATTACGGAAAGCATTTTCGAAAACCGCTTCATGCATGTGCCCGAACTGGTGCGTATGGGCGCTGATATTAACGTTCATGGCCGTTCGGCCATCGTGCGCGGCGTTGAAAAACTGTCCGGCGCGCAGGTGATGGCCACCGACCTGAGGGCCTCAAGCTCTCTGATTTTGGCCGCCTTGATGGCAGAGGGCGAGACCGTGGTCAACCGCGTTTACCATTTGGACCGCGGATATGAACGTCTGGAAGAAAAACTCGCCGCGTGCGGTGCACAAATCGAGCGGGTCCGCGAATAAGCCCTTTCCGCAAACCCACTGGAACCGAAGCCAAAAAACCTTTATACATGCCGCCTTCCGGACAATCCCGGCGTGGAGATTTTGACGTGAGTGCACCTGCGAATACACAGCCTAGCGAAAAACTGATTCTGGCGCTGCCCAAGGGCCGCATCCTCGAAGAGGTGATGCCCATCGTGCGCGCGGCGGGGATCGAACCTGAAGCCGACTTCGACGACCCAAAGTCGCGCAAGCTGTTGTTCACCACCAATCATCCCAATCTGGAAATCATTCGTGTGCGCAGTTTCGACGTCGCCACCTTTGTCGCCTTTGGCGCTGCACATCTGGGGGTCGCAGGCGCAGACGTACTGATGGAATTCGACAACCCGGAAATTTATGCGCCAATCGATCTGGGTATCGGCTATTGCCGCATGTCCATCGCCGAGCCCAAGGAATTGGGTGATGAAGATGATGCCAGCACCTGGTCTCATGTGCGTGTGGCGACCAAATACCCGGAAATCACCAGGAAACACTTTGCCAGCCGCGGCGTGCAGGCGGAATGCATCAAGCTTAACGGTGCCATGGAACTGGCCCCCGCTATGGGCCTGTGTTCGCGCATCGTCGATCTGGTGTCCACCGGGGCGACCTTGAAGGCCAATGGTCTGGTGGAAGTTGAGACCATTGCTGAAATCACGTCGCGTCTGGCGGTTAATCGCACCGCATGGAAGACCCGCCCCGATGAAATCGGGGGCTGGATTGAACGTTTCCGGGAGGCCGTCAATGCCCAAGCGTCTTGATATTTCCGACCCACACTTCGAAGCGCAGTTCAAAGAGGTCCTGGGCGCGAAGCGCGAGGCCGATGTCGATGTGAACGCAACTGTCGCCACTATTCTCAAGGATGTGGCGACGCGTGGCGACGCGGCTGTGGTGGATTACACCAACAAGTTTGATCGTCAAAATCTGACAGCAGCCGATTTGGCTTTTGGTGCGGAAGAATTGGCCGAAGCTGAAAAACGCATCGAGCCGGAACTGCTCGATGCGTTGAAATTGGCTGCCGAACGTATAGAGACCTTTCACGAACGCCAGTTGCCGGATATGGAAGACTATACCGATGACGACGGCGTGCGCCTTGGCTATCGCTGGACGGCAGTTGAGGCAGCGGGACTTTATGTACCGGGCGGTCTGGCGGCCTATCCGTCTTCGGTGTTGATGAACGCCATTCCCGCTCGCGTTGCCGGGGTGGAACGTCTGGTGATGGTGGTGCCGACGCCTGATGGAGCGATCCCCCCGTTGGTGCTGGCTGCGGCGAAAATCGCAGGTGTAAGCGAGGTCTACCGTATTGGCGGCGCTCAAGCTATCGGCGCGTTGGCTTATGGCACCGAGACCATCAAAGCGGTCGATAAGATCGTCGGGCCTGGGAATGCCTACGTCGCTGCCGCCAAGCGTCAGGTGTTCGGCACCGTCGGCATCGACATGATCGCCGGGCCAAGTGAAATTTTGGTGGTGGCTGATGGTGAAAACGATCCGGCATGGATCGCTGCCGATCTGTTGAGCCAAGCCGAACACGACAGTGCCGCTCAATCTATCTTGATCACCGACGACACGGATTTCGCCGACCGGGTTGGCGAGGCGGTGGAAAGCCAGTTGAAGACCTTGAAGCGCGAAGACATCGCGCGACCCAGTTGGCAGGACTATGGTGTGATCATCACCGTCGGCGATTTGATGGCGGATGCCGTGGCTCTGGTCGACCGTATTGCGCCGGAACACCTTGAACTGGCCGTTGAAAACCCTGACGCCTTTTCGGATCAGATCCGCAATGCAGGCGCAATTTTCCTGGGCCGCTATACGCCTGAGGCCATTGGCGATTATGTGGCCGGTCCCAATCACGTATTGCCAACATCGCGCACGGCACGGTTCTCATCCGGTCTTGGTGTCCTGGACTTTATGAAGCGGACCACGTTTATTGGCTGTGACGCGGATAGTCTCAATGCCATCGGCCCTGCGGCGGTCAAACTTGCCGACGCAGAAGGCCTGCAAGCACACGGGCTATCCGTATCGATCCGCTTGAACCGGACCTAAGCCCGGGACCGCAAAATCAAGGTGGGGGACGATATGTCCGACAAGACCCGCATCGCGAAAATCTTCCTGGACGAGCAGACGGTGGTGAACCGCAGCCCGCAGGTTGAGCACGAGCGCAAGGTCGCCATCTACGATTTGCTGGAAAACAACCATTTTAGCTTGGTTGGCGGGCCACAGGGCCCCTACGTTCTGCGCTTGTCGATTGAAGAAAACCGTTTGGCCTTTGACGTGCGCGATATCAACGACCAACCGATCAAGCGGTTCATGCTGGCGTTGTCGCCGTTTCGGTCCATCGTGCGCGAATACTTGATGGTCTGCGACAGCTACTACAAGGCGATCACCACATCGAGCCCGTCGCAGATCGAAGCCATCGACATGGGCCGCAGGGGGCTGCACAACGATGGCTCTGAAGTCCTTGAGGAAAGACTCAAGGGCAAGGCCGATCTGGACCACAACACCGCTCGGCGACTATTTACACTGGTGTGCGTCTTGCACATCAAGGCGTGAGGGGGCGGCGTTGATGTCTCTGCCCGGCGCGGTACTGTTTGCCTGCACGATGAATTCGATCCGCTCGCCGATGGCGGCGGCAATTTTGCGCCATTTTCACGGGCGAGATATCTTTGTCGATTCCGTGGGCGTCCATGCTCGTGACATCGACGGGTTCGCTGTCGCAGTGATGGACGAAATGGGCATTGATATTTCCGCTCACCAGCCCAAGACCTTCGACGATCTGGAAGACAGCTCGTTTGACCTGGTGATTTCGCTGTCGCCCGAAGCTCAGCATACGGCCGTTGATTTGACGCGCTATATGGCCTGTGAGGTGGAATTCTGGCATACATTCGACCCGAGCATTGCGGAAGGATCGCGTGAAGAGCGTCTTGCAGCCTACCGTAAAGTGCGCGACGAGCTGGTGGCGCGCATTAAAGAACAGTTCCCGTTGCCCTCGGCACATGATATTTGACGATACGTCCATGAATGTTTTTTGCTGAATTGTGGGAAAAAACTTGACCTTTGAGGCGCAACTGGCCACTTATGGGGCCGCCTAGAGCAACATAAATGAGAGATTGATGGCAAAAGAAGAAGTTCTTGAATTTTCTGGGGTCGTGACCGAACTCCTGCCCAACGCAATGTTTCGCGTCGAATTGGAAAATGGACATGAGATCCTGGCCCATACAGCGGGTAAAATGCGTAAGCACCGCATCCGTGTTCTGGCGGGTGACAAGGTGACGGTTGAAATGACTCCGTACGACCTGACCAAGGGTCGCATCACGTTCCGTTTCAAATAGGCTGAGCGCGCTTTTGGGGCGTGTTCAGGTGTGCAGGAAGGGGATGGCTGCGCCTTGATCGGTCAAATTCCTTTGATTCTGGCATCCGCATCGCCCAGGCGCATTGAGCTCCTGGCGCAGATCGGCGTGACGCCCGACCAGATCTTGCCCGCACATGTGGATGAGGTCCCGCTGAACGACGAGCGGCCCATCGATATGGCACGCCGTCTGGCCGAAGCCAAAGCCCGCGAAATTCACCAAGATCATCTGGACGCTTGCATCATCGGTGCCGACACGGTCGTCGCCGTGGGGCGGCGCATTCTGGGCAAGGCCGAAGATGAGGCCCAAGCCCGCGCTTACTTGAATTTGCTATCGGGGCGCAGCCACCGGGTCATCGGCGGTCTCGCGGTGTTGGCGCCTGACGGGCGCGCGGTGGTGCGGGCCATCACCACCAAGGTTGATTTCAAGCGACTTAGCGCGGAAGAAATTGACGGCTATCTTGCGTCCAAGGAATGGCATGACAAGGCTGGGGCCTACGCCATTCAGGGGCGCGGCGGTGCGTTTGTAAAATCTATCAACGGTTCGTATTCCAACGTGGTTGGGTTGGCAGTCCATGATGTGTCGAACGTGCTGAAGGGCCTTGGCATTCATCCGACAGGCTTGATCTAGGGGATGGTGGCGATGGTGATGGATACATTGATCGTCCGTGTCCGTCCCGGTGAAACGCGTATTGCCCGTGCGGACGGGGATGGGCGTCTCAAGGACTTCGCCGTCTACCGCGAGCAAGGGGCGGGATTGGTGGGCGATGTGTTTTTGGGCCGCGTCAAAAAAGTCATCCCGGCCATGGAAGCCGCATTCGTCGACATCGGTGCGGACCGCGATGGTTTTCTGGCTTTGCCCGAAGCGCGCCCGCAACCGCATATGGGCGGGGAAGCAAGCCGCGACCGTATTTCCGATTATGTGCACGAGGGCGAAGCGCTCTCGGTGCAGGTTTTGGCCTCTTCGCGCGATGGCAAGGGTGCGAAGCTGACGCGCCGTGTTAATGTCACCGGGGCGTTCTTGGTGTTGACGCCGAACGACCCAGGTATTCGCTTGTCCAAACGCATTCGCGACGAAGCCGAACGCAGCCGCCTGCGCACCTTGTTGGGCGGGCAGTTGCGCGACGGTGAAGGCTGTGTGGTGCGCTCAGGGGCCGAGGGTGCGGATCAAAAAACCATCCAGGGCGAACTTGACCTGCTGCGGACGCGCTGGGACGAAATAAAGGTCCATGCTAGCCATCACACTCCGCCAGCTCTGATCAGCGGCGATGTGCCCGCACCGGTCCAGTATTTGACCGAAAACGGTCACGCAGGCATCGATAAGGTCATCGTCGACGATGGCGCTGTCGCTCTTCGTTTGGAAGCGGACCTGGAAACACTGGGCGCACTGCCCATTGGCGGTGTGGAGCGTCACAGTGGCGGCGGTGACGTTTTCGAGGCTGCTGGGGTTATTGATGAAGCCGCAGGCTTAATGAACGCTCAGGTGCGCCTGCCAGGCGGTGGCTCATTGATCATCGAAGAAACGGCCGCGGTCACCACCATCGACGTCAATGTCGGCAGCGCTGGGGATGCTCAGGGAGCCGGTAAGGGGGGGCGGGCTAGTGATTTGGCGCTGGCGACCAATTTGGCGGCCATGAAAGAAGCCGCGCGCCAGATGCGGTTGCGCAATTTGGCGGGGTTGATCGTCATCGATATTTTGACCATGTCCGGCAAGGACGGTCCCGGTCGTGTGGTCACGGCGCTGAAAGAAGCATTGGCGCAGGACCCGACCGGCCCACAGGTTCTGGGGACCACCCGTGGTGGGCTTTTGGAGGTCACCCGCCCGCGCCGTCGTCCTCCACTTTCGACCCAATTGCTGGCGCCATGTCCGGTGTGCCGTATGGGGCGCGCTGAAGCGCCGCTGTCGGTGGGCTACCGCGCGCTGGATCGGGTGCTGACGGAAGTGTGGGCTCAGCCTGCCCTGATTCCCGCATTGAGGACACAAACCTCCGTGGTGCGGGCCTTGAACAAGGATGGGCAGGCGGCGCTGGAAGAAATGGAAGTCAAACTGGGCCAACCCCTGGAGCTGATTGCCGACGATGCGGTCGCATATGGTCAATTCCGGGTTGAGCCTGCTGAGAGGTGATGGTGATGAGTAACGGCAAGGTGGTCGAGTTGAATGCAGCAAAAAAGGCAGCAAAGTGCCCGATTTGCGCCAAGCCGACCGATGCGGCGTATCGGCCTTTTTGCTCAAAACGTTGCGCGGACATCGATCTTGGGAAGTGGTTGGATGGGGGATACACCATCCCAACGCATGAGGTTCCTGGCTCCGATGGGGGTTACAATGAGGACGATGAATAGGCGATTGAAAAAACTGTATTCCAGTGCTGGACAGAGGCCGCGGAATTGCCTATAAACCGGGCCACGCCAGCGCCCACGATTCAAGGTGGGCCGCGCCCTATGCCCGGGTAGCTCAGTTGGTAGAGCAGCGGATTGAAAATCCGCGTGTCGGTGGTTCGAATCCGCCCCCGGGCACCATTCTTAAAGCCCCCGGAGATATTGTCTCTGGGGGTTTTCATTTGTGGTTGTGGGCTAATGACCGTCGTGATTTTCTGAAAAAACCTTTTAGAATAAACCCTAAAAGCACAATATGTAGTTATTTGTAAGAAAGTGGACACATACCCTTGACGTGGAGGCTTTTTAGGCTATCTCCGGAATATGCGTCCTGTAGAGGGCGTAGTGTGACGTTTGCACTGTCAAGGTAAATCGCCACAGCGATGTTGATTTGTAGTGAAATCTGCATAGTCAGGTTCTCCATACAATGAACTGAACGACGGCGATGCCGACGATGCGAAGCATGAATATGCTAAGCCTTGGTACGACAGCGTAACGTACAACGTTCCGAAGAACGGTCACGCCTATATGAGTACTAAGCATGCTCGAACAACAGACGGGGCGATAACATATCTGTAGCGTGAACAGAGTTGTCGTCCCACTCGGGCCAGGGGGCACACATGGTTGAGTGGAAGGCCAAAAAGAAAGACCTCAAATCATACCCTCATTTCGACACACTTCTTTCGTTGGAAGAACTTGAAAAAATTGCGAACGACCCTGTGCGCGTGGCGCAGAACCCTTTCTTTCCTTTCCTACGCTACCACGACACCCACACACCCTTCCGACCATTGGGAAATGCCCCCAAGGTTCGCCAAATCAGATATGCAGCACGGCAGGATGCGGCAATTTTCAGCCGTTATCGTTTTGAACTGTCCATACATTATGAAGCCTTATTGGAAAAATTAGGGCTTTCCGATTGTGTTCTGGCATACAGAAGCATTCCTGTACAACCTGGTAGCAGCGTGGGTAAGAGCAATATCAGCCATGCGAAGGCGGCATTTGATCTAATCCGTCAACACGATGAATGCTGTGCAATCACCTTAGATATCAGCAGCTATTTTGAACACGTTGACCATAGCCGAATTAAGGAAGTCTGGTGTCGATTGCTGGGTGTAATGGAACTTCCCGAAGATCACTACAGCGTCTTCAAGGCCATTACCAAATATGCCATTGTTGATACGAAAGAAGCATATACGGCTCTTGGGTATTTCGGCATGAAGCCATTGGGGCGGGTGGGATATTTGAAAGCCAAGAAGGATATGCCAAAACAACTCTGCTCGCCCGAAGAGTTCCGAGCCAAGGTTTGTGGTAAGGCTAACGGGTATCGGAATTTGATTGAGAAGAACAAGGAAACCTTTGGCATCCCCCAAGGAGCACCGCTATCTGATTTACTGGCCAACGCTTACCTCATCGACTTTGATGTCGAGATGCTGGAGTACGCTAATGCCCATGGCGGGTATTACATGCGATATTCAGATGACATTTTGTTCATCATTCCTGTTAAAGGTGATGAAGCCAAAAAGATTATGTCGTACGTACAGAGCCGTATCGAGGCATATGGTGAACACCTGCAAATCAAAGAAACCAAATGCACCATTGATCGCTTTACACGATCTGGGTCTGGATTTGAGCATGAGGCTATCTATCCTGATGGGAAGTCCCGAAATGGGCTGAACTATTTAGGCTTCCGTTTTGATGGCCGACGCGTATATCTGCGTGATTCCACGGTCAGTAATTTTCGTCGCAAAATTTCTCGGGCGGTTAATTCAGAGGCACGAAAAGTGGTTCAACGCTATCCAGGTAAAGACATTTCATTTCTCGATAAGAAATTGAACACAGACTTGGTCATTGAGAAATTTGGCCGTGTTCGTGAATTTACGCTGGGTGATGACAAACGCTCTTGGACGTTCTGGACGTATGTTGACCGTGCCAATAAAGCCTTTGGGAGCGAGGCACGTTTTTACCAACAAATCAGTAATTACAAGAAAGCTATTCGGTCCTTAGCAAGCAAGGCTCTTGTAAAATGGTATCTCAGATCGTTCTGAGAAAACTAAGCCCCGTAAGGTATGAAAAAAGGGAAGCCTAAAGAGCATGGTGCTGTCTACTTTATTCAGACAAGTCCAAGTCACGCTTGAGCTAGAGTCAGATCAACGAGGCGCATGCGCTTGGTGACACCGTTTGTGATGGAATCCGCAATTTCATTTGGGAAGCCTTCCGGCATCGTGGCGCATGTTCTATCAAGTGCCCCAGCCATGTCACGTTTTAGCTCAGATAAAGTTTCCTCTACGACGGTATCGGCGAGGCCGCACTGAACTGCCACTTGCTGGAAGTGGCGGGGCACGATTTGATCTATCCCGTAGTGCCGGTTGCTACCTACTGCCATCGCCAACTTCATTTGGTTCCGCCTAATCTGATACATGTCGACATTTGGCTGGGCCGACATGACGTCATACAGAGGGGTTAGATTAAAACCACCACCTGGGTGAAGAAAAATGCTGAAGTTTTTGGCATGTCCGTCGGTGGCGCCAAGGAGCCAGTTAATGATCTGTGCTTTGAAGAAAACCTTGCGGTCATCATCAGGAGTATCGCTGGCCTTGAGCTGGTCAAGAATTTTTTTCATGCCCGGGCCGCCATCCGGCTCGTACTTCAGCGTCGGTGCTACGGATAGTGCTTGGCAGAAATCTTCTTGCGGTAGGCGTAATAGGCGCCCATCGCTTGTCAAACGCCGGTCAAAACGCTCAAGCGAGAGGATACGTATATCTTCGAAGTCGAGAATTTCAGACTTGGTAACTGGTAGGCCGAGTTCGTCAAGAAGACGTAAGCAAAAGTGCTCGTTTTCTACACTTTGGCTTAGATCGATGCCGTTTCCGGCATCACCAATTTGTGGTTTGAAAATATGGGTGGTTGCCGTTGTGCCGTGAGGGATATGCCAGCCACCTTCGTGATACAGAAGGGCCGTCTTTTCCTGCGTACCAGCGATCGATATGCGGAACTCATCATCCTCGTCAATGCCAAGTGGCGCGCGAGCAAGGTTGCGGATGATATTGGCGATTTCTGCCTCATCCACTTGGCGGCTACTAATTGCACCGGCGGCCCCTGGATCTTGTCCTTCGGGGAGAAACTGTAGCGCGCCCACACAGTCGCGCCCGATGGCAGATAGTAGGTTGAAGGCATCCTGTCCGGCAGCATGTGCTTTTTCAGCCACGCGGTGGCGGATGTCCTCATTATCTGGTAACAGGTTATCGAATACAGCGAGAACCGCCTCGCCGATGTAGCGATCCTCGCGCAGAGACAGTGATAACGAAACCGGCATGGCGTATTCCCACGTCAGCCACGATGCTTCATAGCGGAAGTAGATTGCGCCTGAGGCTTCTCTGTTCAGTTGTCCGACAAGACGACTGTTGAGAAAAACATTAAGTGGCGCGTATGCGCGACGGCGAGCCATTAAAAGATATCCTCAATATCTTTAGGGTTCGCCTTAGTTCGTGGGCGAATAACCATTTCTAAGTCGAGAGCAGTAAGGATATCGAACAGGGTGCGTAATTTTACGCCTTCCTCCCCTGCTTCAAGCGCCGATACCGTCGATTGGCGTAGACTGGTTTTGTTGCGAATCATCGCTTGAGTCAAGTTCAGAGCCTTGCGCTGTCGCCGGAGCGCATCACCGATTTGTTTCGGAGTACGAGCTATGTTTTGCATTGGTATTATCCTCAGTTCTGCATAAATATACGCTGTGGCGTATAAACATGCAATATACGCTGTAGCGTATAAAGTGGGTATATACGCTGTGGCGTATAATGTAACTGCGCGCTTAGGGACGTTAGAGGTATATAGCGTAGAGCGGACATCTCGATTAGAGGCTGGCGGAGGTTTGGGGAAACGTCATGCAACCGGTTGATTTCATATGCGCGTTTTTGCGCCCAAACTTTTCGATAACTTATTGAGTTAGCTTATTTGTTGTAGGCCGCCCCCGGGCACCATATTCAAAGCCCCTGGAAACTTTGCGTTTCCAGGGGCTTTTGCTTTCTTTACAGGGCATTTGCTTGCGTCAGCACTTCGTGATTAGAGATGCGTGTTTATGGGCTCGCCAATTCCAGCATCAACAAGGCGGTCGCGAACTTCATATAGCTTTGCCATTAAGGCAGGTTCTTTGGCGGCGTAAGCCTTTTCGTCCGCGGTTCTCGTCACCACAATGCCCAGCAGTTCGGTGATGGCGTTACCGATGGAATTTTGGCTGATGGTGACGATATAGCGTCCTTCGTCGTCGCGATAGATGATCTGCTTGAAGGCCGGACGCCAACGGATTTCGTTGGCGAATTGCGGGTCTGCTTTGATGCGGTCGCGAATTTCCTTGGCGACTCCATGAAAATGGTTGTTGAACAGCAAAATATTTTCCACCTGATCGGGGAAGTGGAGGTTGTCCGGTAGGCCACCCTCAGGTTTGGCCACCAGGGTGAAAAAGGCTCGATAAAAATCGAGAAATCCTTTCAGGACATCATCGTACTCACGCCAAAAACGGGCTTTGGCCAAGCCTTCGATTCCGCCATTCACAACCCAGCTTGGCAGGCCTTGGGGATAGCCGGTGACGGCCAAAGCGCCAGACTTGGTCGCCATCGGGCTCATCACTTGTAGGTCGAGAACCTCCAGGAATTCGTGATAAACGTCGCTCAGGTGAGAGGAAAACAGGCTGTTATGGCCGCCATCTGTGAGATTTGGATTGCTTGGATCGGCGGCAGGCGCGTTGACAAGGTCAGCCTGTGGGAAGGCGATGAAGTGATTGTGAATCATGCGAATGGTGGGCACACCCGGTTTGCACAGAGGCCAGGTGGCATCCAGACTAGCTTCGCCACACATGATGAGCGTCTCGCCTGGGTCGGGGTATTGCTCGGCCATGTATTCGATGATGGTATGGCTTATCCGGCCAAACACCTTACTTTCGCGTTCTGAAAGCTGATCGCGGCGCACCGGCCTTCCCAACGGGTCCAAAATGCGTTGCGAGGTGTCGAGAATAACCGATGTATCAAACTCTACGCTGTGACCGATGGCCTTGCGGTACAAGAGGAAATCTTCTGGCGTGCGCAACAGTCCATTGTCGTCGGCCAAGTTTCGGAGATTGGCGGCGCTGTTAAAAAACTCCACCGAGGTCATGCCTTCGGGAACGCTGAGCGGGATTTTGCGATGCGGAGTGACGACTTGACGAGGGAAGCCAGTCTTCATAAGAGCGATCCTTTGCCATTTTTAGCCTTTTCATATTGGCAAAGCTTAACAGCACTTTCAGCGTCGGCAAGAATATATATAATAAGTTCGTCATGTACGACTGAGGCATGATCAGGAAGATGTAAGTATGATTTGAAGACGGGAACTTCACACTTTTCGCCAAAGTTTGGGACATGAGTTATTGAGCAGCAGTGCTGATGTTTTTGTCGTCGCTTTCCGACAGGACTGAGATGACGGATTTTCTTGAGACCACACCATGGAAGTCGCCCTCGTCACATATGACCGGCACTGGATAAGATTGTTCCAGTGAGGTCGGGAGGATTTCTTCCAGTGATGCACTGGGTTGGACGGTTGGCGTGTCCTCAGCCAAGTGAACCAAATCGGAATGGTGACCCGGCTTTTCAATTTCTTCTTCGATGAGTTTGCGGGTGACAACCCCCATGTAATCATCGCTGTCGTCAAAGACATATCCGTAGTCTTTGCCCACACCGCGCATTTGTTTGAGGGCTTCTTCCAATTTCTCGTTTGTGAGGCGAAGCGCGGGCGGTTGCATCACGACTTCGGCCGTCAATACACGAGCGCGGTTGACGTCACGCACGAAGGCCTCAACGTAATCGTCAGCCGGATTTAACAAAATCTCTTCTGGCTTGCCAACCTGTGACAGCACGCCATCTTTTAAAATTGCGATCCGATCGCCCAGACGCAACGCTTCGTCCAAATCATGCGTGATGAAGATAATGGTTTTATGCAGACGACCTTGCAGCTCGATCAGTTGGTCCTGCATACCGGAGCGGATCAATGGATCAAGTGCGGAGAACGCTTCATCCATCAGCAAGACTTCGGGGTCTGTGCACAATGCGCGCGCCAACCCAACGCGCTGCTGCTGACCACCAGAAAGCTGAGCGGGATATTGATGCTCATAGCCCTCAAGTCCAACGGCCTTTAGCCAATCAATAGCCTTTTGGTTGCGTTCCGCCTTGGGGATTGCCTGAATTGCGAGACCAAACGCCACGTTCTCCATAACGGTTCTGTGCGGCAACAGTCCAAAGCGCTGAAACACCATGGACATCTTGTGGCGGCGAAACTGTTCCAGTTCCTTTTGTGAAAGCGTCATGACATCTACGCCACCGACCTTGATCGATCCCTCGCTCGGATCAATCAGGCGATTGAAGTGACGGATAAGGGTGGATTTTCCCGAACCAGATAAACCCATGATGACGAAAATGGACCCACGCTCGATATCTAGGTTGATGTTGTTCAATCCAACTGTGTGCCCGGTCTCGGCGAGGATTGCGTCCTTACCCTTTCCAGCCTTGACCATGGGGATGATGGATTGTGGGTTGGGCCCAAAAATCTTGTAGAGGTTTTCAATGCGGATCAGCGTTTGTTCAGTCACCGTGAATTCCTTCTAGATATCTTTGGCTGCGCTTGGCATAGGCTTGTGATACGCGGTCGAACATGATGGCGATGGCGACGATCGCAAGACCGTTCAGCAGCCCCATGGTGAAATACTGGTTGGTGATGGATTTGAGCACCGGCTGGCCCAGGCCTTTGACACCAATCATCGATGCGATAACGACCATGGCCAAAGCCATCATGATGGTTTGGTTGATGCCCGCCATAATGGTTGGTGTTGCCAATGGAAGCTGTACGCTGAATAGACGTTGCCAGGATGTAGCGCCGAAGGCCGTGGCGGCTTCCAGAACTTCGCGGTCGACCAGGCGGATGCCCAGGTTGGTTAGCCGGATTAGAGGGGGTATGGCGTAAATGACCACGGCGATCATGCCCGGCACCTTGCCGATGCCAAGAAGCATCACCACAGGGATCAGATATACGAAGGCCGGCATGGTCTGCATGATATCTAAAATCGGAGTGGCGACGGCCTGCATGCGGTCCGAGCGCGCCATGGCAATACCGATGGGAATGCCGATGGAAATGGACACCAGCGTCGCCACAGTGATGATGGACAGCGTTCGCATGGTGTTGTCCCACATGCCGAAATAGCCAATCAACAGGAATGAGACCAGAACCCCTCCTGTCAGTTTGTAGGACCGCGTGGCACCGTAAGTGAGGGAAACCAAAACACCCAGCACCACAAACCAAGGGGTGGCCAGTAAAAGTTTTTCGAACCACACCAAAAAAGTTAGCAGCGGATCGAAGAGTGCCTCGATGATATCGCCATAGGACCGGGAAAATTCCCGATATGCGCCATCCATAGCCTTGCGCAAAGCGACCAAGTCGGCGCGATCCATTTCGGGGAACTTGGACACCCAAGATTGTTCAACCACAACTTAAACCCTTCTCTGGATTTCAAAGAAACGACCTCCATCTCGTCACAACCGGCGAGATGGAGGTCGGCCATTTACATGCTGGAAACGGCGGCTTTGACTTTGGCAGCCACGTCGGCGGACACCCAAGGGGTCCACATGGCGGCATGGTTTTTCAGAAAATACACGGCAGCGGTTTCTCCGTCTGCTTGATTGTCTTCGATCCAGACCAATAACTTGTTCATATCAGCGTTGGTATAGGAACGCTTGGTCAGGTAGTCGTAAGCTTCCGGTGCTTTGCCGGCGAAGCTTTCCGTGGTGACGGTATTGACCGGAGATGACGGATACATGCTTGGCCTAGGGTCTGCGCATTCTTCTTGGCTGATACAGTCTTGCCAATGCTTATTGTCGATGCCAACACCAAAATCGACTTTGACCATTTTGTATTTGCCTAAGATGGCGGTCGGTGCCCAGTAATAGCCAAACCATGGCTCTCCACGTTCGTAGGCCTTGGCGATGGAGCCGTCGAGGCCTGCGGCGGAACCAGGGTCAACCAGTTCGAAGCCCACGTCGCCCAGCCCAAGCGCTTGGAACTGGTGCCCGCTGGTGATTTGGCAGTTCCAACCGGCGGGGCAACCGTAAAATGCCGATTTGTCCGGGTCTTCCGGGTGCTTGAACATCTTGGCGTTTTTCTTGATGCCTTCGATGGTGGCCAGAGACGGGTCTTTTTTGACGAGGTATTCAGGCACCCAGAAGCCTTCTTCACCACCATCAGAAAGCGACGCTCCCGCGACGCGCAGGCGTTTTTCGGCTACGCCCTTTTTCAAGGCCTCAGCGAAAGAATTGCTCCACAGTTCCGGTGCGATGTCAGGTTCGCCCTTTTCGATCATGGAGGTACCGGTTGGCATGGTGTCGCCTGGAACCAACTCGGATTCACAGCCATAGCCATGCTGTAAAATCAATTTATCGACATTTGCCATAAGGCTGGCAGAAGGCCAATTCATGTCGGAAATGGTAACCTTACCGCACGCAGCATGCGATTCAGCAGCAAGAGATACGCCGGCCAGAAATATGGCGGCAAATAGCAGTCGTTTCATTGAAACTCCCCTTATGCATTGTTTGGCGCTGGTTGGCACCGGAACCGATTGCTCGGTTAGGCGAATTCCGGGAAACTATGTTGTTGGACGCGACGGCGCCTGGGCCGGATAGCTCGCATCTCACATCGCATTCCACAAAAGCAGAACACAGCCCGGAGTTACGCGGGAGTCCAATGCAAAATGGGTAACATGGCCTGTGGCCCCACATTGATCTCCTCACACGCAGTCCCCAAGACTTACATATCTGCATGGAGTCTTCAACCAGAGCAAAAAAATAATTCGGCGCGGACTTTTACTCCGCTGACCTTTATGAGCAACCCTACTTCGTTTGTAGGCGACTTCTTATGTTACCTCTTTGCTTGCATCTTATTCACATACTATAATATGTGATATGTGAGATGCGCCAATATATCGGCTGCAATTGTACGGATTTGAACGGCATCGGGGATTCCCATGGGCTTTACGGGTGAATTTCACTGGCAGGTATGCAGAAGCACTGGCCTGCGCGTACTTGCTTTGATGTTATTGGTGCTTACGTTGGCGGTTGCGACACCGTCATGGGCCAAGCCTCTGACGTTCGGCACCATCAGTGCTGTTCCTGTGGAAGAGGTTCAGGTTTTTCAGCCGTTTGTTGATTTCATTGCCGGGCAACTTGCGGGTGACGGCATTGACGCGGGCAAGGTGGTTGTTGCAGAAAATGTAAACCAGATGGCGGCTCTGCTGAAAAGTGGGCAGGTTGATTTGTTTATCGACAGTTCTGTCACGGCTCTCGTCGTGAATAAGTTAGCCGGTTCACAATTCATGTTGCGTCGGTGGAAAAAGGGGCGTGAGCAATACCGCAGTGTTATCTTCGTTAACGACGATAGCCCCATCACCGCATTGGATGACCTGAAAGATAAACTCATTGCTTTCGAGGAGCCTTTCTCGACATCGGGGTATATGCTGCCTGCTCTGGTAATCCGCGCTCAGAGGTTGGGGCTGAATGAAGTTGCAAATGTTAAAAGTGCTCCGATATCGGGCCGGATCGGCTACGTCATGGCGTACGATAATGAAACCCAAGCCGCGTGGTTGGAGCGAGGCCGCGTGCAAGCGGTGGCCATGGCGGAAGATGATTTCTTAAGTTTTTCGAAGACGGCACTAAAACCGTTGCGAGCTTTGTTTGTAACGCCATATGTTCCCTATCATGTTGTCACTCATCGCTCTGGGCTGGATGCACGGTTGGTGGCGCGCATTAAGTCCGTTCTAAAATCTGCGCATGAAACAGAAGTGGGCCGTGGGGTTCTCAGGAGCTTTGAAAAAACCACGAAGTTCGATGACATTCCACAGTCTCTGTTGGATAATGTCTTAGAGTTTGAGCCGTTTCTTCAGCAAGTTATCGCACCTCAGTAGGTAAAGTTTATTCCATGAAATTTGGTTTGGGTCTTAAGATTGCCGCCTTTACATCTGCCTTGATTTTCTTGATCGGGGTCGCGCTACTCGGCGTACTTGTCTATCAAGAACGCGTCACGCTTCATAATATGAAGATGGATGAAGCCGAGGAATATACAAAAAGAACCTCATCTCAGGTCGGAAATGCGCTTTATAACCTTGATATACGGGAATTGCGCCGCGTGGTGAGGAGCGCTCTCGAGGGTGATGTGGCCGATCTAGTGTGGGTGCTGGATGACAAGGGCCGCTTGCTCACTGACGGCAGCGAAAAGCCTTTCCTGCGCAATCAAAAACCGCCTTATCCCATTGTCGATATGCTAATTACCTCAAAAGTCATGTCCAACGCCATGGATGAACAACATCACTGGACAGGCGTTCCGGTCATGATGGGAGAGAGCACTGTACTCGGCTATGTCGTTGTGGCTTTCGCCAGCGAACACTTGAATGCGAGGTTACGCGAACACCTGATTAAGCAACTCCTCATTCTTATCCCCGCGCTTTTCTTTGGTGTTGTGGCGGCCTTTTTGTTGGGGCGCAGAATTGCCAAGCCTTTGGAAGCCTTGTCGGCGGCAGCGGAAAAAATCGGCGGCGGAGATTGGGGGGTGTCGATTGGCGTCAACAGTCAAGACGAGGTCGGTGACCTTGCTCACACAATCAATATCATGGCGGGAAATCTTTCTAAGGTTGCGGTGTCACGAGACATGTTGGAAGGGATCGTTGCGGAGAAAACCGCAGAGCTCCAAAAACACTATGACCACTTGCAAGAAAGCATCGAAGAGCGCACACGCGAGCTTGCACAAAGTGAGGAACGTTTTAGGGGCTTCGCCGAGTCGACGTCCGACTGGTTTTGGGAGATGGACGAGAACCTACGCATTAATTACCTGTCGGAGCGTTATGAAGAGGTGACGGGTCGCCCTAAAGCAGCCCTTATGGGCATGACACGGCGCGAATTGGCAGATCCCAAATCGCTTGAAGCTGATGCGGAAAAATGGCAACAGCACTTTAATGACCTGGATGAGCATCGCCCTTTTCGAAATTTTGAATACGATATTCTTTCCGAGTTTGGCGGTGGCGTCGTTACGTTTAGTGTGAGCGGTGTTCCGGTGTTCGATGAACATGGCGTTTTTAAAGGTTACCGGGGCAGTGGCGAAGACGCCTCTGAGCGAAAGATGATTTTGGAAGAGTTGCGCCATAGTGAGAGGAAATTCCGCAGCATTGTCCAAACCACACGGGAAGGCTATTGGTTGATTGATCCTCAGACGAAGGAAACGCTCGAGGTGAATTCGGCATTATGCGAAATGCTTGGGTTTACCGAGGCCGAGATGCTGGGTAAAACCCCGTTGGATTTTGTGGATGAGGACAATGCAAAGGTTTTTGCGTCCCAAATGGCCACGATCTCCGATACGGACCATCGCTCTTACGACATCGTCCTTAAAACGAAAGACGGCGGTGACCTCCACACGCATTTTGAGGCTTCCACCATTCGCACCCCGGACGGTACCCCGCGTGCTTCCTTTGCTTTTGTCATGGACATCACCACCGGCATTCAGGCCCAGAATGAACTTCGCCAAGCTAGGGATGCCGCTGATCGTGCCAATCAGGCCAAGTCTGAATTTTTGTCCTCCATGAGCCATGAGCTGCGCACACCCTTGAACGGCATTCTTGGTTTTGCACAACTTCTTCAATACGATCCATCCACTCCCCTGACCGGCAAGCAAAAAGACAGCACCGATTTTATCATCAAAAGCGGGAACCACCTGCTCGAGTTAATCGACCAAGTTCTGGAGTTGGCGAAGATTGAGGCGGGTAAAATTTCGGTCAGTCTTGAAAGCCTCGTCATTTGTGAAGTCTTCGATGAATGCACGCCGCTAGTTCAGGGGATGGCGGACAAAAGGGGAATTTCTTTTGCCCAGGACAAGTCCAGTTGCGAAAATGTACGGGTGTTGGCGGATCACACACGCCTCAAGCAGGTCATGCTGAACTTGTTGTCCAACGCCGTAAAATATAACTGCGAGAATGGCTCGATAACCGTTTCCGGCGAGACCACCGAAAACAAGATGATACGGGTCACCGTTACAGACACGGGGCATGGCATCCCTAAGGACAAAGAGCAAAACCTGTTCCAACCCTTTGAACGCCTTGGACATGAAGCTTCAGAAATTGAAGGAACCGGAATTGGCCTGACCATCACGCGTGAGTTGATCCATCTGATGGGGGGCGAGATCGGTTTCGAAAGCGAGCTGGGTAAGGGGTCATCGTTCTGGATCGATATTCCTCTGGCTGTTGAAAATGGTCGTGCAGAAAAAGAAGGTACACAAGCCGTTCCGCAGTTGGATGATACGCTTGATAATCCCATCGGAGATGCAGGTAAAACTTACTTGATACTGTATGTCGAGGATAATCCGGCCAACCTGATGTTGATGGAACACGTCCTGGAAATGGTCCCCAATGTTGAATTGATTTCGACCCACACGGCCGAATTGGGGGTCGAGTTGGCCGCGGCCCGCCATCCGGACCTTATCTTGATGGATATCAACTTGCCCGGTATGAACGGTATTGAAGCTCTGAGCTGGTTGAAAAAAAGAGAGACGACGCAGGATATTCCTGTCATCGCCGTGACCGCAGCGGCTATGCCGCATGAACGGGAAAAAGGGATGGAACAGGGCTTCGTAACTTATGTGACCAAGCCTATCCAGATCGATACCTTTCTTCAGGCCGTACGCGCCGCAATTCAGCCGTCATGATCACAAAGACATGTCTGCGCACCGTTCCAAGGGGCGGTGAATTTAACAGTTATGAGGCCAATGACATGCGCAGTTTCATTTCAGGTTTCAGGCCAATTATCGGGCCAGTCGCAACGTGTGGGGCGCGAGCGTGAACCCGGGTCTTCTTGGCCTGGGTACGGCGCTCAGTTGGGGCACAGGCGATTTTTTGGCGCGCCTGTCGGGTCGCGCGGTTGGGCCGGGGCGCACTCTGCTGGTTGTTTTTGGCATCTCGTCGTTGGTGCTGATGCCGTTTGCACTGGCTCCAGCGCAGGTCATTTTGGATGATCTGACCCTAACGGGGCGTGCCGGTGCTGTCGCGGTGTGCGGGATTTTTTTGTTGGCGGGGACGTGGCTGTTGTACCTGTCGCTGACCCGTGGACCGCTATCAGTGGCTGTGCCGATCGTTTCCAGCTATCCGGTTCCGCTGATGGTGTATGGATTTCTTGTCGGCGGTTTTGTTCCGCCGCCTGCGATGTGGATGGCGATGGCAGCCACCCTCGTGGGGGTGTGGATCGTCGGGCGCGCCGGGCACAAAACTCAGCATAAAGAAGGTCACGTTCAGGGACGCATCGGGGCGACCATCGCCATATGCTTCGCAACCATTGCGGTGTTTGACGTGGCGATTGTGTTGACCGGCAAGCTGGCGGTGGACATCGGTATGCCTGCCGCGCTTTGGAGCACCCGTACCGTTGCCTTTGTTGCTCTTGCAGGAATTTTTTTGGTGCGCCGCCAGCCGCTTGGAATCAGTGCCAAATGGTGGGGCGTACTCAGCGTGCAGGGTGTTATCGACTTGATGGGCTATGTGGCGTTGTTTTCCGCCCAAACGTTGGGTGGCACCACCACCGCCAGCGTGGCCAGTTCAGCCTATGGGGTGGTAACCATCTTGTTGGCGCGCACGATCCTCAAAGAAGTCATTACGTTGACGCAGTTGGCGGGCATGGCCTTGGTGTTTGCTGGCGTGGTGGCGGTGACGGCACTCAGTTGAGACACACGTCGTCCCTGGGTATTTTGCACTGCCGCCTCAGGGCATTACGCTGCCGCCATTGGGGCCGATGATTTGCCCGCTCATGTAGGTGCTGCCCGGCCCAGCAAGAAACAGCGCCACCGATGCAACTTCATGCGGGGCACCGATGCGCCTGAGCACCGTCAGTTCCTTTTCCTTCTTCGCCCATTCTGATGACATATTTTCCAAATCCAGCATGTCGGTGTCGATGGGGCCGGGGGCGATGGCGTTGACCAAAGTATTGGGGGCGAATTCCCGCGCCCATGATTTGGTCAGCGCGTTGATGGCGCCCTTGGATGCGCAGTAGACGGCAAAGTCTTCTCGCCCGGTGAAGCTGAGATCGGAGGTGATGTTGATGATGCGCCCGCCCTCGCGCCCATCCATGCGGCGCAGGGCTTCTCGTCCGACCAGAAATTGGCCGCGCACGTTGATGTTCATCAACCAGTCGAAGTCGGCAGCTGTGGTTTCGAGCAATGGCTTTTCTAAAATCACTCCGGCGTTGTTAACCAAAATGTCCAACGGGCCGATTTTATCCACGGCTGCAAACAGGGCATCGATCTGGTTTTCATCGGCGACGTCGGCGGCGATGGCTACAGCCTTTCCGCCTTGGGCTTCGATGCCGGCCACCACGGCGGCTGCTTCGTCAGCGCCGGAGCGATAACTCAGAACCACCGTTGCGCCCTCAGTTGCAAACAGTTCGGCGATGGACTTTCCGATGCCGCGCGATGCGCCGGTGATCAGTGCAATTTTTCCATCCAGTTGGCCCATTATCCCATCAACTCCCCACGGTCCACGTTCAGGGTTTGCCCGGTTATATTGGCAGCGGCATCAGATGCCAAAAATAAATATGTGCCGATCATGTCGTTGGGTTCCATCAAGCCGACGATGGCTTGTGCCGACATGATCTCTGTCAACAATTCACCCTTGTCGCGCCCGGCGTCATTTGCCATATGTTTGAGCGAATTCATCGCCGCGTCTGTTTTGACCCAACCGGGACAGACGGCGTTGACGTTGATGTCACGGGGACCGAGTTCCTGCGCCAGTGCGCGCATGAATCCGATGTTGGCATGCTTGGATGCGCAATAGGCCGACATGTCCGCCACCGCGGTCTGTCCCCAGATGGAAGAGGTGATGATGATTTTGCTGCCTGGTTCCATTTTGCGCACCGCTTCGCGGGTTACGTAATAGGTGCCCATTACGTTGATGTCGATGATGCGACGAAAGGTCTCTTCCACGGCGTCGCCCTCATCCAAAATGGGCGTGGGACGCTCAAGGCCCGCGTTGTTGATCAGCACGTCGAGGCGCGCCAAGCTGCCGACGACCGCGCGTACACTTTCGCGATCGGCAATGTCGCAGACATGTCCAGTGATGGGCACGCCTGTTTCTGCACTGAGCGCGCGGGCTGTTTCATGCACCGCGTCGGTGGTCGCCAGAATGTGTAAATCTGCCCCGGCACGGGCAAAGCCCCGCGCCACGCCAAGCCCGATGCCCCGGGATGCGCCGGTGACCAAAACCGTTTTGCCGCTAAAGTCGTACGTCACTTGACCCATGGTATTTCACCCTTGTTGTTAAACCACGAATTCGCGCCGGACAGCTGTGCAAATATCGGCGGTGACCTGCTCGGCGATAACCCGGCCCTTGTCTGGGCTTGCGCCTTTGGCCGAGATCAGTGCGCCGCTGTCGGGTACCCAGTGGCGGTGTGGCGGCCACACATCGTATGGTCCACTATCAGCCGCAGGGTTGTCGGGTATTTTATCGCTATGCACCAAGTGGGGGAAGTAGTGCATCATCAGTGAGGTTTCCAAAACAGCGGCGTGCTCAAGCTCGATACCAGGAAAGCCATCAGGGAAGACCTCATTCGTGGTTTGCTCGGTAAGGAAATCCCAATGCTGAAGCACCATCACTTTAAGGCCGGTATCTTTGAGTTCACGGTATGCCAGGTCCACGCCTTCATTAATGAACCAAAGGTTTTCGTAGTTGCCGTCCAAGACGCAAATTTTGTGCACGCCGTGACGCACCAGTTCGCGGATCAGATCGCGAATGAGGTGGGAAAAGGTTGTGCCGTCCAGTCCGATGGTGCCAGCAAAGAAGGGTCCGCCGCCGGAGCGCGGCATGGATTTGTAGCCGAACGGGATTGGCGGCGTCACTATGCCGTCGAGCGTGCGCGCGACCTCAAGCGCCATGGCCTGAGGCAATTGGAAATCGACACCCAGCGGCAGGTGTGGGCCGTGCTGTTCGGTGGTCCCGGTGGGAATGAATACGACGGCCCCGGCTGCAATGCGTTCGGCGAATTCGGGGGAGGTCATTTCCGCCATGAGGTGATGTTGGCCCATGTTCAATCCTTATAATTCGTCAGTGTGGTCTGTGCCCTGCTCGCGCATCAAACGCATTATGTGGCGTTCCATATCGGCGTAACCGGGGAGGGTCAATGCGTCTTCTTTCTTCAAAATGCGCTCGCCGTTTTTAAATGCGGGCAGCACGTTTTCCAGAACCGTTCCGGGGTGACTGGAAAAAAAGACGATGCGATCACCCAAAAACAAAGCTTCCTCGATGTCGTGGGTAACCATCACAACCGTGGTCTCTGTGCTTTCAACAATAGACACCATCAGTTCTTGCATGTTCCAGCGGGTTTCCGCGTCAAGTGCGCCGAACGGTTCATCCATCAACAGCAAGCTGGGCGAGTTGGCCAGCGTGCGCGCGATGGCGACGCGTTGCTTCATGCCGCCGGACAGTTGCTTAGGATAGGCGTCTTTGAACTTGCTCAGCTTGACCAAGTTGATGAATTCGTTGGCTCGCTCACGGCGTTCGGCTTTGGGCACGCGGTTGAGCTTCATGCCGTACTCGACGTTTTGTTGGACCGTCAGCCAATCGAACGAGGTGTAGCTTTGAAACACCATGCCGCGTTCACGGTCTGCACCGCAGATTTCATGGTCGCCCAGCTTCATGGTGCCACCGCTGGTTTCTTCCAAACCGGCAATCATGCGCAGTACGGTCGACTTGCCGCATCCACTGGGCCCCAAAAGAATACAAAATTCGTTGTCCATAACGTCGAAAGTTGTGTCGGTTACGGCAACAATCTGATCCCCACCGGGGAGCTGGAAAGTCTTAGCGACACCTTGAACGGATAGCTTAACGGTGCGTTGGGGGTCGTTCATCGTCCGTGCGCCTCCAGATAGGGGAATAATTTTTGGTGCGCGAGTTTGAACATAAAGTCGAACACCAGCCCCAGGACGCCGATCACAAAAATTCCGGCCAGAATTTCATCGGTGTGCAAAAAGCGTTTGGCCCGCATCATCATTGCGCCGATGCCGTTGGTGGACGCAACGATTTCAGCGATCACCAAATAGGTCCAGCTCATTGCCAGCATTTGGCGCATGGCGACCATCACGTCAGGCAGCACGGCGGGGATCATCACGGTTAGCAGAATTTGCTTGCGGTTGCCGCCAAGCGTCAGCGCCGTTTCGATCAATTCGGTACGGACATTTTTGGTGTGATCCATAACGATGGTGGTTAAAAACCACACCACGCCGATGAACAGCAGCACCAACTTTGGCGCGTCTCCGGTTCCGAACCACATCAGTAAAATTGGAATGAAACTGGGCGCGGGCAGATAGCGCCATGCAGATACAAATGGATTGAAAAACGCCTCGACCGACTTGAATGACCCCATCAAGATACCCAGCGGCACCGCGACGGCGCACGCGGCGATGAAGCTGACCAGGATACGGTAAATACTAATGCCGATGTCGCCGAGGAAGCCTCGTTCTGTGATCAAAGTGTAAAGCGCCACAGCCACTTTTTGCGGGCCGGGCACCAGCAATTCCGTCACCCAGCCAAGAGCCGACGAGAGTTCCCACAGACCGAAAAACAACACCCAGACACTGACGCCCAGCGTAATGACGACGGGGGCCGGTATGGATTTCTTGTAGTCGAACCAACGCCAGCGCCGCGTGGACAGGGTGCTGGTTGCGGAACTCGTGGAGCTCATAAGGTCAGTGCCTTTCTGGATGCGCGCCGGGAGGAAAAGCGGGCGGTCGCCCAATGATGACCGCCCGTAATTTCAACCCGTTCAGTTGCGGGCTTGGATGGATTGGCTATAGCCGCCCTTGGCCAGTTCGCTCATCAGCGAACAGTCAATGCCTTTGGCCGGGTCCTGCATGGACTTCATCACACCCAGCTTCACCCACCATGCGTTGGTGGTTTTGACCGCTGTTTTGAAACCGTCATTGGAGCCAAACGGCGGTTCGCCTGCGATGGAGCCGCAGAATTGAGCGGACTCGTTGAAGTCGAACATGTAAATGCCGCCGAGGAAGAACTTGCCGTTGGTGCCGGTCACAAACTCGATGTCAGCCACAGGCCATTGCAGGTATTCGGCCCACATTTTGTTCACTTCAGCGGTGTGGTCGTGCCAGTACTGAACCGCATCCCAACGCGCCTTTAGAACGTCCAGCGCAGCTTTGCGGTGGGACTTGATAAAGTTGGTGTTCATGTAGATGGAATCGCCGAACAGGCCCATTTTCTTGTAGTGGTCCTGCGACGTGTCGGCGACGATCTGGATGCCGGGCACGGCCCCGGTCAGTTTCGAGGTCCATGGTTCGTACATGTATGCCGCGGCAATGTCGCCGGAGATCATCGGTCCGACACCTTCGTCGGCGTTGAGGTTGACCCAGTTGACGTCACCGGGCTTGATGCCGTTCTGTTCAAGCCATGCACCCACCAAAACGTGACCGATGAACGCTTCTGGGGCGGCAACTTTTTTGCCCTTGACCTCAGATGCTTTCACGTCCGGTGCCAGCACAACCTGATCGACGCCGTAAGACGGGTTGGTGAACGCGACATTGACGATTGGTAAATTGTTTTCAACCGCAATGGGGATGTAGTCCAGGGTCGATCCGTACACGTCGATGTTACCGGCAGCCAATTGATTGTGGCCCGCAATGGGATCTTCGTAAGTGGTGATTTCGACGTCATAGGCGTCGAGCATGCCTTTGTCTTGAGCCAACTTTAAGAATGCGTATCCGGGCCAAGACACGGCGATGCCGATACGTAGTTTTTCCTTGGCAGCGGCTTCGCTGACCATAGAAAAAGCCATCAGAGGCAGCAGTACAAGTGCTGTAATCAGTTGTTTGAAGTTCATTCCACTCTCCATTGCGAAACTTTGGTAAAACACCATCATGCCGAAGCATATCGCAGATGGCGTAACGATGCTTCATCATAAAACATTACCGGACTCAAAAGTTTAGTCCACTAAAACTTTATGGTCTTTGTTATTTTATGCACGCGATTATCTCAAAAGTGGGTATCCTCGCCTGAATTAGCCAATAAAATAGGACAGTTAAATGTCAGGACTTCGCGAACACAAAAAAGAAAGTCGCCGTCAACGCATTCTTGACGCCGCGCGGGAGCACTTTCGTGATCGTGGATATGACGCAACCACTATAGAAACCATTGCCGACAGCGCTAAGGTTTCGGCTGTGACAGTTTACAACCATTATGGCACCAAAGGTGGGGTGTTGTTAGCGTTGGTATCGCGGAGTGATGATCTCTTGATCGAAAAAATTGAAGATCTGGTGGAGAATGCTCCTGTGGACCCGTTGGAGGGCGTCGCCAGTTTTTCCAACACCATCAATGAGCATGCATTTTCGTATTTGAACCGGGAAATTTGGCGCCATGTCACCGCGACATCGATTCTGGAAGGCAACACTGAATTCGGCGTTGTGTATCGTCGGTTGGATGAAAGCCTTGTGGCGCAGTTGGAGCGTTTTCTACAAACGTACCAAGCTAGAGATGCACTTCCCGGTGCATGCGACTGCAGAACGGCGGCCGAGGTGCTCTATAACGTTCATAATGCCCGATTTTTGGACTTTATCATCGACCGCACATGTTCAACGAGCGAGCGCGATCGTTTGACGCGCCGCGATCTTGCTTTCGTTTTGAGTCAGATAGGCTCAGCGGCATTTTAAAGCCACCTCTGCTTTAGCCCCGTTTTGCGTGGGCATCTGCCAGCACACAGAGAATTTCAAACATCAGCGTTGCCCCGACCAAGGCCGTCGATCCCGATGGGTCGAACGGCGGCGCGACCTCCACCACATCCCCACCGACGAGGTTCAAACCTTGAAGCCCGCGGATCATCACCTGGGCGTCAAAGGTCGTGTAGCCGCCAATTTCCGGGGTCCCGGTACCGGGGGTGTAGGATGGATCAATTCCGTCCACGTCGAAGGTCACATAGGCTGGGCCTGTGCCGATGACGCGGTGAATTTCCTCAACCACCTTTTCGGCCCCCATTTTGAAAAATTCTTCAATGTAGATCACGCGCATGCCGCTGTCTTCGGCAAAGGCCATGTCTTCGGCGCCGTAAATAGAGCCACGAATACCGATCTGGATGACCCGCTTGGGGTCGACTAATCCTTCTTCAACAGCACGGCGGAACGGAGTGCCATGGGTGTACTTGTTGTCGCCGAAATAGGTGTCGTTGGTATCGGAATGGGCATCAAAATGGATCAAGCCGACCGGCTCGCTTTTCGCCACGGCGCGTAAAACCGGCAAGGAACAAAGGTGGTCGCCGCCCGCTGATAAGGGCATTGCACCAGCCTCAACAACGGTGTCGATGAACGCGGTGATCTTATTCATGGTGTCGATGATGTCGAAGGGATTGGTTTCAATGTCGCCCAAATCAGCAACACGGCACAATTCGTAGGGCGCAATGCGGCTGACGTGATGAACGGCGCGCATGAAACTGGATTGGTTGCGAATTTCGCGGGGGCCATGACGTGCGCCTGCGCGGTTGGTGGTGCCAGCATCCCACGGCACACCGATCAGGGCGATGTCCACCAGCGCGGGGTCCGTAATATGGGGGAGGCGCATGAACGTCGGCATACCGCTAAACCGCGGCATCTTGCTGGCATCGGTGGGCTGAAATTTGGGGGATGTGTCGGTCATCGCGGGGCCTCTGTCGTTCTGTCGCTGGGGAGATTACGGAAGATCATGGTGGGTGAATACTGCACAGCGGCAGCAAATGCGCACTCGATCAACCGTTCATACAAGTGGCGGAGCACACCCAAAAGTCAAGAACCGACCGCGAGGCAAGGTGCGCGAAGAGCCGCGAACAACACAAGGGTGCTTAAAATATGCACAATATTTAATCTGATGAAATGTATATGACTAAAATATATGCAGAATATCAAGGGCGTCGTTCATCATTTGGGCCCTACTTTGCCACCAAGTGAGTCATGTAACCATTTGAAATTATATAATAAAAATTCATCATAGGGTTGCTCTATTCCGTTTGGCCCGCTTCTTGCCATTGGAGGGCAGGAGCAACAACGTATTTTTTATTGGAGGAGTGATTCGATGAAGAAAACCATGAAGGCCTTGGCGGGTGCCGGTGCAATTGCCGTTTCGGTATTGTCCGCTTCCGCCGCTCAGGCCGCTGACACCATCAAGGTCGGTGTTCTGCACTCCCTGTCCGGGACCATGGCGATTTCCGAGACCACGTTGAAAGACACGGTCTTGATGATGATCGATGAACAGAACAAAAAGGGTGGCCTGTTGGGTAAGAAACTCGAAGCTGTGGTTGTCGACCCTGCATCGAACTGGCCGCTGTTCGCTGAAAAAACTCGTGAGCTGATTGAAAAGAACAACGTCGATGTGATCTTCGGCTGCTGGACATCTGTGTCGCGTAAATCGGTTCTGCCGGTGATTGAAGAACTCAACGGCATGTTGTTCTATCCGGTTCAGTACGAAGGCGAAGAAAGCTCGCGCAATGTGTTCTACACTGGTGCCGCACCGAACCAGCAGGCTATCCCAGCTGTTGACTATCTGCTCAGCGAAGACGGCGGCAGTGCCAAGCGCATCGTGCTTTTGGGGACCGATTACGTTTACCCGCGTACGACCAATAAAATTCTGCGCTCTTACCTGCACTCCAAGGGCATCGCTGACGCCGACATCATGGAAAACTACACGCCGTTTGGTCATTCCGATTGGCAGACCATCGTTGCCGACGTGAAGAAATTCGCTTCCGCAGGTAAGAAAACCGCAGTGGTTTCGACCATCAACGGCGACGCCAACGTGCCGTTCTACAAAGAACTCGGCAACCAGGGCATCAAGGCTGAAGAAATCCCCGTGGTGGCGTTCTCGGTGGGTGAAGAAGAACTCGCCGGTCTGGATACCAAACCGCTGGTTGGTCACTTGGCTGCCTGGAACTACTTCATGAGCGTCGACTCCGGTGAAAATGCCGAGTTCATCAAGAAGTGGAAAACGTTCATCAAAGACGACAAGCGCGTCACCAACGATCCGATGGAAGCAACCTACATTGGCTTCAAAATGTGGACCCAGGCTGTTGAACAAGCTGGCAGCACCAATGTCGATGCTGTGCGTCAAGCCATGTACGGTCAAAAGGTCAAGAATTTGACCGGTGGCACGGCTGTCATGAACACCAACCACCATCTGTCCAAGCCGGTTCTGATTGGCGAAATTCAAGCCGACGGACAGTTCGACGTCGTTTGGGAAACCGACGGTGAAGTCAAGGGCGATGCATGGTCCGACTTCCTGCCGGAAAGCGCCAAATTGACCGCCGATTGGACCTTCCCTTGGGTCTGCGGCAACTGTGAAAAGCCACTTTATGCGGCCCAGTAACGCCTAAGTTGACTAACTCTCTGTCTCATTAAACTTCTGCCGGGGCGGGTTCGGTTTGCCGCACCCACCCCGGCCCCTTTTTTATTTAAGCGACCAATTCTTTTTTTCATTAGGACGGGCAAGGTTGGGAACTCATGTCTCCGAAGAAAATAAAATTGCGTTGGCTGATGCTGTTGTCGGTGATTGTCAGTTTAGGGTTTGCGTCTGTGACGCCAGCTCAGGCTGATGGGTTCCAAGACGCAGTGCAGGCCTTAAACGCAAAAAGCAATAAGGCCAAAGCAAAAGCCATCGATGCGTTGGCCGCCACCAGTGATGAACGCGCAGTGCCGGTTTTGACTGCGTTGTTGAACGGCACATTGTTTTATCGCAAGGCGGACAGTCTTGTTTTTCTCGCGAAGAAATCGGGCAAGGTTTATGTCCTGACCGATCCGGCTACGGGTCGGGAAGCGGGTGAAGCGACGGGATATGAAGCCAAAAAAGTTCGCATCAACAACAAGCTCCGCGGACAGTTAAAAGGCGTCTTGGGGGCTATGACGTTGATGAGCGCCGATCCCGACAAACGCTTAAAGGCCGCAGGCGAGGTGTTTACGGCGGGTGATCCGTCAATCTTGGCGGTGCTGGATAAGGCGCTGGCGCGTGAAGACATTGCGGATGTCAAAGAGCAACTTCTACGCGCCCGGGCCGCCATCATTCTTGAGCACGGCGAAGACCTTCAGGCGCGCATCGATGCGACCAAGGAGTTGAGCGAGCTCACCGACCCGGACGTTTCCGCGCTGCTCGGCAAGATGGTCGCAACGGCCACCGACCCGTCCTTGGCGGCGGCAGCTAAGGACGCGCAAAAGAAAATTGAAAGCCGCCTCGCCGCGTGGTCGTTTCTCGGCAACCTGTTTCAGGGCGTGTCTTTGGGTTCGGTCCTGTTGTTGGCGGCTGTCGGGCTGGCGATTACCTTTGGCGTGATGGGCGTGATCAATATGGCGCACGGCGAAATGGTCATGTTGGGCGCCTACACGACGTTTATGGTTCAAGAAATTTTCCGCACGTATTTTCCCGCGGCCTTCGATTGGTCGTTGGCCGTCGCGGTGCCTGCCGCCTTTTTGGTGACGGGAGCTGTCGGCATTGCGGTTGAACGCGGCATCATTCGGTTTTTGTATGGTCGTCCGTTGGAAACCTTGTTGGCGACCTGGGGGTTGAGCCTTGTGTTGCAACAATTCATTCGCACCATTTTTGGCCCTACCAACCAGGAAGTCGGCAACCCCAGCTGGATGTCGGGCGCGATTGAGACCTCCACCGGATTGGTGCTGACTTATAATCGCATCTGGATCATCGTCTTTTCATTGGGCGTGTTGTTGATGTTGTCGCTGATTGCCCGTAAGACCCTGTTCGGTCTGCAAATGCGTGCTGTGACGCAAAACCGCGCCATGGCTAATTCCATGGGCATTCGTTCAGGCTGGGTCGATGCGATGACGTTTGCGCTGGGATCCGGTGTCGCGGGTATCGCGGGTGTGGCGCTCAGCCAGATCGACAACGTCTCACCCAATTTGGGGCAGACCTACATCATCGACAGCTTCATGGTGGTGGTGTTCGGTGGCGTCGGCAACTTGTGGGGCACGTTGGTGGGCGCATTCTCGCTCGGCATCGTCAACAAGTTCCTGGAACCTTATGCGGGTGCTGTGCTGGGTAAAATCCTGGTTTTGGTGGGTATCATCCTGTTTATCCAAAAACGTCCCCGGGGGCTGTTTGCCCTTAAGGGTCGCTCGGTGGAGGGGTAGCCTATGTCACACCAACCTTTACTTTTGCGCATCTTGAAAGATCGCATGGCCGTTAGCGTGCTCAGTATTTTGGTAGTGTCCGCATTCTTGGTGCCTGTGCTGAACCTGATGGTTTCCCCCGATAGCGCCCTGCACGTTCCCAGCTATGTGGTGACGTTGTTGGGTAAGTATTTGACCTATGCTCTGTTGGCGCTCAGCGTTGATCTGGTGTGGGGGTACTGCGGTATCTTGTCACTTGGTCACGGTGCATTTTTCGCCCTTGGTGGGTATGCCATGGGTATGCACATGATGCGCGAAATCGGCGATCGCGGTGTTTACGGCAATCCCAATTTGCCGGACTTCATGGTGTTTTTGAATTGGCAGGAACTGCCCTGGTACTGGTCCGGGTTCGATAATTTCGGCTTCGCCATGTTGATGGTGGTGGCTGCGCCGGGCTTGCTGGCGTTCGTATTCGGTTGGTTCGCGTTCCGCTCTCGCGTGACGGGCGTGTATCTTTCGATCATCACCCAAGCGATGACTTATGCATTGTTGCTGGCATTTTTCCGCAATGATATGGGCTTCGGCGGCAACAACGGCCTGACGGATTTCAAGGATATTCTGGGCTTTGATTTGCGTTCGGATGGCATGCGCGCATCACTGTTTTTCCTGTCTGCCGTGGCGTTGGTGTCGGGCTATCTGGTGTGTCGCTTTATCGTCGACTCGCGACTTGGCCGGGTTATCGTTGCCATTCGTGATGGTGAAAGCCGCGCGCGGTTCCTTGGTTACCGGGTCGAATACTACAAGCTGTTCGTCTTCACCGTTTCCGCGGTGTTGGCGGGTATCGCGGGGGCGCTGTATGTACCCCAGGTTGGCATCATCAACCCGTCGGAATTTTCACCGGCCAATTCCATCGAAATCGTGATTTGGGTGGCGCTCGGCGGGCGCGGTACGCTGGTTGGACCGATCATTGGCGCGCTGGCGGTGAACTATGCCAAAAGCTATTTCACCGGTGCGCTACCGGAAGTGTGGCTGTTTATGCTTGGCGGATTGTTCATCTTTGCCACGCTGTTCCTGCCCAAAGGCATTGTGGGCACGGAAGCTATCATCGTCGCGTTTGAAACCCAACGCCTCAGGCTGGCGAAGTTTCTCCGCCCCTATGATTATGTAGAAGGGGGAGACGGCCGATGAGCCAACCACATGCCAGCAACACAATCTTGTACCTCGATGGCGTCTCGGTCAGTTTCGATGGGTTCAAGGCGCTCAATGAACTGAGCCTCTACGTCGAAGAGGGCGAATTACGCGCCATCATCGGCCCCAACGGTGCGGGCAAGACCACGATGATGGATGTCATCACCGGCAAGACCCGCCCCGACACCGGCGACGTGATCTTCAACGGCGGTATCGACCTGACCCAGTTGGACGAAGCGGCGATTGCGAATTTGGGCATTGGACGCAAGTTCCAAAAACCGACCGTGTTTGAAAATCAGTCGGTCTTCAATAACTTGGAGCTAGCGTTGAAGGGCAGTCGCAGTCCGCTGAGCAGCTTGTTGTTCCGCCTGAGTGGAGAGCAAATGGATCGCATCAACGAGGTCCTGAGCACCATCGCCCTATCCGAGGTGCGTCACATGGATGCGGGTGCGCTGTCTCACGGTCAAAAACAATGGTTGGAAATCGGCATGCTGTTGATGCAAGACCCCAACCTTTTGCTGGTGGACGAGCCGGTCGCGGGCATGACCGATGCTGAAACCGAGGCCACCGCACGCCTTTTGACAGAGATCGCTAAGACTCGGTCCGTGGTCGTGGTCGAACACGATATGGAATTCGTCAAATCGCTCAATTGCCGTGTTAATGTGCTTCACGAAGGCTCGGTCCTGGCTGAAGGCAGCCTGGATGTGGTTCAGGCCAACGAGCAGGTCATCGAAGTCTATCTGGGCCGATGAAGGGGGAACGATCATCATGTTAAGTGTTCAAGGTATCGACCTGCATTATGGTGCGTCACAGGCTTTGCGCGGTGTAAGTCTTAGCGCCGAAACCGGACAGGTGACCTGTGTGATGGGCCGCAACGGCGTGGGCAAGACGTCGTTGATGCGCGCCATCGTCGGTCAACAAGCCGCCAGTGCGGGCAAGGTCATATGGGAAGGTGACGACATCACCAGCCTAAGCCCCAACGAACGCGCCCGGCGTGGCATTGCTTTTGTGCCACAAGGCCGCGAAATTTTTCCCCTGATGAGCGTCGAAGAAAACCTGCGTACCGGGTTCGCTGCGGTGCCGCGCACATTGCGCCACATTCAAGACGAAACCTTCGAGCTGTTTCCGGTACTCAAAGACATGCTGAACCGTCGAGGCGGCGACCTGTCGGGTGGCCAACAGCAACAACTGGCGATCGCGCGCGCCTTGGTCATGCGCCCGCGCCTGTTGGTGCTGGACGAACCGACCGAAGGCATTCAGCCATCCATCATCAAGGACATCGGACGCGTCATTCATCTGTTGGCATCGCGTGGCGACATGGCGGTGTTGTTGGTGGAACAGTACTTCGAATTCGCCCGCGATCTGGCCGATGCATTTTGCGTCATGGACCGGGGCGAAGTGGTGATGGTCGGAACCAAGGCTGAAATGGTGGAAGATGATGTACGCCGTCACCTCACCGTTTGACGCCGAACCCGCTGCGGTGGGGGGGGCGGTTGATGATGCGTCTTCAGTCGTGTCGGGTATGCATGGGCAGGTGCAGCTGAGTTTCTCTGCCGATGAAAATGGACGCGGGCGGCTGAAGGATCTTTTTCAGACGTCCCCGTTTCGGGTGTTGTTTCCGACCTTACCCAAGGCGGAACTGAGTTCGGCGGTGTTGGTGACGACATCAGGCGGTCTTCTCGGGGGGGATCGCTTGGATGTGGGGGTTCACGTCGACACCAACGCCGCCGTTCAAGTCATGGGGCAAGCTGCGGAAAAGGTCTATCGTTCTTTGGGGGCGGATACGCTGTTCGATGCGCGCCTGAGCGTTGGGGCAGGGGCATATTTAGAGTGGATGCCTCAGGAGACCATTGTTTATGATCAGGCCCGCCTGCGCCGCACCACGTCGGTAGAGGTAGCGGGTGGCGGCACGTTTTCCGGTGCGGAAATGCTGGTGTTCGGTCGCGCCGCCATGGGTGAGCGGGTGAACACTGGACTGATCCGCGATGTGTGGGACGTGTGGCGGGACGGTAAACGGGTGTGGGCGGATGCACTGCATCTGGATGGCGACATTGCAGCGCAATTGGATCATCCGGCAGGCTTCGCCGGGGCGCGGGCGGCAGCGACGTTCGTGCATGTGTCCCCGGATGCACCGCAGTGTTTGAATTTAGCCCGTGATTTGTTGGGCGATGACGGCGATGGAATGCGTGCTGGTGCGACCATCGTCAACGGCATCTTGGTGGTGCGCTGGCTGGCGGATGACACCCAGCGCATGCGCGCCGCTTTTGGTGGTTTCTGGGCTGCATTTCGCGCCCAAACACGAAATCTGCCGGGCGTTATGCCCCGGCTTTGGCAGATATGATAGGGAGCTCGTGCGGTGAAACTGACACCCCGTGAAAAAGATAAGCTACTGGTGGCCATGGCGGCCAATGTGGCGCGGCGCCGTTTGGAGCGTGGCGTGAAACTGAACCATCCCGAAGCCATCGCGCTGATCACCGACTTCGTGGTCGAAGGGGCCCGTGACGGTAGAACGGTGGCCGAGCTGATGCGTGATGGCGGCACAGTGTTGCGGCGCGATCAGGTGATGGATGGCATCGCAGAAATGATCCACGATATCCAGGTCGAGGCCACATTCCCCGACGGTACCAAGCTTGTTACCGTCCACGAACCCATTCGTTGAGGAGCTGAAGCCATGATCCCCGGAGAACTTATTACCGCCGCAGGCGACATTGTCCTGAACGACGGGCGCGAAACCGTATCGGTTAGCGTCGCCAACACCGGCGACCGTCCGGTGCAGGTGGGCAGTCACTATCATTTTTATGAAACCAACGCCGCCTTGTCCTTTGATCGCGAAGCCGCCCGGGGCTTTCGCCTCGACATTCCGGCGGGCACCGCGGTGCGGTTCGAACCGGGACAAACCCGCGATGTGCAATTGGTGGCGCTGGCGGGGGACCGGATTGCCATCGGTTTCAATGCCAAAGTCGATGGCCCGCTTGATAACAAATTGGAGGGTTAAGACATGGCATATACAATCGATCGCACGTCCTACGCTGCTATGTTCGGCCCCACCACCGGCGACAAGGTGCGTCTGGCGGACACAGAATTGTTCATCGAAGTCGAAGAAGATCGCACCACTTACGGCGAAGAAATTAAATTCGGCGGCGGCAAGGTCATCCGCGACGGTATGGGCCAGTCCCAGGTGTCACGCGAACACGGCGCGGTGGATACCGTCATAACCAACGCACTGATCGTCGATCACTGGGGCATCATCAAAGCCGACATTGGCATTCGTGGTGGGCGCATCACCGCCATCGGCAAGGGCGGCAATCCCGACACCCAACCGAACGTGGACATCATCGTCGGCCCCGGAACCGAAGTGATCGCCGGCGAAGGGCGCATCGTGACACCCGGTGGCATCGATGCGCACATCCATTGGATTTGTCCCCAGCAGGTCGAAGATGCGCTGTACTCCGGCGTCACCACCATGATGGGCGGTGGCACCGGACCTGCGGAAGGCACCAACGCGACCACCTGTACACCCGGTCCATGGCATATCGAAAAGATGATTCAAGCTGCCGAAGGTCTGCCGATGAACTTGGCGTTTTTCGGTAAGGGCAATGCGTCGCGTCCCGAAGCATTGATGGAACAAGTGCGCGCCGGCGCGTGCGGTCTGAAACTGCACGAAGACTGGGGCACCACACCCAGCGCCATAGATACCTGTTTGAGTGTTGCCGAGGACACCGACATCGGCGTAGCGATCCACACAGATACGCTCAACGAGTCCGGTTTTGTGGAAAACACCATCGCCGCGTTCAAGGACCGCACCATCCATGCCTTTCATACCGAAGGTGCCGGTGGTGGTCACGCACCGGACATTATCAAGGTGTGCGGCGAACAAAATGTGTTGCCGTCATCCACCAATCCGACCCGCCCTTATACGGTCAACACCATCGACGAACACCTCGATATGTTGATGGTCTGTCATCACCTCGACAGCCGTATCCCCGAAGACGTGGCGTTCGCCGAAAGCCGTATTCGCAAGGAAACCATCGCGGCGGAAGACATCCTCCACGACTTGGGCGCGATGTCGATGATTGCGTCTGATAGTCAAGCCATGGGTCGGGTCGGCGAGGTCCTGATCCGCACATGGCAAACGGCGGACAAGATGAAACGTCAACGTGGACGCTTGGCGGAAGAAACCGGCGATAACGATAACTTCCGCGTCAAACGCTATATCGCCAAGTACACCATCAACCCCGCGCTCACCCACGGCATTGCGGCCCATGTGGGATCCATAGCAGTGGGCAAGATGGCCGACTTGGTGTTGTGGAAGCCGGCCTTTTTTGGCGTCAAACCAGACATTATCGTCAAGGGTGGAGCAATCGCTGCGGCCGCCATGGGTGACCCTAACGCGTCGATCCCAACACCACAGCCAGTGCACTATCGCCAGATGTTCGGTTCGTTGGGCCGTGCTCGCGTCGAGACTTCGGTGACCTTCGTCAGCCAATTGGCTTTGGACGAAGAAATCGGCAACCGTTACGGTGTCGACAAAACCTTGGTGGCGGTTAAAGGCTGTCGCACGGTGAAAAAATCCGACATGGTGTTGAACAACTACACTCCACATATCGACGTTGATCCGGAAACTTACGAGGTCCACGCCGACGGTCTATTGTTGACGTGCGAGCCCGCCGATGTGCTGCCGATGGCGCAACGATACTTCCTGTTTTAGGGGACATGATTATGCGCCGCGCCATACGTGTTGTTGCTGACACAGATTTCTCGACGCCCGAAGTCAAAGGCACTGTGACGCTCTGCTTTGAAGATCGTTTTCGTCGCCGGGTGCGCATGACGGATGATGATGGCAAGGCGTTCATGCTGGACCTGCCTCAAGCTGCTCGCTTTGAAGATGGCAACGGCTTGGCGTTGGACGGCGGCGGCATTTTGCTGGTTCGTGCGGCGTTGGAAGACGTCTTGGATGCTGCAGGGCAGAACACTCAGCACACGGCGCGCCTAGCTTGGCACATCGGTAATCGTCACACCCCCGTTGAGGTTCTGGAAAGCGGCCAACTGCGCCTTCAATACGACCATGTTCTGGCGCACATGCTGGAAGGTTTGGGTGCGACGCTTGAGCGGAAAACCGCTCCCTTCGTGCCAGAGCCGGGCGCCTATGACGGCCAAAGTCCCACCCACGACGATGATACGGGAGGTTCGGCCCATGGCCATGCCCATTCCCATCACGGATAGAGGCCTGTTGCGTCTGTTGGCGTGGTTGTCGCCGTCTTTTCCCGTCGGTGCGTATGCCTACAGCCATGGTGCGGAAGCGGCGGTTGAAAGCGGTCGCATTCTGGATCGCGCAGCGGCCACAGACTGGATCGCATTCGTGTTGGAATTCGGCACCGGGCGGGTTGATGCTGATTTGTTCGTCGAGGCTTATTTGGCGGCGGATGAAAACAATGGAGATAAATTTGTTCAGGTGGCGTCTATGGCCGATGCGTTGAAAGGCACCGCGGAACTGGGGCTGGAATCCCGGGCTCAGGGACAGGCCTTTTATGATGCCGTGCAAGGGGCATGGCCGGATGAGCGTCTGGAGCGATTTGGCGATGCCCTCAAAAGTGCCGCCGTCTGGCCGTCCTATGCGACTATGGTCGCAGCGGCGGCAGCGTTCGCGGGCGTCGGGTTGCAGGCGGCTTTGGGTGCGTATCTGCACGCGTTCAGCGCCAACATTTCCAGCGCCATTGTGCGTTTGGTGCCCTTGGGCCAAACCGATGGACAAAAAATCATTGCGGCCATCGAACCCGTTGTCGAACGCGCCTTAGTGAGTGCGTTGGAGCGGGACCCGAACGATATGGGCTCGGCGGCCATGATGGTCGATTGGATGTCCATGAAACACGAAACACAGTATTCAAGGTTGTTTAGATCATGACGCAAAACTCTGCCAGCAATCCGCTTAGAATTGGTATTGGGGGGCCCGTGGGCTCGGGCAAAACGGCGCTTTTGAAAACGTTGTGTAAGACGATCCGTGACGTCTATGACATTGCTGCGATCACCAACGACATTTACACCCGCGAAGATGCCGAATTTCTGACCCGCGAGGGGGCGTTGGATGCGAACCGCATCGCGGGTGTGGAGACGGGCGGTTGTCCGCATACCGCGATCCGCGAAGATGCCTCCATGAACTTGGCGGCGGTGCGCGACATGGCGGAAAAGTTTCCAAACCTAGAGGTAGTATTTGTGGAATCGGGCGGCGACAACTTGTCGGCAACCTTTTCCCCAGAATTAGCCGACATTACCATTTATGTCATCGATGTATGTGCGGGGGATAAAATTCCGCGCAAGGGCGGGCCGGGCATTACACGTTCGGACCTGCTGGTGATCAACAAAATCGAACTGGCACCGCTGGTGGGGGCGTCGTTGGAGGTGATGGGCCGAGACGCCAAAAAAATGCGCGGTAAACGCCCGTTTGTCTTCGCCAATGTGCAAAAAGGCGATGGCGTGGATGAAATCATCGACTTCATTGTTGAGGCTGGTGGGCTTGAGGCGCGCGCATTCATGCGTGTAAATGCCTAAGGGCGAGTTGCCTCTAAGCTCGGAAAAATGCGGCGTAAACGGGTGACGAATGGCCCCATTTTGGTAATGGGGGGGCGTCCATCGTTGCGCCTGTTTATGAAGCCTGTTTGGTTGCACCAAGGGACGACTGTGCTATGCTCTTCATCATATAAATGATCCCGTAAGCTGATTTCGCCGACATTCGTGAGTATGCACGATAAAAACGGACGGACTGAGAGCTCAGCGGATACTGTCGAAGGTATTCCGTGTGCCCAAGTTGGGTACCGTTATTAACCGCAGTGAGCATCTACTTATGTATCGTCTTGTCCGCAATTTTTCGCTCGCCAGCGCTTTAGCAATTGTCATGGTTTGCAGTGTGTTGGGCTATGTGCAGCGAGACACGATGATGAACGAGATGGTGGCAGACGCTGAATTGAGCAACGCCTCTTTGGCCCGTTCGTTCGCCAATACGCTTGGTTCCCGTCTTAAGGTGTTCTTGGATGTCGCCGCTGGATCGCCTCGAAGTGGATTTGAGGGCAGCAAAGAGTTTCGCGATCTCGACGATTATTTCCGCCTTGCGACAGAGGGGCTGGATGTTCTTAAGATTAAAATTTACCGGCTCGACAGCGCTACGGTGTATTCATCCGAGCCTGCGCAGTTGTGGGATGATAACGTCTCTAACCCCGGTTTTCAGGCCGCGCGGGGTGGGGACGCTAAAAGTGAGCTGGTCTTTAAGGCACAATTTAATGCCTTTAGCGGTCTTGTAGAAGATCGCGACATTGTCGCCAGCTACATACCGATACAGTTTGCCGGAGAAGTCATCGGCGTTTTGGAGGTGTACTCAGACGTAACAATGACCGTCGCGCGAATTCAAAATGCGGTGTTTCAATTGGTGATGCTTTTGGGCTTGTTGTTTGGGTTGTTGTTTTTGGTTCTTTACGGGGTTGTACGTCACGCCGATGGCATTTTGAAAAAGCAGTATGCGGAAAAGCAGCATGAAGTTGAGGTGCGCCGTCAGGCCGAGGTGGCGTTGCTGGACAGCGAAAGTCGTCTACAAAATTTTTTGGATGCTGCATCCGAGTGGCTTTGGGAAACTGATGAAAACCATAAGTTTACGTACTTCAGTCGCCGTGCTCGGGATACCGTAGGCTTCAAATTGGAAGACTATCTGGGCAAATCACGCTTGGATATCGTCAATAAGGACTTGGAAACCGATACGGAGAAGTGGAGCAAGCACCTTGAAGATTTGAAGGCGCATCGCCCCTTTTGCGATTTTGTGTATGCTGCGTTCAGTGGACCTCGACAGATTTATCTTCGTGTGAACGGCGTACCCATATTTCGTCCTGACGGCACTTTTGCGGGCTATCGAGGAACTGGTAATAACGTCACCAGCCTCATTCTTTCTGAGCAAGAACGTAACCGCTCTGAAAAACAGTTTTCTCTGACCTTTCGCGCTAGTCCAGCTTTGGTGGCCATTTCCGGCATGGAAAGCGGCATTTTTTACGATGTCAACGAAATGTGGCTTGAGACGCTTGGATTTGAGCGCCAGGAGGTTATTGGAAAAACGGTGACTGAGTTGGGAATGTGGGCTGATGTGCATGAGCGGGAGCGACTGGTTGCTGAAATTAAGGAGCATGGTCACCTCAACGCCTTTGAAGCGAAGTTGCAGACGAAATCAGGTGAAATACAAGATTTTTTGATTGATGGTGAGGTGATTGCCTTCGACGGCGAGGATCGTTTGATGTTGGTGGCTCAAAACATTACCGCGCGCAAGCGGGAAGAAGAGATGCTGCAGGCTTCGCACAATGTATTGGAAAATCGCGTGCGCGAACGCACCCAGGCCTTGGCCGAAGCCAAAGAGGGTGCGGAAATGGCCAATCGTGCAAAATCGGAATTTTTGGCCAATATGTCTCACGAATTGCGCACGCCGCTGAACGCAATTATCGGGTTTTCGGATATTATTCGCCATGAAATGTTCGGACCCGTTGGTGCCGACACGTATTTGGATTATTCGGGCCATATCAAGGATTCAGGCGAGCACCTTTTGAATTTGATTAACGATATTCTTGACGTCTCGGCCATTGAGGCCGGGCAGTTCGACTTGCGTGAAGAAGAGGTCAATATTCAGCTCGTCGTGGACACCTGTATGCGTCTCGTCAACGAGCGCGCCAAGAAAAATGCCCTGGTTTTGGACTGTGATATTTCACCGAATTTACCATTTATGTATGGCGATGAGCGCCGTATTAAGCAGGTTGTGATCAACTTGCTTGCCAATGCGGTCAAGTTTACACCCCGGGGCGGGCGCGTGGTGGTGTCCGCGCACCTGGATGGTCGAGGCGGGCTGATTTTGTCGGTTAAAGATACTGGGATTGGGATCGCCAAAGAGGATATCTCCAAGGTGTTGCGTCCTTTCGGCCAGGTTGATAGCTCCCTGTCGCGCCAGTACGAAGGTACCGGTCTCGGCCTGCATCTGGCGCGCACCTTTATCGAACTGCACGGTGGCAAAATGGTCATTGAGAGTGAAGTGGGCAAGGGGACGCAAGTCAGTGCGCACTTCCCCCCTGGTCGAATGACCTACGAAAGCAATTATGCGCCGCAAATCGGCGTTGAAAGTGATGACGCCGTCCAAGAGTGACTTTGCCCCCCGCGCAAGCGTTTGGTGTTGAGTTTGGGGGGCTGGTAATTATTGTTTGTGGCGATTATATTCTGAAAATCTTAATTAAGGATTGCCCCGCGCGCAGGCGTCATGGTGGGCTAAGTTCGTAACGTCAAAAGGATACCGGATATGGCCACAATAGCGCTGACCGCCGACAACCTCGAAAGCACGATCGAGGGCAATGACATTGTGTTGATTGATTTTTGGGCTGAGTGGTGCGGTCCGTGCAAGATGTTTGGTCCTATTTTCGAAGCGGCATCCAATGCCCATGAAGGTGTGACCTTCGCCAAATGCGACACCGAGGCAGAACAGGTTGTTGCTGCTCAGTTTGGCATTCAGTCCATCCCTACCGTCGCAGCATTCCGTGAACAGGTCTTGGTGTTCTCGCAGCCGGGCGCATTGCCGGAAGACGCACTGGAAGAACTGATCAAGCAACTCATGGCCCTGGATATGGACGACGTCCGCAAGAAAATAGCAGAAGCCCAGGCTTCTGCTGAGCTTCAAGGCGACGACTGAGGTCGCGCGTTTAAAAGACCCCGCCGCGTCCAGTGCTCTGGATGCGGCGGGGGTATGTGTGTCTAGCCTTTGTAGGTACGGTAAAGGGCTATAGGCGCTGCAGGCGCGTGACCTGGACCCTGCGGTTGATGTCGCCTTTGGGGTCTGCCGGATCGAGAAGTTGGCTTTCCCCAAAGCCTACGGGGTCGATGCGCGATGCATCAATGCCGAACTTTATGACCAAATGGTCCAGCACGGCTTTGGCGCGCTGTTCAGACAGTTTTTGATTGTAGTCGTCGCTGCCGACCGCGTCGGTGTGTCCGGCGATTTGGAACCGGTAATTGTTCAGATCTCCGTAAGTCAGCGCTTCGCCCAGGCTGTCCAGAACCTCTAGCGCTTCGGGCTTCAAAATGGCGCTGTCGAATTCAAAGAAGACCTTGATGTTGATGGAGGGGGCCACCGCTTCCGGCGCGAGCTTCTCGGCCATCACGGGGGCCGCGGGTTGGGTGTATTTGGGCTCCTGCGTGCAGGGGCCTTCGCGGTCCGTGCCCATAAGTCCGGCGGCAAGGATAACCCCGCCGCTCAGCTTGAGATAGTCGGTGGAACAGTTGGCGCACAAATCGCGGGCGTTTTGGAACAGCTTGAGGTTTTTACCAATTTTATCCGTGTGCTGGCCGTAGCTGAGCGCATCTTGCAAGGTGAAGATGGCGCGGTCTACGCGCCCGGAAAGTCCTTGGGAAACGCCCAGATTGTTCATCACGGCGGAATCGTCGGGACACATTTCAAGTGCCTTTTTGTAAGCAGTTTCCGCCTTTGTATAACGTTCCAGATAATCGTTGCCGATGCCGAGTGCCGAATAGAGGCGCCAGTCGTTGGTGCCACCCGCGGTCGCGCGTTCCAGCAATGCGACGCCTTGGAGGGCCTTTCCTTGTATCAACCGGACCTTGCCAAGCTCGGCCAAAAAGCGGGGCTGTGTACCGAACGTGATCTCATGTGCAGCCAGCACGTTTGCGGCATCGTTAATGTGCCCGGCCCAGCGTAGGTTGCGCGCGAGACCTAGGGTGGCTTCGATTTCACCAGGGCGTTCGTGGACAAGGCCCTCGTAATGGCTGATAGCTTGAGAAAATGCGGCAACTTCATCCGCTGTCACGGCTGTGGTGGGCTTGGGAGACGCTGTGTCCGTACAAGCGCCGAGCAGCAGGGCTGCTGAAATTGCCGCGAGGGCGGGTTTGAACGTCTTAAACATGAGGCTTCCAATCGAGTTGTGTTGTTTATGTATAGCCCCCGATTGCGCTCGCTCTCAGTGATATCCATCACAAAATATCAATAACCCTATAAGTTGGTGGGTGTTTAACCCACATCTGTGTGCGAGAATGAAATCACTTTTTTAGGAGATTATTTCTGATGTGCGCCACCCCGACGATCCGTATCGAAGACCCGCTGGCCGAACAGCCGCAGCCGCCATCTGGTTTTGCGCTGTTTAATTACGGCTTTCGTCCATTTTTTCTGCTGGCGGGATTGTTCGGGATGTTGAGCGTGCCGATGTGGGTTGGGCTTTATGCCGGTCACGTTGACTTGAACTTGGTGGCGGCACCGATGCTGTGGCACGGGCATGAAATGTTATTCGGCTACACCACGGCAGCCATCGTGGGGTTTTTGCTCACCGTGGTGCCGAACTGGACCAAAGTCAAAGCCAGAAAAGGCAATATTTTGATTGTTCTGAGCGTGCTGTGGCTGGCTGGGCGTGTGGCATTTTGGGCTCAGGGCTATATTCCGTACGGCGTGGTGATGGCTGTCGACATGCTGTTTCTGATCGTTTTTACGGCCTTGGTTATGCGCCCTCTGATTGACCCGCAATATCGCAGGCAGTTGATGTTTATGCCGATCCTGTTGGCGCTGGTTGTCGCCAATGCGATGACCCATTTAGGGATTGCTGGCTTCGATATGCCGGGCTTGGATTGGGGGCCGGATATGGGGTTGCGAGGATTGACGCTGGGGCTTGATGCCACGGTGGTGCTGATTGCCCTGATGGCGGGACGCGTTACGCCGAGCTTTACGTCCAGTTTCTTGGGCCATGGTGATCCGACCATCAAGGTTCTTCAACGGCCAAAATTGGAGCGTGCCGTGATGGGGGCAACGTGGGCGATTTTGGTGGTTGATCAGGTTTTGCCGGCAAGTTCAATCGCCGGCAGTGTCGCGTTGATCGCGGCGATTTTACATGCTGTCCGGTTGTCTGGTTGGCAGGGGCATCGCACGTTATCCAACCCGATTTTATGGGTTCTGCACCTGGGATATGTGTGGTTGATCGCGGGATTGGCGCTAAAGGGGCTCAGTGATTTCGGTGTGTTGGCCGCGGCGGATGGCGTTCATGCCCTGACCATCGGGGCCATTGGCACCATTACACTGGGTGTTATGACACGGGCTGCGCTGGGGCACACCGGTCGGGCAGTCAAGGCAGCGCCAGCCATCGTCGGCGCGTATGTGTTGGTCAGTGTGGCGGCGCTCGTTCGCCTGGCGACCATCGTGTGGCCGGAGCATTCCACTGAATTGGTGATGGCCTCAGGATTGTTGTGGACGGCTGCATTTGCGGCCTTTGTTGCGGTCTATGCGCCGGTGTTGATGCGCCCGCGTTTGGACGGGCGTCCCGGGTAGGGGGCTTATGGCAGGTTTTTATCAATCCCTTCCCAATGATCGAGCACAATCGTGGTTCGAGGAATTCAGCGCCGAGGTGGTGAGCGATCACCGTCAATTACTTGCGTGTCGTGACGCACGCGAGGGCCGCAGCGGTTGGTCCTTCGATCATGCTGTCAAACGCACCCGTGAATTTTATCAAGAACGCCTGAACGGTTACCACAGCGTCGGTTCCATCACCCAGGATCAATTGGAGCATTTGTTGACCATGGTCGACGCATTGGGCACGCCCGGCTTTCCTCGACCGGAATGATGCGACGCAAGAAAATGTAAAACGTAGCTCAATCCCACTCCGGCTTAAGCCATGGGGCTTGCTTCAGGGCGAGATAAGTTTTTCCACATTGTTCATCAAGACTGCAAAATCGATGGGTTTGACGACATAAGCGTCGCAGCCGAGCTGGTACATGTCATCGCGCATGTCAGACGTTGCCATAGCAGAAAGAGCAATGACGGGAACCTTGGCCGTTTCTGACGCACCGCGTAAAATTTGCATCACACGGGTACCGTCCATAACCGGCATATTGATGTCGAGAATCAGCAAATCAGGGCGGTACTCACGGGCGAGGTCGATGCCAGCCTGTCCGTTTTCGGCATGCGTAACGCTATGGCCTGCGCCTTCGAGGTAAATGGATACCAAATCACGAATGTCGGGGTCGTCATCGATGATCAGAATATGTCCCATCAAACTCTCTCTTGTTGTTTTTCTGATGTGTAACGCAATTCAAGCCTGTATTGCGCCGAGTATACAGGAAATATATAGGAATGGTGAGTGAAGGGGCCAAGTGCTTATGCACAAACCTGCGCCAAGCCTTGGCTGCGCAAGATTGGCGAACAGTCGTGGCATCGGCGCGATCACTGTGCTAAATGTTGATTTCTTACACATCAAGATGACGAGAACGCCATGAGAACCGCCGAAATTGCCCGCGTGCAGGAATATTTGCGCAATGCTTTCAATAACCCCCGCATTGCGGTGCCGCCGCCCATGCGGGCTGATGCACCGATTGAGGTGTATATTGGTGACGAGTTCGTCGGTGTTCTACACCGCGATGAGGATGAAGGCGAGGTCTCGTACTCCTTCATCATGACCATTTTGGAAATGGACCTGCCGCCTCTGCCCGAGCTGTAAGCGAAGGGGAGATGCCGTGCGGGTGTTGTGAGCATCCGACATGATACGCGTAACGGACACCATTTCTTTATCCGAAGATGAGATCGAAGAACGCTTCGTGCGCGCGCCGGGACCCGGTGGGCAGAACGTCAATAAGGTAGAAACAGCCGTTCAACTGCGTTTCAATGCGGCACAGTCCCCCGCATTGAACACGGGTCAATTCGCGCGCCTAAAAGTTCTGGCTGGGCGGCGTATGACCTTGGACGGCGTGATCGTGATTTCCGCCAGCAGCTTTCGCACCCGAGAGCGGAACCGCTCGGATGCGCTTGCGCGATTACTGGAACTGATCCGCGAAGCCGCCATACCGCCTAAACCACGCCGCGCAACGCGCCCGAGTCTCGGCTCGAAACGTCGCCGCCTGGAAACCAAGCGCAAGCGCGCTGACGTGAAAAAGGCCCGTGGCCGCGTGGGGCCAATGGAATAGGTGGCCGCTTGGGGCCAATCGAATAAGGCACGGCGCAGATTAGGGTTTTTCTGGCTTGCTTTTTTTGCCGCCCGTCGCGGCATTGGTCGCCACGGTCATGGAGTCCCAGAACATTTTTTGGAACTGATCGAGTCCCGGCATGGCCCCGGGGGTGGCACCCATGGTTCCAGCCGCCCCGCCCGGCATCCACATCTTCATCAAATTTTCCATGTCCATGGAGGATAAGCCCGATTGCATGCGCTTTTGCATTTCGGCCATCATGGCTTCCTGCATCGGTTTAACATCGGGAAGGCCGAAAAATGTACGGGCCTCTTCGGGGGTGCATTCTACGTTGATGGTGACCTTCATGATGTTTTCCTTGTTTTTCATTGGTTCTCTGATGCTCAGGGAACCGACATGAAACGGGGTGGGTGACGTTCCCGAGTGTCACCGACAATGTCAGTCACAAAAGTAGGGGAGTGGGGGCGAATGTGCAATGCGCCGATTGTATCCAGCGGGTGTCTGCCCAGCACCCTTCGGTCGTCCGCCTTTATTTTGCCCTAGCCTCAGCGTAAGCTGTGAAAAATCACAACAATGGGGTCCCGATCTGATGCTTTCCTCTTTCAAAGGCATTTTGTCATTTGCCGTCGTCGCTATATCCACTTTCGCATTCGGCGGTCAAGCCTGGGCGGCGGATATGGTTTCCTACCGGGCGGTTTATGACATTCGTTTGGCCGATGCCAAGCGCGGGTCAAGCGTTTCAGGTGCCAGCGGTAAACTTGCCTATGGGGTTAAAAAAACCTGTGATGGCTGGTTGGTAAGCCAGACCGGGACGATGTATTTTCAGACCACAGCCGGTGACGTTCTCCCCCAACCGTTGACCTTTTCGTCGTGGGAATCGGGTAACGGTTCCGAGTACCGCTTTACCAGCATGGATGATCATGAGGGTGGCGACGCTATCTTGGGCGCGGCGCGGATGCCCAAAGACGGAACAGATGGCAAAGCCGAGTTTTCAAAGCCGCAAGACGTAACTTTTAAGTTGCCACAAGGAACCATGTTCCCGGTCGAACATACGATGCATATTTTGAAGCAGGCACAGGCGGGCAAAAGCCAATTTGAAAATATTGTGTTTGAGGGCGTGAATGTCGAAGGGGTGAAGTTATTGGTGACGTTCATCAGCCCTTTGTCGGCGCAAGCACACAAAGCCGCGAAGCAGATTGGGTCCGCTGCGCTCAAACAACCGGGTTGGAATTTCCGTTTGGCGTATTTCGACCCCGAGAGCAAAACGGGCGAGCCGATGTATGAGATCGAAGCCGACTACCTCGAGAATGGTATTCCTGTGCGCTGGGTGCTGGATTACGGTGACTTTAGCGTAGAAATGGGTATGTCGAAATTGGAGCTTTTGCCACAGCCCAAGTGCTGAACAGCTTGTGACGCTGTGTCCCTTTGTCGCTGTGGCCTTATAGCACTGTGACCTTGTGACCTTTTAGTGCTCTCGTCTTCATCTGTGTGCAAAGCACATCTCCTCGAACGCACATAGGTATCGCGCAAAAAAGTTTGCTTTTTTGCGCGATACCTATTTTTTCGCAAATAAGTTTGCCGAAAAGGGTGGTTTGTTCTATGTTGATCACCATCGGGGGGTTGGGGACGCAAGGAAATTTGCAGCGGCACCCGGTTGTAATTTTATTGCACGAGGAGGAAACATACATGCGCTTACCTAAAATGCTTAAGCTCTTGGCCGTCGCGGTCGGAATTGCAGGAGCACTGGTGGGAAACCAGGCGATAGCTGCTGATAAATTGATCGTGGCTACCGACACGGCGTTCGTGCCGTTTGAATTCGAGCAAAACGGCAAGTACGTCGGCTTTGATATCGACATGTGGGACGCCGTTGCAAAACGGATGGGGGTTGAATATGAAATTCGCCCCATGGATTTCAATGGTATCATTCCTGCACTTCAGACAGGTAATGTCGATGCCGCGATTGCTGGGATTACGATCAAGTCAAAGCGCGAAAAAGTTATCGACTTTTCGTATCCATACTATGATAGCGGCGTGTTGATGATGGTCGGTTCCAAGAACTCCACCATACACGGGCCGAAAGACTTGGCCGGCAAAGTTCTCGCCGTCAAGCAGGGTACGGCAGCAGCTGATTTCGCCGATACCCTTGGCGCTAAGGAAGTTCGCAAATTCCCCAATATCGACAATGCATATCTTGAATTGCGTGCAGGTCGAGCGGATGCTGCGATGCACGATACGCCAAATGTGTTGTACTACATCAAGACGGCCGGTGACGGCGAAGTTATGGCCGTAGGAAACAGCATGGATGCTCAGTCATATGGCATCGGCTTTCCGCAGGGCAGCAAATTACGCGATAAAGCGAACGTAGCGCTGCTTGGGGTCATTGAAGACGGCACTCTTGCTAAAATCTACCGCAAGTGGTTCGGCACAGACCCGCAGTAAACGCAAAGCATGGTGGAAAGGCGTTTGGCCTTTCCACCATGTATTTTCGGAAATTCCTGTTATGAATTTTGAATTCCAAGTCATTATCGACGCTATGCCGTCGCTGCTTGAAGGTGCCCGATTGACTGTGTTGATCACAGTTGTCGGCCTCGTTGGAGGCATGATCCTGGGGGGCGTCGCTGGTGCCGCTCGTGCTTATGGCAATCGTTTCATCAATCTGATTGCCATGGGTTATATCGGCTTGATCCGAGGGACGCCGATTGTTGTACAGGTGATGTTTATCTATTTTGCCTTGCCCCTTGTTGCGGGCATCAGGATTGATGCGTTATCTGCTGCCATCATTGCGATCATCATCAATTCAGGCGCCTATATGGCGGAAATTGTGCGTGGTAGCCTACTTTCCATCAGCACTGGATATATAGAGGCTGCCTTGGCTTTAGGGGTCAGTCGTTGGGATGTGTTTAGAGACATCGTCGGCCCGCTCGCCTTTCGCCGCTTGATACCACCGCTGGGTAATCAGTTCATTATCAGTCTGAAGGACACCTCGTTGTTCATGGTCATTGGCGTTGCCGAACTAACACGGCAGGGACAAGAAGTGATGGCCAGCAACTTTCGCGCTGTTGAGGTTTGGTCCTCCGTTGCGGTCCTTTATCTGGTTATGACCACGGGCATTGCCCTTATCCTCCGCATCATCGAAAAGAGGATGAAAATCATATGAGCTTGGTCGAATTTAAAAATGTCACCAAGGCGTTTGGCGGACTGGTTGTATTTAAAGACTTAAACCTCACTGTTGAGAAAGGTGAAATTGTCTTTATCGTCGGCCCATCCGGCTCAGGCAAGTCCACAGTGCTTCGTTGTATCAATGGATTGGAAAAAATTACGTCTGGCGCACTGTTGGTTGAAGGCCAAGATGTCGCAGATAAAAAAACCAACATCCGTGAAATACGCCGCGAAGCCGGGATGGTGTTCCAACAGTTTAACCTGTTCCCACACATGACGGCCATGGACAACGTTTGTTATGGCGTTCGTCGTGCGCGTGGGGCCAGCAAAAAGGCTGCACTGAAAGTGGCGCAGCAGATGCTCGAAATGGTTGGCCTTGATGATAGGTCTCACCACTTTCCGAGCGAACTGTCCGGCGGTCAGCAGCAGCGCGTCGCCATCGCACGCGCCCTTGCCGTCAATCCGGATCTGATGTTGTTCGACGAGCCGACCTCGGCGCTTGACCCTGAACTGCGTCATGAAGTCCTAAAGGTGATTCAAGATTTGGCGGCGGGGGGAATGACGATGGTTATCGTGACCCACGAAATGAGCTTTGCACGGCGCATCGGCACACGACTTATCTTCATGGATGAAGGACGCATCGCTGAGGATGGAAACCCTGCTGAACTCATGAGTAATCCGCCAAACAAGCGGTTCTCCGATTTTCTAGCCCATATTTCTTGATCGGCGACTGACGATGCACGTTCTCAAGATCGAAGGGGACCATTACACGATTGGCCGGCGCATTGGTGAGCGGTCTAGGGCCACGTTTGGTGAATATATCATGCAAAGCGATGGTTTCCTGCGCTTGCTGCCATGGCGTGATAGCGAGTGGATGGATTGCGTTGCGGCAATGTCGCGCGCGCGCATTCCCCAGGTGTGGCGAGAATTGGAAGGCCTAGCCGATGGCTGTGGGCAAGATATTCGTGATGTTTTGTTGTGGAATACGCGCGGTGATATCATGCCGACTGGGCCAGAAGGATGTAGTTCTGTTGCGCTCAGACGTAGAGATGATGGGCTCTTGTGTCACAACGAAGATGGTGACCCAAATCTGAGAGCTGCTTGCTTTATCCTTGATGCCAAATTGGTCGATGGGCCGCGCATTCTGTCATTCGCCTATCCAGGCTCCATTCCCGGCCATACGTTTGGGCTCAATAGTCACGGGCTGGCTTATACGGTCAACAATATTCGTTTGGTAAAACAAATGGTTGGCCTGCCCAGAATGTTAATATCGCGCGCCTTGCTGGAAACCGCATCGAGCCAGGACTTTATTGCACTGTTGCAAAACGAACAGCGTTCCGGTGGGTTCCATTATATGGTTGCCGATTGTGCAGAGCGAAGCCCCTATTCGGTGGAGGCTCCAGGACAAGGGGTGGAAGTCGAACCGCTGTCGAGCGTCGCCGTGCATGCCAATCACCTTGTTATGCCGGGCTTTACAGCGGTTGAGCAGTTGATTACGGCTTCTTCGCGAGCACGCCAAGAGCGCTTAGAGGTCCTTTCCGCTCCATTGAGTGATCGTTCGACAGAGCAAGACCTCTTGGCCGTTCTGAGTGATCAGGACAACACGGCATTGCCAATTTATCGCACCTCACCCGATGATCCAGACATGGAGAATACACTCGCAACATGTGTGTTTCGGTTGACGGACGAAGGGGTCGATGTTTCCGTTCATGCGCGCCCGGACGGGCCGAAAGTGTATGGGGCCTTTCTTCGGCGGGACTGATCTTCTAATCTGTCATCGGGTCCATTTAAAAGCAGAGCCACCACACACATGTCTAAGCGATCTAGCCAAATTGATCCTATTGCGCCGACGTCTCTCACGGCCCTAAGAAGCATTGTCGAAGCGCAATGCGAGGCTCCGGGTAAGGGTAGTTTGGGGCCGCGGTCTCTTCAGTTGCTGGGGGCTTTGGTGGATGATCCCGAACAGGTCTCTTTACATGGCATATCTCAACTTGCCGCTTTGCAGAACGTCAACCCATCGACATTGACTCGATTGGCGCACCGCCTTGGGTTCTCAGGCTTTAAAGAATTTCAAAAGCTGTTCCGTCGCGATATCGTGCAGTCCAGTCGCTTTTACAGTTCGCAGGCCGCTCGCCATCACCGTTTGCGTGGCGATGCGTTGCCAAGTCACGATGATAAAGCGACTCCGCAGCATCCTGTGAGCGACAGCGAGTTGAATAACCTTCTCAAAACCATTGAGGGACTGGACAAAGACACTCTGGAAACCGTGGCGGCTCATTTATCCGAGGCCCGGCGGGTTTATATTATTGGTTTGCGCGGCTGTTACTCGGCGGCCCATTATTTTGGCTATTATTTGAGCTTTTTGCGTTCCGATGTCATCACACTCGGGGGAGCAGGGTTTACGCTCGCAGAAGACCTGTCCGCCATTGGACCTGAGGATACTTTCGTTGCAATTACTTTCCATCCGGAAACCCGTCAAACTTTAGAGTGTTGTAAAATGGCGAGGGAAATGGGGGCAGCGGTTGTGACCGCGAGCAACAGTGCTGCATCCCCCGTCCGTGCTTTCGGCCACCATAACTTTAATGTTCATTCAGATGGACCGTTCTTTTTTAACCCTGTAGCGGCGTTGTTTTTTCTGATCGAAACGCTGATCGCCCAAGTTGCCGATAGTATGGGAAGCGAAGTTATTCGCATACTGAAGCAGCGCGAAACGGTTTTCGGAAAGTTGGAGATTGAGTGAGCGACGTGACTTCTTATGTCAACAAGCGGGGCTATGGTGCTTCAAACCATCTTGAAGGAATGCCGATCATTAGGGACTGAGCGTGCGCCACCCCAAATGATAGAACGAACCACGTTCGCGGTGTCAGGTATGAAGTATCGGTAAGCTCATTGTGAAAAAAACCGGCGATGCCTTGAATGGGCCGCGCCGGTTTTGATTTGCTTCATCGAGGAACGATGATCAGTGCGGCGACTTGCCGCGGGCTGCGTCCACCAGTTTTTTCATGGACTCCAACGGGATTGCACCGGGTGCCATGTTATCGCCAATGATAAAGGCGGGCGTGCCGGTGATGCCTAAGGCTTGTGCCTGAGCCATGGTGGTGCTCAGGGTTTTGTCAATTTCAGGGTCATTCATATTCTTGACCATGGCATCGGTGTCGATCCCGACCTCTTTGGCCAACTCGATCACCTTGTCATTGCTCAATGCCCCTTTGCTGCTCATCAGAGCGACGTGCAAAGGCTCGTACTTGTCGCGTTGATGCATCCAAACCGCCATGGCGGCGCGTGATGCGTAGACGCTGTCATCGCCGAGAATGGGGAATTCCTTGAGCACAAAGCGGATGTTGCCATCTTCTTTGAGCAACGTCACCGTATCACCGAAAACACGTTTGCAAAATCCGCAGCGGTAATCGAAAAATTCGACCATCGTTACATCGCCATTGGGATTGCCCATGACCGGGTCGTTCGGGCTTGCGGTCAGTTCCGATGACATGGAGGTCAGGGCCGCACGCTGTTTTTCGGCGCTGGCGACTTCATCGCGGCGCTGTAGGGCGTTGATCGCTTCGACGATAACATCCGGGTTTTTCAGAAGGTAGCCGTGCACCAATTTCTCAATCTCATTTTTTTGAGTGTCGTTAAAGACTTCAGCGGCAAGTGCTGCAAATGGTGCGCCGATCATCAAGGCGGTGGCGACGATAGAGGTCCGTACGCGGGACATGAAATTCTCCCCTAAGTTAATATAGCCCCAATCTTAGGGGTAGCATCAGCGTTCATACTGCCAGATCATGGCGTTAATGTGTCAACAAGATCCCAGAAACACGTCCGCGAACCGTGGTTGACGTGGGCGCGGCAGCCAGACCGATAAAGGTGATGCGCGCTCGACGATGATTGTCGTTCGGCCACGCCTTGGCATAAAGCTCTGCCAAATCGACAGTTTCCAGCCACCATTTTCGGGTGTTTTCACGCCCCCCACGCACGGTGTAGATCGGTGCTTGAAGGGGGTGTTGTGGTGTCGGTAGGCTCAGTGCACCGCGTCTGAGTGCGGTGTCGCCCCATACCAAGGCCAGGGCTCGGTCATGGAGGGGCAGGTCGCCGCCTTGGCTGCCAAGTTCTGTATCCTCCGGGGCACCGCCGAGAAATCCGACGACAAGACGCACGGGGTGGATGCCTTCGCCGTGGTTGCTCAGGTGCCAAGCCCAGCTGAGGAAAGGGGTGGCAAGTAGCATGGCGTTAACTTGGCGCACGGCAATGATGCGCTTGGGACCGCTTTTGATTTCCAGTGCGGGGATACCATCGAGTGTCACGCTCGAAATCGTGCCGGAGGCCCTGGCCTCTTCGGTGTTCGCATCGCGTGAAATGATCCAATCCGCGGGTGGTGCGTCCAGACTGAAGTTTCGATCTGGCCCCATCACGGCCAGTCGGCCTTCGGGACCGGGCTGATATGGAACGACATCGGGTGCGGAACACGACGTGAGGCTGATGGCAAGCATGCTGAAACCCGCAAGTTTGGCTATGAGGGGGCGTTGCATCACCTTACTTCTTGTGCGAGGCACGCTGCGCCGTTGCCGTTTTGATTGCCGCCAAAACATCCTCGGCCTGGAGATGAGCTGGCGAGCCTACCTTAAGCATGGAGGTCGCGCGCTCTGCGTGGTACGTGGCGTTGGGCAGTTGTCCGTAGCGCAGTTCAGATTCCGCCAAAGCCAGAGAGCTCATGCCGATGTCGCCCTTGCGACCGTATGCAATACCCAGTTGTCGCCATGAAAAGGCATTTGCCTCACCCAGGCGGTGGGCTGTGGTGAAATGTTCGATGGCCCGGTCCAGAAGTTCCGGCTTTTCAGTTTCCAGTTCCACCCTGCCCAGTTCCATGACGATGAGGGGCTGGTCAGGCGCAAGTGAGACGGACTTTTGGTATGCCTCAAGAGATTCCTTTAGGCGGGCATGTTCAAACAGCATTTGGCCTTTGAGCTCCTGCAAAAACGGGTTCTTAGGCATTTCCTCGATCAGGCGTTGTAAAAGCGGCAGGGCCTTTTTCAGGTCGGCGGCGCGATAATGCGCGATGACCCGGGCATAGCGGGCGGGAAAACTCTGATCCGTTTCGGGGTATTTGCGCAGGGTGCTGATAAGCGGATTGATGAAGGCATACAGCTTTGCCACCATAATGGCGTGGGCCTGAACGTCATCGGCAGAGGGCGGTTTGTCTGAATAAGGCGAAGAGGCGATATAGGCGCGCAAGGTGTCCACGCGTTCGCGGCTCAGGGGGTGCGTTTGCGCATAGGGGTCTTGAAGGCGGGAATTGAGAATTTCCTGATCGCCCATGCTGCTCAGAAAGCCCTCTAACCCGCGTGCGGAGTGTCCTGTGGCCTCCAAAATGCGCATGGCGGCTTGATCCGCCGCTGATTCTTGGGTTCTGGAATACTTTAGGAAAAGCCTCTTTCCGGTTGATTGGCTCCCCAATATCACCGCTTGTCCCACATCGGCTCGTCCGGTGCCGATTGCGGCCACGGTGCCGAGCAGCGTGCCGATCAGTTGCACCATTGAGGCCTCATCGATGGCTGCGCGGGTGCGGCTGAGGTGGCCGCCTTCGATGTGCCCGGTTTCGTGGGCGATGACGCCGATCAAGGCGTCTGGGCCTTTGCTTGCCAGCAACAATCCGGTGTGGATATAGATGTTTTGTCCACCAGATACGAAAGCGTTGAGTGTGCCGTCCTGAACCAGCCGGATTTTCACATTTTTAGGATCGAGGCCAGCAGCGACGAACAGTGGTGCGGAATACGCGCCGATGATACCTTCAACCTCGGCATCGCGGATTATGGTTCGCCCCCCTTGCGCAAAGGCCGTAGAGTTGGGCATCATCATGCTCAGAGTCGCGATCATTGCGATCGAGCACAACCGTTGCGAAGTCCGCTGGGGGTGCAGGCACCTCCCAGTCTTTCGACGGGCAGATACATGAGTACACACAGAGGATTTCGAAGTGAATAGCTGCTTCAGCACAGGTAAGGCCATTTTCAAGAGTTCACACAAAACGTATAAGGGTACGCTTTCTCAGCAGGGTAGGGCTGCAAGGCTGGTCCGTCAATTGAGTGTCGTGGCGTTGATGCCCGCATTGATCCTCACTATGGCGGCCTGTAGCTCAAACGAACCGGTTCTGCCCAAAGGCGCGGTGGGCTTTATAGAGGGGTTTTTGGGCGGAGTTGTGGCAGACGAGCCGCGTGCGGCCCTAATTGGGCGCAATATTTTGTCATCGGGCGGTTCTGCTGCCGATGCCGTCACGGCGATGTATTTTACTTTGGCCGTGACCATGCCGTCGCGCGCCGGGTTGGGCGGGGGCGGTGTGTGCTTGGCGTTTGATCAGGCGTCGGGCAAGACTGAGGCCCTAGATTTCATGGCCCGTTCGCCGCGTGTAATTGGCGCGGGGGCCGACCGACCGAGTGCGGTCCCCGGAAATCCGCGTGGTTTTTTCGCCCTGCAGGCGCGTTACGGTAACCTGTTGTGGCGTCAGGTTGTTACCCCGGCCGAGGGCCTAGCGCGCTTTGGTCATCCGACATCGCGAGCTTTTGCGCGTGATTTGCAAGACATTGGGCCAGCCATATTGGCGGACCCGGGTGCTCGGGCCATGTTCGCGCCGAAGTTCGGCACCACGGTGGCTAAGGAGGGGGATAAAATTGAACAATTGGATCTGGCCGCGACGCTCGGCATGTTGCGGGGACGGGGTGTTGGGCCTTTTTACACCGGTCCGTTTGCAAACCATTTCGTGAAAACGGTTCAAGGGGTGGGGGGCACGCTTACTGTTGAAGAGCTGCGCGCATTCCGACCCGTCTGGCGAGACACAGTGCGGGTTAAGGTCGGCGATGAAATTGCTCATTTCGCTCCCCCCCCGGCTGCGGCATCGACCCAGGCGGCGATCGAGCTGGCGATGTTGAACGAAGACGGCAGTTTTGAAGACGTTGACGAAGGTGGACGCGCACATCTTTTGGCGGAAGTCGCCGTCCATGCCTTTGCCGACCGTGAAACCTGGCTTGACGCTCAGGGGCAGGGAACACAGGACCCGAATGCCCTGGTGGCGGCAGGGCGAATTGAGCCGCTCGCGGGTAAATTGCGCACAGATCAAAAAACCAACCTGGCCCAGTTGAATCCGCTTCCAAAAAACCGTCACGAAAGCCGGGCGACGACTTCGTTCATGGCAGCAGACGGTGCCGGTAATGCTGTGGCGTGCGCCGTGACCATGAATGCCAGTTTTGGCACGGGACGGGTCGCGCAAGGCACCGGAATTTTACTGGCCGCCGCGCCCGACACAGCAGGTCGCGGCCCCACCGGGCTGGCGCCAATGCTGTTGGTCAATGAAAATTCCAAGGAATTTCGTATGGCTGCCGGGGCTGACGGCGGTGTCGCGGCCCCGACCATATTGGCTGGCGTGGTCGCACGGATGACCCGCATGAATCAATCCGCGAAGGATGCCGTAGCAGCCCCGCGGGTTCACAACGGCGGCGACCCGGACGTCACGTATGTCGAGCCAACCCTGGATGCGGCTGCGTTGAGCCGCTTGTCGGCAGCCGGGCATCACACGGCGGCGATTCAATCCTTGGGCCAGGTGAATGTGCTGTATTGCCCCGACGGGCTGCCGACCACGCCTGCGACGTGTCAAATGGTGGCAGACCCACGCGGTGCAGGACTTGCCGTCGGATCGATGCTTTAGGGGCGCGGGACATGACCTTAAAGGCCGCCAAACGGGGCGCGATCTCACCGTTTATTGTTATGGATGTCATGCGCGCCGCCAATGCACGCCAAGCAGCAGGCGAAGACGTTTTACATATGGAAGTGGGGCAGCCATCGACCCCGGCACCATCCAAGGTTCTCGCAGCCGCGCGCGCCGCTTTGGATCAGGAGCTTTTAGGCTATACCGATGCATTCGGTGTGACGCTTCTTAAAGAGCGCATTGCGAAACAATACCTTGATGCCTATGGGGTTCGTATCGACCCCGCGCGCATTGCGGTGACCACCGGGTCCAGTGGTGGGTTTATTTTGGCCTTTTTGGCGGCGTTTGACGCGGGTGACCGGGTGGCGCTGGCCAGCCCGGGATATCCGGCCTATCGCAATATTCTCAAGGCCCTGGATATCGAGGTGGTGGATATCCTGACGGGTCCGGAAACAGACTTTCAACCGACGCCGGCGCTGCTTGAAAAAATTGATGGACGGCTGGACGGTCTGATCATTGCCTCACCTTCAAATCCTACCGGAACCATGATTGACCGCGAAGGTCTGGCTGCGCTGGCGGCATATTGCCGTGAGCGCGGTGTGCGGATCGTTTCCGATGAAATCTATCACGGCATCACATTTGAAGAGCCGGCACACACCATGGCCGAATTTGACGATGAGTGCTTCGTCGTCAACAGCTTCTCGAAATACTATTCGATGACCGGATGGCGGCTGGGGTGGTTGGTGTTTCCCGAAAGCTTGTCGCGCTCAGTGGAATGCTTGGCGCAGAACCTGTTCATTTCCGCGCCAACCCTGTCGCAGATCGCGGCAGTTGCAGCGTTCGATTGCAAGGCCGAACTGGATGCCAATGTGGCCCGTTATAAGGCTAACCGGGATATTTTGTTGCAGGCTCTGCCAGAGGCGGGGTTCGATAAACTGAGCCACGCCCAAGGTGCATTTTATGTGTACGCCGATGTTGCTCACCTGACCGATGACAGTCAGGCGTTGTGCAAAAAAATACTTAAGGAGACAGGGGTGGCGGTAACACCAGGGGTGGATTTTGACCCTGAACGTGGACATCGCTCTGTACGGTTTTCGTTTGCTGGAAGCACTGAAGATATGGCAGAAGCCGTCAGACGGTTGAAAGCTTTTCGTCAAGCGTCTTGAGACTTTTGGCATTCTATCTGTAAGCTGCATAAATAAAAGGCGCGGACCGAAGTCCGCGCCTTTGTCATTGTGAATGAACGCTCGTTATTTACCGAGGTTCCACCAGCCCCTGCGTTTGGGCTTTTCGGCAACCTCGCCAACAACCACTGTCTCGACAGCGGGTTCCGGCGTCGGGGACGGCATGGGGACGGGGTCGGCCTTAATCTCTGGCTTCTTCTCCGTAACGGGCTCCGGCTGCGCCTCGATCTGAGCTTCTGGTTCGGGCTTTTTGCGTGCGCGTGTGCGGCGAGGCTTGGGCTTTTCTTCGCTTTCGTCCGCTTTGCCGTCATCGCCAACGGTTGCTTCTACGCTGGCTTGCACCTCACCCTCGACCTCAGCGGGTTTGCGGCGCGTGCGGCGGCGACGTTTGGGCTTTTCTTCGCCTTCTTCGGTTGCAACAACTTCACCAGCGGTTTCAACCACGGCTACGTTGGCACCCTCGTCAACCAGCACAGCTCCTTCTTCCACGTTGGTTTCGTCACTGCTTTGGGCGACGTCCCCGGCGGGTTTGCGGCGGCGGCGGGAACGACGGCGTTTGGGTTTTTCTTCGCTGTCCGAGGTCGTCGCTATTTCGGGGCTTGCGCCCTCATCACCAACATCACCGGTTTCGCCAATGGCTTCCACGGAAGCCGGTGTTTCGCCTTGGGTTTCAACACCACCCTCGACACCAGCCTCGACATCAGCTTCTGACGGCTTGCGACGGCGGCGTCCGCCACGGCGCGAACGACGACGGCGTTTGCTCTTGCCGTCTTCGTCGGTATCGCCCGTTTCACGAGACTCACGGGGCTCGTTTTCGGTGGCCTGGACAGCTTCGTCCTGATCTTCGTCATCGAGATCCGTATCGGTCTGCGAATCCGTACCATCCATGTCTGAGCCCTTGCGACCACGACGGCGACGGCGGCGTTTGCGTCCGGCGTCTTCGGCAACATCGGGACGAACGTTGGCAACCATTTCGGAAATGGTTTCGCCTTCAAGGTTTTTGGTGCGTTCCAGGCGCAGGTCCGGTGGCACCAGCGAGTCGTCGTTGGCCAGCAAAATCAGCATGCCATACTTGGTTTGCAGCTCGGCCAGAGCATCGCGTTTGTGATTGAGGATATACAATGCCACCGAGGTCGGTACATGCACCGTAAGCTCGGAGGCGCGACGGTTTGCACCTTCCTCGTCGATGGCGCGCAGCACCACCAGGGCGGTGCTTTCCGTGGACCGGCGAATGCCGGTGCCGCCACAATGCGGGCAAGGCTCCGATGAGGTTTCGATAAGGCTGGGGCGCAAGCGCTGACGCGACATTTCCAGCAGGCCGAAGGGGCTGATGCGGCCCACCTGGATGCGGGCGCGGTCATGCTTCAACGCTTCTTTCATGCGTCGTTCGACTTGGCTGTTGTTGCGATTCACATCCATGTCGATGAAATCGATCACCACAAGGCCGGCCAGATCGCGCAAACGCAACTGGCGCGCCACTTCGTCGGCGGCTTCCACGTTGGTTTTGACAGCGGTTTCTTCAATGTTGCGTTCTTTGGTCGAGCGACCCGAGTTGACGTCGATGGACACCAGCGCCTCGGTCGGATTGATCACCAGATAGCCGCCGGACGGCAAATGGACGACCGGGTTGTGGATCGCGTCCAGCTGGCTCTCAACGCCGGCGTTGCGAAACAGCGGCACGCCGCTTTCTTTGTACTGTTTCACCCGGCGCGCATGGCTGGGGATCAGCAGTTTCATGAAATCTTTGGCGGCGCGGTAGGCGTCGTCGCCTTCAACCTGGATGTCGTCGATGTCGCGCGAATATAAATCGCGGATCGAGCGGCGAACGATGTCGCCTTCTTCGTGCACCAGACTTGGGGCGGTAGATTTTAGCGTCTGATCGCGAACATTGTTCCACAAACGGATCAGATATTCGAAATCGCGTTTGATTTCGGCTTTGGTCCGCCCGATGCCGGCGGTGCGTAAGATGACGGCCATGCCGTGGGGCACGTTGAGGCTCGACAAGATTTCCTTGAGCGACTTGCGGTCGGCGGTGCTGGTGATTTTGCGCGAGATACCGCCGCCACGCGCGGTGTTGGGCATCAAGACGCAATAGCGGCCCGCCAGTGACATGTATGTGGTCAGCGCCGCGCCTTTGTTGCCGCGTTCTTCCTTGACCACTTGAATCAGCAGCACTTGGCGGCGCTTGATGACTTCCTGAATTTTGTACTGTTTGACGTTGGGCGCACGACGATGATGGGTTTCTTCTACCTCATCGGTTTCATCGCCACCCACGGTCTCGACCGAACCGCCGTTGCCATTTTCCAGGCCGTTTTCGCCATCACCGTTCTCATCGTCGCCATTTTCACCTTTGGCGGTGTCTGCAGAACCGTCTGCCTCGACGTGAGCCTCTTCGGCCTCATGGGCTTCTGTCTCTTCGCGGTCAGATACAGGTATCTGGTAATAGTCGGGGTGGATTTCGCTAAAAGCGAGGAAGCCATGACGGTTCCCGCCGTAATCGACGAAGGCCGCTTGAAGCGACGGTTCCACACGGACGACTTTAGCGAGATAGATGTTACCTTTAAGCTGCCTGCGGGAAGATACCTCTACATCGAAATCTTCAAGCTGATTTCCGTCGACGATCGCGACCCGGGTTTCTTCCGGGTGGGTCGCATCTATGAGCATGCGTTTGGTCATTGAAATTGAAACTCCAGTGGCACCCAAAAACGCCCAAGCCGAGGCCGGGGGGAAATTTGGATACGCTATTTTGATTGCCGCCAGGCGCGCATGCAGACAGGCCCGTCGTCTCAAGGACGGCAGGGGAGTGTGTCAGTGCGGCTTGCGCGCTTCTGGCAAGCATTGGGTTGAAACCTTCGTAAAATGACAAGCGCAGTCCTGCGGGGGTATTCCTTGAACCGTGAACATGCGGGCAAGTGCGCACCGTGGTATGTTCTGCGGCCCTCTGACGGAACCTCTTGGCGGCGAAAAAATATAGGGGGTCGCCGCCCTCCGCTTTCCGCGCTTGCGGAAAACTCTCTAAAACCGAGTCGATAGATGGAATTTCCCATATATCCTCAGTCGAAGTTAAGATAACTGTAGTAAATTGATTAGACAATCATCTTATTGATTTATATTACCGGCTTGAAACGCGCGGCAATCGTGGGTTTTTCTGCATTTTGTCGGTTTGAGGCGTTGATGAATTGAAATTTAAACGGGAGCTATCCACGTTGAAGAGCCTTTATGCATTGAAATTCGGCCCGAAATTCGGGCTGCTGACAGGACTGGTGCTGTGTGCACTGGCCTTGATGCCGGTGCAGGTTCTGGCTGCTCAGTCCGCGCTCGGCGGGCAAAGCGCGGCCGCTCAGATTTCGGATGTGCGCATCGGTCAACATGGGAACCGCACGCGCATCGTTCTGGATGTCGATCGTGAGCTTAAGTTCGAGGTCTTTACTTTGCCCGCGCCTTATCGCGTGGTGGTGAATCTGCCAGAGGTGAATTGGACCTTGGACGCGCAAAAGGTTCCGGAAAACAAGGGGGTGTTGAGCCGCATGCGGTACGGCTTGTTTTCTCCGGGTACGTCGCGCATGGTTTTGGATGTCAAAGGCCCTGTGGGGGTGAGCAACAGCTTTATGCTCAAGCCCGTTGACGGTGGGCGGTGGCGGCTTGTTCTGGATTTGGCACCGACGTCGGAGACGTTGTTTTTGGAAACTTTGGCTGCGCAGCGTGCCAAAGCGCGCAAAAGCCTTGATGAGCTGGTCGCAAAGGTCGCACCGGGGCGTGTGCCGAGTGTCACTAACCCCACGCAACCGCAAGCGGTGGCCGCGTTGCCTCCACGCAAGCCGTTGAATTTTGTGGGCGGGGGCAAACGTATTGTTGCCATTGATGCGGGCCACGGCGGCGTTGACCCGGGCACCATCGGGATTGGAAAAACCTATGAAAAAAATGTGACCCTGGCTCTGGCGCGGGATCTGCGCACGGCGTTGGAAGCGACGGGGCGCTATAAAGTGGTGTTGACGCGTGACCGGGACATCTTCTTGCGCTTGCGTGACCGGGTCAAAGTGGCGCGGGAAGCCCGGGCCGAATTGTTCGTGTCCATTCACGCTGATTCGGTGTCCAACCGAAAAACCCGTGGGTTGTCGATTTACACGCTATCTGAAAAGGCTTCGGATAAGGAGGCCGCGAAACTGGCGGCCAAGGAAAACAAGGCTGATTTGATTGCCGGTATTGATCTGTCCGCGGAAAGCGTGGACGTTACAAGCATTCTGCTGGATCTGGCCCAGCGCGAGACCATGAACCAATCGGCACGTTTGGCTCAGGAATTGGTGGGTGAGTTGCATCGTCAGGTAAAACTTTTGCCCAACACCCACCGCTTTGCGGGGTTTGCAGTGTTGAAAGCGCCGGATATGCCATCTGTTTTGATTGAGGCCGGTTTCCTGTCCAACCGTCAGGACGAACGCAACCTTCTGAACCGTAAGTACCGCCGAAACATGGCAGCAGCTATGGTCAAGGGCATCGACCGCCACTTTATCGGTACGGAAGAAGCACGTATTCGCTGATCTTATTTCAATGCCTCCGTTTTCACCTTGCCCTCAGTTCCCCAATGAACATCATATGAAATCACCCGAGGTCATATGGGTGCCTTATTATCTGTGTATAGAACGACAACCCTATTTCACTTAAGTTAGAGTATATGAAGCGTTTTCTGAAAATCCTGCTGACCTTGTTTGCCTTGCTCTTGTTTGGCGGTTTTGCCGCGGCGGGGGCGGGTGTTTATGTCTTCTGGCATTTCGGCAAGGGCCTTCCCGATTACCAGCAACTGGCGCACTACGAGCCGCCGGTGATGACCCGCATACATGCGGGAGATGGGCGCTTGATGGCGGAATATGCCACCGAAAAGCGCGTGTTTGTACCGATCCGTGCGATGCCTCGCCGAATCATTCAGGCGGTTTTAGCGGCGGAAGACAAGCACTTCTATACTCATCCAGGCATTGACCCCCTTGGTCTGGCCCGCGCGGTGCTGACAAACATCAAAAATTACGGATCTGGGCGGCGTCCGGTGGGGGCATCGACCATCACTCAGCAGGTGGCGAAGAACTTTCTGCTCACCAACGAAGTATCTTACGCCCGAAAAATCAAAGAAGCGATTCTGGCGTTTCGTATCGAACGCGCGTTTTCGAAAGACCGTATTTTGGAGCTGTATCTGAACGAGGTTTATCTCGGTTCCGGCTCTTACGGCATTGCGGCAGCGGCGTTGAACTATTTCAACAAGTCGCTGGATGAACTGACGATTGCTGAATCCGCATATCTTGCCGCGCTGCTCAAAGCGCCCAACAATTATCATCCGGTACGCAAAAAAGCAGCAGCACTTGAACGGCGCAATTGGGTCATTGGGCGTCTGGCCGAAGACGGCTACATCACACCGGCAGAGGCGCAAAAATCCCAAGCCGAAGATTTGGTGGTGGAAAGCCGCGCCGAAGCTGAATTCGTCACCGCCGATTATTTCGCCGAAGAAGTCCGCCGTACCCTTTACGACAAATATGGTGAAAAGGCTCTCTATACCGGGGGGCTGAACGTTCACGCAACGCTGGACCCGCATTTGCAAGATATTGCCGATCGCACCTTGCGTGCGGGACTGACCGCCTATGACCGTCGCCATGGCTGGCGGGGGCCCTTCAAGCACATTAAGGACGCTGCAGCATTTGCCGTTACGCTTGAAACCATGGTGGCGCCCAAGGGGCTGGGGACATGGAGCCTTGCGGTGGTCACCGCATTGGATGATCAGGCTGCCAGCCTTGTTGTGAAGGGGCAGGGTGCAGCGCGCCTTCCGATGCGCGAAATGAAGTGGGCGCGCAAATGGCTCAAGGGTGAATACCTGGGTAAAGTGGTGCACAAACCTGCCGATGTCTTGGCCGTTGGAGACGTAATCGCGGTTGAGCCGGTGACCTCGTACACCACAGGCAAAGGCAAAAAAAAGCAAGTCCTCGACTATCCTGAGGGTACCTATGCACTGCGGCAAATTCCGGAAATTCAAGGCTCTATCGTCGCGCTGGACCCACATTCGGGCCGCGTTCTGGCTATGTCGGGTGGTTACGATTTCAAGGCCAGCGAATTTAACCGTGCGACCCAGGCCAAGCGTCAGCCAGGATCTGCCTTTAAGCCGTTCGTTTATCTAGCGGCGCTGGATTCAGGTTTTACGCCCTCGACACTTATTCTTGATGCTCCATTTGTGATCGACCAGGGGCCCGGCCTGCCGAAATGGCGCCCCGCCAACTACACCAACAAATTTTACGGTCCCTCGACCATGCGTCTGGGCATTGAAAAATCCCGGAACCTGATGACCGTGCGTCTGGCCCAAAGCGTGGGGATGAGAAAAATTTCCGAATACGCGGCGCGCTTCGGCATTATCAAGAACCTGCCCCAACAGCTGTCCATGGCGCTGGGGGCGGGGGAAACGACCCTGTTGGATTTGACGGCGGCCTACGCGATGCTGGTCAACGGCGGTAAGCAAATTGCACCGACCTTCATCGACCGCATTCAGGACCGCGACGGGTACACGGTTTATCGCCATGACAAACGTCTATGTGTGGGTTGTGAAGCCGTGGCCTGGACGGGTCAGGTCGTGCCGAACATCCCTGATCCGCGCAAGCAATTAACCGATCCCGCTAGTGCCTATCAGATGGTGTCGATGCTTGAAGGTACTGTGCAACGCGGTACCGGCGTTCGGGTTAAGGCGGTGGGCAAACCGCTCGGCGGCAAGACCGGCACCACCAACGATGCCCGCGATGCCTGGTTCATCGGCTTTTCGCCCGATTTGGCGGTGGGCGTATTTACCGGGTTTGACGACCCGCGTTCGTTGGGGCCGCGTGAACAGGGGGCATCCGTTGCCTCGCCGATTTTCCGAGATTTTATGCAGGGCGCGTTGAAAGGCCACCCCCCGGTACCGTTCCGAATTCCCCCCGGCATCCATTTGGTGCGCATCAACGCCACGACGGGTTTGCCCGCGCATAGCGGTGATAAGGGCATTATCCTGGAAGCCTTCAAGCCCGGCACTGTGCCCACGGACAATTCTCAGGTTCTGGGTGCCGAGGGTCGCGGCGGCGGCGGCAATGGCGAGGCTCCGGCAGCGGGTACCGGCGGTCTTTATTAAGGATGAAGGCTTATACTCCGGATTACACATGAGACGGCACTTCATGGCGTGGGTGGCATTGACGACATTCCCTCTATACTTGTACATATGTCTGCCATAAGACGGCAGAAAATGGATTTGGACCGGTAAAGATGCTTGACCCTTTTACGCTGCTCTTTGCCTTGACCGCGACGCATTTTGTTTCCACGGCAGTGCTCTTTTTGGTCTGGCATGTCAACAGGACCATTCCCGGTGTGAGCTTGTGGGCCTTGGGGCGGTTATGCCTGACGTTGGGCCTTGTCGCCTTTTCTCTTCAAACTGTTATCGAACCTGTGTTGTCGGTGATGATTGGCAATGGGATGATATTTTTGGGGCTGCATCTGGTCTGGCAGGGCAACCGCGCCTTTATGAGCCGCTCGCGTACAGGGCTTGGCCTGTCCTTGGCGCTTTATGGTTTTGCCATGATGGGGTTGATGTATTGTACGCTTGTGGAGCCAAGCTTTACGACGCGTGCAGTGCTTGTGGCTTTTGTTATTTTTGTGTTTGACGGGCTGTCCATCCGCGCCCTGTGGCCGCGTAAAGGTGACGAGGTCTACTTTTTCGGAAAGGTCATGTCCGGCGCATTCGCCCTGAGCGCTGTTCTGCAAATCATGAGGATGGCATTTTCGCTTTATGGAGAGGGCGAGCGGACATTTTACGACCCGGCCATAGCCACACAGTTGGGGTTGATGACCGCTATCTTGATGTCGATGGTTTCCGCAATGGCCCACATGGCGATCATCATGGAATATTTAAAAAAGGACCTCAAACGCCAGGCGGAACGCGACCCGCTGACGGGCGTTTACAATCGTCGTGCTTTTCATACGGTTGCAGGTCATGTCATGGCGCGGGGGCGACGCAATGGCGATGCGGTGTCTTTGGTGATCTTGGATCTTGATCACTTTAAATCCGTCAATGATTCCCACGGCCACATGGCCGGTGACGCTGTTTTGAAACGCGTTGTGAATATCGTCGAGAGTGTTTTGCGTGCGCAGGATGTTCTCGTGCGCTTGGGCGGCGAAGAGTTTGCCATGATGCTGCCGGGCACCGTTGAGGCTGAGGCCAAGCAGGTAGCAGAACGCATCCGCCTTGCGATTGAGGCTGAATCATTTGAGATCGAAGCCGGAGCCGTGCGCGTCACCACCAGCCTGGGGGTGACATCGGTCGTCGCCATGGATGCCAGCCACGAGATCGATGACCTGATCCGGCAAGCGGACATGGCGCTTTACCAAGCAAAGGATGCTGGACGTAACAGAGTGTGCGTTTGCCCATAGGCCGTGGTGAATGGCGACTTGTGTCGTTCACGTCTTTTGGTTACAAACCATCGACCGGTCCCAACATGAACTTTAAGGATTTGCCGCACCATGCGCGCCGAAATCGAAGCCCTAACTCAAGACCTCAAGCAGTCTCTGGAACTGCTGAGGAGGCACCTTTGACTACGACCAAGCCTTACTGCGCCTGGAAGAACTGAACGCCCTGTCCGAAGACCCGAACTTGTGGAATGACGCCACCAAGGCCCAGGCCTTGATGAAAGAGCGCACCAAGCTCGACGGATTGATCAAGGAAATCGACAATCTGCAAAGCGATTTCGATGACAACGTCGAACTGATCGAAATGGGCGAGCTTGAAGACGATGCAGACATCGTTGCTGAAGCTGAAAAATCTCTGCTGACCGCACGCGACAAGGCAGCAAAGGCCGAATTGCAGACCTTGCTATCGGGCGAAGCCGACGCCAACAACTGCTACTTGGAAGTTCACGCAGGTGCAGGCGGGACGGAAGCCCAGGATTGGGCGGAAATTCTCAGCCGCATGTATGTGCGCTGGGCCGAACAGCACGGCTACAAGACCGAGTGGCTGGAAGAAAGCCCCGGTGAAGAAGCGGGCATCAAATCTGTGACCATCAAGATCAGCGGCGACAATGCTTATGGTTGGATGAAAACTGAAAGTGGCGTGCACCGTCTGGTGCGTATATCGCCCTATGATTCCAGCGCCCGGCGGCACACCAGCTTTTCATCCGTGTGGGTCTATCCGGAAATCGATGACGATATCGAAGTGGCTTATGACGACAAAGACCTGCGTGTCGACACGTATCGCGCATCCGGTGCGGGTGGTCAGCACATCAACAAAACCGATTCTGCTGTACGCATTACGCACATTCCGTCCGGGATCGTGGTGCAGTGCCAAAATGATCGCTCTCAGCACAAGAACCGCGCCGCTGCCTACAAAATGTTGAATGCACGCTTGTATGAGGCCGAATTGCGTCGCCGTGAAGAAGCCTCTCAGGCTGAGCACGATGCCAAGACCGACATCGGTTGGGGCCACCAAATCCGCTCATATGTGTTGCAGCCTTACCAGATGGTCAAGGATTTGCGTACCGGGGTGGAAACTTCCAACACGGGGGCGGTCCTCGATGGTGATCTCGATCAGTTCATGGAAGCGGCATTGGCCCACCGGGTCAAAGGAGGCGACGCTACGGTCGAAGATATCGACTAACGTACCAAGATATCTTTATAGAGCACCGTAATCGCCCGCTCAGGCTCAATGAGACGGTTGATGATGGTGGTGAAATCATTGCGCAGTTGTTCCGTGCCCTGTTCGCCGCTCAGTTCTGGTGCGGTGACGGTGCGCAGGTGTGCTTGCAGGGCATCCATGATTTTGATTTCGTTTGCAATGAACGCCTGCTTGGCGCTTTCGCTTTGCAATTCCGCTTGGACGGACAATCGGATGAACGGTCGCGCGCGCCCTTTACTGGGCTTCAGGTCTATCGTGATGCGTTGCAGTTCGTAAAAAACCGGTGGCCCCGGCAGGGACACCGTCGTTTCGTGGAGTTTTTCTGTGTGCAGGACGCCAGAGAAATAAAGACCGGCACCACCACCAATTAGGACCAACGCCACCGCGCCGAAGACGATGAATTTCATCTTGCCTGCGAGTTTGTCTTTTAGGCTTTTGGGGGCCTCTTGTACTTCACCACCTTCATCCTCGCCCCCCTCACCTTCGGTATTTGCTTCGTCGGTTTCGGCGGCATCATCGGGTGCGGGTGCTTCGCTCGGATCGTCGGCCTTGGCGTCGTCGCTCATGAATGGTGTCCCTCAGGAATGATGATACAATTGCAAGCCCCCAAACGATTACTAGCGGGACGAGCGGGATGTTTCAAGCTTTTGCGGCCACATCCGTCTGAGAATCGTAATAATCGCGCCGCATTCCGGCTTGGTTGCGTGCGGGGATATTGAACGGTGGTTTCAGGTGGCCCTTGAAGTGCTTGGCCACAAGAGACTTGAACGTTGTGAGAGGGGCAAGTCCACGCTCTGCGCAAACGTGTTCGAACCAGCGCACCCCCGCTGCAACATGGCTGATTTCCTCGTCGCCAATTTGTTGCATGAGGTCGGCGGTGGCCGTGTCGCCGTTGGCGCGTAATTTATCCACGGTCGGCGGTGTGGTGTCGACGCCGCGCGCTTCCAGCACCATTGGAACCAGCGCCAAGCGGGGAAGGATGTCATAGGCTGTTTTATTGGCGGCTTCCCATAACCCATCATGTGCGGGCAGATCGCCGTAGGCGGCATCCAGTTCGCCAAGGCGGGCGGTGAGCATTTCGAAATGCCGCGCTTCGTCCTCGGCCACCTGGACCCAGTCGTCGCAAAAGGCTCTGGGCAGGCCATGCGGCGCAAACCGGGCCACGATGTCCCACGCCAAATCGATGGCGTTGAGTTCAATGTGCGCGATGGCATGAAGTAGATTGACGCGGCGCTTGCCGCCCCCGGTGGACCGTTTGGGCATGTCGCCGGGCGCACACAGCTGTGGCTTCTGCGGTCGGGCCGGGCGTCTCGGCGGCGGGGTGGTGCCCACGTCGATAATTTCACCCTCTTGCCAACGACGGGCAAAATCGTAGGTCAGACGCACTTTGTCTTCGGGCTTGGGGGTGTTCAGCACCCGGCACGCGGCTTCGGTGAGGGTGAGAGAGGCCGTCAAAGCGCTTTCACGGCTTCCAGAACCTCAGCGGCGTGGCCTTTGACGCGCACTTTGCGCCAGATGTTGGCGATTTTGCCTTTGGCGTCGATGATAAACGTTGCGCGCTCGATGCCCATGTATTCGCGGCCATAGTTCTTTTTCAGAACCCACACGCCATAGGCTTCGCAGAGCGTGCCCTCTTCATCGGATACCAGTGTGAAGGGAAAGCCTTGTTTGGCCTTGAAATTGTCATGGCGTTTGACGCTGTCCTTGCTGGCACCGACGATCACCGCACCGGCTTTTTCATAGTCTGTATGCAGTTCGGTGAAGTCGTTGCCTTCTGTGGTGCAGCCCGGCGTGCTGTCTTTGGGATAGAAATACAACACCACGGCTTTGCCTTTGAGGTCGGTTAGCTTCAACTGTCCGCCGCCATCGGTGGGCAGGTCGAATGCGGGGGCCTTGTCGCCAATGTTTACGCTCATATCGCTCCTGTGAGGCCTAGCCTCTTTATGTTCTGTGAACTCAAATGCGGAGCTTTTTCTTCTCCGGATCAAAATCATCCAGGGTTTCATAGAACGTATCAGCCAAACCAACAAGACGGGGATCGGGGGTGGAGTTGATTTCCTGGTCTTTACCCGGATAGGGCATGTTGGTCAGAAAGTTGCGCATACAGTTGACGCGGGCGCGTTTTTTGTCGTCCGAACGCACAACCGTCCACGGTGCATCGGCTGTGTGAGTGTAAAAAAACATGCTTTCCTTGGCTTCGGAGTATTCGTCCCAGCGGTCCAGGGATTCCACATCCACGGGGCTCAGCTTCCAATGCTTGAGCGGGTCGTTCTGGCGTGAGCGAAAGCGGTAGAGCTGTTCTTCGCGGCTGACTGAGAACCAAAACTTGAACAGGCGAATACCACTGCGCACCAGCATGCGTTCGAATTCCGGGACTTGGCGCATGAATTCCATGTATTCGGCGGGCGAACAAAAGCCCATGACCCGTTCCACGCCGGCACGGTTGTACCAAGAACGGTCAAAAAATACGATTTCACCCTTGGTTGGCAGTTGTTCCACGTAACGTTGGAAATACCATTGACCGCGCTCTTCTTCCGTCGGCTTTTCCAGCGCTACGACGCGCGCGCCGCGGGGGTTGAGGTGTTCGGTGAAGCGCTTGATGGTGCCACCCTTACCAGCCGCGTCGCGACCTTCGAAGATGCACAGTACCCGCTGTCCGGTGTCCTTGACCCAGTTTTGAACCTTGAGCAGTTCAATCTGTAATTCCTGCTTGCGCGCTTCATATTGATCGCGGCGCATACGAGTTTTGTAGGGGTAGTTTTCGGGCAGCGGCTGTTTGCCTTTACGCTCGGCACGTTCGTGCTGCAACAGGGCATGGCCCTTGTGAATGGCGGGGTGTGCGGGGAGGGATTTAGCCGCAGGTTTGGCTGGCGCTTTTGCTTTTGGTGCAGCTTTGGGCTTGGTTTTAGCTGGGGCGGTCGCTTTGGCGGTGCTCGTCGCCGGGGTCTTTTTTTGCTTAGTGTCTGCTGCCATGTGTGTGTCCTCCATCCCTCAAAAAAATACCGCGTCGTTTCGGTGCGCGAAGGGCAGAGTCTACGCTCTTGGTCCATTCAACACAAGAAAATGTGTTGAATTAAAAGGCGAAGCTCAACACATTAGCTTAAATCGGATGACACTTTGGGACGCGCCGCATCGGCGGGGGTGTCGATGATGGTCTGGAAGGTTTCCAGCACCCTCGCGGCGGTGCCCTTGATGCGCTCTTCGGCCTCTTCACAGCTTTCGGTCTTGGTCACCCGGCACAGCTGGCGCTGTAGGCTGGGGGCCATGACGTAATCGTGATGGGCGCGCTGGTCCGCAGTGAACGTCAGGCGCAGCATGCCCTGTACGGACTGCCACAAGTCCAAGGCCTGGATCAGACGACTGGCGGTTACGCCGTCCAGTAAGTCTGCATCCTTGAGATTGGTGAGCGCTGTGCGGGTGTTGGGCGATAAAATTTCCGGATGCTTGTGCGCATGTTTGAGTTGAAGGTACTGCGATAAAAACTCAACATCGACCAAGCCGCCGCGATAATTTTTAATTTCCCACGCAATGTCGGTGTGACGTTCTTGGTCCATGCGCAGGCGCATGTCGGCGACATCCACCACCAATTTATCGTTGTCACGCTTGGATGTCAGAACTTCACGGATGATAGCCTGGACCCGGTCGCGCAGTTGAGATGGGCCAGTTAGTGCACGCGCGCGGGTTAGGGCCATGTGTTCCCACGTCCAGGCTTCTCCAGTTTGGTATTGTCTGAACGACGCAAGCGATGTGGCGATGGGGCCTGCGTTGCCGCTTGGGCGCAAACGCATGTCGACTTCATACAGGTCGCCCTCTGCCGTTTGCGCCGACAGCGTGTTGATGAGCCGTTGGCTCAGGCGGGCGAAATACTGACTGATGGCAAGCGGCTTTTCGCCGTCGGATGTCGTCGCGTCTTCGTCAAAGTCGTAAACGAATGTGATGTCCATATCCGACGTCGGCGTCTTTTCGCCCCCGCCCAGCTTACCAAATGCGATGACAGACAGTGCGCCGCCGGGCACACGCCCATGGCGCTCTTGAAATTCGGCCTCGACACGGGGTTGCAAGGCGCTGAGCAGTGTTTCTGCCACGTTGGTGAGGGCGCGTTGGCTTTCGCGCTCGACAATGGCGCCCTTGAGCACCTGCACGCCGACCTGGAATTTGCGATCCTTCGCCCAGCGCCGTGTCAAATCCAGAACATCTTCCATGCAGGTGGCGTCTTGCAGAACGTGATCAAGGTCTTCGCGCATATCGTCAGCGCTTGGAAGTTCGTCGAAAAACCCTGGCGTTAATACGCCGTCGAGAATGTTTGCCTTGCGTGCAAGGTGCTCGGCCAGACGCGGTGCGGTGCCAAGAATTTCAGCAATCAGTTCCAACAATTGAGGGTTGGACTGGAACATGGAAAACAACTGCACCCCGGCAGGTAGCTTGGATAAAAATTCGTCAAATCGCAAAAAGGCACTGTCTGGCTCAGCCGTTGAGGCCATGGTGCGTAAAATCACCGGCATCAATTCGGTCAAGATGGCCCGCGAGCGCGCCGAGCGGGTTGAACGGTAACGTGCGTGGTGCCACCCGCGCACCGCCGCGTCGATGGTACCGGGGTTTTTGAAGCCCATTTCGCGCAGGGTCTTGATGGTGTCGGGGTCGCTTTCACCGCCGGTGAAGACCAGGTTTCCGCCATCCTCTCCGCCAGCCGATAGCTGGTCGCCTTCGGAGAACAGTGCGCCATAGAGTTTTTCCACTTGGCCCAGAGTGGCAAGAAGTTCGGTGGAGAAATCTTCCACGCACGCATATCCCAAGAACGTGGCTATGGCGGATATACCGGCATCATCGTCGGGCAGGGTGTGGGTTTGAGCGTCTTCAACCATTTGCAGGCGGTGCTCAACCCGGCGTAGATAGCGATAAGCGGTTTCCAAGGTTTGCGCGTGTTCGGCCGTTTCGTGACCCGCATCGACCAAAGCATAAAGTGCGTCCAAGGTGGGAACTTGGCGGAGGTTCCGGTCACGCCCGCCCCAGATCAGTTGTTGGGTCTGGGCGTAGAATTCAATTTCGCGAATGCCGCCACGACCGAGCTTGACGTTGTGTCCGTGCAGTTCGATTTTTGTGCTGCCTCGATGCGCATTGATCTGCCTTTTGATGGACTGAATGTCCTGGATGGCGGCGAAATCCAGGTTTTTGCGCCAGATAAACGGTTTGAGGTGCGCCAGGAATGCGGCCCCTGCGGCTTTGTCGCCAGCTATGGGGCGGGCCTTGATCATCGCTGCGCGTTCCCAATTCTGGCCGATGCTTTCGTAGTACTGTTCCGCCGCATGGGTGGAAATGGCCAGTGGCGTCGAGCCTGGATCGGGGCGCAGGCGCAAATCGGTGCGGAACACATAGCCATCCGCTGTGCGTTCATCCAACAGGCTCACCAGTCCACGGGCTAGGCGCACAAAGCTGTGCTGCAGTTCCATCGGTTGGTCGGTGTCGATACTGTCGGGATCGAACAGCAAAATCAGGTCGATGTCAGATGAATAGTTCAGCTCGCGCCCACCCAGTTTGCCCATGCCCAACACCACAAGCCCGGATTCCCGTTCCGGGTCGTCAGGGTGCTTGAGTTTGATTTTTCCCCGTGTGTCAAGCGTGCGCAGCAGGTGGGCACAAGCGGCGGACGTGGCCGCGTCGGCAAAATCGGATAGGCTGCGGGTGACTTCGAACAGGTCCCAGATCCCGCAAATGTCGGCGACCGCTGTGGTCAGGGCTAAACGCTGTTTTTGGCGGCGCAGGTGTGTTTTTAGTGCGGTTTCGTCAAGGCCTTGGCAACCGTCGCGCGTGGCTTTCAGAACCGTGTCGCGCATGGTGGCGGGACCTTGCTGTAAAAGGTCTGTGGTGAACTGTGGATCATTGATCCAGCATGCGCTAAGAAACGGGGAGTTTCCGAATATGGAGGCGGCGAGTTGTGCACCAGCGGGGTCTATTTTGAGGTCTTCGGCGAAGTTGGCGAGTTTAGGCAAGTTTTCGCTGTTCTTGCGGGCGGCTTCTGCGTAGCGTTCCCAGCCAGTCTGTACTCGGTCTTCGTAACCGGGAGCGGGAAGAATTTTGGGGTCGAAATCGAAAAGCCGCATGGTGTTTTTAATTCTTTAAGTCTGTTGCATCAGTATCATCTATCAGCATGCCTTGAGGTAAAGGGAAAAGTCCACTGATCAAACGCGTTTTCAGAGGCATTGTACAAGTGATCGGGGGACTCGGCGTGGGTTTCCTGGTGGCTTTGCTTTTGGTCGCGTGGCGTTTGGCATCTGGCCCGGTTTCGATCAGTTTTCTGACACCTTATATCGAAGGTGCGTTGGCAGAGGTTCATCAAGGGGCCGTTAAACTGGCGGTTGACGATACCATTTTGACCTGGGCGGGGTGGCAGCGCACGCTGGACATCCGTATCGTCAATCTACGCACGACATTGCCGGGCGGCGAAGAGATTGCCACCGTTCCGGAAGTTTCCATCTCTCTCAGTGCTGCTGCGCTCTTGAAAGGGACCGTCGCGCCGCGCTCGGTTGAGTTTTTTGGACCCAGTTTTCGGGTGGTCCGCCACGCGGATGGGAGTGTCGCCCTTGGCTTACAAGGGAATGATGAGAAATCGAATGACTTCGTTGCTTCGATGATCTTGTTGATGTTGCAAGACCCAGACCCTGGGCACGCGATGAGTTATCTCCAGCGTATTTCCATTGTCGCAGGGAATGTCACTTACGAAGATCAAGCGCTCGGTACCACTTGGCAGGCTCCCAGCGCCGATGCCCAGTTTACCCGTGCCGAAGGCGGACTCGATGCCGAACTGGACTTGGATTTGCAAGCTGGGGACAAGGTGGCGACCGTATCCGTTTTGGGCACCTACTCGCTGGCGGGCAAGCGCATTGATCTTGGCGTCAGTATCGAAAAATTGAACCCAACGGATTTCGCCTCGTTGTCGCCCAAGATGGCAGTTTTGGCTGCGGTCGATATGCCTTTGTCCGGCACCGTGACATTGAGCATGGAGCAAAATGGCCGCGTCGAAGGCATTGGCTTTGACCTCAATGGAGAGGCGGGGCATGTCTCGCTGCCGGTATCCATTGCGACACAAATGGATGTATTGGAATGGGCGCAACGGTTGGGCATGGACGGTCTGCATGTCAGTGGACGCTATGAAGGCGGGACCGAGGTACTCGATATTTCCAATCTCGACCTAGTACTCAGCGATGGAGAAGCCTTCTATCTTCCCGCTCCGATCGATCATGCTATGCCACTTAAGTCTATTAAGACGGCGTTCCGTTACTCAGGCCAACAGGATCGCTTGTTGGTCGAAGACGCACAAGTGGGGCTTGGTGGCGTTGGTCCTGCAACCAAGGGACCTGTTGCTAATATTTCAGCGACGATTTCCGGATTGGCGGGGCTCTCTTTGGATGGTGAAGGCCAAACAAAGCCAGTGCCGGGATTGACTATGGACATTACGGGGTCGGTCACCGATGTGGCGTTCAACGATTTGTCATTTTATTGGCCGGAACGCCTGGGTGTTGATGCCCGCACATGGGTGGTGCCCAATTTGAAAGACGGCGTGGCGGATCGCGCCTCCATCAGCTTGGCGTTGCGCCCTGCGCAACCTGGGCGCGGCGGGGGCACGACCTTGGTGTCGTTGGCCGGCGCAATCCATGCCACAGGCGTAACGGTGGATTATCTCGCCCCCATGCCGCCCGTAAAGAATGCGTCGGGCAGCGCTACCTTTAATGAAAAACGCTTCGACATCAAAATCGAAGAGGGGGACGGTTATGACGGTCTTAAAGTCATGGGCGGTGATATCTCCCTGTTCAAACTGCAAGAAGACTTGCCGGAAGCCGAGATTGCGTTGGATGTTCTGGGGCCGGTCCATTCAGCCCTTGCCTTGATTGATCATGAGCCTTTGGGCTTTGCCTCCATCTTGAGCCTCAAGCCTGAAAATGCAGATGGCACGGTGGCGGCGCATATTAAATTGCAGCTCCCTTTGAAAGCGGATTTGTTGGCCGAAGAGGTTCGTGCCGAAGCTAAAGCTCAGTTGAGCGATGCCAGCATCAAAGGAGCATTGTTCCAAAAAGATTTGGTCAAGGGTGACTTGGCGCTATCTGTTACCAATGACTCACTGGAAATGAATGGCCACGCCGGTTTGGGCGGTGTGCCCGTGCAGTTGGCGTGGCATCACGATTTTCGCGATGCCGCATTGTTCCGTGATCGCTACGAGTTGTCGGGCAGCATCGAAAACGTTCTCAACCTGGGGGCGATGGGCGTCGAGGTTCCTGATATCTTGTCGCGCTATATGTCCGGCGGCGCCGAGGCGAACGTGAATTACACGGAATTGGCCGATGGACGTCAGTCTTTATCGGCACGTATCGATCTGGCCAACATCACCTTGTCGGCACCGGAACTGGGCTGGACGAAACTCTCGGGAGTGCCGGGCACCGCAGTTCTTGAATTTCGCTTGAAGGGTGGGTTGCCCCAAGAAATTCCAAAATTTGAAATTTCCGCGCCGGATATGGAAATCTCAGGCTCGGCGACTTTCTTTGATAACGGCAAGCTGGAACGTATCGACCTCGATACCATGCGGTCGGGCAATACGGATGTTACGGGGTCTCTGACACCTGTTGATCACAACGCCTGGGAATTGGTTTTGCGCGGCGAGAGCCTTGATGCGGAGGTGCTGTGGGATGAGATGCTGGGCATTCGCGAGACCAAGCCCCGCGGTGAAGTGAACGATCAGGACTTAACGATCAACGTGGCGGTGGATCTTCACAGGCTGATGATCCGCAAAGACCGTGTGATGACGGATCTGATCGGCACAGTGTACCGAGAACAGGGGGGGTGGCGCAAAATTGATGTGACCGGTGTGGTCGGTGGCGAAGGCAGTATTCAATTGCTGCTCGACACCGACACGGACGGACTGCGCTACCTGTCGATCGGGTCCGACAATGCGGGCGATGCTTTAAGAACGCTTGATCTTTACGACAACATTCTGGGCGGTAAGCTCGACCTCAAGGCGGCTTACACCAACGCCAGTCAAGATGCGCCATTGGAAGGTGTGCTCAAGGTTCAAGATTACGCCATGATCGATGCGCCGGCATTTGCCAAACTGATTGGCATTATGTCATTGACCGGGGTTTTGGATGCGCTGCAAGGCGATGGCCTGAACTTTGATATTTTTGATGCACCCTTCAAGCTGCAAAACGGTGTTTTGGAGCTGACGGATTCCCGTGCCTCTGGCCCGACCCTAGGCGTCACCGCCAGCGGCAGCGTAGACATGGACAACAAGCTCATGGATATCGAAGGCACGGTGGTCCCGGCCTATGCCATCAACGCTTTGTTGGGCAAAATCCCCATTATTGGAGAGTTGTTTACGGGGCCGGAAAAAGGCGGTGGGCTGTTCGCCGCCACCTATAAGATGACGGGCACCCAAGATAATGTTGAGATCACGGTTAATCCGTTGAGCGCACTGGCGCCCGGCGCGTTGCGTGGCATCTTCACCGGCTCTAAAACGGAAAAGGATATCCCTAAAGAACCGGTGACACCGCCAAGCCCACAGGCTGCGCCGGTACCTCCGGTAACCTCAGCACCTGTTCAGTAACTGTACCGGCAGGTTTCAGTTCAATTATACGGCGCGGATCAGGGCATGACGTTTTTTGCCGGCAGACAGCTTGGCAACACCATCCGCATTGAGGTCGGCAAGTGTCACGGTCTGTGTGTCAGATGAAAATGCCTTGTCGTTGAGACGTCCGCCGCCGCCCTTGATCAAGCGGCGCGCTTCACCGTTGGATGTGCACAAGCCCGCAGCGACCAGTGCGGCAAAGGCGGGGATGCCTTGTTCAAGATCGGCTTTGACGATGTCAAAGGTGGGCAAGTCATCGCCCAACTGGCCCTGTTCGAAGGTTTTTTGTGCGGTTTCATGGGCGGCCTTGGCAGCTTGGGCTCCATGACACATACGGGTGGTTTCGTCGGCCAGAACCTTTTTGGCCTCGTTGATGTCTTGGCCTTCGAGTTTTTCCAGACGTTCGATCTCGGTAATTGGCAACTCGGTGAACAAGCGCAGGAAACGCCCGACGTCGGCGTCTTCGGTGTTGCGCCAGTACTGCCAGTAATCGTAGGAGCTGAGCTGGTCCGCGTTGAGCCACACGGCCCCCGCGGCGGTTTTCCCCATCTTTGCTCCTGACGATGTGGTGAGCAGTGGCGTGGTCAAGCCAAACACTTCCTTGCCATCGACACGCCGGGTCAGTTCCACGCCATTGACGATGTTGCCCCACTGATCGGAACCACCCATTTGCAGCGTGCAGCCCACACGGCGGTTGAGTTCCAAGAAATCATAGGCTTGAAGGATCATGTAGTTAAATTCGAGGAACGTCAGGGGCTGTTCACGATCAAGACGTAGCTTGACGGAATCAAAACCAAGCATGCGGTTGATGGTAAAATGCGGGCCAAAATCACGCAGAAACTCAACGTAGTTCAGGTCGTTCAACCAGTCGGCGTTGTTGACCATTACAGCATCGGTGGGGCCATCTCCAAAGGTTAGGAACTTGGCAAAAACCTGCTTGATACTGTCCATGTTGGCCTGAATATCGGCCGCGGCAAGCATTTTACGGCTTTCGTCCTTACCTGAGGGGTCGCCCACCAAGGTGGTGCCGCCGCCCATGAGAACGATTGGCTTGTGCCCGGTTTTTTGCAGGGTGCGCAGCATCATGATAGGCAACAACGAGCCGACATGAAGGCTAGGTGCGGTGCAGTCGAAGCCGATATAAGCCGTAACAATGCCTGACGAGGCTTTTACGTCCAGTTCATCCAGGCTTGTACACTGGTGCATGTAGCCGCGTTCTGTGACGGTTTTGAGAAAATCGGACTTGTGGTTGCTCATGGCTTAAACGGGTCCCATCCTGATTCGGGAGGTTTGTTGTATGCGCGCTTGCATGTTGGGGGGGGACTTAGCACAATGACCTTAAGCACACAACGTGCACCACAAAAATGAGGGCGGCCCCGTAGCCTGTTGGCTCACAAACAAAGGGGCTGATACGCACATGAACGAAGGCAAAATTTATACGGCCATCGGCCTGATGAGTGGCACGTCCATGGACGGCATTGATGCGGCATTGATCAGGACAAATGGCGAAAATTTTCTTGAATTTGGCCCCTCGTACACAGTCCCATATGAGACTGAGTTCAGAGATCGGTTGCGCCGTATCATTGGTCCTGCTGGGCGTGCTGCGCCCGGTGTGAACGATATTGAGCGTTATCTCACCATTTTACATGCCGATGCGGTGAACGGCTTGCTGAACCGCGCGGGTCTGGTTGCCGCCGACATTGATGTGATTGGGTTCCATGGTCACACGGTGCATCACGATCCCGCGAACGCCATCACGGTCCAAGTGGGCGGGGGACAGTTGCTGGCCGATTGGCTGGGTATTCAGGTGGTTAACGATTTTCGCGCTCGCGACGTCAATTCCGGTGGTGAAGGTGCGCCGCTTGTGCCGATTTTCCATTCGGCCTTGTTGAAAAGCGTGGGCGATCTCAATCTGCCAGCGGCCATTTTGAACATCGGGGGCGTCTCCAACGTTACTTGGGTGGGCGAAGGTGATGATGGGTTTATGGCCTTTGACAGTGGCCCGGGCAATGCCCGTTTGAACGATTGGGTGCGTGCCCACACCGGGGCTGATCTTGACCAAGATGGTGCGCATGCGGCCGCCGGGCGCGTGGACGAAGCCGTTCTGGCGGAGCTTCTGGCTCACGAATATTTTGATCGAAAACCGCCCAAGTCATTGGATCGACAAGATTTTTGTCAGGACTGCACCCAGGATATGAACCTCGAAGACGGTGCTGCGACGATTACGGCGTTTATTGCCCAGGCATCGGCACGGGCGGCGGAACATTTCCCCAAGCCTGTCAAAACCTGGATCGTAACGGGCGGCGGGCGGCTCAATCCAGTCTTAATGAAGAGGCTGCGCGACGCGACCAGCGCGGATGTGCGCACAGCTGATGGCATGGGTTGGGATGGTGATGCGCTGGAAGCGCAGGCTTTCGCTTATTTGGCCGTGCGCTCCATCCGTTGGTTGCCGATTACCTTCCCGTTAACCACCGGGGTTGTGGAGCCCATGACGGGCGGAACGCTCTATCATCCGTCATAAGCGGGAGGAGGCGCGTTTGGCGCGCTTAGTGAATATATACCACGCCACCCACAGTGTGCCGGTTAAGCCAACCGCGGTGAAAATAGCCGGTTTGGGATCACTCAGGCTGCTGACGGACCCGGCGTATGCGGCGATGGCGGCGTAAGGGATCGAATTGATCGCCCAGCCGAGGGCAAAGCGCGCCATGGGCAATTTGGTTGCCCCGGACAAGCATGCGCTGACCTCAGCCAAAATCGGCACTGCACGCGCCATGGACAGCACCACCAGTCCGTGGCGGCTGAACAGTTCATCCATTTGCGTGATTTTTGCGGTGTCTTTGGTGATGACCCTTAATGCACGCCGCCCAAAGGCCCGACTGAGAGCATAGCCGGTGCCGCCCGCTAACCAATAGCCGCTCAAGGCGTAGGCGAAACCCAGCTCAAAACCCAGAAAATATCCGCTGAGCAAGGTGATCGTCAGGGTCGGCACGGCGATGAACAGATCCGCGAACAGCAATCCGGCGACGATCAGCCCGACCATGTGAGGTGAAGCTGTTTTGCCAGCTTCGAGCCAGCCCTGGACATCTTCAGCGGTGATCCAGCCCATGGTTTTGATGATGATGAAGGTCGAAGCGAAAAACAGCGCCAAGCCGAAACCCAGCTTTAACAAATAACTCATGCCAAGGTACTCCTAAGCGTTGCGCAATATGCGCCGGGTGAGGGTGGGGGAAATCCGGTTGAGAAACGGCAAAATTCGGGCTTTTCCGATATAAATTTCGCCACGGCCTTTTTCCAAGCCGTGGATGATTCCGGCTGCAGCAAAAGCGGGGGTGAGCTTGTCGCTACCGCGCCCTTCGGTCATGGGGGTGTCCACAAGGGGCAGCAAAACCTCGCTGACGTGAACTTTCATGCCGTCCAGTTGGTAGCGTAGCGATTGTGATAGGCTGTGCACGGCGGCTTTGCTGGCACAATACAGCGCTGATGACGTTTTTGGGTACAGCGCCAAACCTGAAGACATATTGACGATGGCGCTACCGTCCGGCTGGTCGATCAGGCGTGTCAGCATCAACGATGTCAGCCACGCAATGGATGTGAGGTTGGTGGTGATTTCTGCGTTGATGCTGTCGAAGGAAAAATCAACATCGACAAAACGCGGCGTGTATTGCACAGCAGCATTGTTGACGAGAACTGAGACGGGTAAGTCGTCTTGCTCAATGCGTCGCGCCAGGGCGATAACATCCCCCTTTGAGGTTAGATCGCAACGGATGGTCGTGACACCCCTCAAGTCTTGTTTGAGCGCGTCGAGTTTGTTCTGAGATCTGCCGACGGCAACGATATGGTTGCCCCTCGCCGCTAAGTTTTGGCACAGCGCCTTACCGATACCTGAGGTCGCCCCGGTGATCATGATGGTTCGGTTTTGAAGAAGCATGGCAATTCCTTTCTCTTCAGCTAGGATTGCTGAATGCAAAGGAATTGGAATTAACCTGGGTTAATCGCGATGAGTTTTATGATGACGCGCGTTCTTGCAGATGTGGGGGGCAGTGCTGACACTCTGAAAACGGTTGAGGGCAGCATCCGTCCGCGCACGCTTGAAACCGGGACGTTTTTGATCCGCCAAGGCGAGCCCGCGCCGCAGCTCTATATGATATGTGAAGGGCTGGTGAAGATGTTCTACATCACCGCTGACGGAAAAGAATTTGTAAAATCGTTCATCGCAGAAGGTCAGTTTACCGGTTCTCTGGCGGCCCAAGTGGACGCAGGTGAGAGCACGTTTAGCGTTGTTTGCCTAGAGCCGGTGAAGGTGGAAGCGTTGCCTTTTGAGGTCATCAAAGAGCTGATCAATGAAGACCCCAAGGTTTTGCGCTTTTTTTATGAGTTTTTCTTCGCCTTGGCGCTGAAAAAGGAAAAGCGAGAGTACGATTTTTTGTGTCAGGCACCGCAAACGCGTTATCGCCAATTCATGGACGAAAACCCAAACATCACCCGGCGTGTGACCCAGGCGGATGTCGCACGCTACCTGGGCATCACCCCGGTTGCGTTGAGCCGCATCCGGGGGCGCGCCAAGGCCTCAAAAAACCGAGATTAAGTCGCTGTCGCTAAGGACTTGTCAAGGTAACTATCGACGATTTTAGTTAACTGGGGCATGTGATTGCCGAAAAAGTGATCACAGCCTTTGACGACTTCATAGTCGATCGTGATGTTTTTCTGGCTTTTCAGCTTTGCTGCGAGCTTGTCGGTGCTTTCCACGGGGATGATTTCGTCACGATCACCATGGATCAGGATGCCGGATGCGGGGCAGGGGGCCAGGAACGTGAAATCATGTTGGCTGGCCGGGGTTGCGACCGAGATGAAGCCATTGATTTCCGGACGACGCATCATCAGCTGCATGGAAATCCATGCACCAAAGGAAAAGCCGCCGATCCAGCAACTGGACGCATTGGGGTTGTGCGCTTGCATCCAATCCAGAGCCGACGCCGCGTCGCTCATTTCGCCCAAGCCGTTGTCGAATGTGCTCTGCGAACGGCCGACTCCGCGAAAATTAAACCGCAAAGTAGAGAATCCACGCTTCACGAAGGCCTGGTACATAGCGTACACGACCTTGTTGTTCATGGTTCCGCCGAACTGCGGGTGGGGGTGCAAAATAAGCGCAATCGGTGCGCCGGATTTTTTTGAGTGATGGTAACGCCCTTCGAGGCGTCCCTCGGGACCGTTGAAGATAACTTCAGGCATGGATTTTTAATAACCGCTTAAATTTCAACAGGTTGCGCCAAGACGATCAGCGTTGCATCAGTGCGTGTTTTATTTAATAAAGTGACCCTAGAATACTTGACTGCGTTAGTCGGGTATATTATATTCCAGACATATAATGCAACATTGAACGTCGGTGTTGCGCAAGGCGGTAATCGGAACAATTCCGGTCCGCTCCCTGCGAACGCTAGACACAAACATATTGGATGAGCCATGTTTTTCAAGGGGCTTAAAGAAGATATCGATTCCTTTATCGCTCGCGACCCCGCTGCGCGGTCGCGTTTGGAAGTCGTTTTGCTGTATCCGGGCTTCCACGCGATCCAAGTTTATCGCATGTCGAGCTGGCTGTGGAAGCGCAATTTTCGTTTTTTGGCACGCTTGATGTCGCAAGCTGGTCGGTTCTTCACCGGCATCGAAATTCATCCGGGCGCGACCATCGGGCGGCGCTTGTTTATCGATCACGGCGATGGTGTGGTGATCGGTGAGACCAGCGAAATAGGCGATGACGTGACGCTCTACCAAATCGTGACCCTTGGCGGGATTTCGCCCAGTGTCGATAGCCACAAGCAGGTGAACCAAAAACGTCATCCGACTCTCGAAGACGGCGTAATCGTTGGTTCTGGCGCGCAAATTTTAGGCCCTATCATCGTGGGTAAAGATGCGCGCATCGGTGCCAATGCGGTGGTCACCCGTGATGTGCCGCCGGGTGTGACTGCGGTGGGGATTCCGGCGCGGGTGGTGATGCCGCGCGACAAAGAGCACGCGAAAGACTTTGTCGCCTATGGCACGCCTGCTGACGGCTGTCCCGATCCCGTTTTGCGCACGATTGACAATTTGCGTACGCAAGTCGAAACGCTAATGGAACGTATCGACGTTCTGGAAACTGAGCAAAAGCCGCCTTTTCAAGCTGAGAAGGCTGTCGGTGAAAAGAATAAAGTGGTGATTTCCGGAGGGGATGCCTAAGTCTGCCGCGTGCGTCTTAGGACCGCTCACTTTGAAGGAGAATTGACGTGAAGCTCAGCACCAAAGGACGTTACGCTGTGATGGCTATGGCTGACCTTGGCAAAATGGATGCCGGAAAGCCCGTCGCATTGGCGGATGTTGCCGAGCGACAGGAAATTTCCTTGTCGTATTTGGAACAACTGTTTGGAAAACTGCGCCGCGCCGGGTTGGTGAAAAGCGTGCGGGGGCCAGGCGGTGGATATTTGTTGTCGCGCGAAGCCGGTGAAATTCGTATTTCCGATGTTATCACGGCGGTGGATGAACCGATGGAGGCGACCCGGTGCACCAGCACGGGCGGCTGCCATTCGGACAAGGCACGGTGCTTGACCCACGATCTATGGCAAGCGTTGAGCTACCAAATTCATCTCTATCTAAGCTCTGTGACCTTGGCTGATGTTTGCGCACGAAGGGTTTTGGGCCCGCGTCCTGAATTGTTCGATGAGCTGGTGGCGCAAGTTCCATCCGATATAATCGCCGCCGAATGACATCGAGTACATGGCGCTAACGATCAACCGTAAAGGCTTTTAAACTATGAACCCCTTGGTTTACATGGACCATAATGCGACGTCCCCGACCCGCCCCGAGGCGGTCGCGGCGGCTGTGCGTGCCATGGAAACCGGTGGCAACCCGTCTTCGGTGCATGTTCAGGGCCGCAAGGCTCGGCGTATCGTGGAAGATGCGCGTGAACAGATACGTCGTGCGGTGAACACGCCGGCAAGCGCCCAGGTGATTTTCACCTCCTGCGGGACCGAGGCCAACACCATGGCGTTGCAGGGCTGTGATCGGGACAAGGTGTTTGCGGGCGCTACGGAACACGCTGCCGTGCTGGGTGCGCGGAGCGATATTCAGCGTATCCCAGTGGATGTCAACGGTCTGATCGACCCGTTTCAACTGGATGAGATGTTCGCAGGCGGCGGTGATGATGTGGTCATTTCCGTGATGCTGGCGAACAACGAAACCGGTGTGCTGCAACAAGTCGAAGGCATTGCGCGCATCGCTCACCGTTATAAGGCCTTGGTGCACACCGACGCGGTGCAGGCGCTGGGTAAGATCAACGTGGATTTTCAGGCCTTGGGTGTCGATATGATGAGCCTGTCGGCACATAAAATTGGCGGGCCTCAAGGAGTCGGTGCGCTGATCGTGACTAAGGATATCAAGCTAACCCCGTTTAACGTCGGTGGCGGTCAAGAAGGCGGCTTGCGGGGCGGCACCGAAAACGTACCGGGGATTGCCGGATTTGGTGCAGCTGCAGAATTGGCCACGGCTGAAATGGCGAACGTGGAGCGTGTGAAGGCATTGCGCGACAGCTTAGAGGCGGGCGTTGTGGCCATGGCCCCGGATGCCACGGTGATCGCCCGAATGGCGGACCGTTTGCCCAACACCAGCTTCATCTCTATGCCGGGCGTGGACGCCGAAACGCAGATCATGGCTTTTGATTTGGCGGGCATTTGTGCCAGCGCCGGATCGGCTTGTGGCTCGGGAAAGACCAAGTCCAGTGCCGTTTTGGGCGCAATGGGACTGCCCAAGGATGTGATAAAATCAGCGGTGCGTGTGAGCCTAGCCCACAGCACTACGGAACAAGATATTGAGCGCTTTTTAAGCGCGTGGTCGGAACTTTATCAGCGAAAATGCGCTGAACGATCTGCGGCTTAGGCAATTAGGTTTAACCAACAAAAAAAGAATAAGGTTGATAACAATGACGGCCAAAAACTGGACCCAGAACAATCCGCTTTACTTGGATTACCAGGCAACCACGCCGACCGACCCGCGTGTGGTTGAAGCGATGAACCCGTACTGGACCGAAAAATTCGGCAATCCGCATTCACGCAACCACCATTATGGTTGGGAAGCGGAAGACGCCGTCGAAATTGCGCGCGGCCATGTCGCGGACCTTATCGGTGCGTCTGCAAAGGAAGTGATCTTTACCTCCGGCGCAACGGAATCCAACAACCTTGCGATCAAGGGTGTGGCCAAATTTTACGGTGATAAACGCAACCACATCATTACCTGCGTGACGGAACATAAGTGTGTGCTGGAAACCTGTCGTGCATTGCAGCAGGACGGTTTTGACGTCACTTATCTGCACGTTAAGGAAAATGGCCTCATCGACCTAGATGATCTTAAGGCTGCGATGACCGACAAGACATTGATCGTTTCGATCATGGCGGTGAACAATGAAATCGGCGTGATCCAGCCGCTTAAGGAAATCGGCGCGCTGTGCCGCGCCAACAAGACCTTTTTCCATACCGACGCCGCCCAGGCGGTGGGAAAAATTCCCTTGGATATGGATGAAATGAACATCGATATGCTGTCGATCTCCGGCCACAAGGTTTATGGCCCCATGGGTGTTGGGGCGTTGTACGTGCGTCGCAAGCCGCGTGTCCGTCTGGTGCCGTTGATCCATGGCGGCGGTCAAGAGCGCGGCATGCGTTCGGGCACCTTGCCGACCCCGTTGGTGGTGGGCCTGGGTAAAGCTTGCGAACTGGCGAAAAAGGAAATGGCAGCCGAAGCCGAGCGCCTGCACGACTTCCAGCACCGCTTGTATGAAGGTCTGCGCCAGCGCATCCCGGAAATTTTCCTCAATGGCGATGAAGATCATCGCATCCCCGGAAACCTCAACATTTCGTTCGCATACGTCGAAGGTGAAGGCTTGATGATGGGGATCAAGGATCTGGCCGTGTCGTCTGGCTCTGCCTGCACGTCGGCTTCATTGGAGCCATCCTACGTGTTGCGTGCGCTGGGTGTCGAAGACGAGTTGGCGCACACCTCGTTGCGTTTGGGCTTGGGGCGCTTCACCACCGAAGACGACATCGACTATGCCATTGAGCGCATTTCCAAGGAAGTGAACCGCCTGCGCGAATTAAGCCCGCTCTGGGATATGGCGAAGGCCGGCATCGATATTAAGTCCATCAAGTGGGCTGAACACTGAGATTTATTCAAACACTCGCTCATCACGCCCCGTTCAAGAAGGGCAAACCAGGAGAAGATAAAATGGCTTATAGTAAGGAACTGATCGAACATTACGAGAACCCACGTAATGTTGGCTCCATGGAAGATGGCGACGGTGACGTCGGTACCGGATTGGTCGGGGCACCCGCTTGTGGCGACGTGATGAAGCTGCAGATCAAGGTCAGTCCACAAGGCATCATCGAAGACGCCAAGTTCAAGACCTTCGGTTGCGGTTCAGCCATTGCGTCCAGTTCGCTGGTGACCGAATGGGTCAAAGGCAAGACGCTCGATGAAGCCGGTGAGATCAAAAACACCGACATCGCCGAAGAGCTGGCTTTGCCGCCGGTGAAGATTCATTGCTCCGTTCTGGCCGAGGATGCTATCAAGGCAGCCATATCGGATTATAAGGCGAAATCGACGGGCTCGGCAGATAAAGCCCAAGACGCCGCTGAATAAGCCTTTTTTCAGCGAACAGAGGAAAGACGATCATGAACGCACCCTCGCCACAGTCTCGTAGTATGCCCTCGCCGATCAACATGACGCCCGCGGCCCTCACCCAAGTGAAGGCGTTGCTGGACAGTCGCGGCAAGCCGTCTGCGGGTATCCGCATCGGTGTGCGCACCAAGGGCTGCTCGGGATTGTCCTACACCCTTGAATTCGCCGATAATAAAAATGAATTCGATGAAGCCATGGAAGTTGACGGGATCACCATCTTGATCGATCCCAAGGCCACCATGTTCATCATCGGAACCGAGATGGACTATGTTGAGGACAAGCTGGAAAGCGGTTTTGTCTTCACCAATCCCAATGAAAAGGGTCGCTGCGGATGTGGTGAATCTTTTCATGTATGATAAGGGCTCTGCTTAAAAGCGGGCTTCTTCGCATATCCTGTAGCCGCCCTCCGGGGCGGCTGCATTTTGTGACCCACCCAATGACGCGTGGTTCACAAGCATTGATGGGTACGAAATGAACGACGTGAACACGAAAACGCCTCAGGCAACGCTCAAGTCATGCTGGTCCTGCAAGGGGCCAACGCCAGTGGCGGCGTTGTTTTGCCAAACGTGCAAGGCCGTTCAGGCCCCGGCGGCGGTCACCCATTTCGTGCGTTTGGGGGTCGAACAGTCTTTCGATGTCGATGTTGCGGGCTTGGGCCGGTTGTATTTTGATCTGCAGCGCCAGCTTCACCCAGACCGTTTTGCAACCAAGGCACCAAAGGAACGCGCGCTCAGCCAACAGCAAGCCACTGCGTTGAACGATGCTTATGAAACGCTGAAAGACCCCCTTAAGCGCGCCGATTATCTGGTGCATATTTTGGGTGTCAATGTGTTGCCGGAAGGCTGCAATCTGGTGCGCGACCAGTCGATCTTGATCGAAGCCATGGAAATGCGTGAAAAATTAGCGATGGCAGACACGATGGATGCCCTGAACGCGATCCAACGTGAGACTAAGGCGGAAATCGATGACGTGCTCACCGGCTTGTCTCTGGCGTTCAGGGGTGATGATATTGAAGGTGCATGCCAATTGACCACGCGATTGAAATACTTGGACAAAATGATGGGCGAGGTGCGTCAGGGACGTGCCCGGCTGCTTTAGCAACCGTTCAATTCTGCGACGCCCTTACCACGCAGACACCAAATCAAAATCAGGACAGATTTCATCATGGCTCAGATACTGCAAATTCACGAACCCGGACAATCACCTGTCCCGCATCAGGAAGATGCCGAATTGGCCGTGGGGATCGATCTGGGCACCACCAACTCCGTGGTCGCGATCAGTTCCGAGGGTAAAATCGAGGTTCTCAAAGATGACGACGGCCAAGCGTTGGTTCCGTCCATCGTGGCTTACGCGCCAGATGGTTCCGCCATTGTAGGCGAACTGGCCAAGCGTTTATTGTTGAGCCGCCCCGACAGCGTGGTTAGCTCCATCAAGCGTCTTATGGGCCGCGGCGCGGAAGACGTGCGCTCGTTGGGTGGTCAGTTGCCATTCGATATCGAGCCTCAGCACGAAGGCGAAAGCCAGTTGGTGCGCCTGAATATCGGCGGACATACGCTGACGCCGATTGAAATTTCCGCGGACATTTTGCGTGCTCTCAAGGACCGTGCCGAAGGCCACTTAGGGGCTAAAGTGGAAAAGGCCGTGATCACCGTTCCGGCATATTTTGACGATGCTCAGCGTTCTGCCACCAAAGATGGAGCACGTCTTGCCGGACTGGAGGTTCTGCGACTGGTGAACGAGCCCACCGCGGCTGCGTTGGCTTATGGTTTGGACAAGGGTGCCGAGGGGCTTTTTGCCGTGTTCGATCTGGGCGGCGGCACCTTCGATGTATCGCTGTTGCGCATGCAAAAGGGTGTGTTCCAGGTTCTCGCCACCGGCGGTGACGCCGCGCTGGGCGGTGATGATTTCGACCACGCCATTGCGGAACACTTTCTCACTGAGCGTCAGGCCGATTTAGGTGAAACTGGGTTGAGCGGTGGTGAGGTCAAGGTTGCACTGATGACCGGGCGCCTTGCCAAGGAATGCCTGAGCACGGAAGACAGTGGTGAATGGGTGCTGACGGTAGACGATCACCAAACCAAGCACCGATTGGACCGTGCGACGTTTGAGGGTTTGATCAAACCCTACGTAGACCGGACCATCAAGATTTGCCACGAGGTTTTGACCGAAGCCGGGTTTGACCCTCTCGACGTCAAGGGCGTGGTGTTGGTTGGCGGCTCTACCCGGGTGCCATCGGTGCGCAAAGCCGTCGCATCGTATTTCGGGTCCGAACCGTTGGCCGATATCGACCCCGATCAAGTTGTCGCGGTGGGGGCGGCGTTGCAGGCCGAAGCACTGACCGTTGGCTCCGACACCCTGTTGCTGGATGTCACGCCGTTATCTTTGGGTTTGGAAACCATGGGCGGGCTGGTGGAAAAGGTTATTCCCCGCAACACCCCGATCCCGGTAGCCAAGGCCCAGGAATTCACCACATTCCAGGACGGTCAAACCGCGATGGCGATCCATGTGGTGCAGGGCGAGCGTGAAATGGTCGATCAAAATCGTTCGCTGGCACGCTTTACGCTCAAGGGCATTCCGCCTATGGCTGCAGGTGCAGCTCACATCCGAGTGACCTTCCAGGTCGATGCCGACGGGTTGTTGACGGTTACGGCAGGGGAAGAAACCTCGGCCATCGAAGCTCAGGTCGAGGTGAAACCGTCCTACGGTCTCAGTGAAGACGAAATGTCGACGATGCTTTATGACAGCATGAAAAATGCCAAGGATGACATGGAGCTGCGTCTGCTGGCTGAAGCGCGGGTCGAGGCGGAACGCGCCATGCTGGCGGTGCGCTCGGCGCTGCAGGCCGATTGTTCATTGTTGTCTGTTGAAGAACGTGAAGATATTGGTGGGCAGATGGATAAGGTTATCGTTGCTATCAAGGGCACGGACCGCGATGCCATCAATACCGCAGCGGAAGATTTGGACAATGCCACCCGTGTGTTTGCTGAAAAACGCATGGATAAGGGTATCCGCGACGCACTGACCGGCGTCAGCATGGACAAACTTGAAACCACCATCGGTGACGGAGAAAGCGCTTAAACGCTTGTCGCCGTGTGCCAGTCGATGTAAACCAGAACCAACTGAGATCACGATTTCTAGGAGAGCAGAACAAATGCCGAAAATCACATTCATAGACGCGGACGGTAACCGCAAGGACGTTGACGCACCGGTTGGCCTTTCGGTTTTGGAAATCGCGCATAAAAACGGCCTTGACTTGGAAGGCGCCTGCGAAGGCTCGCTGGCATGCTCGACCTGCCATGTCGTCGTCGAGGACAAGTGGTTTGAAAAGCTCGGCGAAGCGAGTGAGGAAGAAGAGGACATGCTTGATCTGGCATTCGGTCTCACCCACACATCGCGCCTGGGCTGCCAAATTAAAATGACAGAAGAGCTTGACGGTTTGGAAGTCACGATTCCAAGCGGCACGCGCAATATGCTGTTGGATTAAAACATACATCCATAACGTTTTACGGTTCTGAAGCCCGTCGATCTTAAAGGATCGGCGGGCTTTTGCATTCTGCGAATAAATCGCAATTTACGGACATGAGTTGCCTGTGTTGCTGCATATCCAGAACCGCATGCTCGGCAAATGAAAAAAGTTCATGTAAGATCAAGCGTTTGCAACTGGCCTGTTTAAATATATGTCTGGCATGAATATTGAGTAGATTGAAGTTAAGAAAAAAGACTGAAAATAGTGAGGGTTGGCTCACAGTTTTTAGGTACCCCAATGCGAGGGACGGAGTTCGTAAAAGAACACATGCTGGAGGTTTATGATGCGTACGATGATTTCCTACATGGTTTTGGCGGCGGCTATTTATTTTGTGCCTTCCGTGCAAGCGGTGGCAGCAGAAAGAACGTATATCATTGGTTTTGCTCAGGACAATATGGGTAATGACTGGCGCGCCGCGCAGGTGCATGCCGTTGAACAGGCCCTTTCCAAGTATGACAATGTTAAGTTTGTTTACACGGATGCGGCGGGCAGTGTGGCGCAAAATATTCAGGATATTGAAGATTTAGCGGATCAGGGCATGGATTTGTTGATCGTTAGTCCTCGCAACCCGCAAGCCATGACGCCAGTTATCTCGGCGTTGTATGACCGCAATATTCCTGTGGTGTTGCTGACCCGCAAGATGACAAATGACAAATACACGACCTTTATCAGCCCAAACGATTTCCAAATTGCATCCCAAGCGGCGGATCAGGTTGCGGCGGCAAGCGGGGGCAAGGCTAAGATTCTTATGTTGCAAGGCGTTCCCACGGCCACCACGGCCGTTCAGCGTACGCAGGGCTTTATCGAGCGCATGAAAGCGCATCCCGGAATGTCGATCGTCGATATCATTCCAGCCAACTATCAGCGTGCCGAAGCGGTCAAAGTTGTGCAGGGGGTTCTGGAAAGCGGGATGAAGTTCGATGCCATTTACGCTCAGAGTGATAGCATGGCTGCTGGTGCACGCTTGGCCCTGATGGGGGCGGGCATCGACCTAAAATCCATCCCGGTGGTGGGCATTGATTACATCCCCGAAGCGCGCGAGGCGATCCGCGCTGGCGAGCAGTATGCAAGCTTCACCTACCCAACATGCGGTGACGTTGGTGCAGATATCGCCTTACGCATCTTGAGGGGAGAGGCCGTCCCGCGCCAGATCGAGGTGCCATCGCAGATGGTCACCCAAGAAAATGTCGATCAGGTTGAGAGCATTTTTTAGAAACCAAGTGGTTTGTAATACCCGCATATCCGTTCGAAATACATAAACCCGATAACCCACACAGGTTATCGGGTTTTTTATGTGCATTTTGCGAATTGCTTGCAATTCGAGGCAATGGATAGGTCGAAATAAGCATTTTGAATGGCTTTATTTTGGAGATGTCAAAATTTCTTGGGGATTCAGATAGGTATACCCCACATAGAAATTTAGGTTCTTGGCATGCGAGTTGCTTATGTCGTGCGAAAAGGAAGAGGCGACCAAATGATGTTAAGTTTCGATTCCATGCAGAGCACATTCAGACGTCACGGGTTCACCTGGGCGGCTATGATTGTTGGGGTGCTATCCCTAGGCGCTTGCAATGATAGTGAGATGCGTGCGTACGAACCCGAATATTCCGAGGTGCCGCCCGTCGTCGCTCAGGAGTACGTGTTTGGCGTGCACCCATTGCATAACCCCAAGCGCCTGCACGAGGTCTTCGGTCCGCTCATGGATTATCTGCAAGACCATATGCCAGGTGTAACATTCCGCCTTGAGGCGTCGCGCGACTATGCGGCTTACGATGAGAAGCTCTATGCGCGCAAGTTCGATTTTTCCCTGCCCAACCCCTTTCAGACGATCAATTCTCTCAAATCGGGTTACCGGGTGTTTGGCAAGATGGGGGATGATGAAAATTTCCGCGGCATCATTTTGGTGCGTAAGGACAGCGGCATAAAGACAGTTGCAGACCTGAAGGGAAAGGCTGTCAGCTTTCCGGCCCCAACCGCCCTCGCAGCGACGATGATGCCTCAGTATTACATGCAGTCCAATGGTCTTAACGTCATGTCGGATATCGACATTCGCTATGTCGGTTCACAGGAATCCTCGATCATGAATGTTTTTCTGGGGGATACGGCGGCCGCCGCCACATGGCCGCCACCATGGCGGTTGCTGTCTAAGGAGCGCCCTGAATTGGCCGAGAACTTGGAAATTAAATGGGAAACCGATCCATTGCCCAATAATAGTCTTGTCGCCCGAGACGACATTCCCCGTCATGTGGTCGATACCGTTGCGGGGCTGATCTTCGGCCTCCATCAAAACGAAGAAGGCAAGGCTATATTGGCGCGCATGGAGTTATCTCGCTTTGAATCTGCGACAAACGAAACGTACGCGTCGGTGATCGACTTTGTTGCAAAATTTGAAGTCGCGGTTCGTCCGGTGAAATAAGGGTGATATGACGATGTACACGACCATTAATGCCATTAAAGCCTTTTGGACGGCCTCTATCCGTCGTCAGTTGATGTTGGGCATCGCTTTGGTTCATGCGGTTTTGATGACAATTTTTATTGTCGATTTGGTCGAGCGACAGCGTGGTTTTCTTCATGAACAGGGCATCACCACCACCGTCAGTCTGTCTGAAACCTTGGCTGCGAACAGCACGTCATGGGTTTTGTCCAACGATGTGATCGGGTTGGAAGAGGTGGTGCAGTCCCAGGCAAAATATCCAGGGGTTCAGTATGCGATGGTGTTGAATCCGCAAGGGCGGGTTCTGGGCCATACAGACTCTTCACATATTGGCTCCTACGTGGCGGATGAAACGAGTTTGCGTTTGGTTTCGTCCGGGCATGAGCGGCAGATGTTGGTGGACATAAATAACCTTGTCGACGTTGCCGAACCGATCGTCGCAAACGGTAAACATATCGGGTGGGCGCGTGTCGGCATCAATCGTACAGCCGTTAATGCCAACCTGGATATCGTGACGCGTGACGGGATCCTTTATACCCTTTTGGCTATTGGTGTCGGCACGGCGTTTGCTTTTTTTATGGGACAAGGCCTTACATCTGGTCTGCAACATATCGTCGCTGTCACCGAACAACTGCGGGCGGGCCGCCGCGATCAGCGTGCGGACTTGGACCGGGACGATGAGTTGGGGGCCTTGGCGCGCACATTCAATGCTATGGCGGACAAAATTCAGGCCCGAGAACAGGAACTGGAGCAAACGCACACAGATCTAGAAAGTACCGTTCGTGAACGCACAAGCGAGCTGCGCGTGGAAATATCAGACCGTAAAAAAATCGAAGAGGCACTCAAGGAAACCGAGGCCAAGACCCGTCAAATTGTGAACTCGGCAGTGGATGGGATCATCACTACGGACCATAAAGGCAACATCCTAAGCTTCAACACGGCAGCCGAGAAAATATTTGGCTACTCTGTGTTCGAGGCGGCTGGCAAAAATATTAAAATATTGATGCCGAGCAACATTGCGGAACGTCATGATTCTTACATGGATGCATATCTGGAAACGGGTGGGGCCAAGGTGATTGGGATGGGCCGGGAATTGGTGGCCAAGCGCAAAGACGGAAGTACGTTCCTGGCCGATTTTTCCATTAATGACTTTCATCATGCCGGCTCGACCACATTTGTCGGCATCATTCGCGACATCACAGAGCGCAAGGAAGAGCAATACAGGCTTCAGGCCGCGATGCAGCAACTTCAAGACACCCAAAGCGACTTGGTTCAGGCCGAGAAAATGGCGTCTTTGGGCGGATTGGTGGCGGGGATCTCGCATGAAATCAACACCCCCATTGGCGTCGGCGTGACGGCAACGTCTCACTTGAAAGAGCGTGCCGATGAAATGGCGCAGGCGCTTGCCGATGGAACCTTGCGCAAAAGCCAGCTGGCTGAATTCGTTGGCACGGCGCAAAATTCCACCGGGATCATTCAAGCCAATCTCAACCGTGCGTCGGACTTGGTCCGCAGCTTCAAGCAGGTAGCCGTCGATCAAACCAGCGATGAAATACGTCAGATTAATTTGCTAGATTATGTCGATGAAGTGCTGGAAAGCTTGAAGCCAAATTTGCGCCGCACCAAGCATGAAATCACTGTTAAGGGGGACCGAGGTATTGTGTTCGAGACGCACCCCGGCGCCTTGTCTCAAGTCATCACAAACCTGGTCATGAACTCGGTCATTCATGCTTATGACGAAGATGAGATTGGACATATCCAAATCACGGCGGAAAAGAACGACGGATCACTGACCTTGCTGTACGTCGATGACGGCAAGGGCATGGAGGATGATGTAAGCGCCAAGATTTTTGAACCGTTTTTTACCACCAAGCGTGGGTCGGGCGGCAGCGGTTTGGGCATGCATATTCTTTTCAATCAAGTGACCCAAACTTTGGGGGGCAACATTCAACTGCACAGCAAGCCGGGCCGGGGGACGGCTTTTGACATAACAATCCCATACAAGACGGACGACCTTCAGAAAGGAGAACATTCATGAGCGTTGCAATGGAAGATGATGACGATTTCCTGTTCGCTGATGAGAGCGATGAGACATCCGAAAAGGTCGAGACCGTAAGTTGGAAGATATTGCTGGTCGATGACGAGCCTGCCATCCATGACGTGACCAAGATGGCGCTGAGTGGTTTTCAGTTCGATGGACATGGTGTGGAATTCATCAGTGCGTATTCCGGTCAAGAAGCCAAGCAGTTGATCCAGGATCACCCGGACGCAGCGGTGATGCTTTTGGATGTGGTGATGGAAACGGATCATGCCGGCCTGGATGTTGCGCGCTTCGTGCGTGAAGAGGCTAACAACAAGTCGGTGCGCATCATCTTGCGAACAGGTCAACCGGGGCAGGCACCGGAACGCCAAGTGATCACCGATTACGACATCAACGATTACAAGGAAAAGACCGAGCTGACATCGCAAAAGCTGTTTACGTTGATGTATGCTTCGCTGCGGTCCTATCGCGATATCATCGCGCTTGAAGCGAACAAGCGTGGGCTTGAGCGGGTCATTCAGGCCTCGACCAATATTTTTGAATTGCAAAATTTGCAAAGTTTCACCCAAGGCGTTCTTGAGCAGATTACGTCCTTGCTGCATCTGGACCACGATGCTGCATACCTTAAGGCCAACGGTCTGGCTGCTGCCCATGAGGGGGATGATTTACATGTGATTGCGGGGATTGGTGCGTTTGAGAGTTTGGTCGGGATGAACGGCACTCAGAACTTGGACCAGGAAATCGTCAATGATTTGAATGGCGCAATTAAGGTGGGCGCGAACCTATACAATGATGGACGCTTCACGGGTTTTTTCAAAAGTTCACGCGGTACAGAAAACCTTGTGCATATGTCCGGCATTGGTGAGGTCAGCGAATTGGATCGTGCGCTTTTGGAGGTCTTCGCCAATAATGTTGGGGTGGCGTTTGAAAATATCGAGCTGCACCACGAAATCGAAGAAACCCAGCGCGAGATTGTTTACATGCTGGGCGAGGCGGTGGAAACGCGCTCCAAAGAAACCGGCAACCACGTCAAGCGGGTTGCAGAAATCACCAAACTTTTGGCGGTGGACTATGGTATGGACGCCGAAGAAGCCGAAATTATCCGTCTGGCATCGCCCATGCATGACTTGGGAAAAATCGGCATTCCGGATTCCATTCTCAACAAACCTGGCAAACATACGCCGGAAGAATGGGCCATCATGCAGACCCACGCGCAGTTGGGCTACGACATGCTGAAAAATTCCAAGCGACGCATCTTGCAGGCTGGTGCGGTCATCGCGCGCGATCACCATGAAAAGTGGGCTGGCGGCGGCTATCCGAACAACCTTAAAGGCGAAGACATTCACATTTATGGCCGCATCTCGGCGGTGGCGGATGTGTTCGATGCTTTGGGGTCAGATCGGTGCTACAAAAAGGCATGGCCGCTGGATAAAATTATCGACCTGTTCAACGAAGAACGGGGCAAGCAATTTGATCCACAATTGGTTGATATCTTGTTGAATAATATGGATAAGGTTGTGGCTATTCGCGACCAGTACGCGGATTGAAAAGTGTGTGCTACGGTGTCCGATACAACGAAACCGCGACTGTGAAAACGAAGACTAAGGATACGATCAGATATGCGCTGGACCGACGTTCACGACATCGCCATCGAATTGGAAGACGCTCATCCCGATGTGGACATCTTGCATGTGCGCTTCACTGATTTGTGGAAATGGGTGCAAGAGCTGCCGGGCTTTGACGATGATCCCGAAAAATCCAGTGAGAAAGTTCTAGAGGCCATCCAAATGGCATGGCTGGACGAACGCGATTAGTTGTCATCTTGCGTTTCTGGGTCTGTCGTGTCGCCGTTCCTCCGAGCTCACCCCCAGCGTATGCCCCCAGCTTCGTCTGAGGGCAGTTTTTGCGGGTTTCTTGTGTTGCGATGGATTAAAGTCAGCGACCTGAGTGCACGTTGAATGATTAAGGTTTTTAGGGCATGCCCAACGTATCGATGATCGACCTGGCCGCACTGGTGTGGTTTTTGGTGATGTGGAATGGCTACACGTATTTTGCCGACCATATGAAGCACGACCGCCTGTCGTTGTTGACGGTGATGAAAAAACACCGTCTGGGCTGGATGCACCAGATGATCCGCCGCGAAGCGCGTGTTGTCGATGCCACCATCATGAGCACGTTGATGCGCAGCGTGTCGTTGTTTTCCAGCACCACGCTGCTGATTCTAGCGGGTCTTTTGGCCATTCTTGGCTCGTTGGATAAGGTGCAGGCGTTGGTTGCGGGTATTCCGTTTGTGGAACAGGCCTCGAAAACGGCGTGGGAACTGAAAATCCTCACGCTCATTTTGATCTTCGTGTATGCATTTTTCAAGTTTGCCTGGTCGCTGCGCCAGTTCAATTACTCGGTCATCTTGATCGGCGCCGCACCGCCGCCGTCTGCGGCCGATACCCCCGCTGCCGATGCCTTTGCTCAAGGCACGGCCGATGTGGTGGCGTTGGCGGTGTCGAACTTCAACCGTGGCATGCGCGCGTACTATTTTGGGCTTGCCGCACTGGGGTGGATTTTGCATCCGATCTTGTTCGCGCTGGCGACGCTGTGGGTTTTGGCAGTGGTTTACCGCCGTGAGTTCCGTTCTCAGACCCTAAACTTTCTTGATGCCACTCCCGGAACATCCGAGAAAACCCGATGAAACTTGACCTTCCCGAAAGCGCAAATCGCAAGCCGCCGTCCGAAACCCGCGTCGTGGTCGCCATGTCCGGCGGCGTGGATTCGTCGGTTACGGCGGCGCTGTTGAAAGAGGCGGGCTTTGACGTCGTCGGCATCACCCTGCAGCTTTATGATCATGGTGTTGCCATCGACAAACCTGGCACCTGTTGTGCCGGACGCGACATTCTCGATGCGCGCCGGGTCGCAGACCACATTGGCATCCCGCACTATGTGCTCGATTTCGAACAGCGCTTTAAAGAACAGGTGATGGAGGTCTTCGCCGACACCTATCTGGCTGGCGAAACGCCGATCCCGTGCGTGACGTGCAACGACACCATCAAGTTCAAAGACCTGCTGGACCGTGCCAAGGACTTAGGTGCCGATGCGCTGGTTACCGGCCATTACGTACGCCGCCTCGACGGCCCCAAAAATCAGGGTGGACAGGCCGAACTGCACCGCGGTATGGATCACAGCCGCGATCAAAGCTACTTCCTGTTTTCCACCCCGCAAGCCGCGCTGGAAATGCTGTGGTTTCCGTTAGGCGCGTGCACCAAGGATGAAGCGCGGGCAGAGGCCAAGCGTCTCGGCCTCGACATCGCCGCCAAGCCCGACAGCCAAGACATCTGCTTCGTGCCCCAGGGCAAGTATCTGGACGTGGTCGAAAAGCTCCGCCCCGGCGCGTTGGATGCGGGCGATATCGTCGACACCGATGGCAAAGTTCTGGGCCAACACGACGGCGTGATCAAGTTCACCGTGGGCCAACGCAAGGGCCTCGGCATCTCCGCCCCGGAACCGATTTATGTGTTGGAAATCGACGCGAAACACAACCGCGTGGTGGTGGGCTCAAAAGCCGACCTGCTCAAGCGCGCCTTGACCATTCGCGGCATCAACTGGATCGGCGACGGCGCGCATATGCCCGAAGGGGGTTTTGAGTGCACCGCCAAGCTCCGCTCCATGAGCCCCACTATCCCGGTCCACGTCACCCCGCTGGAAAACGGCCGCGCCGAAATCCACCTCAAAGAACCCTACGCCGGCATCGCCCCCGGCCAAGCCTGCGTGTTTTACGACGGTGAGAGGCTGTTGGGTGGGGGATGGATTGAGAAGGGTTAGCTGAGTGGCATTGTTTGTTGCATGTTGATATATTAAGTTGTTATTTAATGTAATAATAACTTTTAATATATTGACGTGGGAGTTTAGAGTAGAATGATTATTTTAGCAATTTATAGATTATTTTAAATAGTTATTATTTATGGGGGACATAATGAATGAACATCAGGATGTAGATGTATTTAGGGTCCAGACTCATTCAAATCCAGTAACAAACAAGCGCAGCGAGACATAGTGCGGCCAGGAAGTTCTCAGCTTTTTTGTCGTATCTCGTGGCAACGCGGCGGAAGTCTTTGAGGCGACCGAACATTCTTTCAATGACGTTGCGACCCTTGTATCTGGTTTTGCTGAAGGGATGCGGTGACTTCCTGTTGGACTTGTTTGGAATGACCGGAACGATGCGCTGAGATTTCAGATAGCCCCTCCAATGATCCGCGTCGTAGGCTTTATCGGCGAGAAGATAACGCGCGTTCGGCAGGGATGCGCCGAGCATGACAGCGCCCTTGATGTCGGCGGTCTGGCCGGGCGTCAGATAGAACGCCAAGGGGCGGCATTGTTCATCGCTTATAGCGTGAACCTTGGTGTTGCGGCCTCCTTTTGTGCGGCCAATGGCCTGAGCAGAAGCCCCCCTTTTCCGCCGCCAGCGCAACTGTGGGCTTTGACATGGGAGGCGTCGATGGAAATTTGTTGGGGCGTTCCGGACAAGGCTGCCGTTAATTCGGCAAACATGTATTGCCAGATGCCTTTCTGTGACCAGCGGTTATAGCGGTTGTAAACCGTCGTCGAGGGACCGTACTCTGGCGGGCAGTCCTGCCAGCGGCAACCGGATTGCAGCACATGGATGATGCCACTGATAATGCGTCGGTCATCCTCGCGCCGCTTGCCCGCCGCTCGGTATGGCAAATGCGGACTGATCAGTGCAAATTGTTCGTCGGAAAGCCAAAAACCGCTCTTCATAGCCTGAAACCTCCATGTTTGAGTATCAAGCTATTGAATCACTTAAACGTTAATGAGTTCTGACCCTAGTCCACTTTATGCTGATATATTAGATGAGGAGCAGTTTTTTAATAAGAAGCCATATCTAGCCCATTACACTTCTATCGAGGTGCTAGAGCAAATATTGCTCAATGATGAAGTCTGGTTTTCAAATCCACTCTTTATGAATGATAAAGAAGAACTGAAGTTCGGGATTATAAATGGTGCTCAAAAATTCAAAGATAGCGATAGAATCAAGACAGCGCTCGGCTCGCCTGAGCGTCATGCAATTTTCGTTTCTGCATTAGACCATTACGTCATTGATTTTGATGATAAGCATTTATTAGATACCTATGTTTTTAGCCTGTCTGAGCATGACCGAGACGATGAAGATGGTCGCCTTTCGATGTGGAGGGGCTATGGGCAAAATGGCAATGGCGCTGCTATTGTATTGGACATGTCAAAGTTAGACGTGGTTCTAGATAGTCCGCTAATAATATCGAAAGTGGTTTATGGATCGTTTGATGACAGGATGGAATGGTTTGATAAAGCCGCATCCACTGTTGCCGAAATTATCTCGAAACATGAATTTCCAGACGAATTGATATATCAGTCAGCTTGGGCACTTTTTGAACGTTTGAAACTGTTTTCATTATTTACAAAACATAGTGGGTTTGAAGAGGAGAGGGAGTGGCGGATTGTTTATTTAAGCGATAGAGATCAAAAAAACAAATTGAGGCCTATGCTGAATTATCACAATGGTCCGCGAGGGGTTGAGCCCAAACTTCGATTTAAGGTTGTTCCTAACAATGGAATTACATCATCAGATTTCTCATTCGATAAAATTATTTCCAGCATCATCCTCGGTCCAACTACCAAGTCAATATTGGCATTCCGTTCTGTTGAAAGGATGTTTGAATTGATCGGCAAGTCAGAACTTAAGGATCGTCTGAGATCGTCAACAATTCCATTTCGTCCATGAGCTGTATCTGCTTGAGTGTAATCAGCTTATTCTTTCCAATAAATTGGCGTAATTGGAGGCATGATACAAATTCATGAGGTGCCGTACATAGCAGTGCGCACTTATTCTGCCACCTCAGAAGCCAATTCACCCCTCCGCTCCAACGTATCCATCACAGCTAAAACTTCCTGTTGGCATTGCCAAGTGGTGGCGTCGAAGCGGGATGTTTCCTGCCGTTGGGCATCGTGCCTCCGGTCACGCTTTCTTCGGTCGCACCGACAGCAATTTGATGATGTCTTTGTAGAGGAACTTGATCTCGACCAATTCCAGACCTGCGTCGTCCAGGTATTGTTCGGTGTTGCGGTCGAATTCTGCGCCGTAGGCGTAGCGCACCCAGGGCGCCCAGAGTTTCATGATGAAGCGGCGCAGGGGATTTTTGGAGATCGCGTATTCGAGAATGTGGATCTCGCCACCCGGGCGGCAGACGCGGTGCAGTTCCTTGAGGGCGGGGAGTTGATAGGCGTCGTCGAGCACGCAAAACAGGAATGTCGAGACGATGGAATCGAAACTGTCGTCGGCGAAAGCCAGCTCCAACACATTCATTTCGTGCAGGTCCACCGCGGTGCCGAGCTTGTCCTTGCGCCACCGCGCGCGCGCGAGCATGGCCGGGCTGAGGTCGATGCCGGTGACCTTCGCATCGCCTGGGTAGTGGGAGAAATTACGCCCGGTGCCGACGCCGGCGTCCAGCAGGTCGCCTTTCAGGCCCTTAAAGAGAACCTGACGCAGGGGTTTATAACGTCCATGCTCGAACGGTAGGTCGAGGAGATCATAAAGCCGGGCAATGTGGGTGTAGGTTTTTTGTTTGCTCATGAATCCCCCTCTGCGTACGAGTGTAGAGGCAATCGGTGCGATAAGCTATTGCGTAACCACAAAAAGCACACCCCCGTATGCTCCAGCGTGGTCATGGTGTCTGCGTTCAACGATTTAGCCTTGCCCCAGTGGTCGGGATCCCCAGTGGCCGGGATACGGACCGAATATGGCTGGTGACAATAACGGTGTTTTCTGCGTCATATGAACAGCACAATAGCGAGTTGATATTCAGCCTTCTTTCTTACGATGGGCGGCGCTTGCAATAAGAAGATGGTTTGCCATCCTGAAGAAGGCTTATGATTTAGAATGAAACTCTCGCCCGTCCCTCATGCTCATTCTCCCATTGCACCCGCGTTGGCGATCTTGATGATTATCGTCACCGGTGGCGTGCTCGCGGGCATGGATGTCACAGCCAAGTATCTGGCGCTTGAAATTCCCGTTCTGTTGGTTCTTTGGGGACGTTATGTCTTCCATACGGTCATTACGTTTGCCGTTTATGCAGGCAAGAGGCGCTCGTTCGATTTCCTGCGTGCGCGGCGTCCCGGCCTACAGTTGATCCGCGCCGCCGCCTTGTTTGGCGCAACGTCATTTATGTATGTGGCGATCACCCGTATGCAATTGGGCGATGCCGCGGCGATTCAGTTTCTTGCACCGGTTTTGGTCACCGTTATTTCCGGCCTTTTTCTTGGCGAACATCTGGGGCCGAGACGCGTGGTTGCTGTCCTGGTCGCTTTTGTCGGCGTCTTGTTGGTGGCGCGACCCGGTTCCGGAGTGTTGGGCTGGTCGGCACTGTTGCCGCTTGCAACGGCGGTCCTACTGTCAGTGTACATGGTGATGACAAGGCTCATACGCACCAAGGACAACCCCGATGCGACGACCTTTTACTCAACGGCTGTGGGCGCACTTGTGCTGTCGTGCATCGTGCCCTTTTATTGGCAGGAGCTGTCAATCAGTCAATGGGGATTGATGGTCACAATGGGTATGGCTGGAGCCACCGGTCACTTCTTGCTGGTTAAGGCCTTTCATTCGGCCGAAGCTTCGATGCTGGCCCCCTTTACCTATTCCCAAGTGATTGCTGCGATCTTGTGGGGGCTTTTGGTCTTTGGCGATGTGCCGAGCATTTGGACGGTGTGTGGCGCAGCCATCATTATCGGCAGCGGACTGTTTGTGTGGTACCGCGAAACGCGCTTGCATCGTGGTCAACAATAGAACGAGATCGTTCTGGTAACGAGTGGGGTCACGGTCCACAACGCCCATTAGGGGAGCCTCACGCGAATCCCCGATGCGGGGCAGTCTTGTATCGCGTGTGCTTTATTCAGCGACTGCGGCGGTTGTTTCACCTGTACGTTCCAGCGTTTCCTGGGCGGCTGAGGCTTCTTGCTGGCGTTGCCACATGGTGGCGTAGAGGCCGCTTTTTTGCAGCAGGATGGCGTGAGTGCCGCGCTCGATGACCTGCCCTTGATCGAGCACCAGGATTTCGTCGCTGTCGACAACGGTGGACAGGCGGTGGGCGATGGCCAGTGTGGTGCGACCTGTCGCGACTTCGCTGAGCGAGGTTTGAATTTCTTTTTCCGTGTGGGTGTCAAGCGCCGAGGTGGCTTCGTCGAATAGCAAAATTTGCGGTGCCTTGAGGATCGTACGCGCGATGGCGACGCGTTGCTTCTCACCGCCGGATAACTTGAGGCCACGTTCGCCCACTACGGTGCCGTAGCCGTCGGGTAGACTGAGGACGAAATCGTGGATCTTGGCGAGCTTGGCTGCGCGTTCTATTTCGTCGCGGCTGGCTCCAGGGCGACCGTAAGCGACGTTATAGCGAATGGTGTCGTTGAACAGCACTGTGTCTTGGGGCACGATGCCGATGGCGGCACGCAGGCTGCTCTGCTTCACATTGCGGATATCTTCGCCATCGATGACGATGCGCCCGCCGCTGACATCGTAAAAGCGAAACAGCAGGCGCGAAATGGTCGATTTGCCTGCCCCTGATGCCCCGACGATGGCAACGGATTTGCCCGATGGTACGGTGAAGCTGACGTCTTTGAGTACCGGGCGGCGCGGATCATACGCAAACGTTACGTTTTCAAAGCGCACTTCACCTTTCGTCGCGTCAAGGTTCGGGGCGTTGGGGATGTCTTGGATTTCTTCGTTGGCATCCAACAGCACAAACATGTCTTCCATGTCGGTCAGGGAATGCTTGATTTCGCGGTACGCGGACCCGAGGAAATTGAGCGGCAGATAGAGCTGTAACAGGTACGTATTGACCAGTACGAAGTCGCCCACCGTCAGTGTCCCCGCGCGCACGCCAAATCCCGCCATCAGCATGACGATGGTGACTCCCACGGCGATGATTGCGCCTTGTCCGGTGTTCAGCAGCGCCAGCGAGGTCTTGGATTTGATAGCGGCTTGTTCGTAGCCCGCCAAGGCGACGTCAAAGCGGCTAGCTTCGTGCGCTTCGTTGCCGAAATACTTGACGGTTTCATAGTTGAGCAGGCTGTCGATGGCTTTGGTGTGAGCAGTGGAATCGTTGTCGTTCATCTGGCGACGGAAACGCGTTCGCCAATTGGTCAGCACCAAGGTCCACGCGACATAGGCCGCAATGGTGCCGAGCGTGGCGATTGCAAACATGGGGCTAAGGAATACCCACAACAAAGCGCCCACCATGGCGATTTCAACCATGGTGGGGATGATGTTGAACAACATCATGCGCAGCAAAAACTCGATCCCGGTGGTGCCGCGCTCTATCGCTCGGCTCAGCCCGCCTGTTTGGCGCTCCAAATGAAAGCGCAGGGATAACTTGTGCAGATGCTTAAACGTTTGTAGCGCCACCTCGCGGATCGCGTGGTGGGTGACCTTGGCAAAGACCGCGGATTGCATCTCTTTGAACGTCAGCGACACGATCCGGGCCGCGCCATAGGCCAGCAAAAGCGCCACCGGAACGGCGGCGATGCCGATCATTTGGGTGGGGGTGCTAAGCCCATCGACCGTGTATTTCAAGATTACTGGTACGACGACGGTCGCACCTTTGGCCGCAAACAACAGTGCCATCGCCAGCGCCACGCGAACGCGCAAATCGAGCCGGGTGGCGGGCCACAGGTACGGCATCAGCGCGCGGATCGTCTTCCAGTCGCCACCGGCGGGCGTCGGGCGGCTTTCCTGTTCGGATGGGCGGGTCATGCCTCTCATGGCGGGGCGCGTGTCCTGAGTCTGTTTAGGGGGAGGCAGTGCCTTAGATAATAAGCACGACAAGCGCCCGATGCCATGGTCGGGTGATAAAAAAAGAAAATGAGTTCAAAGGCCCAGGGTTTGAGCGTCAAATCGAAGCCGACGTATTACGCGGCTGTCGAATGGATGTGAAAGTCCGGATCTGCCAACAGCACAATGGCTTCAACCGCAAGCACAGCTTGCTGCAGATTTTGTTCGATTTCAGCGGCCGTGAGGCCCGGTTCGGAGGCCATTGCGGCTTTGGCGATGGCAGCTTGAGTGAGGATCAGATCGAGACGGTCCTGATCATCCATGAGGCGGTTCCACTTATCATATCGTTTTATGTGCGAATCCCAAGCGGGAGACGGTGACGAGTTATTTACCCACGATGCGGGCAAATGACCATATGACGGACGGATTAATCTATCTGTGATGGGTGTCACAGACACAAAAGCCCCCTCCACTCGGGTGGAAGGGGCTTTGTTGTCGCCTTGGCTTTGCGTTAAATTCAGCCGGTGCGCTGGATCAGGTGGTAACCGAAAGCGGTTTCAACGACGTCGCTGACCGTACCGACTTCCATCGCGAAGGTGGTTTCTTCGAATTCCTTGACCATCTGTCCCTTGCCAAAGCTACCGAGCGAACCGCCATCTGCGCCCGATGGGCAATCGGAATGCTTTTTCGCAAGTTCAGCGAAGTCTGCGCCGCCGTCGATTTCGGCCTTGAGAGCGTCGATCTGTTCCTTGGCTTCGTCTTTGGAACGGGTTGCGGAAGACCGCATGGAATCGGCATGCATCAAGAGGATGTGCGAGGCGGAAACGGTGTTAGACATGGGGCTACTCCTTAAATTCTCAATAATTCTCAAACTTGGGCCATGGTATACACTGGGTGGGCGTGTTTGGCCAATCTCAATCCGCTCGCCCTTAATCGCTTGGCATGCGTTCACCAACAGATAGGCAATTTGATGCGAATGACCCGTTACTGGGAATTGAAATGCGGCTTTTCAAACTCGTCGATAATGCATAGTGTGTAAAATATGGATATTCAGGGGGCGTCATGACGAATGTGTTACCGCAACAGCGGTTGTTGCTCGAATTGATTGCTCAATCGGGGGACATTGCCGTTCCATCCAGCGATAATGGCACGGTGTTATACCGGACCCTTAAGGAATGTGAAGCCGAAGGCTGGTTGAAAGTCAAACCCTTCGGCGCAGGCTTTGACAAGGCAAGCGTGACGGACCTAGGTCGCACGGTCAGTAGCCCTGCATAGCCGTGGGCTTGTTTCTCTGATTATTGCAGAGGCTCCCCCCCCCCCCCCCGCCCCCTCGACATCTACGGTTGTAAATGTTTTAATGTTCTCGGTTTTTAAGTGCACGCGGCGTCGTGCGCTTGCGGGGGGAATGTGCAATTTTTCAAACACACAACGGTGGCCGTAAGTTTTGGCTTTGCGGCTATACTCGGGTGCATGCTGGGCAGCATATATGTCGGGTTCCAGTATTTGGATCAAACGCGTGGGGCTTGGCAAAGGGACGCGCTTTCTCGTGAAAAGGTGCGTTCAGCGTTCCTCATGCGCGAGGCGGTTCGTGAGCGGTCTTTTTTTCTGGCGGTCGCCGCCACAATGGCAGACTTTTTCGACCGCGACGAGATGCGCCAGCGCTATAATGCGCGAGCCGTAAATTTCCTACAGGCGCGCGATATGCTGACCGGTGCGCGGATAACCCCGCCTGAAAAGCGAGCGATGGATGTATTGATCAAACGCATCGGTGAATTGCGTCCTTCGATTGACCGCGCCATGGCCGTCGTTGTTGAAAGTGGCAACAATGATCAGGCTCTGTACCAAATGCGCATTGCGTTGGACGGTCAGGCAAGTGTGATTGATGAAATCAATGACTTCATAAAAGTGGTTGAAGCAGAATCAAAAGATGAAGCCGCCGCTGCGGCCAAGGCAATTGACATATCCCGACGCAATATGCAGGTGATGAGCCTCAGTGCCGTTGTCCTCGCAGTGATCATCGGTCTTTTGGTGACGGTGCGTGAAGCTCGAAATACGGCCCGGTTGCGGTTGCACCGTGATCAATTGGAAGCATTGTCATCGACCGATGCACTGACCGGTATCGCTAACCGGCGTCGGTTCGATGAGTTTCTCGACGTGGAATGGGCACGGGCGGTGCGGTCAAAAACACCGTTGTCTTTGGTCTTGATCGATATTGATCACTTTAAGAAGTTTAACGATGAGTACGGCCATGCCGCAGGCGATACATGCCTGAGTAAAGTCGCTCAGGCTATGGACAAGGTGGTTGGGCGTTCAACGGATCTACTGGCGCGCTATGGTGGGGAGGAGTTCGCGTGCGTCCTGCCGGAAACGCCACACATGGCCGCGCTGCGCATCGCCGAAAAAATCCGGTGTAGGGTCGAAGAATTGGGTACTGAACACAAAGTGTCTTCAGCCTCGAACTATGTCACCATCAGCATCGGCATCGCAAGCCTTAGGCCCACGCCAAATGACGAGGTGGCACAATTGTTTGAAATCGCAGACAGCAACCTCTATCTGGCGAAAGAGCAAGGCCGCAACAGAGTTGTTTAGGTGAGACGTTTCAAGTGTAGCCTCTGTTACGCAGGGTTCTACTTGGAAGGCACACGCCGATCTTTGTGGTCGCTTTGCATTTTTGATTTGCGTGGTCGGCCTTGAAACTGATGCTACCTTTTCACCAAACGAGGCCTTTCCACCAAAGGCGTATGGTGTAGAGTTGGAGAGGATACCTCTTGATCTAGCGCAGTGATGTGATGCACCAGCTCAATGCTCAGCCGTTGACGATTATTGCCTTTGTTATCGGGTTGGTGCTTGGCTGTTGGGGGGGCGCCGGGAGCGCCCGGGCGGACGCGCACAATTTGATTTCTGCTGGGGCCAGCCCGTATCTGGCGCAACACATTGCTGACCCTATCCGCTGGCGGGCCTGGGGGGCAGATGCGCTGTCAGAGGCCAAGCTGGCTGGCAAACCCATTTTTTTGTCCATCGGCTATTCGGCGTGCCACTGGTGCCACGTTATGCAGCGAGAAAGTTTCACCGACCCGGCGATCGCCACGCTGATCAATAAAAATTTTGTGCCTGTACTGATCGATCGCGAAGCCATGCCGGACATCGACGCGGCATTTCAGGAAGCCGCAGCGGCGGGCGGGTTTCCCACCGGTTGGCCTTTGAACCTGTTCCTAACGCCGGCCGGGAAGCTGTTTTGGGGCAGCGGTTACCTACCCGACGAGGCGCGAGGCGGCTTGCCGTCATTTGGCGATGTTGCCACTGGCGCAACTGAGGCGTTCGCTGGCGCAGACGGATCGGTTGAAGATAATGCCTACAGGATTGAGCGCCGCCTTCAAGCGAGAACAGCCAGCGCAGTGGGCGACATTACGCCGCAACGGATCGATGCTGATGCCGAGCGGTTGTATGCCTTGAGCGATCCCTTTGACGGGGGTTTCGAGACTGTGCCCAAGTTCCCCAACGTGGAGGCCTTGGAGTTGTTGTGGCGGGCTTATATCCGCACCGGTGACGGGAAATTTCGCGACGCCGTGACGTTGGCATTCGACAACATGCTGGCAGGTGGGCTCTATGATCACGTCGGCGGTGGCTTTTTCCGTTACACCGTCGATGCGCACTGGCAGATGCCGCACTTCGAGAAGATGCTCGACGTTAACGCCCAAATGCTGGGGCTGATGGTCGAGGTGTGGCGTGAAACCCGTTCCCCCTCCCTGGCCCGCGCCATCGCGGAGACTGCGGCGTTTCTGCTTAACGAACTTAGGCTTGAGGGTGGAGGGTTTGCAGCCAGCCTCAATGCGGACAGCCGCAATGCGCTGGGCGAGGAAGAGGATGGTGCTTACTACAGTTGGAGCAGGGCTGAAATCGACGCCATGCTGGGGGGCGATGCCGAACGGTTCTGGCGTGTCTTCCGTCTGGAGCCGATGGAGGGACGTGTGCTGGAGGATGCCAAGGACCGGGGCATCTTGATGCAGGACGAAGACTGGAACGTTGACCGTGACTTCGCCCAGGATGCTGTGTCCCGTCTTAGGGCTCATCGCGCACTTCGTGACCGACCCCGCCGTGACGAAAAGGTTCTCGCCGACTGGAATGCCTACGCTGTTAGGGCGCTGGCCGCCGCCAGCGCTACGTTTGGCCGCAACGATTGGAGTGCTGCCGCCAGCGAAGCCTTTGCCTTCTGCGTAACCGTTTTGCGTGAAGAGGACGGTCGCTTGGCGCATTCCTGGTACGCAGGTCGGCGGGGTGGGGTTGCCACTCTGGATGATCTCGCTGCCATGGCAATGGCGGCGGTTGTCCTGAGCGAAATGAATGGTGACGAGAAACGGCTTGAGCTGGCTCGGCGCTGGCTTGATTTTGCAGAGGAACATTATGGGGACGCGGCCATGAGCGGCTATTTCGCCACCGCCGATGACGGACCGCCTACGCCGGTCCGTATCAAGCCGGTCCGAGATTCCGCCAATGCGTCCGGTAATGCGCAGATGATCGAAGTTCTGATGAGGCTCTACCATTTGCGCGGTGACGATGTACTCCGCGCCCGGGCCCAGCGCACGCTTTTAGCCGTGGCCGGATCGCAGCACCTGTCCGGGCTACGAGGTGCGGGCTTGATCAATGCCGCGGAGACCTTGCACGCCAGTTTACAGGTTGTGGTCATCGGACAGCGGACCGATCACAACACTAAGGCGCTGATCGATATGGTCTACGCAAGCAGCGCACCGACCCTGAGCCTGCTCGTGATTTCACCGGGCGCGACATTGCCGTTGTCGCATCCAGCTTATGGAAAGGTCCAGGTGGATGGAATTGTGACGGCTTATGTGTGTAGGGGCAGCGTTTGCGCTTTACCGGTATCGGGACCTAAGGCCCTTAGCGAGACATTGCGGACCTTCCGTCGAGACCCTGATGTTCGCTAGACCCGTTTTTTGATTAAAAAAATATGTCCAATTTCGCAAGCGCATTAAGTGGGTATACGTTCACCAAGGCGCATGCCGAACGCCGTGGGCTTGGCGCTGCACGGCTGGCGTTTAAATGTCTATTTTTCACTGCTTAGAGAAAGATATAGAGCTTGATGTCGATGCAGAGGAGCGCGCACCTACTCCCACTCAATCGTGCCCGGTGGTTTTGACGTGATGTCATAGGTCACGCGGTTGATGCCTTTGACTTCGTTGATTATGCGGTTGGATACGCGGGCCAGGAATTCCATGTCGAAGTGATAGAAATCCGCGGTCATGCCGTCGGTGGAAGTCACCGCGCGCAGTGCACAGACGAAGTCGTAGGTGCGGGCATCGCCCATCACGCCGACGGTCTGCACCGGTAGCAACACGGCAAAGGCTTGCCAGATAGCATCGTAGAGACCTGCGTTGCGGATTTCTTCCAGATAAACAGCATCTGCGTTGCGCAGAATTTCAAGCTTTTCTGCGGAAATTCCGCCGGGCAGGCGGATGGCAAGGCCGGGTCCGGGGAAGGGGTGGCGACCGACGAAGTTTTCGGGCAAGCCCAATTCGCGGCCTAACACACGGACCTCATCCTTAAACAATTCGCGCAACGGTTCCACCAATTGCATGTTCATGCGTTCGGGCAGGCCGCCAACATTGTGGTGCGACTTGATGGTGACGCTGGGCCCGCCGGTAAAGGACACGCTTTCGATTACGTCTGGATACAACGTACCCTGGGCAAGGAAGTCCGCGCCGCCGATCTTTTTGGCTTCTTCGTCGAATACGTCAATGAAGGTCGAGCCGATGATCTTGCGCTTTGTTTCCGGATCGGACACGCCCGTGAGCTTGCCGATAAACAAATCGGATGCATCGCGGTGCACCAATTTGATCTGGTACTGATCACGGAACATGGTGACGACTTCTTCTGCTTCGCCCTTGCGCATTAGGCCGGTGTCGACAAACACGCAGGTGAGCTGGTCGCCAATGGCTTCATGCAACAGCACCGCCACGACCGAGCTGTCGACGCCGCCGGATAGGCCGCAAATCACGTTGCCGCTGCCCACTTGCGCGCGGACCTTGGCGATTTCTTCTTCGCGAAACTTGCCCATGGTCCAATCGCCGGCACAGCCGCAGACACGGTGGGTAAAGTTTTCAATCAGTTTTGCACCGTGGGGGGTGTGAGCAACTTCGGGATGGAACTGCACGCCGTAGAAACGCTTTTCATCGTTGGCAATGGCGGCAAATGGGGAGCCATCGGTGACAGCCACCGGGCGAAAGCCTTCGGGGATGGCATCGATTTTATCGCCGTGGCTCATCCACACTTGCTCTTTTGCGCCTACATTCCACACGCCGTGGAACAATTCGCAGTCTTCCGCCACCTCAACGAACGCGCGGCCAAATTCTCGGTGGTCCGATTCTTCGACCGATCCGCCCAACTGCGCGCACATGGTTTGCTCGCCGTAGCAAATGCCAAAAACGGGTAGTCCCATTTCAAATAGGCCTTCGGGCGCGCGCGGGGTGTCGATGCCGGTGACCGACGCCGGGCCGCCTGAAAGGATCACACCTTTGGGGTTGAAAGCCTTGATGCTTTCCACCGTAACGGTGTTGAACGGCTGAATTTCGGAATAGACCCCAGATTCGCGCACGCGGCGGGCGATCAATTGGGTGACTTGGGAGCCGAAATCGATAATGAGAATGCGTTCATGCATGGGCGAAAATCCACTGCGCTCTGAAGATGATTGAGAAGCGCGGACATTAGCCGAACCAAGGCGATTCTTCCAGGGGAAAGGGGCTTATTTATCCCTCAGTCCATAACAAGGCGGATCATCAGCAGTCCGATCATCGATGTCATCAAAATCACGCTGAACAGAGCGCCCATGGAACGGGTGAGTTGGGTAGCCGTGAGGATGCCGTGCAGGTGCGATATCCGGGCCAGGGAGAACGCGCCGCCCAGGAAATGCAGTTGCCATGCCGCGAAGCCGTTCAATTCCATAATCGCCAGAAGAATCAAGGCGGAAGGTGCGTGTTCAGCCAAGTTTCCATGGGCGCGAATGGCCCGTTCCAGAGGGTCAATGCCGCCGCCGCCCAACGAGATTTGGTTGGAGATACGATGGTGAACAACCAAAAAGGCCAACATGATCAGGATGGAAATATTGGCGGCGGCATAGATCGTGGTGATGGGCAAAACGAATGGCGACATGTCCGGGTATCCTTTATCTGAGAGCGCACTTTAAATATGATGAGCATAATATTTTGAAATATGATGCTCATCATATATGATTTGGTCAAGTGACAATTTTGGAGTCCCCCATGGGTTATCCCCCCGAACACAAACTGCAAACCCGCGAACGCATCGTGCAAAGTGCCCGTCATCTGTGGAAGACCAAGGGCTATGCCCATGTATCCATCGGCGAGATCATGAAAGATGTCGGCCTCACCCATGGCGGCTTTTATGCGCACTTCAAATCCAAAGATGAATTGTTCGTTGAGGCCGCGTTGGATACGGGCATGTTGGATCGCTACCGCACCATGATCGCGCAGCCGGACAACAAGCCGTTGCAGGTGTTTGAGATGGTGTTGGACTATTACCTGTCAGCGGCCCACCGCGATAATCCGGCAGAGGGTTGCCCATTGGTGGCGCTGTCGGATGATGCGTGGCGGATGGGGCAGGGGGTGCAGGGTGCCTATACCAAGCTTACTGACACGGCGATCAAGCAGATCACCCATGTGCTCGACGGAGACGCTGCCCTGGCGCGCACCTCTTTGGCTGCGATGGTCGGTGCGGTACAACTGTCGCGCGGCGTCGGGGACGATGCACAAAGCCTGAAAATTCTCGACGATACGAAAGTGACGCTGTTGAAGATGGCCGAGGTTAACGCACGTATGCGTCAAGATGGGCCTGCACAGCCGAGAGAATAGCCTCAGGGCTGGTGTCAAGGTCCGATGGGTTGATATCAATGTGGCGGTAATTTGTGGCATCGATAAGCATTTTGGATGTCGCACCCAGTACGCCGTTACCACTCATATAGCTGGCGGCACCGGTAACAATAAGGCGCACGCCCCATAACTTTGGATGCTGGTTTGTGTCTTCATCGCCCAAGCGGTTGAAGTGATCTCGTGTTAAATCGATAAGTTCCGCGTTTACGATGGCTGACCAGGGGATAGGCTGGGGGCCGACGCGGGTGTCGGTCACACCGTTTGTGTCGATCACCAAAATGGGGGTTTTCCGAGTTTGGCGCAAGGTTTGCCAAGCCCGAAACCCGGTTGCCGCAAACAGGAAAAATACTGCCAATCCAAAGCCCACCGGAACCAGGGCTTCAAAGCTCAAACCGCTGTGTAATGCCGCCGTGCGGGCATTCCATACAAGCGTCAGGGCTGCTATGGCGGCAAGGGCGCTGAACCCGGCTCTGACGCGGGTTTTGTTGACGTCAAGGTGTGCAGCGAAGGGCGGTGGGGGCATGAAAAGGCTTCCGGCTTGATTAGGTCAACAAATCAACGACCAGCTTATGAAGGACGTTGTCCGGATCATCATAAACCAGCTTGGTGGTGATGACCAAAGACACGGTGACCAAAAGCGGTCTGATGACGTGGCTGCCATGTTTCATGGCGGTGTTCGCGCCGAGCCGCGCACCGATCAGCTGGCCCACAGCCATGACGGCGGCGGGCAGCCAAAGCACATGACCGGCAAAAGCAAAAAACAGGAACGAGGCGAAGTTGGAGGTGAAGTTCACCACCTTGGTGTGTGCGGTGGCCTTGAGCATGTTGAAACCCAGAACCGCAACAAACGCGAGGGACCATAAGCTCCCCGTTCCGGGGCCAAAGAAGCCATCGTAGAAACCCAGTGTGAGGCCAAAAATTAAATAAAACGGTATCCGTTCCAGGTAGTGGTGACGGTCAATCTCGCCAATTTTCGGGCCGAACAGAAAGTACAATGCAGCAGCAATCAACAAGAACGGGATCACATGTGTCATCACGTCTGACGCAAGAATTTGCACCATCACGGTGCCAATGGCGGAGCCGATGAAGGTGAAGGCAATCGCCCATTTCATCTCGGACAAACGCACATGGCCTTTTTTGGCATAAGTCAGCGTGGCGGTGAACGAGCCGAACATGGATGAGGCCTTGTTGGTGGCCAGTGCGGAAACGGGGGGCATGCCGGTCATGATTAAGGCCGGGACCGAGATGAGTCCGCCGCCGCCTGCGATGGAATCGACGAAACCACCCGCCAGCCCGGCCAAAAATAGCCAGCCCAATATCTCAACAGTCAGATTTTCCATTTGGCGCTCACAACCGTAACCTGAGGATGGCGCAGCCTAGTGGCGATTGTGGGTGTTGTACATAGCCCAAAATAACAGGGCCGCCTCATCGCTAAGGCGGCCCTGTCGGCGCTCAAGTCTGGCGGGGGTTATTGCGCAGCTTCGGTCTTTTGATAGATTTTGTGACCCTTGTCGGCGAACTCGGCCGACTTTTCAGCCATGCCTTTCTCCGCAGCGTCTTTCAGTTCGTGGCTGATTTTCATAGAACAGAATTTGGGTCCGCACATGGAACAAAAGTGCGATGATTTGGCGCCTTCCGACGGTAAGGTTTCGTCGTGGTATTGCATCGCCGTGTCGGGGTCGAGGGACAGGTGGAACTGATCTTTCCAACGGAATTCGAACCGTGCACGGCTCACCGCGTCGTCACGGACCTGTGCGCCGGGGTGACCTTTGGCAAGATCGGCGGCGTGCGCAGCCAGTTTATAGGTGATCACACCGACCTTCACGTCGTCACGGTTGGGCAGGCCCAGATGTTCTTTCGGCGTCACGTAGCACAGCATTGCACAGCCATACCAGCCGATCATCGCCGCACCGATGGCGGACGTGATGTGGTCGTAGCCCGGTGCGATGTCGGTGGTCAGCGGCCCAAGCGTGTAGAACGGGGCTTCGCCGCAGACTTCCAACTGCTTTTCCATGTTTTCTTTGATCTTGTGCATCGGCACATGGCCGGGGCCTTCGATGAAGCACTGCACGTCCTTGGCAAAGCAGATTTTCTGCAATTCGCCCAAGGTCTCTAGCTCAGCGAACTGGGCTTCGTCGTTGGCATCGGCGATGGAACCGGGACGCAAGCCGTCGCCGAGGCTAAGGCCGACATCGTACTGGGCACAGATATCGCAGATTTCTTCGAAGTGATCGTAGAGGAAGCTTTCCTTGTGATACGTCAGGCACCACTTAGCCATGATCGAACCACCGCGCGACACAATGCCGGTGGTGCGGTTGACGGTTAGTGGGATGTGCGCCAAGCGCACGCCCGCGTGAATGGTCCAATAATCGACGCCCTGTTCAGCTTGCTCGATGAGGGTGTCTTTGAACATTTCCCACGTTAGGTCTTCGGCAATGCCGTTTGCTTTTTCCAGTGCCTGATAGATCGGCACGGTGCCGATGGGGACGGGGGAATTGCGGATGATCCATTCGCGGATGTTGTGAATGTCGTTGCCGGTGGAAAGATCCATCACGGTGTCCGCACCCCAGCGGGTCGACCACACCATCTTGTCGACCTCTTCACCGACTGAGCTGGTGACGGCAGAGTTACCGATGTTGGCATTGATCTTGGTGAGGAAGTTGCGCCCCAAAATCATCGGTTCAGATTCCGGGTGGTTGATGTTGGCGGGCAATACCGCACGCCCGCGGGCAATTTCATCGCGGACGAATTCCGGCGTGACGTGGTCGGGGACCGACGCGCCGAAATCTTCGCCGTCGCGCTTTTTATTCAGCGCCGCCTTGCGGCCTTCGTTTTCGCGCACCGCGACGTATTCCATTTCCGGCGTGACGATGCCGCGCTTGGCGTAGGCCAACTGAGACACAGCGCCGTCCTTTGCGCACAACGGGTGTTTGTTAACCGCTGGGCATTCGGGCACGGTGGCCTTTTTGCCATTGTCTTCGGGTTGGACGTCGCGCCCATCGTAGGTTTTGACGTCACCGCGTGCCAAAATCCAGTCAGAGCGCAGCTTGCTCAGACCTTTTTGGATGTCGATTTTAACGCTGAGGTCGGTGTAAGGGCCGGACGGGTCGTATACAACCACAGGCGCTTCGCCGGATGATGGCTCCAGCGGGATGCGGCGCATGGCGACGCGCAAACCGCTTTCGGTTTCGACATAGTGCTTTTCAGAGCCTTGAATCGGTCCTGTGGTGACGTTGATGCTGCTGGTGTCGACTTTCGCGTCCATAACGGCCTCCGCAAAGATGGTGAGGATGCCGGAACAGGAAGAAGACTTTGAGAAAATCGGCTTCCGTCCCTACGCCGGCATCACCCGGATCAGGTTCAAAGGGTGCTTCTCAGGCCCACATATTGAAACAGGGTAGGCCGCCCCTCGGATTGCCTTGGAATGTGGCCCTAACGGACCGGGTCGTCAAGATGTCATTGATGGTATTTCTGCGTGCAGACCACCCTCGCCACCATAATGATATGGGCAATCAAGAACATGGGGGCATAAAACGCTCAAATGCCAGAGAATGCGGTTCACGGTGAAATCGTCTAATGGTAGAGTTTTTATTGTATCGATCGATCAATTGGGGAGCTTGCGCCATGCCTGTGAGTATTGGAAATATCACGCTGTATATGGGCCCGCACACTTTAGGGGCACCGGATAACTTGGAAGAAACGATTGTTGCGTTCATCGAAGGGGCGCGAACCACGTTGGATATCGCCGTTCAGGAATTGGAATCCAGACCGATTGCCGAGGCCGTGGTCGAGGCCCGTCGACGTGGGGTGAAAGTCCGTATCGTTTTGGAAGGAGACTATCTGGTTGCCGATAAATTCAAGGCCGACCCTTTCAGCCCCGGCGGCAAGCATGAGCCTAACCGCGACCTGCACGCGGTGCTGTTGCGCGCCAGCTGCAAGGTGCGCACAGACTATAACGCCAACATTTTTCACCAGAAATTCATCGTGCGCGACCGTGCGGGCAGCAACCGTTCGCTGTTGACCGGATCGACCAACTTTACGCCGACGGGTACACACGCCAATCTCAACCATCTGGTGGAAATCAAAGCCACCCGAGTGGTGAAGCAGTATGCCTTGGAATTCGATGAAATCTGGGACGGTACGTTTGGTAAAAACCGCAACCGACACGACCCCAAACCGGGACTGGTGACGGTTTCGAAAGTCAAAGTGAAGCCATTGTTTGCACCGGACCATTCCCCAGAAATGGAAATCATGAAGCAGATGATGAAGGCCAAAAAACGCATTGATTTTGCGATTTTCACATTTTCCAAATCATCGGGCATTGACGATGCCATGGCGGCCTTGATCCGTGGGGGAGTCGCCGTGCGCGGTATTTTCGATCATGGACAGGCCAGGGCTTGGTCGCCGCTAGAAAGTCTTGCAACATTGGGCGGCGATCTGTGGACCGCACCGAAAAAAGACGGCCTGAACAAGTTGCATCACAAGCTGATGGTTCTGGATGAACAGGTGATCATCGTCGGCAGTTTCAACTACACCGATCCCGCCAATATGCTCAATGACGAAAACATTATCGTTATTGGTGACTTTGAGGAAACGGACCCGGACGGCAAAAAGAACCAAAAAAGTCTGGCTAAATATGCGCTTAAAGAAATTGACCGGATGATTGAAACCTACGGGCGCAAGGCTTAAGGCCCAATGGCACCCGGGGTGAATGCCCGGATGTCATTGGGTTGGGGTGTTTAGTAACCGGTTCTGAGTGGGCCGGACAGGTCAACGCCTTCCTCTAGGAAGGACCACAGCAAACGTGCGAAAACCTCGGGAACGAGAACTGTATGATGGTTGCCTTGCTCTTGAAGTGTGTCGCGCAATGCCTGGCGAATACTGGGCACACCCGTCAAATCAAAGATGATATCGACTTTGTTTCCCAGTTCGGCAACTTCGACGGCATCGTCATAGATGGGCACGCCGGCAGCTAGAAACCGCTTGGCGGCTTCGGAGTTCGGGTCGCGCTCGGCAATGGCGACGATCTTGATGGCTTTGTCGCCCTCTTCTATATGGTCGGCCAGGGAATTGGCAAATTGTTTCCCGATCCGGCCCAGGCCAAGCAAAGCGACGTTAATGGTGTTTGACATAAATTTCCTCCCCAATGTTTTAGGGGACGACCCTAGCCAATACACACCATTATGGAAACTTTACCTTGCATTCAACCGCTGAGATGATCAAGGCGTTGAGCTTGTTTGCACCATCACGGCGACAAAGAAACCGTCCGTACCGTGCTTATGGGGAGTGAGACGCAGGTATGGGCTTTGGCTATCTTCCTCACCACTTCCATCGGGCATCTCAGGGCAGGGAACGTTTTTCAATGTTTCCGCCCAGACGGTTTGGATGGGGAGAATTTCAAACGTGGGATGCGTTTTGAGGAACGCCTCGACGCGGTCTTCGTTTTCTTCCCGAAGCAAGGAGCAGGTGGCGTAGATCAGTCGTCCACCTGGTTTTGTGAGCGCTGCTGCCTTGGTCAGAACGTCGTCCTGCATGGCGGTCAGCTCGGCCAAACGCTCTTCGGTCAGGCGCTTTTTCTGTTCCGGGTGACGCCGCCAGGTGCCCGCGCCGGTGCACGGCGCATCGACCAACACGCGATCGAATTGGCCGGCGTGTTCCACGGCCCAATTCGATCCGCTGCTCAGGTCATGACGTTCGATCTTGTCCTGCAACTTGGCGCGGTCTAGGCGTTTGTCCATGCGTTCCAGGCGTTTGGCGTCGATATCTGTGGCGACCAGCTTGCCGCTGGACTGGCCGTCGGTCAGCCCCATGCGATCGGCAATGGCCAGAGTTTTGCCCCCAGCGCCCGCGCAATAATCCAGCACCTGCATCTTGGCTTTCGCGCCAACCAAAAGGCTGAGGATTTGCGAACCTTCGTCTTGAACTTCGACGAAGCCCTTGCGAAAGGCTGTGGTGCGCGCAATATCTGTGTGCGCTTCGAGGCGCAGCCCTAAGGGCGAGGTGTGGGTGTATTCGGTCTTGATGCCGCCCTTGGCCAGCGTCTTTTTCGCCTGATCGCGCGACACCCGGCCCACCGCGACCCGCAGGTCCATAGGTGCGGGTTGGTTTAAGGCCATCATTTCGGCCATGAAGGTTCCAGCGTAAACAGCCTTGAGTTTGTCCGCCAGCCATTCGGGCAGTTCGACCTGAACATGACCGGGCATGGCCGGGTCGTCGAGCTGCTTGCCGCTCAGGACCTCGGCGAACAGTTGCTCGCTCTCGTTCAGGGGCTCGGGGCCGTGGGTTGATCCGTCAAAATGCTCAGCCGCATCGCTGCCTTCCAAAACAATGGCGGCGAGTACGCGGTTGCGTGCAGTCGGTTCAACCTCGCCCAAATGCCAATCCAAACGTCCCATTGAACGCAACACGCCGTAGACCCGTTCGCGGATGGCGCGGCGGTCTTTGGAGCCGACAAAACGCCGCGCCTGGAACCACGCGCGCACGATGTTGTCCGCGGGGCGGCGCTCATCGGCGATTTTGCCGAGCAAATAGATTGCGGCCTCGGTGCGGGCGGCTGGCGTCATTGTCTTTCCTAGTTCTTCAAGCGCAGGGTTTCTCAAGCATCGGGCGCTTGTTCCGCTCACTTGGGTTTTGCGCAGGCGCGCTTGGCTTAACCTGTATGGTTAAGTTTTGGAATTATACCTCAGATCAGATCCAATGGGGCTTTAGGACTCTGAGCGGTAGTTCGGTGCTTCGCGCGTGATGGTGACATCGTGCACATGGCTTTCACGCAGGCCCGCCCCGGTGATGCGGCGGAATACGGCGCGTGCTTGCAGATCGGTAATGGTCCGCGATCCGGTATAGCCCATAGATGCGCGCAATCCGCCAACCATCTGGTGAATGACAGTACCAACCGGACCCTTGTATGCGACGCGACCTTCAATGCCTTCGGGTACCAGTTTCAGGTTGTCTTGCACGTCGGCCTGGAAGTAGCGGTCTGCGGAACCCTTGGCCATTGCGCCCATGGATCCCATGCCGCGGTAGGATTTATAAGAACGACCCTGGTACAAAAACACTTCGCCGGGGCTTTCTTCCGTACCGGCGAAGATGGAACCCATCATCACACAGCTTGCGCCAGCGGCGATGGCCTTGGCGATGTCACCGGAATATTTGATGCCACCGTCGGCGACCAGCGGGATGTTGTGCTTTTTGCACGCCACCGCGGTTTCCATGATGGCGGAAAGTTGAGGGACGCCAACGCCTGCGACCATGCGGGTGGTGCAGATGGTGCCGGGGCCGATGCCCACTTTGACAACGTCCGCACCCGCGGCGATCAGTGCCTCGGCGGCTTCCGGCGTGGCGATGTTGCCAGCCATGATTTGCGTGTCCTTGGAGATGGACTTGATGGCACGCACGGCATCCGCGACGCCTTTGGAGTGGCCGTGTGCGGTGTCGATGACCAAAAGATCGACGCCCGCCGTAATCAATGCTTCAGCGCGCTCGATGCCGGCGTCGCCCACCCCTGTCGCCGCGGCAACGCGCAAACGGCCTTCGCCATCTTTGCAGGCGTTGGGGTGTTCTTGTTCTTTTTGAATATCATTGACGGTGATGAGACCGACGCAGCGTTTATTGTCATCGACCACCAGCAGTTTTTCGATGCGGTGCTGGTGCAAAAGGCGCATGGCTTCTGCGCGCTCAACACCGCCCTTCACTGTGACCAGTTCGCGGGTCATCAACTCGCCGACCTTTTGGGACGGATCCTGGGCGAAGCGCACATCGCGGTTGGTGATGATACCGACCAGCTTTTTGGTGCCGTCTTCGACCACGGGAATACCGGAATAACCAAACTGATCCTTCAGCGCCATGACTTCCGCCAGGGTCGCGTCAGGGGAGATGGTCACCGGGTTGGCGACCATGCCCGCTTCGAACGTCTTGACCCGGCGAACTTGTGCGGCCTGCTCGGCATTGTTGAGGTTTTTGTGGATTACGCCGATCCCGCCCAATTGCGCCATGGTGATCGCCATTTGGCTTTCGGTCACGGTGTCCATGGCTGCAGACAGCAGAGGGATGCCCAATTGGATGGTGTTGGTCAGCCGCGTACGGGTATCCGTTTGCGCGGGCAAAACGTCTGATTCTGCAGGGGTTAGCAGAACGTCATCGAACGTTAGGGCTTCTTGGATTGGCATGCCACCTCCGGGTCTCGAGTTGGCGCGTCATCATATAGATAAGCGCCCGATTGCCAAGTCCGATTTTGCACTGCGGCATAGGAATTTTTTGGGAAAAACGGGACGCCCTCGTTTTATTGAACGCGAATGGGGTGTATAATGACGAAATCGAGAGGGGCCAAGAAGGGCCGTCGATGCCCGTCTTGGGCGGGGTGGTCGGGTGTCCCTCGAGGGGAGGCGGCCATGAAAGCGCACAAAACCTGGATATTGATTGCAGATGGCGCTCGGGCGCGGGTTGTTCAGTATGAAGGCCCGGGTAAGGGCTTGTTGCCTGCATTGGGCTATGATTTCGCCACGAACCACGCCGCAACGCGTGAGATCGGCACTGACAAGCCGGGACGCATGGTCGGTGGAAGGATTGGTTCGCACCACGCCATGGAACCCAAGGTGGATTGGCATACTTATGAGAAGCACCTGTTCGCCACCGACCTGGCGAGAGAGCTAGGGGAGGCGCACACCCATGGCGCTTTTGACGCGTTGGTGCTTGTAGCCCCGCCCAAAACCCTGGGGGCGTTGCGTCAGGAACTTGACGGCAAGGTGAAGGACGCTGTTTTTGCCGAATTGGGTAAGGACCTGACGCATTTGACCATCCGTGAGCTTGGCGATCATCTGGGTGATGTCGTCCGACTGTAGACTTTGGGGCGGTGTTGTTTAGGGAAAACGGTTTCCGCCTTCGGACGGGACCTCGTTTTGTTGTGGACACGCCATTGTCTGGCCCTATTTAAAACGTTATATCTGAGCCAATACAGTCTTTCACAGTTCAGCGGATGAAAACCATGATTGCAAAACTCCTGCGCACCGGCTTGGCGGCGCTCTTTCTTGTTGCCTTTTCAGGCGTAAACGCATTCGCCGCAAGCGCCCCCGACAAGTTGGAGATGAAGGACCTTGTTATTGGCACTGGGGACGAGGCGGTCAATCTCGCCCAAGTGACGGTGCACTACACCGGATGGCTGATGAACGGTACAAAGTTCGATTCCAGCAAAGATCGCGGTGATCCGTTCGCTTTTTATCTTGGCAGTGGAGAGGTCATTCCCGGTTGGGATATGGGCGTGAAGGGCATGAAGGTCGGCGGCAAACGCGAACTGATCATTCCTCCCGCATTGGCCTATGGCGAACGCGGCGCACCCGGCGCAATTCCGCCAAATTCCACCTTGAAGTTTGAGGTCGAATTGCTCGGTGTCAAAGCCCCCGGTTACTCCAATGTCGGTAATGGTGAGCTGAAGGCGCTTTTGGCGCGTGGCGTTCCGGTGGTGGATATCCGCCGCGCCGATGAGTGGAAAGAGACCGGCGTAATCGAAGGTTCACATCTGATTACGGCGTTCGGTGCACGCGGAACCTTTGAGCAACCCTTCATTCCCGCGTTTAAGAAGGTTGCGGGCGAGGGGGACGAGGTGATCTTGATTTGCCGCACCGGCAGTCGTTCGTCCGCCCTGTCGCGGGCGTTGGCCGACCGGCTCGGTTACAAAAAAATCTATAACGTCACCGATGGCATCACGCAGTGGATCAAGGACGGTGAAAAAGTCGCCAAACCTTAAGAGGTAACGGTATGAGCGGTTGGGGTTGTCCTCACGAACTCAAGGGCCGCTGCAAGCGGGTTAAGATGAAAGCCGTGATCGGCGAAGATGTCGATGATGACGGCAACACCATGCCGCGGTGTGATCCGGGCATGGAAGGCTGCGTGCTGTACGGCCGCTTTCGTTTCAGTAATGACGAAAAAAATAAGCCTGCAAAGGACATCAAAAAGGCGGAGGATTAACCCTCCGCCTTTTCTCATGTTGGGCACGTTTCGGTAATGTCAGCCTTGATCTGTTGTTCTATTCGAAGGGCTGAAGGGCGGTCTTGATTGCTTGTTCTTTACCCTTCGTGAATTGGGCTATGTCGCCATCGGCCTGCATGATGTGATGAAACAACCAGTCCCGCAAAAATTTTCGGAACTGACAAAGTAATTCCGGATCATGTTCACTGCGCCATGTGTTCGCAAGCTTGTTTACCTGATCCGCAAGCGTCTTATGCATGTCGCGATGTTTCTCCAGATCTGGGTAATTGCATGCTTCCATAACGGCCTCTTCCCGCCTGAAGTGGTAGCGAGTGTAGTCGATTAAGTCATCGACGCTTCTGTCTAAAACCGAATCATTGTTTGCTTCTTGCGTAACTCGGTTCAGTAACGAGATGATGGTCTGGTGATCCTTGTCGATGGAATCGACCCCTATGCGCATGGTGTCGGCCCAAATCATGACATCCTCATTCGAGGCCAGGGGCAATTCGATCCAGAACGTGCTGCCGACGCCTTCTTCACTCTCAAAGCCAACTTGTCCGGCCATGCGCTCTATCAGAAGCTTGGTCACAGTAAGGCCAATTCCCGTGCCCTCCCGCGCGAGCATGGGATCGGCATCAAGGCGGTGAAACATTTGGAAAACGTGACGTTGGTGTTTTGCGGCAATGCCGACGCCTGTGTCTGTAACGGATAAATGAAGGAATCCATTCGTGGTTGTTCGACCATTTACCGTCACCGTTCCGCCGTCATTGTTATACCTAACCGCATTGGAAAGAAGATTGAGCAGGGATTGCTTGAGCCGCAGCCGGTCTGTGCGGAGAAGAACCAAGGCTTCACCACTGAATTGATTGACGATGGCAATGTTTCGTAGATCCGCCAGGGGAAGACTCAGGCCCACGCAGTCTGCGACAGTGTCATTGGCGCTCACCTCTTCAAAGGAAAGGTTAAGCCGGTTGGCCTCGATCTTGGCCAGATCAAGAATTTCGTTGACCAGTTCAAGCAGGTGATTGCCACCCTCCAGAATGCTTTCAACATGCGCATTTTGGACAGGCGAAAGCGGAGCGTTGGGGTCGAATTGTAACAATTGGGCAAAGCCTAAAACGGCGTTTAGGGGGGTCCGCAATTCGTGGCTCATGCTGGCAAGGAATTCTGACTTAACTTCGTTGGCTTTTTCAGCTTCTTCCATGGCCCCGTGGATTTTTAATTCCGCAAGTTTTCGTTCGGTAATGTCAATGCGAATTCCGGCGTGCCCCCCATCGGCGGTGCGGTGATCGTGATGAAGGATCCAGCGTCCGTTGGACAATTGAATCTCGAGGAACTCATCTTCAAAGTCATGTTTAAGCCGGTCGTAAACCCAGGTTTGTTTTTTTACGGCTTCGTCTTTTTGCGCCAAGCCGCGGCCGGCAATGGCGGCGGCCAATTCATGGAAATAGACTCCTGGCTTAATGAGGTCGTCAATACCGTCCCACATCTTGCGAAAAGCCTGATTGCACATGATCAAGCGATCGTCCGGATCGTAGAGAACGAAGCCATCGGGAAAACTTTCGATCGCACTATGCAGACGATCATTGATAAGCGCACTTTGACTTTTCTGAAGCGCTTCACGTTCCATGCTGGAGCGCAATGCCGTCTCGGTCTGCTTGCGCGCGGCTATAAGGATGGCCGTGAGCCAAATTACCGCCAGCGCAAAGGCGCGATTTACGACGACGACCCACAGAGCGCCATCTGGCGACGAGAGGAAATAGCCGATTACAGTGAACGCTGAGCCAACGATTGCCAGGGCGTAGACGTGACGGGGTTGTGAGAACCAAATTCCAAGTATAACCAGCGCGACATAAAAAATGCCACCCGCTGCGCCGAGCGGTAGCGATATGTCAAAGGCCAAGAATAGGGGGGCAAGTACCACGGCCAGTGCAATGAGTTGACGTGGACTGCGCTTAAGCATGTCGCAGAAGGCTCCGCAAAAAAAATATAGTCAGGTTAATATGTACAAACATCGTAGCCACTATTGCATAAAATTACATGTGGTTATTGACTTTGATTTGTTTAAATCAGGATTTGCAGTGTGGAATCGATCTAAATAAAGAGGTAGTAAATAGCCGTTACTTATCGGAACCGATTTTTTGAATGAGGCAGCCCAATACTGTAGGGGGCTTCAGAATGCTCGTCCCAGGCCGTAGATGCGCTACTTCCTGTGTCCAGTCCTACGTGCTGTCGCGGGGCACATCTTGGCACAGCGGGGACATTTTTGGGTATTCGAGATTGAGTATAACTTATTCCGAATCTTGATCATCGCTTTTAGGTCTGCCCTTAAAGCCGCTGGCCACTACATACATTTCTGCGGAATTGGCCCGCGACGCAGGGGGCTTGGCGTGCTTGACGGTTTTGAAGTGCTTTTTCATGGTGTTTAGCAATGCGCCCTCGGTGCCGCCCTGCAGAACCTTGGCGAGGAACAGTCCGTCGGGGGCCAGAACCTCAAGCGCAAAGTCTAACGCCATTTCACACAGGCCCATAATACGGATGTGATCGGTCGCTGTGTGCCCGGTTGCATGCGCCGCCATATCGCTCAGCACGACATCGGCTTCACCGCCAAGGGCATTTTTCAGAATGTCAGGGGCGTCCGGTTCGGTGAAATCCTGATGCAGCAGTGTGATGCCGGGCAATTCTTCCATTTCCTGGATGTCGAGGCCGATGATTTTTCCAAGATGACCGTGTTTGCCTTTCAACACCACTTCTGCTGCGACCTGGCACCAGCCGCCGGGGGCGGCGCCAAGATCAACGATTCGCGCACCGGATTTGAGGAAGTGGAATTTTTCATCCAGCTCAAGAAGCTTGAATGCGGCGCGCGAGCGATAACCCAAGCGTTTGGCCTTGACCACATACGGATCGTTCAACTGGCGTTCCAGCCACAGCTTGGACGAGATTTTACGCCCGCGTGCGGTTTTCACCTTCTCGTGCTTCATGTGCGTTTCGGTTTCACCGGCTTTACGCTTGCTGATTTTGTAGCCGCGAGGTGGTTTGGTCATCGGTGCGCTCCGCGCGTGCTGGCGATTTCGTGCCCGTCTTCCAGCATTAGGTTTAAAAGAATGCCTTCGCGAATGCCGCGGTCAGCCACCACCAGACTGCCCACCGGCCAACGCCGACAGACGGCGTCCAACACCGCGCAACCCGCCATGATCAAATCGCTGCGCCGGGGCCCGATGCAGGGGTGCTGCAGGCGTTGTTCATGATCCAGTGTACCCAAATAGCTGACCACATCACAAATGTCATCGAAACGCAGCGACAACCCATCCACCCGCGAGCGGTCGTAACGGCGCAGTTGCAGGTGCATGGCACCCAGCGTGGTAACGGTTCCCGACGTGCCCAGCATCTGCACGCGTCCTTCGGCGACGGCATTGCTGATGCCGTTGCGTTTGTCGAACGCGCCGAGGCTGTGGTCAATCAGGTCGATGATCTGCTCATAGCTTTCGTCCGTGTTGGTGTGGCCATCGAATTCTTCGGTTAACGTGACCACGCCATGGGGTAGGGAAATCACGTCGCGTGCTTTGGGGCCGCCCGGGTGGGTGGCGTCAATCCACACGACCTCGGTGCTGCCGCCGCCGATATCGAACACCAGCGCGTGTTCGCGGCGCAGGTCCAAAAGCGGGGCGCAACCAGTCAGGGTCAGTTCGGCTTCTTCCTGGGGGCTGATGGCCTCAAGCTCCAGGCAGGTTTCATCCTTGACCCGGGCCAGAAATTCGGCGCCGTTTTCGGCCCGCCGGCATGCTTCGGTGGCGACGGAACGCAGGCGCCGCGCGCCGCTTGATTTAATCTTGGCCTGACAAACTTTTAGCGCACTGACGGTGCGCTTGATGGCATCCTCGGACAAGCGCCCCTCCGCCGCCAGGCCTTCGCCCAGGCGCACGATGCGTGAAAAGCTGTCGGTGACACGAAAACTGTCCTGGTATGGGCGTGCGACCAGCATACGGCAATTGTTGGTGCCCAGGTCGATGGCCGCATAGGCGCTGGCGGGCTTGGTGAAAAGCTCGCTTTTAAGGATGTTTCGTTCGGAACGGGGGGTCGTCATGGTGTCGCCATATCTCATGCATGGTTTTGCTGTGGTGCACAATAGCGCGTCTAGCCCATCCGTGCAAAGCCCCACACCCGCCTAATCCCGTTTGGCAAGTGAGTTTTGGGCAATATCACCAAAAGGGCTAAAATCTGCCCTTGCGTTTGCGCGCTCAGACGAATATATGTGCACCGTCTTCGCAGGGTTCGTGATAATTCGCTCCTTGCAAGCGGTTCTGATGGGGAATCGTTCAATGGTAGGACAGCGGTCTCTGACACCGTCAATCCTGGTTCGAGTCCAGGTTCCCCAGCCAAACAAAAGCCCGGTTTTCCGCAATTATTGCGGGGCCGGGTTTTTTCTGGCTACCACATGGCTACCAGAATCGGCTCGCGTAAAGCCAATAATTTGTTCCCGGGTATAACGTTTACAGCTCATTCTTAATGCCTCTCAAAGGTCAGAATGCACCCAAAACGCTCAATCGGCCTGGACCACTTTTAGGGTGTCAGGTCAGACGCACGGCTTCGCTCGCGAACGCCGTCGCGGGAAGAATTTTGAATTTCATGGGGATCTCCCACCAGTGCAAACATGACAGCGCTAAAACCCGCGACAAGCGGGCAGCGGCGTCATATGCAACGGGTGTGGAGATAGGTCATGAAAAGTCTCATCCTTTTCAGGTATAGCGGCACCACAACATTTTTTGGAGAGGAGCGCATCAGCGGAAAGCTCCGAGCCCTCGGCATCGGCGCGAGGAAAATTTACACCCTTGACAAAAGGCTTAAAATAGGTATATATACATATATGATTTTAGAGTACCTTTCGTGTGCCAAAGTCACGTTTTCGCATTTCCTACATCTTCAGGGGATGCGGTTGTGTGAGCGATGACAAGGTGGAGATGACGCAAAGGATGTCCAAAAATCAGATCGACCTTATGAAGGCCGGTCGACAGTTTCGACACCAGGACCGCTGAGCCAAAAGGGCTCAAGATGAGATCTCGGACCGTCGTGCTGACACGAACGAGAACGATGCACATGCCTGACGTGGAAGTTCCACACATCGGAAGTGCGCGAGTTTCAGTTCGTTTCGCGCGTCGTTCCGGGATTTTTTGTGTTCGGGATGACGCCCGTCATCTCAAATGCAAGGACTTGAGCAATGGTTGGCTTGATTAAACTGAAGTCGCCCATCGGGCGCTCTTACAATATGGACTCGCAAGATGTTTTAAATGCGAAAAGGGTGCTACGTGAATTGGGCTATTACGAAGAACCCGAGCACGGCATTACACCGTATCCTGACACTTTATTGGTTCGGGGCATCGAAGGCTTCCAACGCGACCGAGGCCTTCGCTTGGACGGCGTCATGAAGCCCGGTGGTGAAACGGAGGCCGCTTTGCAGGCAGCAAGCCTAGAAAATCACGCCGATGCACTCAGGTTGCAACGTATGGGTAGAAATGGCGATACGGTTCTTGCTCACATCACGCCGAACGAAGCATTGATGTTGAAAGCGAGGGGTGGCTCTGGAACGGTTAATCCGGATACCGGACTATTGGAGTTTTCAACCAAGACCGACAAGAAAGGGACGTACACTTGGCGAACCCAAGGGGACGGCAAGGTGCGGGGGGCTCATGCCGAACGCAATGGCAAAGTGTTTTCCTGGGACGATCCGCCCGAAGGCGGCCACCCTGGCGAAGCGTCCAACTGCCGGTGTCGGGCGGAAGAACCGAATTGCACCATTGGAAAATTAGAGTTGGAAGAAATTGTTCGGAAGTTAGCGCCTAAGGAAGCGGAGTTGAGTGAGATCGTTCGTCAAATTCATAATTTGGAAATCGATATTCAGCAAAACCAGGATGACATCAGCGACCTTGAAAGCTTGTCCGATTTTCTAAGTGCCGGAGGCGTCTTGTCCAGAGCGCCTCATCCCGCAGCTCGATTTTTCGGGTACGCCGCCGAGATCACCTTGGCAATGGTTAAGACCAAGATTTATGAAATCGAGGCGGAGCTTCGGGCCAATAATGAAAGGCGAGACGAACTGCAAAACCAGCACGCCAAGTTGGAACAAGAGGTTCAAGACCTAAGAAATCAAGAGCAAATTTCCCGGCAAGCGTATGAAGCGTGCATGGGTATTCAGTAGGCGGGTTTCACTCGGCGGGTTATGTTGGGGCGTCACTCCTCTTATTGGCGCTCCTTGTATGCGGCGAAGGCGCGAAGGGTTTTCGCCAGACGGTAGTGGTATAAACGCTCGACCTCGTCCTCAGGTGCCATAACGTCCACTTTCGGCTTGAAGCGGTCGGGACTGACCGATCCGGATCGCTGAAGGTGCTCCATTGCAAGCGCCCGCAACGCATCCGGCGATCGTTGCTCCTGTTGTGTTGCCCATTTTAAGGCCGTTGAGATTCCTTCGCTTTCACGGTTAGGGCAAAATTGGCCGGTGTAGAGGACGTCCCTGACGTAGCGCGTGTCGGCTTGGTTAAACAGGGAGGAAAGTGCAATGTGCCTTGTTCGTTGCTGTCCTCCGAGCAGATAGTTTTCTTGTGGGAAAATCCTTTCAACGGCGCGGTAAAAATTGCATTTTCGCCGCGCAAACGCTTCTTTGCTCATGGCAAACGGGGCGATTTGACCATCAACTGAAATGTTTCTGGAGAAAGAAAGCCCGGCCGTTCGGGCGTACAAGTCGCTCTCGACAGCGCTATAAGCTTGATTGTGATTTTTCCGATCTAGGCCCTCAAATTTCTCGATGAATTTGGCGACTTCCTGGTCTGACAGCGGTTCGGGGATATTGGGCGTCAACGGATCGAATAATGCGGGGATTTCGATGCCGTTTAGGTTTAGATCACCGTAATGATCCGCGTGGTAGGCCAACGCACGCCCTTCACCCTCGGTCATTTGGGTGAGCAATTGGTTGAGAGAGATAGGCGTGATGGACGAGATGTCCACGCCGGCTTGTTGTGCGCGCTTTAGCCAATACCAGGCTATGCCCCTGTTTCGCTCGACCCCATCGCCGTGCAAATAGCGCCTGGCAGCGTCAGTGATCGCCGGCACATGGCCGTTTTGGGCAAATTCCAATAGGTGGTTTTCGTTCAGCTCGCCATCGGACACCCAATGCCCTTGATAACGCGTTTGAGCAACGGCGATATCCATCGACAGCAACAAAAGTGCGCTCACTAGGGCAAGGCGTTTTAGCATGCCTGAATTGTATCAATTCTTGCCTTGGGTTCAAGACAAGGTGGGCAAGGCGCGAATAGGCGGCTTCGGTGTCTTCATGCTGCCAGATACCATTGCAGCCCTTCGTGGCAATGCTAGTCTGTACGTCCCTGCGACCAAAACGGTTATGACACTGATGGAGAAACGAGCCGGATGATCGTATTCGCGGATCAAGTCATATCGCTCTACAGCTTCGATCTGTTGCACGAAGATCGGCGGTGTTGATGCATCGACCGGTCTGGCTTTTAAGGGGACGATGAAAGCGACAGCGGGCTCTGAAGTCGTCACGCCTCTGACGACTCTCGTCGCCACATTGGTTGAAAAAGGCCAGACTGTCGATCAGGCCCAAACTGCCGTAAAAACGGCATTCGGTATCGACTCCACTGTGGACCTCACAAAATTGGACCACTTAGGTAAGGCTGGTCACGCCTTCAAACAGGAGCGGGACAAGCTGGGCAAGTTCGATGATCGACCGTGGCCGAAGGGCTGGGTGTCTCGTCGAAGGAAGGAGGGTGTTTGACACGTTCCCACAATGCTCCCGCAATGCGATTGCCGGGTGTGAAAGCTATGCGGTTTCAATAGGTTGCAGTTCTGGGTGATCGTATCCAGGTTCCCCAGCCAAAATATAAGAGGTCGCCCATGGGCGACCTCTTTTTTGTTTTTGGGTTGGGTGTCACCGTTCAGGCGGTGTCCACTCGTCTGGCGTGGGTTTCCGGTCTTTCAGGCGTAGCGCCAGCCCGATCGAGACGCCGATGCCGATGGCGACGGTCAGGTCAACCAGCACCGTTAATCCTAATGTCGTTAAAAGTAAAACGCGGTCGGACATGGGCAGTGTGGCATAGGCCGCCCACTTGTGCGGCTCGCTCATATTCCATGCCGTTATAATGAGCAATGCGGCCAGTGCGGGCATGGCCAGATAGCCAGCCAACGGTGCGGCAAGCAGCATGACGGTCAGGATGACAAGGGCATGAACGATCCCTGAGATGGGTGTCTTGCCGCCAGCCTTGATGTTGGTTGCCGTTCGGGCAATCGCGCCTGTCGCGGGCATGCCGCCAAATAATGACGATGCGACGTTTGCTATGCCTTGAGCCAGAACCTCTGCGTTTGGCCTGTGCGCGCCACCAATCATGCGGTCGGCCACGATTGCGGACAGCAGGGATTCCACCCCGGCTAGAAAGGCAATCACCAGTGCGGTTGGAAGCAATTCCAGAACCCGTGCCAGTGATAAGTCAGGCAGACTGGGCATTGGCAACTGGCTGGGAAGTGCACCAAAGCGCGATGCAATCGTATCGACCGGTAAACCTTGTACCGCCACCAGCGCCGAGCCGATGGCGACGGCGATAATCAGACCCGGGAATTTAGGTGCCATGCGTCGCAGGACAATGATCAAAATCAGTGTGACAACGGCAATGCTCACGGCGGCGAAACTGAATGTGTCGCGCGCATGCCAAAGCGCAGGGACTTTATCTAAAAAATCGGCGGGAATATTGTCAATGGATAGACCCAAAAAATCTTTCAATTGACTGATCGCGATGATGATGCCGATGCCGACCGTAAAGCCGTTCACCACAGATTCTGGAACGTAGGCAATGAGCCGGCCTGCCCGCAGGTATCCGGCAATGATCAAAATCAAACCAGCCATGAACGTTGCGACGACCAGCCCGTCATAGCCATGGGTGGCGATGGTGCTGAAAACGACCACAATGAACGCGCCAGTCGGCCCCCCGATTTGTACGCGGCTTCCTCCAACGAGAGAGATGAAAAAGCCCCCGACGACTGCGGTGATAAGCCCTTGGGCGGGGTCCGCCCCCGATGCGATCGCGATGGCGATGCTCAAGGGCAGCGCGACCATGGCGACGGTCATGCCAGCCAGTAAATCGGCCAAAAACAATGACCACGAATAGGTCAGTATAGTCGTTAGTATTTTAGGCTTACGCATTGTGGGGGGGCTTGCCAATGAGAGGGAAGGGCTGTTGGTACAAAAGAATGGCGTGCACGTTAGAGAAAATTTGTTGAGCGTATTGCAACTGCATCATTGAAACATGATCAAGGCCTTCACATGTATGTGCAGGGCGGGTAAGCTTGATTCTTGATTTTGTATTATAAAAGAAACGAGTACCCCTTGTGATTTATCTGTTTCTGGGAGGAAACCCCTATGAAAACTGTACTTAAAACGGGCGCTTTGATCGGCGCAATGGCGATGCTGACGGCATGTGCAGCAAATTACGATGTAGCCGGTGTTTCTGCAATGGCTGACAAGGGCGATGGCTTTGCATCGGCGTTGCACAAACGTTATGTCGAGCGCGCTGATTTTGAAGTGAGTGAGGGGGATTGGGCTTCGGTCGATTTCTTCAACTCCCGCGGTGAAATGGCTGCAACGGGCAATGCTCCAACGGTGCAGATGCCGGGCGAGCGCAAATTGAAAGTGGACGCGGGTGCCATTGGCAGCGCGTACAACACGTTAACGGCAGCGCTCAACACCAATGCTCCTCAAGCAGCACCTGATGCTTGTGCGCGCGCCCAGACTTGGCTCGAGCACTGGATGGAACAGTCCGAAGAAGGTCATCAGGCCGACGACATCGCCACCGCGCGCAATGGCTTTGAAAAAGCGATGCCTGAATGTCGGGGCGATGTGCCGATGGCCATGCCGATGAAAGCTATGCCGTTACCGGAACCGTTCGTCGTGTACTTCACCCACGACAGTTTTGATCTCAGCAGCGCCAACCTGTACCTGATTAAGCGTGCAGCCGCAGCCGCCAAGGCTTCAAAAGCGACACGTTTGGTTCTGATCGGTCATGCTGATCGTTCCGGTTCCAGCGATTACAACACGGGCCTGTCGCGGGCGCGGGTGATTGCCGTTGGTAATGCTTTGATGGTCGAGGGCATTCCTCGCAAAATGGTGACCAAGTCCTCTGCCGGTGAAACGAGCCCGCAGGTGGCAACAGATGACGGCGTGCGTGAACGCATGAACCGCCGTGTGGAAGTGGTGTTCGAACGCTAAACCGCTCGCACAATCTATTCTGAGAAAGGGAGGGCTTTGGTCCTCCCTTTTTTTGTGGTGTTGATCGATTTTCGTCACAAACCGAAATGCCGGGCGTCAACCTGCTGTACGGGGAGAGGTACACTTGAACCCAACCAAGGAGACAGCTTATGGCCATGCCGACTCCCGTGAACGGAATGATCACGGACGCCGTTACCCAAGCCAACATCACGGTTTTGGGCAATGCCCCTGCGATGGCAATGGGTGCGATTTTTCAATCGCTCTCGCACTCGACGGGCATTTTGTATGAAAACGCGGTGAGCTCTCAGCAGCAGTTGAATATTGCTGCTCAGGCTTCCACCAACCAAGGTGTGATCCAAATCTATTCCGTCCCGCCGATGGCGGCTGCGGTTGCGACGTCAAAGATCGCCCAGTCTGATGTTCCGGACAACATGCTGTCACTGCTCACATCGCTGCGGGCAACTGAAAGCTAAGTGAGTTTAATGCAATTTCTGGCCCGAGGTCGGGGACGGGTCAGAGTTTTTCCATTCACAACTGTTCATATCTTGCGTCGATAGCGTGAGAGAGGCGCACCGCAAGGCCGATCACAGTGGCCGTGGTGCTAGGCAGTTCTAAACCGATGAAGGAGACCTAAAAATGGCTCTACCCACTCCAGTTAATGGGCAGATCACGGATGCCGTCACCCAGTCCAACGTAAAGGTTCTTGGTGATGCTCCGGCAATGGCGATGGGGGCAATGTACCAGTCGCTGTCCCACTCCACCGGCATTCTTTATGAGAACGCCGTCAGCTCACAGCAGCAATTGGCAATTGCCTCCCAGGCTGCGACCAACCAGGGTGTCATCCAGATTTACAGTGTCGATACCATGGCTGGCGCGGCGGCAACGGCCAAAATCGGCAGTTCGGATGTTCCGAACAACATGCTGTCATTGATGAGTGCGCTGCGCGCGACGACTTAAGTCACATCATCTACGTCAACGACAAACCTGCCGGACCTAAAAGGTCAGGCGGGTTTGTTTTGTTGTGTGGTTGTTCGTGGTCATCGTGATACATTTATAAGACGTAATTTTGAAGATGGGGAGGAAGACTCATGGCGAAGAAAGCGGCGGGTGCAAAATCCAAATCGACAAAGATGAAAACGGATAAGAAGAAAAAAGAAAAAGACGATGGGGCGATCACATTGGTGGTGTGCAACATCCATATCCACACCGCCGATGGCACCTCGGTCGAATCAATCTCAAAGATCGCACAGTCTGATGTGCCGGATAATATGTTGGCCCTATTGGCGGCCCTGCGCGCGGCGAGCTCTGGTGTAAGCTAAGTCTAATTGGTCCTCATAGTAAGGGTGATGGTAAGTCGGACTGTTCACTCATGACTTGTGTACCTAAATTGAAAAAATCCAAATAAAAATGCCCTGAAAAGATCACAAATGGCGCCGAGTGCCGTCATTTAACTGAAAGCACGATGCATCCCGATGATGTGCGGGCCCTGCACCCAACTGGCAAGTTATCAGGTCTTAACAGGAGAATTAAAATGGCATTACCCACACCCGTAAACGGTCAGATCACCGACGCCGTCACCCAGGCCAACGTCAAAGTTTTGGGCGATGCGCCCGCAATGGCTATGGGCGCTTTGTATCAGTCGCTGTCCCACTCCACCGGCATCCTTTATGAGAACGCGGTCAGCTCGCAGCAGCAGCTGGCGATCGCTTCCCAGGCAGCAACCAACCAGGGCGTGATCCAGATTTACAGCGTCGATACTATGGCCGGCGCAGTGGCCACGTCCAAGATCGGCAATTCCGATGTGCCCGACAACATGCTCGCCTTGTTGTCCGCGCTCCGCGCCAGCAGCTCAGGCGTAAGCTAAGCAAGCATATGCGGACTTGATGGCTTGTAAGGGCCAGGTGGGCCGCCGCTTCCAACGTAAATACGCACTTGGTGGCGGCGGTCTGTTTCCGCACAACGAACATAGACGCTTTTTTTATTCACGGAGCTTAGCCGTAAGCGTCTAGCAAAGAGGAGAAGTCGGTAGGCAACCGGCGCTCATCATGGAAGGCGTGTCACCTTCAAAAGGTGTAGGAGACGATTGATGGCGAATACAACGCGCAGCGAAACGGGCGACGCAAAGGCCAAGACCACAAAACGGTCGATGAGAACGGCAGCCACTGCACCGTCCGTAAAATCCGCACCTTCTGAACCCGTCATCGATGATGTTGATGAATACGACGACCTAGAGGCCCTCGACGATCTTTACGAAATGAGCGAAGCCGATGAGCTTGAGGCCCTCAATGAACTTGAGGAAGAGGCCGAAGCAGCCGCCCTTGCCGCAGCAGATGCAAAGGCGGCATTTATCGCACGCCGCACGGCTGCTGCACAGCGCGCGGCAGAGCAACGGGCAGCGCAACATGATGCGCAAGGTGCCGGACAAGACCCAGACCAACAGAACACGCGACACGACGAGCCCGCACGCAGGCACGGCTCAGGGCGCGGTGGTTCGGGCGGTGGTCAAGGTCGGCCGCGGTTCGGCGGGGTTGGCGATCCTGAAAATTATCTCGGCATGCTGACAAACGTATTGGACGATATGAACGGCGATGACTGGGATGCTGAAAAATTTGACGATATGAGCCAGGGCGTAAATCTGGTTCTGGGGTCCGGCCCGGCGTTTGCCGCGCTCGGTTCCATGCTGGCGAACTCAACCGCGCAAAGTTCGATCTTGATGAATGCAACGCAGATGCAGCGCCAGCTTGACCAAGTGGGACTGTGCTGCACCAGCGCGTGTGTGCAACAGCTTTTGAACTTGAACAACGGTCGGGATACGGATTGAGCCGTTTCACCCTGACCGGGGAGAGTGATCATGCGCAGACGAACAAAACGAAGGCTGATTGACACCAACGCGTTGCTGATGGGCAGTGGCGTGGGTCTGGCGACGCTGGAGGCCATGTTCAACTTGGTTAACACACAGTCTCTAATATCGGCGACCATGATCCGCGATCACGAGATGGCACAGCCTATACATATGCAAACGCTGGCGGGTGCTTTATTGGAGATTATCGCAGCGGGCCAGAAAGACACAAGCTACAACAGTACCCCGCCCCCAAATTCGCCAACACATGGCAGTGATACGTCAAATGTGAATGTTGATAGTAATACGACGAACTCCGGCCTGGATGGCGCATCGACGGATAAACTTCTGACCGAGTTGATTGTTTTGCTGCAAGAGCAATCGCATGAGATTTCTAAAATGTCTCAACAACACCTGGCGGTGACGTGATGCAAATCATCGAGAGAAAGTCCAAAGAACCTGTGACATTGGGGCGCTCTACAAATTGAATTGATGTGAAAGGCTGAAAACATGTCGGACATTGTTTCTGCGCAGATCACCGACGCCGTGACCCAGACCAACGTCAAGGTCCTCGGCGAAAGTCCTGCAAGCGCGCTGGGGGTCTCATCCCAGGCGATGTCTCATGCTATGGGTTTGGCGATGGAAAATGCAACCCAGACACAGGGCGGGATGCAGCAGATTGGGAATTCCGCTGCTGCCGCGCTAATGGCGATGATCACAAAAGCCGGTGTTCAATCCTAATTAAACATTATTTTTGCGCGCCGTTCACAAGCCTGCCGCACGGGCGTCAAAGATAGAGAACACATCTCCGCTCGCAGCATCGCGACCGGTGGGGAGAGGAAGGAAGCGTTTTGATGGCGATGCCAACACCAGTCAATGGGATGATCACAGATGCGGTTACGCAAAGCAGCGTCACTGTGCTCGGCTCAGCACCGGCCCAGGCTATGGGCAGTGTCTATCAGACGGCTGCTCACTCATTGAGTATCTTATTTGAAAATAACACACAGGCCCAGCAGCATGCTGCGATTGCCGCACAGGCTGCAACCAATCAAGGCGTGATGCAGCTTTACGGTGCCAATACCATGGCCAGCGCCATGGCGACGAACAAAATCGCAAGCTCCAATCAACCGGATATGATGATGGCGCTGTTGGTGGCTTTGGCGTTGAGTAAACAATAGTGGGGAGTTCGCGGCGGCCGGGTTTTCTCCGGTTGTCAGGGGTTAAACATTTTAGTTTGTAGGTTAAGCAATGCCTGATAGCACGAGCGTTAACTCTCAAATCACAGATGCCGTCACTCAGACGAACGTCAAGGTGGTTGCCGAAGCGCCAGCGCAGAGCATGGCCATGGTCTATCAGACGATGGCGCACTCTATTTCGTTGGCGATGGAAAATGCCATGCAGGCGCAAGGCGGTTTGCAACAAATTGGCAACGCCGTGACGTCTAGCGGAGTTCGCATGATTTTCGATGCCGCCAATGGCGGTGGCAAATCGTAAAGCTTACGCGGCCTTTATTTTAGGGAGAGGGACCGCCATTCGGTCAAAAGGTGAGGATGATGGCTAACAACAGTACACCCTTAACGCCCACGCCCGGCGGCGTGAATGCGCAAATTATTGATGCGGTCAGTCAATCCAATGCTGCCGTGTTGGACAATGCCGCGAGCCAGGGGGCCGTGACAGCGTATCAAAAGGTTGCCCAGGCCGCCGCTTTTGCGATTCAGGATGCAACCGATTATTCCCGCAACATTGAAAACGTCGCGATGACAGCCCAAGGTGTCATCGTCGCCAAGATGTTGGAGAGCGAAGCGAACATCCCGATCTACACGCCCGTGTTGGCGACGTTGCAGGAAATGGTGATCGCCGCCAGCACCAATTTGGCCACGGTCGGAACGACCGCGACGGCGATCGCAACCGAATTTCCGGCAACGAAAACCTAACTGCACGCCCTTTTTACCATCGTAGAAAACTCAAAGATCGCCACGCCCGGCGATCTTTTTTTGCGACTGTTTGTGATTGATACAGACTGGCCCCTGGTCCCGGTCTCTTGGCCGGAGGGAAGCAAGAAAAGGCGGATCCGTGTTGATATCGGGTCCACCAGTGGGGATGGGGTGTGGTTCGCGTGGAGGCTAAATGAGGGAGGCTTGACGCAGGCGGTCGCGGGCCAACTGGATGCGCTTGCGTACCGCACAGTTGGTCAAGCCCATACGGCCGGCGATCTCATCGTAGGATTTTTCCTCGATCACGCGTAGCAACAGCGGCTCGAGCAAGGAAATGGGAAGGTTCAGGAGCTGGTTTTCCAGCTGGTCGAACGTCTGACGCATGTGCAGGGCCTCGTCTGGCGTGCGCATGGGCCGCGGCGTGATGTTGGGGGCCTGGTCGGGGTCATCCCCATCGATCTCATCGCTGAGACGCGATTGGCGTTTGCGCGAACGGTGTTGATCCATGCACGCATTGTGCACCAGTCGGGTGAACCAGGCGCGTTCGTTGCGGATGGTCTCGCTGTCGAAATGCTGAGAGCCCTTAAGCATGGCTTGGCTGAGCGCATCTTCGGCGTCGGCCATATTGCCGGCCGTGAATCTGAGGCTCTGCTTAAACAGATAATCGTGGTGCTTCAGCCACACATGCCAGAAATCCGCAAAGGGCGCAGGCCCCGCCGGAGCAGGCTCTGGCGGGGCGCGGTTTGGTATGGGGAATGAGGGCGGAGGGGGCGCGGCCGGGCCGCTCTGGCGGTGGGTGTTGGTGCTGCGCTGTGATCTGAATTCCGCCCTGAACGCGTAGTGCGTTTCTGAAGGCGTGTCCGGTCCGACTTCCGGGCGACCGAAAGCATTTTCCAAAGACCTGGCGATGATGCCGGTCGGCGTCAGATGCTGAGCGTCCGGTGCCAGAGACCGTGCAATCACCGCCGCCGGGGAGAGGCGTTTTCTACTGCGGGATTTGCCTGGGGCCTCTGGCGCCGGAACCTCGGTGATGACATCGTCTAAGACTTCGTGATGAGTGTCCCTGCCGTGCCCGTGACGCGGCTGAGTGACGTAAGAACCCGGATGACCCGGGAATTTGAGAACCCCCATAGATTAAACACGCGTCTGAGCTTCAACTGGTCCCGCAGAGCGTACCGCTTCATGCGCAATCAAAATGATTTGCATGAGATACAAGTGATGGTTGCAGAATTACTCGCGCGAGCCTCCCTTGTTGATACACTATAGATAGTATTTCCGGCGCTTTATCCTGCATTTAGAATGGCGCGCTCTTACATGTTAATGACGCTTAGTGGTCTAGATTTGTGATAAAAATTTGGTTACATGAGAATAATTAATTTTTACCACTAGGTTGTATGTGTGGGTCTTGTTGATTTTAATGGGTTAATCATGGAGTGGCTGAGTTTCAATGAAATGAACATGCAGCACTCAATGCGTGTATATTTGGTTTTGGCAATAAAAAACCTCGTTTTGCGGATGCGTATGCTCCAAAACGAGGCGTAAAGTGTTGAATAAAGAGGGTGCCTACACGGCAGGTGGGCTGGTCATGTCTTCGAGTTGCTTTTTGGCTTCATTGGCGATGAGACCGCGCAGAGAGCGAATGATTTCAATCCAAATCACACTGCTGAGGATAGACGGGTTGGCGCTCATGGCGCCCATGGCATTGATCAGCGCGATGGTGTTGGGGTCGAGGTCTTTGAGCGCCGCGGCCAGCTCTGTCATCGATTCCGGTGAGAGCGCCTGTGCCGCTCCCCCGTCCCCCGTTTTGCTCAGGGCATCTTTGTAAGATTGCTGAAGTGCCTCGCGCTGCTCCGCGACCGCGCCTTTGATGGAGTCGCGCTGCTCTCCAAAGCCGTCCATGACGCTTTTTTTGTCCAGCATCGCGGCTTCGACATAGTTGGCGGGGGCATGCTCCTGCGGTGCGATCGGCTGGTTGAGGTCTATCCCCTGGGCCTTGGCTTGAGCTTCGAGCTGCGCACAGGCGGCACCCAAAATCTCTGGTGGAATATTATCGGTGTTGCCGGTTTGCTGCACCTGAGTAATGGCAGCATCGATGGCGTCTTGGGTGATGCCCGTCGGAAGGGACGGCATTTGTACGGGAGCGGACTCGGCCGCGTTCGGTTGGGCCGCGTTCGGTTGAACACTAGGGGCCTGGGATGTGCCCATGTGTGGAATGTCGGTGTGCGGGATCACGGGTTGTGGACCGCTTTGCACCGGTAAAGTAGGCAATGGTTGTGTCAGTTGTTGTTCGCTCATGGCGTTGTTGTCTCCGCTCTTTACGATCCCGATCCCGACCCCGTCGTGTCATCGGGACCAAGGGCCTTGATGGCGGTAATGGTTCTGTCGATCACCGCCTTTTGCAGCTTCAGGTTTTCCTGTGCCAGTTCGGGGCTAGGGACGTTGTTCTTGATCAAATTACTCGTGGCTAATCCCGCAGCGTCCAATGCGCTCTGGATCTGTTTCTGCACCGCTTGTTCGATCGCGCTGGTCATCTGGATAGAGCCGACGATCGAATTGACCAGATCGTCCACGCCCGGTTTCGAGGGACTGTCAGCCATGGCTTAGGTCCTGCTCGTTTTAGATTTGGTTTTGACCTTTTTAACGGACGCAGGCGTGGGGGCAAAGGGAGGAGCCGAGGCAACCTTATGTTTAGCCGCGGCGGCTTCAGGTACCCGGTTTTGAACCTCGTTCATGGCATTTTGCTCTATCGCCTTAAAGGTGGCGGCATGGTCTTGCCACTGGGTGACATCCAGTTCAAACCTTGTGATGGTGTCTTGCCAGTTCATGACATCAAGCTCAAAGGCCTCGATGGACTCCTGCCATGTCTTCTGCCAACTTTGTTGATAATTTTCAACGTAGTCTTCCATGGACTGGTTGAGGTCATCTATGACCTCAGGCTTTTCTTCTATAATCACGATTTCCTCGGTTTCGATCACAAACCCTTCGTCCGAACTGTCGCAAATTTCTTCAACCGCTATGTCCGTCAGCGCCGTGTCCGATAGCAACGGGTCAGGGCTATTGTTGAGGGTATCGTCGCTCATGTCCGTTTCTCCCCTTCGTGCTTACACGCAGACTCAGCACGCGGCTGTGCCAAGCCTTCTGGTCCTGAAAAGAAGACGCGCACAAAGGGATGTTGTGAATTTTTTTAGCGGGGCTTGAGGGCGGTAAGGATTTTCGCGATGCGTGTGCGGATGGCATCTGCACTGTAGGTGCTTTTGACATCAAGGTGGGCCTGATGGCCTAAACGCTGGCGTAGGTCCGCATCCACGGCTAGTTTTTCAAGAGCTTCCGCCAGGGCGGTGCTGTCTTTGAAAGGGACCAATAGGCCATTTTCGCCGTCACGAATTAGGTCGCGACAGCCCACTGTGTCAAACGCAACCAGAGGTCGCCCGACGGCTGCAGCTTCCAATAAACTGCGCGGCATGCCTTCCCGGTATGACGGCAAGACCGCGATGTGGCTTTGTATGAGAATGTCGGCGACGTCCTCGCGCCGTCCCCACCATTCCATCAGGCCTTCATCGTTCCACGCTTTGAGTTGTGCCTCGGGGATCGAGGCCGGGTTGGCCGGGTCGGGATCGCCGACTAAGACGATGCGCAGGTTTACATCACGGTCTTTCAGTCGCCGCGCTGCTTCTGCCAGTTCGCCAATGCCCTTGTCCCACAACATGCGTGCCACCAAAACGGCCATGGGCGTGTCGTTTGTAGGTTCAGGAGTCTGGGGGAAGTCGTTCAGGTCGAGGCCTGAGCCGGACACCAAATCGGTGCGCTCGGACGTTGAGACGCCAAGGTCGTTCAGGGCATGTCGGTCATCGGCGTTTTGTACCTGAAGGCGTGTGCTAGAGGGCCTCATCGCCCAACGCAAAACGGGCTTAACCAAGGCGCGGATGAGACGGAACTTAAACGTCTCTGAAATGAACACCACCCCAAGTCCGGAAAACAAGTTGATCGATGCGCCTACACCGGTAAGCCGGGCGGCGATGGAACCATACAGGATGGGTTTTAGCGCGACGTGGTAGCTGACGTCGGGGCGTTCTTGGCGGTAAATTCGGATCAGATCCAGCAGCGCGGAAAATTCGGCAAGCGGGTTTTGGCTCTCGCGCTGAATGGCCCAGGGCACAGTGCGAAAGCCTAAATCTTCGATACGTTTTTGGTGCGATCCCATGCGTGCCGTCACGACCACGTCATAGCCAGCGTCACGCGCAGCAAAGGCACTGGGCAGGCGATGGGAGCAAAAAGCCCAGTCTTCGGTCACGGCAAACAAGAGCTTTGGTCGAAGTTGTTCAGGTGTGGAAGGGGACGCGCTGTTCATCGATCCTTTCCTTTCACCTTAACTGAGCACTCATGTTGTTCAGACCTTGTAGTAACCCTTATACCATTCGACGAAGCGTTTGACGCCGTCTTCGACAGTGGTGGTGGGCTGGTAGCCGACGGTGGCTTTGAGGTCGTTTACATCTGCCCAGGTTGAGGCCACGTCGCCGGGCTGCATCGGCAGCATATTTTTGATGGCCTTGATGCCAAGGTTTTCTTCCAAAACCTCAATGTAACGCATCAGGCTGACGGCTTCGTCGGAACCGATGTTAAAGACGCGGAACGGTGCGGTCTGGCTGTTGGCGGGGTCTTCTTCGTTGCCGACGGCGGTGGTTCCCGCGGGTGGCGTGTCGAGAACACGGATTACACCTTCGACGATGTCATCGATATAGGTGAAGGACCGGCTCATCTCCCCGTTGTTGAACACGTCGATGGGCTCACCGGCCAAAATGGCCTTGGTGAACAAAAATAGCGCCATGTCGGGACGACCCCAAGGGCCGTAGACGGTGAAAAACCGCAGACCTGTGGTCGGGAAATTGAACAGGTGCGAATAGGTATGCGCCATCAATTCATTAGCGCGTTTTGAGGCCGCGTAAAGGCTGATCGGGTGATCGACCTTGTCGTGGACCGAAAACGGCATCTCGGCATTGGTGCCGTAGACGGAACTGGATGATGCGTAGACCAGGTGCTCAACCTCGACCGCGCGGCAGCCCTCAAGAATGTTGACGAAACCCACCAAATTCGTATCGACGTAATCATGGGGGGCGGTCAACGAATGGCGCACACCCGCCTGTGCGGCTAGGTTAATGACCCGGTCGGGACGCTGTTCTTCAAACAATTTTGCCACGGCGGTGCGATCGGCCATGTCAAAACGCGCCTCGGTGTAGTTTTCATGATCAATCACCTGCGCCAGCCGGGCTTGCTTCAGCGTGACGTCGTAATAGGGCGAGAGGTTGTCGATACCAACCACTTCGTCGCCCCGCTCGAGCAGGCGCTGAGACACACGGTTGCCGATAAATCCGGCGCTGCCGGTGATGAGAACTTTCATGGTGGGTCTTCTTTTAGAAATATCTTGAGAAACCGGGATGGATCAGTGACCTGAACCTAACCCATTTGATCGGTGTAGAAAACAGCTATCTGGCTCACAGTTTGTGGTTAGGGGCGCAGATACGCTCAGGTCTTGTGGGCTGGGGGGAAAGTGGGCTTAATAGGCACGCAAATCATTTTAAGGGGCTTTCGTCGATGAATTACCTGGGGGTGTTCATCATTTTACTTGGCGCAAAGCACCTAAAGCCGGAATCTGAGCCGGGGTTTGCGCAGGTGTTGACCAATGCACGCGTAAGGGAGAATTATTTCTATGACCGACAGTCAAAATCCACAAACTTTGGTTCTGCATGCGGGGTGGCGCGCCGATCCGACCACGGGCTCGGTCGCGGTGCCGATCCATCAGACCACGTCTTATCAATTCAACAGCACCGAACATGCGTCCAACCTGTTTGCGCTGGCGGAATTGGGTAATATTTACACGCGCATCATGAACCCAACCAACGATGTTCTGGAAAAACGCGTCGCGGCGTTGGAAGGCGGCGTGGCGGCGCTGGCGGTTGCATCGGGGCAGGCGGCCTCGGCGTTTGCGGTGCAAAACCTTGCGAAGGTGGGCGACAATATTGTCAGTTCCACCGATCTGTACGGCGGCACCTGGAACTTGTTCGCCAATACGCTGAAAGATCAGGGCATCGAAGTGCGCTTCGTCGATCCCGCGGATCCTCAGGCCTTTTTGGATGCTACCGACGATCGCACCCGGGCGTATTACGCAGAAACCTTGCCCAATCCTAAACTGCGTGTGTTCCCCATCAAGGAAGTTGCTGACATCGGTCGCAAGCTAGGCATCCCGTTGATCATGGACAACACCGCTGCCCCAACCTTGTGCCGCCCGATTGAACACGGCGCGGCCGTGGTGGTGTATTCGGGCACAAAGTACATCGGCGGCCATGGCACCTCCATCGGCGGTATCATCGTCGACAGCGGCAATTTCGATTGGGAAGCGGCGGGCGCTACGCGTCAACCGGCGCTCAATACCCCCGATCCCAGCTATCATGGCGCGGTGTGGGTTGAGGCCGTGAAACCCATCGGTCCAGTTGCCTACATCATCAAGGTGCGCACCACGCTGTTGCGCGATCTGGGCAGCGCGCTCAGCCCGTTCAACGCCTTTCAGATCATCCAAGGAATGGAGACGCTGCCGCTGCGTATGCGTGAGCATTGCGCCAACGCGGCCAAGGTAGCCGAATATCTGTCCAAGCACCCGGATGTCACCAAAGTCATCTACCCCGGCCTGCAAACCGGCGAAGAAAAACGTCGCGCCGATGCATACCTGAAGGGTGGCTATAGTGGCCTGATGGGTTTCGAGCTGAAAGGCGGAAAAGCCGCCGGTTGTGCGTTCATCGAAGCACTGAAAATGTTCTACCACGTTGCCAATATCGGCGATACGCGATCATTGGCCATCCATCCGGCCAGCACCACGCACGCGCAGTTGACGGAGGACGAACGTGCCGCCAGCGGCGTCACCGAGGGCTACGTCCGCCTATCCATCGGCATTGAACACATCGACGACATCATTGCCGATCTGGATCAGGCGCTGAAAGTGGCTGCGTCTGCGTAAGTTATCGCTGAATGAAATAAGGCCGCGACCTCATCTGGAGGGCGCGGCCTTATTTGTAGTTTCAGACATAGTTTTCGCCTCAGCGCTTATCGCGCTGGGTCAGTAATCCAGAAAAATCATCGCCGCTGATGGGGCGCCAGAAGTGGTAGCCTTGACCGTATTCGGCTTTGAGGACCTTGAGCAGGGCTTCCTGGTCCACCGTTTCGATACCTTCCGCTATCACCTCGATGCCGAGGCTTTGGGCCATCAGAAGGGTACTTTGTACAATGGTTTGGGCGGCAAGATCGCTGGAGACGTCGCCGATGAAGGAACGATCGATTTTCAGGTGCGTGATGGGCAAGCGTTTGAGGTACGACAGCGATGAATAACCGGTGCCGTAGTCGTCGATGGCGATGCCGATACCTTCGTTGTTCAGTGTGGACAAGATGGTGTTGATGCGGTCCATGTTCTCCATGAAAATAGATTCTGTGATTTCGATTTTCAGTTGACTGGGGGGCATGCCGGTTTTTTTGAGGATGGCCATAACCCGGTCCTCGACCCCGTCATGCTGCATCTGTAACAGCGAAAAATTTACAGAGAGATCGAGCTTTTCCGCCCGGCCATCGGTCCACTTTTGGTGCTGCGTACAAGCTTCTTCCAACACCCAATCGCCGATGATGTTGATCAGTCCGCATTCTTCCGCCAGGGGGATGAATTGGGCAGGGGGGATGTTGCCGCGTTCGGGGTGACGCCAGCGTGCCAACGCTTCGCACCCGGCGATTTCGCCCGTGTCCAATTTGACGATGGGCTGATAGTGCAGCGCCAGCTCCCCATTGGCAACAGCGCGGCGCAGGTCGGTTTCCATCTTCAGACGGCTGAGTGCGCGTTGCTGCATGTGCTTATCGAATATCTCGAAATTTCCGGGCCCCTTGCGCCGTGCGCGGGTCAGGGCTGCGGCCGTGTTGGTGATCACATCGGTTGCGTTTAGGCCCTCTTCCATCGCCCCCGCGACGATACCCATAGATGCGGTTAGGACAAGGTTTTCCCCAGCTACCATCATCGGTTTACTGATGGTTTGGCGTAAACGTTCAGCCAGTTTGGGCGCGGTGGCGTCATCGCGACAGCCTTCGGCGAGCACGGCAAAGTCGGCTTCGTCATGGCGGCTGACCGTCGTGGCTTCGGCTTCAAACATTCGCGAAACGCTGTCTTCTACACGCAGGCTGTCGATCAGGCGGTGGGCGACGTTGATGATGATTTCTTCCCCCGCGACCGGCCCCAAGGTTTGGCGAAGTTCGGCAAGGCGATCGATGTGGATTAAAAATACCGCGTAACGCCCGGTGCGTTTACGCCGTTCTTTATCGAGCAGCCATTCCAGTCGGTCCATGAACAGGAATTTGTTGGGGATCGAGGTGATCGGGTCGTAGGCCTTGGTGCGGGTCACATCGGTTTGCGAACCGGAAATGCGTTGGGCTTGACCATCGGGTGCGCGAGAAGCCACGCCACGGGTTAGTAGCCAACGGAACGTACCGTCTTTGTGCAAGGCTCGGTATTCGTGCTCCAGTGCGCTCGTCTGCCCCAAAAGATGGTTTTCAATGGCAAGCTTGAGGCGTTCGATCTCTTCGGGGTGCACCAGGGCGAACCAGTCGTCGGCGCTGTCGCCGAACTCATCGGGGGCGTAACCCAGCATTTCCGTCCAGCGCTGCGAATAATAGATTTGGCCCCGTTTCAGGTCCCAGTCCCACAAGCCGTCATTGGCACCGCGAAAGGCAAGGGCGTAGCGTTCTTCGCTCTCGCTGAGTTGTCGATGCGCGTTCAATACATCCAACTGGGTTTTGATGCGGGCCAAGGCGACGGGAAAATCGACAGGCTTCGTCAGATAGTCGTTGGCACCCTTGTTAATGGCTTCGGCAATGCTTTCACTTGCATCGCGCGCGCTGACCATGATGATCGGCAGTTCGGTTTGGTTGCGGCTTTTGCGCACGGTGGACAGCACCGATATACCGTCCAGGTCCGGCATGTTGATGTCGAGCAAAATCAAGTCGAAGGCCTGTGTTGTGATTTTGTCCAAGGCTTCGTGCCCACCCGCGGCGGTGTCCACGTCATAACCGTGTCGGGCCAAACGGCGGACCAAAAGATCCCGGTTCATCTCGTTGTCGTCAACGACGAGAAGGTGAGGCAGGGGAATCTCTTGCTTGTTATTCGTCATGAAAGTGTTTCACATGGTTTGTTTTGCGCTTGTCGTGTCAGGTCCGGTGGAGCCAGGCTTCAATCATGTGCACCAAGGCCGGAAAATCTATTGGCTTGGTTGCGTAGCCATTGAAGCCGATTTCGTCGGCTTTGTCGCGGTCTGATGTCATGGCGTGTGCCGTGAGCGCGATGACGGGAGTGTCTTGCGTGTCGGGGTCTGCTTTCAGTTGGCGCACGGCCTCCCACCCATCCATGACCGGCATATTGATGTCCATGAGCACCAAATCGGGCGCGTGGGCCCGGGTCATATCGACGCCTTCCTGACCATTGACGGCAAGCAGGACCTCATAGCCCATTTTGTCGAGACGTCTGGACAGCATATCGCGGTTGAGTTCGTTGTCTTCGACAAGCAGTAAGGTTGCCATAATGCGGTTCCGGTGTGAATTAAAGCAGGGCGGAGTCAATTGAGATAGGGCCTTGGCATGGTTCTGAAATAACGGCGGGCAGGCAGACGGTGAAGATAGAACCTTTGCCAAGGGTGCTTTTGACTTCCACTTCCCCGCCCAGAAGACGTGCGAACTCTCTGTTCACCGTCAGGCCCAATCCGGTACCACCATACTTGCGTGTGGTCGAGGAGTCTCCCTGGATAAAGGGATCGAACACACGTCCCAATTGCTCCGCATCCATCCCGATGCCGGTATCGGAAACGCTAAATCTGAGTTGGTCGGACTTAGGAGTATGCTCGGTTCTGGGGGTACGGTGCGCGCTGAGTGTAATGGTGCCATTTTTGGTGAATTTGGCAGCATTCGACAGGAAATTGAACAAAATTTGCCGTAACCGGGTCACGTCGGTTGCCATGGTACCCAGGTTGGGGGCGCAATCGAGCTCCAGAGTATTCTTGTTTACAGTTAGGAGTGGGGAGATGGTGCCGACAACGGTGTCGATCACATCATGGACCAGGAAACTTTCCACCGTAATGTCGATGCGTCCGGCTTCGATTTTCGAGAGGTCTAAGATTTCGTTGATGATGCCCAACAGATGCTTTCCGGCAGTATTTATTTTGTCGAGATCCGGTGAGATTTCCGCGTAACCGAAATCTGCGGCGTCTTCTTGTAGCATTTCCGAATAGCCGATAATGGCATTCAGTGGGGTGCGCAACTCGTGACTCATATTGGCGAGGAACAGGGATTTGGCCTTGCTGGCCTCTTCCGCGTCCAGACGCGCACGTTCCAAAAGCGCTTCGGTGCGACGGCGTTCCTGAATTTCTTCGGAAAGGGCGCGGGTGCGCTCTTCGACCCGGCCCTCCAGTTCATCGTGGGCGGTGCGGAGCTCGTCTTGCGTGCGGCGGCGGATGATGGCACCCATTTTGAAAACACGCATGGCACGTAAAATGTCACCAATTTCATCGCGTCGCGGTCGGTCAGAAATTTCGACAGATAAATCACCGTCTGCGAGTCGGGTCATTGCGCTGGTAACCCTACGAATGGGTATAGATATAGAGCGTCCAAGGAAAACAAGCGCCACCATGAAAGCTAAGGAAAAAGTTCCGGTGAGTGCGCCGATCAGCGTATTGAGGTTTTGCTCCTGTTTGTCGATGGCGCTGTTCACCTCGTTGGTGAGGCGGTTGAGTGTGGTGTGTGTGGTGCTCACGCTGCGTTCGATTTCCGCGCGCAGGCCGTGTTCGTAATCCAATCCAATTTCAGTCGCCGCACGGGCTAGATTAAGAAAAATTGTGCGATAGGAAGACAGGGATGAAATCAGCGCAAGGCGAACGTCGTTATCTTTGACCAGGTGCTTTACGTCACCAATCATGGCCACATAATTATTTTTGAAACGCTCTATTTTCTCACTCTGTTTGCGCAAAAACAGGTCTTTGGAGAAAAGCTGTAAAAGCAACAACTGGCGGTGCAGTGCGTGACGAATGTTGGTGCCGTTGGGGACTTTTTCCAGCTCGGCTTCGATGCTCGAGATGGCGGTGTCCATGTCTTTGCGTAGCCCCTCAGTTTGGTCGTTGCCAATTTTGACCTGCAGTTCGGCCATCAGGTCGAACAGATAATGGTATTCACTGGTTACGATCACTAGATTTTCGAGGGTCTCGATCGGCAGGTTTAATTCCCAGAACCGCTCTTTTAAGTCTTCGGTGCTTTCCACGAAGCGATCAAAGGTAACGCCAAATTCATCCAAGTAACGATGGTCGGACAAATTGACGAAATCGTTTTGGCTGCGCCGTAAGTTCAACACCATCATATCCATGGACATGATGGTGGCGCGGGTCTCGTTCATTTGGCGTAAAGACGCATCTCGATACCAACTGAAATAGAGAATGGTCGCCAGGGAAAAGACCACCATCAGCGACAGCAGGCTTAGTTTGATGCGAATGGGTAGAGTACGGATGCGCTGGAGTCTGGATAAACGGGCGCGCTTCATAACCCGGCACCTCGCAGCGGCTCGGTTTGGATATCTATATTTCCCATACAGACCCAACCTGCACACAGTGTTTTACACAGTGCACACATGCGGGTTGTGTTTTCACACATGCGAGATAGTCCCCCAAACGATCCACTAGAACCGTTCATTTTCAAAATGATAGCTCGGCTTAGCTGTGTTTTAGTCCCCAGCTTGTGACTAGAATACGCCAATGCGGAGCATCTGCAAAGCATTGATATTGTAGGACTAATTAACAAGAAGGGCTTTTCTGAGGCCAGCGATGATGGTTGCACGCTGGTCATCATGGTAATCCACCGCTGGATGCACGCCCCACACCGGAGCTGGCCATGCGGGATCATCGCGAAAACGTGCGATGACATGGATGTGGAGCTGCTCTACAACATTTCCGAGCGCTGCGACATTCATCTTGTGGGGGTGAAAAACAAACTTCATGGCCTTGCTGGCGAGGTCGACTTCGGCCATAACCCGATTGCGCTGGTGCTCGCTCAAATCGTCCAGGTCTCGCATCCCTGCAATGGCTGGGACCAAGATAACCCAGGGGTATGTTTTGTCGCGGATCAAGAGCACCCTGCAGATATCCAAACACGCCACTTCGACGGTGTCTTTGGCAAGGGTAGGGTCAAGTATGAAGGTGGAGGATGTCATGCTATCGTCTCTGCGTGTTATGGACCATCTGCCCCAGTATGGCGCTGAGTTGGAAGTCTGGACAATGCCAAATGATGAAAACCTTATCGACGATGACTGAGCCTCGCATAAAAACGGAATTTTGGGTCAAGGCACAGTTGCGGCTGTGCGATCAGGCTCTTTTGCCTGTGGTCATTGCGCGTCGCGGGGACCGCGATGCGGGACAGGTCTTGATTAAGTTGCTCCGCGAGGGGCGTGGTTGCGAGCTGGTGGCACGGCGCTTTACGGTGGATGGAACTCGCGCGTGGATGGTTGTCGCAGGGGGGGCGGGTGACGATGCCGAACAGGCGTGCGACGGCTATATCGCACGCGAGCTCGATATCGATGCGGATTTATGGGTGATCGAAATTGAAGACCCAGCCGGTTTGTATATGCCCGACGGCCTTGAGCTGTTGCGCGATTAATCTGTCGCGAACAGTTGACCTATATCTTTAAAGCTTTTGAATTCCAGGGCATTGCCGCTGGGATCTTGGATGAACATAGTGGCTTGTTCGCCGGGCAAACCTTCGAACCGAATGTAGGGTTCGATGATGAAATCGATGTTGGCGGTCATAAGTTTGTCTTTTAAAGCATGCCACGCATCCCAATCCAGAACCGCACCGAAATGTGGTGCCGGGACATGCTTGCCGTCAACCTGGCTGGTCTGCACCGCGGGGGCATCGTTGTCGACCAAATGGGCGACGAGCTGATGTCCCCAGAAATTGAAATCAATCCATGCATCCGATGACCGGCCTTCGGGACAACCGAGAAGGCCAGCGTAAAAGCTGCGGGCTTTTTCCAGGTCGTGTACGGGAAAAGCAAGGTGAAATGGGGGGGGAGGTGACGACGAAGACATAAGGAAGTCCTTTTACTATTAGGCTATGATGCATCCCAACAGGAAAGGGCGCGTCACAATGAGTATGGTTGTCGATGAAATCAGAAGCAAGATACTGGCTCTTCAGCAAGAGCTGGAACAGGAATTTGAAGCCCGCCGCGCGCGCTTTAAATACACGCTCAAGCGTCGTAGGGTTTTGTTTCATAAAGATGTGATCGCCCACCATCGCGCCCTGCGCAAGGGTGTGCTGAAGTTCTGGAGAGAGTCCGGCGTGTTGAATTTTATCACCGCGCCGGTGATCTATGCCTTGGTCGTACCCTTAGCCGTCCTCGACTTTTCCTTAAGCGTTTTCCAATGGGTCTGCTTTCCCATTTACGGCATCAAGCGGGTTCCGCGCTCAGATTTCGTCGCCATCGACCGCCATCATCTGGCCTATCTGAATTGGGTGGAAAAGCTCAACTGCGCCTATTGCGGGTATGGCAACGGGGTCATTGCCTACGCCCGCGAAATCGCCAGCCGCACAGAACAGCGCTGGTGTCCGATCAAACATGCACGCCGCGTGCGTGGCGTGCATGAGCGCTATTACGCGTTCGATGATTACGGAGATGCGGAAAACTTTCGCAATCGTACAAACGGTAAGGTGGAAACAATCACTCATTGATACTGTCAAAAATAGATTGATGCATATATCTTTTTGACATATATAGAAATGATATATACGTGGTGCGGCGGAACGTTACCGGGTTTCTTGATCAGTACCTGTGATTGCCGTCCCACGAACCTGATGGGCTGTGCGTTACGGAGTGAGTAGCATGGATGTGAAGACCTTGTGCCTCGGTGTGTTGAGCCTTGGCGACGCCAGCGGTTATGAAATCCGCAAAATGTTTGAGGAAGGGCCGTTTGCACACTTTCATCAAGCCAGTTTTGGGTCCATTTATCCGGCTTTGTCCAAATTGTTGGAAGACGGTCACGTTACCTGCACAGTTGAAACGCAGCATGGCCGACCCGACAAAAAGGTTTATGCCATGACCGAAACCGGTCTGCAGACGTTTCGCAACGCATTGACCAAGTCCCCGGAAATGGACCGGGTGCGATCCGAAACTTTGTTCATGTTGTTTTTTGCCGACCACCTAGAAGACCAGCATTTGGCTGAGATTTATGACGGTTACACCGCGCATTACCAATTCTTCGTCGATAAAATGCACAGTTTGGATAGCTCTGGGTGGTCGCGGGGGCGCACGTTCGTGCGCGGCTTCGGTCTGGCTTTTTACGAAGGCGTACTGAAGTTCATGAAAGGCAAACGCGACGAATTTTTGAACGCCCCCAAGGGACAAGGTTGGCGCGACCTCGACTCAATTCGTGAATGTATGGAGTTGGGTAACCAAAGTGATCCCATTAAGTCGTCTAGACAAAATGATGGAGGGCTAAAATGAGCCCCAAAAATAATCATAAACCTTCAGTGGAACAGGCTGTGAACAGTTCCTCAGTTAAGGGCAGGCGGATACAGAGCTCGCACAAGATGGCGGCGGCGATCCTTTTACTTGCCGTGTTGTGGATGGCTTCGGGTCTTTTTAACGATGACACGGCGACGACCGGTGCGGTGCCTGCGGAAACGATCCAAGACGCAAATGCAGCTATGGCCGAACCGAAAAAGCCTCATGTGCGGGTTACCACCATAACCAGTCAGGACCACACCCGTCAGATCGCTATTCTTGGCCGCATTGAGGCGGACAAGGCTGTGACCGTGCGTGCTGAAGTCACAGGTCGAGTGGCGGAGGTCGTTGCCACAAAAGGCGCTAAGGTTGATACCGGTGATGTGCTGGTCAAGATTGACCCGGAAAACGTGCCGGCACTTTTGGCCGAGGCGCGCGCCCGCCTTGAGCAGCGTAAAATTGCTTATGAGTCCGCACGGAAATTGAGCAAGGGCGGCTACAGTTCGCAATTGAGCGTCGCCCAGGCCAAAGCGGATATGGAAGCGGCCCGGGCGCAGGTTACGGGTATGAAACGCAATCTCGACAATGCCACCATCAAAGCGCCGCTGGCAGGTGTCGTCGATGATCTACCCGTAGAGGTTGGGGATTATATCGACAAGGTTGGCGTAAGTGTTGCGCGGGTGATCGATCTCACCCGGATGATTGCCGTGGGCGAGGTGACGGAACGCGACATCGCAAATATACAGCTAGGCGGCGCAGCGCATGTGCGCTTACCCGATGACCGGGTTCTGGAAGGCACGGTGAGTTATGTATCAAGATCGTCCAACACTTCGACCCGCACATTCCGGGTTGAAGTTACGGTGGCGGTGCCTGATGGCTCGGTATCAGAAGGCATGACGGCTGAGCTGCATTTGCCGATGGAACGCATTGTCGCACACAAGATCTCTCCCGCCTTGTTGACACTGAATGACAACGGCTCGGTCGGGGTGAAAACCGTCGATGAGGCCGGTATTGTCGTGTTTAACTCCGTCAAAATGGTGTCCGATACGCAAGACGGAATTTGGCTGACGGGTTTGCCGCAACACGCCCAGATCATCACCGTGGGTCAGGAGTTCGTTGCGGAGGGACAGGCCGTGATTGCCGTAGAGGGCGAATTGAAAACGATGGGGCCGCGTGCAAATGCAACGTCTGCAAATGAGACGGGGAATTGATCCATGCGCGGTTTTATCGACTTAGCCTTTCATCACGCCAGAACCACCATCACGACCCTGATTTTGCTGTTGATTGCGGGTGGTGTGGCCTACGTGGAAATTCCCAAAGAGGCAGAACCTGATATCAACATCCCCTTGGTCATCGTGCGCGTTGTGCATGAAGGCATTTCTCCTGAAGACAGCGAGAGCCTGCTCATTCGGCCGCTGGAACTGGAGTTGCGCTCGGTCGAGGGGCTTAAGGAAATGCGTGCCAAAGGCTACGAGGGCGGCGCGAACATCGTGTTGGAATTCGAAGCTGGGTTCGACGTCAAGCAAGCCCTGAGCGACGTGCGTGAAAAGGTCGACAATGCCAAGCCCGATTTGCCGGACGATAGCGAAGACCCGATTATAGAAGAGATCAATTTTTCCGAATTCCCCGTTGTGGTGGTGAGCCTGTCCGGCACTGTCCCGGAACGGGCCTTGTTACAGTTGGGTAGGGACCTGAAAGACGAACTGGAAGGTCTGGCCCCGGTTCTCAAGGCCGAATTGACCGGTACACGCGACGAGATGGTTGAAGTTATCATCGATCCAGTCAAGGTGGAAAGCTATGGCTTAAGCCCTTCTGAAGCCATCGCCAATGTGAAAAACTCCAACAAACTGGTGGCCGCGGGAGCGCAAGATACGGGACGTGGCAGCTTCACACTTAAAGTTCCCGGGTTGCTCACAAACGTCACAGAAATTATGGCGTTGCCTGTCACGGTTGATGGTGATGCGGTGGTGCGCTTGGCCGATATCGGTGAAGTACGTCGGGCCTTTAAGGACCCCAAAAGCTTCGCACGCATCAATGGCGAACGTGCGGTGACGCTGGAAGTTTCCAAACGGTCGGGCGAGAACTTGATCGAAACGGTGGCCCTGGTTCGCGAACGGGTGGAAAAAGAGCGCGCCGCGTGGCCTGAAAGCCTGCGCAATTCCGTCAACGTCACCTATGCCCAGGACAAATCCACGGACATCGCCGAGCGGCTGTCGACGCTTGAAAACTCGGTCATCAGTGCGGTGTTGCTGGTGATGATTGTGGTGGTGGCAGCACTTGGCTTGCGTTCGGCAGGGTTGGTTGGTGTGGCCATTCCGGGATCGTTCCTGACCGGTGTGTTGGTCCTCAACGCCATGGGTTTGACCATGAATATCGTGGTGTTGTTCGGACTTGTTTTAGCTGTCGGTATGTTGGTGGATGGTGCGATTGTGGTGACGGAATACGCAGACCGAAAGATGACCGAAGGACTGCACCGTAAAAAGGCTTACGCACTTGCCGCCAAGCGTATGGCATCTCCGATTATTGCTGCGACCCTGACCACGCTTGCGGCTTTTTTGCCGCTGTTGTTTTGGCCCGGAGTGGTAGGGGAGTTTATGAAATACCTGCCCATCACGTTGTTGGCGACCTTGTCAGCATCGTTGTTGATGGCGTTGGTGTTCGTTCCTGCATTGGGGGCTTATATCGGACGCCCGGGCACATCAAGCCAGGGTGCGATGATGGCTCTGAAGGGTGGTGAAGAAGGCAGTCTGGAAAATTCAGGCCCGATAACGCAATTTTATCTGGGTCTGCTTGAAAAGGCATTGCGCCATCCGGTCAAGGTGACGTTGGGGGCTGTGTTTATGCTGGTTGGTGTGCTGGTGTTTTATGGCATGTTTGGTAACGGTATCGAGTTTTTCCCCAAGACCGAGCCAAGCACAGCACAGGTCCAGGTGCGCGCACGCGGTAATTTGTCGATCTGGGAGCGCGATGCCTTAATGCGCGAAGTTGAAGCTGAGATCATGCGAGTCAAAGGTGTCAAGACCGTCTACACCCGCACACGTTCCAACCCTACAGGTGAATCCGCCGAAGATATTATCGGCACGGTGTTCCTTGAGTTCTCTGATTGGGATAAACGGCGCAAGGCCGATGTGATTTTAAGTGAAATTCGTACGCGTACTCAATCCATTGCGGGCGTGATTGTGAATGCAGTTAAGAAAGAAGGTGGACCGCCAGTGGGTAAGCCGGTGCAAATCGAAATTTCGTCACGCTACCCGGAACTTTTGGAACCGACGGCCAAGTACATTATCCAAGAACTGAGCAAAAATGAAAACTTTGTCGATATCGAAGACAGCTTGCCATTGCCCGGCATCGATTGGGTGTTCGAGGTCGACCGTGCCCAAGCTGCAAAGTTTGGCGCAAATGTTTCTTCGATCGGCAGCACCATTCGATTGGCGACATCAGGCGTAAAAATGGGAGGGTACCGCCCACACGATACCGATGAAGAGCTGGATATTCGGGCGCGCTTCCCAAGCAGCTATCGTACCTTGGAGCAACTCCGTCATGTGCGGGTGAAAACGCCGGCAGGACAGGTCCCCATCAGCAATTTCGTTCTGATGGAACCACGGGCAAAAACCGGGACCATCAGCCGCACCGATGTTAAACGCGTGGTGCTGGTCAAGGCCGACGTAGCCAAGGGCGTGCTTGCCGATAAAATGGTCAAAGGCATTCAAGCGTGGATAGCCAATGCGGATATCGACCCGCGTATTTCCATACGTTTTAAGGGTGAAGACGAAGAACAGGCTAAAGCTAAAGCCTTTCTGAGCAAGGCATTTGGCGTTGCGTTGTTTCTGATTGCCATCATTTTGGTGACCCAGTTCAATAGCTTCTATTCTGGCTTTTTGATCTTGTCGGCGGTTGTGATGTCGACCCTTGGTGTGTTCATCGGGTTGCTGATTACGGGGCAACCGTTCGGTATCGTTATGGGTGGGATCGGTGTGATCGCCTTGGCTGGTATCGTGGTGAACAACAACATTGTTTTGATCGACACGTTCGATCGGTTGAAGCAAATCACGTCCGATACTCGAGAGGCCATCATGTTGACCGGGGCGCAAAGGTTGCGCCCGGTGCTGCTGACCACGGTCACCACCATATTGGGCCTGTTGCCCATGGCAATGAACATCGGAATTGATTTCATCGATCGTACAATCGTGTTCGACGCACCCGCCAATCAAATGTGGGTTCAGCTTTCCATTTCGATTGTGTTTGGATTAGGCTTTGCCACCATTTTGACGCTGATCGTCACCCCGGCATTGTTGATGATCCGCGCTAACGTTGCGAATTGGCGTTATCATCGCCGGGCAGAGCGGGATGCGTTGGTGAATTAAAGGGGGGCGTCATCCGCCACGCAGCGTGGCGGCAGGTATACCTTCACGGTGGTGCCGAGCCCCTTCTGACTGATGATGTGCAATGTTCCGCCATGCAGTTCAACGAGCCCTTGTGTCAACGGTAGGCCTAGCCCATTGCCGTGATATTTTCGGGTGTGATCACTTTCCACTTGGCCAAATTGCGCCATGGCCTTGGTGATGTCGGCTTCATCCATGCCGATGCCTGTGTCGGTAACGTTGATGGCCAGTCCACCATCGTCTTCCCGTGCCACGGTGACATTGATTTCCCCGCCATTCGTGGTGAACTTCACCGCATTTGAAAGCAGGTTGAGCAAAATTTGTTTGATGCGTCGTTCGTCGCAGATGAGGTGAATGTCCTCATTCTCGTAAGTGCACGATATGGCGATGCCGACGTGATCGGATCGTGGGGACACGAAGAGGATCGAAGATTGCATGACCTCCATCAAGCGGAACGTTGTGATGTGCAGCGCAACTTGAGAAGCCTCCAACGAAGCGACATCGAGAATATCGTTGATCAAAGCCAGGAGATGTTCGCCAGACTCCTTAATGATGTTGACGTAGTCGGCATAGGCTGCATTGTTCAGAGGGCCAAAGGTTTCGTTTTGGATCGAACTGGAAAACCCAATGATGGCATTCAGCGGCGTACGCAGCTCGTGGCTCGTGTTGGCGAGAATTTCTGATTTAGCACGGCTGGCTATTTCCGCCTCTTCCTTCGCGGTGGTGAGTTTTGCCTCAGCCTCTTTACGCACGGTAATATCTTCGTGAACGGCAACGAAATGGTTGATGGTGTTGGCGGAGAGTGCAACGGGGCTGACAGTCAGATTGGCCCAAAAAACTGTGCCGTCTTTGTGTCTATTTTGGATTTCACCGTGCCACTTGCGTCCGGAAAGAATAGTCGCCCACATATCTTTGTAAGTGTCGGAAGGGGTCAACCCTGACTGAAGAAAACGCGGGTTTTTGCCAATGGCTTCGGCGTTGCTATATCCGGTTGTCTTTCTGAACATGGCATTGACGTATTCGATTGTGCCATCAAGGCTGGTGACAAAGACCATGGAAGGGTTTTGTTCGATAATTTCTGACAGCATGCGCAGCTGATTTTCAGCTTTTAGCTTGTCGGTAATATCTTCAGCGGTGCCGTATATGCCTTTAAGCCGCCAGGTTTTCTTGTCGAAATGTGGTAGGCCATTGAGCGACAGTGTTCTGAGGGTGCCATTTTGGTCATTTATTTTGAAAATATGGCCGCGAAAAGGTTTGTCCCAGTTTGGCTCTTGAGCCAAGCCGTCGTCGGTATAAAACGTGCCGAGTTCGGAAAGCTTTTCACCGATCAGCTGTTGCGCAGGTATACCAAGAATCTCGACGGAACGCTCTGACACAAATCGCAATGTGCCTGCTGTGTCGATTTCCCAGATGATTTCAGAGACCAAGCGCGAAATGTCTTCAAGGCGAGACAAAGCGTATGCCGCTCGCTCCGCCGGGTTTCCGGGGAACGAAGGCCAATTTCTTGGTTTTCGCGTTATGTACGCGTGCACCACTCTGCCCCCACCTTGATTAGAATGTATGGAAATTATTAACCATAAAATAGCTTGGTTTTAAAGGGTGTTTTCTTTTTATGGGGGTAGTTCTAAAGTGGATAACTACATAAAGGTGTGAGCAACTATTTGTTCGCATTGTGGAATTATGAATTATCCCCAATGTATTTGTGAGTGATTTAATCTTACAGAGACCGGGGTGGGGTACAGTTTTAATCCGGGGTATCTAGGTGATGAGGTTGAAATGAACACGATTCTCGACGCAGATCGCCTAATGACACTGGCCCGCGATAAATCAGCCAAAAGCAAAACTGAGCTCGTCGCCGTGGTCGATAGTCTGTTCCAGGATCAGGGGGCGGCACTGAGCGACCGTGAAAAAACGCTTATGTTCAACATCATTCAGCAACTCGTGCATGAGGTTGAGGTTTCCGTGCGTGTTCGCCTCAGTGAAAAGTTTGCTGACAATCCAGATGTCCCGAAAGATTTGATTAAAACGCTCGCTTCCGATGAACTGGACGTCGCCTATCCGGTCCTCACCAAAAGCAAGGTTTTGCAAGACCAGGACCTTATCGAAATCATTCGCTTGAGAACCGAAGAATACCATTTGGCTATCACTTTGCGAGCAGACGTCAGTGAAAGTGTTTCCGATGCCTTGATCGAGACGGAAAACGTCGGGGTGATCACGCGTCTGCTCAAGAATGAAGGTGCGAGCATCTCCCTCGCGGCAATGTCCTATTTGGTGGAACAGTCCCGTCGCGTGGATACGTTTCAGGAACCCTTGCTCAGGCGCACGGACCTGCCTGAAGACTTGGCGAAAAAAATGTTCGTGTGGGTTTCCAGCGCGCTGCGTAGTTTTATCGTTGATCGCTACACGATTGATGATGCGACGGTCGAGCAATTGTTGGAACAGGCCGCCCGTGAAGGGTTTGAGGCCACGCGCCTGGAAAAATTCGACCCATCGTCGGAACTGATCAAAAATTTGCGTGAACGCGGCATGATCACGCCTGAGATGTTGGTGCAAACATTATCCGATGGGGAGGTGCCCCTGTTTTTTGCCATTTTATCGGATCTGAGCCAGCTTGATGGTATCTTGATACGGCGCGTCGCGTTCGAGAAGGGTGGGGAAGGTATCGCCGTCGCATGCAAGGCGATCGACATTCCTGAAATCGACTTTATCACCATCTTTCGCAAAAGCCGACGCGTCTCGCCGGGACGCGCCGATGCAACCCGTGCCGAAGTTAATGCCATACTTGAAATTTATCGCGACATCACGCAAGACAAGGCCAAGGCCATTATCGAAATGTGGCGTCGCGGCGAGGATTACCAAAGCACAATCGAAGGCCTGCGCGCAGGCCGGTCTTCTTATTAAGAAAAGATTGGCTTAACCCCAAGCGCGCTGCGCCTAGCTCTTACCTTGAGTGTCTGTCCCGTCAGGAGCTTCAGAGCCGCCCGCATCGTTCGTGCATGTTCCCGTGCGGATACAGATGGCGCGGTAGCTGCGCACGGCGAACGGGATTGAGATCAGATAGGCCGCCAAGATTGCCGACAGCGTTACCCAGGGGGCACTCAGCATGCTTGCGATCACCAAGCCGACAACGACCATCAGCGGCAACACAAATTTGGGGCTGAGTTTGACCTTCTTGAATGAATAGGTCGGGATAGAGCTCACCATCAACATCGACACGACGACCATGAACACAGCCACGACTTCGGGACGACGCACATAGTCTTCGAACAAGTTGAACGAAATGACCATTGGCAACAGCGCAAGCCCAGCCGCTGCGGGGGCGGGCACGCCACTGAAAAAGGTTGAGGACCACGCCGGTGGGTCGGGGTCTTCGGCCGCGGTGTTAAAGCGTGCCAAGCGTAGGGCGCAGCTGATGGCGAACAGCACCACCAAGCCCCAACCGAAACGACCCATTTCTTCCAGGGCCCAAAAATACAGCATCATCGGTGGTGCGACACCAAAGCTAAGGATATCAGCCAGGGAATCCAGCTCCGCGCCAAATCTTGAGGTGCCTTTGAGAAGGCGTGCGATACGGCCGTCCAACGCATCGAGGATGGCTGCGGCGAGTATGGCCAATGCGGCGTGTTCCCAACGCCCTTCATAGGCGAAGCGTATAGCGGTCAGCCCCGAACTGAGGGCAAGCAGCGTTAGCATGTTGGGGATCATCACGTTCAATGACATGCGCCTCCGCTTGGGGCGTTTGGGCAGACTGATGTGTGTTTCATCCGTTGGGTTGGTGTCGGTCATTAGCGGACTTCACCTTCGCGCTTGGACTCATCGGCGTTCAAATCCGCGATCACAGTTTCGCCCGCAGTGGTCAATTGACCCACGGCCATAAATGGCTGAGCGCCTTTGGGAAGGTACACATCGACGCGTGAACCGAAGCGGATCAGGCCGAAGCGTTGCCCGGCTTGAAGGTGTTCGCCTTCTTTGACTTGGCAAAGGATACGGCGGGCGACCAAACCGGCGATCTGCACAAACGCGATGCTTTGTCCGGTTACCGTTTGCATGGCAAGCGACATGCGTTCGTTATGTTCACTGGCCTTGTCGAGTTCCGCATTGAAGAACTTACCAGGGCGGTAGGCGATTTTCGTGATCGTGCCGTCCATCGGCGCACGGTTCACATGCACATTGAAGACATTCATGAAGATGCACACGCGGGGACGGGCTTCATCGCCCATTTCCAGTTCCACCGGTGGTACGGCTTCGTCGATCAGGCAGACGCGACCGTCGGCTGGTGCGATGACCAAACCTGGCCGAGTTGGGGTGGTGCGGTCAGGATCGCGGAAAAAATAGACGCACCACAAGGTCAGCACAAGGCCAACCCAACCGAGGGGCTCTGCATAGTAGCCCAGCGCCAGTGCGATGACAGCGAACAATGCGATGAACGGCCAACCGGCGCTGTTGATCGGAACCAAAATGGTCTTCACGAAATGCAATTCCTTAATTTGTGTGCCGGAAATGTTCCGGTATTATTACGCAGGCATTGTAAAGGCGCGGGCGCGCTACGTTAAGTGTAGAAATTAGGCACCACCTTTTTCCTGCAAAGCCGAGGTTTATTGGCCGGGTAAGCGAAAGATTTGACCGGGATATATCAGGTCAGGGTTGCGAATTAGCTCCTGGTTGGCTTCATAGATCATATGAAAACGGAGGCCTTTACCATAGGTGCGTTCGGCCAATCGCCACAAACTGTTGCCGGGTTGTACGACCACGAAGCTGCCGGGAGCGAGGTTCTTGGTCTCCTCAGGCTCGGCACGCTGGAACGGCAGCTCGCGGCGCGCCAAAACCTGTCCCTTATCGTCGACCATATCCGCGCGCAGCGTATAGGTGCCGGGCGCAATGTCCGTTTGTGGTGTGATATGCCAACGTCCAGCCTCATTGGTCAGGGTACGACCGACAAAGTGGTTGTCGATGTACAGCTGGACGGCATGGTCTGGTATGGCGTGGCCGCTGATGGTCAGATTGCCGCCACCGTAGTCCACGGCATCTACACCGAAGACATCTTCTGCGCCGGGTTTTTGCAGGACTTCGCTGGGGCCGGTTCCATCGCGACGAACTTTCAGCGCCAATGCGCCGTCGCTGTTGGCACCACGTTCAGGCACCACCAAAATCACCACATGGTCGGAAAGTATAGGGTCGTGGCCGTCAAGGGTCATGCGCAGACCCAAGCGTCGCTCGCCAGGCTCCAACAGGGCTTCTGGTACGAACACCCATTCGCCGTGCGCATCGGTGGTGACGGTACCGAAAACATTGTCGTCGTCAAGAATTTCAACGCGGCTGGTGGGGTGTGCACGCCCAGCCATGACAGCGTTTCCTTCAGGGTTGACGCGCACCACGTCGAACGACGGGGGAATGATTTCCTCAGCCGGAGCAGCAGGCGCGGAGGCTTGCGGCCCGAGTTGGGGGGGCGGTGGCGGCGGTGGTGTATCGACATCACCCAGCAAAATGCTGAGACCAACCGCGACGGCAATAATAATTGCGCCGAGCACACCAATCATGACGGATTTCTGCAACGTCCCCCAACTCCCGATCCCGTGAGGCCCCAATATGAATTATGAATAGAGTAGATGTGGCGCGGTGGCACTGCAATCACGCAGATGGGCGAGGCGTATTTGGGGGAGGTGACGTCCTGCATTAACGTGCTTTACCCGCAGAATACCTTACTTTTTTGCTTTTATAAGATTGCGGACGGGGGGGAGGGCACGTATGTACCCGATCAAGGCCTTGCGGTCGGCTTCGGTCATTTTACTGGTGGAATGGCTAATCGATTCGCTCATCACGCCGCTGACGAAGTCGCCATCGGGCAACATTCCCATGCTGAACAGCATGTCAAAATCACCCTCTTTCCATTTTCCTATACCGGTCTCCCTGTCGGAGGTGATGTTGGGTACGGTGATGCCTTCGGGATTGCGTGGGGTGCCGGAAAAGGCCATCGCCGTTATGGCACCGCCCAGCAAGGTGCGGGGGGTGTGGCATTCGCTACAGTGAGACAGGGCCTCGGCTAAGTAACGCCCGCGGTCCCATTGCGGTTTGGGACCTTGGTCCAGATAGAGCGCATTCCAAAACGTCACCAACCAACGCCAGTTGAACGGCGCGTTGAGGTCATGCGCGCGGTTGCTCTGAGATACGGTGGGTTGCGCTTGCAAATAGGTCCATAACGCGCCCAGGTCCTGGTCCGTCATGTGGGTGTAGGAGGTATAGGGGAAGGCCGGAAAATAGTGCGAACCATCCGGGGCCATGCCTTCGCGGATGGCGCGGCGAAATTGATCAAAGGTCCACGTTCCGATGCCGGTGTCCGCATCCGGAGTGATGTTGGGGGCGTAAAATGTTCCGTAATCGGTTTTGAATGCACGTCCACCCGCGAGGCGCGCACCACCGTTTTTTTTGTCCGTGTGACAGCCCACACAGCCAGCCAGGTTGAAGACGTATTCGCCTGCGGCCAATTGCGCTTGCGGTGCACGCGTTGGTGTTGGGGCGGCCTGGAGAGGGGCGGCCTGGAGTGTGGACGAGTGGCTCAAAAACATTACAAACGCCGCCCCGGCCACAAATGTGGCGAGGGCAGTGCTTGTGAAGGTCTTTGTGTTGAACCGAGCGGACACGGGGCTATTGCTTCTTTTCGCGGAAGTTTTCGTGGCAATTTTTGCACGATTTCCCCACGCCACCGAAAGCCGCACCGGCGGCGGCCATGTCGCCGGACATGGCGGCAGCGTTCATCTTATCCGCAGCGTCTTGGAACATTTTTACGGCCTTGGAGAATTGGCCAGGCTTTTCCCATATGGCGGGCAGGGCTTCCGTTTCACCGAAGTCGGAGCCTTCTGGGAAAATGGATCCTGAAATTTTGGAAAGATTGACCAAGCCCTGGGTATGAATAGCAAGGTTGGCGGCGTTGCCGGTCTGGCCCTTCAAGATGGTGATGATCGCGCCAATTTGACCACCGACGGACTTCATTACTGATTTGCGGTACTTGATTTCGCCGTCTGCATCCGCCATTGCGGGGGCCGTGAAAGAGATGCCAATTACGGCTGCGCAGGCAACGAGGGTCAGTTTTTGGAGAGTCATGGAGCTGCATTCCCTATATTGTGGTCGCTTATCGCGAGCATTTTCACTTTCGGTTCGCCGCATAGTTTCGATTAAAGTTGTCCAATTGCCAAGCGTTAGTTTGTAACTGTTCGTAACTAAGTCTTGCCCGCAGTGGTTTTGCCTCTTTTTGACTTCCGGGGCCTCCCTGACCGCGCTACAAAGGACTGAGAACAACGAGGAAATTTTCTATGACCAAATTGACGGCGCTATGTGTGTTTTGCGGCTCGCGCATCGGTGAAGACCCGGCCCACGCTAGCGAAGGCGAGAAGCTGGGGCAAATTTTGGCGGAACGCGGGGTGCGTTTGGTCTACGGTGGCGGCGGAATCGGGATGATGGCCGTGGTGGCAAATGCTGCGATTGCTGCGGGCGGTGCGGTTACGGGGATCATACCCGAGTTCTTACGCGCGTATGAGGTCGGCACCGTTGCCGGTGCGGACGAAATCGTGGTTCAGGGCATGCACGAGCGCAAAGCCAAAATGTTTGAAATTTCGGATGCTTTCGTGGTGTTGCCCGGCGGGCTTGGAACCTTGGATGAAAGCATCGAAATTACCACTTGGAAACAGTTACAGCAGCACAACAAGCCGATTATTTTCGTCAATACCAACGGGTATTGGGACCCGTATTTTGCCTTGATTGACCGCGTGATCGAAGGCGGGTTTGGTCATCACAAAGTCCGCGACCTGTTTCAGGTGGTGGCTAGCGTCAATGAAATATTCGCTGCGATCGACAGTGCGCCGGCCGCTGATTCTGTCGTGCTCACCAGCCACCTTTGAGGCGTTGGGGCCTCTCAGGCCTTTGGTGTGGCAAAGGCAAAATATTTCCGATGTTAAGGTCCTGTAGGTCCAGCGCGCTATGCAGGGCCTTCAAGATGTCGTCGACATGGATGGGTTTGTTTAGGCAGGCCGCGAACCGGGTTTGACGGCATTGGCTTTCGTCCCGAATGCCCTGGCAATCGCACAATGCCAACATGGGAATCGGGGGGGACGCATTGAGGCACCACGACTGAATGGCTGTTTCTCCCTCGCATGCCTGTTGGATGTTGATGATGACGAGATCGGGGGGATGCATCTTCGCTAGGCTTAACCCTCGTTCTGCATCAGGGGCGGGAATGACTTCAAGGCCTTCGATGCGACTGGTGATGTCGAGCAACAAATGCATTTCGGTAGGGTTATCGTCGATGCACAAGATTCTGTGGTGATGTGTTTGCAGGAATGAAGGAGGAGGCTCAAACTCTGCTCCTGCGTTGATGACATGGGCTGCGGGCAGTTCGATCCAGAATGTACTTCCCTGTTTTTCAGCGCTGTCAAAACCGACATGTCCATCCATCAGTTCCACCAAGTTCTTGGTTAACACCAAGCCGACCCCGGTGCCTTCGACGGCGCTGTTTTCGGCATCCAGGCGGTTGAAGGGTTGGAACAATTCATGACGGCGCCGCGCGGGGATGCCCTTTCCGGTATCGTGCACAGAAATGCGAACCATACCGTTGCCCCGGACTTGCCCAGTGATAGATATCTGACCGTTTTCGGAGTTATACTTGATGGCGTTGGAGATCAGATTGAGCAAGATTTGGCGTAGGCGCGCTGGATCGGCAACGATCTGCGGCAGCCGATCGATGTCATTGGAAATATTAAAAGTGATGGAGCGCTTGGCAGCCAAAGTTGTGAGCAATTTGACGGTGTCGCGGATGGGCGTGGCCGAAGCCAGTTGTTCAAGCTCTACATTGAGCATGCCCATTTCAATGCGCGAAAGATCGAGTATTTCGTTGATCAGGACCAGCAGGTGATTGCCGCTGCTGAGGATGATATCGACGTATTCATTTTGGGTTTCCGTCAGATTTTTGTTGTCGATCTGCATCAGTTGACTGAAGCCTAAGATGGCGTTCATCGGCGTGCGCAATTCGTGGCTCATATTGGAGAGAAATCCGCTTTTGCTGCTGTTGGCGATTTCGGCTTCTTCCTTGGCGCGGCGCAGGGTTTCTTCTCGCTGCTTTTGGGCGGTGATGTCTGTTGCGGCGCAAAGCACACCGGTCACGTCACCAGCATCGTCGCGCATGAGGACATTGTGCCACTGCATCATGCGGGTTTCGCCGGACCTTGTGATGATTTCGTTTTCAAATGTACTTAGGCCCTCTCCTTGGCCAGCTATGACGTTTTTGAATTCCTGGCGCACAGCCTTTTGTTTGCCAGGGGGGAGGGCGGTTTCAAACCAATCCCCGCCGACCAGTTGTTTGGGGCTGGTGTAACCAAGGAGTTGGCTGCCACTGTCATTGATCATCTCGATGCGACCGTGAGTATCCAACGCGACCAGTAAGTTACCGGACATGGACAGGTAACGTTCTGCTTTCTCGCGTTCTCTACGGCTTTCATTTTCCGCATTTTTGCGCGTGACAATTTCTCCCTGAAGCGCTTGGGTGCGGTCCTGAACACGCTGCTCCAATTCAGCATTGAGGGTGCGGAGTTCGTCCGCGGTTTTCTTGCGTTCCGTGATGTCCAGAACGGTGCCACTCATGTGAAGGGGCTCGCCGCTGTCGCTGTATTCAACTTCGCCCTGTTCGTGGACGTAACGCACCGTGCCATCAGGCCAAACGACACGGTGGACGATGCTGTAGGGCTCTTGGTTGTATAGAGAGCGGTGAATGGCGTCGTTTACGCTCAGCAGATCATCTGGGTGTACGGCATTGAGGAACGCGTTGTAGCTTGCGGTGCCTAGGGATTGAGGAATAAGGCCGAAAATTCGATACATCTCATCTGACCAGACCTCCTTGCCGGTCTGAATGTTCCAATCCCAATTGCCAAGACGGGCAATACGCTGGGCCTTGGCCAAACTGGTGCGGCTCTGTGTGAGTTCGTGCAAGGCAGCCTCGCGCTCAGCACTTAATTGGGTGTCGTCTTGCTTTGGCGTGAAGGCGTGAAAGCCTGTGATGAGCAGAAGAAAAAGTCCGATGGAGATGCCTATCTCGGCGACTTGGAGCTGTTGATAGGGCATCGCGTCAAAAAAGATGTGGGCAAATTGATGGCCCGCAACAATGGCGAGAATGCCAAGCAGCAAAAGCACAAGATACGAACGTGTAACAAAACGGCTCATCGGATTCGGCTTTCCACTTCCAACGTAGCCCCCCATTAAGCCCCTGTTGAAATGCCTTGCTGTTGAGGCGAAGGCTATACCCACACTACAAAATTGGTGGATGAGGATGAACATTACAATGTTTTTACACGCTGCGCATGAGTTGTGCCCCCATGTGCCTCCCCACATGTGCCCGGCGTGTGTGCAGGCCGCTTGTCAAAGGGCGCGGGGGGTCTTATGTTGCAGGCGCACAAAATGAGGCTTGAAAAAGCTCAGGTGAAAGAACCCTCGCGCCCCCTTAATTGGGGAATAAATGAGGGTAATTGGGGAATTTAAGGAGAAACGCGGATGTCGAAAATTAAGGTCGCCAACCCCATCGTTGAACTCGATGGTGACGAAATGACCCGTATCATCTGGGACTTTATCAAGAATAAGCTGATCTTGCCGTACCTTGATGTCGACTTAAAATATTATGACCTCAGTGTCGAAAAACGCGATGAAACAGACGATCAAATTACGATCGACGCCGCGCAAGCCATCAAAAAATATCGTGTCGGCGTGAAATGCGCGACCATTACCCCCGATGAAGCCCGTGTGGAGGAATTTGGCCTCAAATCGATGTGGCGCAGTCCCAACGGCACCATCCGTAATATCGTCGGCGGCACGATTTTCCGCCAGCCGATTATTTGCTCAAATGTGCCGCGTCTGGTGCCGGGCTGGACCAAGCCGATCGTCATCGGTCGTCATGCCTACGGCGATCAATACCGCGCCACCGACTTTGTGGTGCCGGGAGCGGGCAAGTTGTCCATCAAGTTCGTCGGCGATGACGGTGAAGTGATCGAACGCGACGTGCACACCTTCCCGGGTGCCGGCGTGGCGATGTCGATGTTCAACGAAGACGAAAGCATTCGCGGCTTCGCGCGTTCCAGCTTCAACTACGGTCTCGATATGGGTTGGCCGGTGTATTTGTCGACCAAAAATACCATCATGAAAGCCTATGACGGGCGCTTTAAGGACTTGTTCCAAGAGGTGTTCGATGCTGAATTCGCTGATAAGTTCAAGGCTGCGGGCCTCACCTACGAGCATCGCCTCATCGACGACATGGTGGCGTGTGCCATGAAATGGTCGGGCGGCTATGTGTGGGCGTGCAAGAACTATGACGGTGACGTACAGTCCGATACCGTGGCCCAGGGCTACGGTTCGTTGGGGCTGATGACGTCGGTGCTGATGACGCCGGACGGCCAAACCGTCGAGGCGGAAGCCGCTCATGGTACCGTGACCCGCCATTACCGCCAGCATCAGGCGGGCAAGGAAACCTCGACCAACCCGATCGCGTCGATCTTTGCGTGGACGCGGGGGCTTGCATACCGCGGTAAATTCGACCAAACGCCGGATGTTGTAAAATTTGCCGAAGCCTTGGAAACGGTCTGTGTCAACACAGTCGAATCGGGCTTTATGACCAAGGACTTGGCACTTTTGATCGGTCCGGACCAAGCTTGGATGACGACCACGCAGTTTCTCGAAAAACTGGATGCAAATCTACAGGCTGAGATGGCTAGCTGGTAAACCCGTTAGCTCCGAACGTGTACAAAAGCCCCGTCGGTTTTTTCGGCGGGGTTTTTGCTTGTGCGTGTCTCTCAGCATACTAGTATACGTATCGTTGAGCGGGGGAGGTTGCGGATGGCATCATCCGATCCAGATTTGCATATGATTTTGGCCGATATGCGCCAGGATTTTATTGAAGGTGCCCGCGACACACTGGAAATTGTCGAAGACGAGGTCGCGGCACTGCGCTCGGGCTTGGGCAGTCCTGACAATCACATCCTGGAAATCAAACGCATCATCCATTCGATCAAGGGGGCTGGTGGTTCGTTCGGCTTTCCTACCATTTCGAAAATTGCTCATGGGCTTGAGGATTACCTGGAAACCAGCGGCGACGTTTCCACCGTCGCGGCGGAAGACTTAATGGTGTTTGTGGACACGCTCACAGACATTTTGGTCGCAGGCGAAGAACCGGACGATGAACTGGCCCATATGATGCTGCGTAGCCTGCCCACAGGGCGTCGCCAAAGTGGCGTGCGGGCGCTGGACAAGGGGTCAGCCTTGATGATCATGCCGCGCGGTGTGCAGCGTAAGATCATCTCTCAGGAATTGGCGCAGCTGGGCTACAAGGTCGCGATTCTGGATGCCGTTATTGATGCTCTCGATATGGCGCTGACGCTCAAGCCCGATTATCTTATCACCACGCAGGCTCTCGAGCGCACCAACGGTATTGAACTGGCCTGGGTACTGCAAACGTTTGAAGCCACCCGCCATGTTAAGGTCGTGGTGGTGACGGCGGATGAAATCAGTACGGATATGCTCGAATCTTTGCCGCCCCGAACCACTTTGATCAAAAAAGGCCCGCACTTCTCGCTTGAATTGATGGCGTTTATCCGCAAAGGCGAGCGCGGGGAGGGATAATAGAAGGTTTTTCAAGGTGGGTTTGCCGTATTTCCCCCTTGACGCGGTGCCTTAAATTCCGTAGAAAACGCGCACTCGGGGCTACATGCGTTGTAGCCCTGTATCCGTTTTTGAATTGAGGAGCCGAACAATGGCCCGTAAATGCGCCCTGACAGGTCGTGGTGTTATGACCGGTAATAACGTGTCACACGCCAACAACAGGACTCGTCGTCGTTTCTTGCCGAATTTGCAGGACGTCTCGCTTATGAGCGATGCCCTGGGGCAGACCATCAGCTTGCGCGTTTGCGCCAGCACTGTCCGTACCGTTGAACACAATGGCGGCCTCGACGCCTATTTGTTGGGCACGTCGAACCTCAAGCTGACCGAAGAAGCCAAAAAGCTCAAACGCCGCATCGTGCGCGTTCTTGCCAAAGCCGCTTAAGTCACGCTTTTGAATTTCTGCCGAATGGCCCGCTCGCAAGAGTGGGCCATTTGTTGTGGGCTATGTCGTGTGTTCTATGGGGAGCGACGCTTTATAAAGGCGGGGCACACATCGGTGGCGTTTACGCGCCGATGGTTCATGTGAGCAAAAGCGCTTGGGTGCGCACGTTTGCCATGGGTGCGCAAGTCCTCGGCCAGTTCCGCTCGTTCGCGAAAACACGACCAATCGTCGTAGCCGCCCGGTGCGCTGAAAAAATCTAAAAAACCAAGCCCACAGGTTGCGCACATCTTCGCCATGGCGCCGTCCGGCAGGGCGCGTTTAAGAGCTTCTATGGCCAAGTCGAAGGCACCCTCAAAAACAGAAACCTGGGTCCCGTCATCCAGTGTCGCGGTGATGCTGGCCTGGTCGGAACTTTGCGACCAGACCAGCATAATGTGCCCCCGGCCATCCTGACGGGCAAAGCGGTGGCTGCCGGTTGTGGATGGGCTGGGGGACATCATCATATTTCACCTTTTGGCGTCAGGCGTTCATTGTACGGGCGGGATGCGGATGACAAACACTGCATTGTCGAACAAGAACGTCGGCGCGGTTTTGCCGCGGACCATCCCATTGTTGAATTCGCCCGCGTCCGTCGCGCCCGCATAGCTGATGACACTGTGGGCATAACCACCTGGTTCGGTCCAGTTGGTCAGATGGGTTGGGTCGGCGGTTACGTCAAGGTTTCCGGTGATTGCGGCATTACAGGGCACGCGGTAAACCAGCGTTTTATTTTTGCCAAGTTCGTGGTTGCGCCGTGCAGCCATGATTTTGTATTGGTCGGACGACAGGTCTTCGAAAACCGACAAGCCGTGTGGTCCTCCCCCCGCATAGTCGGCAGGGCGAGCCTTCCAGGCGGTTGCGGTTTGGCTGTCGGCAAACCTATAGTACCCCTTTAGGCATGCGGCTTGGGCTTGCGTGCTTAGCGTCACGGCGAAGATCATGGTCAGCGCGATGAATGAAGCGCGAAGTGTATGGTGCATGAATATTTCCTTTTACAGAGCCTCCCCCCACATCCTTGACGTGTGTATTGCGGAATCGTGACGATCAATGGGCGTTTTAATGATTGTGTGTTTTGAGACGCTGAGGCATACTGCTGTCCATGGACTTGTCAGGCTTTCATCCAACCCGTCGGGTTTTGATCCGCTCATTGTTGTTAGCCGCTGGTTTTGCGCCCGCGTTGCTGGCGGTGGTGGCTCGTGCGGGGGCTGATGCCAATGCCAAAATGCCGATCAGTGCCGGCGTGCAGGAACTTTCCGGTGACGTGCGCCTGAACGGTCAACCGGCCAAGGTCGGGGACGTGGTCAATCCCGGCGATGTGTGCATGACCGGAGGCGACGGCAGTTGCGTGATCGTTATCGGTCAGCACGTCTATTTGCTGCGCGAAAATTCAGAGGTTGAGTTTTACGCCGAAGACTTTGTGCAAACCGCGGAGGGATTTATTTCCGGCACCGTCAAGATGGCGGCAGGTGCGATGCTGGGCGTGTTCGGTAAGACCGAAACGTCCATCGTGTCGCCGATGGCCACCATCGGTATTCGCGGCACGGCGTGTTATGTCGACGTCCAGTCTACGCGGACATATGCATGTGTGTGTTACGGCACCGCAGATTTAGGCAGTACCGTCAGCGGTGAGGTTCTGGAAACGGTGGTCACAAAGCACCACGACAGCCCGCGTTATATTTATGCCCCGGATGGGAAACATGCGCAGGGGCGTATTGAGCAGGCGAAGGTGCTTGACCACACAGATGCGGAATTGCGCATGTTGGAAGCTCTGGTCAATCGCAGACCGCCTTTTGACGAACCGGGCGCTGCGTCTTACAGCGGGGCGTAAGCATTACTGCGCTGCGGCGTCGCGGTTGCCGGGCAGGGCGTCGAAAACCCCATCCCAAAAGCGAGAGCGTGCATCGATCGCCAGCAAGGCCGATTCTTCGGCTTCGTGCGCTTTTTTCTCATCGCCACCGATGAACGTGTTCAACATGCGTAGTGACATGGGGGCATGAAAGTCTTCATCTAGGTGGATGTGGCGTTCTAGGTAATAGTGAAACGCAGGGGCATCTTCCTTGGTGATCGCCATATCGCGCAGGAATGAACGAAACATGGCCGGAATAATGTGTTCGCGCCCGAGCGCAAATGCGGCGGCGATGACGTGAGGCTTTTGCGTTTCGATGAACTGGAAGGTCTGGACCGTAAATGCGCGCGATGCATTGGGAATGGGGTGAGTGTCGAGGGCGTTGCGAATGCCGTTGTCGGCGGCCACACTGACAAAGGTCTCTACAGTATCGGCATCAGCGCCGATTTCGCGCATGGCGGTGCAGTAGAGCTCGAAGTGGCTCATGAATTCAGGTTTCCGGCCCGGCAACCCCTGGTCGGTTTCTTCCTCAAGCACGATTTCATTGATGAAGCGTCGTACCACAGGATCGCCTTTGGGGGCCCAAGGCACATGAGTAGGTGCCAGTTCAGCCTGCAGGGTTTTGCACAGCGACATGAAATCCCACACCGAATAGACATGGTGTTGCATAAACATACGCAGATCGTCGATTGTGCGCACGGATTCATAGACAAGATGATTGGACAGACGTTCGCGGGCAGGCGCGATCAGGTCAAGATTGAAAGTGGTCATTGGCTGGAGTTTACTTCCATTGGTTTTGGTGGGGCTTTATGTGCAGTAGAAAATTAATGAGTTTTTCTTAAAGGGTAAAGCAAAAGCCACCATCACTGAGCATCTATCCATTCATGGAGAGATTGTATTTCCGCTTCAAGCCAGTTGCCATCCTTGAACGCGTGGCTCAGGTTTGCTGCACCTTGAAGGCTGGTCAGTACATGCCGGGCTTGCCGCTCGGCTTCGTCATGGTTCAGCCCCATGCCTTCCAGACAGTGCCGAATTGATAACAGCAACACGGTGAACATAGACGTGATGGCATTTATTCCGGTTTTGGACTGTTTGCCCAGTTCGGCACTGAGTGTGCCAATAGGGCAACCGAATTGCACCACCTCGTGGCGATCAAGCAGGGGGGCATTAACGATGCGGTGTAAGCGCAATCTAGGGTCGGGGAAGTCTTGGTAAATTTTATCGAGGTGCACCGCCATGCGCTTCATGCGGTCTTTCACCACGGCATCGAGCAGGTCTTCCTTGGTACGAAAATAGAAATAGAAATTGCCTTTCGGCATGCCGCAGGTTTCAGCAATGTCGGCAAACGATGTGGCTGTAAAGCCCTTGCGATAGATCAAGGTGTTGGCGGCATCAACGATGCGCTGGCGGTTTTCTTCGCCTTTGCGGCCCATAATAGTTCCAGCTTGTGTTCGTGACGGGTTAGCCATTTTACGCCACAGAACTGATGTTGCCAGACATAATTGTCATTTTCTTATTCCATTCGGATCGGACTGGTCATGGGCATTGCTTTCTTTTGGCGTTGGTTCATTTCCGCGACTTGTTGACGTACCGCTTGCTGCCATGAATGTTGCGGGCAATAGCCGAGCATGCGTTCTGCCCGTACGTTGCTTACGTGTTTATTTTCCAGAAAGTGAATGATCGAGGTCGTGACCAGAGGGTCCCACCAAACGATGGGGTCTATTTTTTCCATCACCCAAGCAAAGGCGTAGGCGATGGGAAATGATACGGAAAAGTGCGGCTTGGGATAGCCGAATTCGTCATGAATAAAGCTGATGACCTCGCGCACTGTGGGGTTTTCTGTGCCGATGATGTTGAAGGCCTCATACCCATTTAATCCCGTAATGGTCGCCGCGTAGGCCATGGCTTGGCCGATGTCGCGACCATCAATCAGCGGCAGGTGCGTCGCGCCGCCGCTCACCCACGGCACCAGGTGGGTCTTCAAGCGTGGCAACAGCATTGGCAAGATACCGATGCCGTAGTTCGATCCGACAAAAAAGCCCAGGCGCATGTTGATGAAAGTGGTGCTCTGGTCGGCATGCGCGCGCATGTATTCTTCGATCCGTTGCACGTTGTGCAGATGGGGGAAAAACGGTGTCTCCTCGCCGACGCTGTTGGCGTCATCAATGGTGTTGCGGTCATTAAGCGCGGTGCTGCTGATGTGCACGAAGCGTTTGATCCCGGCAGCGATAACATCGTCGATAAACTGGATGGCTGGACGCAAGTGATGCTTATCGGATTGGGTGCGATGGCCCCACGCGGCGGTCCATGCGGCGCAGTGAGCGACAGCGTTGACGTCTTGCAGCACACGCTTGCGAAACCCGGCGTCGTTTAAGTCGCCGACCCGGACTTCGCCTTGAAAGCGAGCCGACAATTTAGCCGGATTGCGGCACGTTGCGATCACGCGAACGTTTTCCATTGCCGACAGCGCCGTCAAGGTGTGCGAACCGACAAATCCCGTGGCGCCGGTGACGAGAACCGTCACCGGGCCCTGGTTCGGATGGGGGTCCATGGTGCTTAGGTCTTGCGGACGTAAAAGGTATGTTCGCCACCATCGCTTTGCGATGACATCAGCATATTGCCAGTTTGTTTGCAGAAGGCTTCCATGTCCTTGGGTGAGCCTAAGTCGCTGCTGATCATGCGTACCACCTCACCGGCTTCGGCTCGGCTGATGACCTTTTTGATTTTTAGGATGGGCAGCGGGCAACTGAGGCCACGCGTATCAAGATCGTGGGCGTAGTCCTGTGGGGCAGTGTTCATTGGTGGTATCCTTTCTTTAAATAAACAAGCAGATGTCGGATTTTTGCGACATCGGCAGGAAGCTGCCTGCACCAATCCAGCCCTCGACTTCGGGGATGTAGTCCTCTTGCTTGTGGCCAAAGAGATCGACCGTCATCTGGCAGGCGTAAAGTTTTGCTCCGCCTTCGATCGAGGCTTCGCGCAAGTCCTCCACGCTGGCGACACCTTTGGCGCAGGTTGTTTCCTTGAACATGGCCGTGGCCATGGCCTCAAAGCCGGGCATGTTGCTCATCACCGCGTTGGGGATGTTCCATTCGATGCCTTTGAGCCAATCGGGACCGAACGGCATTTTCATGGGCATGGATGGATTGCCCAGGGGGCTAACTTGCAGGTTTGGTTTTTTCTTCAGCAGTTCCAAACCATAGAAGGTGAAAAACACCGACACATCCCAGTCCAGCGCTGCGGCGGTGGATGCCAGGATGAACGGCGGGTACGCCATGTCCATGGTGCCTTTGGTGGAAATAATCGCCAGCGACGGCGTCTTGTTGTCGTCTATTTCGGCCAGTTTGCTTTCCAACACCGCATCAAGCCGTTTGTCGATCAGAGCGTTGAGATGGTTTTCATCGATGGATGGAAGCTGCGCAGTGGTTGCGGACGTTTTGATTTCGTTCATGTGCTCACTCTCCTGTGCGTTATGTGCCCTCAGTCCCTTTGCGAGGGAAACGATTTGGAAGCCTCACTATTTGGCGTCGCGGCGGTGACCTAAATGAATTGACCACATTTGATCACGAGAGGGATCGTGTCATTTTTCTACCGTTGTGACTAAAAAATAAGACGTTCGTCTTTATTAGTCAATCGTCTAATTTTTACGAATATCACTATGTGGTCGGGGGATTGACGTGGTGGGGGGCGCACGCCTATCTCAGTTTAGGAAAAGTTGCATTCGATACGGGTACGAAAGGACCTTCGATGGGCTACATGCGCACTGCCATTTTGCTTGCCGGTTTGACGGCGCTGTTTATGGGCGCGGGTTTCATGCTGGGCGGAGAGGTCGGCATCGTGATTGCGTTGTTGTTCGCCATTGCCACCAACGCGTGGGCCTATTGGTCGTCGGACAAAATGGTGCTGAAAATGTACGGCGCGCGTGCCGTGTCGCGTGCCGATCAGCCCGAGTTTTATGACATGGTCGCGGCCCTGGCAAACCAGGCAAGCCTGCCCATGCCCAAGGTCTATGTTATCGACGAAGACCAGCCCAATGCGTTCGCCACCGGGCGCAACCCGGAAAATGCCGCGGTTGCCGCGACCACAGGGTTACTGCGCCTGTTGGACACCAATGAGGTTGCGGGCGTTATGGCCCACGAACTGGCGCATGTGAAAAACCACGACACCTTGATCATGACCATCACGGCAACGATTGCCGGTGCGTTGAGTATGCTCGCCAGCTTTGCCATGTTTTTTGGTGGCGGCAACAACCGCAACAACCCCCTGGGGATCGTTGGGGTGATTTTAGTGATGATCTTGGCACCGTTGGCGGCGATGATGGTGCAGATGGCAATCTCGCGTTCGCGCGAATACGAAGCAGATCGTATCGGAAGCGAAATTTGTGGCCAACCTTTGTGGTTGGCGTCGGCTCTGGGTAAGTTAGAGCAGGGTGCTAAGCGTATAGACAACGCGCGTGCCGAAGATAACCCGGCCACGGCACATATGTTTATCGTCAATCCACTGCACGCTAAAGCGATGGACAATCTGTTTTCCACGCACCCCAACATGAACACCAGGATTGAAAAGTTGCAACTTCTTGCCACACAAATGGGGCGTAGCACGCCAGCAGCGCATTCTGGGCGCGGCTTCGAAGCGCAAACCGGCCCGGTGAAACGTTCTAAGCGCTCAAGCTCCGTACCAAGCATGCGGGGCCGCAAAAGGGGATAGTGTCAATGCAAATGAGTGAAACAAGCAAAGGCCGGAACGATGATGTTCCGGCCTTTGGCGCAGAGTAAATCGAAAGCAGACGCTTACTTCATGTTTGGCATTTTGCTGTGGTCCATGTTGCCCATTTTGTGTTTGGCCATGTCACCCATGGAGCCAGGCCCCATAACTTTAACGTCGATCTTTTGTTCGCCGGCGTGCGCGAATACCAAGGTGACGGGGAAGGTGGAACCTTCTTTGAGCGGTGCCTTCAGGCCCATCAGCATGACATGATAGCTGCCGGGCTGGAGTTTCTGGGTGGTGCCGGATTTGACCGGAATGCCACCTTCGACTTGGCGCATTTTCATCACGCCACCTTCCATAAGGTGGGTGTGAAGTTCGACTTTGCTCGATACGTCGGCTTTGGCCGCAATCAGAGTGTCGTCCATGCCGGTTTCGTTGTTGATGAACATAAAGGCAGCGCCGGCTCTCGCCATGCCCGCAGAAGCGCGCGCCCAAGGCTTGGACACCACCATGTCACCGGCAAGGGCAATACCCGTAAAAGCGAAGGTGGCGATCGCCGTAGCGGTGAAAAAAGTCTTCATGCTGTGCATAGTGTTTGATCCTTGCATCGTGGTTGCACCGGGCATTCAATCCCGAATACATCGCTTAAAAGCTCACCCGGCCTTACTGCGCGCTTGCACGCAGTAAGCATCGGATGGCGAAATTCAAAACTGTAGAGAACAGACACACACCCGAGTCGGCCGTCCTACTTTCCGACTCGAGCGTGGTCTTGGTTAGGAAATAATTAGGGATCAGGCCGCCGGTGGGCCGCGGGCTAGGCCTGGCGCTGCGTTCCAACGCGCAGTCCGCTGATCGCTCTCAACAGGAACGGTGCACCCCCGAGGGAGAAAGAAGGGGGTGAACGCCACCTGGGGCGCCACGGGGACCGGGCCTTGTACGCTGGTCTGAACTTGGCAGACCGGACAATCCCAGGGCATAACGTCTGAAGGAACCTTGTCCAGAGGTCCATTCAAATCGTCGCCCAAAACAACCTTTTGAGATTGTGCGCCGTAGGCCGTGCAAATAACGAGGTAAAAACTGGGAAGCGATTGGCCATCACGAATGCCATCGTCCCCAGGAAGAGGAATCGCAACGCTGAGAGGGATCATCGCCTGCAAAAACATGGCGAACAGCGCCACCTGCGCCGCGCCTTGGTACGTAACCTTAAGGCGGCTGCAGGTGCGGTGAATCGCATTTTTGACACGCGCGATAATCACGGTCATCCCCGTTGCAAAAAGTGGGCGAGTTTTTATACACGCCAGTTTCATATTAGATATTATGCGATATAGGGAAAGAGGCAACATATAACTGCACTTGATGGGCCTAGTCGCCACAATACCTGGTCAGTTGGCCTGTTTGCGCCGCCTCTGTAGGGCAGGCTTGCTGTCTTCGTCGAACAAGTCTGCAAGTTCCGACATAATGGTGCCGCCCAATTCTTCGGCATCCAACAGTGTCACCGCATTTTTGTAATAGCGTGTCACATCGTGACCGATGCCGATGGCGATCAGTTCGACCGAGGATTTGGTTTCAACCCATTCGATCACATCGCGCAGGTGGCGTTCCAGATAGTTGCCAGGATTGACGCTGAGGGTCGCGTCATCGACCGGCGCACCATCGGAAATCACCATCAGGATGCGCCGTTGTTCGGGACGCGCGAGCAGGCGGTTGTGCGCCCACATCAGCGCTTCACCGTCGATGTTTTCTTTCAAGATGCCTTCTTTCAGCATCAGCCCCAAATTGCGCCGCACGCGTCGCCACGGTGTGTCGGCACCTTTGTAAATGATGTGGCGCAGATCGTTGAGGCGACCCGGTTTTTCCGGTTTTCCCGTTTCAACCCACTGTTCGCGCGCCTTGCCGCCCTTCCACGCTCGAGTGGTGAAACCGAGGATTTCGACCTTCACCCCGCAGCGTTCCAGTGTGCGGGCCATGACGTCGGCGCTGATGGCGGCAATGGTGATGGGGCGGCCGCGCATGGAACCGGAATTGTCGATCAACAGCGACACCACAGTGTCGCGAAAATCAGCGTCTTTTTCTTCCTTGAACGACAACGGCGCATAAGGGTCGATCACAACGCGCGACAGCCGCGAGACGTCCAGCATCCCTTCCTCAAGGTCGAATTCCCAAGAGCGGGTCTGCTTGGCCAGCAGACGACGCTGCAGGCGATTGGCGAGTTTGGTGACCACTCCTTGCAGCTTGTCGAGTTGGCGGTCCAGTTGTTCGCGCAAACGGTGCAGTTCGGCGGGTTCACACAGGTCTTGGGCCGGGACCACTTGGTCGAATTCGGTGGAGAAGGCGTGGTAAGGCACGTTTATCGGGGCGTTTTGTTGCCAAGACTCTTGTTCATCGGTGGGGCCGGATGGGGTGTCGCCACCCATCATCATGTCTTCGTCTAGGCCACCTTCACCATCCAAGTCACCGGACATTTCCGCGCTTAGGGATTGCGAGCCGACCATACCAGAGGAGTCCTCATCGGAATCGCCTTGTTGGTTTTCGTCGTCACCATTTTCGGACTGTTGTTCGTCGCTTTGCGCATCCTGATCGGCTTGCTGGTCGGCTTCGGATTCCCCCGGCAATTCGTTGAGCAGTTCCAGGGCCACCATCAACATTCCGGCTTCGCGGGCAAACTCAGCCTGATTGCCAAGTGTTTGCGACAGCTTGTCCAGTTGACCGGGGGCCTTGGCCTCGAGCCAGGGTTGCCAGAGTCGCGCTAGCTTTTGTGCGGCCTCGGGCATCGCTTCACCGTTGAATTGCTCACGGGCCAGTACAGTGATGGCTTGAGCCATATGTTGGGGGTCGCGCACGGTGAAAGCTTCATAGCTTGTTGCGTTTTGGGCATGCAGCGCGGCCAGGTTTTGCTGTGCGCCGGGGAACACGCGCCCGCCGACCGCCTCGACCCGGGCTTGCTCCAGGGCGTTGAACACCTTACGGGCATCGTCGCCGGGCGGCATCAGGCGGTTGTGTAGGCCCTTGTCATGATAATTCAGGCGCATGGCCAGCGCATCGGCCTGACCGCGTAGACGCTCAACGTCGGCAGGCTTCAGGTGCGGTGCAGGATCTGGTTCCGGCAATGTAGCGGCGTCGTCGGAATAGGCGGGGCCGCTTTGACCGCGCGCGAACGCAACCGTCAGGTCGCGTTTTTGCGCCATCGCCCTGAGGGTCGATGCGGTGGCGCGTTTGAGCGTCTCGTTCAGCGGTTCGGGGTTGGACATACTCAGGCCTTAGGCTTGTGAGGTGGTTCCTGTAGTCGCGTTCGTGCTGCTTTGCATGAGCGATCCGGGAAGTTCGGTGCCAAAGCAACGCTGGTAGTACTCGGCCACGATCGGGCGCTCCAGCTCATCGCACTTGTTGAGGAAGCTCATGCGAAACGCGGTTCCCACGTCACTAAATATTTGTGCGTTTTCGGCCCACGTCAGCACTGTACGGGGACTCATGACGGTGGAAATATCACCGCCGACGAAGCCTTCACGGGTGAGATCAGCAACCCGAACCATGGCGGATACGATAGCGCGCCCTTCATCGGTTTGGTAAGCTGCAACCTTAGACAAAATGATGCGCATTTCGTCGTCGTGGGGCAGGTAATTCAGTGTTGCGACGATGTTCCAACGGTCCATCTGACCCTGGTTGATTTGTTGCGTGCCGTGATATAGCCCCGTGGTGTCCCCCAAACCGATGGTGTTGGTGGTCGAAAACAGGCGAAAATAGGGGTGCGGGCGGATCACTCGGCTTTGATCGAGCAGCGTGAGTTTGCCCTCAACCTCCAGCACGCGCTGGATCACGAACATCACGTCCGGGCGACCGGCATCGTATTCGTCGAACACCACCGCAACCGGGTTTTGTAAGGCCCACGGCAAGATGCCTTCGCGGAATTCGGTGACCTGCTTGCCGTCTTTCAGCACAATGGCGTCTTTGCCCACCAGATCGACGCGCGATACGTGGCTATCTAAGTTGACGCGGATTAGCGGCCAGTTGAGGTGCGCGGCAACCTGTTCGATGTGCGTCGATTTGCCGGTGCCGTGATAGCCCTGGATCATGACACGGCGATTGTGCTTGAACCCGGCGAGGACTGCTAGCGTGGTGTCGAAATCGAACTGGTAATTGGGATCGATGCTGGGCACATGTGCCTCACCGACGGAAAAGGCCGGTGCCTCCATATCGATATCGAGGCCAAACGTCTCACGGACGTCCACGGTGATGTCGGGGGCGTCCAACGGGAAGGTGGAGGCGTTCGAATCTGATTTGATGGCCACAGTCATGATGCTTTCCGGTTCTTGAGAATGTGCCGGGGCGTTTACGGCATAAGTTTTCGGGAGGGGTGAGTGTTGATAAGTCAGGTGCCAAGGTGTTTGAGGACGATTTGGTAAGCGAGTCCGACTTCCTTGAACGTCTCTTCCGCTGCCTTGCTGCCACCATTGGCGTCAGGATGATGGCGTTTGACAAGCTTTTTATAGCGCGCTTTGACCTCACTGACGGTGATTGGCGGGGTCAGGTCTAGCACCGCGAAAGCCTTTGCCTCTGGGCTGTCGGGATGAAAAACGCGGCTGGAGGCATGGCCGTGCGCAGGGTCGGAGGCCGAACCGGACGCATCATTGAAGACGCCAAAATCGTCTTGAATGCGGGCCCCATCTGCAAAGGCCTTGGCCTTGGCTTTATCAGCCTTGGAACCGAGTTCCCATGTGGGACGCTGCCATACAGTGTCGTTTTTGATGACCGCTTCGACTTCGTCGTCGCTCAAGCCATCAAAATAATTCCAGGCTTTGTTATGGTCGCGGATGTGATCCGTGCAGTACCAGACATGGCTGCCCATTTGGCGGGGGGATTTGTGCGTGCGGAATTCTCCCTCCGCATGGCATCCCAGCCAGTCGCACGCCCGCACCGACGCCGCCCGGCTCGAGCGGGTTGGGCGAATTGTGAACGGGCTATCCAACCCGGCTTTTCGGGTTTGCCCACTTTTTCGTGCTTGGTTGACCATGGCTTTACTATGGGGTCTACGGCGGTTTCATGCAAGATGCTGGGGGGTGAGATTATCCCTTGATCCTGCGCTTAAACACCTTATTTGTTCGAAAGCATTATTTTTTGAGGATTACACCATGCGCGTCCGAAATGCCATTGAAAGCAAACTCACTCAAGCTCTTAGCCCTGAGCATCTTGAGGTCATCGACAACAGCGCCAAGCACGCCGGTCATGTCGGTGCGCGCCCCGGCGGCGAGAGCCATTTTGCCGTGATCTTGGTCGCCAGTGCGTTTGAGGGGAAAAACCGTGTCCAGCGCCAACGCATGGTCTACGACGCTCTGAGTGCGGAAATGGCGAGTGACATTCATGCGCTGGAATTGAAAACCCTGACCCCGGATGAGGCGAACGCCTAAGTATGCGCGGCACAGAAATCGAAGTGCGTTATAGCTTCTGGAGTGAATGTTTACGGGGGATTACAGGGTAAATTCAGAATCTTTCTAAAAATAGCTTTGTATTCAAGGAGTTGCCGCGTAGTCCAAAGATGCAATTGTAAAGAGCGTAAAACCGTACAAATCTTTTATTCGTTGTGTCATAGTGGCGTGACGACCAACACGTAAGGTGGGATACTTATCCCAGATCGAAATCTTCAAAAAATGAGGGGTGGTGGGCGAATGAACAGCCGACTCCAAAGCCGTAATGTTACTGTTGATGGACACCGCACAAGCCTGCGTTTGGAACAGGATGTGTGGGGAGCCTTAGAAGAGATTTGTGAACGCGAAGAAATGAATGTGCATGAGGTCTGCACCTTGATTGAGCAGCGGCGCAAGGGATCCAGCCGCACGGCAGCCGTTAGAGCTTTTATTCTGGGCTACTTTCGCGATGCTGCATCAGACCGGGGGCATACGCGTGCCGGACACGGCAACCTTTCCCAGAGTGGCAAAAAAACCAGTGTGCGGATCGACTCGCTTGAGGTTCTGAGCTAACGGCCATTTCAGGCCAGGGGCAGCGCATCGAGAACTAGGGCGAAAACTTAGGCGTCTTCTGGACCAAATGCTACGCGTTGGGCTTCGTCAATGTTCATGTTGAGCTGCTTCACCGCCGCATTCAGCAAGTCCCGCATGGATACCATAGCAATCACATGGTTCGTTTCGTTTACAACGGGCAAATGGCGGATGTTGCGCGTCAGCATCAATTCGGTGGCATCCAGGCACTTATCGCTCGGGTGTAAGGTTTCAGGATTTTCCGTCATGATATCAACCAAAGGGGTTGCTTGCGGGTTTAAGCCGCATGCCAATACCCGGTGGGTGATGTCGCGTTCACTAATAATGCCAATCAGTTGATTGTTGCCGTCGGTCACAGCAACGGCTGCGATGTTGCGTGTACTCATAATTTGTACGGCGTCATGAACAGAACTGGTCTTGCTCAGGGCCACAACATCCTGTTCGCATACGACGTCGGGTATGATGCATTGTTGCATATCTGAGTGTCTCTTCCATCCATGAAACTGTGGGGTCGCTAACAGTCATCGCTCATATTTTGTTGGCTTGAGGGTGCATGGTAACCACTGCGTAGGGAGGAATGTACGAGGTTAATTTGTAAAAGTCACCCATCGTTCACGGTGAAAAGAATAATTTTGGTCTTAGAGCTGGGTGTTATTGCACCCGGGCGGCTCAGGCCACTTTTCCGTCATCAGCGGGGGGCGAAATGCGGATAGATTTGATTTGGTGGTGGTGACGACGGAGGATTTCAAAGCGGAAGCCGAAAAAGCGAAATGATTGGCCAACTTCGGGAATGCGCCGCGATTCGTGCAAAATCAGCCCGGCAATGGTTGAGGCTTCTTCATCCGGCAGGTCCCATTCGAATTGTCGGTTGAGGTCGCGGATGGTGACATCGCCCTGGACCACTAAAGAACCGTCCGGGTGCAAATGAACGCCGAGCACTTTGGTGTCGGTTTCATCAGAAATATCGCCGACGATTTCTTCCAGAACATCTTCCAACGTGACAATGCCGAGCAGGCTTCCGTATTCATCAACGACCATGGCGAAGTGCTCACGGCGATCGCGAAATGCCTGCAATTGATCCAGTAAAGGCGTGTATTCAGGTACGAACCAAGGGTCGGTGGCGATGGACAAGATGTCGATTTTACCCAGCTGATCCGGATCATTCGCGTGTTCACGCACGCCGCGCAACAAGGCTTTTGCATGCAGCACACCGACGATGTTATCGGGTTCGTCACGCCACAGGGGCAGACGGGAATAGGGACTGTCGAGCACCTGGGCAATGATGCTTTCCACGGGATCGTCGGCATGAATGGCAAGAAGACCACTGCGATGGGTCATGATTTCACCCACCTGCACTTCGGCCAAATCCAGCACACTTCTGAGCATGACGCCGGACTTTTTGTCTTCACCTTCGGCATGGGTGGTGTGAAGTTCAATGGCGCCACGTAATTCCATGGTGGAAGAATGCACTCCATCGGAGGCATGTGGATCGACGCCAAACATACGTAGTAACAGCCGCACAATGACGTTGATGGACCGCACGAACGGCAACAGGGCGATCACCAAGACATTGATGTAGGGCACGACCGCAAGGGCGGCACGGTTGGCGTGACGGATGGCGTATGTTTTGGGCAGAATTTCGGAAAAAATCAGTACCAGCAAGGTCATGCCGACGGTGGCGATGGCCACGCCCGCTTCGCCGAACATGGTCATCAGCATGCTGGTGGCTAAGGCGCTGGCCAGGATGTTGACCAGGTTGTTGCCCAGCAAAATAGCCCCGATCAGGCGTTCTTTTTTGCGCTGCAATCGGTTGATCAAGATGGCGCGATTGTTGCCGTCTTTTTCCAGTTGGTGCATCAGCGGGCGCGAAGCGGCCGTCAACGCAGTTTCCGAACCGGAAAAAAAGGCGGACAGGATCAGCAGGATTAAAATGGCAGCGGCGATGTACAACATGCTTTGCGTTTAACCTATCGGGTTTTGTGCGTGAGCCAATCGTCGAGCAGGGCGCGAACGGCGGCATCCTCGACGTCACGGGTGATGAAGGATTGACCGATGCCGCGCGCCAGAATAAAGGTCATTTTGCCGCCTTCGACTTTTTTATCCCGACTCATATGGTCCATCAGTGTGTCGGTGTTCCACCCGGCGGTGTCGAGGCTTCGTAGATCGGCAGGAAGCCCGGTGGCATCGAAATGAGCACTGACCCGTCCAACCTCTTGGCCGGGGCAAAGCCCTAAGCGTTGCGACAAATCGAATGCCATGATGGTGCCGATGGAGACACCTTCGCCGTGCAACAGCGTGCCGCCGTAGCCGGTTTCGGCTTCCAGCGCGTGGCCGAAGGTGTGCCCCAGATTGAGCAAGGCGCGCTTGCCGCCCTCGCGTTCGTCCTCAGCCACAACGCGAGCCTTGGCCGCGCAACTGGTGAGGACCGCGTGACGACGCTTTTCCATGTTGCCGTCGATGATGTCTTTGGCGTTCAATTCCAGCCATTCGAAAAAATCGGGGCTGTCGATCAGGCCGTATTTAACCACTTCGGCGTAACCCGCCAAGAGTTGGCGGCGGTCCAGCGTGTTGAGCGCGGCGGTGTCAGCGAGGACCAACTTGGGCTGATAAAATGCGCCGACCAGGTTTTTGCCATGACGGGTGTTGATGCCGGTCTTGCCGCCAACAGAGCTATCGACCTGACTGAGCAAGGTGGTCGGCACTTGCACGAACGGCATGCCACGTAAAATCGACGCCGCCGCATAACCGACCAGATCGCCGATCACGCCACCGCCCAGCGCAATTAGGGTGGTTGAGCGTTCGACCTTCAGTTCCAAAATTTGTTCACAGAGTTTTTCAAATTGTGCGAAGCTTTTGCTCTGTTCGCCAGCAGGTAAAGTGATCGCGTCGCACTGGATGCGCGCTGCTTGCAAAGACTTTGTCAGTGGGGCGAGGTAGTGCGGAGCAACATTTTCATCCGTGATGATAATGACGCGTGGACGCGCCAATACGGGTGCAACCCAGTTGGCGGCATCCGCGATCAGGTTTGCGCCAACGATGATGTCGTAGCTACGCTCTCCCAGTTCGACGCGCAGGGTCTCCGCCGCTGCAGTGATGTCCCTGCTGTTTTGTGCGCTCATGTGTCGGCTCGGTCCTTTAGGGCTTTGATGATCAAATTCACTGTGCTGTCGTGGGTTTCATGATCTGTGTCGATAGCGATGGCGGCCTGATTGTACACCCGATAACGTTCCTTGATGAGTTTTTCCAGGGTCTTTCTGGGGTCGCCAGTCTGTAAAAGAGGCCTGCCGCCACGCCGGGAGGTGCGTTCGACCAGGGCTTCCAGGCTGGCCTTGAGCCATACCGCCGTGCCGGAACGCAAAATGCGTTCACGAATGTCTGGATTCATGAACGCGCCGCCGCCGGTGGCCAAGACCATTGGGCCTTCTTCCATCAGGCGCTCCATGACGCGTTTTTCCCCGGACCTGAACTCTTCTTCACCGTACAGATTGAAGATATCCTCAATCGAGCACCCTGCGGCTTTCTTGATTTCGTCATCGGAATCGACGAACGGAACAGACAGTTTTTTCGCTAAGCGTCGTCCAACCGTGCTTTTGCCTGCGCCCATCAAGCCAATAAGGACGATCGGTCGCGTGATCGTTGGCGTTTTGGATGAATTGGCAGACAAATTCGGCTCTCCTTAAACATTTGCGGGCTATTTTTAACATTGCTTCAGTTGCAACCCCACAAAAAGCCTCCTTCAGTATATGTTGAGGGGTGGAAAGCCTGAGGGGGAGCCGATACACTGCCGAAAATTCGCCACACTCGGAACCTAACATAAAGTCCTGGAACCGCAAGAAAACCTGGCCTTAAAATGAAGGCCGCCCATTGAAGGTAAACCGATTTCCATGCGTAAAATGCCTGTCTTTATTCTCTTGTTGTTGGTGGTGCTGGTGGCCGGTGGTGCTGGTATGCTCGCCACTTGGGACATTCCCGCGCCGGTGACCACCGTCGAAAAGGTTATTCCCGATGCTCGTTTCCCACGCTAAAGGCGTTCGTCGCTCGTCTCTTTCCGTGCTGTTGGCCGTGTGCTTGCTGCCTGGTGCGGTGTTTGCCCAAGGGGAGACGTCGGGCGCACCTTTGGATTTGAGCGCCCCCATTCGCCTTGAGCCTCCAGCGCAAGACGGCATCAGCCAACCTGCACGGCCTGCGCCCTATTCCGGTCAACCTGCACAGCCTGTTTTGAACGAGGTTGATCCGCTGGACGCCAGCACCAGCCAACCCGTGATTGGCGGCGTGGTTGAGGCGCAAACGCTGGAAACCGTTAGTCCCGACGTCGCTGGCGTGCTGAGCGAAGCCGAGGGTGGATTTGGTTATGCGATGTGGCAGGGCACACAGGCCCGTGTGATCGAGCATCTTTTGCCACAAATTCCCGTAACCACGGCGTCCCCTGCCATGCGGGATTTGATGCGCAGCTTGCTGTTGACGGGGGCGGAGGTGCCTGAGGGCGTTGCGCCCGGTTCGCTGATTTCGCTGCGTGCTGGACTTTTGTCTGCGATGGGCGACTTCGTCGGTGTGAAATCCTTGTTGAATGCGGTGCCGGGGCGTGTCGGAAACCCGGATTTGTTGCGCGTCGAAGTCGATACCCGTTTTTTGACTGGCGATGTGGCGCGGGCGTGTCAACTTGCGCATGCGAATATTCAGGAACAACGTTCCACCTATTGGCAGCAGGCGTTTATTTTCTGTCAAGCGCTGGAAGGCGATGGCACGGCGGCGATGCTGGGCATTTCTTTGTTGGAAGAACTGGGGGCCGCCGACCCGGTGTTCACCAAGTTGGTTGATGCCTTGGTGCGCCAGGGTGAACCTAATTTCAAGCAGCCGGTGATCGACAGTCTATCTGACCCGACCCCGCTGCATTTGGCGTTGGCGAGGGTCGCAAAGGTTCAGTTGCCGAGTGATGTGATCGCGTCTAACCGCCCCGGCGTGTTGCGCGCGATTGCCATCAGCCCCAATGCTTCGCCCGAATTGCGTTTGGAAGCGGCGGAGCGTGCTGAAGTCGCGGGGGCGTTGTCTGTCGATGCCTTGCGTCAACTTTATGCCAGCATCTCCTTTTCCGAAGATGAGCTGAAAAACCCACTGACCCATGCGGCCCAGCGTAGCGGCCCTATGAGCCGAGCGTTGTTGTACCGTGCGACGCTGATGCAGACGGTACCAGCAGCCCAGGCGGAGGCTCTGCACCGTGCTCTCGAACTGGCGCGACTGGGGGGGCGTTACGCTTCCACCGCACGGGCATTTTTGCCGCAGTTGAGCCGCATTCCACCGACCCAGGACCTTGCATGGTTTGCGCCGGAAGCGATCCGGGCGTTTCTCATCACGTCTCGTCATGCTGACGCGAGTCCTTGGTTCGATTTGTTGAAAACAGTCGCCGGGCGCGACCCGAAAATGGCGGGCGAATTGGCGTCGTTGATGCCGGTGGCACGCCTGTCAGGCTTTGCGGGTGCGTCCCAGTGGACGATGGAACAGATGAACGCATGGTGGGCGGTTGTCAAAGACACCGAGGGCGCACGCGATAAGGCCGTGACCCTGGCCGCAACCTTGGAAGCGCTGGGTGAATTTGTTCCCGATGACATGTGGGTGGAGCTGGTTGCCGGCACGTCGCACACCGCGTTGCAGGCCCCTTATCCGTCTCATTGGTTCTTGTTGAACAGTGCATCGTCGCACGCCAGGGTTGGTGAGACAGTCTTGCTCAGTCTGGTTGGCTTGGGCGATGGTGGTCCGGCACGCGCCGACCCGATCGTCTTGCATCATGTCTTGCGGGCCTTGCGCAACATCGGCCTGGAGCGTCAAGTGCGGGCCATGGCGTTGGAGGCGGTGGTTGCCGCAGGGCTGTAAACCTCATGGGGCGTCGCCGTAAATCCAGTGAGCCGTTGCCCCGCGAAGTGGGTATGTTCCTCGAGATGTTGGTGGCGGAACGGGGGGTGGCGCGCAACACGCTGGAAAGCTATCAACGCGATCTCAGCGATTTTTCGGGGTTCGCCACGTCTCAACGCATGTCCTTGGCGCATGCGGGGGCGGATTTGATTCGCAAGTATCTCAAGCACATGGCTAGCAGCGGAATGGCGGCGAGCACCCAGGCACGCCGCCTGTCCGCCCTGCGTCAGTTCTTTCGCTTTTTGTATGCGGAGCGTCTGCGCAGCGACGACCCCACCACCATCATCGACAGCCCCAAAATCGGTCGGGCGTTACCCAAGTATCTCAGCGAGAATGAGGTCGACCGCTTGCTGGCCTGCGCGGCCGATCATGCGGGGGCGGATGGCAAGCGACTGGTGGCGCTGATGGAAATTCTTTATGCCACAGGCTTGCGTGTGTCGGAGCTGGTGGGCTTGCCGCTGGCGGCCCTGTCGCGGGACGGTCGCATGCTAATGGTACGGGGCAAGGGTGATAAAGAACGCATGGTGCCGATGAGCGAACCGGCATCCGATGCCATCGAAACCTATATGGCGGTGCGCCAGCGCTATATGCCCAAGGGCCTTAAGGCCTCGCCCTATCTGTTTCCGTCCCGCGCCAAGCAGGGTTACCTGACCCGGGCGCGGTTCGCGCAGATACTCAAGGAATTGGCGGTCGAGGCTGCGTTGGACCCGCGGCGGGTTTCCCCCCACGTTTTACGTCATTCATTCGCGAGCCATCTGCTGGCCCACGGGGTCGACCTGCGTGCGCTTCAGCAGATGCTGGGGCACGCTGACATCTCCACCACACAGATTTACACCCATGTCTTGGATGAACGCCTCAAACAGCTCGTTAACAGCGCCCATCCCTTGGCTTCAGGCCATTGAGGATAAACGAATAAAACGTTTATTTCGCACCTGCACAAAAAAGGCGTGATTTCTCCGTGCGGCTCCGCTTAAATGGGGCCTGGCTTCACAGCATTCCTTTTTACGGAGACCTCCCATGAGCTTTACCGTCCCTGAACAGGCCCCCGCGCGTCTCAATCGCTCTGAGTTGGCCGTACCCGGTTCGTCCACACGCTTTTTGGAAAAAGCCGCCGGTAGCACCGCCGACATGGTGTTTTTGGACTTGGAAGACGCCGTGGCACCGTCAGATAAGGAGCAGGCGCGCAAGAATATCATTGCTGCACTGAATGATTTGGATTGGTCGGGCAAGACTGTGTCGGTGCGCATCAATGGCCTCGATACCCATTACATGTACCGTGACGTGGTGGATATTGTTGAGCAGGCCGGCGACAAGCTTGATCTGATCATGATTCCCAAGGTTGGCACCGCGTCGGACGTTTATGCCGTGGACATGCTGGTGACGCAAATCTGTGCTGCTAAGGGCTACACCAACAAGATCGGTTTCGAGATGATCATCGAAACGGCACTCGGCATGCAGAACGTGCACGAAATCGCCGCCGCCAGCCCGCGCAACGAATCGCTGCACTTCGGCGTCGCGGATTATGCGGCCTCGACCAAGGCCAGAACCACGGCCATTGGCGGGCCGAATCCGGGGTATGGGGTGCTGACCGATCCGCTAGACGATGCAGGGTATCGGGATTTTCATTGGGGCGACATGTGGCATTACGCCATCGCCCGTATGGTGGTTGCGGCCCGGGCCAATGGGTTGCGCCCCATTGATGGCCCGTTCGGTGACATTAGGGATTTGGATGGGTACCGCGCTCAGGCCATGCGCGCGGCGATATTGGGGTGTGAGGGCAAGTGGGCCATTCACCCAAGCCAGGTCGATGCAGCGAATGACGTGTACAGCCCTTCCGACGCAGAAGTCGCCAAGGCCAACGCTATTTTGGCGGCGATGGAACAGGCCCAGAAAGAAGGTAAGGGCGCGGTGACGCTGGACGGACGCCTGATCGACATCGCATCGATTAAGCAGGCTGAAGTGATGGTGAAAACGGCCGCAGCCATCAAGGGATTGCCTTAATCTTCCCATTTGTGTCGTCATTACGGGAACAGGGTGTTCGAATGGGTTGATTTTGCCCTTCTTTCGCCCTGAATCTCGTGCTAGAAATCCGCCATGCATCATTATCTCGATTTCGAAAAACCTATCGCCGAGCTGGAAGGCAAGATCGAAGAGCTTCGTCACTTGACGGGGACCGAGGTCAACATTGCCGACGAAGTGGCTAAACTGCAGACCAAGGTCGAAAAGCAGTTGTCGCAGCTCTATGCCAAACTTTCAGCCTGGCAAAAAACCCAGGTGGCGCGTCATCCCGACCGTCCGCACGCTGTCGATTATGTCGACGCGCTGATCGAAGACTTCACTCCGCTCGCCGGTGATCGGCTGTTTGGTGAAGATGCCGCCGTGATCGGTGGCTTAGGGCGTTTTCGTGGCCGTTCCGTTATGGTTCTGGGGATTGAGAAAGGCAAGGACACCGAAAGTCGTGTGGTGCACAACTTTGGCATGGCTAAGCCCGAAGGTTATCGCAAGGCCCAGCGTTTGATGCAGATGGCCGACCATTTCAAATTGCCGGTGATTGCATTTGTCGACACCTCGGGAGCCTTTCCGGGCGCCGACGCGGAAGCCCGCGGGCAGGCCGAAGCCATCGCCAAATCCATCGAGGTAAGCTTTCAGCTACGCGTGCCGTTCGTTTCTGTCGTGATCGGCGAGGGCGGCTCCGGTGGTGCGATTGCGTTGGCGTGTGCAAACGCGGTGCTGATGCTTGAACACTCCATCTATTCAGTGATTTCCCCCGAAGGCTGCGCTTCGATCCTGTGGCGAGATGGGACCATGAACAAGGAAGCCGCCGACGCCCTGCGTCTGACAGCACAAGACCTGTTGGAATTGGGTACAATCGACGCTGTGGTGCCGGAACCCTTGGGTGGTGCACATCGCGACACCAAAGCTGCAATGCAGGCTGTTTCCGATGAAATTCAGCGCCAGTTTGAAACCCTGGCCCCGCTCGATGGCGGTCAATTGCGCGCCAAGCGTCGCGATAAGTTTCTGGAAATGGGCAAAGTTGGACTCGGTTGATTTTCAGCCCCGCTGCCGTACTGTTTAAGACATAAAAAAGGCATCTCACCAAGCTCGTGAGATGCCTTTTTATTTGAACTCGTTCAGCCCACCTTGCCGTGGCACTGTTTGAATTTCTTGCCCGATCCGCAAGGGCATGCTTCGTTGCGCCCGACACGTCCCCAGGTATTGGGATCGTTGGAATCGCGTTCGGCTGGCGGTTGACCGCGCAGCAGTTGGGCCTCTCCGCCCGCGAATGCCGGATCCTCATGGCTTTCGGTCGTGGATGCGGGGCCCTGAGGCGTGAGCCCTTCGGGGGGCATCATCTGCAATTCGACGTGAGCGAGGATCAGCGTAACGCGTTCACTGATGTTGGACAGCAACTCTTCGAATAACCCAAAAGCTTCGCGCTTGTACTCGTTGAGCGGGTCTTTTTGCGCATAGGCACGCAATCCGATGCCCTGACGCAGGTGATCGAGGGTTAACAGGTGGTCTTTCCACAGCTGGTCCAAAATCGACAGATACAGGCTTTTTTCCACGTCACGCATAACTTCTGGCCCGTATTGCGCCGCTTTTTCGGCCATTTTACGGTCTGCAGCGCTGGTGATCCGGTGGAGAATTTCCTGGTCCGCAATGCCTTCTTCCTTGGCCCATTCGGCAACAGGCAAGTCGAGGGCGAATATGCGCAGGGCTTCTTCATGCAGTACAGCGGTGTCCCACTCTTCTGCATAGGCTTTTTCAGGGATCGTGCGCGCAACCAGATTGTCGATCAGATCGTGGCGCATGCCGATGATGTCATCGGACACATCCGTTGCAGCCATTAATTCTTTGCGCTCGGCATAGATCACCTTGCGCTGGTCGTTCATGACGTCATCGAATTTCAGCAGATTTTTGCGGATTTCGAAGTTACGGGCTTCGACTTTCTGCTGGGCTTTTTCCAACGCCTTGTTGATCCAGGGGTGAACGATGGCCTCGCCTTCTTCCAGTCCCAGCTTGACCAGCATGCTGTCGATACGCTCAGAACCGAAAATGCGCATCAGGTCATCTTGCAGCGAAAGAAAGAACGCTGATGCACCTGGGTCGCCCTGACGGCCTGTACGACCACGTAGCTGGTTGTCGATGCGACGGCTTTCGTGGCGTTCGGTGCCGACGATGAACAGACCGCCCGCATCCATAGCGATTTTCTTGTTCGCGGCGATTTCAGCCATGATGTTTTCGACCGCGGCCTCATGGTCCGGCCCGACGACCATTTCGCCCAATTCGCGCTGAATGCGCATTTCCAGGTTGCCGCCGAGTTGAATATCGGTGCCGCGGCCGGCCATGTTGGTGGCGATGGTGACCGCACCGGGCAGGCCCGCATCGGCAACGATATAGGCTTCTTGCTCGTGGTGGCGGGCGTTCAACACATTGTGGATGATGTTTTTCGCCTTAAGCAGGGTGGACAAATCTTCTGATTTTTCAATGGATACTGTGCCGACCAACACGGGTTGTTTGCGCTTTTGGCATTCTTCGACCAGATCGACAATGGCATCATATTTTTCTTCTGCGGTGCGATACACAACATCATTTTGGTCGTCGCGGATGCACGGGCGGTGGGTCGGCATTTCGACCACTTCGAGTTTATAAATTTCCGAAAATTCGCCCGCTTCGGTCATGGCCGTTCCGGTCATGCCAGCCAGCTTTGGATACATACGGAAATAATTCTGGAAGGTGATGGATGCGAGGGTCTGGTTCTCGTTTTGGACGGTCACGCCTTCTTTGGCTTCCAGCGCTTGATGCAGGCCTTCGGAGTAACGACGCCCTTCCATCATGCGACCGGTGAATTCGTCAATCAGCACTACCTTGTCATCTTGCACGATGTAGTCGATATCGCGCAGATGCATTTTGTGAGCGCGTAGCGCCTGGGTCACATGCTGGACCAGTATCACGTTGGCGATGTCGTACATGGAGCCTTGTTCAAGCAGGCCTGCATCGCGAAGAATTTGCTCAACGTGCTCATTACCATCCTCGGTCAGGGTGATGGCCTTGGACTTTTCGTCTTTTTCGTAATCGGCATCAATCAGCAGCGGGATCAGCTTATCGATGGCTTTGTACATTTCCGACGAATCTTCAGCCGCGCCGGAAATGATCAATGGCGTGCGAGCTTCGTCGATAAGGATCGAGTCGACTTCGTCAACGATGGCATAGTTGAAGTCGCGCTGAACCATTTCGTCTAGGGTGAACTTCATGTTGTCGCGCAGGTAATCAAAGCCGAATTCGTTGTTGGTGCCATAGGTGATGTCGCAGGCGTAGGCGGCTTTGCGTTCCTGGTCTGACAGGCCGTGAAGGATGCAGCCGGTGGTGAGACCGAGGTAGCTGTAAATGTGTCCCATCCATTCGGCGTCGCGCTTGGCCAAGTAATCGTTGACCGTGATCACATGTGCGCCCTTGCCGCCCAATGCGTTGAGGTACATCGCCAGCGTTGCGGTCAGGGTCTTGCCTTCGCCGGTTTTCATTTCTGCAATCTGGCCGCGGTGCAAAACTATGCCGCCCATCAGCTGAACATCATAATGGCGCTGGCCCATGATGCGCTTGGCAGCCTCTCGCACGGTGGCGAATGCGTCGTGCAGAATGTCGTTGAGACTTTCCCCGGCCGCGAGGCGCTCCTTCAGCCACGCGGTGCGGGCTTTGAGCTCGTCGTCGCTGAGGGCTTCTACGGCGGGTTCCAGCGCGTTTATGGCTGCGACTGAATTGGTGAGTGTCTTAATATAGCGGTCATTGGCTGAGCCGAAGACCTTCTTGGCGATCGCGCCGAACATGGATGCGGGTACCTTAGACAGAGGTTGCAATGTGAGGAGGGGCAAACATCACCCCAAACTACCCCCAGCGGTGACCAAGAATTAGAGACGCCCGAGACGTCTGTCAACGCATGCAAACCCTTTATGCTGATTTTTCAAACAATTCACGGGGGGAGCGGCAATGATTTTATGAAATTACGTTTAATTTAAAATCAAGTTTCTTGACTCTTTTGTGGGTTTGCGTGATTATCGCAAGATCAGCGAAAGGGGCCGTCAAACGCCCCTAAAAAAAGGCCTTTTTCGTTCCGTATATGCAATGAATAGGCCATTTAGATGTGCTATCGTAACGAACATAAACAGCATCAATGGTTGATAGTTGGCGTCACCATACGCATTATGCGTGTAGCTGAATTTTTGGTGAAACGCCCAAGGCGAACGCCTCATTAAGTCCTGGAAATGAAGTGAGCCATGTGTTGGCGCTTCATAATTTGGAGAACTGGTATGGTAATGTCACATTTCGATAATATTCGGGTTGTCCTCGCTGAGGCCAACTCCGAAGTGCGTGCCGACCTGACCCAGGGCTTGCTCGATTGTGGCTTCAAAGATGTCATGAGCACCGGCAACATGTCGCAAGTGGTCAGCGCCGTAAATGCTGGTGAGGTCGATCTTTTGATTGCCGATACATCTCTGCCAGAGGGTGACTTTAACGAATATGTGAGCGAGCTTCGTCATGGTCGACATGGCGATAATCCGTTTTTGGTGGTGATCACCTTGGTCAGTAGTCCAAGTCGCGATTCGGTTCACGCGGCGATCAATTCGGGTACGGATCATGTTCTGGCAAAGCCGTTTGATGCGGCGGCTTTGGTCGAAAAAATTACGGAGATGACGCACGCGCGCAAACGCTTTGTCGTCACGACGGATTATATCGGTCCCGATCGTCGTTCAACGCATCGCCCCGGTACCATGCAGGTCGCTCAAATTGATGTGCCCAATCCCTTGCATCAGCGCATGAGCGGCAACGCCAGCGCTGTAAAGAGCAAGCGAACCATTGAGGCGGCGAAACTTAACATTAACGAACAGAAGGTTCAGCGCCACGCCTATCAGATTGGCTGGTTGTTGGATCATGTGTTGCCGGAAATTTCGGCCATGAAAGCAGACGCATTGTCGGACAACCCGGAAAACCTCAAAAAATTATGTGAGGTGTCTCGGGATCTGTGTCGTCGAATCAAGGGCACACGCTTCGCCCATGTTGCGGAAATGTCCATGACGCTGTCTCATATGGCGGAACGCGCCCTTAAAGATGGCTTGTGCGATGACGACATGCGCTTGATGGGCCGAATGGCGGACATTATTGAGCGGGCGTTCGATCCGGGACGCGAGGAAGCGGCGGCGGAATACAATCGCAAAGCCAGAGGGCGTGGGATTAACGTCTTCAATCGGGTGGAGCAGCAAGAACGTAAGCGCAAAAAGACGGCACTTGATAATACCGCCCCGGCTTCGGCGGCCAGCGGCTAAACGTATTCTCAGAAATTCAGTGTCAGCTTGAAACTTCCATAACGATCACTCTTATCCTGGGTCGAAAATTCGCGGCTGCGCAGGACGTGGCTGAGGTCGATGCGCACACCCTCGATGCCCCATCCGTCCGGTATGGGGACATGAACCATCACGCCGCCACGACTCTCCATAACAAACGGATTGCGCTTGACGCTGGGCCCCCCTCCGAAGGTGTTGCCATCGAGAAAGATATCTCGCGCCACCAAACGTGCTTCAACCCCGGCGAATAAGGACCAGGTGAAGGTGCCCGGGGGTTTTTGGGGCAAAGCAAACGTGCCGTAGACGGGGCCAAAATCCTGATCCAGATTGCCGCCGAATCGGATTGTAACGCCTGTGGCTGCACTGGTTTTAATGTTGCCAAGTTGGCCGGTTGCGTGGGGAATGGCATCGAAACCGGGCTGGTCTGCGCCAAACGGTGACCATTTGGGGCTGCGCACTTTAATCGTGCGGGTCAAAAGTATCCCTGGTTCCGTGTCGATTTGATACGGCCAGCCTTGCGATTGGGAAACGTTAATCAGGCGATGGAAAGCATTTTGTGTTTCGCCGGCACGCGCTTGCGGGCCAATGATGCCCAAGTCCAGCTCAAGGGTATCTTGCTGGTCCAGTCCCACGGTCCCGGTTTTGCTTTCACCTTGCAATGAAGCACCGAAGTAGGTCCAGCCCGCATAGGGACGGTCACGGGGGTCCGGCACGGCGGCATCGACATCTTCGGGTGTGTACATATCCTGCCCGAGCACCCAACCTGGGCGGTATGCACCTGGGGAAGGGTTGGAGAACCCACCATCACCCACGGTATCCATCAAAAAATCTGTGAGGCCAACCAATTGCTCCGCCGGTTGGTCAGGGGCGTAGCCGATGCGCATGCCGTTTGTGTAGTGGCGGTCCGTGTCGGCAACTTTGTCATTGTCCCATTGAAACAGAAAATCACCCGCTTGCGCAGGGGGCACCAGGCAGAAAAACCCAAGGGCACTTACAGCCAAGGCCGCCTTGGCAGCCGTAAGACGGGGAGTTGAAAACATGTGTGCCAGCATGAGGTTTCGCAAATAAAGAAGCGGTAAAGGCAAATTCTATCACAACCTAACGTACGATCATGGCGGTTATGTGAGAGGAAAGGGCGAAATGAGGCCCCTTGTTCAAAAGCCAGAAGGTGTGCTTAATGCCAGAGACAAAAACCAGGATGGATTTAGCATGTTTTTGAAGCGTAGCATTATTGTTTCTACATTGGTATTCGGCGCGGTGAGTGCGGTTGGGCAGGCGTATGCGGGCGAGGCCGATCCCGTTGTTGCCACGGTTAACGATTCGGTTGTGCGTCTCAGCGATGTGGAAGACGCTCGCAACTTGCTGTCAGCCAAACTCCAGGGCGCACCGCTGCGTGATGTGTACCCGGTATTGATGGAGTCCTTGATCAATTCACGTTTGGCAGCCGATAAGGCCAAAAAACTCGACTATCATGAGACGCCTGAATATCGTCATCGCATGGCACGTATTTCAGATCAAATTCTGGAGCGCATCCTGCTCGCACGCCATATCGAGGAAAATCTGACGGATGATTTAATCAAGCAGCGTTACGATAAAGTTGTCGAACGGGCAAAGTCAGCGTCGGAAATCCATGCGCGTCATATCTTGGTGAAGGATGAGGAACAGGCCAAGAAGCTGATCAAGTTGCTTGAGGACGGCGGCGATTTTGCTGCCCTGGCGACTGAACATTCCATAGGAAGCAGCAAAACCGAAGGCGGTGATCTCGGCTGGTTCGGACCGGGGCAGATGGTTCCCGCATTTGAGAAGGTTGCCATGGCTCTGCAAAAGGGTACGTACACCCATACACCTGTGAGCACGGAATTTGGATGGCATGTGATTTTGGTCGAGGACCGACGACCGTTGCCCGTCCCCACCTATGAAGAGGCCCGCGAATTCTTCGCCAATGAGCTGTCAGGCGAACTTGGTCAAAAATTTATGGAGCAGATGCGCAGCGAGGCCAAAATTGAAAAGAAGAGCTTCGATGAGGTTGTCAAAGCGCTTCAACAGTAAACGGATGCACGATAATGGAACTGCAAAAATCCCCACTGGCGCCGGCGTCTTTTCCCGTCATGGCGGACATTTCCGGTGTGCGCTTTGCCACCGTCGAAGCCGGGGTGAAGTATAAAGGCCGCACCGACTTGATGCTGGCGGTGTTTGACGCTGGAACAACGGTTGCCGGCGTGTTCACCAAATCCAAAACGGCTTCTGCCCCGGTGTTGAAATGCCGGGAATATTTGCCCGGCGGCAAGGCTCGTGCGTTGGTGGTTAATTCGGGCAACTCAAACGCGTTCACAGGGCGGCGCGGCGAAGAGTCCGTGGGGCATATCTTGAGCGCCGTGGCCACAGCCGTAGGCTGCGACGAGCGCGAGGTTTTTTCGGCCTCTACCGGGGTGATTGGTGAGCCATTGCCCCATGATCTGATCACAGCAGCGATGCCCGGGCTAAACGAACAGCTTGGGGCTGCAAGCTGGGAGCAGGCCGCTCGTGCCATCATGACCACCGACACCTATCCCAAGGGTGCGACCCGCACGGCGCAGATCGGCGGCGTAGACGTGACGATCAATGGGTTTGTCAAGGGCTCTGGGATGATCGCGCCGGATATGGCGACCATGTTGGGTTACATCTTCACCGATGCAGCCATTCCACCAGACACGCTACAGGCGTTGCTTGCCCCGTCGTCGGACAAGTCGTTCAATTGCATCACGGTGGATAGTGATACCTCCACCAGCGACACGGTGATGCTGTTTGCCACGGGTGCCGCGGGCAATGAGGTTCCGGCCGGGGCAAACGATCCTGTCTTGGCAAATTTCAAGCGGGCGCTGGATGAGGTGACGCTGGATCTTGCCCATCAAGTGGTTCGCGACGGCGAGGGCGCGACTAAGTTCGTTTCCATCACCGTCACCGGGGCGGAAAACGATCAAGCTGCCAAGCGTATTGGTCTATCAATCGCCAACTCGCCGCTGGTCAAGACCGCGATCGCGGGCGAAGACGCCAACTGGGGGCGTATTGTCATGGCGGTGGGCAAAGCTGGTGAAGCCGCAGATCGCGACAAAATGGGTATTCTCATCGGTGGCGTTCAGGTGACCCAGGATGGTATGCGCGTGGAAGGCTATGATGAAATTCCCGTGGCTCAGCACATGAAGGGTCAAGAAATCGACATCGTGGTCGAAGTCGGTATCGCCGATGGTCGCGCTACGGTGTGGACCTGCGATCTGACCCATGGCTACATCACCATCAACGGCGATTACCGTTCGTAAAGGACGCTGAGGATGACCGAGCATCAAGCATGTATGTCGGCCCTTGAGGCCGTCAACATCGGGGTTCTTCAAACCCCGCGTCTGCGCTTGCGCCGTCTGACCGAAGACGACGCACTTGCCACGATGAAAATCGTCAGTGCATGGGAAGTCGCCCGCTACACGGCGCTGATCCCACATCCATATGCGCAATCCGATGCCACAAGTTTCCTCGAAGGCGCACTGCTCGACCGCAGCGCCAATACCCGCCACGTCTTCGGTATCGAGCGCCGCATCGAAGGCGATTTGATCGGCAACATCGAAGTGAACATGGGCACGGGCGACGATACGTTCGGCTATTGCTTAGGTGTTGATCACTGGGGGCAGGGCTACGCTACCGAAGCGGCGCAGGCGATGGCACGGTTTGCCTTTCAGCGCGCGGGTAAAAAGGTGCTCACCGCTGCCGTACATCCCGATAATGGCGCATCTGTGCGGGTGCTTGAAAAAGCAGGCTTCGCCTACAGCCACACCAACAATGGTCTGGGCGGACGTTGCGGCGAGGTCGAGGCGCGGGTCTTCGTTCTATCTGCTGAGGACTGGTTCGCCCGCGAGGCCGCCAAGCCCAAGCTGCTGGTCGCGGCGGTGGCGTTGATTGACCGCGACGGGCGCGTGCTGATGGCCAGCCGTCCCAAGGGTAAGTCCATGGCCGGACTGTGGGAGTTCCCCGGCGGCAAGGTCCATGATGACGAAACACCGGAAGTGGCGTTGGTGCGCGAGCTCAAAGAAGAGCTGGACATCGACATCACCGAAAGCTGTCTCGCGCCCTTTACCTTCGCCAGTCATCCTTATGAGAGCTTTCACCTGATCATGCCGCTGTATCTGTGCCGCACCTGGAAAGGCACGGTGACGGCGCTGGAAGGTCAGAACTTGAAATGGGTCAAGCCGGTGCGCCTGAACCAACTGCCCATGCCGCCCGCAGATATTCCGCTGGTTGCCATGTTGATGGATTTTCTCTGAGCGCCTACAGTCAAGGCCATGAGCACTATGACAAACACAAAGCCCGTGACCGCGTGCGTTTTGGTGATCGGCGACGAAGTTTTGTCGGGCCGGACCAAGGACGCCAATATCAATTTCCTGGCCGCCGAGCTGACCAAACTGGGCATTCGGTTGGCGGAATGCCGGGTGATCCCCGATGTCGAGGCCGTGATTGTCGATGCGGTGAACCATTGCCGCGCCAAATACACGTATGTCTTCACCACCGGCGGTATCGGCTCGACCCACGACGACATCACCGCCAAGTCGGTGGCGGCAGCGTTTGGTTTGGGCTTTGGTCTGCACCCGGTGGCGGAACGTCTTTTGCTCAAACATTACGGCGACAAGGCCAACACTTCACGCATGCGCATGGCAATGACGCCGGATGGTGCGGCGTTGATCGACAACCCAGTTTCCATCGCACCGGGCTTTCGCGTTGAAAATGTGTTCGTCATGGCGGGGGTTCCGGCTATCGCCAGGGCCATGTTCGACGGCATCAAAAGTAGCCTTTTGGGCGGTACGGTGCAGACGGTGCGCACCGTGTCCACCATCGGTATTTCCGAAGGCATGATCGGCGAGGACCTGCGCGCGCTTCAAGATGTGCACAGCGGCGTGGATATTGGGTCCTACCCGTTTCTGAAATTCGGCGGTTTCGGCACCAACTTGGTGGTCCGGGGCGAAGACCCAGCCCAAGTCGATGCCGCCTGCGCCGATATCAAAGCCATGATCGTTGCGGCTGGCGGAGAACCCATAGAAGGCGAGACCGAAGGTGAAGAGCTGAACTAGCTCGTTGCGTGCGTTGTATTTTGTCGTGGATATCATCACAGTTGGCCTTGCATGAAAGAGCCTCTCGGCATAGGTTCTCCAAGCTTGCTAAGGCCAGCCCGTGCGGGCATGGTGAAATTGGTAAACACAACAGACTTAAAATCTGTCGGCCGCAAGGCCTTGCCGGTTCAAGTCCGGCTGCCCGCACCATCTTTTGAATTTTGATTTCATTTAAAGTCGAGAATGTGACCGGGCATGCAATGGCAGGCTTTTTGGGCTGGGTGCGGCTGTAGCGAGGAGGCAACCGCAGGGGTCCTGGGGTGCCTCCCGCTACGCAGCCCGACGGCATGCCTAGCCTTTGGTGTTCTTACACCTGAAGGCCACAATCGCTGACATATTGGGATCGGGCTTAGACAGCGCCCAGGATGCAAGCAGGTAAGTGCCTGCATTTCCTTTGTCAAAGACGTATTCGGCGGTTCGTTCCTTTCCGGTTCTATACGAGCCTTCATAGGGGCCTGCAAAAATGGGCGTCGCTGCATTTCCGTCGGCTTGAATCATTGCCAAAAAATCGGCTTTACCCATGACGCCAAGTGTGACGGTCATGTGGTCGCCGGGTGCGAACAGCACCGCCGAAATACCTGCTGCCTCATAATTTTCATTTGGAACGGATCCCGCGATCCCGATCGTGATTGGTGCATTTTTGATCGTAGCGCAGGTGTAGGTATCGAAGGCGTATGCCGGTTCAGCGGCAGCTAAAACGAACACCCCCAAGGCCGCCAGCATGGCATGACGCGCAAAGGCGAATACGGTAATTGTGCTCATGAATTTTTTCATGATGAATCCTCACGTTTTCCATAATGAACCCGCACATTCAAAACAGCTCTCTCCCAAGCGGCAAGTGTATATTTACTACTATGAATTATATTTGTAAATACATACCCTCATTAAGTGTTTTGGGGTGCCCGATTGGATGAACGCAAGGCCTTGCCGGTTCAAGCCCGGCTGTTCGCATCATTTTTTCTCAAATCGGCTCGGAGCGCGATATTTGCTATGAGACGTAACAGGTCTATCCGTTGCTTTGTTTGAGCTTCTCTAGCGTATAGTCTTAAGGCCCGTCCTCTAGATGTGCGTTAGGAACCGGATACGATGACATCGCTTCTTTACTCTCTGGACTTTCTCGGCGTTGCTGTGTTTGCTGCGTCGGGCGCCTTGGTTGCCTCCCGCAAAGAAATGGACCTGATCGGTTTTGCGTTGATGGCCAACTTGACGGGGATCGGCGGGGGGACGCTCAGGGACCTTTTGTTGGGGCGGCCCGTGTTCTGGATCGAAACGCCTTACTACGTTGGCGTTTGTTCTGTCATGGCGGTCGCCGTGTTCTTCACGGCCCATATCATCCACAAGCGCTTCACCGTCGTGCTCTGGGCCGATGCCATCGGGATTTCTGCGTATTCGGTCATGGGGGCGGAGGTCGCGTTGCGCTCAGGTGCGAACGAACTGGTTGCGGTTGTCATGGGGGTCATGACGGCGACGTTCGGCGGTCTGGCGCGCGATGTCGTCGCCGATGAAACGCCCTTGATCTTGCGCAAAGAGGTCTATGCCACTTGCACATTAGCGTCTGCGGCCACGTATGTTGGGTTGCGCCTTTTCGAGGTTCCTGGCATTTGGGCCATGGCTGCAGGGTTTATCATCGGGTTTGGGCTGCGTGCGGGTGGAATTACTTTTGGCCTAACATTGCCAACGTATAAGGCGCATCCCGGAAAACATTATGAGTGATCTAAGGAAACTTCCGGATGTTCGGGGCACTTTCCCTTATGAAAAACAGCCCTATATCATTTCTATGCAAAACAGAAAGAGGCTGCGGACATGAGCGCTGGCAACGGACAACCTGAACCCGAAATCATTCCCCCCGGTATGGATGACGCCCCCAAGGCAGATGATCCAAATGGGGCTGGTGACCTGTCGAGTGTGATGGATCACCCGCTGACTATGCCGCGTTTGACTTACCTGCTATACGCCATCGCGTCTGTGAGCGGCTTTCCCATGTTGATCGGCCTGATCCTTGCCTATGTGGCGCGGGGCGATGCCTCGCCGGCCTTGCAAACGCACTATAACGTTCCTGATTCGAACCTTTTGGGGCGGGTTGTTGCTGATCTTGGTGGGCGTCGTGACATGGGTTTTCGCCGTCGGGATGTTTCTGCTATGGCTGCTGCCGTTGTGGTACGTGATCCGCATTGTGCGGGGCTGGATGCTGCTGGAAGATCGCAAACCCGTGCCTAACCCGGAAAGCCTTCTGTTTGGTTAAGCCGATCAGTCTCTGCTTGTTATTTGGCACCCGGATGTAAACATAAGGTCCTTAAAGCCTGAGTAGGGTGCGACGAACAGGAGAGAAGTCATGCACGCGAGTGCGACCGACGCCGCCGATTTCCAGATGTGGGTGACGTTCGCCGTCATCATCGCCGCCTTTGCGCTGTACGCGTGGGAAAAAGTGGCGATCGAGGTTACGTCTTTGGGCGTTTTGTGCGTCCTGATGATTTTTTTCTACATCTTTCCCATTCAAGGCGTTGGCCCCGCTGGAATGGTCGACAATATGTTGTCGCCCGAAGTCTTGCTGTCGGGCTTTTCCAATCCTGCACTGATCACGGTTTTGGCGTTGCTGGTGATCGGTCAAGGGATGGTGCGCACGGGCGTGCTGGATGTCGCGGCGCACTTTGTGCTGGGGTGCTGTGGCGGGGTCCACTGGGTGTCGATTTTTGCGGTGCTGTTAACCGCCATCTTGGTCAGCGGCTTTCTCAACAACATCCCGGTAGTGGTGATTTTTATCCCCATCATGCAGGCGCTGGCCGACCGTTTCGACATGTCGCCCAGCAAGCTGATGATGCCGCTGAGCTTCGCCGCAATTTTGGGCGGTATGACCACGTTGATCGGGTCGGGCTCCAACCTGCTGGTCAACTCGGCCTTAATCGGCATTGACCAAAAACCGTTTGGGTTTTTTGAATTTACCGTGCCGGGGTTGGTCCTGGCGGCGGTGGGAATGTTCTATTTGTTGGTGGTGGCGCCATGGGTGCTGCCCAGCCGCGAAGGCATGGCCGAAACGTTGGTGGACGGCAAAACAGGCGGCAAGCAATATATAGCTCAAGTCACCGTCGGTGCGGCTTCGCGTCTGGTCGGGGAAAAGGCCCGAGGCGGTATTTTTCCGGCGCTTGGCAACATGACCTTGCGCATGGTCCAGCGCGGCGAAGAAGCCATCCTGCCGCCCTTTGAAGATTACGAAAGCCGTGCCGGTGACGTGTTGGTGGTCGCGGCCACCCGCACGGAAATTCAGGACGCACTGGCCCGGGATGCCGAAGGCTTGTACCCCGATCTGGAAGGCGTTGGCGCAGTACCGCTGGGCGTCGGCCACCGGCTTTTGGCTATGGAGGAAAGCGAAGGCGATGAGCCGGAGGGCGATCAGGGCGAACGCGCCACGCCGTGGCATGGCGGCGACCGGGTTCTGGCTGAAGCCATGATCCCGCCCGCATCGCGCATCATCGGTCAGACGTTGCCCCAGGTGGGTTTTCGCTTCAAAACCCATTGCATTGTTCTCGGCGTGCAACGGCGTTCACGTATGATCCGGACGCGCCTGACGGAAATCCGTTTGCAGGCTGGGGATGTCTTACTGGTGCAGGGCAGCCCCGGTGACGTACAAGCACTGCGCAGCAATCAAGACGTCTTGCTGATCGAATGGTCGGCGGCGGAATTGCCAGCTCATCACCATGCCAAGCGCGCGGCGACGGTGCTTGCCGCGGTGATTGGGGCGGCGGCGACGGGCTTGGTGCCGATCGTGATCGCGGGACTGACCGGGGCAGCGGCGATGGTGGGGTTGGGGGTGTTGAACATCCGCCAAGCCTTTCGCGCAGTGGATACCAAAATTCTCACCATGATCCCGGCTGCGTTGGCCATGGGGGCGGCCATGCATGCCACCGGCGGCGCACATTTCGTCGCGGGCGGTGTGATGGGGGTGTTTGATGGAGCTGGACCGTGGGCGGTGCTGTCGATCTTTTTCATCACCATGGTCATTCTCACCAATGTGATCAGCTCGAAAGCCATGGCGGTGCTGTTCACCCCCATTGCGGTGGACTTGGCGATTTCCATCGATGCGCCGATCGAAGCGTTCGCCGTCGCGGTGGTGTTTGCCGCCAACTGTTCGTTCGCGTCACCCATTGGCTATCAAACCAATTTGTTGGTGATGGCCCCTGGTCACTACCGCTTTGCCGATTTTGCGCGTGCGGGCATCCCGCTGATCTTGCTGATCTGGGCGGTGTTCAGTGTCTTTGTGCCCTGGTATTACGGGCTTTAGGTGTTGGCACCGCGTAGCGCTTCGATCACGGCCTGGGTCACTTCGGCTGTGGTGGCGGTGCCGCCGAGATCGCGGGCCAGCACGTCACCGGCTGCGGTGACGCGTTCGATAGCACCCATCAAACGTGTGGCCGCATTCGTCTCTCCCAAATGATCCAACATCATCACTGCAGACCAAAACGCGCCGATGGGATTGGCGATGCCTTGGTTCATGATGTCGAAGGCTGAACCGTGGATCGGTTCGAACATGGATGGATAGTCGCCTTCCGGGCGCAGGTTGGCGGTGGGCGCGATGCCCATGCTGCCCGACAATGCCGCAGCCAGGTCGGACAGGACGTCGGCATGCAGATTGGTGGCGACGATGGTGTCCAGAGATCCCGGTTGCAACACCATGCGTGTGGTCATGGCGTCGACCAGCATCTTGTCGGTGGTGACATCGGGATAGTCGGCGCGAACCTGATCGTAAATTTCATCCCACATCACCAGTCCGTGGCGCTGGGCGTTGGACTTGGTGACGCAGGTCAACAGCTTGCGCGGGCGCGAACGGGCCAGATCGAAGGAAAAGCGCATGATGCGTTCCACTCCGACGCGGGTGAACACGGCCACGTCCATGCCGACCTCTTCGGGGTGGCCCTGATGGGCGCGCCCGCCGACACCGGCGTATTCGCCCTCTGAATTTTCCCGCACGATCACCCAGTCGAAATCGCCAGGTCCGATATCTTTGAGTGGGCTGGTGACGCCGGGAAGAACGCGGGTCGGGCGCACATTGGCATATTGATCAAACCCCTGACAGATTTTCAGGCGCAATTGCCACAGTGTGATATGGTCGGGAACGCGTGGATCGCCTGCGGAACCAAAATAGATTGCGTCGAAGGGTTTGAGTATCTCCAGCCCGTCGTCCGGCATCATCTTGGCGTGTTCCAAATAGTAATCCGTGCCCCAGGGAAAGGTTTCGACCTTGAGATCGAAACCGCTATCCCATTCGGACAAAGCCTGCAAAACCTCCACGCCCGACTCGATCACTTCGGTGCCGATTCCGTCGCCGGGGATCGCGGCGATGGTGTGGGTGGGCTTGTTCATGGGCTTGGTCCGTACCTGTTGAAATCAAAGTCACAATACTGATCTGAAACAGCACAACAGGAAAGTCCCGAATTTGTGCTTTCCGCGCCGTAGAAGGGACCGATGGGGGCGGCGTGCTGATGTTGATCGTCTCGGAGATAATGCGAACGAAGCGCAAGCTATTTCGTATAAACTTCGACTTTGTTTCTGCCTGTATTTTTAGCGCCATACATGGCTTCGTCGGCTTGTGCGAGGATCGTTTCAAATGGATCGCTCCCATCGTGGGACCCCGCAACGCCTATGCTCACGGTTAAGTTGAACGTAGCATCTGCGGTCTCGATTGCTTGTTCAGCAATGCCCTCACGAAGACGTTCGGCCAAATCTGTCGCCGCCTTTATTGATGTCATGGGAAGGAAAACAGCGAATTCTTCTCCTCCTATTCTGCCTTTGACATCGACATTTCTGGACAATTTAGAAATTGCATTTGCAACGATTGCCAACGCCTTGTCACCTGTCTCATGGCCCCAGGTGTCATTGATGGATTTAAAATGGTCGATGTCGATCATAGCGATGGAATATGCATGTTTGTAACGTTGCGATTGTGCGTTGATGATACTTGCGTGCTCCATGAAAGCCATACGATTGTTTAAGCCCGTCAAATAGTCGGTCCGCGCGAGATTTTCAGCAGCAGTTTTAGCTTTTTCAAGTTGGTAGGTTCGATCGGATATCTTTTTTTCGAGATTCAGATTCAGCGAGTCCAGAGATCCTAGGGCGGTGCGTAATTTTGATAAGCTTCGGCGATGCTCGTGGGCCAAGGCCGTAACGACCATAACGGTGCCAGCGGTTATGGACAGGAACAGCTGTAAAAGAAGTAAGGAAAGGTTGGGTTCCTCAACGAAGAAGGGGCCATGCCCTTTCACTGTGTAGGCAATCGCAATCACGGAAAGTAGAAAGATTCCGGATGTCACAGCGTGCCAGCTATGGAGAAGGGCAAGCCAAAGCAAGAATGGCCACGCAAGAAACTCAAGTGAATATGAGATGTTTAGAGCATCAAACCTTGAACTGAAACTCATGAGGTTGACCAATATCAGGCATGAGAATGCAGTTGTCAGTCTTACTGCGCTTGAAGCATGCCACGAAATGTCGGGCAATTTTCGCCATACGATAATGAAAGGCGTCACCAGAAGAACGCCAACGCTATCGCCAAGCCACCAAGTCAGCCAAAGTTCCCCGATGTTTTGCGTCGAAACCATATCTCCTGCAAATAAAGCGGAAACTCCGACTGAAGAACTGATTAAACACATAACCGGAACAATAACGACAAAGCCGAGAAAATTCCGGACGTTGTCCAGTAATTTATAAATGCTGGAGAAACGCTTAATGAGCACAGCGCCGGTCAGAGGCTGAAGTGCAGACCCGATGCCAATGGTTGCGCCAATGACAATTAAGTTTGTGATCGATGTGGAGGTCGCGTCGTCGATAAAGGCAACGGTGTTGACAACGAAGGCCCCCAGCAAGATACCGGCCCATGCTCTGGGGCCGATCAAAAGCATCATCGCCAGTGCAAAACCGGAAGGCGGCCAAACAGGCGTTACATTTCCTGGCGGGATCGCCAGCATCTGCCCTAGTTTTCCTAAAAGCGCATACCCAATTGCGATAGCTAGTGCTTCTACACCAAATTTGAAAATTGAAATATGCATCAGGGCGTAACTCTATATCAAGGTATCTACACTCAATATTATGTGATTGTCCGGAGTGGGGATTACAAACTTAAAAATTATAGACTGGTGCCGTCGGGGGCGTTTTGTCCCTATGGTCTTTGGCTGTCGAGTGCTGTTGCGCTATCTTGAGTGATTCTAAAATATTTTGTGAGCGTGGGCTATGAATCTTCTTGTGCACCGCAACAAGGGGGCGTATAGGGACTGTGGGCCACGACCTCCCAACGGGTCGCGACCCTTCTGCCGTAAGGCGAAGGGCATACTTTTGAAGATCGATTTTGCGCGTGAAATGTTTTTGTTTCCGCCCGGATTGGCTCTTTTGAAGCTTCCTTCGTCACTGTGTTGAGAAGGGAGTTTTTTTATGACCAACACGCAACCGGGCATTCGTCCGGCCAATCCAAATTTTTCTTCCGGCCCTTGCGCCAAACGTCCCGGCTGGACCGTGGATGCTCTTTCCGATGCTTTGACGGGGCGTTCGCACCGTTCCGGTCCGGGCAAGAAAAAACTCGCCGAAGTCATTGACCGCACCCGCGCCATTTTGGGCGTACCGGACGATTATCGCATCGCCATTGTGCCCGCATCGGATACCGGCGCGGTGGAAATGGCCATGTGGTCGATGCTCGGCGCACGCGGTGTCGAACTGCTGGTTTGGGAAAGCTTCGGTGCGGGTTGGGCAACGGATGTCGCCAAGCAATTGAAGCTCGATGACGTTAAAGTCACCACCGCCGCATATGGCGAAATCCCCGATCTGGGCGAGGTTGATTTTTCCCGTGACGTGATCTTCACCTGGAACGGCACCACGTCCGGCGTCAAAGCGCCGAACGGAGACTGGATTCCTGCCGACCGTGAAGGACTGACATTTGCCGACAGCACCTCGGCCGCGTTTGCCATGGACCTGCCGTGGGATAAGCTCGATGTGGTGACGTATTCCTGGCAGAAGGTTATGGGCGGTGAAGCCGCTCACGGCATGCTGATCCTCAGCCCCCGCGCCGTCGAGCGTTTAGAAAGCTATAGCCCTGCGTGGCCCATGCCGAAAATTTTCCGCATGACCAAGGGCGGCAAGCTGATCGAAGGCATCTTTAAGGGCGAAACCATCAACACGCCGTCCATGATCGCGGTTGAAGATGCGCTCGACGGTCTGAAATGGGCGGAAAGCGTTGGCGGTCTTGACGGCCTCAAAGCACGTTCCAACGCCAACCTAGCGGCCATCGAGGCATGGGTGGGAAAGTCCGACTGGGCAGCGTTTTTGGCGGAAGATAAATCTATCCGCTCCAACACCTCGGTGTGTCTGAAAGTCAAGGATTCGACGTTCACCGCACTGGACGGTGATGTGCAGGCCGGCGAGCTGAAAAAGCTGGTCAAGATGCTCGACGGTGAAGGTGTCGCTTACGACATCGGCGGCTATCGTGATGCGCCTGCTGGTCTTCGCATTTGGGCCGGTGCGACGGTTGAAACGTCGGACATGAAAGCCTTGTTGCCGTGGCTGGATTGGGCGTTCGCTGAAATCAAAGCTGGCCTTTAAGCCACTCTCCTCATATTCCCTATTGATGAAAAGGACTGACCCCATGGTTAAGGTTCTCATTTCCGACAAGATGAGCCCGCTCGCCGAACAAATTTTAAAAGAGCGCGGCGTCGATGTTGATTTCAAGCCAGGCATGACGCCCGACGAACTTAAAGCCTGCATCGGCGAATACGATGGCCTCGCCATTCGTTCCGCGACCAAAGCGACGGCGGAAATCATTGCAGCCGCGGACAATTTGAAAGTTATCGGCCGCGCCGGTATTGGCACCGATAACATTGATAAGACTGCCGCGACGGCCAAAGGCATCGTGGTGATGAACACGCCGTTCGGCAACGCCATCACCACCGCTGAACACGCCATTACGTTGATGATGGCGACAGCGCGTCAAATTCCTCAAGCCAATGAAAGCACCCACGCGGGCAAGTGGGAAAAGTCCCGCTTCATGGGCGTGGAAGTCATGGGCAAGACTTTGGGTTTGATCGGTGCGGGAAACATCGGTTCGGTGGTTGCCGACCGCGCTCTTGGCCTGAAGATGAAAGTCGCGGCATATGATCCGTATTTGTCGCCGGAACGCGCCAAGGACATTGGTGTTGAGAAAGTCGAGTTGGACGAACTGTTCGCCCGTGCCGATTTCATTTCCTTGCATACCCCGATGACCGACAGCACCCGCGGCATCATCGACAAGGCTGCGTTCGCCAAAATGAAAGATGGCGTGCGCATCGTTAACTGTGCGCGGGGCGGTCTGGTGGTTGAAGCTGATTTGCTGGAAGCCCTGGAAAGCGGCAAGTGCGTCGGTGCCGCACTGGACGTGTTCGAGGTGGAACCCGCTGTCGACAACCCACTGTTCGGTCGCGATGACGTCATCTGCACCCCGCACCTGGGCGCATCCACCACCGAAGCTCAGGTCAACGTTGCGGTGCAAATCGCAGAACAAATCGCCGATTACCTACTCACCGGTGCGGTCACCAACGCGCTGAATATGCCGAGCGTTTCGGCCGAAGATGCACCGAAGCTGGCGCCGTACATGAAGTTAGCCGAACAGCTCGGCAGCTTCGCTGGCCAAGTGACCCTGAGCGGCATCCAGTCTGTGACCATTGAGTATGAAGGCCACGCCGCCGAGCTCAACACCAAGCCGATCACTGCAGTGATTTTGCAGGGACTGCTAAGCCCGATGCTGGAAGGCGTAAACATGGTTTCCGCTCCGGTTATCGCCAAGGAACGTGATATCGACGTTGCAGAGGTCAAGCATGAACGTCCAACCGAATACCAGACTTTGGTGACTTTGACCGTGACGACGGAATCCCAAACGCGCACAGTCAAAGGTACGTTGTTTGCGGGTAAAGACCCACGCATCGTCGATATCAAGGGCATCACCATGGATGCCAAGCTGGGCCAACACATGTTGTTCCTGACCAACCACGATAAGCCTGGCTTTATCGGTGGGCTTGGTATGGTGCTGGGCAATGCAGGCATCAACGTGGCAACCTTTAATCTTGGCCGCGCCCAAGAAGGTGGCGAAGCGTTGGCCTTGATTGAGGTCGATCACGCCGTAGACGACAGCGTGCTTGATGAGTTGCGCGCCTTGCCGCAGGTCATGCGCGCTCAGGCACTGCGCTTCTAGGCAATCCACGACCCACATAAACGAAAAGGGCCTCCTTCGGGGGCCCTTTTTGTGTTGAATCTCCGCGAAATGGGGGGGAGGCGTGCGGGTGTCCAACTCGGCGGATGCACGGCTATGTATCTTATTCGGGAATAGAATCCGTCCATTCGGTGGTGGTCGGCTCAAAGGTTCTGGGGCCGGGTTCGATCTGGCTTTCGTACATTTCGATGTTGGCCTCGCCCTGAAAACAGGGCTGCACGGCTTGAAGCATCGCTTTGGTGATTTCAAAGCGCCGCGGGCATGCGTTGACGTACATCATATAATGGTAGCCGTCGCGACCGGGTTCGAAATAGTGCGCCGCCGCGGTGGGAGCGTTTGTGTAGAGATAGTTTCGAAATTCCTTGGCGATCTGATGTTCGACGGCAGCTTCTTTGGCGCCTTTTTGTATATTCAGTTTCAGGCGCACCATGCACTCGCCCATGGTGTAACGTGGCGTGAAGCCCTTGAAGAACGCGTTTGTTGCCGTGCGGTCGGGGCAGGACTTGTCTTTGCAGCTGTTGGAAATGGCCAGCGCGTCGCCAGAAAACGAGAGGGCGACAAATGTGACGATAGCGGTGTGCAAGGTGGTGCGGATCGTGGCGGGCATGGTTCCCCGTCTCTCCTTTTTGGCTATGTGTACGCTATCATGATAGGGGCAGGGGGCACGACGCTCAACCCGTGTCAGGTTTGTGCCTGGGGCGTCGCAGCGGTTGAAATGAAGCGTTCAGGAAAATTGAGACTTGAAACGGAACCTGTAATGGAGGCTAAATAGTCACAAGTTCGACACAGAGTTGAGATCGAGCGGTTACGGGAGGTTGCGGAACACCGGAATTAAGGGGCTGGTGGTCCATTATTGTCTGAGTAGCAGGGAAGTCTCGGGTAGGCTTTGTCTGTCTTCGCTTAACCTTTTGTATCCAAACGAAATAAGTCGGCTTGGTCGCGACAAGCTGTAAGCGTTAAATTATGGGAGCTGCACATGGAAAAAGCTTTGGTTCTGGACGCCGGGAAATGTACCGGCTGCGAACAGTGCGAAATTGCCTGTTCGATGGTGAACGAGGGGGTGTCTAACCCTGCTAAATCTCGTATCAAGGTTTTCAATTTTCACGATGAAGGGCGTTTTGTGCCCTACACCTGCACCCAGTGTGATGAAGCTTGGTGCATGCAGGCGTGCCCCGTTGATGCCATCACTGTGGCGGCCGGGACTGGTGCAAAAGTGGTTTCCGATTCGTTGTGCGTGGGGTGCAAGGTCTGCACCATCGCTTGCCCGTTCGGCACCGTGAACTACAACCCGTCCTCTGGGAAGGTTGTTAAATGCGATCTTTGTGGCGGCGATCCAGCCTGTGCGACAGCCTGTCCGACTGGGGCGATCACTTACACCGACGCGGCCGCGACCGGCTACGCCAAAATGAAATCCTGGGCCAAGGCGACCGACGCCGGCCAACAGGCCAACGCTTAAAAGGAGGGTACGGATATGTCTTGGACGAAACGCATTCTCCGCGTGAACCTCACCGCAGGTACATGTAAAGAAGAGCCGCTCAATATGGATTGGGCAAATAAATATTTGGGCCAGCGCGGTCTCGCGACGAAATATCTGAGCGAGGAAATCGACCCTAAGGTCGATCCGTTGTCGCCCGAAAACAAGTTGATCATTGCTACCGGGCCGTTGACCGGCACCGCTGCTTCAACGGGTGGTCGTTGGTCTGTGATCACAAAGGGCGCATTGACCGGCGCGATCGCGTGTTCCAACTCCGGCGGTTTCTTCGGGGCCGAACTGAAGTTTGCGGGCTGGGACATGATCATCTTTGAAGGCAAGTCGCCTAAGCCTGTATATCTGATGGTTCAAGATGACGACGTGCAGTTGGTTGATGCGTCGGATTACTGGGGGCGCACGGTTTGGGAAACGGAAAAGGGCCTTAAGGCTGAACACCAAGATCCGCAAATGCGTGTCGCGTCCATCGGCCAAGCCGGTGAAGTCGGGGTGAAGTATGCCGGCGTGGTCAATGACCTGCACCGTGCCGCCGGACGTTCCGGTGTGGGCACAGTGATGGGCTCGAAAAACCTTAAGGCTATTGTCGTACGCGGCACCAAGGGCGTTGTGGTCGAAGACCCGGCGGCATTCCTTAAAGCCACCAGTGATGCCAAGATGGTTCTAGCCGAAAATGGGGTTACCGGTGAAGGCTTGCCCGCATTGGGCACCCAGGTTTTGATGAACGTCATCAACGAAACCGGGGCGTTGCCGACCCACAACCACAAAGAAGTCCAATTTTCTGGGGCTTCGGACATTTCCGGTGAAGCCATGTTGGAGCCGCGCCGTTCAGACGGTAAGGCGAACCTGACCCGCAATGGTGCGTGCTTTGGCTGCACCATTGGCTGCGGGCGTATTTCGACCATCGACCCGACCCATTACACGGTCAAGGATCGCGAACAGTATCAGATCGCTTCCGGCGGCTTGGAATACGAAGCCGCCTGGGCACTGGGTGCCGCGACCGGCGTCAACGATTTGGATGCACTGACGTTCGCCAATTTCATTTGTAATGAACAGGGATATGATCCGATTTCGTTCGGCACCACGGTCGGTGCGGCGATGGAACTGTTCGAAATGGGTGTGCTGACGACCAAGGAAACCGATGGTCTCGACCTGACGTGGGGCAACGCACAAGCGCTCACCACTTTGGCCGAGCTGACCGGACGGGGTGAAGGCTTCGGCGCGGAAATCGGTTTGGGGTCCAAGCTTCTGACCGAAAAATACGGTCATCCTGACCTCTCCATGTCGGTGAAGGGCCAGGAATTCCCGGCCTACGATTCGCGTGGCATTCAGGGTATGGGCTTGACCTATGCCACGTCGAACCGCGGTGCGTGTCATCTGCGCAGCTATACGGTGGCATCGGAAATTCTGGGCATTCCGGAAAAAACCGATCCGTTGTCGTCTGACGGCAAAGCCGGTCTGGTTGTTGCGTTCCAAGACGCCACCGGCGCCGTGGACAGCGCGGGCTTGTGCCTGTTCACCACCTTTGCGTGGTCGATGGACAACATCGCACCGCAAATCGACGCAGCGTGCGAAGGCGAGTGGACGGTTGAACGGCTTTTGGAGGTTGGCGAGCGTGTGTGGAACTTGGAGCGCAAGTTCAACCTCGACGCAGGCTTCACCGCCAAGGACGACACGTTGCCCAAGCGCTTGTTGAAAGACGCAGCCAAAACTGGCCCGGCCGAAGGCAAGGTCAACGAACTGGGCAAAATGTTGCCGGAATACTACGCCCTGCGTGGTTGGACCGCCGAAGGCGAGCCCACCAACGAAACCTTGAACCGTCTGGTCCTCTAGACGTCTTTAGGGATTTTTGATCGCGTCCCCGCCCGTCTGCCTCTTGTTATCTGAGGGCGGGCGGGCGGGGTGTCGCGTTATGGGAGAAGTTCATGAAATACGTCATTCTTGGTGCGGGGCCAGCGGGCGTCATCGCTGCGGAAAACCTACGTAAAACCGACCCTTCAGGCCATGTTGTTTTGGTCGGGGGCGAAAATCAGCCGCCATATTCGCGCATGGCCATTCCCTATCTGTTGACCGGAAAAATCACGGAACAGGGTACCTATCTGCGTAAGGCTGAAGGCCATTACGACACCTTGGGCATTGAATACGTTCAAGGACAAGCGCAAAAAATCGATCCAGAAAATGGCACCGTGACGATGTCCGACGGCCACCAGATCGGCTATGACAAGCTATTGGTGGCGACCGGGGCCACGCCGGTCACCCCCCCGGTTCCGGGGTTGGATCTGGATGGCGTGCATCATTGCTGGACGTTGGAAGACGCTCAGCACATTGCGGCTCGCGCCAAGGCAGGATCCAATGTCGTTCTGATGGGTGCGGGCTTTATTGGCTGTATCATTCTGGAAAGTCTGGTTGAACGCGGTGTCAACCTGACCGTGGTCGAAGCCGAAGACCGGATGATTTCAAAAATGATGGATGCCACCGGTGGCGAGATGCTTAAACGCTGGGTTGAAAACAAGGGCGTTACTCTGCTGACCGGAACCAAGGTGACCGGCGTTGCGCAAGATGGCGCGGCGCTGAACGTCAGCACCGACAAGGGCAGCGATCTCAACGCCGACTTGGTGGTGGTGTCGGTGGGCGTTAAGCCCAACACGTCATTTCTGGAAGGTTCCGGGGTCGAGGTCGCTACCGGCATCAAGGTGAATGATCGTCTGCAGTCTTGTGTGGCGGATATTTATGCCGCTGGCGACGTGGCCGAAGGCCCGGACTTCGGCGGCGGATTTCAGGTTCACGCCGTGCAGCCGACGGCTGCGGAACATGGTCGCATCGCGGCCTTGAACATGGCGGGTGCTGACGCCAAATACCGGGGTAGCCTGATCATGAACGTGCTTGATACGCTCGGCCTGATCTCGGCGTCATTTGGTCAGTGGATGGGTGAAGACGACGTGGTGACGACGGTCGATCATAAACAATATCGCTACATCAAATTGGCCTTTGATGGTGAACGTTTGGTTGGCGCATTGTGTTTGGGGCGCACCGATCACGTCGGCGTTTTGCGCGGGTTGATCCAAAGCCGGGTGAAATTGGGGGCTTGGAAAAATAAGTTGAAGAAAGACCCAAGCCTGATTGCCGAAGCCTATGTGGCATGTACTCAGGGTGTGTGACAACCGGAACATAATGGAATCCAAGTTTGAAAATCACCCTTAAACTGTTCGCCTTGTTGGCCAAGTATCTACCGGACGGCGCGGCTAAAAACCAAGTCGACATCACGGTCGCCGACGGCGCGAGCGTGACAGAGGTTATTCACGGCATAAACCTTCCGATGGAACACTGCCATCTGGTTTTGGTCGACGGCGTCTACGTGGCGCCTAGCGAACGCGAGGACCACATCTTGCAAGATGGGGAGGCGCTGGCGATCTGGCCGCCGGTTGCGGGTGGGTAATATGAAACTCACCAAGGAAATGGCGCTCACCCAAAAAATGTTCCTCGATACCTTGCCGCGGGCCTTGGACAGCGACGCTTATACCTGGGACGGTGAAAAAGCGGTTCTGCAACAAGATGGGCGGTCTTTCACTATTTTTTTTTCCACCCAAGCCAGCTTCACGCTCGGCGGGTTTTCCATCCCGCGTGCGAAGGTCTGCCTGGAATTGAGCGGCTACAGTGACGATGAAGCCGAAGCCACCATCCAACGGTTTGACAGATATTTTCACCGTGGCGGTGGATGAGGTTATAGTTCCCCTATGACCAAGGTGAACACGACCAGCAAAAAAATGAAAACGTCCGCAAGTCCGCGCGTACGCATTCTCATCGGTGCGGCGACCGCGCTGGGGCCGGGTAAGGTTGGGTTGTTGCAAGCCATCGATGCCCACGGGTCGATTTCTGGCGCGGCGCGGGAAATGAGCATGAGCTATCGCCGTGCCTGGATGTTGGTCGACACCATGAACAGCTGCTTCACGTCGGACTTGGTCGTTACCAGCACCGGCGGTAAGGGCGGTGGCGGTGCCGAAGTCACTGAGCTGGGGCATGAAGTGATGCGCCGCTATCGGGACATGGAAGAAAAAGCGGCTAAAAGCGTTGCGACCGAGGCGCGGGCCTTCGCCAAGTTGCTCAAAGACCCGGCGATTGACGCCTAAGCCTTTTCAATTTTCACTGCACAGTATTTAAGTTCGGCGATTTTACCGAACGGATCGAGCGCGGGATTGGTTAGCAAATTCGCAGCCGCTTCATGAAACGCAAACGGTAAAAACACCACGCCCCGGGGCACGTCCCGATCGGCGCGGGTGGCGGCGCTGAGGGTGCCGCGGCGGCTGGTGAGCCTGACCGTGTCGCCCGGGTTTAGACCCATACGGTCCAGTTCATGCGGGTTGAGGGCGATGGCCGGGAATGGTTCAAGGGCATCGAGTACTGAGGCGCGGCGGGTCATGGCCCCGGTGTGCCAGTGTTCCAGCAACCGCCCGGTGGTCAGAACGAACGGATACTCCCCATCGGTTTCTTCATTGGGGGGCGTCGGGTGCGCGGGCACAAGTTGTCCCTTGCCTGCGGTCATGGGAAAGCCTTCGCCGAACAAAATTTCCTGACCGGGCTGGTCGTCGGATAGGCACGGATAGGTCAGGGTGCCATCACGGCGCAGCCGTAAATGCGAAATGCCCGCGTGCGACGGCATCACCAAACGCATTTCTTCAAACACATGAGCCGCGTTTTCATAGTGCCAATCCAGACCCAAACGTTTCGCAATTTGCTGGATGACCCACAGATCCGCTCGGGCGTCGCCGGGTGGCTCGACCACTTTGCGACCTAGCTGGACCTGGCGGTTGGAATTGGTGAAGCTGCCATTTTTTTCGTAAAAGCTGGTGGCTGGCAAGATCACATCGGCGAAGGCTGCCGTCTCGGTCAGGAAGATGTCTTGCACCACCAGGTGATCAAGGCTGGCTAACGCAGCTCGGGCTTTGTTCAGGTCCGGGTCTGACATGGCGGGGTTCTCGCCCATGATGTACATGGCGCGGATGTCGCGGGCCAACGCCGCATGCATGATTTCCACCACCGTTAAGCCGGGCGTGGGGTTGAGATCAACCTGCCAGGCCTCTTCAAAACGCGCCCGGCCGATATTGTCGCTGACGCTGGTGTAATCGGGCAGCATCATGGGGATCAGCCCCGCATCCGATGCGCCTTGCACATTGTTTTGTCCCCGCAGCGGGTGTAGGCCCGTTCCGGGGCGACCGATGTTTCCGGTCAGCAGCGTCAGCGCGATCAGGCAGCGGGCGTTGTCGGTGCCGTGGGTGTGCTGGGAAATGCCCATGCCCCAAAAAATGATGGCGCGGTCCGCCGCGGCAAAGGTGCGCGCGACGGTGCGGATGGTCTCAGCATCAATGCCGCACACCGCCGCCATGCGATCGGGTGGATAGGCCTGGATGTGCTGGGCGAACGCGTCATAGCCGTTGACCATGTCGGCGACGAAATCGTGGTCTACCAAGTCTTCGGTGACGATGACGTTGAGTATGGCGTTGAGCAGTGCCACGTCAGCGCCCGGGGTGAATTGCATCATGTGGTCCGCATGACGGCTCAGCGCTTGGCCGCGAGGGTCCATAACGATTAGCTTTGCGCCATCGCGCTTGGCGGCCTTGATAAAGGTCGAAGCCACAGGATGATTTTGCGATGGCCGCGCGCCGATGACCAAAATGACATCGGATTTTTCTGCGTCCGTGAACGGTGCCGTGACTGCGCCGGAACCGATGCCTTCCATCAATGCCGCCACCGAAGATGCATGGCACAATCGTGTGCAGTGATCGACATTGTTGGTTTTGAACGCAGTGCGGATCAGTTTTTGAAACAGGTAGGCTTCTTCGTTGGAACCCTTGGCGGAACCGAACCCGGCGATGGCATCGGAACCGAATTGTTCGCGGTTCATTTCCAGGCACGCAGCAGCGCGGTTCAAAGCCTCTTCCCAAGTGGCTTCGCGAAATTGGCTGCGCGGGTCGCCGCCGTTGAGAATGGCAGGGTCCTTGGGCATGCCGTCGATGCGGATCAGCGGTTTAGTTAGGCGGTCGGGGTGGCGGGTGTAGTCATGACCGAAGCGTCCCTTGACGCACAGTCTGCTCAGGTTCGCCGGGCCGTCGCGGCCTTCGGTGTAGACGATCCGGTCGTCGGCGACGTGATAGCGCACCTGACAGCCGACCCCGCAATAGGGGCAAAGAGAATCAACCTTATGCGTTTCTACCGTCTCGGTCGCAAGACCCTTGGGCAATAGCGCCCCGGTGGGGCACGCCTGCACGCACTCACCGCAGGCCACGCAACTGCTGAACCCCAAAGCGTCATCTTGATCGAACACGATGCGGGCCTTGTGGCCTCGCCCGGCGATGCCGATCACCGCGTTGCTTTGGATGTCTTGGCAGGCGCGCACACAATTGGTGCAGAGAATGCATTTCGTCATATCGACGTCGATGGCAGGGTGTGAAGTGTCCGGTAAAGATGCCGCAGCGAGCGAAGCGAAGCGGCTGTCTTTGACATCCATTCGTTTGCCAAGATCGTGAAAGCGATGAGCGGGAAGATAGGTGCTGTCGGTAAATTCGGGACGGTCGGCGCGCAGCAATTCCATCACCATTTTGCGCGATGTTTCGGCGCGTTCCGATGTGGTGGTGACCACCATGCCCGGCGTCGGCTGGCGTTTGCAACTGGCCGCCAAGGTGCGCTCGCCTTCGACCTCGACCATGCACAGGCGGCAACTGCCGTCGGCACTGTAATGGGGGTTGATGCCTGAACAAATTCCGGGAATGTCGATGCTTAAGCGTTTGGCACAGCGCCGGATGGTTTCTCCCGGTTGTGCCTCAACCTGTTGACCGTTGAGGGTGAAGGTGACGGTCCCTGTATCTGTGCCGGGGGCGCTCATGTGTCTGCCTCCCCAAAATGGTTGAGTAGTGACAGCACCGGGTTGGGTGCAGCCTGACCCAGCCCGCAGATCGATGCTTCGCGCATGGCTGTTGAAAGATCGTGGATCAATTCTGCATGACGGGTCGGGTCTTCGATCAGGCCTAGCATTTTTTCCGTACCGACCCGACATGGCGTGCATTTTCCGCAGCTTTCATCTGCAAAGAACGCCACCAAGGTGCGCGCCATATCCCAGACATCGTCGCGGTCGGACAAAACGGTGAGCGCGCCGGAGCCGACAAAACCGCCGAGTTCTTCAAACACGCCAAAGTCCATGGTTTTGTCTTGATAGCGTGCCGGGAAAATACCGCCCGATGCGCCGCCGGGTAAAAAGGCGGTGAAATGGTGTCCGTCCGCCATGCCTCCAGCCATTTCGATCAGGTCTGCAACGTTGGTGGTGGATGCGGCGCGGTAAACGCCGGGGTTTTTGACCCGTCCCGACACCGAATAGAAGCGCGGACGACCCTCATTCAGATAGGTTTCGGCACCACGCTCGGCGATGTCGGCGATCCAGTATAGCGTTTCCACGTTATGGGTGATGGTCGGGCGCCCCTTGTAACCGGATTGGGCGGGGTAGGGTGGGCGGTTGCGGGGTTGGCCGCGTTTACCTTCTAAACTGTTGAGCAACGCGGTTTCTTCGCCGCAGATATAGGCACCGGCACCCCGCCTGAGATGGAAGGTGACGCCATCCAGGGCAGTGGTTTTGAAAGCCTCCGCAAGGGCGTGATGGACATGCAGATATTCGTCGCGGAGGTAAAAAAACACGTCTTGAACGCGCAACGCCTGTGCTGCGATGCAGATACCGCGCAGCACTTTTTCCGGCTCGGATTCTAATAAAAAACGGTCCTTGAAGGTGCCGGGTTCGCCCTCATCGGCGTTGACCACCAACACGCGGTCGGGTGACGCGGTATCGAAAAAAGCCCACTTGCGTGCGGCGGAAAAACCCGCGCCGCCCATGCCGCGCAGTCCGGCTTGCTCCAGCTTGTTGCGAATCGCAGGTGCATCTGAAACGTCGATTTTATCAAGCTTGGGGCGTTTGAGGGGGGCTGTATCGTTTTCGGCGATGTGGATTTCAAGTGCGGGCATATCCGCCGGGGCCATGCGCTGCTGCCCCAAAATGGCGGACGGCGGTGTGTCGCATGCCCCTTGGCACGGCGCGGGCAGCACCTGAACCTGATCGCCAAATGCGCTCAGGGCATTCTTCAACAAGGTTTTCGCCCCGGCCATGCGGCACGCCGGCCCGTCGCAAATGCGCAGCGTGATGGATGGGGGTGGGGCCTTGCCATCGGCCACGGTGGTGAAGTGGGCATAAAATGTCGCGGTCTCATAAACGTCGGCCTGGGAAAGGCCAAGGTGATGTGCCAACGCAGAAATGTGCCCGGCGCTGAGGTGCCCGAAGCGGTCGTTGACGCTGTGCAGATGTTCAATAAGGCGGTCGCGGCCCCTGTCGTGCACGCCGCCAATGTTGCCTGTGTCGTCGGGTTGAAGCAGTTCGCCCACGGCGGCAAGTTCCGCATCCCCGGGCTGGCGGCCTTTCGGGTGCGGGCGTGCCGATCGTGTTTGGCGGTTTGAAGCCATATGTGCGCGATCCCTTGCAGCAGAGGTAAGTCCGCGTCAATAATAGGAAATATTCGAGCTGGCAGGGTAAAAAATCATGAATATCGATCACAAAGTCTCGCAACTCCTGGTCTCGCGCGTGTGTCACGACTTGGCCGGGGGCATCAGCGCACTCGGCACAGGTGCGGAATTGCTCAGCGAAGATAACCAGATGGCCGACGAAGAAGCGCTAAGCGTCATCGCTATGAGCGCCAAACAATCATCTGCCCGGCTGGCTTTTTTTCGCATGGCCTTCGGTCTGGGCGGAGTGGCGGGCGACACCGTCACCACCGACGAGTTAAAGGGCTTGGTACAAAATTTCATTGAAGGCGGGCGTTTGTCATTGGTGTGGGGGGCGCAAAACACCCGAATCAGTCTGGTTCCGGGGAAGTTGCTGCTGAATTTGTGTCTGATTGGGGTGGAATGCCTGCCCCGTGGCGGCACTTTGCGGGTTGAGGTGTCGGAAATTGACGGCAGACTGGGCTTTGCCGTGTCCGTCCATGGAGTTGGTGCGGGTTTGCGTCCGGGCATGGAAGGGGCGCTTGCGGTTGATGCGGATGTCGATTTGTTGAACGCGCGGACCGTTCATGGATATTTTGCCGCGATTTTGGCTCGAAGCCTGAGCGCGGAAATGGAAATTTCCGCGCAAGAGACTGATGAAATCCACCTCGCAGCGCTTATGTGAGTGTTTTTTTAGCTTTATTTCGGTTTATCGTATGAAATCCTTAGAAAAAAATTGGATCAATGCCTTATGAGCGTTAATATCTTGAATATTGGGGTGAGCAGTTCAATCTAATAAGGAACTGACCCTTTTCAACACGCGCTAATGAACAGCGCCTGCAATTGCACTTGGGGATCCACTTATGGACGATCTTTTAAGCGAATTTATTACCGAGACACTGGAAAGTGTTGCGCAAGTTGATGCACAGCTTGTGGAGTTTGAGAAAGACCCGCAAAATGCCGCGATCCTTGGTAACATCTTCCGCTTGGTTCACACCGTCAAAGGTACGTGTGGGTTCCTGGGCCTGCCACGGCTTGAGTCCGTAGCGCATGCGGGCGAGAACGTGCTCGATAAATACCGCGATGGTGCTTTGGCGGTGACCCCTGACGGGGTGTCCTTGGTTCTGAAATGTATCGACACCATTCGTGGTCTGGTCGATGAGTTGGCAGAAACCGCGGTTGAGCCTGAAGGCGACGATGCCGAGTTGATTGCCAAACTGAATGCTTTGGCCAGCGGCGAGACCGCGCCAGCCCCTGCGGCCGCACCGGCCAGCAACGCGCCAGCATCTTCGGGACCTGCACTTAACGATCAGGGCTTCCCGGTCGCTGCTGAACTGATGGCTGAATACGAAGCGGCTACGGGGGGCGATGCATCGTCCGGTCCTGCACTTAGCGATCAGGGTTTTCCGGTCGCTGCTGAATTGATGGCTGAATACGAAGAGGCTACCGGGGGCAGCGCGTCGTCCGGTCCCGCACTTAGCGATCAGGGTTTTCCGGTCGCTGCTGAATTGATGGCTGAATACGAAGAGGCTACTGGCGGTGGTGTGAGCGAAGAAGAGGCCGATGCTGCTGAATTGGCCGCCAATGCAGAAATGGAACGTCTTGCCGCCGAGGCAGATGCCGCACCTGCCCCCACACCTGCTACTGCACCCGTCCCTGCCAAGACTGAAGCACCAGCACCCGTGGCCAAGGCCGGAGCCGCCAAGAAAACTCCACCAGCCAAGGCCGAAAGCGGTGGCGTTGGCGTTGCTGCATCGTTGCGTGTGAACGTCGATGTTTTGGAAAACCTGATGACCTTGGTTTCCGAAATGGTTTTGACCCGCAATCAGCTCTTACAGATGATTCGCGGCAGCGAAGACAGTGAATTCACCGTTCCCATTCAACGCTTGAGCCACATCACCACCGACCTGCAAGAGGGTGTGATGAAGACCCGTATGCAGCCGATCGGCAATGCGTGGTCGAAATTGCCTCGTATTGTGCGCGATCTGTCCCTTGAAACGGGTAAAAAAATCGAGCTGCAAATGCTCGGTGCAGAAACCGAATTGGATCGCCAGGTTCTTGATCTGATCAAGGATCCGCTTACCCATATGGTTCGAAATTCCGCCGATCACGGCTTGGAAGTCCCTGCAGATCGCTTGGCGGCAGGCAAACGAGAAGTCGGCACCATCACGTTGAATGCTTATCATGAAGGTGGTCACATCATCATCATGATTGCCGATGACGGCAAAGGCCTGCCTATGGCTCGTATCCGTCAAAAATGCATCGAAAACGGCTTGCTGACCGAGTCCGAACTCGAGGATATGACCGACCAGCAGATCCAGCAGTACATTTTCAAGGCTGGCTTCTCCACCGCGGAAAAAGTGACCAGTGTGTCCGGTCGCGGTGTCGGTATGGACGTGGTGCGCACCAATATCGAAAAGATTGGTGGCACCATCGAGCTGAAGTCCGAAGAAGGACTGGGGTCTACCTTCACCATCAAAATTCCATTGACCTTGGCTATTGTTGCCGCGCTTATCGTGGAAAGTTGTGGCGAGCGGTTCGCCATTCCGCAGATCAGTGTGCTTGAGTTGGTGCGGGCTTCGGCGCGTTCTGAATATTCGGTCGAGGTGATCAATGAAAGCCCGGTTCTGCGTCTGCGCAACCGTCTGCTGCCGCTGGTGCATCTGGGCGATCTTTTGAAGTTGTCCACGGGTGGTAGTAAGCATATTGCCGAGGAGACGTTCATCATTGTGGCTCAGGTCGGCACCTACAGCTTCGGCATTATTGTTGATCGTGTGTTCGACACGGAAGAAATTGTGGTCAAGCCGACGTCTCCGGTTTTGCGCGACATTCCAGTCTATTCGGGCAATACCATCTTGGGTGATGGCTCGGTAATTATGATTTTGGATCCGAACGGCATTGCGGCTTCAACCGGCGATCTCGGCGGTGCACCTGAACTTGAACAGGGTGCGGAAGACCACGTTGGCACCACTGGTGACGAGCATGTTTCTATGCTGATTTTCCGCGCAGGCGGTAACGAGCTTAAGGCCGTGCCTTTGGCACTGGTTGCGCGTTTGGAAGAAATCGACATGGCAGAAGTGGAAGTTTCCCACGGCGAGCACATGGTCCAGTATCGCGGTCAATTGATGCCGCTGATTCCCTTCAGCGATGGGCATGAATGGAAAACCGAAGGACGCCAGGCCGTTTTGGTGTTCACAGAGACCGAGCGTTCTATGGGATTGGTGGTCGATGATATTGTCGATATCGTCGAAGATCGTTTGAGGGTGGAAATCACAGCGAAACGCCCCGGCCTGATCGGTTCCGCCGTCATCGACGGTCATGCGACGGATGTGATTGACGCAGGTTATTATTTGACCCAGGCGTTCCCCGATTGGTTCGGTGGTTCGGAAGATGAGGGTGGCGGCTTGATCGCCGGCAAACATGCCCTTTTGGTCGATGACAGCCCGTTCTTCCGTAATTTGCTGGCACCGATCCTTTCGGTGGCGGGTTTCAGCGTGACAACGGCGGAATCTGCGACTGAGGCTTTGGTGATGCGTGATCGCGGCACCAAATTTGATGTCATCATCAGCGATATTGAAATGCCGGAGATGGATGGCTTCTCCTTTGCCGAAGAGGTCCGCCGTGACCCGCGTTGGGGTGAAATCCCAATGGTTGCATTGTCCGCACATGCCACGGATCGTGATTTTGAGCGTGGTCGGGCTGTTGGCTTCAACGACTATGTCGCCAAGTCTGACCGTGATGAATTGGTGCGTTCGTTGGCAATGACGGTCAACAATGTGACCACATGAGATTAGACACGATATACCAAAGGTCCCGCTCATTCGTGGGGGGGACCTTTAATTTGCGAAAAGAGCTTATCTTTCGGGCTGTTTTACGTTATTCGTTCTGTATGGGGTTCCGGTTTGTTTAAGCCGATTGTGGATGCCCATGGTTTTACCTCTTGAATAACGGGTTTGGCATGAAATCTTGTCTCGTTGTTGATGATTCCAAGGTCATCCGCATGGTGGCTAAAAAAATCCTCCATGATCTGGAGTTTGAGACGTCTGAAGCGGCCGATGGTCAGCAAGCACTGGATGCGTGCAAGCTTAGCATGCCGGATGCCGTATTGCTGGACTGGAACATGCCTGTAATGAGCGGGATTGAGTTTCTGCGCGAAATGCGAGTTCTGCCGGGTGGTGACAAGCCGGTGGTCGTGTTTTGCACCACGGAAAACGATATCGAACATATCCAGGAAGCGATTGAAGCTGGGGCCAACGAATACATTATGAAGCCTTTCGATAGCGAGATTATTCAGGCTAAATTTACTCAGGTTGGGTTGCTTTAGACATCGCCTGCCGTTTCTGACTTAACCTTCAACAATGGATGCATTGGCGTGAACGATACAGCGCAAACCGCGGGTAGCAGCAGTTCAATTCGGGTGATGGTGGTGGATGATTCTGCCGTTATTCGCGGCTTGATCACGCGTATGCTGGAGGCCGATCCTGAAGTTAGCGTCGAGGCCTCCGTTGGGAACGGCCAATTGGCGGTTAATCAACTGACGCGCAAACCGGGTGAAATCGACGTCGTCATTCTTGATATCGAAATGCCAGTTATGGATGGCCTCACGGCTTTGCCGCTGCTTTTGAAGGCAGACCCCGCCATCAAAGTGATTATCGCGTCAACCTTGACCAAGCGTAACGCTGAAATCAGCCTTAAGGCGCTGAGCCTGGGGGCGACAGAGTACATCCCGAAACCATCGACGGCGCGCGAACTTAGTGGTGAAAATGGCTTTCGCCGTGAATTGATCGACAAGGTGAAAAACCTTGGGATACTTCACCGCGCGGCGATCGGTAAACCGGTGTCGTTGCGCTCTGCAACGGTGCCTGCGCCCGCTCTCGCACCGAGCGCTTCTGGTGCCCGGCCCGCTCGAACTCCTGCTAGCCCCGCGGCTGATACGCCACAAGGGTGGAAAATCAACAGAAGCGGTGAGATCGTTCTACGCAAAGCCTCATTGGTGAAACCAGATATCCTCGCCATTGGCAGTTCTACGGGCGGACCTCAGGCCTTGTTTGAGTTCCTCAAGGGGCTGCCCAAAACCATCAATTTACCGATCGTCATCACCCAGCATATGCCGGCGACCTTCACCTCGATTTTGGCGGAACATATCACCCGTATGACCGGTTGGCCTTGTTCTGAGGCTAAAAACGGTGATTCGGTTGAAACGGGTAAAATTTTGCTGGCACCGGGTGACTACCATATGATCGTCACTCAGAAAGGCCCTCAGCGTATCGTGACGATAAATCAGGATGCACCGGAAAATTTTTGTCGTCCCGCTGTGGACCCTATGCTGCGCAGTGTCGTTAAAGTCTATGGACCGCGGGTCTTTACCGTCATCTTGACCGGTATGGGCAACGATGGTGCGCGCGGCGCCAAGCAAGTTGTGGATGCCGGAGGCACCGTGATCGCACAAGATGAAAAGACCTCTGTGGTCTGGGGTATGCCTGGGGCTGCTGCGTCGTCTGGGGTCTGTAGCGCGGTCCTGCCTATTTCCGAGCTGGCGGGCTACATCGTCAACTTCCTCAATCGCACCAAATAAGCTGGCAAGCCTCGACGCTTCGTCGTCCTGGTTGCGGCTGCGTACCCTAATAAATTTGACAAGATGAGTAATTGGCCGCGTGGGGAAATCCGTGCCGTTAGGCTTGAGCTGCGGCCTGAGGGCTGACTTCCGGGTCACGCAGAACGTAGCCGCGTCCCCACACCGTTTCGATGTAGTTGTCGCCGTCGGTGGCGTCCGCAAGCTTTTTACGCAGCTTACAAATGAAAACGTCAATGATTTTCAGTTCGGGTTCGTCCATACCGCCGTAAAGGTGGTTGAGGAACATTTCTTTGGTCAGCGTGGTGCCTTTGCGCAGGCTGAGCAATTCCAAAATGCCATATTCCTTGCCTGTCAAATGAATGGCGCTGCCGCCAACATCGACGGAGGCGGTATCCAAATTGACCGCCAGTTTGCCTGTTTTGATGATGGACTGGCTGTGTCCTTGGCTGCGCCGCACGATGGCTTGGATGCGCGCCAACAGTTCTTGCTTGTCGAAGGGTTTGGTCAGGTAATCGTCGGCACCCGTGCCCAGCCCCTTGACCTTCATTTCCGATTCGGTGAGACCCGACAGGATCAGCACCGGCGTGGCCACACGAGCATCGCGCAAACGGCGCAGGACCTCAAGCCCATCCATGTCCGGCAGCATCAAATCGAGGATGATGATGTCGTAATCATAGAGCTTGCCGATTTCTAGGCCGTCTTCGCCGAGGTCTGTCGCATCAACCACCATGCCGGCGGTTTTCAGCATCAACTCGACGCTTTGCGCCATCGCGGGATCATCTTCAACAAGCAGGACGCGCATAGGTGCGGTTCTCCATCCAGAAACTGTACGTTAACCATATATGTAGTAGAGCCTACATACAAGACGCCAAGTGATGGTAGTATATATTGCGTATTAATCTTTGTTAACGCGTTGATTTGCTTTACCAAGCCTTAAAGGATAGCGAGGCATAGTCTATACTGCAGCGTGACGCAGAAGCGCACATGCGCCCATTTGGCCCCAAGTGATTCGCTGAGAACAGCGCGTTTTCGGGCATAGTCGCCAGGAAGTTAGGTGCCCATATACGTTAACAACATCATCAACGAAGTCGAGCGCTTGCCGGATTTTGAAATCTACGGTCAGGTTGCGGCAGTGGTTGGCCTGTTGGTTGAAGTTTCAGGGGTCGAGGGTGTGTTTTCCATCGGCGATCATTGCGACATCGTGGGCCGCAACAAGCGGCGCATTGCATGTGAGGTGATCGGTTTTCGCGATGAACGCGCGCTACTGATGCCGTTCGGCCCACTGGATGGTGTCAGCCTGGGGTGCCGGGTCGAAGTGGGGGCATCTGAACCGGTCATTTACCCGACCCTTGGCTGGTTGGGCCGGGTGGTCAACGCTTTTGGTGAACCCATCGACGGCAAGGGGCCTTTGCCCAGCGGTAATTTATCTTATCCGGTACAAAATGAACCGCCACCCGCGCATTTGCGCAAACGGGTGGGCGGCAAACTTGATTTGGGTGTGCGCGCGATGAATGCGTTTCTTACCTGTTGCCAGGGGCAACGCATGGGCATTTTCGCTGGCTCCGGCGTCGGTAAATCGACGTTGATGTCGATGATGGCACGGAACACCGACGCCGAGGTCAGCGTCATCGGTCTGATCGGCGAGCGTGGACGCGAAGCACGCGAGTTTATTGAAGATGATTTGGGCGAAGAAGGTTTGGCGCGCTCCGTGGTCGTGGTGGCGACGTCCAATGAACCGCCCTTAGTGCGTCGTCAGGCAGCTTATACCACCTTGGCCGTGGCGGAATTCTTTCGTGACTTGAATAAAGAGGTTTTGTGCCTGATGGACAGCGTCACCCGCTTTGCCATGGCGCAACGTGAAATTTCGCTGTCCGTGGGTGAACCTCCGGCATCGAAGGGCTATACCCCATCGGTGTTTGCTGAATTGCCGCGCCTTTTGGAACGTGCAGGGCCGGGGCAAGAAGGGCAAGGTTCGATCACAGGATTGTTTACCGTGTTGGTGGAAGGTGACGATCACAATGAGCCGGTGGCGGATGCCGTGCGTGGCATCTTGGATGGTCACGTCGTGCTTGACCGCGACATTGCCGAGCGTGGCCGTTTTCCGGCCATCAATATTTTAAAAAGTGTTTCGCGTACGATGCCAGCGTGTAACACCGATGAGCAGAATGCGCTGGTCAATCGTGCCCGACGCCTTATTTCCACCTACGATGATATGGCTGAACTGATCCGGTTGGGGGCGTATCGGCGAGGAACGGACCCTGAGGTGGACGAAGCCATTCACTACCACCGCCCCCTGGAAGACTTTTTGTCGCAAAATAAGGGCGACTTTACATCTCTGGATGGGTGTTATGACCTTCTGGCCCAAGTGTTGAATATGTCGGAACAGGTGGATGGCACCGCTCCCGCTCCTGCAACACCCAACCCCTTAACCGGCGCGACGGACCAACCGCAAGCAGCCGCTCAACCTGGCTTGGCTCCGGGCCTGATGCCGGAAATGCCGAGAGTGAACGTACCGACCAATACGCAATAATACATGAAGAGGCCGCAACGACGGTCCCCGACACACAATAACCTTGAGGACTTGAGAACTTGGCAGCAAACATCAAAAATCTGATACGGCTTCACGAATGGAACGTCGATGAAAAACGTCGAAAGCTGGGCGAGCTGCTGCGGTTGCAAGGTGAATTGGAAGACCAAATCGCTCAATTGGAAGCCGACTTGCTGTTGCAGCAAAAAGCCGCAGCTGCAAATCCCACACTGGCGGGCATCACCTATGGCGCTTTCGCCCAACAGGTGATTTTACGCCGTGAGAATTTGCAAGATTCCGTCCGGCAGATGGAAATCGTGATTGGCCACGCCCAGGACGAATTGTCCGATGCTTATCAAGAACTCAAGAAGTACGAGATCGTTGACCGCAACCGTCAGCGCCGCTATGAGCTGGAACAAAGTCGTCGCGAACAGGTTATGCTTGATGAAATCGCCTCGAACCAGCACCGTCGCAAAAAGGTTGCGCGGGGGTGAGCATCCCCATCCACCCAATCATATTTATAATGGCTGAGAGCAAAGGGGGGATCGAGCGAATTTTCCGATAGTGATTTGACCGGGTCGATGTTGCGCGGGGCGCGCTTAATTGCGGCTCAATTTATCGGCGCTAACCTTCAAGGCGTTGAATTTCCCAACGCTTTGTTCGGAGACACAAAATTTCGGGGGTTGTAGAGCACCCCTGCGTCAATCAGCCTCAAAAATGGTGAAAACGGTTTGCTGCAGTGGTGCATTTTGATCATCTCTTTTCGCTCTTGAACAGGGCGGGCAATAACTATATATATTACATAAATCTAATATACTGAATGGGCCTAATCCATTTCATAAAAAGATATATCATCCATAAGGATCTCCCTATGTTGGAATTTTTGATTGTTTGGATCGTGATAGCTGTGGCATTTGGCTTCGTTGTCATCTTAAGCGGACTTTTGATCCGACACGCGTTGAGCAGATTTGCTCGCGTGGTGTTTTTTGAAACGGACAAGGGCGACGCTTCACTTCATCATAACCCAGTTTGAAGGCGTATTTATGGGTGAGGCGCTTCGAACGCCAGGGCCGCTTCTAAGCGATCATTCCCCCAGAACATTTCAAGCGGCGCTTCCTCGTCTCGAATGCCCTGAGTGCTAGGTATGAAGGTCGGTGCGCCAAATATGCCCAATGCATCAGCATGTTCCGTCTGTTGACGCAGACGTTCTTTGTTGCCGCTACTCATAGCGCCATCCCACAGCATTTCCACATCGTCGGTCGTCACAGTGCTGAGGACCGATTTCAGCATGTCAACATCAGACAAGTCTGCTCCGTGACCGAAATATGCCTCAAATACGGCTTTTGTAAAATTGGCGACCCATCCATGTTCTGCACCGATGAGTGCTAATCGTGCAGCATATAGACCGTTTCCGGGAAATATTTCTGGGCGTGTGAACGCCAATCCAAGTGCTGCACAGCATCGTTCCATGTCTCGCCACATGTAGTCCCGTTTTCTGGGAAATGAATTAAATGGGCTGTTTTGGAAACCGTGCTGGCGAAAGATAGGGCCGAGTAAAAATGGTTTCCAGTTCACCATGATATTATGGTTTTCGGCTTCTGCTTCGATACGCATGACTGACATGTACGAATAAGGACTGGCGAAGTCATACCAAAAATCAATGGAACGCGATGACATGGTTAAACCCGTTCTAACCGCCCAAGAAGCGAGGCGTTGTCCCAGCCAGGCTGACGGTCTTCGATTGTCACGTCGTGCGTTTCAACCGCGTGGTGGTTCAGTTCAGGTACGCTGACGCTAATTTGCATCCACCGCGATACGGTTTCGTTGCTGAGGTCGGATATGACCGTAACAGCTAGGTCTTCTGGGTTCGTCCACACGGTTTCGGCCAAGGCCTCAAGGTAAACACCGAAAGACCGAGCCTCCAAAATCAGTTTGTCGGGGACGTAACGTACGCGTACGGCTTGCCGTTCAGCCCCGCCACTGGGTAAATGGCCCGATAACGTCACAAGACAGTCAAGCTTGCGATCTACGTTGCTGTGCATCTCCAATAGTGCGCGGCGTTCTGTCAAATCCATAGCGACCTCTTGACGTTTTCGTCTTGCTCAAATGTTCATGCCAGAATGATGCCTCATCAGCCGGTTAGATCAATAAGCCGGGATGAGGGCTTGGTGTTTCAATGGGGGGGAATTCAACAAAATTTCCAGGTGCGGCCTGGAAGGCGAGACTGCCTTTGAGGCCCGTGATGTCTTGGGCGGTGATGAAGATTTCCCCAATGTCGGTGCGCCAGCCTTCGGGCAGGGGGGCATCGGTGCGGACAATCAAGTCCAATCTCTTGTCTTCAGGTTTCATCAAACCATCCATCTGTAGGTGTCCGATGTTGCTTAGATCGATGTCGAGGATAAAGCGCGTTTCTTCCGTGCTTTCATCCTCACCCTCTTGTCCGCTGTGGTTGCGATAGTACATACGCAATTGTTCAAGTTCGTCGCTACCCCACAGCGGGACAAGCGCCAGACGCCAATCGCCTGATTGTGAACTGTCGGCAAGTTTGGACATGATCTGGAAGTCGCCGCTCAATCGCCCCGTGAGGCCGGGGCGGTCGCGTTCGATTACTCGGTTAACCGTGTCACCAAGCCAAGATTTGATGTCGCCGCCCTTGAGCGCGCTGAGAAAAAACAACATCTGACTGGTCAATTTAGCCCCCGGTCGCGGCAGGGCATTTTGCGCAACATGATCGAAACGCGCCGGGTCGGCGTGGGCGAGGACTTTGAGCGCCTCATCCAATTGCGGCCATGCTCTTGCCTGGACCAGCGTGCCCGCCTCGCTGAACCGCCCAAGTTTGCTGGCGTCTACCGCGCTGGGCGGGACCGGTACGCTTTCTAATTTGAAGATTACGCGCGCACCTTCGACCACTTTAGCTGTCGTTTCCAAGGCAATGGTGGCGTGGGGTGTTTGCACGATGGGCTGCCCTTGAGGGGTAGCGCCAGTGACCGTTCCGTTGAAGACAGCACCGGGTGTCAGTGTGCTTGCCGATGGGGGCGTTGGCGTGTTCAGCATGACGCTGGGAGGATCAATACGCACAACGGAGACCGTGAAACGGGTGCCTGACGGTACTTGAATGGTTTGGAGCGTACTTTGTACAGGCTGTGCCGATGACGGGGGGGGCGGTGTTGCGGGGGCACCTTGTGGTGCTGGCGTAGGGGGAGGACGCCCCGTGAGGTTTAGTGGGGCTGAACTCGTTTGAGCCTGACCTGTGAGTGTGACGCTCTGAGGGGGGGCGGTCTGTGCACCCGTTTGCAGGGGGGGCGCTGCTCCAAGAGAGGCGGAAGCAGGCATTGGCGCACTAAGTATCGCCGGCCGTAACAGGCTTGCGCTCACTTGTGCACCCGCGGCCAAGGGGGGCGAGGGGGATGACGTGGTTTGTGTCAGGCTTTGAGCAATGCGTCCTGCGGTTTTAAGCGCCGCTTGTGCCGCAGGTACGGGCTTGCCATCGATTGCGGTGATCAGAAACTGCGGTTGGGGTGTCAACTGGTTCAGCGCCAGCGTTAGCACGGCTCCCTTGGGAATGGGCAGCGCCGTTTGCAGCGTGATCTCGCCCAGTGCGGTTTGCACCTGAACTTGATTGGAGGGCAGGCTTTGGGGTGCGCTTGGTGTGGTCTGGGCCGTCGCTTGCAGGGCCTGACCAGGGGCCAATTGGTTGATTGCCACGGGTGCCTTTACAGCGACGGCCACAGCCTGTCCAGGCTGTGGCGTGGCCGCAGCGGGTGGGGAGGGCGGTGGTGGCTGTACGGTTGGCATATCGTGACCTTCCGGGGTTCTCCCAGGGGTTCAGAACTTACGGCCCAGGCTTTTGTTCTTAAGCACCGTCGTTAATCAAGCAGCTTGCGCGCAATCAAACCAATATCATGAGCGGCTTCTGAATTTGGATAGCGCGTTAGCAAAGGCACCTGAGCCTTGATGGTCTCGCGCACCTTTGGGTCGCGGCGCACGACCCCTAATAGTGACGGAGAAATCTTTAAAAAACCTTCACAGGCCTTCAAAAGGGTGTTGTAGGTGCGTTCCCCTTCGCGGGTTGAATTCGCGGCGTTGATAACGATACGAATGTCCAGCTTGGGACGTTCCATGTGGGTCAACTTGATGAACGCGTAGGCATCGGTTAACGATGTTGGTTCATCCGTGGCAACCACCATGCAGGTGCCGACGTTATGGGTCAGCTGGCGCACGGTTCGTTCGACGCCTGCACCTAGATCCAAAATGACGTGGTCGTAAGCCTGGGCCAGCAGGGCGAGATCTTCATTGAGCATTTGCAAGCGCGAGGTGGGAATGTTGGCCAGCCCACCAGAACCCGAGCGCCCGGCAATGATGTCAAAGCCTCCAACCGGAAAGGGCAGCACGGCCTGATTGAGCGTCAAACGCCCAGCAATGACCGAGCCGAGGTCCTGAGGTGGCATCAGGCCCAATTGAATGTCGAGATTCGCAAGTCCCAAATCGCCATCGAACAGCAACACCTTGCGTTCCTTTTCGGCCAGCGCGTTCGCCAGCGTGATGGCGAGAAAGGTCTTGCCAACGCCACCCTTGCCGGATGCAATGGCGATGATGTTTTGGCCTTTGCCGCGTTTGGCCGGGGACGGGGGGTGGATCTCGTTTGTCATTTCTGCATGTTAGCCTTGGTTACACCTGTCCGACAGTCTTGATTTTCGCCTTGGGGTGGATCTCGTTCTGGCTCATCACCACGGTGGATGGGCGGAAGCGTTCGATGATGGAGCGCACATACGGCCGGATGCCCGGACTGGTCAACAGCGCCGGCACCTCGCCCATCATGGCCTGGCGTTCATAGGCATTGCGCAGCTGGGTGATGAATTCCTGCAAATGTGTCGGTGCCATAGACAGTTGACGGTCATCGCCCTGACCGACCAAGGATTCAGCAAAGCGCTGTTCCCACTCAGGCGACAGGGCCAGCAACACGATAACGCCCTGATCATTGACGTTCATGTCGCTGATTTGTCGGGCCAGGCGGGCACGCACATGCTCGGTAATCATGGTTACGTTGCGGGTCATGCCGCAGGCCTCGGACACGCCTTCCAAAATGGTCGGCAGATCGCGGATCGACACCCGTTCGGTTAGTAGGTTCTGCAAAATACGCTGTGTTCCACCCATGGAAATTTGCGCCGGGATCATATCCTCGACCAGTTTTTTGTGTTCATCATCCAACTCATCAATGAGTTTTTGCGTTTCCGCATAGGACAACAGTTCGGGCATGTTGTCTTTGATGACTTCGGTCAGGTGCGTGGTGATCACGGTGGCTGGATCAACCACGGTGTAGCCTCTAAACAGAGCTTCTTCACGGTTTTGCTCGTCAATCCACATGGCCGGAAGGCCAAAGGTCGGCTCTACGGTTTTTTCACCGGGAAGTGTGATTTCTTCACCGCGAGGGTCCATCACCAACAGCATATTGGGACGCAGTTCGCCACGTCCGGCTTCGATTTCCTTGGTGCGCACGATGTAAGTGTTGGCATCAAGTTGCATATTGTCCTGGATGCGTACAGATGGCATGACGAAACCCATCTCGGTCGCAATTTGACGGCGCAGTGCCTTGATCTGGTCGGTGAGACGTTTGCCGTCGCGTGGGTTGTTGATCAGTGACAGCAGGCCGTAGCCAAGCTCTAAGCGCAATAGGTCGATTTTGAGCGCTGTAGAAATGGGTTCTTCCGGGGTCACCTGGGATTCTTGAACTTCCATGGCCTCGGCTTCGGCTTCTTGTTCTGCGGAGGCCTTGTTTTGTTGGCGGTTGATAATAAACGCGATGGCGAAGGTCGTTACCGATAAGACCATAAATGGAACGAACGGGATGCCCGGTAGCAAGGCCATGGCGCCCAACAAAAATGAGCTGACGCCCATGGCGCGGGGCTGGCCGCCGATTTGCTTGAACAGGGCCTTTTCCGTGGCACCCCGGACGCCAGCTTTGGTCACCATCATACCGGCAGCGATGGACACGATCAGGGCGGGAATTTGAGTCACCAAGCCGTCGCCCACGGTCAGGCGGGTGAAGTTGTCGGCGGCATTGGCAAACGTCATGTCGTGCTGGGCGACACCGATGATCATGCCCGCGATGACGTTGATGAAGGTGATGATCAGGCCTGCGATGGCATCGCCACGCACGAATTTGGATGCACCGTCCATGGACCCGAAAAAGGTACTTTCGTCTTCGAGTTCTTTGCGCCGATTGCGGGCGTGTTCTTCATCGATCAGCCCTGTGGAAAGATCGGCATCGATGGCCATTTGCTTGCCGGGCATGGCGTCCAGTGTGAAACGCGCGGACACTTCGGCGATACGCCCGGAACCCTTGGTGATGACGATGAAGTTCACCAACACCAAAATCATGAACACGATGATACCAATGACAAAGTTGTTGCCCATGACGAACCCGCCAAAGGCCTGAATAACCTGACCGGCCGCGTCGGTACCTTGGTGACCGCCCGCTAAAATAAGACGCGTTGAAGCCAGGTTAAGGGCCAGACGGATCATTGTGGCGAGCAGCAAAACGGTTGGAAAGGTATTGAATTCAAGTGGCTTTTCGATGAATAGAACGGTCATCAAAATAAGCACGGCAAACGTGATTGAAAAGGCCAGGCTGGCATCCAGAAGCCATGTCGGCATGGGCAGGATCAAAACCACCAGAATGGCGATCACACCCAACGCCATCATGATATCGCCACGCTTGGCGATAGCGTTCAGGAACGAACGGGCCCCGGCAAAGGGATCGTCGGCGACGGATGTCTGTGGGCTTTCGTCTGCCATGCTGGGTATTTTATCGCCTGTTCAAAATTCGGAGGTGGTCACGAGGTGGTCACGAGGTGGTCAAACGATGCTCAATTGGTTACAGAGGCTGCTGCTCAGCGTCGCTCCCGCCGGGTGAGGGGACATCGAAGCCTTCCCCGTTGTACTGCTTGAGCTTATTGCGTAGCGTGCGGATCGAAATGCCGAGAATGTTGGCGGCATGAGTGCGGTTGCCGAGACAATGGCCGAGCGTGTTAATGATCAACTCGCGTTCGACCTCCGACACGGTTTTGCCGATCATTACGCCGCTATCGTGGGATGTGTTCGCCGCCTCCCCGCCCTGTGCTGCCCCATTGGTCGGGGCGAAGGGGGAGCTGTTGAGCATAACCGCTTCTGTTCCGATCTCATCGCCATTGGCCAGCAAAATGGCGCGGTGCATAGCATTTTCCAACTCGCGCACGTTGCCGGGCCAAGTATAGGCGAGAAGCTTTTCCTGGGCTTCCTCAGAAAGCCTGCGGGCTTGGATGCCGTTGGCTTCGGAATATTTGGCGGAAAAGTGTCGGGCCAGTGCGATGATGTCGTCGGGGCGGTCTTTCAGCGGTGGCAACTCAAGATTCATGACGTTAAGGCGGAAATACAAATCCTCTCGAAACTCGCCGCTGGTGACGTGCTTTTGCATGTCGCGGTTGGAGGTTGCGAGGATACGGACATCCACCTTTACCGGCTTGTTGGAGCCGACCCGGTCTACTTCGCGTTCTTGAAGCACACGCAATAACTTGGCCTGCAAGCGGGGGTCCATTTCGCTGATTTCATCGAGCAAGATGGTGCCGCCGTTGGCTTCTTCGAATTTGCCGATGCGCCGTGCAATGGCCCCGGTGAAGGCGCCTTTTTCGTGGCCGAACAGTTCTGATTCCAAAAGGTTTTCCGGAATGGCGGCACAGTTTACCGCAATAAACGGGCCATTTTTGCGATTGCTTTTGATGTGCAGGTAGCGCGCCATCATTTCTTTACCCGTGCCGCTGGGGCCGGTGATGAGGATTGACGCGTTGGAGGGCGCAACCTGATCGGCCAGCTTCATGATTTCAGTCATGCTGGCATCGGTATGGATGAAATCCGAGTTTTCTTCTGCCACCGCTGTCAGCACTGCGCCGATCAATTCGGCGTCGGGGGGCAGGGGGATGTATTCTTTAGCGCCAGCCTTGATAGCGCGTACGGCGGCTTGGGTGTCGTTGCCAACGCCACACGCGACGACCGGTACGGCAATGCGTTCGGACGCGAGGCTACTGATCAGGGTCGTGAGGTCCTCTTGGACATCGGCCAAAACCAGATCTGCACCACGTCCCGAACGCAGAAAATCAAGCCCGGCTTCAATCGTGTCCACATGATTGACCTTGGCGCCACGCGACAGCGCGATTTTGCTGGCCGCGCCGACTTGTCCGTCCAAAGTTCCAATGATGAGCAATCGCATATGAGCAAGCTTTCTCAGTCGAAGTATTCAACGCGTTTTGCCGGGGGAAGAACGCTGTTAAGCATCATCTCCAACCGACGCGGGTTTTCCTGGCGACCAATGGATGCGGCCCCCATGACGTAGATGTTATTGACCATGGCCTCCTCGGTGGAATTGCGATCCAGTTTTGCCGACATTGGGGAAAACACCATGTTGGCCAAAACCGCTCCGTAAAACGTGGTGAGCAGGGCCACGGCCATCGCCGGGCCGATGGAACCCGGATCGGCGAGATTACCAAGCATTTGAACCAAACCGATCAGGGTACCGATCAGACCCATGGCCGGGGCGAATTCGGCAGCCTTTTTTAACACGCTGGCGCTTTTTTTGTGGCGCTGGACGGTGGAGAACATGTCCTTTTTCAGAATGCTTTCGACTTCTTCGCCAGGGGTGCCGTCAACGACCATGGACATGCCCTTGTGCAGCAAGGGTTCGCTTTCCAACTGGGCCAATACGCCTTGTAGGGACAGCACGCCTTGTCGGCGTGCCAGTTCAGCGATTTGAAGAACCTGGATAGCGGCCTCTGATGGATCGCGGGTGGTGTATGAAATGGTCTTGAAAATGACTTTGGCGGTGCGGCCCATTTCGCCGAGAGAAAAACACATCATGGTCACGAACAAGGTGCCGAAGAGCACGATCATGATCGAAGCGCCGTTGATGAACGATCCCGCCGAGCCGCCGGAGATAATTGCGCCCACGACAAAGCCGAAGCCGCCGATCAGGCCAACAATCGTGGCAAAATCGGTCGCCGATTTGGCTTTGGTGATTTGGATGTTGCTGTCCGCCATATGGGTGGTCTCTTTGCCGCTTCAGTCGTGTTCTACGATTAGGTTCGGTCGGTTTTGATGATTTCAGTCATGGTCACGCCGAGACGGTCTTCGACCACAACCACCTCGCCGCGCGCGACCAGACGATTATTGACGTAGATGTCGATGGCTTCACCGACTTTTCGGTCCAGTTCAACGACCGCGCCACGGCCCAGTTTGAGCAGCTGGCTGACCTGCATGGTGGCCTTGCCGAGAACCGCAGACACTTGAACAGGAATGTCGTAGACGGCCTCCAGGTCGCGCGCGTTGCGCGGCATGTCGGTGAAACCCGCAGATTCGGCGAACGTCGCTTCGGCGTCGTCCTCCTCGTCATTTCGTTGTACGGTAGGGGCTTCTTCCAATTCGTTTAATTCCAGACTTTTTTCATCTGCCATTTAGACCTCCTGGGCCAAGCTGCGTTAACCGTCGGTTTCCGGTTCGTTGGGCGTGCTGTCTTCGCCCAACGGTGTTTCTTCTGTGGGCACGTCAAGCGCTTCAGCGTGCGACTCCGCAGCCAATTCTTCATTGTCCTTGACTGGCGCGTCGTTCACAACCTCTAGTGCAGCGTCCAATGAACCGCTGTGTTCCTGTCCTTGCTCAGATTGCAGGCCTGAGGCCCCGTCGGGTGCGGACACATCATGGTCCGTTTTGCCCAGGTTGCGCTCAATAATTTCATCTATTTTGTCCCACACCACGGCGTTGTCGCGGACCATGCCGCCGCCGTCCCATTCGACAGCGGCGTCACCTGGGGCGAGCTTTGCGTCCACCAGCACGCTTATGGTGCCCTCACGACCGCGCGCAGCAGCAAGGTCGTGTGCCTTGCTCTCGACAGCCTCTTTCATGGCTTCAGAGACCCGTATGATCAGTGTGGGCGCGCCGGAGGTGCGTTTCATGGCTTCGACGATCATATGTTCGATCTCGGCCATGGCGGTGTCCATGTTGAGTGCGGGGAACAGTTTGCGCACAATAACGGTTGCCACGGCAACCGCGTCGCGGCTGTGCTCTTCCTTGTCACGCTCGAAGGCGTCAAGCAGGTTGGCAATCTGATTATCAATTGCGTCCATGGTGTTGGCCAGACGCTGCTCAAGGGCGGAGGTGAGGTCCTTGGTGGCTTCAGTATGACCGGCGCTATAACCTTCTTCGCGGGCGCGCGTCAGGTCTTCTTCGCTGAACGTAGGGGCGATTACTTCCGGAGGTGTTTCGGCGACGGCCTCTGCCTCAGGTTCGGCCTGAACATGGGGCTTCACTGGCCCTGCGGTTACCACGTCCGGGCTGAAGTCCGTATCGAACAGAAATTTTTTGTGGCGAGCCGCCGTCATCGTTGCATCCGTTGTTCCGGTTGTCACCATATCAGTAAACCAACTGTTCTTCTTCGCCTTGTCCGGCGATAACGATTTCGCCACTGTCAGACAGTTGCTTGGCGATGGAAACGATGCCTGCCTGGGCTTCGTCCACGTCCTTGAGACGCACCGCACCCATTGCGTCCATGTCTTCGCGCATGATCTTCGCCGCACGTTCCGACATGTTGGAGAAGAACAGTTCCTTGACGCCATCGGAGCCGCCCTTGAGCGCGATCGCCAATTGAGCCTTGTCGGTTTGACGCAGTAAAACCTGAACACCCGCGCCGTCGACACGTTCCAGATCGTCGAAGGTGAACATCAACTGCTTGATGCGCTCGGCGCTCTCGCGGTTGCGTTCTTCCAATGCGCCCATGAAACGGGTTTCGGTGTTGCGATCCAGCGTGTTGAAAATGTTTGCCATCATTTCATGGCTGTCTTGACGCGCTGTGCGGGCCAGGTTGGTCATGAATTCGGTGCGCAGGGTCTTTTCGACGTGATCGAGGATTTCCTTCGACACCGCTTCCATCGACAGCATGCGGATCACCACTTCCATGGCAAAGTTTTCCGGCAGGGTCCCCAGCACGTTGGCGGCATGATCAGGGCGGATTTTGCTCAGCACCACCGCCACAGTTTGCGGGTATTCGTTCTTTAGGTAATTCGCCAGCACCGCTTCGTTGACGTTGCCCAGCTTGTCCCACATGGTGCGCCCGGCGGGGCCGCGCAGCTCTTCCATGATTTGCGACACGCGCTCTTCGGACAGGGCCTTGTTCAGTAAACGTTCGGTGGAATCGTAAGACCCCACCAGCGATCCGGTGGAGGAAAGCTGATCGGCAAAATCGAGAAACAACCGTTCCACAACCTTGGAATTGATCGAGCCGAGCCCCGACATGATTTGCGACAGTTCGCGGATTTCTTCGTCGTCCATCAGCTCAAACAGCGCCGTCGACTGCGCCTCATCTAGAGACAGCATGAAGATGGCCGCTTTTTGCGGGCCGGTTAGGGAACGATAGTCGTCTTTTACGCGGGCCATGGGTTTCTAACCGATACCTTAACCTTCCTGATAAAGCCAATTGCGCACGATAGAGAGGGCTTCATCGGGGTGTTTTTCGACGATTTCGCCGACCTTTTTCACGCTTGAAGCTTTCACACGACCTTCAACACGGTCAATGTCGATGAGTTCTTCAAACAATTCCTCTTCTGGAACCGAGCCGTCAGGCGACGGCGGGGCAGCCAGTGCGCCCGCGGCGAGCTGAGCTTGGTCGGCAATCATCCGACCGCCTTCGGCCATGGAGCTCATCGCACCGGGTATCGCTTCAAAGGCCCGGCTGATCAGCGGGCGAACCACCAACAGGATCACCAAAATTGCGAGAATTAGGATAACCAGCATTTCCGCGAATTGCACGAAGTCCTGCTTTTCCATACCGAAAAAGAGATTCAAGGCGGGTTCTGGCGGAAGTTCGGCGTCGGCGAAGCGCATATTGATGACTTCGACAACATCACCACGATTTTGGTCGTAACCGACGGCACCCTTAACCAACGTGGAAAGCATTTGCATTTCTTCTGGCGTGCGGGCTCGGTAGACACGATCATCGTTTTCGTCGAGCTCATATGCACCGTCCACCAAAACGGCGATGGATAGGCGGTTAATGATGCCCGTATCACGAACCTGATTAATCACGCGTTTCGAGATTTCGAAGTTCACCACTTCTTCGGTGCGATTGTCGGAAGAATTGCGGGTGGCTTGGTCGCCACCTGCGGCGGCACCGTCGGGCAGGTTGGCGTTAACCGACACCGGTTGCGGCTCTTGATCTTTTTGAGATGCGCTTTGTTCAATGGTGTTGGTTGAGCGCACGACTTGCCCGTCAGGGTCAAAAATTTCTTCGTTGGTTGTGATCCGGTCGAAATCCATATTTGCCGTAATTTCAGCGCGGACTTTGCCAAAACCGATGGATTTTTCGAGTAACTTTTCAACCACGCGCTGGATACGGGCCTCATAGGCACGGCGACGCTCATCGGCTCGTTGGGCAATCAGCCCAGGCGTAGATGCAGGGTCGCCTTCGAAACCGCGCGCCAACAATTCACCTTTGTCATCGACGATGGAAATAGAGCGGGGCAGTAGTCCAGGGACTGCGGCAGCAACCAAATGCTGGACCGCGGACACTTGATTGCTGTCGAGGCGCATTGAGCCGCGCATTTTTAGGAAAATGGACGCCGTCGGCTGGGACTTGTCTCTCTGGAACAACTGGCGCTGAGGCAAAACCAAGTGAACTCGCGCGGAGCTGACGTTGTTGATTGTTTTGATGGTGCGTGCCAGTTCGCCTTCCAGCGCACGGAGCTTATTGATGTTTTGCTGGAAATTGGTGGCACCAAGCGAACCCTGCTTGTCGAAAATTTCATAACCGACTGAACCACTGGACGGAATGCCCTGGTTTGCCATGGCAAGGCGCAATTGACCTGACTGCCCCGCGGGTACGAAAATTTGGGTGCCGCCTGCATGCAATTCAAAGGGGACATTTTGGGCCTGCAATTTAGAAACGATGGCTGCGGAGTCCTGCGCGTCCAGATCGCTGTATAGCAACGCCATTGGTGGCGTGGTGAAGCGGGTGGCGAGGAAGAAGAAGAACCCGATCATGCCTAACAGTACGGCGCCCATGATAAGCAGCCGCATGGGCCCGAGATTGCGAAGGGTCAGTAGGAGTGTGTCCACAAAGGACCCCCATTTCCTGTTGTCAATGTCCTGTTGAGTGCCCCTTCTGGGCTTTTGGATGCGGTTTTACAGCAAGTCCCTTTTGGGGAACGTGCCAGCCCGTGTCTCCAGCTCCTAAGCTAGTGGGTTGATGGTGAATAAGTTATTAACGAGGCGGCAAGAATTGCCTACCGAGGGATGCGCCTTTAGTGTGTGGATGGGCTGCTTGTGCGGTGTCTCTGCAGAGAAAACCTGTCGTTGCAGGTGGGGCATCAATATATTCTGCACTCTATCGTATGCTGGGGCGTAGTCCATTATGGTTAATGGATGATTACTTGCAATTTTATCTAAATTATAATATGTTTTGTGACTGTGAGATAGAATTCTCAGGTTTAAGCAGAAAGCAGAAACGGTGAACGCTATGAGCGATTTATCAGTAGGAACGGTGCCCGAGGGCGCTGCTAGCCCGCAGAGAACGGCGGCAAGGTATGAAGTTAGGACCGCAACCAATACCGGTGTGATAGCGTCCACCGGAGAGCGTTCGGCTCCTGATGTTTCCAATTATGTAACGTCTCCAAAGGGTGTTGTTGACCCTCAGAGTGGTGTGTACGTCCTTCAATATCGGGACGGGGCCACGGGTGAGGTTCTCAATCAGTACCCATCGGCTAAAGTCGTCGATGCCTATAAGCGTGGCGCGTCGAACGGTGAAGTTGCGGCAAGTCCAGTTGCATCTGCGGCTGTCGGTACAGAGCGTGGAATTGTTGAAGGCGCCGTGAAGGCGGTACCCTCTCAAGCGACATCTCCGGCTGGGCCATCGGTAACGCTGAGTGCGGCTCCAGTGGGGGGGCAGGCGGCTACACCCGCAGCACCGACATTGATCGACGCATAATAAAAGATTGAGTCTTGAGAATTTCGTGAGTGTGCACACCTTTGGTGCGTGCATCTGTTTGTGTGTTTGCTGCAAACATCTGGGCATGTTGTTTGACGCATGGCTGGAGCTCAAAATTTCTAAGCTCTTATTCACACCTTTCCTTGCCTTGATTTTGTTTCGGCGGTTACCCTATGCACATACGGTGCTTGGGTGGCGTGCCTGGGTGTCCAAACGCTGAGTTTTAGAGGAGTGGGGATGACGACAGGTGATGAGTTGATGTCGCTGCTGGTGAAAGCCCAGAAAATGTACCATGCGGGCCATTTTTTGGAAGCGCTTGGCGTCTCCGAAGAAGCCCTTGGACAACAACCCGATCAGGTCGATGCGCTCAATATGGCGGCCGTTTCAGCGTTGCAAATAGGCGACCTGGGGCGCGCTCTTGAATATTTGGACAAGGCCATTGTCAGCAATCCATCTCATCCTCAAGCTTACCTGAACCTTGGGGTCATTTTAGAGCAGAATGGCCGCACCGAAGAGGCTGCAAACGCCTACCGGGCCTCGTTGGAAGCGGATCCGAATCAAATCTTGGCGCGGCTCAATCTGGGTAACGCGCTGGCGCAGTTGGGACACAATCAGGCTGCCATTGAAAGTTGTGACCTGGTTCTGGCGCAAGAGCCAGAGAACACGGATGCCCTGAACAATAAGGGCATGGCCCTAAAGGCCGAGGGCCGGATCGAGGATGCAGAGACCACATTGCGCGAAGCTGTTCGGGTTGCACCGAATTCCGACCGATCGTGGTTGAATTTAGGTTTGGTGTTGCGGTTGGGGGCAAAGCCGGAAGAAGCACTCACGGCGTATGAGCGTGCTTTGGAAAACAACCCGACCTCCATTAAAGCATTGAACAACCTTGCTGTTTTGCACCGTTGGGAGGGGCGTCTCAATGAGGCTGAGGTCATCTGTCAGGGGGTGCTGAAAACACATCCAAACGTCGTTGAGGTGCTCAATAATCTTGGCGATATTTTACAGGCGCAAGGCCGCGTGGATGAAGCTCGTACCATGTTCGAGCGGGTTCTGCAGATCGATCCCGCCCACCCTGAAGGGCATCATAATCTGGCGGTCCTATTGTTGCTGCGCGGCGATTTCGAGGCTGGTTGGCAACATTATGAGTGGCGGTGGCTGGCCAAGGAATTTCCATCGGAGCGCCGGAACTTTTCTCAGCCCTTATGGATGGGCGAAGAGCTGACAGGCAAGACCATTTTGCTTTATGTCGAGCAAGGTTTGGGCGATGCCTTACAGTTTGTGCGCTACGCACCCCTGGTTCACGCTCGTGGGGGACGGGTGGTGGTGGAATGCCCGGCAAGTTTAAAGCGGTTGTTCGAAACCGTTGAGGGGATAGACCGGGTCATCGCCCGAGGCGGCGACCTCGGGGCGTTTGATCTGCAATGTCCATTTTTGTCTTTGCCGGGACTGTTGTCCCCTCGGGCCGAGGGCATTCCTGCGACGGTTCCTTATCTTTTCAGCCCCGACGAAGAGCGAAAGCGGTGGCGTGCGCGCCTAGAAGGTATCGACGGTTTTAAAGTGGGCCTGGTGTGGGCCGGGAGTCCGCATCACACGAATGACCGTGAACGCTCGATCACCTTGGACACATTGACCCCTTTGTCCGAAGTTCCGGGCTGTGCATTCATCAATCTGCAGATTGGCCCGAGCACATCACAGTTGGCCGATGTCAGTTGGCCGGTGGTCGATTTGATGCAAGATGTCGGCGACTATGCGGACACGGCGGCGTTGGTGGGGGCATTGGATCTGGTGATCACCGTGGATACCTCTGTCGCGCATGTTGCGGGTGCCTTGGGTAAAACGGTTTGGGTGTTGTTGCCGCATGCGCCGGATTGGCGTTGGCAGCTTGAGCGTGAAGACAGCCCCTGGTATCCGAGCATGAAACTCTATCGCCAACCCCTACGCCGCGATTGGCAGAGTGTTCTTCAACGTATCAAAGAAGACTTGGCGACGGTGGCCGAGCGTGCCTAAGACGTTTCAGCCGGGTTTGCGAAATTGGTGGGCGCGGGTGACGCGCAGTGCAGAAATGCCGTGCTGGTCGAGCAGGCTCTGCCAAGTGACGAATTCTTCGACCGAAAGCGCATAGCGACGGCAGGCTTCTTCCAGGCTGATGAGGCCCGAGCGGACCGCATTGACCACTTGGGCTTTGCGCGCTGTGACCCAACGCTGCGTGTCCGCCGGCGGTAGATCTTCGAGGGTCATCGTGCTGTGCTGTGCTTGGTTGGGCTGGTTTTTTGTGGGCTCAATCATAACTCATGCATTCAATTTTGTGTGTCCCTTAGTGATACAGGGGGCACGTTAAAGAATGCCTAATCACCGCTCGATATTGACAAAACAAAAGAGACCCGATGGGGTCTCTTTTATCGTGCGCTCGGAACGATCAGGGCTTTCTGCCCCGGTTGTTAGCTAAAATGAGATTATTTGGTGCGCATCAGTTCTTCGAGCATCTGATCCGCGGTGGTGATGATTTTGGTCGATGCGGAATAGGCGCGCTGCACGACGATCATGTTGGTGAATTCTGCCCCGATATCGACGGTGGAAGATTCCAGTGCAGACTGCACAACCTGTCCGGCGGGGCCGCTGTCGGCGACGCGCAGGGTGTAATCGCCGGATGCTTCGGTGGCCGACCACACGTTACCGGATTTGTTTTCCAGCTGGTTGGGGTTGACGAACGTGGCCATAGGAATTTGGAAAATTTTGCGGGTTTCGCCGTTATCGAACAGCGCCGTTACCAAACCGTCCTGACCGATGGTCACACCCGCGAAGGTACCGAATTTGGAGCCGTTCTGGGTGATGAAGTCGGGAACGAACTGGGCACCAAACTGAACCATGCCGTTGGATTCACCGACGGTACCAAAATCAAGAGATATTCGCTTGCCTTGACCGACTGCGTTGCTCATGTCTTGCGCGCCGCTGGCGAAGCCAAGGATTTCCAGAGATGTTGCGTTGATGCCTGCGGGGACACCGCCAGCATCGAATACCAACCCTCGGGTAGTTGACACAGACACGGATGTTCCGTGTGCAGTTCCATCGCCATCGGTCAGTGTGATGCCCAATGCCGAAGAGTCCACCGTGTTTGTGACGTTGTTTACAGTATCAATGTACAGGGTATCGACGGTTGCCCCGCCGACGGCAAGGGTCCGTACGCGATTGCCGGTGACGGCAAGGGTCGTGTCTTGGCCCTCGATCGCAGCTTCAAGGTCGGCGAGCATACCGGCCACGGTACCGGCGGCTGTCGAGACAATGGTGTTGGCACCGGTTCCATCTGCAGCTTCACCAGACTGGAATGAATATGAGGTGCCCCGAATGGAGATGGTCGTACCGTTTGCGGGTACGGACGGGAACTTGAACAAGGTAAAATCGGTGTAAGTGTTGTCTTGTTGCTGTACCGTAAAGCTACTGGTTTGCTTCGTAACTGCGGCACCAGTGGAACTCAGCAGAGAGGCCGGGTTAACGGAGATATCGCCGACACCATTTTCACGAAATTCGATGGCTGTGGTGACACCGGATTTGACAGCGATGCGGGTGCTTGTTGCTGCATCAGGCACGGTGAAGGATTTATCGTTGGCCTCAACCTGTGTGACCAAATCGGCGGCTATCTGACTGAGCGTGCGGCCTGCTGCCGTGGAAATATTTACGCCCGCTGTTGCACCTGTGGTGAAGGTGTAAGTAACTGCGTTGATGGTCAACGTGCTGGTTGCCGACGGAATGGCGGTGAATTCCAACAAGCCACTGCTGTCGTAAACCAACGGGGTGGCTGAGCTGTCATATAGGGTTGCGACACTTGTACCTGGCGGCGGTGCAACGGAAATGTCCCACTGGTTGGGTACGGAGCTTTTCGTATACACAACCGACATATTATTCGCAGAACCAAGAGAGTCGAAAAACTCGACGTCTGTTTTGTGTGTATCGCCCGGCTCACTGTCGGTACCGGACGCTGGCAAGTTGGCACCGATGGCCACGCTGCTGGTCGCCGCAGCGGTGCCACCGACACGGTTGAGGTTGATGCTTTCCACGTAATCGGTGGAAATGATGTTTTGGTTGGTCACCGAAAGGTCGGAGTTAGCTGGTTTAACAACTCCGGCAGCATCCGTCGGCCAGCCTTGCAGATAGTAACCTTGGACGTTTTTGAGATAGCCTTGGTCATCCTGCACGAACGAACCCGCACGGGTGAACAAATACGGGTCCGAAACGCCAGGTGTGTTGGCCTGGTTGACGACGAAGAAGCCGCCGCCGGAAACCGCGATATCAGTCGATGAGGTCGAAGCCTGCAACAAGCCCTGCACATCGGTCTGCTGGCGCGGTTTCGATTGCACACCGCCGGCGGAATAGAATGTGGCCGAGGTTTGTTTGGTCACCAAGGTCTGGAAGTTGACCGTCGTGCCTTTGTAGCCGATCGTACTGACGTTGGTGATGTTGTCAGAGATGGCCCCCATGGCGCTCGACTGAGCGGTGAGTCCGGAAACGCCGGAAAAGAGTGCACCATACAAACTCATTTTACTCTCCTATTATTTACCCGACTGAGGTCGGTATCTGACGCTAGTTACCGTTCAGAATTTCTTTTATGGAACCGTTGCTGTGGCGACGATGGGCCGTTCCACAGAAATGACGTTGGTCATGTCGGTTTCGACGTCACCCATGGTCAGCGTGACGTTGCCGTCCTTAACGCCGGTCGAGGTGACGTAACCGAATACAGTTTGATCGACATCAACCAAGTTACCGTCTTTGTCCTTCGCGCTGACGACCAGGGTGTAGGCCCCATCGGGCGCTACGGTCCCGTCATTTTTGCTGCCGTCCCAGCCGATGCGGTGTAGACCGATGGCTGTTTCACCTTTGACGGTGAACATGGTGGTGCCGGATGCGTCCTGAACCGTGATGTCATTTGAAGCGACACCCGCGGGCAGGGTGTAAGTGGCCACGGCTTGTTGGTTGAGCATGTAGAACTCTTTGCCCTTGGCCTCGACCACGGTGTCCAGATAATTGACCATCGTCGCAGCTTGAGTGTTCTCTTGTGCCAAGATCAATTTTTCCAGGTTTGCGTTGCCCTGAATTTGCTGCTCGACGCTGGAAAACTGCACCAACTGGTTGGTAAATTCACTGGCGTCCATCGGGTCCAGGGGGTCTTGGTTCTGCAATTGCGAAACCAACAGCTTCAGGAACTGATTGAGGTCGTCCTTGAGCTTTTTTTGATCCTGACCGGCTTTGGTCGATGTATCGATCGAAGCGGTACTACTGACACTGTCAAACATCGTTGCTATCCTTTACGCCGTGATATCCACACGGTCTTTGGTGATGATGTCGGGGCGACTTGCGCCGGCCTCAAGCAATTCGTCTAGTGACGGTTCATTGGTGAGCGGGCCTGAATCCAGGCCACGTCCAGCTGAATTTTCGTTGTTTTGAGCTTGGCTTCCGTTTTCACGAAGGTTGAAGCTGAGATCGCCAGAATTCATCTGCATACCGGCTTCGCGCATGGCGCGTTCCAGTTCACGAGAGTCCTGTTTAAGCAGATCCAGCGTATCCTTGTTGTCGGCGGTTACGACGGCGGTGACGCGCCCATCGTGAGCCATTTCCATTTGCACATCGACACGACCCAAGTGCGCAGGACGCAATTGAATGGTGATCTTGTCCATACCATTGGCGATGGCCTTGGATATCTGCACGTTGACTTGATCGGTAACTTGAGCGCGGGCCTGTGCATGCGGGGTGGGGGCCGGTTTGTGGAGGGCCGCGGGCTGTTGGTGTGGCTGGGCCGTATTGGTTTGCGTAACGCCCTGAGCGGTCGTCATGCCTTCTGTACCGCCGACTTTAAACGTGGCGTTGGTCGCGTTGGCATTGGCGGCCTGTCCAGCCTGAGATTTGGCATCGGTGGCCGTGACGTTCTTGGCGGCTACGGCCTGCGCCAGCTGCATTTGCTGCTGGGCTTGCTGCTGGGCGTCGCTGCCCTGCTGGCCTGTTTGATTACCAAGGTTGTGTTGTGTTGAGGCTTGCAGGCCCGGCGTCGCCGGTTTGGTTGCGGTTTGGGTCGCCGTCTGCAAGTTGGCACCATCGTCGCTGGTTGCAGTCTGCACACCTAAATTGGCGGTGGGCTGGCTGACCAATTGTTCGGATTGTTTAGTGACTGTGACATTGATGTCGAGTTTTTGATTGGGACCAACCTTGCTGGCGATGTCGGCAGCCTGCTGCTGTTTAAGCGCCGGATCCTGGTTCAAGGTGTGATTGGCTTCGCCCTTTTGCGAGAGGTTTGCTTGTGCCTGCTGCTGACCTGCAGGGGCGGCTTTCTTTTTCTGCGCACCACTTTCGGCCAGCTCGCCGTCACCCAGATCGTCACCGACATTGGCATCACCGGCAGCTGCTTGTTGACCGCTCACGGCGGCTTGGGCTTTTTCAAGACCAGGCGCGGCGTTTTGTTTGACGTCACTGCTTTGTGGTGTAGCGTTTTTGCTCATCATGTCAACAACACCAGCCAAGACGTCTTCGCCCTGACCGGCGTTCGCCTGATCCGATGTCTGGTCGGTTTGCTCACCGGCGGCAACACTGCCGTCGTCGTCCTCAGTTGACTGAGCTTGCTGCTCCTGCACGCCAGAATTTTGGTCTTGTGCGTCACCGTTTGAGGCTTGTTCCTGACCAGATGTATCATCACCACGGTTGTCTTGTGCTGTGTCTGTGCGCGCGGCCTCCTGTTGAGGCACTTCGCGTTGAGCGTCGTTTTTGGCCTCGACCGGTTGCGCAACGTCATCGCGTTTGCGGTCTGGCGCCTCTGCCCGTTCACGCGGTTGATGGTCGTCGCGTGGCGAGGCTTCCACTTTTGGTTCCGTCTTGGGCTCCGCCTTGACGGGGCGCTTGGCATCCAGTGCATTGGCGACACCAGACTGGCTGCGCTCGGCTAGGCCTTGGCCCGATTTCTTGATGCGCTCGGCAACGGCGGCGGAAAAATCACCCATCAACTGCTCAGCGGTGCTTTTGGGCTTTATGCTCGCACTCGCGCTGATGTCTGCGATGGTTTTGGCTTTTGCGGCAGTAACGTCCATTGGTCGGAACCCTTGTATTGCTATGATCCGGTTTCAATGAAGCAAGGGCTGTGCCAATACAGAGGGCGAATGTAACTAATTGAAATAAATGAGAAAAAATAATTGCGGCCGGGTGGCGCTGTGTGGCAACAGGGACCTTGTGGTGTTTCTTTCCCCTTCAGGGGGGAAGATACTGCCTACTTAAAGGTTGGCTCTGTCGGTGCGGAGAAGGTCCATCGTAAAAAAAACATTGAGCTTTGGTGGAGCACCGTTACTCTTTGATTCGCTCCATAACGGAGTTCACGTTTTATGGGTTATGAACAGAATGTCTGAAACGCCATCACAATCACATCAAGATGCACTTGCCGAATTGCTGAAGGTTTTGTCTGGTGATACAGCCGAAAACCCTCTCAATGCAACGCAAAGTTTTTTGCACAATCATCCTGAAAGAAGTGAGGGATATTTCATTTTGGGGGTGCTGACATATCTGTCTGGATATATTGGCGATGCGACCAACATGATCGAGAAAGCGCATGAGATTGATCCGGATGTGCGCGAGTATGCGCTTGCGCTGTCCAGCTTGTATGTCAAATCCGACAGGCTGAATGACTCACTTTATTTCGCCAAGCTCGGTACGGTCTTGGACTCTTATCCTGACATGGCGGGCATCTTGCCGCCAGATTTGAAAAATTTTGTTGAGGCCGCAGATCAGTCGGCCATTCATAATCACTATGTTGCGGCGTCCCTTGCTTTTGTTCGGCAGGAATTGTCGACGGTTATCGCCGAGTGCGAGCTGGAACTTAAGATGGACCCTTCGTTCGTTCCAGCACTTGAGTTGTACGCGCGCGCCTTGATTGAGCAGGGTGATTATGGGAGCGCCATTCCGGTTCTGCAGAGGGCGTTGCAACTTAACCCGGAAGATGCTGCCGAAACGGGACTAAGTCTAGCTGAGGCGATTTTGCATCTGGGACTTTTTGAGCAGTCTCAGGCTTACATTGAGAAGGCCGTGCAAAGTGCGCCTGATGCCATCGATATTAATGCCAAAGCATTTTATCTGCTGGCGGGCATGCCTAAAGCCAGGCAGGCACAGGCTCGGGCTAGGGCGGTTTTAGAGCAGGCTGGTTTGCGTGAAGAGGAGCCGTACTTCCCCTACACGCCATCAGATGACGGCAAGATCAGGATCGGCTTCATATCGGACAAATGCTACGACTGCTTTGAGGGGGTTGCTCTGGCGGGGCTTTTGCGGCGCTTCGATAAAAGCTTATTGGAAGCGCATGTCTATATTCAAAACACCAATAAAGATGGCGTGACACAAACGCTTAAAACTTGGGCGGAAAGTGCGCGCGAAGTCTACGACGTGAATGATAAAACTCTTGCGCTGATTTTGCAGCGTGATCGAGTCGATATTCTGGTCGATATGTGCGGCTTTGGGGCGAACCAACGACTTTCCCTGATTGCTCATAAACCCTGTGGATTGCGTGTGAGCTGGCTTGCCCCCCTGCATGGCGGTGGTCAGCCCGGTATTGACGTTATTGTTACAGACGCGAGCACCGATGTCTCACAATCTCGCTTTTTTGAGGGCAGCCAAACCAGCATGGAACTAAGAAAGCCTGTCTTTGCGGGCAAACCCGTTCAGGGCTATTTAGACCCAGTGGCTCCTCCATGTGAAAAGAAAGGGTACGTGACGTTTGGCGCGTATCTGGATTTTCGGGCATTGTCCAGCAGCGATGGGGTGCTGTGGGCGCGTCTACTGGAAAGCATTCCGGATGCAAGGTTACGGCTTCACATCGGTACGCACATTTCAGAAATTAGCTTGGCGCGACTGAATGAAATTTTTGAACCCCAGGGCTTGTTGGATCGCATTGAACTTTACACACCCGATGAGGACGAACGACTGGGCGGATACTTTGATCAAGTGGATGTCTTTCTGGCGGCCCAGAGTGAAAAAGCTAACACCATCGTCGAAGCGTTGTGGATGGGGGTGCCATGCCTTGTGAGGTCTGATGCCAATGCGCCTTACGTGACGTATAGTGGTGCTGTTGTGAGGGCAGCAGGCATACCTTCGTGGGTTTGCGAGGATGATGATCAGTTTCTTTCTGTTGCTCAGTTTTTGGCTTCTGATCGTGCTGAGTTGTCGGGCCTGCGTGGGGTGCTACGTGGCCAAGTTGTGAAGTCCCAACTCATGGATATGGACGGTTTTTCTCTGGAGTTTCAAGGGCGTCTGGCCGAATTGTTTTTCAGACAAATCCAAAAAGGGTAATCAGTTATGGCGGGCTCTGAAGACTTGTTTGAGAAAAACTTGGGTTTCTTCCAAAAGATCAATCCAGTGTTGGCTGAACGTCTTTCCAGTCACGAAGTGCTATCGACATTAGTGTTCGATGACGAGAGTGACCCGGATGTCCTTTTTCAAGACATGAAACTTTATGGACAAGGCGCCAAAAAGCACGCTGCACAGCAGATTGAAGCGTTTTGGCAAAAACCCGGTGTGATCGAGCTCACACGATCGTCCGTTGTTGAAACGGATTCAGAAGGCTCAAAACTTTTTAAGAGTTTGTCGCAATTCGCTGACGACAACGCCATTACGTTCGGTGCAAACAGAACCACACGCAATGCCTTTCATCTGATCGTGATGGGCATTGGGTTAGGGCAACACATGGAAGCCTTGCTTGAGGATGTCCAGCCGCGCAACCTGATCGTCGTTGAGCCAAATTTTGAGTTTCTCTATCAATCACTTTTTACCTTCGACTGGAGTGATGTGGTTGGGCCGATCATTGAAGATGGTGGTGCTATCCACCTGTTGACGGACAGTGATTCCAACGTGTTGATTTCGGAAGTGCGGCGTATTTATACCGAATATGGTCGCGCCAGCATTGATGGCCTCACGGTCTATCGGCATTATGAAAAACCAACCTTCGATACCGTAGAAAGGTTCTTAACCACCGAAGGAGATAAGCTGTTCTCTGGGCTAGGGTTTTTTGAAGACGAAATCAATATGATTGCAAACACCTACAACAACCTTAAGGGGGGGCGGGAAAGGGTGTTTTATGCGCATTCGGAGCAGCAGGATTTCCCGGCGTTCGTCGTGGGGTCGGGTCCGTCCTTGGACGGTTCTATAGAGGTTATTAAGGCCAATAAAGATAAGGCGGTGATCGTGTCGTGTGGGACGGCGCTGTTGCCGCTTTTACGTGCGGGGATAACGCCTGATTTCCATGTTGAGTTGGAGCGCAGCAAATACCAAATGGAAATTCCTCATGCTGTCGCTCAGGAGTTTGACTTATCCAATGTATGTTTGATTGGTTCCACCACTCTGGTGCCGGGTGTTCGGGAGGTATTTGAAAAGCGGGTTTTCTATTTCCGTCATTTGCTGAGTTCATTTCCGGCTTTTTCAGGAGAATTGCGCAATTGCTTGCGTTATCCCTCGCCAACAGTTGGAAACACCGGAGTAAGTTTTGCCCAAGATATTGGGTTTCGCCAAACTTATTTCTTTGGCATGGATTTAGGGTTTGTTGATCCAGATGCTCACCATTCCGTAAACTCGGTGTATCTGGAGAGTGACGGAAAACATAACTTCGGCACCATCCCCTGGGACCGCACAACTCGTGGCAATTTTGGCGGGGAAGTCAAGTCGACCTACGTTCTGCAGTGGGCGAGGGATACTCTTGAGGTTTCGATCACCAATGTTGGATTGGGGCGTATTTTTTACAATTGCAGCGATGGCTCATTGATTGAGGGGGCTGTGCCGTTGTTGCCAGAGTTTGTTGACCTGCCTGAACCAAGTGAGCTCAAAAACGCGTGCATTGAGCGCATTATCAATGGCTTTTCCACGTACTCAGACGCCGATTTCAATGCCCATTGGCAGGATGGAAAAGTCATCCAGGATGTACGTGATATTGGCGACCGGATGATTGAGAGCATTGAGAAAAACCCGGACCTGAGCACGAAAAAATTCTTAAGTGAACTCATGAAGGTCGCCAGGCCCCTCGATTATGATGATTCGGCAACCTCGTTGATGCGGGGGTCAATTTACCTGCTTTTGGTGGTTGGCGAATACCACATTGATCGAGTTGTGTTGGGTGATAAAAAGGACGAATTCGCGGCATTCGTTCGCGGAGAGTACATCCGGCTGATCAATTCCATGTGTGATGAAGTGGCGGTCGAGTTTTCTGCACTTGAAAAGACCGGCGCGCTGGTCAATCGCGAAACCATTTGGGCCTAACGTATTGGATGTTAAGCGTAAATCTGGGGCTCTTTTTTTCTTGTGAAACCAGTACGACGCGGATAGAATGATCAGGTTCATATGACCACAGAAAGTTGGGATGTGAGCAACAGGATAGAAACCTGTTTTTGAAACTTTACTCTAGAATAGAGGAATTTTAGCTATGGCTGACGTTACACTCTCCTCTGCCGTACGTGGCAGTCTTCTCTCTCTCCAAGGCACAACTGATCTCATTGATCGTACGCAGAGCCGTCTTTCGACTGGTTTGCGCGTTTCGACCGCTATTGACGATCCTGTGTCTTTCTTCCAAGCCAAGACCCTGACTGACCGTGCTTTTGACTTTACCGAAAAGAAAGACGGTATTGATCAGAGTGTGAGCACGGTTACCGCGGCTATCGATGGTTTGAATGCTGTTGAAAGCTTGGTTCGCCAGCTTAAAGGTGTTGCGCAGAGTTTGAAATCTGCAACCGGCACCCAGTTCACTGACTTGATCACACAGTTTAACGATCTTCGTGCCCAAGTTGACCTTTTGACGGCTGACTCGACCTACCAAGGTGTCAACCTGATCAACGGTACGGGTCAGACTTTGACGACTGAGTTCTCCGATCTTGCCACATCTAAATTGAGCGTTGCATCTGTTGACGTGACATCTACTGGTCTGAGCGTTACGGATGTTACGGCGATCGATACGGCGGCTGCCGCCGTGAACTTCACTTACGGTGCCGTTGCTGCAGCAAGCTCGCTGTCCACGGCTGACACCATTGCCGTGACGTATGTAGGTGCTGATAAGACCATTGGCACGGCCACCGGTACGGTAACGTTTACCTACGGTACGGTTTCGCTTTCACTGACCGTTACAACCGCGTCTGGTGCTGTTTCTTTGGTTAACGGCACGAGTTACACACTGAAGATTAGTACGGGTGCTGGTGCACAGGTTAGCCAATCAACTACGACCATCACCGTTAACCTGACCGGCTCCAGTGCTGGCGTTGCTATCTCGGCAGTTACTGCGAAGCAGTATGTTGGTGCAAGCAACAGCAGCAGTGTTGATGCTGTTGTTACCAAATTGAGCACTGCTTTGACGACGTTGCGTTCCAAGGCTTCCAGCCTGGGTTCAAACGTTGCCTTGCTTCAGACCCGCCTCGACTTCACGCAATCATATGTGAATACGCTTGAAGATGGTGGTGCTAAGCTCACCTTGGCCGATATCAACGAAGAAGGTGCAAACCTTCTGGCCCTCCAGACTCGTCAGCAGCTGGGTATCCAGTCTCTGTCGTTCGCTGGTCAGGCCGAACAGTCTGTTTTGGGTCTGTTCCGTTAATAGACAGTTTTGGTTTCGGGGGCTTCCCCCTATCAAAACCATTCAAAAAAACCCTCGCAGATTTTCTGCGGGGGTTTTTCTTGGCCTTTAACGGACGTTGACTAAAATTTCTCAGGTGAGCATGCATGCGAGCGTTGGCAAAGCGGTCATACTGATCACTACGTATCACTCAAGCGCGTGACCTTGGAATGCAGTAGAGCACTGTTTCAAGCAACATATCGCCATAGACCCGCAGGTACATATCGTAATCGCTCATAAGTTCGTGGATGAACAAGGGCAGTTCCCACAAGTCGCTAGGGCGATGATAGAGGCATACGGCTAACACGGGGCGATAGGTTTGGATAATCTGTTGGCTTCCGATAAGGGCACTTCTTTCTGCACCCTCAATATCCATCTTAATGAAGTTTGGTGCTGCGGTGAGCAGGCACTGGTCGATAGACAGACCGAAGATGGCCTTTGATGAAGCCGGGGGCATTGCTGCATCAGCAATACAGCTCGATGCAGCTTGATCTGCGTTGAATTCAAGCATTTCTGATTTGCGCCAAGCCGCAGCGGGATATGTGAAAACACGAGGTGGCTTGCCCTTGTATTGGAGATCTGCAACTTTATTTGTGAGGGCTAAAAGATTTGTCGGGTCGGGCTCAAAACATGCGGCATATTCAAAACGAATGTTCTGCTGTGTGCAGGCTTGTATGAGAGCGGTCACAGTATCGCCATTATAAGCCCCCGCATCCACAAATCGAACGCTGTCTATAGTGGAAAAGACATCAATATCATCTGGAAAATATTGAGTGTTGGCATCTGGTACGACGTAGTGCCCAGCGCTGAAATCAGTTCGAAATGCGATGATACGGTCTAAAAGAATTTGGCTTTTTTCATCGCTGAGCAGGCGACGAAGTTTTGCTATGCCAACGGCATCGATCATGTCTGAGGGCGTGCTTGAATACCAAAGGCTGTATGCTTTTAGTTCATGAATGATTGCAGGGTGTTCTAACACTGATTGGGTGAAGTCGAATACGTTCTCGAAACCTTGGGACTGTAATGCAGATTTTATTTTGGGGCTGATCAGTCCAATGGAAATATAGATGGACGCCTGTTTGTTTTTGAGATTTTCAGTGCGTAAAACTGGTAGACCATTGTAAGTGTCACAATTTGAGTAATCGTCAACAAATCCTGTAATTGTATGGCCAGTGGACTGGAATGCGTTGAGAAACAATTGCCCTTGAATGCCGGCACCAAAGATATAAATTTCGCTCATTAATTTGACCTCATTCACCATACATCATCAGTCTCAGGGGCATGGTCCAGTCTTGATTTAGGGCGTTGTATTCTTCGCGAAGAGCTAGTTTAGAGACCTTACCTGTCGAGGTCAGGGGAAGCTTCGCGCGGAAAAAATACTTAAGGGGACACTGGTACGGAGCCAGGTGTTCATTTGCTAATTTATGCAGTTCAGCTGCGTTGTCCTTACCGTCGTCAGTAACGCAAATGGCAATGACGGCTTCACCAAAAAGTTTGTCATTCACGCCGATGACAGCAACTTCACGTACAGCTGAGTTTTGGGCTATGATGGCTTCTATGGTTATGGGGTAAATGTTAATCCCACCTGAGATGATAACGTCCTTTTTGCGAGAGACATAATATAAGAAACCATCATTATCGATAGTGCCCAGATCTCCGGTAAGAAAGTATCCGTCTTTGAAAGAAGCTTTCGTCGCATCGGCACGCTTATAATATCCTTGGAAAACAAGAGGTGACTTTACCGCGATTTCACCAATGGCATTGGCGGGGGCTACCTGTCCAGCTTCATCGATTATTGACACGTCAACGTTGTCACAAGCAATACCGACGGATGCGTATTTTTCAATGGCGTCTTCTTTCGTGAGGTTGGAGGCAATAGCGATTTCTGTGGCTCCATAAATTTCATGAAAATCACAGCCAATCGCCTCAAATATTTTCTTTTTAAATCCAGTATCAATTGGGGCTGATGAGGACACGATTGTCTTTAGGGATTGGAGCTGCTCAGCGTTTTCCAAAAGAGCGTTCTTTAATGCATAAAGATGAGAAGAAACACTGATCACAAAGCTGACATGATGCTCACTGACCAAGGCGAGCCAAATCTGGGGGGTGAACTTTGTGGAAAATACCAAGGTGGCACCGAGCAGAAGAGGTACATAAACCAAGCGTTGGCCTAATGAATGAAAAAATGGTGATACGCACAGCACAACATCGCTGGGTGTCAAATCGTATAAGCCCCATGACTGTCGTGCGCGTTTTACTTTGTTTTCTTGCGACAGCATGGTTGGCTTGGGTGTTCCGGTAGACCCAGAAGAGAACGCAATTAGGAAATTGTTTTGGTCAGACCACGGAAAATGGGAAGGCAGTTCAGGTGTGGCGGTTTCTTCTGTGTCATGAACGAGGTCAAGAGTGGAAATGAAAATGATATTCACCAGTGAACAGGCTTTGATTTTGTGATCGAATGAGGGTTCGTAAATGACGATGTTAACGTCGGTTGATTGCCAGCTTTCAATCAGCTGCTCGGGATGCAATTGCGGATTGAGAGGGATACAACCACCATCCAGGCGCGCGATTCCAAATGCGGCGCAAATCGTGTTGAGTGGGTCTTCAGTCAGTAGGGAGACACGAGGTTGCTGATCGACAAGCTGTGCATGCAGAAAGTCAGCCCACATATTTGCGCGCAACAAAAGAGAGTGATAGCTGTGGGCTTCATCTTGCGTGATAAGGGCTAATTTTTGAGGGAACGCCTCTGCTATGTCCCTAAATGTGTTATATAAAGCGCCCATAGTCATGCCCTAACTAGGTTGTTATTTTTTTGTAGATCGTTCGCGCAAGCGTGCCGATTGTTTGCATGTTGGGGTCAGCTAACTCTTGCGCTTCGAATCTAACTTTGTGCAGGCTCTCCAGCGTCATGATTAAGTTTAGAATAGAAAATGAATCGAGTAGGCGGCTTTCAACAAAGTTCGTTGAGCCGTTCAACACATAGTCGCCCCCGGTGCCGTGTTCTTTAATGTAATCTGTAATGTCTTTCTCAATCTCAATTAGTGAATGGTTTGTCATAAGGTCCTCATTCATTCAATTAGATCCCAACTGAGACGGTCGCCGATATCTAAATCTTTGATGACCCTGCGCCCTAAGATGATAGCCTTGTATTTGGGTTCAAGCCCATAACCGGGGCGAACGGATTTTATGTTCTCCTCACTCAAGGTCTGCCCCTTTTGAATAGGGGCACTGACGTAGAGTGACCTGCGACCATGTTTGTTCAAAAGCGCTGCCGGGGTCAGTTCGTATTCTACGCGTCCGACAGCCTTTTTGGCGTTTCGAATTTCGCGAACCATGGCCTGAAATTCTGCGACGGTGAGAGAGAAAAAACTGTCGACAGTGTCTTCATTGTTGTCGAGTTTTATGTGCTTTTCAATGACCGCTGCCCCCAAGGCGACGGCAGCAATGGAAACGCCAATGCCGACTGTATGGTCTGATAAGCCCGTATGGCAGAAAAATGTCTCTTTCATGTTATGAATAGTTTTTAGGTTTACTTCTTCAGGCGGCGTCGGATAGGCCGTCGTGCATTTCAGCAATATGATATCTTTGCAGCCATGGCTTCTGAGACAGTGAAGTGCTTCAAATATATCGCTGATACTGGCAAGCCCTGTGGAAACGATCACGGGTTTTCCGGTTTTTGCTACTTTTTCCAAAAGGGCCAAATCAACAATCTCGGGAGAGGCAATTTTATAGGCCTTGACCGGATATTTTTCCAATTCATCAACCGAGGTTTCATCAAAAACGGAACCGAATAACTCGATATCCAGCTCGGCCGCAATTTCAAAAAGACGCGGTAGCCATGTCCAGGGTGTGTGAGCGTATTCATACAAATTATATAGGTTTTTGTAGGCGGCCCAGGCATTGTCCTTAGGAATGGAAAAGTCGGCTTTGTCTGTGTCGAGGGTGATGGTGTCGGGGCGATAGACCTGCAACTTCACTGCGTCAGCGCCGGCTTCGTGGGCGGTGCGCAGTAAACTTATGGCGTGGTCTATATGGCCGCCGTGGTTACCGGACAATTCAGCGATGATATATGTCTCTTCGCCGTCACCGATATGCTTGCGCCCAATTTGAACACTGTTCATTGGTTGGTTCCATTTGTTATGGGCACCCATGCTCGCGTTCGATTGGCTGTGCTCGCAGCATGTAAAAGCTCTAGCCCTTCGTTAGCATGTTCCCATCCGTAGACGTAGGATGACTGATGACGCCCTGTTTTTTTGAACTCCTCCAAAGCGTCCGCAATATCACTGTATAAATTGGCAAAGGCTTCTACGAATCCTGCCGGATGTCCGGGCTTGAAACGTTCACGGATTTCTTCTGGATGGGCGCAATTACCGCGGTCGTAGGTGATACGCGCGGTGTCCTTGCGGAAAATATGCAAACGCTCAGGTTCTTCCTGCAGCCATTCCGCGCTGCCTTTATCGCCAAACAATCGGACCTTGAGGCCATTGCGATATCCAAGCGCGGTTTTGCTGACCCAAAAAGAAGCTCGAAAATTATCTGTGTACTTAACCCACATGTAGGCATCGTCGACAATATTGTCAAAAGAGGAAAAATGGTGAAAGTCAGCGTTGACACTCAGAGGGGCCAGTTCAGTTAGGAAATGGCAAAGGTGGTGAACGTGCACGGCCAAGTCCAAAAGTATGGTGGGGATTTCACCATCTTGTAGACGCCAGGCTTGAGGGTGCATTTTTTCTACGGGCTGGATGAAGCCATCCGATGGCATTTCCAATTGAATTTGTATCAATTTTCCAAGTGTTCCTGCTTGGACGTGGCGACGCAAATCGCGAAGCATTGGGTAGCCGCTGTAATTAAATGTGACGGCGAGAAAGCCGTTGGATTTATCCAAGGCTTCTTTGATACGCATGGATTGCTCAAGGGTGGCGACCATCGCTTTTTCGCAAATGACGCCAAGTCCGGCTTCAAGCAGGCCGCAGACTATTTCTGCATGATTGGGCGTTGGGGTCAGGACAACAACGGCATCCAGATTGTTTTTTTCTTCAGCGATGTAGGCCTGCCAATCTGAAAAAATTTTATTGTCTGGCAAATGCCATGCCGAGCCTGTTTGTGTGCTGACGTCTGCTTTGCGACTAAAACATCCGGACACGACGTGCCAGCGGTCATCAAGTTGGCTGGCTGTCCAATGGGTGTAGCCTACGGCTGAGGTGATTGAACCACCAATAAAACCAAGCCGGAAAGCCTTTGTCGCAAGCATGTTCATCGTCAAAATTGCCTTAATCTTTTATTGTGTTCACGAGGGAAGGTTCCCGTGAAACGAAGTGAAAATGGTCAGCATCAGCCTCATCAAATATTTCTGAAATGGCAATGCCATATGGATTTTCAGGGTTCGACGGGTCTACATCTTGAAAGTCGAAATATTCATTCATGCGTTTGACATATTTGTTTTGTCGATGGATTACGGCAATCCAGGGGACGCCAGGTACATTTTTTTCGCAATACTCAAGCTGCCAGTTCAGAGCCAACATAATATCCTGAAACCCAGCACTTTCACCACAGACAAACCAACCGCCTATGAGATAGTTCCGTTGCTTACTGCGCCTTACTTCGTGCCAAATGTAAAGGCATGGTGAGCCATCCTTGGTCAGTAAAAAAGATTCTCTTTTTGAGTTAAACCACCACGCATAATGATCGAGGGACGAAATTTTTTCTGTGCGGATCATATTCTGACAGTTTGCATCTAAATTTCGACTGGTGAGATAGTGATTGATATCTTTGTCAGTCACGGCGCGAATGTTGTGTTGTTGAGTAAGCTGTTCGCTTTCTGCACAGGGCTGAGCGGTTGAAACCGTCAGGCGAGGCACACTTCTACCTGTGCCAAGTATAATGTTTGAAATGCGACGGGTTCCGAAGCCATCAAGCGCAACTTTCGGAGTGGCATGAAGTTGCTTTATACGCTGATAGTGTTGCATCACGGTGGTTATGAAAGCAGGTATGTTCTCAATATCTTTTTCCGACCAATTGTCGATATGAAAGAAGTGACCAATGTCTTCCAATTGACGTGAATTTGTTTTCTGATTTTGAGAGAGTGGGAATGTTAGCGCCGGAATGCTAAGGGCCAATAGCTGGTAGAGAATGCCACCCGCCGCACCAATGTAAAAGTCAGCTTGGCGCATGTGCGGATATAGCTCGACCTCTCCAACGATTGGCGTGACATTCTTGCAGCTTTGGTAGCGGTCCAAAAAATGCTCTGTGTTTTGGGATAGCGGCCCAATAACGGGCGTGATGTGAATTTCCTGATCGAAGTGTTTTTTATGTGCGAGAAGGCTATCGATGATGCGCCCACATTGGTCCAGGGTGCCGCTGCCGCCCAACCCAAGCATTATGGTAAAGGGGGTGTCTGGAGACTTTTGTGGACTGGTGTTTTTAAAGCTCTCAGAAAGCATCACATAACCTGGGCCCAGAAGTTTTCGTGCCGCAGGCGGGACGAGTGCGTCGTATTGAGCTTGTGTCTCATCCCCCCGCCATCTGGGGTCAATCAATAGGTCGCATTGATGGTGGCGGAGAAGGTCGTCAATTACGCCAACCGTGTAACCGTATTCTCGTATTGCGATTTCCCATTTGTCGCCAAGTCGATAATCATCAACGATTACCCAATCGGTGTTCTGCGGCTTTGTGATGTTGTGAAACAGTTGGGCATCCAGGCATGGGTCGAGCTGGTCTTGTACGCCATCATAGAGGCTGCAGACGTTTAGACCGCCCAGGAATGGGGCTATGCCTTCCTCAATGTAGTCCACAACAAAAAGACAGAGAGAACCATTTTCAATGAGCTCCCGTGCTAAATGAGCGCATCGGGCCAAATGCCCCAATCCTGTTTTCTGCCCTGCATTTGTCCGAAATGTAATGGTACGCATAGTGTTGGCCTTCTAGGCGTCCTCTCTAATTCGGTATAGTTTTTCTGCCCTAACCCAGTCGTCCTGTGTGTCAATGTCCTGGACATCATAAGAAGGTAGGATGTAGGGAATGGAATGCTCTGAAAACGGGGGGACTTTGTTTAAGTAGCCCTCTGCTCGCCCCCAAGAAAATTGCGCGGCATCGTGATAAGCAGGCTCCAAGTCTTGGGATCTGGTTTCAAAGCATTCAGGCTGGAACATCTCGATCGTGCCTTCCTTCGATATTTTAAAGGCACGTTGGATCGGTGCCGCAAACTTGACGACGCCAAAACAAAAAGTTTTGGATGGATTTTTTTCGAGCTGAGAAAAAGCATCGTGGAGTGTTTGCGGCCGCACAAACGGGGCTGTTGCTAACAAGAGGCAAACGTAATCCGGCTTTTGTCCATGTTTTCGCAACCAATTGAGTGCATGTGTGAGAGGGGCGCCAATGTTCTTTTGGTCATCGGCGAGTTCTGCCGGTCGAAGGTATGGCACTTCAGCGCCATACTTCACTGCTACGTCAGCAATTTCTGGGGAATCAGTGGACACGATAATTCGATCGAAGCACTGACTTTCCAGGGCAGCAGCTATTGGATATGCGATGATAGGTTTGCCACAAAAAAGCTTGATGTTCTTATGTGGGATCCTCTTGCTACCACCTCGTGCAGGGATAATGCAAACTCGGATGACGGCACCTCATGAAAAATGGTTTCTACCAGAAAATGAGAATTGAACTTAAACATCTTGAGAGCCATTCTGACGCCTTGATGTTTATTTTATTAAGGGTGTTAGCCTCCTTAGTTTACTTATCACACTTTATGCTGAGGCTAATGATAAGCGGTCACGACATTGCGACGCAAACCTATTTTTGTATATTATCTGACCGCTTTAAATTAGATTAAAGATAGTAGCAAGATTTTGGAGCCTAAAGCCTTTATGAGATCATCAAGTAGGACAAAAGAAGAAATTCGCGCGCAAATTGCTTCTTTGGTGGACGAGTATGCGGCGCAGGAATTCCAAGAGCGAATTTTTGAGCCTGGGACGACGGCTATTCCGCCTTCTGGCAAGATGCTGGGGGCGCAGGAGCTTAAAAATCTTGTCGATGCCTCTCTTGATGGCTGGCTGACGACAGGGCGTTTCAACACGACGTTTGAGGCCAATCTGGCCAATTACCTGGGGGTCAAACATGTTCTGACGGTCAACTCAGGTTCTTCTGCCAACTTGCTGGCATTAGCTTCACTCACGTCACCAAATCTCGGGGACAAGGCTTTGAAGCCGGGGGATGAAGTGATTGCCGTCGCGGCAGGCTTTCCGACCACGGTTAATCCCTTGTTGCAGTATGGACTTGTCCCCGTATTCGTCGATATTCACATTCCGACCTATAACATTGACCCGACATCAATCGAGGCGGCGATCAGCGATAAAACTCGCGCCATTATGCTCGCTCATACTTTAGGCAATCCGTTTGACCTTGAAACCGTTATGCACATTGCCCGAAAATATAACCTTTGGGTGATTGAAGATACCTGTGATGCTTTGGGGGCAACCTATACTCCAAGCACCACATTGGACAGAAACCACAGCAAGGCCATTGAGGCAGGGAAGCCGCGTCTGGTTGGTACCTTTGGGGACGTTTCTACTTTGAGTTTTTACCCTGCCCATCACATTACCATGGGGGAGGGCGGTGCCGTTTATACAGATAGCGGGAAGCTTAAACCGATCATTGAGTCGTTTCGCGATTGGGGGCGCGATTGTTTCTGCGCGCCGGGGCAAGATAATACCTGTGGCAAGCGCTTTTGTTGGAAACTAGGTGATATGCCAGAGGGCTATGACCACAAATATATATACAGCCATGCCGGCTACAACATGAAAATCACGGACATGCAGGCCGCTTGCGGCGTGGCGCAATTGGAGCGGGTCACGGACTTCGCCTCAGCGCGTAAGGCAAACTTTGACTACTTGTACGACGGCCTGAAAAGTTGTGAGGAATTTATAACTTTGCCCGAAGCGACGGCCAAGTCATCTCCCTCCTGGTTTGGTTTTATGATCACCTTGAAAGAGGGTGCGCCGATCAGTCGGCTCGAATTGCTGAAGCGACTTGAGCACCATAAGATCGGTACGCGGTTGCTGTTTGCCGGAAACATAACGCGCCAACCCTATATGATTGGCCGGAATTTTAGGGTCAGCGGATCCCTGGAAAATACGGATTTGGTCATGAATAATACATTCTGGGTCGGGGTCCAGCCTGCCTTAACATTTGAAATGTTGGATTATGTAATTGAGACGATTAAAGACTGCTTCAATGTAACTTAATAATCTCCAAGTATAGATGGAAGATGGCCCCGATGTGTGTCGGATAGGAGGGCTGGTGGTTGAGAGATCATATCGATGATCACCCTTAAACTTTTCCAAATAATTTAATTAGGTATGAAATGACTGCAAATACAAAGCTTTCTATTACTGTGCCAACGTACAACAGAGCCGATGTTTTGGATTTTTTTCTGGAAACACATGTTCCTATGTTGCGTGGGTATAATATTGCAATATATATATCTAATAATGCATCAACAGATAATACGATTGAAGTTGTAAATAAGTGGGTATCAGTATACCCGTACATATATATTAATAACTTAGAAGAAAACGTGCACGTTGATTATAATATTGAAAATGCTTTAAGGATGCCTGTATCAGAGTATACATGGGTTATTGGTGATGGGTATGAAATTCCAAAAGAATCACTGGATTATGCATTAAGAATAATAAATGAAGGAAATACCTGTTGTGACCTCATAGTGGGAAACCTTGTAGGCCGGATAACAGACATTGATGAAAGAGTGTACACAGACAAGGATGATGTATTAGAAGACCTGGGGTGGATGATCGCATGCTTGGGTTGTACTATATTTCATAAAAATGTTATTCATCACGGAGAATTTGATAAATATAGGATGACTGAATTTGTGCATGTCGGTGTTATTTTTGACTATATAACAAAGCCTGATTTTGTATTATTTTGGGCACCTAAATTAACAGTCGTCACTTTGAAGTCACCAGTACGCAAAACTGGCTGGGGTATTTATTATTTTTCGAACATATTTGAGAAGTGGCCTAAATTTGTCGCCGGATTGCCTCAAAGTTATCGTGATTCCAGTAAGGATATTGCACGTCGCAAACTTCAACAAAAGTCGAATTTGTTAGGTTGGAGGTATTTGTTGAACATTAGATCGCAGGGTGTTCTGAATAAAGAGACGTATAATATATATAAAGATAAAGCTGGCGAAGTCGCACCCGCTTTTATAATTAATTACATGTTTTTTCTTACCTTTATGCCGAGAAGTATTTGCGGCATAGCTGTAAAGGTAGTGGAATGGGTGCGAAGAAAAAATTATCAAATCAGGAAGGCGATTAACCCAGACTTGGTTATGTAATAAGCTTACGGCCTCGTATTAAAATGGGCGATTTCAGTTGGAAAAAATAGATCCATAAATTTCTTTTTGAACCTCGAGAAAACTTTCTGGCATAGAGCTATGCCACGCCCATTGACCATTTTGGGGGAGGTTCGGTGTGAATTTTTGTGAATCATTCAGGCTTGAGGTTAGTTTGCACCTAAACAGATGCGAAATAAAATGGCCGCGCGTGTTGCGAGTCTTGTTAATGCACTGTTTTGTGAGACACGGTTCGTCGTCATGTTTGACACTGGCAGTGAGTTCTAAATGTGCAACGGCTTGTATTCTCGTGTCGAATGTTTCTTTGAAGCGAAGAATACCACCTGGAATATGCCAGCCAGGTCCATAGAACTCGTCGTCCCTCCAGGTCAATAAAATTTCACCCTTCTCGTTCTGAACAAGAAGGTCAACATTGACCAGGGGGGTGAGGCGACTCACCATGCGAAAGACTAATTCTCCCAACCCACGTTTTGGGTCAGGGATGAATGTTTCGATAGTTTCAATCGCGTGCTTGATATCTGTCATGCAGCTGCGCCCTAATTATCATTGCGATAAATACGTCTACTGGCATTATTTACCCCCATTCAAAGGGGATTTGAAGCTTGAGGCTAGGCGACAAAAGCCTCATCTGGGCGTAAGCGCAATTGATGATGGAATTCCATATCTTGGTTGTAGGGGGAAAGGCCAAATTTATCAAACGCCTTTCGCCATACAGGCTTGCTCTCGTAGGTCTCAATAGCAATTTGGCGATATTTCTCCGCTTTTTCATGATCGCCAAGTTGCTCACAGCAAATGCTGGCGTAATGATAAGCAAACCCATGGTCGTCTTTTGCGCGGATAGCTGTTTCAAACCCTGTGAGCGCTAGTTCATACTCGCCAAGTTTAAAATCAGTGTTATGGATGAAGTTCACATCCAAATTAATATCATAAGTGATGTCTTGGATGTATTGGGGGGTAAAATCTTCTGTTTCGACAACGGCTTTCCTGAAATCACATCCAATATCTGCTGCATCAATGTATTTTTTATCAACACAGATGTCGTGCATTTCAGCACCAACGAGGGGGGTTGCTACGATGATAATTTTCCAGTTTGCATTTAGCTTTCTGAGGAACAGTCGGGAATCTTCGATGTCTTTTTTGGTTTCACCCGGCATGCCGATCAAAATGTTGACGTTGGTGTAAATATCAAGCTCTCGGCAATCGTCGGCAACACGTTCTGCAATGGCAAGTTTTAGCGGCTTGCGCATAATTTCCTTTAAAACGCGCGCGCTACCGGATTCAACGGGAAGAACAAGCTGGTCTGCTCCTGCATTTTTGAGCACTTGAAGCATGTCCTTGTCGAGGGCGTATAGTGTTAAGCCATTTTGGAAGACGGCTTTTACACCTAAGCTGGAAACAAATCGGGCAATTTCTTTTGCTCGGTCTGTGTCGGCCATAAAGTGGTCGTCCTGAAAGACGAATATTTTGGCACCATACATATCTGTAAGGCGCTGTAGATCTTCTTTCACGCGGGGCATGCTGTAATAGCGCATGGTTCGGCCATGGACTTTATGGGAGGCGCAGAATGTGCATCGAAAAGGGCAGCCGCGCGAAGTCATGACGTGGAAGTTGTCAATTTGATCTTTGATTGATCCATAGGCCATAATCGCAGGATTAGCGCCGTATTTCTCCATTTTACATATGTCGTAATCGTAAAATGGAATGTCATCCAAATCATCGATAAATTCATGAGAGAAAATTGCGGCACTATCAATTTTCTTGCGTGTGATCCAGCTTGGATGCTCTTCCAAAAATGCACGACGATCTTGCGCATCGATCAGCTTGGCGAAAGGCAATTCACCCTCTCCATAACACAAGGCATCAAAAGCATCTGTTGCGTTAAACAAATACGTATACATGCTTGTTGGAACACTGCCCCCTGCGAGCAAGAGTGTGTTGGGGAAGACCCTGCGGCAACACGCGGCAATATCTATAATGTTATAGTATGATGACGAAAATAGAGCCGATAAGGCGATGATATCGGGTTCTACGTCAAATTGATCACGTAAATGGTTTTCGTAATATTCTGTTGGGGTGGCATCCGCAAAGGTGTCGATTTCATTGAGTTCAATATTGAAATCAAGCAGCTCTGTTTCAACGTCTGTCGTGCAATATTTTTTAATATAGGAACTTAAGGATAAGGCCCCAAGCGGCATATCGGTAACAAGGCTACCGTACAGTTTCCCATCTTTTTTTCTGATTTGTTTGGCATTGCTTAAGGGCGTAAGAAAGTCGTCAAAAGATATATGGGGGGGGATGATGAAGAGTATTCTTGTCATGTCAAAATCCTTAGTAGACTTCTTCAGCATTCTGATGAAAAAGTATTAAACAACCTGCAATTCATCCTAAGACAGGATGTTATTCGTGTTTCTTGAGGCGAAGTTTATCAGCATAGCTCGTATGAACAAGTTGAGGTTATGCCCATTCGTTCGTCAGACACTTGCCTGATTAAATAGGGAGTCTGCATGACCTTATCAAGGTGCTTTCTTCACTAGGCAAATCTAAACCTCGGTGGGGCCGCTTGTTGGATGAGATCGGCATGGATATGCAGACTTTGCCCCGCAACGATCAAATCTTAATTTATTGTTTTGCGCGGGCACCGGTATGCTCAGTTAGAGGTGGATTTTTTCATGATGCATTGTAGGGTTGTCTGATGTTCATGAGGGTCTTCGAACATAAAAAATAGATTTGATTTTGATAGAGTTAAGTAAGCTCATCATCAAACCTGTGGAGCACAGCGAAGAACTGAAGTTCTGAAAGTTTAGTAGGATTAAATCTATGAGCGATAATGATATGTCGGCGGTTGTTCAGCCCAGAATTTACTCTGCGCCAAAAGCTCGTCTTGAAGATCAAGTGCCGTTGGGGACGCCTTTCTCAGCGCACATTGATGTCTCAAGTTTGTGCAACTTTAAATGTAGCTTTTGTTTTCAAGCCGATAACGCAGCCATGAAAGCGGCCGACCTTAAACGGGGGATGATGCCGGTTGATTTGTTTAAAAAAATTGTCGATGACCTTGGAGAATTCGACGATAAATTGAAAAAAATCAAAATTGGAAACCATGGTGAGCCGACGATGCACCCTGACCTTCCTGAGATGATTGCGTATGCTCGCAACAAAGGCGTCGCCGATACGATCGAGCTCTTTACCAATGGCTCAAAGCTGACACCGCAATTAAACCAGGCAATCGCTGAAGCAGGCTTACAACGCATAAATATTTCGTTGGAAGGCTTAACATCCGAACGCTATATGCAGGTTGCGGGCGTGCGCCAAGACATGGATGATTTGATCAAGAATATTGCCCATCTGTATAGCGTGCGTGGCGACTGCAAAATGTATGTAAAAATCGCAGATCGAACCAGTTCTTTGGACAAGGACGATCATCATATTCACGTTCTAAGTGAAGATGAACGTCAGTATTTTTATGATACTTTCGGCAATATTTGTGACGAAATTTACATCGAAAAAATCGTTCCGCAGTGGGCCGAAACACAAGCGGACAAGCAAAATGAAGTCGATGAAACGGGCATGTATGATCAAAAAATCAAAAAGTACAAAGAGATTTGCCCCTTTGTCTTCATGTATTTGCATTTCAATTGCGATGGGACAACCAGCCCCTGTACCTTGGATTGGCCAAGGAAGGTTGTGATTGGAAATGTGAACGACCAAAGTGCAAAAGAAATTTGGGAAGGTGAGGCGCTTCGGCAACTGCGTGTCGCGATGCTTAAGGACGCGAGAAACAAAGTTAGCTTTTGCAACAATTGCTCGGCCCCTATGGTTTGTGTCGATGAGGACCTCGACCCGTTCAAGGAAGATGTGCTCCAAAAAATGGGTGTGCCTGACGATGAAACCTTAGAAAACAATCAGTGGGTTAAATAATCGGATGGCGAATATGAAAATTTTAGTTTTGGGGGCCAACGGCTTTATCGGACGCAATATCATCGAGTATTTGGAGCCCAAAGATTACGAAGTCTTTTCTCCAAAGCGGCAGGAGCTTAACCTGTTGGATACGCAAGGCGTTGATGCGTATATAAAAAAACTTCAGCCTGACACGGTCATATTCAGCGCAGTGAATATCCACTCTCTCGCCGAAAACCTACAGATGTATTTCAATGTGGAGCGGTGCTCAGAACATTTCGGAAAGCTCATTACAATTGGCTCTGGTGCCGAATATGACATGAGACATTATTACCCGATGATGTCTGAAGACTACTTTGGCGAGAACGTTCCGTGTGACACTTACGGCCTGTCGAAATATGTCATGTCGAATGACATTGAGAAAAAACCGCGGAACATTGTGAATCTGCGTGTTCTCGGAATTTTCGGAAAATATGAAGATTACACGAGACGGTTTATTTCCAACAATATCTGTAAGGCTATTGCCGGATTAGGCGTGACGATCAATCAGGATATGAAGTTCGATTTCATTTATGTTCACGATTTTATCAAAATACTTGAGATGTTTTTTACAAAGGAAACAAAATATAGAAATTATAACATTTGCACCAGCCAGCCTCTTGGCTTGCTGGATATCGCAAATGTAATTTGTGATGTACTTCCCCATGAGGAAAAAGTGACCGTGAAGGAAGAGGGGCTTAAACCTGAATATTCCGCAGATAACGCACGCTTTAAAGCTGAGTTCGGCGACTTCGAATTCACGGATATCAAAGTCTCTGTTCGAGAACTGTATCAGTGGTATGCAGACCATGAGGACATCGAACAATATTGCGCAAAACTTAGAGAGCCTGCGTGAAGCCTTATGGTAAAATCAAAACAAAATTTGATTGACGTATTACAGGGACGACCAATCGTCATCTGGGGTGCGCGAATGACTGGAATGGGTTTTCTTCGTTTCGCTAAAGCGAATGCCTTGAATGTTGTCAGCTTTGTTGATTCAGACCCTGCGTTTGAGCGCAAAACCGTCAATGGTATACCTGTTCAGAAACCCGATGCGTTGAGGGAAATTAAGCGTTCAGAGCCCAATTTGACCATCGTCGTTGCTGTGTCCATAAAAGAAGAGGAAATTATAAAATCCCTGAAGGGTATGAACTTTTCCAGCGCGGACTTTGTTTTATATTCTGACTATTGCGAATCATTTTATACCATTGATGTTGTCGGAACCTGCAATCTGGTTTGCCCCTCATGTGCGCACAGTATCAATGGGGAAAAGTACCCCAGAGGGATAATGTCATTCGAGAACTTCAAGCTGGTTTTGGATAAAATCAAAAGTGAAGTTGAACTCGTTACCCATATGAGCTTGTACAGCTGGGGGGAACCTTTCCTGCACCCAAACCTGCCTGAGATTATTAAGCATCTCCACGACAATGGTATCGCGGCTGCTGTCTCCAGCAATTTATCGATTAAATCGGCGGATCAAGTTCGTAATGTCATTCAGGCATCTCCCGAATATTTGAAGGTGTCCTTATCTGGGTACTACCCGGACACTTATAGCCGGACCCATACGGGTGGCGATATTAATCTTGTAAAGTCAAATTTGTACCGTGTGAGGCACTACATTGATAAGTTTGGCGCGGACACAGTTGTTGATGTGAATTACCACCTCTACAACAATAACAATCAAAAAAATCTACATATGATGCAGGAGCTTTGCGATGAGTTAGGGTTTTCATTATCTGCGACGTATGCGCTGGTTATGCCGCTTGAAAGGTGTTTCGATCACTGCGACGGCATCAAAGACCCACAAACTGAAGCTCTTGATGAAATTCTCTTGGTCGGCATTGATGAAGGTTTGGAAATCACAAAAGATTTCCGTTCAAACACCTGTCCCTTTAAAGACAATCAAATGAACATCAATTGGGACTTGAAGGTCCCGGTTTGTTGCATCGTCTTTAACGGAAAGGATACGATCGTAGCGGACAATTACCTGGAAGCCTCGTTAACCGAGATAAATAACAATAAGGACGCGGCTGAAATCTGTACAAAGTGCATGAGGCATGGGTTGCCCGCCTACAATATGGGCTTCAATCAAAAGGGCTGGAAAGCGACGGCCTCTTCAAAACTTTCCTCCGACACATAGTCAATTTCCATCAAGTGGGAAGGTGTTCTGATGAAACATGAACAAAATTCTGAATGCTGTCGTCTCTGTTCCTCCGTACTGACCGAGGACCCGATTATCAGCATGTCGCCTTTTCCCAAAGCGGCACAGTTTTACCCACGCGAAGATGAGTTTGCTCAAGATACAGGTATTGTTCTGGATGTCTTTCAGTGTTCAGCGTGTGGGCTTGTTCAGTTGAAAATCGATCCGGTGGATTATTATAAAGAAGTCATCACTGCTGCCGTTTTATCACCGCACGCAAAACAAACTCGCTTGACGGAAATGAATGCTTTCGTTGAACGGTTTGGCTTGCGCGGCAAAAGAGCTCTGGAAGTTGGTAGCGCAAAAGGGGATATGCTTGATGTCATGTCCGAGGCGGGCCTTGACCCCATGGGGCTGGAGTATGGACCTCAGTCCGTTGAATATGCGAAGGCACAGGGGCGGAACATTCAACGCGGATACATTGATGACTTCATCCCTCAAGCCAAGGCGGATGTCTTTTTTTCATATAACTATTTAGAGCACCAGCCTGACGTTAAAACATTTATCCAGTCGGTCCATCGCGTAACGGCAGCGGATGCTATTGGTTACGTCACGGTTCCTAACTTGGAATATCTTTTGGCGTCAAAGTGCCTGTATGAGTTTGTTGCAGATCATCTGGTCTATTTTACGCAAAAAACGTTGTCGCTGGCTTTCGAAACGAACGGCTTTGATGTCCTCGGTTGCCAAACCATCAACAATGACAACGACATTGAGGTCATTGTGCAAAAACGCAGGCAGCTTAACTTATCGTCTTATATGGACGAAGTGGATGATCTGTCCGCTAATTTAAATGAATTGGTGTGCCAATATACCAATAACGGCAAAAAGGTCGCCGTTTGGGGCGCCGGGCACCGCACATTGGCTTTGCTTGCGATCAGTCGCATTGATCAAATCGAATTTATTGTCGACTCTGCCGATTTTAAACAGGGCAAATATAGCCCGGTTATGTTCAACAAAATTGTATCGCCAAAAGAATTGGAAGCCTCTGATGTCGATGCCGTTATCATTATGGTGCCAGGCATTTATCCTGATGAAGTACTCAAGACAGTACGGAAGTTTGACCGTAAGCTTGAGGCTTACATCCTTAGAGGAAACCATATTGTCGCTGCCGATTCTTAGGTCCGCATGATGGTTCAATGCTAATTGTTTTGAAGAATGAGTAACCTCCTATGAGAATGAAACTTTCGGATTATGTGGCCCAGAAAGTTGTGGAACTCGGCATAGAGCATGTCTTTATGGTGACCGGTGGTGGTGCCATGCACCTGAACCAGTCATTTGGTACGCATGATGAACTTGAGTGTATTTTTAATCATCATGAACAAGCTTGTGCTATGGCTGCTGAATCATATTCCCGGCTCACAAACCGTCCGGCATTGGTTAATGTCACATCAGGTCCAGGGTGTATAAATGCGCTTAACGGGGTTTATGGGGCTTGGACGGACTCAATCAGCATGTTGGTTGTTTCCGGGCAGGTTAAATATGAAACGACTGTTCGAAGCACGGGTATGGCGCTACGCCAATATGGTGACCAAGAAGTTGATATTGAGCCACTCGCAACGTCAATAACGAAATACTGTGAAATGGTCACAGACCCCAAATCGATCCGCTACCATCTGGAAAAAGCATTTTACCTTGCCACAACAGGGCGTCCTGGACCGTGTTGGCTGGATATCCCCATTGATGTCCAAGGTGCGCAAATCGAGATAGATGACTTACCTGCGTTCGATCCCTGTGTACTTGAAGAGCCTTGGAAGCAGACTGATTTAGTTCAAGCCTGCGAGGATATTTTGGCCAAGTTGTCAGGTGCACATCGCCCTGTCATTTTCGCGGGGGCTGGTGTTCGACTGAGTGGTCGCCATGATGATTTTATCAAAGTTGTCGAGGCGTTGGGGGTGCCCGTCGTAACGGGGTGGAATGCCCATGATGCAATCTGGAACGATCATCCCTTATTCGTTGGAAAACCCGGTACGGTTGGTGACCGAGCGGGCAATTTTGTTGTCCAGAATGCCGACGTACTCTTGGTTTTAGGTAGCCGATTAAATATTCGCCAGGTGAGCTACAACTGGCCGGCATTTGCGCCGAAGGCCTATAAGATTTGGGTGGATGTTGATGAATTGGAAATGAGAAAGCCGACCGTCAAAGCGGATATGCTCATTCATGCCAGTTTATCCGATCTCTTGCCACTTCTTGCGGACCATGCCTATGCTGGTCCGCAAGAAGAGCACGTAGAGTGGCTGGCATGGTGTCAGGAAAGACGAGAAAAATATCCTGTCGTACTGCCGACATATTGGGATAATGAACAAATCAATCCGTATTGTTTTATGGATACGCTATTCAAAAATCTCGAAGATGGTCAAATCGTTGTGTCCGCAAACGGCTCGGCTTGTGTCATTGGTTTTCAGGTTGCCCAATTAAAGCGTAACCAACGTCTTTGGACAAACTCCGGTTGCGCGTCCATGGGCTATGAAATTCCGGCAGCGATCGGTGCTTACAAAGGTTCAGGTGAAAAACCAGTCGTATGTATAGCTGGAGATGGCAGCATCATGATGAACCTTCAAGAGTTGCAAACCATCGCCGGCAACAAGCTTGCCATTAAAATTTTCATCATAAACAACCAGGGCTATTCATCGATCTTTCAAACCCACCGAAATTTCTTTAATGGTGTTGAGGTTGGGGCTGGGCCCTCCTCCGGCGTGAACTTCCCTGATTTCAGCAAGCTCAGTTATGCCTTTGATCTGCCATATGTTAAATGCACGACACACGAGGAGATGGCTGAGGCAATTATGAAGACAATGGCAATCGAGGGGCCAGCGGTCTGTGAAATCATGACTGATGAAAACCAACCCTTTGCCCCGAAACTGTCGTCAAAGCAGCTCCCGGATGGCACAATCGTCTCTCCCTCATTGGAGGACATGTCGCCATTTCTTTCAGAGGAAGAAATGAAAGAAAATATGTTGGAGTAAGCAAGGTATAAGAACAGTTTACACGCCGCCCCAGCTCGCTCTATTCATTTCCGGTACACTTAGGTTGTGAAACCATCGCCCACCTAATCAAACAGGCCGAGGTCGAGTAATTCGATCATGTTGATAATTGAGGCCAATGCTTGCTCTTCAATGACACCCTCATTGTAGCCCGAAGCAAAAAAGATAAATGGTATGCCTGCTGAATGCGCTGCACGTTGGTCAGCAGTACTATCACCAATCAATATGGTCGTCGAAGCATCGGCCCCCATATTTGAAATCGCCAAGCAGACTGGCTCATGATGTGGTTTCGGTTTTAAAGAGGGCTGGCCAGCGACGACGCAACTGAAAAAGCATTCCAGTTCCGTATCTCTCAGAACATTGGCACATAGGTTTTGGGGTTTGTTTGTGCATATGCCCAATTCATATCCCCGTTTTTTCAAAATCGATAATGTGTCAACAACGGTGGGGTAGATCGAGCTTTTGGGCGTTTTTAGGGCGCTGTACTTCGCTCGAAATTCATCAACCAGAAATTGCGGGTCTTCTGTTGTTGAGTTCAAAGCTCTCGTTACAAGGCTGGCAGCCCCATGACTGATCAGTTTTCTAAACGCGCTGGTTTCTATTGCACGATAGCCTCTGTCTTCTCTCATTGAATTCAGCACGGCACCGACCTCAGCGGCGCTGTCAACCAGCGTCCCATCGAGGTCGAACAAAATGGTGTTTATCGCCATTTGTGAATGCCTGGAACTTACTAAACCCAACGTGATGTAAGCATTTTGATACGAGACTTGTCTTCATTTGAAATGCTTTGATAGTAATTTTGCTTGTTTTGAAGCCATAAAATTTCAAAGTGGACGGCTGCCAGTAAGCCTTTTTCAATGTTTGATTCAGAAATTTGCGCTGCATCAAAAATGATTTTTCGGGTTTCAAAACGATTTAGGCGAATGGCTTTGATCGCTTTTAAACTGGGTAGGGCATCATGTGAAATGCCCCCGCCAACAACAAGTTTCAAGTCGTTGTCTTTACATTTTTGAGCGACGGCACAGACATACTTCTGAACGGCATCCGTATTGATCTCCTCTCGTCCCATGTCGTTGGATGCAGAGAAGTCAACGCGCCCAAAAACAACGCCGGGTTTAATATTCGACTGAGCTGCGACGGTGATCAGGTCGTCAAGATTGTTGTAAGCCGTGATTGTTTCAATGTTGAAAAGGAAATTTGTGTCGTCGCATTCTTCGAGCGGATAGGTCCGCTCAACGGCTTCTATATACTTTTTGAGGGCGTACGGAGTTTCGACCATGGGTGCAATGATATAATTGACGCCAAATTGCCGGGCCTCATGGAGGTCCCGAATTGCTTCACAACCACCAATTTTCAAGCCTACGTTCAGGTCTGCGCGCCGAGTGATTTCAAGCAAGCGCAGTAACTCATCAACTCTTGTGCCCTCTGCTTCGAATTCTGACTTTACGCCCAGGTATCCATATTCTTCTTTTCCTTGGCGCAAAATTTCGAGCATTTCTTTTTCAATTTTATTCATAAGGCCCTGCTGAAAGTTGTTTGTTTGCAAAGTGCTATATTCCGGGAGCACGATCCCAAGATATTTAATTTGTCAGGTGCATGAGAACGAAAATCGCAGGTTGTGGTGCGATCTTTTTCTTCAAGCTCGACAGTCAATTGAATGTTGCTCAGGTCTCTGGATGAGGAGCTGAATGCTAGGTCGGAGGGGAGAAGACTGCTCACTGCTCAGGCCTAAGCACTGTTGGTGCTCGAAACAGCGTCGCTGTCGGTGGCACCAGGCGCATCTTGCACATTCTCTGCCAAGAAGGCTTTGAGCTGGTCGCTGAATTGAGCCAGCACGTTTGATTCGTACTTGATCAGGTTTTGCGCTTCTTTCAGTCCCTTATAGGTCCTGCCGTTGTGGACATGGTCACGAACTTTGAGCGCGATGTCCAAAGCGTTGGGGCAGGCTGCGATGAACTCATTCAGGCGCAACTCAAAGCGTTCCAGGCTTTCCTCGCGCTCGGTGGGGTCAAGCAAGATGTAAGCGCTCTGCAATTCGAAATACACACGAGAGGCCGGTGTTTGGGCGTCTTCTTGCGATAGGACTTCCTTCTCGCGCAAAATAGCGGAGTTGTTGTGCACCAAGATTTTGGTGTTTCCGCCGATGTTTTCGAGGACGGAACCGTTGATGATCAGCTTGTCACCGGATTTGAAATCGATAAGAAGGGGCACGTCTGATCCTAAATGAAAGGACGCCGAAGCGCGGAGGCAGGTCCGCGCGTTGGCAGAGGTTTATGCAAATAAATTCATGATGGAGCCAGGTTGAACCTGCCATCCCTGAAGGGACTTATTCGACTCTTCCATGTAACTGATGCGGGCTTCGAAGGATAGCGAGATCACGCGCAGTATGTTGCCGTAGTGCGATTTGATGTCAGCAATTTCGTTTTCGCGGCGCGCCAATTCGACATTCGACAATTGCGTCATATCAGAATAATTGCTTACCATCGCGGCGGAAATATTAAGCGTAATGTCCGTGGCGTTTTCTGCCGTTGTTGTGGTGACATCGTAGGCAGTATCGATCAGCGTGCTAAGGGATGTTAGGTCATCAAGAATTTGGCGGTTACCGTTAGTGGCGGGAGCGCCGGAAGCGTCAACCACACCCGCAACGGGATCCATGGCCTTCAGCGTTTCATACATGTTTTTAATGTCGCGAACGACGAATGGCGTTGAGATATCGGGGTGGATGGACAGACTCAACGCGGAGACGTCTTCGACAAGCGCATCGCGCTTGGCCGTGAGCGCTGTGATCTCGTCGGCTGTGAGGTTGGTGTCGGCATCAACAGACGAAAATGCGGCAATGGCATCGGCAACTTTGGTTTGCATATCAGCCAGACGCAACTGGTTGGATCGCATATCAAAACTGAAGCTGTCGATTAGCGCCTTGTTTTTTTCCAGTTTATTGTAGTCGCTCTCCAACGCAGCCAAGCGACGTGGCGTGGTATCATTGCGAACGACTTTGTCAATTTCGCTGTTGATGCGATTGATTGTGGTGTTTTGGATTTGGTTGAACTGTTGCTCGAAACCAAAACGAAAATTGGATGCGGATACCTGGGTCAGGACCGTTGCAATATTCACATCCTGGTTGACTGTAACGGGCATTCTTCCCTGTCTCCAATCTGAGCACAACCAAGGTACTCACGGCGCCCTTCTGGGCATTTACTACTCGAAGGCATCAGCCTAACATTTTCAAGCAAAAAACACAAGTGGGCGGAGGCTTAAGCGTCAGTGTTCAAGGTGCCGCCGCTGACAGTGGCAGGCTGGTCTTCCTGCGCGTTGGTTGAGGTCTGCTGGGGAGCCGTTTCGTGAGCGTTTTTAAGCCCTTCGAGCAATCCTTGGGCAATGTTGCGGTTGACGTTAATCAGGGTCTTGATTTGCTCCGGCTTCAGTTCGCTCATGCAAAGGATCGTGTGGTTGTCGACAAATTGGCAAAGCGTCAGCATATTTTGTCGTAAATCAAAGGGAATGGGGTTGGTTTCCAGCGTTAGTTCGGCTTGGAAAATGGTCCACAGGCGCCAGTTAAGGCGTATGGCATCTCTTAATTCACGTTTTGCGGCGGGTAGGGCTAGATCATCGGCCCGACCGACTTTATCCAGGGCCACAGAAATGCGTCGCGCGGCCTCGGTCAAGGCCCAAGCTTCGGAGTGGCTCGGCGAACCCGGCGCTGGCACGGATGAATAGGTCGGTGTCGACATGTATGCTCCACTTATTTGTCTTCAGACTATAACCTATCGCACGTCAAACGAGGTGTACAGGGATAGAGTTTTCAGTGCGCCCGCTTGGTTATGCCAAGTGCGCTACATGTATTTCATGAGGCTCAGTTCGCGGATACGCGCAAGCGTTTGGTAAGAGGCCTCCAGTGCACGTTGATCATCCAAAAGTCGCGTGATCGTTTCTAACGGATCAGAATTTTCGATATTGCTAATCTGAGCTTCGAGAAATCCGCTGTAGCTTACATGACTTTCCGTGGTTTGACTGATGAGGACTTTCTGGTAGCTGAGCGTCACGAGTAAGTCTTTAACATTGCTGCTGTTTTCAGTGCCATAAGGCGGAGTTCCGGATGCAGTCCCGTCATAGGCGCTGACCAACAGGTAGGTGGCATTCGTCGCACGGTCGATGTTTTGATCCAGGCCCCCTTCTGTTCCATATGCCCCCTGAGCGATGATTGCCATGGCGCGAATGGCTTTCTCAAAAGCAGGGTCCAAACCGTTCAGCGCATTATCGATGCTGCGGTCCTCATCAATGCGGTGCGACACCGTTAGGTCATCGCCTAAATAGTATTTTTTCGAGCTGACGGTGCCATCGGCATTGCTGACCACAGCGGTGCTGGCAACGGCGGCTTCAGCCGTCAGGGCTTCGCGCACATTGATGGAGGAACCGTCGCTGGCAACAGAGGTTACTGTAAACGTACCGTTGTTGCTGGCCGTTCCTGCGATCACGACGCTCATACCGGTCTTTAGGCTAGAATATGTGCCAGCAGCCGCTGTGATGGTATCGTCACCTGCGTTGACAGTGAAGGCCTGGTTGCCTGCGAAACTCAGTGTCGGCGTGGCTGCGGTACCTTCGTCGGTCAATTTTTTGGGCACAATATCGACGGTATCACCGTTGGCGGCGACGGCCGCAACGGTGTAAGTGCCGTTGTTTTGGGCGGTACCTGAAATCGTGAACGTCGAACCCACCGTCAGCGATGAAAGTGCGTTTGTGCCGAGACTGGCGGCCCCAACCGTGATGCGGTTATTGGCACGATTAAATGTAAGGTCTGTAAAATTCGTTGCGGTAAGGGTCGTGTTGGGTGTCGTGACGTTGGCTGTGACGGACGAAACTGTGTTGGTGTTGGCTGCACCGACAGCCGCGACGTCGGTTGCGCCGGCCGTTACCGTGTAGGCTACGCCTGCCGCATCGGCAATCAAGTCGATCGCATCGTTACTGTTCGCGGTCGCGGTCACCAGAGGACCGAGTGTGGCGTGGGCGTTGATTTGCCCAACAAGGTTGTCGCGCAACGTGGTCAGCGTGTCTGCACCGCCAGCGGTCGCGCTCAAGGTGATGCCGTTGACGGTGACACTGAAAATATCGCCAGCACCGACACCGCCTGCCAAGGTAACTGTATCGGACTGTGCGACATTGTTCCCTGGTTTGAGAATTATTGCGTTGGCGTTATTGGTTTCATTGGTCAACATGCGCGTGTTGACCTGGAGTTTCGTGCCACCGCCGGTGACGCCAGAAACGGTATAGGTGCCGTTGTTATTGGCCGTGCCGGTGATTTCGATGGTTGAACCTACGCTCACATTGGAAAATTGCGCCGTTGTTGCGGTGATCGTGCCGATGCCGGCCGTCGCTGCGTTGCCGTCGCCATCTTGCTCGAACGTGAGCCAGTTTGTTTTTGCGGCTGAATCTTTTGCAATTGTGAAGTTTTCTGTGTGCGCAGCGCTGGTTGTGGGGTAGCTGACGGCTGCCCCATCATACGTCGCCTGAAAGTCCGCCAAGGTGGTCAGGTTCATATCAACCGGAACCTTGTCAGTTCGCCCCCCAGAAAAAATGTAACGCCCGCCAACCGATGTATTCAGGTAGGCCTGCATGGAGACAAGGGAGTTGAAGGCCCTTTGCTGAATATCTTTGATATTGCTCTCGGTTTTACCAACTTGGGTATCGAACGTCTTAAGAGATTTCTTAAAGTCGTTGACGTTGGTGAGGATCCCATCCATGGCTGAATTGGTAATGTTCAGACGCACGTCCATGATTTCGTTGTTCTTGATGTAACCCGCTATGGTGTCGTGCGACGCTTCCAAGCCCAAAAGATATTGCGAGCTTTTAGAGACGCCTTTGTAATTGGGGGAGACCTTTTGTGACGACATTTGGTACTGAAGATCAATAAGACGGTTCTGCGTCTTGCCCAAATAGCTCATCAGCAGGTTGCTGGTCGCGAGGTTTGAAATTCTGTCAGCCATGATTTAGGTCTCCTTTCCCGCCTTTAGCCGATTATACGATCGAGTGAATCGAACATTGACTGGATCACCGATATGACACGCGCCGATGCGGAATAGGCTTGTTCAAACAAAATCAAATTGCCCATTTCTTCGTCCAGGTTCACGCCTCGGAACGTGTCTGACTTGTTTTTGATACTGTTGCTCAGGTCTTCTTGGTAGCTGCGCTGGCTGTCATTCAAACTGGCCTGCGTTGCGTTGTAAGAAAGAATGCTGGTTGCGCGCGCGGTGAAGGTCATTGAGGTCGCCCCCATTGCACCAGCAGCGTCGAAGCTGTTGAGTGCGGCAAACCTTTGCGACATGCTTTTGATCAGCGTGTTATCACCTTTGCTTTGGAAATATTCACCGCTGGCACCCTTGGCCGCGTCCCACTGGACGGCGCCGCGGGTAACAAGACTTGGGGTTGATACAATGTCAGCACGCACACGAATTTGTTCGCTCACGCGGACGTCAGCGCTGTGCATTTTCGTGTCGGATAGGAATGTGTCGGCCGCAGCTTGAGTGATAGTGAAGGCGTTACCGCTGTTGCTGGCGATGCGCAGGCGCTGACCATTGCCATCCGGGATAAGCGTTGCGGTGACGCCAGCCGCTGTGGCGGCATTAATGCTGGCGGCGATGGTGGTCAAGCTGTCGCCGGAGTTAATCGTCACGTTCGTTGAGGTGGTGCCGTCATAAATGGTTAGGGTGGCAGCCGTGGCGCTGAGAGATGAAGACATCACCTCTGTTTCCCATATGTTGTCGACTACGTCATCGACATAGAGGTCGTTGAGGCCGAAAAAGTTAGAAAAACCACTAACGGTTTCATCCGTTACGCCGTCGCCGTTGGCATCGAATTTGATGGTTGCGTCGGCAGCCGTGCTGCCCACCGGGGCCGGAATGGTGCCCGCGGTATTGACCTCATCACGCAAACCGATGAATTGGGTAATTGAGTTAAGTTTGATATCGAGTTTGCCAGTCGTGGCGCTGACCGCGACGGTAGCCGCTGGGGTCCCATTCTGCTTCAGCCAGCCTTCCATTGTGGTGGCGACCTCGGCGATGTTCCACGGACCGTTTGCCGCAGATGCACCAGAGCCAAATGATGCAGATGCCATGATTGCTTGAATTGTGGTGGTGGCAGATTGGTTGCCATTGGCATCAAACAGCGTCAGGCGTGTATCTGAGTTGTTGCCCATGGTGATGGTTTGCTCACCGGCAATGGGCACGGTTTTCGCCGTTCCTGTGTTGAGGAAGGCGCGCGTCCCGTTCATGGTCGTGGAGCCAGGATAGGAACTGCCTTGATTGTGTACGAGGTTAATCGAATCACGCAATTCGGCAGCGATTTCGTCGAGCTGACTTTGTAAGTCGGCCAGAGTGCCGTCGCGCAGGTCGATCAAGCCCTTTAGTTTGCCATCGCGAACTTCATTTGTGATGTCGTTGGCCGCAACTTTCGTGCCGATGTAAATGCCGTTAAAATCACCTTCTGCATGAGTGGTCGTTGACGCAGCAGCGCTGGCAGCCAAGTGGTCAAGGGTGGCAGATGAGTTGTCAACCAGTGTGCGCCCGGCCCGTGTGAACACCACCACGTCACCGTCACCACGATAGAAATAAGAAATGTCGACATAGCCCGCCAATTCGTCAAGTTTAGCGTCACGTTTATCCCGCAGATCCGTGACATCGGCTTTGGTGCTCGAATATTGGATAATTTTATTATTGATGTCCGACAGTTCGCTGGAAAGCGTCGTGATAGCGGTGGCTGTCTGGGCTATCTCGGTGTCCGCCTGAACACGCAACTCCTGAACCGTCGCGCTCATCTGCTTTAACTTGTTCGCGACCTCTTCTGCTTGACGGATAAACTCTCCTTGCTCCAGGGATTGATCTGGGGCCAGCGTCAAGGCTTCCATCGATTTGCCCAGCTCGGTCATGATGTGCGAAATCGAGGTGTTGTCAGCGGGCGCGCCAAACAAGTCCTGCATGCGGTTGTAGTAGCTTGCCTGTGAGTCGTACTGGTTGAAGGAGCTGAGTTCCAGACGCAGGCTCTTCATCAACCCCTCGTCTACGGCACGGGTAACCTCGGAAAGCTGTACGCCAGCACCGACGCCTGCAACTACGCGCTGCTCCATATTCACGATTTTGCGTGAATAATTAGGTGAGTTTACGTTGGCGACGTTCTGCGCAACTGCATCCAACGCACTTTGGTTGGAGAGCAATCCGCTTTGCGCAGTTCTGAGCGCAAGGGTCAAACTACCGGACATGTGAGCTTCCTTTCTGGGGGCGTGTCCTGCCGTTTACTTTTGGGCCTTGATGCCTAAAGTGTTTCATCCAATGCCATAGACGCAGCCTGCTTGCGCACGGCGGGGCCGTTCGCGCCAATTGCACCATTGGGTGCATAGGCACCCGTTCCCGGCGTGATATGTTTCGCCGAATCTGCAACGCAGGCCATGAAGCGACGGCTGACCTCAAGCGCAACCTTTAGGGTCTTTTCATTTTCTTCGATCAAGGTTGCGACGCGCGCGCCAACTTCTCTTAGACGTTCGATGTTTTCGAGATCGTCTTTGTCATACACGGCGTCCTCTTGTTCTTGTTTCATGCCGAATACGCGAATTTCATATGCGCGGCTCAATGCCGTTTTGCGCTCCAACAACCCTTGAACAACATCAAGGCGATTGTTCGCCAGCGCAGTGTTTTCTTCTTCCAAAAGCTCTGCGAGGTTGCTGGTTATGAACAGTAAGTCCTCAATGCGTTTGCCTGCATCCATATCACTGCACCTCCTGTAATCTGAGCATTTCTGACATCACGGATTCCGCGATGCCGATACCGCCGGACTTGGCGATGGATTTTCCGTATTCATCGACCATCAACGAGCGCCACATCCCTTCGGCCTGACCGCCACCAAAGGGGCCATCGGTTTCGATGCCTTCGAACATGGGCTTCAGCATCTGCGACAAAAACACGGCTTCGAATTCTTCGGCGGTTTCACGGAGTTTGTTGAGGTCGGCGGTTTTCGGAATGGTGGGTAATGCACTGCCCTGAGCCATTGCGGTTTGCGCATCCATTTGCATGACTGAGTTCATTACATCACCTCGATTTCAGCTTGCAGGGCGCCAGCGGCTTTGACCGCCTGCAAGATGGTGATCATGTCGCGCGGGCCGATGCCGAGTGCGTTGAGGCTGTTGACGAATTCCTGCAATGAAACGCCGTCTTGAACCACAGCAAGGCGTTTGTCTTCCCCCTGATTGACCGCGACGTCGGTGCGCGCCACCGTCGTTGTGGTCCCAGTTTGCGAGAACGGGCCGGGCTGGGAAACCTGCGGGGTTTCGGTGATACGGACGGTCAGGTTGCCTTGTGCAATAGCGACTGTCGAAAGGCGGACGTTTTCGCCCATAACGATGACGCCGGACTGTTCGTCGATAATGATGCGGGCAATCTGGTCAGGTTCAATGCGCAGCTGTTCGACATCGGTGATTAGGTTGACCACCTGGCCTTTGTAGGCATCGGGAACCTGAAGCTGCACGGTGCTGGGGTCAGTGGCTGCGGCTGCAGTGGTGCCGAGGAACGCGTTGACCGCCTGCGCAATGCGCCGTGCAGTGGTGAAGTCGGGGTTGCGCAGGTTCAAACCGACACTGCTCATTGTGTCCATGTCAAAGCCGATTTCACGCTCGACGATAGCGCCGTTAGCAATGCGTGCCGACGTCGGAACGCCTTTCGTGACGGTTTCACCTGCGCCACCAGCGGAGAAACCACCAACAGCAACCTGACCTTGAGAGACGGCGTAAACCTCACTGTCTGCACCAAGAAGCGGCGTAACCAAAAGTGTGCCGCCCAGCAGGTTTTTGGCATTACCCAGTGCGCTGACAGTGACGTCCACCCGCGAACCTTTGGAAGAGAATGCAGGAAGAGAGGCCGTAACCATCACGGCGGCAACATTTTTGGAATCAAGCCCAGCCTCGGTTGGTTTGACGCCCAGACGGTTGAGCATGGCCTGCAGGCTTTGCTTCGTGAAGTGACCGTTTTTCAGGGTATCGCCAGTGCCGTTGAGACCAACCACGAGGCCATAACCGACCAGCATGTTGTCGCGAACGCCTTCAAAATCAACCACATCTTTGATGCGGGACGCAGCGCTTGCGGACGAGGCCCAGGACAAAATAATCAGAACCATCAGGCCTGCCAAGCCAGCGATCAGGGCCTGGAGCAAGGTATGGTCAGGCTTAGTCGGCACAAACACCGACAAGCCGTCTTGAGCCTTGAGGCTGTTCAGCGCCGACTGGATTGGCGTTGTGAAAGCGAATGCGCGGTTCATCGTTTCAATTCCCGTTTTAGAGCCCACTTTCGGGCCTTATCTTGTCTTTATCAGTACATATAATGCGAATATCATGCCACTCTGTGTGAGGAATTAGTGCGTTGAAATACATAAATAAAATATGTTTCTGAGTGGGGCCGAAGGGGGGAGGGAGGCAGGGGTTGCCGTGCTGCGGCAATAAGTGCCGGGTCTGTGTCGGAAAATAAGGGCGGGAGCTGAAATGAGGCGATTAACGCTTCAGGTCGCGCGCCACGGTCATCATTTCATCTGTGGTTTTGAAGACCGTCGATGAGGCCTTGTAGGCGGTCTGGGTGGTCATCATTTTGGTAAATTCTTCAGCAATATCGACATTAGACAGTTCGCGCGCGTTGGGGGCGAATGTGGCGTAACCATTTGAATCGGCTGACGTGATCGTAACGTTTCCGGATTCCGGGCTGACGGCATAGACGTTGCCGTTTTTCGCATCAAGGCCGTTGGGGTTGGTGAACACACCAAGCGCCAGTTTGTAGACGGTGCGGAATGTGTCGTCTTCGAACACGCCAACGACATTGCCGGATTCATCAAAACTGAACGAACGCATGTTCGCAGAGGCAAAGCCATCTTTGGTATAGGAAGCGTTCAGGTTGTCTCCCGAGCTGGCATATTGCGTCATTCTTGAAATATCCAATGCAACATTGGCCGTCGATCCGGTATCAAACGATAATGCCAACGCCAATGAGGTTGGCGTTGTGATTTGCCCGTCTGATCCAAATGTGATGGCTGTTGCGGCGGAGGTCTGGATGCTGGCGGCATTGGCCGTGGTGGTCGCGGTGACGGCTGTGTTGTCGGTTAAGGCGGTGTAGTTGGCCGTGACAACGGTCGGCGTAATGGTGTTGGCGGGGGCACCCCCGGCATCTGTGGTGGCTACCGAAAGGGTGTAGGGTGTGCCCGCGACATCCGAAACCAGGTTAATCCCAGCAGTGCCGTTGACGCTGGCCGTGACCAATGGAGATAGCGTCGGGTTCGCGTTTATTTGCGCCAGCAAATCATCGCGCAATGCTGTGAGGGTGCCTGCGCCAGCGTCTGTTGCGGTTAAGGTGATGCCGTTGATTGTCACGCTGTAGGAATCGCCAGCCACGATGCCGCCTGCCAAGGTGACAGTATCGGCTTGGGCGACGCTGGCGGGTCCTTGGGTGGCGCTTGAGCTTGTGGTTACGGCCGTGCCTGCGGTTTTGGCGGTGATTGTGATTTCACCTGTCGCTCCGGCCGCTGCCGTCACCGCGGTATTCAATGACGTGTTGTTGTTGACTTGGTTCACAAGGGCGTTGCGGATCACATCGAGGTTCGCCTCGCCGCCAGTGGTGGTGTAGGACAACGTTACGCCATTAACCGTCAGATTGTAGACATCCCCCACTTCGCCGACTGTACCACCAAGCGTCACAGTGTCGACTTGGGCTACTGGGGCTTGCGATGTGGTGCTCGTGACTTCCCAGGCGTTAATGCCGGTCTTGGTGTATGTAAGCTGCGCCGACTGTGTGGCACCTAGACTATCGGTCATGGTGATGTCGTATTGGCGAACTTTGCCAATGGGGTCGTTTGCGGGCAAATTCAGGCCAAGGTTGCCAGTTGTTGTGGCTTCAAATTGACCAACAAAGGCGTATTGATCTACACGCAGGCTGGTGGGGGTGGCGGTGGTGTTCGCGACACCATTGGTGTAAGGCCAGCCCTGGACAAAATACCCATTTTTATCTGCGAGGTAGCCGTCCTTGGTGGTGACAGTGGTGCCGCCGATTCCGGTAACAGAGATGTCGTTGACTGTCCTGACTTCGAGGCTTCCGTCACGGGTGTAAAGAGCCTGTCCAGAGCCGTCTTGCTGGGAGTTGAGGACGAAGAATCCCCGGCCTGCAATGGCCACGTCGGTGGCGGACTCGCTGGACACGATATTGCCCTGCTGGGAAACAGTTGCGGTGTCCAACGGGCGCACACCGCCGATGTCGGACAGTTCCTGAAGGCTATTGCTCAGCACCGTCGAAAACGATGTGTCTGTGCGCTTGAAACCACCTGTGTTCACATTGGCGACATTCGTGCCGATGTTATGCAGTGCAGCGGCTTGGCTCATCATGCCGAGCACAGATGTGGAAAAGGCACCATAGATGGCCATCGGGTTTCTCCGTCTTGACGGTTCAGTTACGCAATCGTGGCATTGCGCACAAAAATCTATAGTTCACAAAGCAAGAAGGGTGCCAAGCTTAGTCGTCGTGTACCTCTTTGTTTTAAAGTGATTTTGTAAGGTGCTGAGTGGGCAATGTTTGCCTCTGAACGGCGTGATGTAAAGGGGGGAGAAAATCTTGCCGGGCAAACTCAGCTGGTGGGGAACGCAAATACCTGTTTGGGGTCGGCCCACACGGTTACCGCGGCACCGACCTCGGGCTTCATGACACCGGGTACGCGAACATGCAGAAGAACCCCTTGGTCATCGGTCTTGGCGACATTTTTCTGTGGGGACGTGCCCCACTTCGCGCTGTGTGTGGGAACGCGAATGTGCAGGTGACTGGACCGTCCGAGAAGATAAGTATCTTCGACGTGCCCAGTGGTTGAACAGCAATCTTCCGGCACATGAGCCTGCACGCCGCCAGCGGCACCTGAGCCTAAAGTGACGTGAATACCTTCCATGCGCACCATGATCTGAGCAGGTGCGCCGTCGGGCAGCGATGGAATGGGGAACGGCCCAAATGGTGTTTCAAGCTGGCCCATTTCCACCACGCCATTGAAATGATTCATGGGTCCGAACAGTTCTGCGACGAAGGCGCTGACGGGGTGAAAGTAGGTTTGCACAGGGGTGCCTGCCTGCACGACCTTGCCGTCCTTCATAACCACGATGTGATCGGCCATAAACATGGCTTCTTCGGGGTCGTGGGTGACCATCAATACCGCCACACCGCATTCTTTGAGAAAGCTCAGGGTGTCTTCGCGAACCTGAGCGCGCCGGGTCACATCGAGGCCCGAAAAGGGCTCGTCCAGCAACAAAATTTGCGGTTCCGGTGCCAGCGCGCGCAACAATGCCACACGCTGCTGCTGACCGCCAGACAGGACATGGGGAAAGCTGTCGCGGTGCTTGGCCACACCCATGCGATCCAGTCCCGCCTCGATCCATTGGCGGCGCTCTGGCGTCAGGTCCTTGATGCCGAACGCGATGTTGTCGTACACGCTGAGATGCGGGAACAGGGCGTAGTCTTGAAACATCAGTCCGGTCGCGCGCTTTTCCGGGGCGAGACAAAAACGACTTTTCCCATCGGCCACGACATTGCCCTGAAGAAGAATACGGCCGTCCTGCACGATTTCCAATCCGGCGGCGAGGCGCAGCAAGGTGGTTTTACCGCATCCGCTGGGGCCCAAAAGGCAGGTGAGTTTACCGGCTTCGGCGACCAGCGAGACGTCTTTGAGAACCTCAGCCGGGCCGTAGGCATGGCTGATGCGCTCCATCATGAGCCCCCTTGTTTCTAGGCTAGTGGTCATGGCATGGCCTCCTCAAGTTGGGTGGGCATGGGCGTCTGTGTGTGTGTGACGTTTCCCGCGCGGGACCTAGCGATGGTGAGGCTCAGAAGGAAAACCGGGATGATGCCGGCAGCGACGATGGTGAGCGCCGCCAGGGAGGCTTCGGGCAGCAACTCATCGGATGCATACTGGTGCACGAAGGTCGCCAACGTCTCAAAATCGAAGGGACGCAGGATCACCGTCATGGGAAGTTCCTTCATGCAATCAACAAACACCAACAGCGCTGCTGTCATGATCGACCCCTGCATCATCGGCAGGTGAACGCGTTTTAACGTCGACAACGGACCTGCGCCCAAGGTGCGCGCAGCGCCATCCATATTGGCAGTGATTTTATCCAGTCCCGCCTCGGCTGCTCCGAACGATAGCGATAGAAAACGCACCACATAGCCGAACGTCACCGCAATCACAGTGCCGGAAAAGATCAAACCCGTCGAGACGCCAAATGTGCCCCGCGCCCAACCGTCGATGGTGTTGTCGAGCCAGCCGAGGTACATCAAAATTCCGATTGCCAGCACTGCGCCCGGCACCGCATAGCCCAATGCCGCGAAGCGGGTCACGTTGCGGACCCACGACACCTGACCCAGGCGTAGGCTGTAGGCCAAAAACACCCCCATAACGATGCAAATGAGCGCTGCAAGGCTGGATAACGCCAACGAATTCCATGTGAAGGTCCAGAAATTCGCATCCAACGTGTCATGGTAAAAATCTACGGCATATGCGCCCAGCACCCACGCGGGCACGATAAACCCCAGCGTGACGGGAATGGCGCAGGCCAAAAAGGCGAGCACGGCAAGCGGCGTGGACAGTTGGAAGCCGGGCAGCGTGCGCACATGGCTGGAGGTATGATGGAATTTCTGTTTGCGCCGCCCATAGCGTTCCAGCCCGACCAAGACGATCACGAACATCAGCAACATGGTGGCCAATTGCGCCGCGCCGGATGGACTGTTCATGTTCAGCCACACGTCGAAAATACCGGCGGTGAAGGTTGAGACGGCGAAAAAATCCACGGTGCCGAAGTCGTTGAGGGTTTCCATCATCACCAAGCTGACGCCGACCGCGATGGACGGGCGCGCCAGGGGCAGGGCGACCTTGAAAAAACTTTCCCACGGGCCTTTACCAAGTGTGCGACTGGCTTCCAGCACGCACACGCTTTGTTCCAAAAATGCCGCCCGCGCGAGCAAGTATACATAAGGGTACAGCACCAGCGTCATCATGGAGATCGCACCGCCGAGGGAACGGATATGGGGAAACCAATAATCGCCACGGGCTTCAAATCCGAAAGCGTCGCGGATCATCCCCTGTATTGGGCCTGAGTATTCCAACAGGTCGGTGTAGACGTAGGCAATGACGTAAGCCGGGACCGCCATGGGGATCAACAGCGCCCATTCGAAAATACGCTTGCCGGGAAAACGGCACATGGTGACGATCCACGCGGTCCCGGTGCCGATCACGAAGGTACCAATGCCGACGCCGATCATGAGCAAAATCGTGGTCCACACCAACCGGCCCAGCACGGTTTCCACCAGATGAGCCCAGATGTCACCCGATGGCGTCAGGGCCAACCCCAAAACCCATAAAATCGGCAGCGCCACCATGAACGCCACCACAAGCGTACCAAGCGCCCAGATATCAATCCTGGGCGCTTTAAAACCTGTGCGAGGGGGCGGGGGTGCGACCGTATGGGGCATCTGTTGTCCGGTGTTGTCAAAATGCTCACCCCCGAAAAAACCGTAATAAAACTGCGGTTTTCACAGGGGTGAATTGGGTTTACTGATCGAAACCGACCGTGTCCATCATTTTTGTGGCTGCGGTGTGGGCCGCGACGATTTCGGAAAGGTTGCGGTCATCGGCCTTGAAAGTGCCCCAGCTGGCGACCAGTGGATCGAGTGGAACGCCCTTTTTCAGCGGATATTCGAAGTTTGCAGCGGCATAGACCTTTTGCGCCTCATTGGAGGAAAGAAATTCAAGGAATTTCACGGCCTCATTGTAATGCTTGGAGGCTTTGGTGATGGCGGCTGCAGATACGTTGACGTGTGTGCCGCGGTCATTTTGGTTGGGGAACAGGATGTTCACGCTGGCTGCCCAGGCTTTCTGCTCGGGCTTTTTGTCGTTGGTGATCATCTTGCCGAAGTAGTAGCTGTTGCCCAATGCTACATCGCACTCGCCCTCCATGATGGCTTTCACTTGCGCGCGGTCGTTGCCTTGGGGGCGACGCGCCAAGTTGGCTTTCAGGCCGCTCACCCAGCCCTGGGCTTCTTTTGCGCCTTTGGCCGCAATGACCGATGCCAGCAGCGAGACGTTGTAGGGATGTTTGCCGGAACGGGTGCAAACGCGGCCTTTCATATGCGGTTTTGCCAAGTCTTCGTAGCTCGTCACCTCGCCCGGTTTGACACGGGTCTTGTGGGCGTAGATGGCGCGTGCACGCATCGTCAGACCGGTCCACATGCCGTCGGGTGCCCGGTACTGGGCGGGGATGTTGGCCGTGATGATGTCGCTTTTGATGGGCTGAAGCAGGTTTTCGGATTCAAACCCCGCCATCTGGTTGATGTCGGCGGTCAGCACCACGTCGGCGGGGCTGTTTCTACCTTCGGCTTGCAGGCGCTGAAGCAAACCCTTTTTGGCGAACACAACTTTGACTTTGGCACCGGTTTTTTCTTCATAGGCCTTGATCAACGGATCGATCAGAAAGGCCTGGCGGTAAGAATAGACATTTACGACGCTGTCGGCGGCCAGGGCTGGTGCGGTGGCGGCGCTCATCCCCATCAGAGCGAGGGCGAAGGGCGCGGTGAGAGACAGGGCGGCGGCACGCGCCACCTTGGAGATACGTGCGATGAGGGCAATGGTGCTCATTTTAGGGTCCTACTCAAGGTCCTGACAGGTTTTCTCGGGAGGAAGGCTCTGTTGGACACAATGTTGCTCAGTTTGGAATTATTTGAAATTGATAATCATTCTCAACAAGTGAGGTGAAGCCTAGATCAGTTGAGAATGACTTGCAACAAGTTAATTGAGGTTTTTTCTCCGGAAAATCAGCAAATGCAATAAGCTGGTCGCCTTGCCCCCTCCGTGCGTTGAAAGGGGGGGGGGAAAGGTTGGCTATCAACCGATATTTAACCCGGCAGGTTCATGCTCTATGATGAACCAAGGCTCGAGTCTCGGGCGTAACCGAACACGCACAGTTTTAAGTAGGCGATCTGTATGAAAATCGGCAACGTGAGCCAAAGCAAAGGCGTTGATCGTGCGAAGCGTAAAAAAGGCGTCTCGGGCGGCGGAACGGCGGCATTCGCCGAGCAACTGCGCGGTGCATCGGGAGCGTCTGAGGCATCTCAACCCGAAAGCGGTGTTGTCGATCATGGGGCACTGAACGGGGTCGATGGCCTGCTGGCGATGCAGGAGGTTGGAGACGCGCCCGACGGCCGCGCTCGCAAACAGGCACAGTCCTATGGCGAAGACCTGCTGGATCGTTTGACGGCTTTACAAGATGCGCTTTTGCGTGGTGCGATCCCAAAGGCTGATCTCATGGAAATTGCCAAGCGAATCCGTTCGAGTCGCACCAAGGTTCAGGAACCTCGCCTCAATGCGATCCTCGATGAGATTGAATTGCGCGCCGAGGTTGAAATCGCAAAGTATGCACGCAACAGCTCGTAATTTAGCCGAAACGCTCTCTTTAACGAGGGGTTATGAGCATTCTTAGCCATCAATTTTATGTACGATTTATCCCTTAAAGAGAGATTTTATCGTCTTTAGGGTGAAACGCCTCTTGCTTAGTCGCGGCTGCTTTCATATATTCCGCGCGAAATCCACCCTTGGGGGACACAGGCCGAACATGAACGTCACACTTCCTCCCGATTATAAGCCCTCTGCCAAAGAGGAGTTTATGAATCCGATGATGCTTGGGTACTTCAGCCAAAAGCTGGAGAACTGGAAGGCCGAACTTTTGAAGGAATCCAACGAAACGTTGGAACATCTTCAGGAAGGCGGCATTCAGGAACCGGACATCGCGGATCGCGCATCCATTGAAACAGATCGTGCATTGGAATTGCGTACGCGTGATCGGGCACGCAAGTTGATTGCTAAGATTGACGAAGCACTGGGCAGAATTGCCGATGGGTCATACGGCTATTGTGAAGACACGCATGAGCCGATTTCTATCCCGCGCCTGGAAGCACGCCCGATTGCGACACTGTCCATCGATGCGCAGGAACGCCATGAGCGTATGGAAAAAACCCATCGCGATGATTGAGGGCTTTGGGACTCGTCCCAGATATTAAGTCATGAACGATTTACAAAGGCTGGGGCGATTGCTCCGGCCTTTGTCGTCCTACGCTCAAAAAAAGAGGCCGGAGCAATGGCTCCGGCCTTTGAGTTGGGTGGAAGAGAAGGTCATGCCAACTCTTCCGAACGGAAACGATCAAAAAGGCTCAGAACGGGAATAAGATGTCCCAGAGCTGAGTTCCCCAGCGAGGCTGCTGGAGATTGCTGAGCGTGCCGCGTCCGCCATAGGCGACGCGCATCTCAGCAATTCGGGTGTGAGGTATCGAGTTATCGGCATTGATGTCACCGGGGCGAATAACGCCGGACACTTCAAGCTCACGCATTTCGGAATTCACCAGAAGCTCTTGGCGACCCAGGATCACCAGCGCGCCGTTGGGCAAGATTTGTGTCACCACTGCTGCAAAGGTCAGGTTGATCGTTTCTTTGCGGTCAATGGTGCCATCGCCGGACGTTGCATGGTTGTTGCCAAAGTTGGCTGCCGCCGTGGGGCTAAACCCTGCCGGCAAATTGTTTTTGGCCAGTTTCGTTTCAAACCCCAACAAGTTGGTGATGTTGGCGCTTTCACTGTCGTTGCGTGCGCGTTCGGTCTTGTTTTTGAGCGCGGCGCTGTCATTTAGCGACATATTTACGGTCAGGATGTCACCAACTTCCTTGGCGCGGTGGTCCTTGAAGAAGGCCCGAGCGCCTGGACGCCACAGCGAGTTGGGGTTGACCGCTGGGGTCTTGGGCGACGGCATAGGTAAGCTGACGGGACGGTACTCGGGCATCACTGTTGGATTGGTGATCTGCGTCAGTTTCGGACCATCGCCGACCTCGGATATTCGAGAGACGGTGTTGCACGCGCTAACGCTAGCCGCCAGCGTAGCGGTGAGCACCAAGCTCTTAAATACGGAGAAAGTCTGTTTCATGATAGCTCTCCTTTTTCTTAGCGCATGGCCAGGTTGACGGCAGGCGAAACACGAACCTGACCAGGTCCAGTGATCACACCTTCAACAATGGTGCTGGTTTGGCTGTTGGAAATGCGGATGCTGTCGCCGACCGATCCGGGCTCAAGCGCCGTACCCTTGGTGGTCAGACGCATCGCAGCGGTGGTCAGAACCATCGTCACGCGTTCGCCTTTTGAAATGGCTTTGGGGCGTCGAACATCATTTTGGCTGATGGGCTTTCCGGCAGAAATTGTCCGCTTCGCAGCCATGCCGATAAGGTGACTGGCATCAGTGACGGCGTTGCGCGCCAGTCGGGCTTGGGGCATTTCGACCCAATTCAGGTCTGCTTGGCGGATCAAATCGCCCCCCATCATGCGCTTGGAAAGAACCGGCACCTCGATCATTTGTTCAAGCTTGCCGGTGACGCGGCGACGTTCGTTCTTGCCGTTGCCCCAAGCAAGTGTCGCGCTGAAGCGGCGGGTGGATGGATCAAAGCTGATTTGGTCGACGCCTAGCATGTAGTCTTCGCCAACCGGAAGATCCAAGCGGAACGAGCTGTTGGCAAGTATGACCCGGGATGTGGAGTCTGCACCGTCGTTCACCAGACGTTCGAACAATAGGTTTTCGACTTCTGTGCGGCTGATCACCTGACTTTCACGTTCGACGATGACGCGTTCTGCGTCAGAACTTGGACGCCAAGTCATTTTGAACGCTACGGCGACACGCCTGAGCCAACGTGCGTCGAACACGGCTCGTGAGCCGGGGCGTGGGCCGTAGGCAACGACACGATCTGTGAATGCACCGCTGCCCTGAAATATATCGCCCAAACGGATGACGCCGTCCTGGATAAGCACATGAGTGTTGAGTGTGACAAATTCGACGGCGGCGCCCTGGTCCTTTAGGGCGGGTTTGGCGGACACACCCGTCGCCACAGCTGGTGAGCTGAGCAATAAGGCAAGTCCCAACATGAATGCGAACTGTTTCATAACGTCCTCCTTACCTCAGAGACGTCAGGGTGCCCATCATGTCATCCGAGGTCTGGATAACCTTGGAATTCATTTCATAGGCACGTTGTGCGGAAATCAGGTTGGAGATTTCTTCGACAGCGTTGACGTTGGAGGTTTCCAAGAAGCCCTGCAAAATAGTGCCGTACCCGGTGGTGCCCGGTGCTGCGGTGGTTGAGTTACCCGATGCAGGCGTTTCCAAATACAGATTCGAGCCAATGGATTCCAGCCCCGCATCGTTGGCAAAAATCGCGGTCTGGATCTGACCGACGTTTGAATAGGCGACCTGACCATCTAACTTGACGAGAACTTCGCCCGAGGTGTTGATGGCAACATCAACGGCGTTATTGGGCACCGTGATATTGGGCAAAACCGGATAGCCGTCGTGTGTCACAATGGCGCCGTCGGCATTGAGCTGAAACGTACCATCGCGGGTAAAGGCCGTGTCGCCGTTGGGCATCTGAACCTGGAAGAAGCCGCGCCCCTGAACAGCCATATCGAAAGCATTGTCGGTGGGGTTGAGGTTGCCCTGTTCGTGAATACGGTAAACGGCGGCAAGTTTGACGCCCAGGCCGATCTGCACGCCAGACGGCACGATGTCGCCGGCATCCGAAGAGGTGGAACCCACGCGGCGCAGGTTTTGGTATAGCAGGTCGTGGAATTCCGTGCGCCGACGCATGAAGGCGGTGGTGTTCATGTTGGCGAGGTTGTTCGATACCACTTCGACGTTGCGCTGTTGGGCTAACATGCCCGTTGCTGCAATGCTTAAAGATCTCATAATTCCCGTCCTTTCGCTCTTTGGCGTTTATCTTTATTTGCCGGAGGCCCGGTCTGCGTTTAAGGGTCTCTACGGCGGTTAGCTGGGGCTCGCTTTGGCCAATTCATTGATCGCTTTGCGAATGCGCTCGTCTTCTTTTTCGATCATGTTTTGCGCACTTTTATATTGGCGGCTAACCTCGATCATGCGGGTCATTTCCAAGACCCCCTCGACGTTGGATTTTTCCAGGGCGCTCTGGGCAAGTTGCGGCTGGGCGACCGGCTGGGCGACCTGGTTGGTGGTGTATAGACCGTTCCCTGCGCGTTGAATGTCGCGTGGGTTGTCGAAGGTGACGACCTGCAGCTTGCCGATCTGACCGTTCTCGGTGGACACAGTACCGTTTCCGTTGACGGTGATGCTGGTGTCTTCGGGGGCGAAAAAGATCGGTGCGCCCGCATCGGTCAAAACCGGAAGGCCTCCCTGCGTCACCAATTGGCCGCCGTTGTCGAGGCGAAAGTTACCGTTGCGGGTATATTGCTGGGTGCCGTTTGCGCCTTGAATCACAAAATAACCTTCGCCGTGAATGGCGATGTCGAGTGGGTTGCCCGTCTGTTCGATGGGGCCCTCGGCGGTGTTGCGATAGCTGGCCACGTCGCGGGTGAAGGATAATTGTTGATCCGCAATGGAGCTGTCGGACTTGGAGCGAACCAGATGATCGACGAACATCATCCGCTCCCCCTTGAAGCTGGTGGTGTTCATGTTGGCCAAGTTATTGGCGATGGTGCTCAGTTCACGACGCAGAGCGCCTTGGCGTGAGAGTGCAATATAAGATGTGGTTTCCATCAGATTTGCCTTTGGTTTTGATCGTTTTCCGTTTCGGCTTTGTTTGTCCGCGATTGTTCACGGGGGCCGTTATTCAATCACAATGCAGAGACTGTGCCAATTAAATAAATGTCATTAAAACAGATGGTTAGGTTGTTTTGTTTGTTCGCTTGGGATGGGCAGGATGAGGGGCGCGGCAGAGGCTGCCCGGCAGAACTTGCCGTCGTGGGTTGGGTTTGGATGGGGTGGGGGCTTGCACCGCGTGACGTTATGGTTTGCGGGCGATGGCGCGTGCTTATCTATTGCAGCATTTGTGAGTATGATGACGCGTGTCGTATGGATTCGCACCAAAGAGGGGTGATGAGTAACGCGGCGTAAAGGGTAGGCGGCCCATGGGTTTTTGGGGGCGGTCAACCCCTTGTTAACCATCAGCAGGTTAGTGTGATGCGTTGAGTTGTGTTAAGTGCTCGGCGTGTGTGTGGCAAGGGTGTCGCAGTGCAAGGCCTGGTGCATTCATCAATAAGCAGGCGGAGACGGCATGGCCGACGAAGAATTCGATGAGGATCTGGACGATGATGCCGAAGATTCCGACTTCGATGGCGAAGACAGTGATGAGGGCTCCGGCCGAAAACGACTGCTGATCGTCGTTGCCGCTGTGTTGGTGTTGATCCTGGGCGGTGCCGCTGCGGCTTATTTCACTGGGCTTTTGCAGCCGGTTATTGACATGTTGTCCGGTGGCGAAAGTGCTGCGGCAGTTGATCAACCTGGGGACACACAGATCGTTTCCGGCGACGCCGTATTTTATGATTTGCAGGAAATGCTGGTGAACATCAACACCGGCGGCCGAAAGTCGGTGTATTTGAAAATTCGCGTCAGTCTGGAGCTGGAAAGTGGAGATGACATCGCCAAAATTGAACAAATGATGCCGCGTATCGTCGATAATTTTCAGATTTATCTGCGCGAGTTAAGAGTTGAAGATTTAAAAGGGTCGGCCGGAATGTACCGGCTGCGTGAAGAATTGTTGAAACGCGTTAGCGTTGCCGTGGCACCCGCCAAGGTCAATGACGTGTTGTTTAAGGAAATGCTCGTCCAATAAGGACGGGTGAAAGTTAGGCAGGAATATGACCGCGCCCGGTGAAGACGTCGATCAAGAGGCCATGGCGGCCGCCTGGGAAGCTTCCATGGGTGGCGGCGGTGACGATGACGCGCCTGCTGGCGGTGGTGGTGATGGCGACGAAGGTGACGACCTTGCCGCAGAATGGGCCGCGATGCTGGATTCCGGCGATAGTGGCGGCGGTGGCGGCGGTAGCAGCAGCAGTGGTTCCCCCCGGGAATCCACGCGCGTTCTAAACCAGGATGAAATTGACAGTCTGCTTGGCTTTGATGACGACCTCGAAGAGGGGGATCAGAAGTCCGGTATTCAGGCGATCCTCAACTCGGCGCTGGTGTCCTATGAGCGCCTGCCGATGCTGGAGGTTGTGTTCGATCGTTTGGTGCGTCTGATGTCCACATCTTTGCGTAACTTTACGTCGGACAACGTGGAAGTGTCGCTCGATAATATCACATCTATTCGTTTTGGTGATTACCTCAACTCCATCCCGCTTCCGGCGATGTTGTCCGTGGTTAAGGCCGAGGAATGGGATAACCATGCCCTGCTGACGGTCGACAGTTCGTTGATTTATTCCATTGTGGACGTTTTGTTGGGCGGTCGGCGCGGAACAGCGGCGATGCGCATCGAAGGTCGGCCTTACACCACCATCGAACGGTCTTTGGTGGAACGCATGGTTCATGTGGTGCTGTCGGACCTGTCTGGTGCGTTTGAGCCGCTTTCGCCGGTAACCTTCCGCTTTGATCGCATTGAGACCAACCCGCGCTTTGCCACGATTTCCAGGCCGTCTAACGCCGCCATCGTGGCGCGGCTGCGTATCGATATGGAAGACCGCGGCGGGCAGATGGAACTGCTGCTGCCCTACGCGACGCTGGAACCGGTGCGTGAATTGCTGTTGCAATCGTTTATGGGTGAAAAATTTGGCCGCGACAGCATTTGGGAAACTCACTTGGCCGAAGAGTTGTGGATGACGGAAGTCGAGTTGGAGGCGGTTCTTGACACTCAAACCATGTATTTGGGCGAAGTCTTCAATCTTAAAAAAGGCACCCATCTGGACCTCGGTGCGACACCGGATTCTCAGGTCATGCTATATTGTGGTGACGTGCCGATGTATTTAGGACGGATGGGGCGCAAGGGCGACCAGATTGCCATTCGCATTGATGGCCGCTATGAAAAACCAAAAATTTAGCCATGCTATTCAAAAAAGGGACGGCGCGCTGGCGCCTGTGAGGTAAACGTGCAAATTGCGTTCATACTCGACATCATTGTGGCATTGCTTTTGGTGCTGACGATCACCTATGCGGTACGGCTGAACCAGCGCTTGTCTCAATTGCGCAGCGACAAGAATGAACTTCTTGAGCTGGCCCAAACCTTTGCCGACGCAACTGTTCGCGCGGAAACCAGCATCAATCAACTCAAGGTGTCGAGCGAGGCATTGCAGGATGATCTCAGCAAGGCCGAGGCCTTGCGCGACGATTTGGCGTATCTGGTGGAGCGGGGCGGTCGTACGGCCGATCAGATGGCGGAATCAGTTCGTACACCCGTTCGTAGTAATGGCCGGGCTACCCCGTCGAGCGATATGCCCCGCGACACGAAAGGGCGTTCTCATGATGATGAAGATGATGATCAGCTGATCGCAGACGCAATTCGCGCCGTGTCACCCGGCGTAGGTGCGCAGGGGCGCTCGGGCGGCCAGCGGTTCTCTGATGACGACATCAAGCCACAAGACGCGGCACAAACGACCCGCCGCGTCAGTTCCCATCCGGAGCAGCGTCCCGCAGCGTCGCGTAAGCTAGGTGGTGGTTTGGGTGGCTTGAAGTCCGATGACCGGCTTTTGGGCGGACCTGCGAAGGCAAACGAGCCAAATTCAGTTGGTGATACAGATGCAGCTCGCGAGTTGCTTAAGGCGTTGAGCTCGATGAAATGAGCATGAAGCACGACAAAACGGTGAAGATTAGGCAATGGCGCAGGACACAATGACCATCGGTAAAATAAGTCCCGTTGCGCGGACGGCGACGCCGCGTGCGCGCGCGTCGCAAGACGATGGCGACTTTTCCTTTGATACGCGCGCATCAAAGAAGCCCAGCCTGTTACGCCGGGTGGTGGTTAAGGTGCGCTTACTGCCCATGGTGATCTTTTTTTCCACCCTGACGCTGACCGTACGCGTGGGCGATATTTGGGAAGGTGTCGATGGCTTTTTTGGTCAAGCCACCGTGACGGTGTCGAGCACTGAAGCGCAGGCGCAAACCGGGGGGGCAGCCCCCACAGATGCAGCTTTACCGGCCGGTGCTCCTGGTGATGCGCCAGCTGTTCCAGGGATGGATTCGGGTCTTTTAGCCCCTGACCCGGGGGGGATGATCGTTGAAGATCAGGCCGCTGTTGCGGCGCGAATGTTAGCCGACGATCCCACGCTGCTGACCCAGTCTGAGATTGATTTGTTGCAAAAGTTGGCTGAGCGCCGTGTTGAAATTGATGCGCGGGCCCGTGAGCTGGAAACCCGAAGTGCGCTTTTGGCCGCAGCAGAATCGCGTATTGATGGGAAGATACAGGACTTTAAAGCCTTGCAGGCGACCATCGAAAGTCTTGTAAAAACCTATGATGAACAACAAGATAAGAAGCTGTTAAGCTTGGTTAAAATCTATGAAAATATGAAGCCGAAGGATGCTGCGCGCATTTTTGAAGAGCTGGAAATGGACGTTTTGCTTCAGGTGGCGGAGCGTATGAAGGAACGATCATTGTCCGCAATTCTCGCAAAAATGAAATCTCAAAGAGCACGCGACGTTACGGTTGAGCTGAATGGGCTGCGTAAACTGCCTGACCCCAATTCGATTGGGGGCTGAAATTGGTGCTGAAAACGCTTAGGTGATTGTTCTAAAAGGTTGCGAACTGTTTGCGACTCCTTTACCTAAGTATGGTAAATATAAATTTGTTCCCTAAATAAGGTTGGTGCGTTTGTATGATCGGGACCATATCTTGTGAGGGAATGCACGTAGAAGCTGGTGCAAGAGTGCTCAGTTTTGAAAATGGTAGACGAATTTGAAAACGGTAGACGAAGCCTAAACCGGTAAAACAACGAAGGGCACGCAGCAGGTGTTGCTCTCAGTTTGTCGGTAAGAGCTGGTCGAAAAATGGAGTGTTCTGATGGCTGTCGATATGAACATGAATGTTCTGATCGTGGATGACTATAAAACCATGCTCAGGATCATCCGAAATCTTCTTCGCCAGCTCGGGTTCGAAAATGTCGATGAAGCGACTGATGGAACGCAGGCGCTTGAAAAACTCAAAGAAAATAACGGTGAATTCGGTTTGGTGATTTCCGACTGGAATATGGAGCCGATGACCGGCATCGAACTGCTGCGTCATGTGCGCGCCGATGACAAGCTGAAGCACATTCCGTTTATCATGGTGACCGCTGAATCCAAGTCCGAAAACGTGATTGCTGCGAAAGAGGCCGGTGTGTCTAACTACATCGTTAAGCCTTTCAACGCTGACACCTTGAAATCGAAAATGGTCAGTGTTCTTGGCGATTTCTAAGGACGTCTGAGGAGCTCTTGATGGCCGGACGCAAGTCTAAAACGGCCACGGTTAACAAGCCGAAGGCCTCACAAAAGACCACGGCTCCGTCCGCTGCGAAGCGCGGCGCCAACCCCCCCACTGTTGCGCCCCCCGCGAACAGAAAACGCGTGCAGGCAATAAGCGCCGCGGACGTTGACGTGTATGCGGAACTGGAGCGCTTGTCCGCGTACATTGACGCTGCGCGACGAGAAATTGCCCTTATCCATCCCGAAGATGTGAAGGAAGAGTACGTTCCCGGCGCGACCGATCAATTGGACGCTGTGGTCGAGGCAACGGCGGATGCAACCAATGCCATTATGGACTGTTGCGATGAAATTCATGACGTGATGGGGGATGTTAGCCCATCTGTCGGCACCAAGCTGACGAACGTAACCACGCGCATTTATGAAGCCTGCACTTTTCAAGACATTACCGGTCAACGCATTGGTAAGGTGGTGAGTGCATTGAAAAATATTGAAGCGCGGGTCGACGCCTTGGTGCTGGCGTTTGGCGACGAAACCGTAAAACCTCAAAAAACGGCGGGCGCACGTAAATCCGCAAAAAACAAAAAAACGACGGATGCAGACCTACTTGAGGGACCACAGCTCAGCGAAAAGGCTAAAAACCAGGCTGAGATCGATGACCTTTTAGCAAGTTTTGACTAGGGCTCTTGTCCGTGATGGAGACGACCGACGATCCGATCGAAAGCGCTGAAGAACCAGGCCCCAATACGGTTGCCTTGTTTCTTGGGTTGTATCTGGTTGTGCTCGCTTTCTTCATTTTGCTGGTGACCATTTCCACAGTCGAAGAGACCAAATCCAAAAAAGTGATGGACAGTTTATCGAGCGCTTTCACCTCCATCGTGCCACCTTCAGCAGATTTGCAAAATTTTAAATCGAAGGACGGCGATGTGCTTGCCGGGCAAGAGTTTCAACAGCAGGTTACGGGTATATTCTCCACCGCGCTGGGGATCGACAAGGTCGAAACCGTTCAGCCTGGCCGCCAGATGCGTTTGACGCTCAAGGCCGACAGCCTGTTTTTCCAAAACGAAGCGCGTATTCGTCCCGCTATGTTTCCACTATTGGACCGGGCTGTGGCGGCCTTGTCCAGCCGGCCAACCGGATTGCGCTATGACATGGAGTTTGTGATAGGCACAACCACGGCGAAAGATGGCAAAACCATGCCGGTCGAAGAAACTCTGGAAGTGCGCCGTGCAGGGGCCTTTGCCAATGAAATGAATGCGCGAGGCATCCCGCCAGACAGCCTCGCAGTGGGGATGCGCCCCGGACACGTCGGTGAGGTTATGATCTGGTTCTATACGCGCGATATCGAAAAAAGCAAATTGAAGTTTACGGAGGAGGATCGGTTCACGGGGGCTCAATAGCACCTGTCCGGCTTGCCCATGGTTGACGATTTAGATACAGCCCCAGAAGAAGAGACCACATCCAGCGAAGCGGCTTGGATGATCACGTTCGCGGACTTGGTGTCGCTGATGTTGACCTTCTTCGTTATGTTGTTTTCTATGTCGTCATTACAGATGGACGAGTGGGACGCAATGACCGATACGTTGACCCAGACGCTGAACCCCGGAAAGTTGACAACGGTTGCCGCGGCGACCGCAGAATTCAACATCGGCACCATTTTTCGCCGTCAGGCGACGGACTTGGACTACCTTTCTGCGGTGCTCCAGCGCGGCGTGGCAGACGATCCTGTATTGAAAACATCGAAAATCATGTTGCTGGATGACCGTTTGGTGGTGGCGCTGCCGGGCGATCTTTTGTTCCCAGCCGGCAAGGCGGTGATGCCCGATGAGGCCCGGTCGGCGCTGTTCACCCTGGGCAGCTTGTTGCGCAATGTCGGCAACCAAATTGGTGTGAACGGCCACACCGATCCGCGCCTGCCATCCGCGGAAAGTGGCTTCGATAGCAATTGGGAACTTTCAGTTGCGCGGGCGGCGGCGGTCGCCAATGCGCTGCGCCAATCGGGCTATACCGATGACATCATTGCCTTCGGTTACGCCGATAGCCGTTATTCGCAGTTGCCAAAGATCAAAGAAGAAGAACGCGCAAAGCTGGGACGGCGTGTTGATATCGTGGTCTTCCCGACAGTCGGGGGCACGAACTGATGCGGTCGTTGGGCGTTTTCATCCTTGCCACACTGATGATGGTGTTGAGCTCTACCGAGGTTCTGGCCGACGCGGTCCAGGTGCGCACCGCTCAGGGTGATGGCTATGGTCGTTTGACCTTTCGTTGGCCTCAGCCGGTGGGGCATCAGGCGACCCGCCAGGGTGATACACTGGTGATCAATTTTTCCCGCCCCATCGAAGCGGATTTGCGCCCTGTCGTACGGGGCTTGTCACAGCTGATCGCTGGCACTCAGCCCGCCCCCAATGCGGCCAGTGTCGTGTTTCGCATCAAGGGTGATTTTTCCGTGCGCAGCTATGATAGTGGCGCGTCAGTGGTGGTCGATATCGTTAGTGCGACCAAGGCGCCGAAAATGCCTCAAGCGAAAACGCCTCAGGCACAGGCAGCCAAAACGGCGACAAACACCGGCCCAATGGTTCCCGTGCGCACTGGCGTGCACGACGCCTACACCCGGGTCGTGTTTGACTGGCCGACCAAAACCGACTTTCAGGTGGTGCGCGATGGTGGTCGAGCAACCATCAAGTTTACCAAGCCGGGGCGCATCAATGTGGGGCAATTGGCGGGGCGCGGCGTTCGCAACGTATCTGGTGCAGAGGCAGGGGGCGACAACGGCAATCTGACCTTAGCTATGAACGTCGATGCAACATCAAAGATCAATGCCTTCACCAGCGGTGCCAAGGTGGTTGTGGATGTATATGCCCCAGGTACGCAGGCTGCTGCCTCGCCGACGAGTGCAACGCCTCAGCCTCAGCAGGATACACCCAAGCCTCAGGCGACAGCAGCACAGGGGGGGGAGCCGCCTGTGCCGGCCGCAGCACCGATCGTCCCTGTGGAACAAGCCGCGACTGAACAACCGGCAGGACAATCGACACCCTTGGCGCTGGAGCCAAAAACTGTACAAGCCGATGCGACCCCGAACATGACCCCGACCACCCCGGGGACACCTTCTCAAGAGGCGCGTGTCGAAACCCGTGCTCAGGCCACCCAAATCGCAGAGGGTGTGGTGGCATTGAAATTCAACTGGGATGAACCTGTGGGCGCTGCGGTGTTCCGTCGTGCGGGTGACTTGTGGGTGGTGTTCGACAAGCGCGCAAAAATTGATACGGAAGCTTTGATCCAGGACGGCGCGGGATTGATCACATCGGTGGAGCAGGTGCCCTCGCAAAATGGTGCGGTCTTGCGCATGACCACGGCTGAAAGCGTAAACCCGGATATCAAGCGTTCGGGCTTGGCGTGGATTTTGGAATTTATGCCTCAACCGTTGATTCCCAGCGCCCCTTTGCAGGCGGATTCTCAGCCGGACTCCCCCCTCGGTGCGCGGTTGTTCGTGGCGGTGCCGGAACCGGGCAATATCATCGCTTTCCGCGACCCGGAAGTGGGAGACAATTTGATCGCCGTTCCGGTGATTCCCCTCGGCCACGGCATATCGCGTGAATGGTCGTACCCGCAAGTTCGTCTTTTGCCGTCAAAGCAAGGTGTGGTGTTGCAGCCGCTGTCCGATGACCTGCGTGTTCGCGCCCTGCGTCAGGGGGTCGAGGTCACCAGCACGGGGACATTGCTGATATCGGGGGTTAGCGCGGAAGAAAGAGCCAACGTGGAATTGCAACAGCAATTGGCCTCGAGTGTGGGTATGGATTCTATGCGCCCCATGACCCGCGTTTTGGATCTGGAAAAATGGAAGCGCCCGGACTTGCTGTCGTTTACGGAAACAAAGCAGGGCTTGCTGCACGAAGTTGCGTTCGCCAAGAATGAGCGTGCCAAAAAACAGGCGCATCGGGATTTGATGCAGTTCTTCTTTGCCAATGGCTTCGAAACCGAGGCGCTGGGGGTGTTGCAGGAAATGGTCCGCATGGAACCCACATACGCCAAAGAGCCTGAGTATTTGATCATACATGGGGCCGCCAGCTGGATGATGGGGCGCATGAAAGATGCACGCCAAGATCTCTTCGATCCAGCGTTAGACCCCTTTGATGAGGGTACGTTCTGGCGTGCCGCCGTGGTCGCCGGAGAGGGTGAACTCGCGGATGCCGCCTATGAGTTACGCAAGACAGGGTCGATCACCCAGCCGTATCCAAAAGCGATCAAAATGCCGACGGCAATCTTGGTCGCCAGTGCGGCGGTGGAGCTTGGCGACGTCAAACAAGCCGGCCAGTATCTAGAAGTCCTTAAGGTCGATAATCCGACGCAGGCGCAACGAGACCAGATCAATTATGTTTCGGGAAAATTGAAGGAGTTGAGTGGCGACACGGACGGGGCGATTGGTGACTGGGAAAGCGTGATGGAGGGACGTCACCGCCCATCGCGCGCCAAAGCGGCCGTGGCGCGGACGGAACTCTTGCTTAAGCGTGGCGATTTTACGTCCATGGATGCAATTGAAGAATTCGAGAAACTACGTTTCGTGTGGCGTGGGGATAAGTTCGAGTTCAATCTTCTGCGCCGTCTGGGGTCGCTGTATCTGGATAAGCAGCTTTATCGCGAGGGACTACGTACATTACGACAAGCGGCGACGTATTTCCCCACAAACCCCGAAAGCAACCAAGTTACAAAACAGATGAGTGACGCGTTTCACGATCTCTATCTGAGAGACGCCGCCGACGTGTTGCCGCCGGTCACGGCCATCGCCCTTTATGATGAATTCCGTGAGTTGACGCCGCCGGGTGCCCTTGGAGACGAGATGATCCGCCGACTGGCCGACCGTTTGGTCGGTGTTGATTTGTTGAGCCGTGCTGCGGAACTGTTGGAATCTCAGGTGGATTTCCGACTGAAGGGTGAGGATAAATCTCGTGTCGGGGCGCGCCTTGCACTGATTTACTTGTTTGATCGCAAATACGATATGGCAACTTCTGCTCTGGATCGCACCGATGTTGCTGGTATGCCGGATGCACTTGTGGCCCAGCGCCTGATTTTGCGCGCTCAGGCGCACATTGGTTTGGAACAACCACAGGTGGCCCTGGATCTTCTGAAACGGGATGTGAGCAAGGAGGCGGAAACGATCCGCGCAGGCATTTATTGGCGCGCGGCTGACTGGAAAATGGCGTCGAAATCACTGGCTAAGTTGGTGCGCGATATCGGAGGCAAGCCGCGCAAAAAATTAGACGACACTCAGGCTGCCGCTGTGTTGTCGTTGGCCATCGCCAATACCCTCGATGGCAATGAAGTGGTCATCCAGCGTATTTTGGAAAATTATGGCCCCGCCATGAGCAAGACCTCGTTTGCGGATGCGTTTCGCCTTATTGCGGAGCCCCCTGAAACAGGATTGGTGAATTTCCGCGGTCTTACGCCTATCGTTGACGAGGTCGTCAATTTCCAAAATTTCATGCAGGTTTACCGTCAACGGGTGTCCGATGGGCAGTTGAGTTCGCTGTACTGAAGCCGGTCCATCTCTCCACGGTGTGGATATTTCCAAAATGAATGCGTTATTTTCTTGAAAGTCCAATCGCTTTGTCTTAAGAAGCGCGCTCCGTCCGTATTGGGTTACTGTCGTTTGACGGGTCACTCTAGTTTGGGAGCGCGCTGATGAGCAGCCACGCACTTGCTGAATTGGATATTAACCTGGAAGAAGCCGCCGAAGCGCAGGCTGAACTCCAGACCCTCTATCCAGTGGTCGACAACACCAAAGATTATTTCATCGAATGTGATGGTTTGCGCTATGCGGGCAACCACATCTTGGTGGAAATTTGGGGCGCGAGTAATCTCGATGATCCCAAGATCATTGAACAGGCCTTGTGTCAGGGTGCTTTGGATGCTGGCGCAACCATCTTGCACAGCCATTTCCATCATTTTTCCCCATATTCCGGCGTGTCGGGCGTGGTGGTTTTGGCGGAAAGCCATATTTCCATCCACACATGGCCGGAAAAGGACTTTGCCGCGATCGACATCTTCATGTGTGGCGACTGCGACCCGCACGATGCTTTGCCGTCCATGAAAAAGGCTTTTCAGCCTGAATCTATGGAGGTTTCGGCATACAAGCGGGGCGTGATCAAGTGAAGCGGTATGATGAACTCCTCCACAATGGGTATTCACAGAGCTTCGAAGTCACCAATGTTCTCTATCATGACAAAACCGAGCACCAGGACCTGGTGATCTTCGAGACCCCGGTTTTTGGCCGGGTGATGGCGTTGGACAATATCATCCAAGTCACATCGCGTGATGAATACGTCTATCACGAGATGATGACCCATGTGCCGCTCATGGCCAAAAGCCATGTGTCGGATGTGTTGATCATCGGCGGTGGCGATGGTGGGATATTGCGGGAAACCCTACGCCACAAATCAGTCAAACACGTCACCATGGTCGAGCTTGACCGCAGCGTGGTGGATTTGGCGGTGGAATATTTCCCAGAAATTTCCAACGGTGCATTCGACGATCCGCGCACGGACCTGATCATTACTGACGGAGTGAAGTTCGTCGCGGAAACGAACAAGCGTTTTGATGTCATCATCGTTGACTCCACAGACCCGATTGGCCCCGGCGAAGTTTTATTCATCGAGAGCTTCTACGCCGATTGTCACCGCTGCCTTAAAGATGGCGGTGTGTTAGTGACGCAAAACGGTGTGCCCTTTTTTCAGGGTGATGAGGTGATCAACACCTTCCGCCGTATGGGAAAGACCTTCGCTGACAATGGGTTCTATACTGCCGTGGTGCCGACCTATATCGGTGGCTTCATGACTTTAGGCTGGGGTACGGATGACGCGAGCCTACGTGACGTTGACATCGAAACTTTGCGTTACCGCTTTGCCAATGCTGGCATCGAAATGCGCTACTATACACCCGAGGTTCACAAAGCGGCCTTTGCCTTGCCACAGTTTATTCTTGACCTGTTGGTCTGATAAAGCCTCGAGACGCAAAAGCCCGGCCTCGGCCGGGCTTTGTTGTTGAGATGACCTAGCGTCCCGAAATGGGGATTTTTTTGGATTCGGCTTTGGGCAATGCCTTCTTGGGCAGCGTGACTTTCAGCACACCGTTCTTGAAGGTTGCTTCAGCCTTTCTCAAATCGACGGCATCGGGAACCGGGAAGGTCCGCTTGACCGAACCGTAGTGACGTTCGGTGTGGTGATAACCTTCACGGTCTTCTTTTTTCTCTTCCTTTTTTTCGCCGATGATGGTGAGCGCGCCTTCGCTGACGCTCACATCGATGTCGCCTTCTTCCACACCGGGCATTTCAGCTTCGATGCAATAGGCGTCATCGGTTTCATGGACATCGGATTTGATGCTCATTTTGTTTAGGCCCGCAAACGTGTCTTCAAGGCGGAGGAATGGGTCTGTACGCATTCTGCCGAGACCGAATTCACCGAACGGACCCAAGGCGAAACCGGAAAAGAAATTGTCGAACAGATGATCGACTTCTTCACGAAGCGCCAACAAAGGGTGCTGCAGACGATGTGCGGACGTTACCGCAGTTTTCGTCTGATCCGCACGTCGCGGAACATCCTTTTGGGGCTTTTCAGTTTTTTTGACTTTGACCGACATATCAGCCTCCTCATGAACGAGAAAACCTGCGGTTCGATCCCCGTAGGGCTCAAACCCTACGTGCACCTGTAGCGGTGCTCGTGGAGTAATTATAGCACAAATCTTAATGAAATACGCGCAATGAGATCATGAGATGGGCAGGAGACATTGCTGGGCTGTGATGTCTTATTCCCCGCGGTTTCGCTAGCCTCCGTAACTGCGCACCAAGGAGCCGACAATCATGTACCAACCGTCCACCAAGACGAAAAAAATGATCTTGAACGGTAAGGCAATCATGATAGGCGGCAGCATCATCATGCCCATCGACATCAACACCGAAGCCACCACCATGTCGATGATCAAAAACGGCACAAACACCAAAAATCCGATTTCGAACGCGCGTTTGAGTTCCGAAATCATGAATGCTGGAATCAGTACCCGCATGGGCATGTTTTCTGCGACGGCCTCGTCTGAGAGTCCCGCCATGTCGACGAACAGCGCAACGTCCTGTTCCCGGACATGTTGTTTCATAAAGGTTTCGAACGGGACCACGGCGCGGTTGAACGCTTGAGTCTCGTCGATGGTTCCATCCATAAGCGGTTGCAGGGCCTCATCATAGGTGGCTTGGAACGTCGGCATCATGATGAACATGGTGAGAAACAAGGCCAACGAAATCAGTACCTGGTTGGGGGGCGTTTGCTGTGTGCCGAGCGCGGTGCGCAGGAATGACAGCACCACCACGATGCGTGTGAACGACGTCATCATGATAAGAATCGACGGTGACAGCGTTAGCACGGTGAGCAGCAGCACCAACTGGATAATGCGTCCGGTCGTCGACGCATTGCCGTCCGGTCCTAAATCCAAGGTCACACTCTGCGCCAGGGCATCGAAGGGCGTGAACCAAAAGAGTCCGGCCAGCGCGAGCGAAAACAGCGTCAGCTTAGCCATCGGCTTGAGCGTCGGCACGATGAGCTTTTTGGTGAGTGCAAACGGTTTCATGACGCCCCTTTGTCGGTGAATTTATCAATGGTTGGGGGCGGCGCAATGCCACATTCAATCACCGTCTCGGAATCCGGTCCTAAAATCACCAGATGCTCAACCGTATCGCGGCGAATCAGCACCGCACGTCGCTTGGCATCGAGGGGCAGAATTTCAACCAGACTGAGGCGGCGATCCTGACCTTTACGGATTTGGGCCGTCGCCATGCCGAGGCCATAGCGGCGCACGAGCAGGCTGAGTACCCCAATCAGGCTCAGTACGAATATGAGAGCAAAAATAAAACGAACGTAATTTCCAAGATCCATGGGTAAAGACTGTAGTCGTTCTCGGGGTTGGATAAAACTCATGTGGCCGCAGCCCTAGAGCAGCTTGGTCGTTTGGTCGGCCCTGGGCTTGAAAAGCGAAAAAAAAAGTGTGCCGATTCGCATTTTCGGGTCAGGTCGGCCTCGCTAGGCCGTCCTTGTCAGCCCGGTTAGGTTTTTTTCGGGCCATACGCAATTTCGGCCTCGCGGTGGCGAATGGTGGTGAGGCCTTCTTCCAGCACCTTATGGTGCGTTTGCAAGTCATGATCCAGCACGTCGAGGGCCTCCATCAGGGCCAACAGGTGATCTTTGTACTCTCTGGCGACCTCGGGTGGGGCCGTGTCGACGGCTTGGGTGACGGCGCGCACGCGTTCTTCCATAGCGCTGAGGTCCACTTGTCGGCCCTCGCTCATCAGGCGCCGGGCACCGGAAATCAGGTTGGCAGCTTTTTCCAGTTCCTGGCGGATCAATTCTTCATGCGTTGCGCTCATGAGCGGTCTCCACCGGTGCTTGCGCGTTTTGGCCCCAAACCTTCGGGCCACTGTTTGTTCTTTTCATAAATATAAGACAGAATTTCTGCGACCACGGTGAAGGCCTCCAAGGGAATTTCACTGTCCACGTCCACTTGGGCCAGGACTTGAGCCAGATTGGCATCCTCGCGCACTTCAATGGAATTGGCTTCGGCAACTTCGATGATTTGGCGCGCTACCCAGCCCTGCCCCTTGGCCACCACGCGGGGGGCCTGGTCCTGACCCGGCTTGTAGGTAATGGCGACGGCCAGATGATCGTCATCATTTTTTACCGGTTTTTTGGCTGATGGGGCTGTCGGATCGTTTTTACTCACGCCCAGATTTCGCCTCTCACATCCTGCTTTTCATAATTTCAAACGCATCATAATCTCATATGCCGCTTAACATCCTCTGAATCATCTCCTCAAAATGATGTAAAAACACGGTTTGAAGGGGGCGATGGGGCATAATTTCTCTGATTCATTGAATCTTAAAAACTCTGGGAGAGACTCACAAAATACGCATTTCCGTTCCAGAAGGGACATGTCGAGCCCAGAAGGGGATCACGCCTGCAAAGGGGTGAGGTGTTTGTGTCGTGCCCAGTGGGTACTTGGTTGGTGGATGAAGATGGATCTCAACAAACTCACGTTGTTTGGTCTGGTCAAAGGGCAAATGAGCTGGCTGGCGCGTCGCCAGGAAGTTCTGGCGCAGAACGTCGCAAATGCCGACACGCCGAATTACAAGCCGCGCGACCTTAAGCCGTTCAATTTCCAGAACATGCTCAAAAGCCAGAAAAATCATCTCAATACCGTTACAACGTCGCCCATGCACATGACCGGCGCGCAGCACAAGACATCGCCGTTCGCCGACGAGGAAAACCGTACACCCTATGAAACTGCACCGGATGGTAACGCCGTGGTGTTGGAAGAACAGATGGGAAAAATTGGCGAGACTCAGATGCAATATCAGCTGACCAACGAGCTGTACCGAAAACACATCGGCATGATTAAAATTGCTCTTGGAAAAGGGCGTTAAGCCTAGGCCAGCGGCCGCTTGCGGCGATGGATAACGTGGAAAGGCATCACAAGATATTATGGACGATCTTCTCAGAACACTTCGTATTTCTGCGGCGGGCATGAAAGCCCAGGGTACGCGTTTGCGTGTGGTGTCTGAAAACGTCGCGAATGCCGATTCGTTGCCAACCCAGCCGGGCGGGTTGCCATATCGACGCAAAGTGGTGACGTTTCGCAATGAGCTTGATCGTACCGTAGGTATAAATACAGTGCGTGTTGATGAGATTAAAACAGATCGGTCAAATTTTCAGCGTCGCTACGATCCTTCGCATCCGGCGGCGGGCCAAGATGGATATGTCTTGGCGCCAAATGTGAATTCGTTGGTGGAAATGATGGATATGCGCGAAGCGCAGAGATCCTATGAAGCCAATTTGAATGTGATCAAATCATCTAAGACGATGCTTCAACAGACCATCGGTCTCTTGCGTTAAGCACTTGTATTAAAACAATAAACAGGAGCGTGAGCTATGGCTATCGACCCAAATGTGAATATTGCCCAGGCCGCTCAGCTGTACAGTCAGGCCCAGCAGTCCGGCGTTACAACCGATACCATTCCCCAGCAAGATAGTCAGGGTGCGGGCCAGGGGGTGTTTTCATCGCTGGTGTCGAACTACCTCGATCAGGCCGCTCAACTGGGGCAAAACAGTGAGCAACTGGCCATTCAAGGCATTCAAAATCAGGCCAATCTGACCGACGTGGTGACGGCGGTGAGTGAAGCCGAAGTAACCTTGCAGACGGTTGTTGCGATCCGCGACAAGGTCGTTGATGCTTACAGAGAGATTCTCCGCATGCCAATGTAATTGGGGGCGGTTGGATAGGGCCCCTTTGGACCTTATCTGGCGGATCTCATCGGGAGAGCTGCGTTGAGGGTAAGTGAGCCGAGGCCATGAACGAAACCGATGTCCTGGAGATTGCGCGTAGCGCGCTTTGGGTTGTTTTGCTGACGGCGGGCCCAATTATGCTGGCTGGGTTGACGATCGGCTTGATCATCGCCCTGTTCCAGGCGCTCACCACCATTCAGGAAATGACCCTGACGTTCGTGCCGAAAATCATCATCATTTTTGTAGCGATCGTTGTTTTTTTGCCGTTTATGATGACCACGGTGATCGAATATTCGATGACGCTGTTCGACCGCATCGCGGCGGTTGGATAGGGCGATCGCTCAGTCATGCTCAGCCAGCTGCTCAACCTCAACCTGTTCGCTTTTCTTCTGATTTTTACCCGAGTCGGCATGGCATTTTCGTTAATGCCGGGGTTTGGTTCCCAGCAGGTGCCGTTGCCCGCGCGATTGTCTCTTGCTTTGCTTGTCAGCTTTTTACTGACCCCGGTTTTATTACCGGTTTTGCCCACCGAGCCGTCGGCGACGTCAGTGTTGTTTCTTTTGCTGGTTTCCGAGATCCTCATCGGGGGATTTTTGGGTATAATTCCGCGTATTTTTTTGGGGGCACTGCAAACGGCAGGGACGTTGATGGCGATGCTGGCCTCGATGGCCAACGCCTTCGTTATGGATCCAGTGTCTGAGCAGCAAAGCGCGGTGTTTTCGACCTTTCTGAGTACCGTGGCGATCACGTTGATCTTCGTCACCAACAGCCACCATGTGATGCTGGCTGCCGTGGTGGACAGTTACGGTGTGTTTGTGCCTGCAGAAGGAGCTGCGGTCGCGGACATGAGCGATTATATCGCGCACCGGGTTGCTGACAGCTTTCGCATAGGGGTGCAGATTTCATCGCCTTTGATTGTTGCGGGGCTCGCGTATTATGTAGGATTGGGGATCATGGGGCGGCTGATGCCACAGTTGCCGGTCTTTTTCTTTGGTATGCCAGTCCAGATCGCCATGCAGTTTTCTTTGTTTATGATTTCTCTAAGCTCCATGATGCTGGTATTTATGCGTTATTTTGTGGATGGTTTGGCCCAATTTACAGCCCTGCCGGGGGGCTGAGATCGGCACCGCTTTAAGCCGCCAAGACTGAAGAGAGCCTATGTCAGACGAAGACGACTCCCAAAAGACAGAAGACCCAACCGCTCGAAAACTCTCGAAAGCACGAGAAAAAGGGCAGACGGGGTCTTCGCAGGAAGTCAAAAACTGGGCCTCTTTGTTGGGAGCGGGATTCGGCGTTGCTCTGCTGGCACCATGGCTGATGGAACGTCTTGCCCTGTTCAGTGCAGGACTGTTCGAGCATGTTGAGGCAATTCATTTAACCCGCACCACCTTGCCGACCCTGATGGGGGATGTTTTGCTGGAGATGGGAGTCGTGCTTTCACCCGTGTTTGGGGTGTTGGTTATTTTGGCCATAGCTTCCAACATTGCGCAGACCGGTTTTTTGATTGCACCCAGCAAGCTGGCGCCGGCACTCAACAAGATTTCGCTGGTGAGCGGTGTGAAACGCATGTTCGGGTTGCGTTCGGTCGTCGAATTTCTCAAGGGTTTGTTCAAACTGACCGTGTTGGCGTTTGTCGCTTTTTCCATGGCGATGCCGTGGATGACGGACATCGCGGTGATGCCGGATTTCGAAATTGGCATGGTTTTGGATCGAATTTACATCGTGGTGCTGAGCATTTTGGCGGGATCCTTGATGGTGATGTTTACGGTGGCGGTGTTGGATTTCGCCTACCAGAAGTTTGAATTCATCAAATCTCAGAAGATGAGTCGCCAAGAAATCAAGGATGAGCACAAGGACACCGAAGGCGACCCGCAAGTTAAGGCGCGTATTCGTAAAATTAGGGCGCAGCGCGCGCAACAGCGTATGATGTCGAATGTGCCCAACGCTGATGTGGTGGTCACCAACCCAACCCACTTTGCGGTCGCTCTGGAATACAAGATGGATAACATGCAGGCGCCGAAGTTGGTTGCCAAAGGTGTGGATTCTCTGGCACTGAAGATCAGGGAAGTGGCTGAAGAGCATAACGTACCCATCGTCGAGAACCCGCCGTTGGCGCGCGCGCTGTACGCCGCGGTAGAATTGGATGAAGAAATACCCGTCGAACACTACCAGGCGGTAGCGGAAATTATCGGCTATGTGATGGGCTTGAAGGGGAATAAGTCGGGTGGAAACAAACAGGCCATCGACTGAAGATGGCATTCCAAATGGTGATGTCGAGGATGATGGTGGCAATCATGGTGCTGCACCTGAAGTGCTGCGTGATGGCCCCAGGCCGCCATTGTCGCCACTTTCTCTTCCGGCAGAACAGCATTCTTCAGAAACGCCTGAAGGCTCTGAGGGGCCGGGGATTGAACGTTTTCGCCCATTCCGTGGGCCCAATCCCCTTGTGTTCGGTCTTGGTTCGTTTGTTTTTGGCGGGGCGTACGTCGCGTTGCAATCGGGCATTATCTCGCTTGATACTCTCACCCCGGACTTGAACGCGGCGATGCTTCGCGGTGCAACGATGGGATTGGGGCTTGTTTTTGGCGCTTTGTTCGCGTGGAGCTTGGGGCGGCGCTCGCGCACGGACGACGAGGCTGCGTTGGTTTATATGGCAGCAGGTGAAACCGGCGAACCCTTGATGTTAAGCAACGCTCAGGGACAAGTTTTGTACGCCAACCGAGGCTTTCGTGCACTTTTTCATCCCAACGCGGCGGCGGAAGTGCCCAATGCGCTGCGCTTTTTCGATGACGACGCGGACGCCGGTGTCGCCGTGCGGCGGATGCTGAGTGCTGCTGCGGGCGGGGCTCGGGATTGGGGCGAGCTTCGCTTTAAATCCGCGAGCGAAGGGGTGCAGTGGTGGCAGTTGGGTGCGCGTCCAGCAGGCAAGCCAGGACGAGGTCTGGTGTGCTGGTCTGCGCGTGACGTTACCGCACGACGCGAATTGGATGAAGTCCGCCGGGCTGAAGAGGCGGTGCTGGCAGACCTGCTCGATAATCTTCCCGTGGGCTTCTTCTCGGTCGATGGCAGTGGGCGTATGGTTTACGCCAACGATACGCTGTGCAAATGGCTTGGCATCGGCCTCAGCGACATTCGTGACCAAGGACTTGGTTTTGCAGAATTCGTTAGCGGTCTGAGCGCTGACGGGGACAGCGACGATGACGGCGAAAATGGGCAAGTGACGTTGCTGCCGCGCGGTGGGTTGGCTTTCAAAGCCTTTCTTTTGCAATCCGCGCGGATGGGCGAAGGTGATGAGTTGCTCTATACCCGTTCTATCGTGGTGCGTGACTTGGTCAGAAGACAGGCGTTGCCGGAAAGCACCGCGGTGGTGCATTCCGACATGGATGATGATCTGTCCGATATTGCGCGGCGCTTGTATTGGCTATTCGATGAAGCTCCCGTGGCCATTGCGTTGTTGGATATGAAAGCCAACATCACTGATTGCAACGGTTCGTTCCTCAAGATGCTCGGTCTGCACGGCGATGACGTTCAGGGGCAGCCGTTTACGGAACGCTTGTCCAAAGAAGATCGCGGCGAGGTTGGCGGTCAACTTTCCAAAGTGATGATGGGGATCATGCGTGCAGCACACATTGAGGTGCGCATGCCCGCTGTCGGTGGCCGTGAGGTGACCGCATCGCTGTATGCTTCGCGTATGGAAGACGCGTTTGGCGAAGTGACCGGGCTGATCTTGCATTTCATCGACACGACAGAACACAAGCACCTGGAAGTGCAGTTTGCGCAAAGTCAGAAGATGCAATCCATTGGTCAGTTGGCGGGTGGCATCGCGCACGATTTCAACAACCTGTTGACCGCCATGATCGGCTTTTCCGATCTATTGCTGACCCGTCACGGGCCGGACGACCCATCGTTTAATGACATCAACCAAATTCGCCAGAATGCGGTTCGCGCGACGTCGTTGGTGCGTCAATTGCTGGCATTCTCGCGTAAACAAACTTTGGAACCGCAGATCGTCGACGCTAAGGAAAAGCTCTCGGAACTGTCTGAGGTTTTGGGTCGCTTAATCGGCCCGACCATCGATCTCAACATCGAACATACCCGTGATTTGGGCCTCATCCGCGTTGATCCGACTCAGTTCGATCAGGTGATTTTGAACCTAGGCGTGAACGCGCGCGACGCCATGCCGGGTGGTGGTACGCTGACCATCCGCACCGCCAATCTGTTGCTGGCCGAACCGGTTCAACGCGGTATGGATTTGGTGCCCGCGGGTGAATACGTCACCTTGGACGTTATTGACACCGGCGAGGGTATTCGCAAGGAAGACATTGGGCGCATATTCGAACCGTTCTTTTCCACCAAAGAAGTTGGTGACGGCACCGGGCTGGGGCTATCCACCGTCTATGGCATCGTGCACCAGACAGGCGGGCATGTGTTTGTCGACAGCGCGCCGGGCGAGGGTGCGGCGTTCACCGTATGTCTGCCGCGCTATTTCGAAGATGATGAGACCGCGACGGCTGCTGTTGCCATGGATGTTGCAAATAAGCCGGAGCGCCCACCCATTCCGCAATCCGGCCTCAAGGCCGAACGAGAGGGGGGCGAGGGCGACCTTACCGGGGTTGGCACCATCTTGCTGGTCGAAGACGAAGACGCGGTACGCATGTTCGGTTCGCGTGCGCTCAGGAACAAGGGCTATACGGTGCTCGAAGCCTCCAACGGCGAAGAAGCTCTGGAAGTTATCAATGCGACCGAGGAAACCATTGACCTCATCGTCACTGACGTCGTCATGCCCGGCATGGATGGCCATACCCTGGTGCAGTTCGTGCGCCAAGAAATGCCCGACATGAAAGTGATCTTGATTTCAGGCTTTGCCGAGAATGTTATTCCCGGCGGCATCACCGAAGAAAGCGGCTTCGCATTTCTGCCCAAACCGTTCTCACTCAAAGATTTGGCAGCCAAGGTGAAAAGTGTGCTGGCGCAATAACCAATGATTGGTTTACGGCGCGGTCCACTCATAGATCTCAAGCGCGGCGGCATCGCATTTTTGGCAGCCACTGCACGAACGGCCCTCATCCAGACGCCGAACTTGGCCTTTTCTGATGAAGTGCGCCAGCATGCCGCGGATCGCGTCGGGGTCGGCGTTGAAGTGCCTGACCAGTTCGCCGATTGGAGTGCGGTGATGTTCCGCCAGATAGGATTTGAGGTCTGAGAGGATCATCGGACTATGGTACCGTCATGGTTTGCAATTGGCGGTCATTTCGGTGGCCGATATAGCGCATGGCTGAAATCACGAGCACCAATGTGAGGAGCAGTCCGACGATCCATGCTGTCGAGGCCTGCGGGTGCCGAGTGAAGGTCGCTGCTTGGTAGAAGCAAACCGATACGATGTAGGCAACGCCCATCGTCCAGCCCGAGGCAAATATCGTCCAGCGTGCGCCAACCTCGCGATTGATCGCGCCCAACGCGGCCACGCAGGGAACGTAAAGCAGAATCAACAGCAGATAGGCAACCGCTCCAGCGGCACCGTCGAAACGAGAGACCATGGTGCCGACGCCTGATTTTACTCCGATCCCTACGCCTGCTCCCATGGCGCTGGATACGGCGTCAGGCGTGTGCGCACCCTGTTGTCCGTTTGCGACGCTGGCGGCGCGAATGCCCAGTGGATCGGTGATCAAATCACCGAGGGCTGCAAAATTGTTTGGAATGGTGGCGAGGGCGCGCGCAAGGCCGTTCTGCAAATCACCCCATAGGTCTAAAGGTTGGGGCGTTGCTGATGTCGCTTGAGCTTGGGCTTGATCCGATGCGGAATAGAGTGCGTTCAGCGTGCCGACCACGGCTTCCTTGGCAAAAATTCCGGTGAAGATGCCGACTGTAGCAGGCCAGTTGTTTTCTTCTATGCCGAGCGGTTTGAACGCCGGGACAATGGCGCGCCCGACGGCGCTCATAACGGAATGTTCACTGTCTTGATGGCCGAAACTGCCGTCAGTTCCCGCGGAATTGAGGAAGCTCATGACAATCACCACCATAACGATGACTTTCCCGGCACCGAAGATGAAGCCCTTAACCCGTCCCCATGTGTGCAGCAAAATGCCTTTGGCATTGGGGATGTGATAGGGCGGCATCTCCATGACAAAAACGGTGGTTTCACCCTTCAACAATGTGTGTTTGAGGATGAACCCGGTGCCGATGGCGATGGCGATCCCTGTCAGGTAGAGGCCGAAAATAACGTTTTGCCCACCGACGGGGAAAAAGGCGGATGTGAACAGTGCATAGACGGCAAGCCGTGCGCCACACGACATGAACGGCGTCATCAAAATGGCCATGGTGCGATCGCGTTGCTGTTCCAGTGTGCGTGTCGCCATAATCGCGGGCACGTTGCAGCCAAATCCGACAATCAACGGCACGAAGGCCTTTCCGGGCAAGCCGATGATGCGCATGTAGCGATCCATGAGGAACGCAGCCCGCGCCATATATCCGGTGTCTTCCAATGTGGAGAGAAAAAGGTACAGAAACCCGATGATGGGGATGAATGTGGCGACGACACGAATGCCGCCCCCAAGTCCGTCGGCCAACAACACGCGGACCCAGTCGGGACTGCCCCACGATGACAGCAAGGTGCCCAGACCATCGACGAGAAGGGTTGCCGCGGCTATGTCGAAAAAATCGATGAAGACGCCGCCCAGATTGATGGTGAACATGAACATCAGGTACATGATGACCAGGAAAATGGGTAACCCAAGCCAACGGTTCAGGACGATTTTATCAAAGAAGTCCGAACTCGAGCGCCGCATGGCCCCTGTTTTGCTGACGACGTGGTGGGCCAATTTATTCGCAAACTCGTATCGGCAATCGGCGATGAGGGTGTCGATGTCCTCGCCCAATTCAGCCTCTATGGTCGGCGTCAGTTTATCCAGTGCATCATTGATGCCGGGCCCGGCAATGGTCTGCGCGGCGGTGTCCCCTTCCAGTCGCTTCACGGCGAGCCAGCGTATATCGACGTCATAAGCCTGTGCCGCCTCTGTGATAAGGGGACTGAGGTCCTTGATGGCTTTTTCGAGAACGTGGCCGTAGTTAATTTGCGCGGTTGGAGGGGCGTTCTGAGCCGCGATGTCCTTGATGGCGGCCTTGAGGTTTTCCAAACCTTCGCTACGGTTGGCCACGATGGGCACAACCTGACAGCCCAAGTGCTCGGCCAAGTGTTCAGGGTTAACCATGATGCCATGCTTTTGAGAAAGGTCCATCATGTTAACGGCAAGGACCATGGGGATTTGCATTTCGAGGAGTTGTGCCGTGAGGTACAGGTTTCGCTCAAAATTGGTCGCATCGACAACATTGACAATGACTTGGGCTTCACCTCGTAAGATAGCCTCCTGAGCGATACGCTCATCAAGAGAGTCCATGCCGGGTAGTGAGCCTAGGGTGTATACGCCAGGTAGATCGATAACCTGAACCAGCCCCCCATCATGGTAATGACCCGTTTTGCGCTCGACGGTGACGCCGGGCCAGTTGCCGACGCGCTGGCGCGCACCCGTTAGGGCGTTGAAAAGGGTTGTTTTGCCACAGTTTGGGTTTCCAGCGATGACAATACTGATTGAGGGTTCATGCATGTTCTAAATGTATCTACCGGACTGATTGCCATCCGATACCAAAATGTTGACTAGGTCGCGGTCATGGGGTGATGAGCGTAACAATGATCATCTGCGATGCCGCGGCGCCCAGGGCGACCCGATTGTTACCGAACGAAACGATGACCGAGCCGTTCATTTGATGCAGTACGACCTCAACAATAGAGCCTTTATGCAGACCGAGGTCGCCAAGTCGTTTGCCAAGTCCCTTGCCGGTTTTGAAAGCGGCAATGCGTAAACGTTCACCGCTGCGGGCCAGAGCGAGGGGAAAGGCCTTGGCGTTGTCCGCTACGCCGTCTTGTTTGGCCGCATCATCGGTGTGCGCGGTCTTGGCTAAAGTGGAGTCCATTGAAGCGGGCGTCACGATCTTCTCCACGCTTAGGGAAGGAGTGTATTAGTTGCGAGTAATTCTCAACAATTAATACATATATTTTTTGGGGATTTAATTCAAGTGAAATATGCCGCCATTCCAAGTCGATTCCCAGACGATGAGGGCTGATGTATTGGGGCGGTGATACGACTGAATGATGTAAAAACGCACATATCCCCTTGATGTACGTAAATCGATTTGCTATGCTTTCATCATAAGGAGAACGAATCGTGTCAAAGCACTTCACCATTACAGACTTTTTCAAGCGCTTCCCCACGGATGATGCCTGTTTGGATCACCTTATGGCGATTCGTTACGGCGATATCGTGACGTGCCCCAAGTGTGGCAAGACGGCTCGGTTTGCCCGCATTAGGAAGCTGCCAGCCTATTCATGCCCAACGTGTGGTCACCATATCCACCCCATGGTGGGCACGCCCTTTGAGCGCTCTCGTACGCCCCTGCAAAAGTGGTTCTACGCAATGTATCTGTTCACCACGACCCGCAATGGTGTGGCGGCGAAAGAGCTACAACGCCAGTTGGGCGTCACCTACAAGTGCGCTTGGCGCATAGGCCACGAAATCCGCAAGTACATGGCTCAAACGGACGGCGATAGCCCGCTAGGCGGGCGGCCTATCGTTGAGGCCGACGAAGCCTTTGTCGGCGGCTATAAGCCCGGCGGCATGGGCGGTAAAGGTAAAACCGTTGTCTTTGGCATGGTGGAGCGTGGTGGTGACGTAATCGCTCGCGTCGTGCCTAACCGTGCTGAGTTCACCATCGTTCCGCATATCTTGCAAAACGTCCGCCGTGGCACCCGTGTCGCCACCGACGAACACCGCTCCTATACGAAGCTGCCCGAAGAGGGCTACTACCACGGCACCGTTAATCATTCCGCCAAGGAATACGTTAGGGGCCAAGTCCACACCAACACCATCGAAGGCTTTTGGTCTTGGGTGAGACGCCAAATCAACGGCACTCACGTCTGGGTATCTCGTAAGCATTTGCCAAAATATCTCGGCGAAATGGAATTCCGCTTCAATCTTCGCAAGCGTCCCGAGTTGATGTTTGAAACCCTATTAATGGCTTTTCAGCGTCCGTACAACAGATAAGCGCAGCAAACTAAGCACTAGATGTTGTAAAAACTACCGTGTGCGACACAATCGCTTGACTCCTGAGCAATTTTGATCTCGAATCGAGGCAGACGGCTTCAAATGGCAGAAGCCGCCGGTGTTAGCGCACCGAGCGGCTTCTAATTTGGAGTCCCCGCAATGATTGACGTCAGGCGCGGGAACGAGGTTTGCAGTTCTAAGATATTGAGTCGATAGTCCTCTAATGTCAAGCCTGACGTTCTTTGACCCCGATAGGGGAAAGGATAGAACCATGCTTGAGTTAATTATCGCTGCTATCAAAAGCCGGAGTCTTGTAACTGTCGATTACGACCCCGGAGAACGGCTCATTGAGCCGCATGCTGTTGGGCGGAGCAAGGACGGCAACTTGCTTCTGCGGGCCTTTCAGGTTTCTGGTGAGAGCGCCTCTGGCGAGCATGTGAACTGGAAACTTTTCCGGTTGGACCGGATGGGCCACGCAAATGGCTCTGGTGAATTTTTTGATGGCCCTCGGCCTGAATACAATCCCGACGACTCGTCCATGAAGGGCGGCATTATTGCTTGTCTGTAGCGGCACCACAATCGCACGGCCCCGGCTTCATAGCCGGGGCATTGTGAACTGCACAATCTGATTTGTGCGCCACCTTAGCCATTCGGTTTAGCAGTTGATCAAATGTGGCCTCGTCGCCTACGGAAGGAAGTTCCCTGGCGAACTGGTCTATCTGATCCGCTTTGCGGGCCCCTTCAAGGCTTAGGTGCTTACCGCGTGACATAACTCACCTATTCGCCATCAATTTTAAATTCAAGCGTCTGCTGTTCCAGGGGTTTTGAGACCCCATGCACCTTGATAACTCGGTATGACGGATCACCAATGATTTCTCCATGATCATTGGTTACATAAGATTCCTCAAGATCAACATCCAATGAACTACCTGGCGGTGCTGGCTCCAAACTATTTTGGAACTTTGTCAACCATTCTACATCATCAATTGATGCATCAATTGCCCGTTTGTACACGAGTGTCCACTTTGACGTTCCCTCATACGCAGCTTTTCTTATCCGCACCCCAGTACGAATCTTTGATGTATGCAAATTTTGAGGAATGACCTCTGGCATGTCTGCCCCGTCTGCCGCTGGAACGTCATCTGTCTCAAAAGCGACGTAAATATCGTCACCTTCATAAAACTCTAAGCTCTCGTATCCCTCTTCCCTAAGAGGAGCCAAAACATCAATGGCCTTTTTGCGAATTTGATGATTTGCATAAAGTTCATAAACAGCTTTGCTAACCTTAATCGGATCATGGTCGCCTTCGACTTGTATTTCGACAGAGCTTTTGCCGTCTTGCGCCTTTAGGACCGTAACAGACGTGATTTTACGTCCGCGTATATTCTTAATCAGCTTGTAGAGCCCAAATGTGCCGCCCCCTGCGCTGCCCGCAATAAGCCCAATCCACTCAGCAATTTCCTTCGCCGCAATAACACGCTCATCTGCAATCAAGAGCTTTGCTTGCTCCCAGATAGTAAGGACAAGCTCAATATTAAGTTCAAAACACTTCTGCTCAAGATCAGCGTTAACAAAAACCTTTATGCCTGCCCGCTCGTCATTTGCATACGCGTTAGCGGTTTTCACAAGATCGCTTAATGCAAGGAGGGCCGGGGCAAGGTGAGCCACATCCATGGACTTGCCTTCAAGCGCAGGCCCATCAAACTTTATACGTGTATGAATGTTGTCACTCATGCTCTTTCCTCGAATCCTATGGAATGACTATAGGGCTTGTGAGCTTGGATTAGAATCCTCCGCGAACACAAACCCAAAATAAAAAAGTCGAGTCGCGAGTATTGTACCCTATTCATGGTACGTACTCCAAGGGGATATATGCGTGTAAAAAATACCCGAACATAACTGGAACGTGGTGATAATGTATCTTTTTTATCAATAGCTTAAAAATAATTTTGACAATGAGAACAAAATGAGTACATCCTGACGTCATTGAACAACAACAACCTCTATGAAACATTGGAGTGGGGATCATGTCGCAATCAGCATTACGCTTAGTGGAGAAGGGCTCCGTGGATAAAAATAAGGCTTTAGAGGCTGCCGTTTCGCAGATTGAACGCGCATTTGGCAAGGGCTCAGTGATGAAGCTCGGACAGCGCGAAACCGTTGAGGCCGAAACCATTTCGACCGGCTCGATCGGGCTTGATATCGGTCTTGGCATCGGTGGACTGCCGAAAGGCCGGGTCGTAGAAATTTATGGCCCGGAAAGCTCGGGTAAGACCACTTTGGCCCTGCATGTGGTGGCCGAATCGCAGAAAAAGGGTGGTACCTGTGCGTTTATCGACGCGGAGCATGCCCTTGACCCGGTCTATGCTCGCAAGCTTGGCGTCAACATTGACGAGCTTTTGATTTCGCAGCCGGACGGCGGCGAACAGGCGCTGGAAATTACCGACACTTTGGTGCGCTCCGGCGCGGTGGATGTTTTGGTGGTGGACTCTGTTGCCGCCCTGGTGCCCCGGGCTGAACTCGAAGGTGAAATGGGCGACCATCACGTTGGTCTACAAGCACGTTTGATGAGCCAGGCACTGCGTAAATTGACGGCATCGGTTGCACGGTCCAACACGCTGGTGATTTTCATCAACCAGATCCGTATGAAAATCGGCGTGATGTTCGGGAACCCTGAAACCACCACCGGCGGTAACGCTCTGAAATTTTACTCCTCAGTACGGTTGGAAATTCGCCGCATCGGCGCGATCAAGGATCGCGAAGAAGTGGTGGGCAACCAGACCCGCGTCAAAGTGGTGAAAAACAAGATGGCGCCTCCGTTCAAGATGATCGAATTTGACATCATGTACGGCGAGGGTGTGTCCAAAATGGGTGAGCTTCTTGATCTGGGCCTCAAGGCCGAATTGGTCGAAAAGTCAGGTTCCTGGTTCTCATGCAATTCTACCCGTATCGGTCAGGGCCGCGAGAACGCCAAGCAATATCTGCGCGATCACCCGGAAATGGCCGAAGAGCTGGAACAGCAAATCCGTGCCAATGCCGGGCTGATCTCCCAGGAAATGCTCACCGGTGGTCCCGACGCGCAGGGGAGTGACGCGGAACCTGCTGAAGATTAACCCCAAAATGCCCTTGCCGCATGATCCCCATGCGCCATGCGTGGCCTCCAAAGAGCACCTTGTGTGTTTCATTGGGGGCCACGTTGCTTTGGGGGCGGTTTTGCCTCACGGTCTGGCTATAATGGGGCACAAATTAAGGGGTGTGGGCTGGTTGGCCATGGTGGACAGCTTCGGTGAACCCCTGTAAAAGCATTGCTTCGCGTATTTGTCGGGATAAGCCCGTACGCGGTCATCAACTGTGTCAGCACAAACAAGCCGGACGAGACCACATGCAAACCGCTAATGATATTCGCAAGGCCTTCCTCGACTTCTTTGCCAAGAACGGCCACGACGTGGTTTCGTCGAGTCCCCTTGTGCCGCACAACGACCCGACCTTGATGTTTACCAACGCCGGAATGGTTCAGTTTAAGAACGTGTTCACAGGCATGGAAGCGCGCGATTATACCCGCGCGACCACATCGCAAAAATGCGTACGCGCGGGCGGCAAGCATAACGATCTGGAAAATGTCGGCTATACGGCGCGCCACCATACGTTCTTTGAAATGCTCGGCAATTTTTCGTTCGGCGATTATTTCAAGGAAGACGCCATTGATATGGCGTGGAAGCTGATCACCAAGGACTATGGGATCAATCCCGACCGCCTTTTGGTGACGGTGTATCACACAGACGATCAGGCCTTCGATTTGTGGAAACGTATCGCCGGGTTGCCGGATGAGCGGATCATCCGCATACCGACAAGCGATAACTTCTGGTCCATGGGCGACACCGGCCCGTGCGGTCCCTGTTCCGAAATTTTTTACGACCACGGCGAACACATCCTTGGCGGTCCTCCCGGTTCGCCAGACGAAGACGGCGACCGTTTTGTTGAAATTTGGAATTTGGTGTTCATGCAATATGAACAACAAGCCGACGGCTCGCGCATCGAATTGCCAAAACCGTCTATCGACACCGGCATGGGGCTTGAACGCATCACCGCGGTGATGCAGGGCACTCACGACAACTATGACATTGATTTGATGCGCGCTTTGATTTTGGCCTCGGCCGATGTCAGTGGTACCGATCCGGATGGAGATCACCGCGTATCTCACCGCGTGATCGCCGATCATCTGCGCGCCACCGCATTTTTGATTGCCGATGGCGTTCTGCCCAGCAATGAAGGCCGCGGCTACGTCTTGCGCCGCATCATGCGTCGCGCGATGCGCCATGCACACATGATGGGTGCCAGTGAGCCTATGATCTACAAGTTATTTCCGGCACTCCAAGCCAAGATGGGGGCCGCATTCCCTGAACTGAACCGTGCCGAGGCATTGATCACAGAGACGCTTAAACTTGAAGAAAGCCGCTTCAAAAAGACCTTGGAGCGTGGCCTTAAGCTGCTGGATGACGCCACTGTTGATTTGGGACGGGGCGGAGAGTTAGATGGAGAAACGGCGTTTAAGCTCTACGACACCTACGGTTTTCCGTTGGATCTGACCCAAGACGCACTGCGTCCAAAAGGCATTGCTGTGGACGAAGTGGGCTTTCAGAGCGCCATGGAACAGCAAAAAGCTGCAGCCCGCGCCAGTTGGTCCGGTTCTGGTGAAGCGGCGACGGAAGAGCTGTGGTTCGATGTGCGCGACGCGGTCGGCGCGACGGATTTCCTTGGTTATAAAACCGAAGAAGCGCAGGGGCTTATTTCTGCTCTGATCATGAACGGTGAACGCGTCGATGAAGCCGGCGTCGGTGATGATGTGTTGGTGGTTTGCAATCAGTCGCCGTTCTATGGCGAGTCCGGTGGCCAAATGGGCGACAGCGGTACGATCAGTGGCGACGGTATGCGCGTTGAGATTACCGACACGCTTAAAAAACTCGGTGATATCCATGTGCATGTTGGCAGAGTTGTCGAAGGCACCGTTAAGGCTGGCGACGAAGTGACGTTGAGCGTCAATCATGCTCGCCGGTCCGCGATCCGCGCCAATCACTCGGCTACGCATTTGCTCCACGCGGCGATGCGTAAGGAACTGGGTGATCACGTTACGCAGAAAGGCTCGATGGTTTCCTCTGAGCGTTTGCGTTTTGATATCAGCCACCCCAAAGCCATCACGGCGGGCGAAATTGCAGACATCGAATTGATGGTTAACGCTCAGGTACGCTCCAATATTGAAGTGGTGACCCGTTTGATGGCTGCCGATGAAGCGGTAGAGGCAGGCGCTATGGCGCTTTTCGGTGAAAAGTATGGTGACGAAGTGCGTGTCGTGTCCATGGGCCTGGAAATGCAAGAAAATGGCAGTGGTACGCGCGATGAATCGTTTTCCGTCGAGTTGTGCGGCGGAACCCATGTGAACCGCACGGGTGACATTGGCTTGTTGAAAGTTGTCTCCGAAGGGGCTGTAGCCTCAGGTGTGCGACGCATTGAAGCACTGACGGGAGCCGCTGCGGTTGAGCACCTGGAAGCTCAGGAGGCCGCGTTGCAAGCCGCGGCCGCGGTCCTGAAATCTGCTCCAGCCGATGTGCCGGTACGCGTTAAGCAATTGGTGGACGAGCGCAAGAAGATGGAACGCGAAATCGCCGACCTGCGCAAAAAACTGGCCTCTGGCGGCGGTGCCAGTGGGGCCTCGGAAACCAAGTCCGTCAATGGCATCACCTTTGCGCCGAAGCTGTTGGAAGACGTGCCGGGTAAAGAACTCAAGGGTTTGGCAGACGATATCAAAGCGCAAATCAAATCCGGGGTGGTCGCTTTGGTCGCTGTATCGCAAGGCAAGGCATCATTGGTGATCGGCGTGACGGACGATTTGGTCGACAGCATCAGTGCGGTCGATTTGGTGCGTGTGGGTGCTGCCCTTGTCGGCGGCAAGGGCGGCGGTGGCCGTCCCGACATGGCCCAGGCCGGTGGTCCGGACGGTGATCAGGCGCAAGCGGCGCTGGACGCCATCGAAGCGGCGCTCAATTCGTAATTTCGGCCGAGAAATATTTGCCAGGCGTGGTGCCCAAGGCCTTTTTGAACATAGCGATGAACGCACTTTGGCTTGCGTAGCCGAGGTCGAGCGCCACCGATACGACGGCCTCGCCATCGGCCAATCGTCCCAGCGCTGCCATCAAACGCGCCTGTTGTCGCCAATGGCTGAATGTCATACCGGTTTGTTCGGGAAACAACCGCGCCAGGGTGCGTACGCTGGCCCCGCATGTTTTTGCCCATTGGGTCTGGGTGCGGGTGTCGGCAGGATCGGCAGCAATGGCTTCGGCCACGCGCTTCAGACGGGCATCCTGTGGCATCGGTAGATGCAAAGGGACTTCTTTCAACGTGTTGAGCATGTCCATAATGACCGTGACGACCCGCCCGTCCGGGCCAGCTTCATCGTAAAGTTCGGGAAGTGTCCGCGCGTGTGAGATCAGCTCGCGCAGCAGCGGCGGAACCGCCAACACCGCGCAGGTTTCGGGCAGGTTTTGCAAAGCCCCTGGGATAATAAATAGGTTCGTCAGAACAGCAGTTTTGTAGGCTTCTACTCCGTGCTTGAGATGACCAGGCACCCACACCGCGCAGTTGGGCGGGACCACCCATGCTCCATGCACGGTGCTGACCAATACCAATCCACTGCGGACAAAAACAAGCTGCTCGCGTTGGTGACTGTGTATGGGGGTCTCTTCGCCTCTCTCCATGCCGTGGCGGCTGAATACAATGGGTCTTGGCACGTCATCCACATCGAGGCGGATGCCGCGCAAGGGATAACGGGGAAGGGGCGCGGTTGAACTTGCCATGCGAACAGACCCATCTGATAAAGCGTTTGTTTGGCGTAAAATCGATATCGAATGTCATTATTGCCTATATAAGCCTTACACGGGTGCGGATCATAATGCAAAACATTCTCAAAAAGCGTCGGATTATCGACCGTCTCAGGACAGAGAGCACCACTATGAATGCACCCCAATCGGCTAGGCCCAATCAGACCTCCATCTGGCATCGTCCGGAGGTGTTGTTGATTTTACTGTCCATCGCCATGCCGCTGAGTTTCAGCACCTGGCAGGCGTTGCTCAACAATTTTGCCATAGAACAGGCCCATTTTACGGGCCTGGAAATTGGGATACTTCAAAGTCTGCGCGAAGTTCCGGGGTTTTTGGCATTTGGGGTGATTTTTTTGCTGCTGGTTATGCGCGAACAACCCTTGGCGATGTTGGCTTTGATATTGCTGGGCTTGGGCACGGCGGCAACGGGCTTTTTTCCGTCCGAATTGGGGTTATATGTCACCACCGTGGTGATGTCCGTTGGCTTTCATTATTTCGAGACCTTGCGCCAATCTCTGGCGTTGCAGTGGATGGATGTGGGTAAGGCGCCGCAGGCCTTGGGACGCATGGCGTCCGCAGCGGCGTTCGCAGGGCTGTTGGTGTTCGGGATGATTTGGCTGACGCAAGATATTCTCGCCATCAATATGGTGTGGGTCTATTTAGCGGGTGGCAGCTTAACGGTGGCGTTGACGACCTTCTGCTGGTTGGCTTTTCCCAGGTTCAAGGGCAAGGCAGAACAGCACAAGCATCTACTGGTGCGTAAACGCTACTGGTTGTATTACGCGCTGACCTTTTTATGGGGCGCGCGGCGTCAAATCTTCGTGGTCTTTGCGGGCTTCTTGATGGTGGAAAAGTTTGGTTTTGATGCTGGCTCGATGAGCTTGATGTTTCTGACCACCAGCGCCATGGCAATTTGGTTTTCACCCAAGGTCGGGCGCTTGATCGCTCGCCTTGGCGAGAGACGGGTTTTGATTGTCGAATACAGCGGTCTGATCATTGTATTTCTTGCCTACGCTTTCGTCGATACCGCGTGGATTGCGGTGGGGCTTTATTTGCTCGACCATTTGTTCTTCGCTATGTCGTTCGCATCCAAAACGTATTTTCAAAAAATCGCGGACCCGCAAGATATTGCTTCGACATCGGGGGTGAGCTTCACCATCAACCACATCGCCGCTGTGGTGATCCCGGTCGTGTTCGGTTACATCTGGGTCACGGACCACAGCTTGGTGTTTCTTGCCGGTGCGGGCATGGCGGCTGGGTCATTGGGCTTAGCCTTGATGATTCCGCGCGATCCGGAACGGGGCCGCGAGACCATTTTCAGCGAGCCCGGCGGGCAACTGGCTGACGTGCCGGTTGGCGAATAGGGATTGCCGACATCAAATAGTCACATGAAACTATGCTACTGTAGGCGGGGTACAGAATGGATGTGAGGGCTATGTAGTATGGCGAACGTGTTGGTGATTGAGGATGACAATGCGGTCCGGATGTCGTTGAGGTCGGCATTGCAATCCATGGGACACACCGTCGATGCTGCGGCCAACGGCGTTGATGGGGTCGTCAAATTTGATCAAGGCGTTTTCGATCTGGTCATCACGGATTTGGTAATGCCGGAAAAAGATGGCGTGGAAACCATTTTGGAACTCAGGTTGAAGGCTCCTGACCTCAAAATCGTCGCTATTTCCGGCGGTGGGCAGCACCTCGATTTCATGGAGAGCACACAACAAGTCGGTGCCGATTGCGCCTTGGTGAAACCATTTTCCATAAATGATCTGCGCGATTGCCTTCGGCGTGTTCTGCCTTATCTATCGGTCGTATAAACCGCGTCCCGTTCGGCCTTAAAAAAAGCCCCTTCTTATGAGAAGGGGCTTTTTTTGTGAGCTGCGTAGAGTTTCTAGTTGGTGACGTCGGCCTTGATCTGCATACGCACGATCTTGTCGGGTTCTCCCTTGATCTGGCCGTTACGATTTTTGTCGCCCTTTTTGAGTGCATCGACGAATTCCATGCCTTCGCTGACTTGGCCCCACACGGTATACTTTTCGTTCAGCCAACGGCCATTTCCCAGCATGATGAAGAACTGGGAATCGGCACTGTCGACATCGCGTGAACGCGCCATGCCGACGGTGCCGCGGTCAAATTTCTCGGCTGAAAACTCACCCGGAATTTTGAGGCCAGAACCACCGGCCCCAGTACCCTGCGGGTCGCCGCCCTGGGCCATAAAGTCTTCGATCACACGGTGGAAAACCAAGCCGTCATAAAAGCCCTGACGGGTTAATTCCTTAATCCTCGCCACATGCTTGGGAGCGAGGTCCGGGCGCATTTGAATCACCACGCGCCCGGCTGGCAGATCCAGGAACAAGACGTTGTCGGCACTGTTTAGGTCCAGGTTGGTCTCTTCTGCACCTTGATAAATACTGCTGGTTACGGTGCCAGTGCTTTGCAGCGGCAAAACGTTTGGCCCAACCAGAAACCAGGCTCCGCTGGCGATGGCAAGAACAATAAGGATCAGAACGACGGCGCGCATATTGGGCGGCTCCTAAAACGCGGTTCAGTCTTTGGCGTCGGCCATAACCTGCATGCGCACAATGATGTCAGGCTTGCCAACGATCTCGCCGTTGCTGCCTTCGCCTTTTTTGATGTTGTCGATGAATTCCATGCCCTTGACCACTTGGCCCCAGACTGTGTACTTGCCGTCCAGGAATTCGGAGCGGTCAAACATGATGTAAAACTGGCTGTCGCCGCTGTTGATGTCCTGGCTGCGGGCCATGCCGACGGTGCCGCGGACATACTTCTCACGGGAAAATTCGGCGGGCAGGTTCACGCCGGAACCACCCGTTCCGTTGCCTAAGGGGTCGCCCGTCTGGGCCATGAAGCCGTCGATCACGCGGTGAAAGGTAAGTCCATCATAAAAGCCTTCACGCACCAGTTCTTTGATGCGGGCGACATGCTTGGGCGCTAAATCTTCACGCATTTCGATCACCACCCGACCATCTTTGAGGTCCAGGTAGAGGGTGTTTTCAGGGTCCAAAGCCAGGGCCTGTTCAGTCATGATCAAAACTCCAAGAAGAAATACGGCAAATGCAGAAATGAGACGGGTCATAGTGTCACTCGCGTTGTAAGGGGGGTGAGGCGAGGAACCTAGCACAGGGATCAAAAAACAAAAACCCCGCCGAAGCGGCGGGGTTTCGATAAATGATGCAGCGTTACGATTGGGTTGAATCAGTCGAACAACGCGTCGATTTCATCTTGATTGATGGACCGGGCAGGGTCGAGAGCTGGACCGTTGAGCAGTTTTTCATCATCGGTCTTGCCGTCATCCTTGATTTTGACCTTGGCAATTTCTTCCTTGCCCCACAGCTCAGTCAGGGCCGTGACACGGTCTTCGACATAGGTCAGTGAACGGGCAACTTTGGTGACGCGCTGACCGGTGATGTCCTGAAAACTACAGGCCTGAATGGTGTTCATGTCGTTTTCAGAAATTTTGTCGAGCAGTGCAATTTGAGCAGGGTCTTTAATCGAAGCGCGCAGCTTTTGCACAGCGTCTTCGTTGTCCTCGGCACAGCCCATAATGGTGTTTGAGGCGTCATCCGTAGCCTTGATCACCGCATCCAATTGATCGGACATGGTGGAAAATTCATGGGAGTCGTCTGACGGACGGGAGATGCTGGCAATTTCTTCTCGAACACGATTGATGTAACGCAACAGACCGTGGAGTTCGTTTCGCAGGGTTTCTGACTCAATGTCTTCAATCGGTGCATTCATGCGCGCCGTATTCCTTATGCCAACCAAATTTCTGATCGCGATGCACGCGATTGGCTTTGTGTTTCCCCGTAAAACATACACTAACAGGTAAAAGGGTTAAAGGTTGTTAAAAATAACACTTTTGCGGTGCGCTTTAGAAATGGCGACACGATAACTGGTTATCGGCCCTGGTTTTTTGGCAGCATGGCTTTCATCGCCATGACCTGAAGTTTGAGGCGTTGTTCCTGGCTAAGCTCTTGGAGTACGTCCTGTTTGGTCGAGCGCACCCGCATGGCATTTTGGATCAGTTGTTGGCGGTTGGGTGCCAGGTTGGACCGCGGCTGGCTTTGTGCGGCGGTCAGCTTTGCATGAAGCTGCTCGTTGAGGCTGGGTTGTGGCTGCGGGGGAGCCGTGGGCTGTGCCGTTGGCTGTGGTGTGAGGGCGGTTTTTGGCTGTTGTGCCGCGACATCCAAGGCGTCGCGCGCTTTTTTGTCCAATATCAAAGACAGAAGTGCTTTGCCGATTTTGGACATAGGGATGACCTTTACAGAAACCTTTCGTGTTGGCGTTGCTTAACCTAGCGCGATTCTTAGGCTTTCGGCAAATACCTGAGGCTAAATATGAGCATAATACTTAGCTAGATTCGTATGCAGGGCATTTTTGACGATTGCATTCACCATGATCCTGATTAGGATAGGAGCTCAGGTTCCTGCATGCCTCCCCAACACATCTTCATCCTGTGTGCGACGCGGTATACACCGCGTTCTGTATTTGGGTGTTCGCGGCATTTTTGGCATATGGAAACATTCCCATCGTCATGAATGCTTAATCGAAAATAGATAGCGCTTTCACTGGAAGCGCAGTATGTTGCGGACCATCATGAAAAGGACAAGAAACGCTAAAATTATCGCCACGCTCGGGCCTGGTCGTTCATCCGAACAGGACATATCCGACCTCATTGAGGCCGGTGCCGACGTATTTCGTCTTAATTTCTCACACGGCGTGCATGAAGATCACAAGCGCCGCTACAATGTCATTCGCGGGCTGGAAGAAAAATTTCAGCGCCCCATCGGCATTTTGATGGACCTGCAAGGTCCTAAGTTGCGCGTGGGTAAATTCGAAAATGACCGTATTCAGTTGGTCAAGGGTCAGCCCCTGCGTATGGAACTGACCGATGCTTTGGGCAACGAAACGGTTGCTCCGCTTCCCCACCCTGAAATTTTTGCGGCCCTGCGCCCAGGTATGGACCTGTTGCTTGACGACGGTAAAATCCGTTTGCGGGTCGAAAAAGCGGGTAAGGACTTCGCGGAAACCGAAGTCGTCTTCGGTGGTGAATTGTCGAACCACAAGGGCGTTAATGTGCCCAGTGCGATTTTAGAGCTATCTGCATTGACCCAAAAGGATCATGCAGACCTTGCGTACGGCCTTGAATTGGGCGTCGATTGGATTGCTCTATCGTTCGTTCAGCAGCCGTCCGATGTTGAAGAAATCAAGAGCATCATCAAGGGCCGTGCAGGCGTGATGGCCAAATTGGAAAAGCCGTCTGCTATTGAACATCTGCACGGTATTGTCGAATTGTCGGACGCGATCATGGTCGCACGCGGCGATTTGGGCGTCGAATTGCCGCCCGAAGACGTTCCCGTGCAGCAAAAGCGCATCATTAATGCATGCCGCATAGCCGGTAAGCCGGTGGTCGTCGCAACGCAGATGCTTGACAGCATGGTGCACGCACCGACCCCGACGCGTGCGGAAGCCTCCGACGTCGCAACGGCCATTTATGATGGTGCGGATGCGGTGATGCTTTCGGCGGAAACGGCGGTGGGTGACTATCCGATTGAATCGGTGGCCATCATGGACCGCATCATCAACAGGGTCGAACGCGATCGTTTGTACCGCAAGATGACCGATTCAGCGCGTTCTATCCCCGAAGCGACGGCTGCGGACGCCATTTCGGCTGCGGCGCGCCAGACGGCGGAAACCATTTCCGCCCAGGCGATCGTGTCGTTCTCATCGACGGGCTCAACCACGATGCGCATTGCCCGTGAACGCCCGTCTGTGCCCATTTTGGGTCTGACGCCGAACCTGGACATCGCAAGGCGTTTGGTTTTGGCGTGGGGGGTGCACTCTATTCGCACCAAGGACGTGAAAAGCTTTAGCGAAATGATGGGCAAATCGGTGCGTATTTCCAAGCGTCAGGATTTTGCCCAGTCAGGTGACACGGTTGTTATTGTCGCGGGTATTCCCTTTGGCGAGCCTGGCGGCACCAATATCATGCACATCGCCAAGGTTGATTAGCCATTAGGCTAGACTGCATGGTCGTTTCCACCATGCAGAAGAAATGGGCGGCGTCCTCAATGACTGAGGACGCTGCTTTCATTTTGCGCATAGGCGGACTAGCGTAGGAACACATCAACTTCCCCAGGATATCGACTGTGTTTGAAACTCTCTTTTCTATCGTTGCCCCCGTTATGATCTGCGCTGCCCTCGGCTTCGGCTGGGCGCGTATGGGGCGCCCCTACAATACCGAAATGGTCACTCATCTGGTGTCGGCCGTTGGTGTGCCCTGTTTGGTGTTCACCACGCTGGTCAACGTTGACATCGATCTGGATGCGCTGGGCCTGATGGCGGGCGCGACGTTCGCTGCGATTTTCATCATGGGCGCCATTGGGGCTGGAATTTTGTTGCTGTGGGGAAAATCGGTGCGGGCTTTTTTGCCGGCTCTGGTGTTTCCCAATACAGGCAACATGGGCTTGCCATTGGCGTTGCTGGCGTTTGGCGACGCGGGTATGGCTTTGGCGGTTGCCTATTTTACGGTCTGTATTATTTTTCAATTTACCGTAGGGGTCGCGGTGTCGTCCGGTGTGACGTCGCCGATGGCTCTGATGCGGGTGCCGACCATTTACGCGATGATCATGGCGCTGGCATTTAAAATGACGGGTACGATGGTACCGCAGTGGGCAGGCAATACCATCGAACTTCTCAGTGGGTTCACCATCCCGTTGATGCTGATCACTCTGGGCATTTCCCTGTACCGACTGAAGGTCCGTGAAATGGGCAATAGTTTAATCATGGCTCTGATACGCTTGTTTATGGGCTTTGGCGTTGGCTTGGCGCTGGCCGAAGTGTTTGGTTTTGAAGGTGCGATGAAGGGCGTTTTGATTTTGCAATCAACCCTGCCGGTTGCAGTGTTCAATTATTTGTTCGCGGTGCGCTACAATACGGAACCGGAAACGGTCGCAGGCGCAGTGGTGCTGTCTACGCTCTTGTCGTTCGGTACTTTGCCGTTGCTCATGTGGTTCGTGCTGTGAGCGTGCTGAGGCACGCAGGGGGGCGGTGATGCCAAATCAATTGCGCGATCTCGGGCTGTTGTTGCTTCTCGCAACCATTTGGAGTTCGTCTTTTACAGCGATCAAAGTCGGTATTGACGTCATCCCACCGATCACATTGACGATGATCCGCGTCGCCGTAGGGGCGATGCTCTTGTATGGCGTGCTCCGGGCCAAAGGCATGCATCTGTCGAAAAACCCACGCGTGTGGGGATCGTTTTTTCTCATCGGGCTTTTGGGCAGCGCGCTGCCTTTCACCCTGATCAATTGGGGCGAGCAGGAAATTTCGTCAGGACTGGCCGCAATTATGGTGGCTTCCATGCCGCTGACGGCGCTGGTTTTGGGGCGCATATTTTCCGATGAAGTTCTTAGTGGGCGACGGCTGCTTGGGGTGCTGGTGGGGTTCTCAGGCGTAGTGATGTTGATTGGCCCGCGCGAATTGATGGTGCTGGGTGATCAGGCTTTGGGGCAACTGGCTGTGGCCTTGGCGGCGGTGCTTTATGCCGTTGCTGGGATTTTGGTGCGCAAGCTGCCCACCGCCAAACCCATTGAGCACGGCACAGGTGTTTTGATGGCAGCTTCGATCATCTTGATCCCGGCATCCTTGATTTTCGAGGCCCCCTGGACGATTGATTTTACGCCTGAAGCCGTTGCAGCAGGGGTGTATTTGGGCGTGTTGCCCACCGCCGTGGCGACATTTTTGTTGATGGTCATCATCGCTGCCAGGGGGGTGACATTCTTGGCGTTGAACAACTACCTGATTCCGGTTTTGGGCGTTTTGTGGGGGTATTTGTTTTTGTCGGAACCCGTCACCAATGAGGCGCTGTCGGCCTTGGGGCTGATTTTTACGGGGCTTGCCATTGCGGGTATTGGACCAACCACTCGGCCAGCGGCAACGTCAGCCCCGGATGCGGGCATCGTTGTCACTGAAGAGAACGTGAAGCAGGACGCTTAAGCGTAAAGTGCGTCTAGTGTCGGGCCGTAGATATCTATGATCATGTGGCGGCGTACCTTGAGGGTCGGGGTCATCAGCGCGTTGTCGATGCCGAACGGTTCCGTGGCGACAATGAATTTACGAACCTTTTCGATGTTGGAAAGCTGGCCGTTGACCCGCGTCACCGCTGCGCCAAGGGCGCGGTGCAGGCCCTCGTCGTTAACCAATTCAGCCAATGTTTTGGGCTTGCCGTTGGCCTTTGCCCATTCCACAAGCCAGTCATTATCCGGCACCAAAAGCCCGACCAAGTGCGGGCGTTTATCGCCATAAACCATGGCTTGGGCGATTTCCGGGGCCAATGTCAGGACGCCTTCGACCCTTTGGGGTGCGACGTTATCGCCACCGGAATTGACGATGATGTCTTTCTTTCTGTCGGTGATGCGCAAGTGTCCGTCTTCGTCAAGCAAACCGATATCACCAGTGTGCAACCAGCCATCGACAATGGTGGCGTTGGTTGTTTTTTCGTCGCGCCAGTATCCGTTCATCACCAAATCGCCACGGATCAGGATTTCGCCGTCGTCTGCGATGCGCACCTCGGTGTCGGGGAAAATAGGGCCGACGCCGTTCATTTTGACCTTTTCGGGGACATTGACGCACAGCACCGGACCACATTCGGTTTGGCCATAACCTTGCAAAATACGAATGCCAAGTGCGGTGAAGAATAGCCCGATATCGGGGTTGAGGGGGGCGCCCCCGGATACAAAGGCTTTAAGTCGCCCACCGAAACGCTGGCGGGCTTTGCACCGCACCAGGCGTTCCAGAACGAGGTTTTGTAAGCTCTGTAGCAGGCTCATCTTGTGGGGCGTCTGAAACGCCAGCTCGCCCAATTCGATTGCTTTGTTGAACAGCTTTTCTTTTGTACCGCCTTGCTTTTTGACCCCACGGGTGATTCGCGTGTGCATCATTTCGTAAAGGCGCGGCACCGCCATCATCAAGGTAGGGCGGACTTCGGCCATGTTGCTCAACAGTTGGTCCGCGCCTTCGGCATAATAAATTTGAGCGCCCAGTGCAATCGGCCAAAATTGTCCCGCGGTGTGCTCATAACTGTGCGACAGGGGCAAGAATGACAGAAAAACCTCGTTGCTTAGGCCTAGTCGTTCCAGCACGGCTGTCGCACCGGCCAGATTGTGCAAGATCGCCGCGTGGCTTTGCATCACGCCTTTGGGCGTGCCGCCGGTGCCGGATGTGTAAATGACGCAGGCGGTGGCTGTTTTTGGGACCGTGCGGGACGCCTCAACAATGTTGGCCTGTGATGTGTCGGCGCGCTGCAGGGTGGCCTGCCAGCTCAAAACTTCGACGTTGAGGCTTTGCTGTAGATCGACATCATCCATCATTACGGCAAAGTGTGTGAGATCGGACAGGTGCGCCGCCTGAAGCGCTTTTTCCGCCAGCTTGGGGGTGGAGATGATCACGCCCACGGCTTGCGAATGCTCGATGATATGGCGGTGGTCGTCGACCGTATTGGTGGTGTACGCGGGCACCGTGATGCCGCCAGCAGCCATGATGGCCAAATCGGCAATAAGCCATTCGGGGCGGTTTTCGGACACCAGCACCACACGTTCGCCATCTTTGACGCCCAGGGTTTGTAAAGCGCGCGCCAGTTCCGTCACCTGAGCGGCGACCTCGCGCCATGTCAGCGGACGGTATGCGCCGTCGTGTTTGGCCCACAAAAAGGGGTGTTCGCCTTGTGCTTGAGCCTGTTCAAAGAACATGGTGACCAGATTGGGCCAGTTTTGTGCGCGCATCCCTGTAAGTTCCCACATTGAGTATTGTGTTGAGTAACATTCCAACCCTATATCTTGTACCCGGTCAAGGTGGCCAAACAGGGAGATATTCATATGTCGCAAAGCGCACAGCTTCCTAACTGGGATTTGTCTCATCTTTATGACAATCCGCAGGACGCGCAGCTCGAACAGGACCTCAGCGAAGCCGCCCGGCGCGCCAAGGCTTTTTCTGAGGCATACGCAGGTAAGCTGGCGGGCCTGAACGGCATTGTGTTCGCACAGGCGATCGTTGAGTACGAGAGTATTTTGGAGATTCTGCACAAGGCCATGAGCTACGGCCAGTTGCTGTTTTCGGTCAGCACCGGCGATGCCGAAGTCGGTCGGTTTTACCAAACTCTGCAAGAGCGGGTCACCGATATTTCTGCCGACACTTTGTTTTTCACATTGGAAATCAACCGCCTGGACGATGCCGTTTTGGATGCCAAAATGGATGATCCGAATGCCGTGCGGTATCAACCGTGGTTGCGTGAAGTGCGTCAATACCGCGACCACCAGTTGTCTGACGACATGGAAAAGCTGCTGCTGGAAAAATCCGTAACCGGCCACGCCGCGTGGGTGCGCTTGTTTGAAGAAACCTTTGCCGACATGCGCTTTGATGTTGAGGGCGTGGGCGAGGGGATGACCCAGTCTCAGGTCCTGAATCTGCTGAGCGATAAGGATGCGGTCAAACGCAAGGCCGCCGCTCAGGGATTCGGCAAGGTCTTGGGGCAAAATGTTCGCCTACTAGCGTTGATCACAAATACGTTGGCCAAGGATAAAGATATCGAAGACCGCTGGCGCGGTTATGCGCGCCCGGTGTCGGAACGCAATCTGTCCAATCAGGTCGAAGACGAAGTGGTCGATGCGCTGGTGTCCAGCGTGCGCGATCAATACAAAAACTTGTCGCATCGTTATTATGCGCTTAAGGCCAAATGGTTTGGCCAAGACGCGCTGGATTACTGGGATCGCAACGCACCATTACCTGACGACGCGGCGACGACGTTCGAATGGAATGATGCCAAGTCATTGGTTTTGAATGCCTATGGCGCATTTGAGCCGCGCATGGCCGAGGTGGCAGAACGCTTTTTCTCAGAACACTGGATTGATGCCCAGCCCCGCGAAGGCAAAGATTCCGGGGCCTTTTCCCATCCCGTGGTACCCAGCGCGCACCCTTACATCATGATGAATTTTCACGGTAAGGCGCGCGATGTGATGACCCTGGCTCATGAACTGGGCCACGGTGTGCATCAAGTGCTCGCCGCTGATCAGGGGGCGTTGATGTCCGACACGCCTTTGACCACCGCCGAAACGGCATCGGTCTTTGGCGAAATGCTGACGTTCCGCAAAATGGTCGACACGGAAACCGATCCGGCGCGCCGCCGTATTTTGTTGGCGGGCAAGGTTGAGGACATGCTCAACACCGTGGTGCGCCAGGTGGCATTCCACGAATTTGAACGCCGTGTGCACGATGAGCGCAAGGCCGGCGAAATTTCGGTTGAGCGCCTGGGCGACATCTGGATCGAGGTGCAGACCGAAAGTTTAGGTCCGGCAATCCGCTTTGACGATGATTACCGCAATTATTGGGCTTATATCCCGCATTTCGTTCACACCCCGTTTTATGTCTATGCCTACGCGTTTGGCGATTGTTTGGTGAACTCGCTATATGCCGTGTTCGCCAAGGGGGCTGAGGGGGGCGCAGACGTGAGCTTTCAGCAGAAATACCTCGATATGCTAGCGGCAGGCGGAACGAAACGTCACAAGGAGCTTTTGGCCCCGTTCGGCTTGGACGCCAGCGACCCTGATTTCTGGAAGCGCGGACTGGCGATGGTTTCTGGCTTTATTGATGAGCTGGAAGATATAAACTGAACGAAATGAATGAAAAATGCGCGCTGACAGTCCCTTAGTGAACTGTTAGGGCGAAATATGTTAAGAATATGCGCTGAGATCGGTTATCGATTCTCGGCAAGAGAGGTTGTTGGCGACCTTTGGTCCAATCTCTGTGTATGATGAACCCCAGTGTGGCCAAACCGAGTGAGGTTAAGCCCAGTGGAGCCCCTGCGGATTTCGAGTATGATCGAACTGGAAGACAAGCCGAACGATGCCAGTGCCACCATACAGGTGGCGCATCGTTCAACTGCGGCGACAAAGACGATTATTCGTTCGACTTTGGACCTGATGCTGTCGAACGGCTTGCTGACGCGGGACAAAAAAACCGACAAGCTTGACGAAGACATCAAGGAACTGGTGCGTGAGATCGAAGTGGTGATCCGCACCAATCTGTTGAATCACGGAAATGAAGTGGCGGAAAAAATCCGTAACGAGATGCTCATCGCCGCTGCATCCAACCCGACACCCAGTGATACACCTACCTCACAACAGCAAGAATCGGGTAATCGCTCAAAGTTCTTGCTGCGTTTGATTGCCGGGCGGTTCTCACACCTGTTTGCAGACCCCGAAAATCCCGTGTTTCCGCGTGAAGTGGTGATGGGTTTCGACAATTACCTGGATAAGCTTCTTGGTGAAGTTTTATACAGTGAACTGAACGTTGAAGCACAGGAGTTGCTGAGCCAGTTTCGCACCGACGATGATGGTGAAATTTGGAAGATGATCGGCCAGAATGATCGTCATAAACGGTTCGCCTATAACATTCTGATTCGTATTTTGCTCAAGTTCGAGGATTTCGACTGGGCGAAGCGCAATTTTATTTCCATCCTCAATAATGTGACCGAACGCCAATCTGGATTTCTGTTTGAAGACAAGCATTTTCAGTTGTTGTTCACGGCGCTGTTTTCCGATTTGTTCCGCTCGTTGTGGGATGACGAGGAAAGCATCAAGCTGGACTTCATGTTTGGTGAGGGAACCGCAGATCGTCTGGATGGAATTCGCGACAACTTTAAAGCCTACAAAGAAATGGTCGCGGAACGCGAGCGTGGGAATAAAGTTGCAGCCGGCTAACCGTAAGTCCGGGTTAGTTCTCTTCAGCTTTCAATTCACATTCGGACGGGCATTCGGCGACCAGGGTCAAGACTGGACCATGCTTTACCGGGACAATCTGCAACGGCAGAAATTTTCCGTCGCGGCTTAGATAAAAATCATAAGCCGCCCCATTCCACAGCACTTTATGACGTTTTTTAAAACCGGCAACGGGCTTGGGGTCGATGCGCACGCGGTAGGTCTCAAAACGTGTGCCGCTCACGGTGCGGGTCGCTGGCCCTAGGTAGGTGATGTGCATGTCGAACCGTCGCCGCCCGTCGAACCCCCTGACCACGCCTGTTTTGGGGCCGCCTTCCATGTGGGTACGTACAACCGCCATAATTTGCGGGACCAAGGTGATGGGGTCGTTCACGCCGATGCGGTATTGCGCCTCGACCCGGTCGAGAATTTCAGGCCCCTTATCCTTAGGATTCCATTTGTCTTCGCGGCCCAGTACGGGCGAGGTGCCGGTTACGGCCTCGGCCGGTTCCGGCGGGGTGTTAAAGGTAATGTCGACCCAGCGAAAGTGTTTGGCGTTGGTGTATTCGGTGCGGTAGTGATCGGCCAGATAAACTTCCGTCTGGGGCGCTTCAGGGGTGCCGCCCGCAAGGGCGTTAGCGGGGGCGTTTGTGGGGGTGAGGGCTGGGGGGCGGATGATATGCCCCTTGCTGTTGGCCTTGACCCCCATGTTGGTGAAATAGCGGGTCAGGCCGCGGGTTTCCAGGTGGAAGCGGTTCTCAAAGGTGTCCGCACCGTTCAACAAAGAAAGCGTGAAGTCGGCGATGTGAATGCCGCCCCACATGGCCTCGTAGCGCAAATGCACGGCATGGCCGGGGCTGGCTGCTTGCGCAACGCTGCTTACGTTCAGCAGTGCAGCAGCCCAAATGAGTGTGAAAACTTTGAAATTGTGAACCATGGTCCGGATCTTAGTATAGGGGCTGGGGTTCGCCAAGCCGACAGTGTCCAGGTTTAGGCATAAGTCTTTGATAAATTGAACGTAGGCTTGAAAGCTCAGGTCGCAGCGCCCATTTTAATCCTGTCTTGCGGCATCGGGGCGCGTGAACAAGCGTAGATATTTCGATGTTTTTTGTAACGCAACCCTTGTGTATCGTGGAACAAGCGGGCATAAAAATTGTTAAATCTTAACAGGGCACTCCCAGGTCAAAACGGTTCATCATGAAAATCGCAATTCCCAAGGAGCTCCACCCCGGCGAGGCGCGCGTTGCCGCGTCGGTTGAGGTGGTGAAGAAGCTTGTCGGCTTCGGCTTCGACGTTACGGTGGAAAAGGGCGCGGGTGCGTCTGCCTCCATCACCGACAGTTTACTTAAAGATGCTGGTGCGGCCATTGCCGCCAATGCGGCTGCGGCTTTGAAAGACGCTGATGTGGTGCTGAAAATTCAGCGCCCGACGGCGGCTGAAGTTGCGCTGATGAAAAAGGGCGCGGTTGTCTGTGCTCATATGTCGGCATTGACCGAAAAGGCGGACGTTGAAGCTATGGCCAAGGCGGGCATCACCGCATTTGCCATGGAGCTGATGCCGCGTATTTCGCGTGCGCAAAGCATGGACATTTTGTCATCGCAATCCAATCTTGCCGGCTACAAGTCCGTATTGGACGCATGTAATGAATATGGATCGGCATTACCGATGATGATGACGGCAGCGGGCACCATTGCCCCGGCCAAGGTCTTCATCATGGGGGTCGGCGTTGCGGGTCTGCAAGCCATTGCAACCGCCAAACGCTTGGGCGCGGTGGTCACCGCCACGGACGTGCGCCCTGCGACCCGCGAACAGGTCGAAAGCCTGGGTGGCAAGTTCCTCACCGTCGATGAAGAGATGGAAAAGGACGCCGAAACCGACGGCGGCTACGCCAAGCAGATGCCGCCTGAATATTTCGAAAAGCAAAAAGCGGTGGTGTCTGAACACATCAAAAAGCAAGACATCGTCATCACCACGGCCCTGATTCCGGGCCGTACCGCGCCAATTTTGGTGACCAAGGAAATGGTTGCCAGCATGTCTGCGGGATCGGTGATCGTTGATCTGGCGGTGGAAGCGGGCGGTAACGTCGAAGGCTCCAAGCTGGGCAAGGTTGCGAAATCACGAGGTGGTGTACACATCGTTGGTCACGCCAACGTCCCTGGCCGTTTGCCTAAGGATGCCAGCCAGCTGTTCGCCAAGAACCTCTTCAACTTCCTTGCTCCGCATGTGGACAAGGAAGCCAAGACCATCAACTTTGACTGGGAAGACGAAACCGTGTCCGGCACCTGTGTGTGCAAGGATGGCGCGGTGGTTCATCCCATGCTGAAAGAGGGGAGCTAGGTCATGGACGCAGCTTCAATTGTAGAACAATCGCGCAAGCTGGCCGAAGGTGCGGTCGGTCTTGCCGAACAAGCGGCTCAGTTGGCTGGCAATGCCGCCCAGTTGACCGTTTCGACCGGCGGTTCAGCGGAAGGATTTTCCTTCATCGCACTGTTCACCATTTTTGTGCTGGCATGCTTCATCGGTTACTTCGTGGTGTGGAGCGTTACGCCTGCATTGCACTCGCCGCTGATGGGGGTCACCAACGCCATTTCGTCGGTGATCATCGTCGGCGCTTTGATCGCCGCAGGCCCCGCTGACATGAACTTTTCGAAGGTCATGGGCTTTGTTGCCGTGACTTTGGCCTCCGTAAATATCTTCGGCGGTTTCATCGTGACCCAACGCATGCTCCAGATGTTCAAGAAGAAAAAGAAAGCGGGGGGCGCGTAAATGTCTGAAAACATGAGCGCTTTTGCGTACCTAATCGCGTCGGTTTGCTTCATCTTGGCGCTGCGCGGTCTGTCTCACCCGGAAAGCTCACGCCGCGGCAATATGCTCGGTATGCTCGGTATGGTCATCGCCATCGTCACCACCTTGGTCGATCCCAATGTGGTCAGCTATCCGATTATCATTGTCGGATTGCTGATCGGCGGCTCCATCGGTGCCGTGGTCGCGATGAAGATCGAAATGACGGCGCTGCCGCAATTGGTCGCTGCATTTCACTCGCTGGTCGGTTTGGCCGCTGTGTTGGTTGCCAGTGCGGCTCTTTACAGTCCCGAGGCTTATTTCAATGTTCAAGTCGGCAGCATTCCATCCGCCAGCTTGGTGGAAATGGGTTTGGGTGCGGCGATTGGTGCGATCACGTTCTCTGGCTCTGTCATCGCGTTTGCCAAGCTGCAAGGCATCATGTCCGGTGCACCGATCACATTTAAGTTTCAGCATCCTCTGAACGCTGTTATTGGGCTGGTGATCGTGGGCTTGTTCATCGTGTTCGCCACGTCTGAACAGCACATTGCATACTGGGCCTTGGTCGCCTTGGCCTTCCTGATTGGATTCCTGATCATCATCCCCATCGGTGGCGCAGATATGCCGGTGGTGGTGTCGATGCTCAACTCGTACTCGGGCTGGGCGGCGGCTGGTATCGGCTTTACGCTGGGTAATCCACTGTTGATCGTTACCGGCGCGCTGGTGGGGTCTTCGGGTGCGATCCTGAGCTACATCATGTGCAAAGGCATGAACCGTTCGATTTGGAATGTTTTGCTGGGCGGGTTTGGTTCCGACATCGGGGCTGCTGCGGCTGTGTCGCCCACCGGCGGTACGGTTAAGCCTGGGTCTGCCGACGATGCAGCGTTCATCATGGGCAATGCATCCAAGGTCATCATCGTTCCGGGTTACGGTATGGCGGTGGCTCAGGCCCAGCACGCGCTGCGTGAAATGGCTGATATGCTGAAGGCCGAGGGCGTGGAGGTCAAGTACGCCATCCACCCCGTCGCGGGCCGTATGCCCGGTCACATGAACGTGTTGCTGGCCGAAGCCAATGTGCCTTATGACGAGGTGTTCGAGTTGGAAGAGATCAACAACGAATTCGCCTCCGCCGACGTGGCTTTCGTCATCGGCGCCAACGATGTCACCAACCCCGCCGCCAAGACCGATCCGGCCAGCCCGATTTACGGTATGCCGATTTTGGATGTGGAAAAAGCGGGTTCGGTGTTGTTCATCAAACGCGGTATGAGCTCCGGCTACGCGGGTGTCGACAACTCCTTGTTCTTCGCCGACAACACTATGATGCTGTTTGGCGATGCCAAGAAGATGACCGAAGAAATCGTCCAGGCTCTGGGGCACTAAGCACCGGTCCTGACTATACAACGTAAAACGGCGGCTCCCCTGGCATCAGGAGAGCCGCCGTTTTTGTTTGCAATCCATGTTGTGCGCGCTGATCAGACCTTTTTGACAAATTCGGATTTGAGGCCCATTGGGCCAACGCCGGGGACCTTGCAGTCGATGTCGTGATCACCGTCAACCAGACGGATGTTTTTCACCTTGGTCCCGACTTTTACCACAGCCGAAGAACCCTTGACCTTCAAGTCCTTGATCACGCTCACGGTGTCGCCGTCACTTAGGATATTGCCCACGGCATCTTTGACGACAGCCGCGGTGTCGCTGGCTTCTGCGCCATCCTTCGGCCATTCGTGTGCACACATGGGGCAGACCAGCATGGCGCCGTCCTCGTAGGTGTACTCCTCATTGCATTTCGGGCAATTGGGTAATGTGGGCATGGTGGTCGATCTCCGGGGAAAATGAGGCGGTTACTTCAAGTGGTGCGCTTTTCTCCCCCATAAAGGCGCAAGATGCAAGTCGGGCAACAAAAAACCCGCTCCATCACTGGTGCGGGTTTTCGGGAACCGAGGTTCCAAATGGTATGAAACGTTAGGCGTGTTTAGAAACCTTCACGTTCCAGGCGCTTGCGCTCCATCTTACGTGCACGGGAAACGGCCTCGGCCTTTTCGCGTGCGCGTTTCTCAGAGGGCTTTTCGAAGTTCTTACGAAGTTTCAGCTCGCGGAAAATACCTTCCCGCTGCATCTTCTTCTTCAGAACTTTCAGCGCCTGATCAACGTTGTTATCGCGGACGACAACTTGCACGTTAATCACATCCTTTCAAGTTTGGGTTAAACGAGGACGTTCGGCTCACAGAGTCTTGCGTCCCAGTTGTTTCCGCACCACAGTGGGCGGAAGCGGGCGAGTTATACCACTCGGCTCCCTATATGTGAAGAGCACAGATCAAATCTCGGGATTTTGCGTTTATGGCTATTTTGAAGATCGCCCGCATGGGCCACCCTGTACTTAAAGCTTCAGCCGCTCCGGTGGAAGACCCAACCGCGCCGGAAATTGCGACGCTGGTCGAAAATATGATCGAAACGATGATTGACGCCAGCGGTACGGGGTTGGCCGCGCCGCAGGTCCATGTGCCGCTGCGCCTCGTGATCTTTAAGGTTTATCCGGGACGAGATCCGTCTGAAGATGGCGAGGACAAGGGCGTGCCGCTGACGGTGCTGATCAACCCGGAAATCGAGCCGCTCAGCGAGGATAAAGAAGCCGGTTGGGAAGGCTGCCTGTCCCTTCCCGGCATGATGGGCGAAGTCGAGCGCTTTACCCATATTCGCTATTCGGCGTATGATCTGGAAGGAAATCGTTTTGTGCGCGAGGCCAAGGGCTTTCATGCCCGCGTGGTGCAGCACGAATGCGATCACCTGGACGGGGTTTTGTATCCTTACCGTATTGAGGATATGGATCGTTTCGGCTTCACCGAGGAGCTGACCCGTACGGACGGAGACGATGAGGGCCGCGAAGACCAGGCCGACAGCGGAGAATGAACATGAGCGCCACAAAAGCAAAAATAAGCCGTGAAGAAAAAAAGGACGCTATTGCCTTGGCTGCCGCCCACCATGTGGCCTTTGATGGCTGGGGTGAGGCCGCGCTGGCGGCGGGTGCAGAGGACGCCGGGTTCGACGCCAAAACGGCCAAACGCCTGTTTCCCGAGGGGGCGGTGGATGCCATCGCGCATTTCGCGACCATCTCGGATCGTGCCATGATCAAGGCTATGGAAGACGCGGATGTAGGCCATATGCGTGTGCGTGACCGTGTGATTTTCGGTGTCCGCGCCCGCTTGGAGTTTTTAGGCCCATACCGCGAAGCAGTGCGGGGTGGGCTGGGCGTGCTGGCAAACCCGCTGCATGCGGCCTTGATGGCCAAAATCACCCACACCACGGTGGATCACATCTGGTACATGGCAGGGGATCGCTCGGCGGATTTCAATTATTACACCAAGCGCGGGCTGTTGGCGGCGGTGTACGGCCCGACTGTGCTGTATTGGTTGAACGATCAATCGGAAAATTGCGAAGACACCTGGGACTTTCTCACCCGGCGTATTGACGACGTACTGAAAATCCCACCAATGAAAGCCAAGGTGATGAACGCGCTTGGCGAATTGTTTAAGGGCGGGCCGCTCTCTAAATTCAAGTCCGACTTGCAAATGCGGCCCTAAAGGCATGCCGTTCGCGATGGCCCAAAGCCCTATGCTCAGTTGAGGAACACGTAAGGGAATATCCATGACCGTAAATGCACACGTATCGCAGGCTCCCGTGCATGTAAATGCCCTTAAGGGTATCGCCATGGCCGATCATTTCGTGACGTGTTCCCGGCTTGGGCGGTATCTGACGTTTCAGGCCAGCGGGCGGTTTCTCATCACCGATGATTTTGCTTCTTCCAAGCTGCATATGCCCAAGGATGCGCAGGCCATGGCGGCCGTTTGTTCCAAGGACGACCTGGTCGCGCGGGCAGCACTTTTGCCGTTGGCGCACCAAGCGGCGAGCATGGACGATGCCCGACGCGAGGCCTTTGAAGAGCTATTTGAGCTGATCGAAAAGCAATCGCTGTCTTCGCATGTGCGCGAAGGCGCGGCGGCGGTGTTGCAATCGGGGTTTCGTGAAGCGCGCATTCGCGATCTGGAAGGGGTGCTGAGTGATGACCTCAATCCAGCGCGTACGCGCTATCGCAAGTTTCTCGAAGTGGTGCGCCAATTGATCGAAGGGCAGGTTTCCAGCGGAACCTTTATCGATGATTTTGTGGATTTCACCAAATCGGTCGCGGGGCGGTTGGATTTCGGTATCTATAGCTACTGTTTGGACCGCATTTTCGCCACGACACTGATCCCCCATCAGGTGAAAAAGATGGTGACCATTGAGGTTCTGCGCTTCCCGCCAATGGTGCGGCGTGAACTGCTGTCCAACGCTTTGGCCAACGCGGGCGTGGACCGGGAAACAAAGGATTTCATCCGCCATGCAGTGGCTTTGCATTTGGACAAGGGGCAAGCTGTGGAAATCGACCTGCTCGAAGCGGTGAAGGAACATCGCATTTCCCCCCTCGACATCGAAAAAAGCCTCAATCGTGCCAGCCAGGCGGCAGCCTACAGTGGCGTGTCTGACCAAGCTTAGTTTGCGTCGAGGCTGAAGACGAATTCGTCATAGCTCATGCCGTTTTCCTTGAGCAACGCCAGTACCGCATCAAAAGCCGCCATCATGCCGTCCTTGGCATTGGCGTGACTTTGTTCGATCTCGACCAACTGACGATATAACGGGGCAACCACGTCGCTGACGACTTTGGGGTTTGGTGTCCGCCGAGATGAGTGATACGAGACGATCTCACCCTGGGCGTTTCGGCTGGGTGTGACGTGCGCTAAAACCCAATAGTGATCGCCGTTTTTCGCGCGGTTGATGACGTACGCAAATATTTCTTGGCCCGCGTTTAAGGTATCCCACAACAGTTTAAACACCGCGCGCGGCATGTCTGGATGGCGCACCAGTGAATGCGGTTGGCCCAGGGTTTCCGCCTCACTATATCCCGCAACGCGTAAAAATACGCTGTTGGCATAGGTGATGCGGCCTTGTAGATCGGTTTTGCTGACGATGATATCATTGACATCAAAAGTCCGCTCTTCACCGCTTAGATGTAGATCGATTTTGCCCACTTTATTCCCCCCTTACTTGCGTCCCCACACAAGAATTAGAGGGTAATTTACACGGTGGAATGATAAAATACCATTAAAGGTATGTGGTTATTTGACGATGGGCAGCGCGAACCACAGGTTCAACAGCGTGCCCTGTTTGCGTTCCAGTTCAACTTGACCGCCCATCAGCTTCACCAACTTGGTCGCGATGGCCAGTTCCAGGCCGGAGCAGGTGCTGTTCAGCTCCGTCTCTCCGGATGTGCTTGTGGGGCTGAAGGGAACGGCAGCGTTGGGAATGTCGGCGTATTGTCCGTGAAAGGCCACAGTGAAGCGCAACATTCCATCCAGGGAGGCATTCGTTATCGTGACGGTGCTGGAATCCAAGCTGGCGCAGATGGCGAAATGCAAAACATTGTCCATGACCTGCTTGAAGCGAATGCCATCGACCATGATCAAGTGCGCGGCGGCACCATCAATGCCTAGGTCGTCGATGGTGATGTTGCGCAGTTCAGCGGCTCGCTGAGCGGATTCGAGCATCGCCTCATAGGTATCCAAAGGCGCGAAAGGGGATATGCTCAGCTTGACCTTGCCGCTTTCAAGTTCGGCGAACGTTAAAATGGCATCGACGACGTTCATCAGGTTTTGCCCGGCATCGACGATTTGCTGAACCGCATCCTTGCCAAAGTCGGACGCCATCAAGGCTTTGTCTGTTTCCAGCAATTGCGCGAAACCCAGCACCGAATTCAACGGCGTGTGGAGCTTGTGGTTGAGGGCGGAAATGAATTCGTAGTTCATGTCAGACGCGCGGATGCGGGCTTCTTTTTCGATCAAGCCGGTCGCTTGGCGGGCGTTGTGTATGGCCAGTGCATGTAAATGCCCTTAAGGGCATCGCCATGGCCGATCATTTCGTGACGTGTTCCCGGCTTGGGCGGTATCTGACGTTTCAGGCCAGCGGGCGGTTTCTCATCACCGATGATTTTGCTTCTTCCAAGCTGCATATGCCCAAGGATGCGCAGGCCATGGCGGCCGTTTGTTCCAAGGACGACCTGGTCGCGCGGGCAGCACTTTTGCCGTTGGCGCACCAAGCGGCGAGCATGGACGATGCCCGACGCGAGGCCTTTGAAGAGCTATTTGAGCTGATCGAAAAGCAATCGCTGTCTTCGCATGTGCGCGAAGGCGCGGCGGCGGTGTTGCAATCGGGGTTTCGTGAAGCGCGCATTCGCGATCTGGAAGGGGTGCTGAGTGATGACCTCAATCCAGCGCGTACGCGCTATCGCAAGTTTCTCGAAGTGGTGCGCCAATTGATCGAAGGGCAGGTTTCCAGCGGAACCTTTATCGATGATTTTGTGGATTTCACCAAATCGGTCGCGGGGCGGTTGGATTTCGGTATCTATAGCTACTGTTTGGACCGCATTTTCGCCACGACACTGATCCCCCATCAGGTGAAAAAGATGGTGACCATTGAGGTTCTGCGCTTCCCGCCAATGGTGCGGCGTGAACTGCTGTCCAACGCTTTGGCCAACGCGGGCGTGGACCGGGAAACAAAGGATTTCATCCGCCATGCAGTGGCTTTGCATTTGGACAAGGGGCAAGCTGTGGAAATCGACCTGCTCGAAGCGGTGAAGGAACATCGCATTTCCCCCCTCGACATCGAAAAAAGCCTCAATCGCGCCAGCACGGCAGCGTCCTATCGCGGTGTTGCTGGGCGGGCTTAAGGGCTCACGATCTCCACAAAACGTTCAGCCAAATCTTGAATGTGCGCATCGCCCTCGGCACCGGGGCGGACGCGCAGCGTTTGGAAAATGGAGGCGACCTTGGGCAGCCCCTTTGCAGGTGTCAGCGCCTGCACGCTTTCAATATGGTCCATATTATCTAAAAGCGTAACGCCTAAGCCCTCTTTTACTGCTGTGTGGATGCTCTGCCAGTCGGGTGTTTCAAACGCAATGCGCCAGGGAATGCCTGCGCTTTCAAGTGCCGTAAGGGCACGGGTCCGGTAGGCGCAGCCTGGTGGATAGAGGATCAGCGGCAAGGGGTGCTCTTTGTGAATATCGCTGTTTTGGGCCGCAAACCAATGAAGCTTTGTGAGACGGTAAGCGCGTGCATCTGTGGGTTCGTTGAGCTCGTTGCAGATCGCAATATCCAAATGGCCTTCATCCATGTGGGTTTGCAGCATGCCGCTTTGGTCGGTTTTTACGGCGGTGCGGAGATTAGGGTTCGTTCGATTAAAGGCGATGATGAGGTCAGCCCAACCCGTGCGCGTGTAATTATCTGAAATTCCAATACGCAGCACGCGAAGGCGGTCCTGATCGTTGATGAGTGCACGGGATTCCTGATCCAACGCTAAAATACGCCGAGCATAGTCCAGGTATTGCCGTCCGCGTTCGTTCAGTTGAACCGTGCGTTTTGAACGATCAAACAAAGTGGTACTGAGATCGTCTTCAAGTCGTGCAATTTGTTGGCTAATTGTCGACTGGGTGCGGTGAATTCTGGCTTCAGCCTTAGTGATGCCACCGGTTTCCGCCACCGCAACAAAGGCTTTGAGCAATTCGAGCTTCATGAAAAGCATCCAAAAAATGAATATAAAGCATCATAACATTTAATTGTATATTGTGAAGAAGGCGCTGTATGGTCTCCTCATTCCAGGTGGATAAGGAAGCGGCTCCATGCCCATTCGCGATAACAAACTCATTTACTTCGCCACCGTGGCCCTGTTCGTGCTGTTGTGGAGCTCGGCTTTCGCAGCGGGCAAAATCGCTATGCAGGTAAGCCCCCCGCAATTGTTTTTGGGCATTCGCTTTTTACTCGCCGGCGTCTTGATGATGGGGTTCGCCCTAGTGATGGGCCATTACCGACCAATCGGCTTTTCCGGGTGGGGGAAGTTGGTGGTGCTGGGCGTGCTCAATCAGGCGGGTTATCAAGGTCTTGCTTGGCATGCCATGGGTGACGTGTCGTCGGCGTTGGCGGCGGTGATCATTTCTATGAACCCGATCTTCATTGCCCTGCTGGCGGTGCCTGCGTTGGGGGAGCATATGTCATTGCGTCGTGGCGCGGGACTTGCTCTGGGGCTTGTCGGTGTGGTGATTGTCCTCAACAGCCGCATCAATGTGAGCGGTGAAGATATTGGCGGTGTTCTCATCATGGCCGTGTCGCTGACATCGGTGGTGGTGGGTTCGATCTTGTTTAAAAAATGGAACATTGATGCTCCTATATCGGTGTTGGTTGGGGGGCAGTTCCTCAGCGCCGGTGTATTGCTGCTTTCGGTGGGGCTGATGACGGAAGACGTAAGCCAGATCGCGTTCGGTACCGATTATATCTTGTCGATGGCGTATATCGTGATCGCTGTGTCCATCGGTGCGGTGGGGCTGTGGTTTTATCTGCTCACTCACGGTACAGCGTCGGACGCCAGCGCTCTGCATTTTTTGATGCCGCCGTTTGGATTGTTCTTTGGTTGGTTGCTGTTGGATGAGCAAGCGGCCATTGGTGATTTTCTTGGTATCGTGCCCATCGCCCTAGGCATCTGGCTGGCGACGCACAAGCGAAAACCGATCACGGCGCTCATGGAGCCCGATATCAAAGGGTGACGTGCCCCTTTCGGATAGAAAAATCAGGCGATGGGGAACTCAAACCAGATGGTTGTGTGGTCGTCATCGACCTGCACCATGTCGATATCACCGTTCATGAGGGCGACCAGCTTGTGAGATATGGCCAACTCCAGGCCCGTACAGGTGCCGTCAAGCTCAGCTTCTCCGCATTGGGTGTTGGGCGTAAAGGGTATTGCCGTGTTGGGAATTTCCGGGCACTCGTTCTCAAAAGTAACGATAAACCGAACGGCCTCGGTTGTCGTTGTGCTGGAAAGTGTGATGACGCCATGTGGCGGACAGGCGCAGACGGCATGTTGTAAAACATTTTCCATGACGTGCCTGAAACGAACACCATCGACCGCAATGGCGGGGAGATCTGACAGATCGGTGTGTTGGTCTTTGATCGTGACACTGCGGTCATTTGCGGTGATGTGAGCCTCTTCAAGACATGCCTCATAGGTGTCGAGAGGGTGGAGGGGCGCGATGTTCACCTTGACCTTGCCACCTTCAAGTTCGGCAAAGCTAAGAATGGCGTCAACCATGTTCATCAGGTTTTGACCGGCGGAAACAATTTGCGGGACGCCGTCCTTGCCGATACTGGAAGACATGACGGACTGATCCGCTTCGAGCAGCTGTGCAAATCCCATAACCGTATTGAGCGGTGTGTGCAGGCGGTGATTGAGTGACGATATGAAGTGATAGTTCATGTCTGAAGCCCTGATCTTGGCTTCCTTCTCAATCAATTCCGTGGCTTGGCGGGCATTGTGGATCGCCAGCGCGGTGGCTGAGGCCAAGGCCACCAGCGCCACTTCGTCGGATTTGGTGAAAAATCCCGTACCTCGTTTGTTGACGACTTCCAGCGCGCCGAGGACATGCCCTTCAATGACCATGGGAGCGCACAGCAAAGAGACGGTCTTAAACCCTGTTTTTTCGTCTATGACTTGCGTGAAAAAAGGGTCGTCTGAAACATTGTGCACCGTTTGCGGGCTTTTCTCGCGGATGGTGCGGCCAACAATTCCCTCATTCACCGAAAGCTCCAAGCCGGTGATGTTTACAGGCCCGGCACATGCCGAGCAGATCACTGAGTTTCCATCCTTGCCCACCAGAAACAGTGATGAGGCTTCGGCCTGCAGGTGTGCCTTGATCTCGGAGACGCCGGTTTCAATGGTTGTTTTCAGGTCCAGGGACTGGGCAAAGGCGTTGTTGATTTTTCCCAGCAGGCTTAAAAGCATGTCGTGAGAGATATAAGCACCAAAGGTCGCTTGGTCGGATGAAAATTTCAGCCCAACGCCGCCATCGAATATACGGGCAATGGTGCATGGGAAATATGGACTGCCCTTGTACGGGGAAATGTGCAATTCCGCGGTTTTTCCCGGGATCACGCCATCAAGGGGGCCCGAAATGGAAAGCGATATGCCGCCTGGGCTGACGTTGTAGGTTTCGCCCATGAGGACGCGACCATCCTCCAACACCAACGTCATCGAGGTGCTATACTCTTGGCGTTCCCATTGACGCTGCTCATGCTGCTCTGAGGCGGGCTTTGGTGTTGTTTCGCTCGGCTGTGTGTTCATCGGTTCCCCCACTCACCAAGTATATAGACTCTAAAAGAGGAACGATACAAATCCAAAAGGATTAGTTGCCCGCAATGCGCGAGTTTTTACCCCTTGGGCTGGCTGCCCTTGGGGTGTAGGCAGTTGATGTGGCCCATTTTGCGCCCAACACGGGGCTCGCGCTTGCCGTATAGGTGCAGTTTGTTGTCGGGGTCGGACAACTGCTGTTCCCATAGTGTGGCGTCCACACCCAATAAATTCTTCATCACGGCGTCGGAATGACGCTCGGGCGTGCCCAGCGGAAGTCCCGTGACGGCGCGCACAAACTGTTCGAACTGGCTGGTCTTGCACCCGTCTTGGGTCCAATGACCAGAATTGTGTGGGCGTGGGGCCATTTCGTTGACCAACAACTGCCCGTCTTTGGTGACAAACAGTTCTACGGCCAGTAAACCCACCAAATCCATCGTATCGGCCATTTTTTGGCCAATGGCGCGGGCCTGCTCGGCAAGTTCCGGCGAGATGTCAGCCGGGGCGATGGTGACGTCGAGAATGCCATCTTTGTGACGGTTTTCCACCACGTCAAAGGATGCCATGGCCCCGTTTGGGCGTCGCGCGGTGATGACTGAAACTTCCATGGTGAAATCGACAAAGCCTTCCAAAATTGCAGGGCCGCCGCCAAGCTCGCGCCATGCGTCAGCCGGGTCGGTTTCGGAGGTAATGCGCACCTGTCCTTTGCCGTCGTACCCTAAGCGGGTGGTTTTGAGGATCGAGGGGGCACCGATTTCGGCAATCGCAGCGCTGAGGTCTTCGATAGTGGTCACTTCTTGCCACGGTGCGGTCTGGATGCCGAGCGTATTGCAGAAGCTTTTTTCGCGTATACGGTCTTGGCAGATGGCGAGACATTCCCAGCTTGGGCGCACAGGGGCCAGCTTGCTCAGGTGGCGGACCGTTTCGGCGGGCACGTTTTCGAACTCAAACGTCACCACATCGACGTTTTGTCCAAATGCTTCAATGGCGTCCTGATCGTCATAGGCCGCAATGGTGGCGTGATCGCAGACTTGTTCGGTGGGGCTGTCTTGTTCGGGCGTGAAAACGTGCACACGGTAGCCCAATTCAGCTGCGGCAACGGCGGTCATGCGGCCCAGTTGCCCCCCACCGATGATGCCGATCACGGAGCCGGGTTTGATGGGGCTTGTGCTGTTGTTCGCGCTGTTGCTCACGGGAGGGGCCTGCTTGTCGTTTATGGGTTAATCTGTGGGGGCTTCGGCAACGGCAGCGGTCTGGCTTGCGCGCCATGCGTCGAGGTTGCTGGCGACCGCTGGGTCGTGAAGGGCGACGATTGAGGCTGCAAACAAGCCTGCGTTGATTGCGCCGGGCTTGCCGATGGCCAGAGTGCCGACGGGCACGCCGCCGGGCATTTGAACGATGGACAACAGCGAATCCATGCCTTTTAGCGCTTTGCTTTCTACGGGAACACCGAGCACCGGGATCGGGGTCATCGCCGCGACCATGCCGGGCAAGTGTGCGGCACCACCGGCGCCGGCGATAATGACATGAAGGCTACGGTCCTTGGCGGATTTGGCATAGGCGACCAGGCGATCGGGCGTGCGGTGTGCGGAGACGATTTTGGTCTCATACGTGACGCCTAATTTGTCCAGGGTCTCGGCGGCATTTTTCATGGTTTCCCAGTCGGACTGACTGCCCATGATGATGCCGACAAGAGGTGCGCCCAACGTCGTCTCCTGTGTGGTCCCTGTTGCGGTCATAGTCTCTGCTCCAGCAGTGGGCGTATCTGCCCATTGAGAAAGCGGGCAATTATAGGCATCACGCCTTGTCAGGCAAGCGTTATGGCGTTAGGGGGCCGTTTGGCCGATCATGTTCCACTGTTACGCTCTTTCGTGGTAAATTGGGCCACCGAATCCCGGAGAGGGGAAAGCCTGATGGAAACGGGTGGGGAATTTACCGATGGCCGATGACAATGTGGGGCCTGCAGCACCAATCGTGTCAGTTCGTCCCGGCCGCAACCGGTTAGCGGAAGAGGACCGTGCGCTGCTGGCTGCCCGGCGGGAGCGTCAACGCAAGCAGGGCAGCGGTCAGGGGGGATATGGTGGCGGTGCAGACACAGGTGGGCACGGTCACGGTGATATTGATGATAACGTCAGTGTGCTTGGTATTCCCAAAGAAGAAATGACTGAAAATGTCCGCAATGCCATCGGGACGCTGTTGGATGAAATCAATCATTTACGTTCTGAGCTTTCCCGCGCAAAAAATCATGAGGCATTTTTGGAACAGCAGGCCGAAAAGGATCGGGTGCTTCATGTGATGCGTCGCCGTGCCTTTATGGCACGTTTGGCCCTAGCTGTACGCCGCCGGGAAGAAGAAAACGTGCAGTTTTCGTTTCTCTACATTCAAATCAGCAATGCCGCCGGTGTGCGCAGCGAGTTCGGTCACGGGGCGGTGGAAAGCTTGATGATGCAGGCCTCAGAGGCGTTGCGTGATGGGGCGGAAGCCGGTGACGTTCTCGGTAGTTTGGAAAATTTCGATTTCGGAATCATTTTACCCGGCAATACGTTGGAAGAAGCTGAGGCCAAGGTCGCGCGTTTGCAAACGGTCCTCGGCGGGCGGGTGTTCTCCTGGCAGGGACAGTCTTTCGGCGTTGCGGCCCGTTTTGGGGATGCGGCAATTGCTCCGGGCGATACTGGGGATGAGGTTCTCCAGCGTGCCAAGGACAATATGCAGCTTCGTTACGCTTGAATTTATTACGATGCGTTTGTTATGAGCAGCACGCGCTTAGCGCACGTTGAGTGCGTCTTCCAGGAACGACAAACGATCCTGTCCCCAGAACAATTCATCGTTATGGACATATGTTGGATAACCGAACACGCCGCGTTTGATAGCCGCCTGAGTGGTTTCAGCAAATGCGGTATCAAAGCGTGCTGCGGATGAGGATTTCAATAAGGCTTTGCCGTCCAGGCCGCTTTTATCAGCCAGCATAATGAGGGCGTCGGGATCATTGATATCCAACTCGTCACTCCACACCGCCTTGAAGATGGCGCCGAGCAGCGGAGCTGCATCTTGGCCCGCATCCTGGGTCGCGAGGATCATCTTGGATGCAGAGGCTTCCGGTGTCGGGAAGTGCTTGGGCTGCAGGTTGAGCGCGATGCCGAGATGCTTGCTCCACCGCGCCAGTTCCACAAGGCGGTAATCCTTGCGCGGTTGGGCGCGGTCCTTTAGCGCCAGCCCACCGGTGGCGGGAAATAGGTCCGGAGAGCTCTGGGGGTGGTACACCACCTGAGCATTCGCACGCTTGGCTAAATCATGAAGTCGCGCATTGCCCAAATAGGCCCAGGGCGAGATGACGGAAAAATAATAATCGATTTGGATCGGCGTGCTCATGGGGGTCTCCGGTTGATGCCTCAATTGTATTTAGGCAATGATGTTGGGAATGGAACCGCTTTCAAGCTTGGCTATCTGATCCTTTATCAAAAGCTTGCGCTTTTTTAGGCGCTGCAGCTGCAACAGGTCCGGCGTAGAATCTTCGGCCAGACGCGCAATGATGTCGTCGAGGTCGCGATGTTCGGTTTTCAAATGCTCAAGCCGCGCGTGAAGGTCTTCGGAGGTGTCGTTCATATAATAGCCCATCCCAGTTTTGCCCCACCCTATCACAAAGAGATCGTGGGATCACAGGCGCTGAATCGGTGTTTCCGATTGCGGCCATTTTGTAACCTATCTGTAACCCGCTGAAAAATATGACGGTTCAAATAGGGCTTTATCTTTGAATTTTTGCATCGTAAGATTCTTGCTCGTAATGACCTTAAATTGAGGGAGAAATTACAATGCCGTTGGAGAACAGGATCGTTTCACTTAAAAATCGTCATGGCAAACTTGATGTGGCTCTCGATATGGAAAAGGCAAGGCCCTATCCAAATGATGTCGAAATCCACACCCTCAAAAAAGAAAAACTACGAATTAAAGACGAATTAAATAAGCTCACTCGCCATTGATGGGCACTCATCAACAGAGTTTGTGAGATATGTTTCAAAAAGCCGGTCTTCCCTATAAAGGAAGGCCGGTTTTTTCATTTTCCATTCGACTTCTGCGCTGGCAGGACTTTCTCGAATTGGTTATGCTGTTGGTTCGAATCTGTAGGTTGAAACGTATTGAGGTCTTCCCGTTATGCGGTTTGGTGTGGCTTCCTTTGTGATGTTATCGTTGTTCCTTTTGGCGCATCCAACGCTTGCGGAATACCGGGCGGAAAGCATCGATAACGACTATCAGGGCGAAGTGCAGGCTGCCGCTGATGACGACAAGTATCTGGTGCTGTTCTTTCACCAAGCGGGGTGTCCGTATTGCGACAAGATGCGCGCGCGCGTTCATCCGGCACCGGAAGTTATGGATTATTTTTCCAAGCATTTCGTGATGATGGAAAGCAACATCAAAGGCAATTTGGATGTCGTGATGCCCGACGGCACCCCAAGCGATGAAGTCGCGTTTGCCCGCAAACTCCGCGTGCGCGCCACCCCAGTGTTTGTGTTCTATGACAAAGATGCCCGCGTTGCGCTGCGCGCCACGGGCTATCTGGATGAAAAGCAATTTTTGCTGGCAGGTAAGTATGTGGTCGATGGCGTATACAAGACTGGAACTTCTTTTTTTCGCTACGTGCAAGAGCACAACTGAGCCATGCGGAGAAGAGCCGATATTCGCACCATATGTGCCGCCGCATTGATGGCGCTGAGCGCGACGCAGGCATTTGCTCAGGATGAAAAGGTACTCACCGCGCCAGAGGTTTTACACCGCATTGAAGCCAATGGTGATTACGCCATCACCACAGCCGCTGCCGACATCAATATTGCCCGCGCGCGTATGGACGAGGCTGGTGCGGGTCTGATGCCAACCTTGTCGCTGTTCGCCGGCGGTCAGTTTTATCGTCCCAGCGCCGCGTCAAAATATCCAGATGACAATGCTGATGCGTATGGGTCATTGGAAGTTGTCCAACCGATTTACGATTTTGGCCGCACAACCAGCGCCCGCGATGCGGCGGGCAAGGAAACCGAGGCCGCCGAACAGGCGCTGGTGTCGGCGCGCAACACGGTATTGCTGGAAGGTCTGGCGCTTTATTACAATCTTCATGCGTCGGAACTGGAAATGCGCGCGCTCTACGAAGGCCACACTTCGGCCTATCTGGGCTGGGACCGGGCCAAGGAAAACTTTGCCCTGGGGCGCGCCAGTCCAGTAGATGTGGCAGAGGCATTAACGACGGCGGAGCAAACCCGACTAGTTTATTTTCGCGAACGTTCGCGCAATGCGGGTTATCGTTTGCGCCTGGAAGAATTGATGGACATTGAATTGCCGGAAGAACTGATTTCCCCACCAAAGCCGCCCAAGGCTAAACACGTTGCCATCGATCGCGATAAGTTTATCGCCGCCGTTTGGGATCGCAACCCAGACCTGATAGCGCTCGCTAAACGGGGCGAGGCGGTGGGCCTGCGCCGGGGCGGGGTGACATCGTTGCCCAGCCTGGATGCCTATGCCAACACCGGATACACCACCCGCGATTTGCGTGGCCGCAACGATTACGCGGTCGGCGCACGCTTGTCGTGGCCGATTTTCGACGGCGGGGTGACAGCGGCGAAAAAGAACCGTTTGGCGGCGGAACAATCGCGCTTAGGCGCTAAGTATGAGGCCCGGAAAAGCGATTTGCGCCGTCAGGCTCTCACCATCGTGATGGCGCTGGACGATGCCTATCAGCGCGTGATCTCGGCGATGGCTCAGCACGATTATACATCTAAAAACTTACTGTTGCGCCAGCAACTCTATGCCCAGGAACGGGTCGCCGATTTGGGACGTGCGATGATTGACCATACTGAGGCTGAGGCTGAGCTGGTTCGCGCAACCGGGGCGTATCAGATGGTTCAGGCACGCATCGCGGTGCTGCTCGGTGAGCATCCGGGGCGTGGTTTGGAACCGAATTTCATCTCAGAAGTCGTCGGTGCCGCCGAAGCACCCGGAGGTAGCTTCGTGCCTAAATCGGGCACCGGGTTCGGTCAGGAAGATGAAAAACAATTCAAACGCCAGGATCAATTGTGATGACCATGCTCAAACGTTTCCTTCTTGCCGTCGTGTTGTGCGCCGCGCTGTTTGCCGGGCCCTCAGTCACTTGGGCGGCGGACCGAGCCTTGTCGTTTGCAGTGTCCGGCGTGGTGGCTGAAGTCAAGGTTAGCGCTGGCGCCAACGTGGTCAAAGGCGATGTGTTGGCGGTGCTCGACCTGACCCCGTTTCGGGCTAAAAAACGCGCCGCTGATGCGGCAGGCACCTCCACCAAGGTAATCTTGGATTTGGCCAAGCGCCGCTTGAAGCAAACTCGGGAATTGTTCGACGCCCTGTCGACCTCGGCGGAGCAAGTCGAACTTGCCGAAACGGCAGAGGCCAAAGCTCGGATGGCCTATGAGGATGCCCGGGCCGGCCAAACCCTTGCCAAGTGGGAACTGGAGCGTGCGACGTTGAAAGCGCCTTTCGATGCGACCGTGGCGGCAACGCCCGGCTTTGTGGGGCAGGTGGTGAACGTGAATGCAGGGGCCGCGGCCGTAGTGGTGGTGAGCGCGCCTTAAGCTGGAAAAAATGATGCCCCTGTCATCTCTTGAACCTGGGCCTTGCTCTTCTTATATGAACGCCATCAATTCATCAGTATTTAGGGAACAAAGACTATGGCGACGTATGAATGCGATGTGTGCGGGATGAGCGTCAACGCGACTTGCGGTAAGTGTGATGCACCTTTGGAAAATGCATCGTTGACGCTGGATGACGGAAACGAAATTCAGGTTTCTCAATGCCCCAATGGTCACGGCAAAATCAAATCACCGCTATGCTGCGGGCAGGACATGGTCTGCAAGACCGGCTGATCAGGTCGGCTGGCCCCCGCTTCAGCCCCTTCACAACACAATACCCCACATGCCCGGACCAATCGGTTCGGGCATGTGCGTTTGTTGTCGGGTGCGACTGGTCAATCTGATTGAAATTTGTCACAATGATGCGTTGAAACTGTGTCTGTACATTCAGTCATGGTGGCCGTGTTTTCTCAAAGGTGGCTTGTAATGTCTAGGCGGGTCGTCGTCGCATCGCAGTTGCGGCGTTATACGAATATTTCCAAAGTCAGAAGAGCAAAGCAGGAGGTGCGTGCTTCCAGCAACGATCAGGCTCAGTTTGAAGAGCAAAAAAAACTATTTATGGAATATGTGTTCGATCCCCACGAGCTTGAAGCTTTTGAATACAAAATTATCGACGCAGCCAAAGAAGGCCAATATGAACTCGAAGTGATGGAATTCAGTTCGGGGTTTTGTACTGACGGCGGGCGCGCCATAAACAATGGCGAGCATGACTGGCCTAAATCCCTGCAAGGCAAAGCCCTTAATTTTTATACCCTATGGCAACAGCATGGTCAGCCAAATGGCTACCGTCTCAAAGCCCGTATCAACAACTTTCCGCATGGCTTTATCGGCGATGTCAGCTTGTTGGTTGATTGGTCCTAAGCGCACCCTGCATATTTATGAAGGTCTACGTTGCGATACACCGGTTGCCCTTAACCCTGTCTAGGTTATATCCACTTGATCGATATAGTCCCCATATCCTTCGGTTTGCATATCGTCGCGATGGACAAAGCGGAGCGATGCGGAATTGATGCAGTAGCGTTGTCCACCACGGTCCACCGGGCCGTCGGGGAAGACGTGACCAAGGTGGCTGTCTCCAAACGCTGAGCGCACTTCTGTGCGGACCATTCCATGTGACATGTCGCGCAGTTCGTTCACGTTGTCAGGTATGATGGGTTTGGTGAAACTCGGCCAGCCGCAACCGGACTCGAATTTGTCCGATGATGCAAACAGCGGTTCGCCCGAAACGACATCGACGTAAATGCCGGGTTCTTGGTTGTGTAAATACGCGCCCGTACCCGGTGGTTCCGTGCCGTTTTCTTGCGTGACACGGTACTGTTCCGTCGTAAGGCGGGCGATGGCTTCGTCGGTTTTGCGATATTCAGACATGTGTATTCCCGCACATATGGATTGGAACTTGGTGTAGCAAACGTCAGGTGGCTACGCGACTGAGAAGGGCGCCGATAGGTTTAAGCGTGTGTCTCAGACGGAAAGCAAATTTATGCTGAAGTGATCACGACAGACACCTGTTCATTCCTAGCACCTGAAGCATGCATGAACCTCAAAACGAGTGTTTGAGCAGGTCCCGCAGACTCATTTTGTCTTTGAACAGTTGCTTGGCGTCAAAGGACAGACGATGGGTGCCGTGGCACTTGGCGCAGGCCATGACGGCAACGGTGCCAAGGGCTTTTCCCTTATTGTTGAGGGTGTCCCCGTGCAAACTTTGTTCAAGGCCGGCCATGGCTTGGGTCATGGCTGCATCGGGGTAGGTTTGCGAGGCATTTTTGTGGCACTTGGCGCAGGTCTTGCCGAGTTGATCCATGCTGGTGCTCAATGCGGCAAAGGCGGAAAGGGCTGCGTCGCGTTTAGCATCGATTGCGGCGATGTTGATTTGGTTCACCTGTTGGCTCATGGCGCGCATGTGGGCTTTGAAGTCCGTTGAGCCGTTCACCTTCGTTTCTGAAAAATCCGGGGCGCGATAAAGCGCCGCCGTCACAGCGCGAAAATCCGCGTGACACGATTGGCAGCTTTTGTCCATGTTGGACAAGCCCGCCGCCACATCGGCGAAACGCTTGTCGGCGACACTTTTTTGCAGTGCTTCCATGGCGACCAAATCCACGCGGAGTTTCCATTCCGGCACCATCTCGGTGATTTTGGCGTAGTCACTGTTTAGCTTTGCCGCCCATTTTTGCATGCCCTCGGCGTCTTGGGCCTTGGCGTACATGCCCACCGCCTGCATCTCGCGGCGTAACTTGAACATGGTGTGCAGCCAGACGTGTCGTTTGTTTTGTGGTTTATACCACTGCGCCAAGGATGCTGGTGGCTCTTTGAGCACAATCACGCGGCTCTGATGACTGTAAACAACCCACCCAAGCCCCGAGGCCATCAAGGCTAAAAGAACGACAAAAACAGACCAACGCATGACGGGTACCTTTTCATGTAGGGAGCGGGTTGTGGTGAGTATTTCGTGGCTGATATGGGCTAGAGATCTTCAGCCACTTCCCTGAGTTTAAACTTCTGGACTTTGCCGGTTGAGGTTTTGGGCAACTCGGCGAAGACCACGTCGCGCGGGCATTTGAAATGGGCCAGATGGTCGCGGCAAAACTCGATCATTTCGGTTTCGGTGACGGTGCCTTCGCGGCCGGGTTTAAGCTCAATGAACGCACACGGGGTTTCGCCCCATTTGTCGTTGGATTTGGCGACCACGGCGGCGGCAAATACGGCGTCGTGTTTGGTGAGGGCGTCTTCGACCTCGATGGAGGAAATGTTCTCGCCCCCTGAAATGATGATGTCTTTGGAGCGGTCTTTGAGCTTGATGTACTGGTCAGGCTCCATCACGCCGAGATCGCCGGAATGGAACCAACCGCCGCGAAAAGCTTCGTCGGTGGCGGTGGGGTTTTTTAAGTATCCCTTCATCACAATGTTGCCCTTGAACATGGTTTCGCCCATGGTTTCACCGTCGCTGGGCACCAGCTCCATGGTTTCGGGGCTGATGATTTGAAGGTCCTGCAACACATGATAGGGCACGCCTTGGCGAGCTTTTTTCAGGGTTTGCTGTTCGATGCTCAGATTATCCCATTCCGGGTGCCACGCACACATGGTGGCCGGGCCATAGGTTTCCGTCAGGCCGTAAACGTGGGTGACGTTGAAGCCGGCGCGCTGCATGTTTTCCAGCGTCGAGGCGGGCGGTGGCGCGGCGGCGACCATGACCTCGACCTTGTGATCGAAGGGTTTCTTTTCCGCATCGGTCGCATTGATGACGAAGTTGAGCACGATGGGCGCGCCGCAAAAATGGGTGGCGCCTTCGTCGGCGATGGCGCTGTAAATGTTGGCGGCGCTGACCCGGCGCAGGCACAAACTGGTGGCCGCTACGGCGGCAAGCGCCCAAGGGAAACACCAGCCGTTGCAATGGAACATTGGCAAGGTCCACAGATAGCGCGGATGATGGCCCATGTTCCAGCCGACGATGTTGCTCATGGCGTTCAGGTATGCACCACGGTGATGATAGACCACGCCCTTGGGGTTGCCCGTGGTGCCCGATGTGTAGTTGAGCGATACGGCGTCCCATTCATCGTCAGGCCCGCGCCAGACAAAGTCTTCGTCGCCCTCGTTGAGGAACGCCTCGTAGTCCATTTCCCCCAATTTTTCGCCGCGCTCATCAGCCTGGTCGTCGTCGACGTCGATGACGGTGATGTCATCGCGCCCGACCAACGCCAGGGCTTCTTTGATTGTGGCGGAGAATTCGGTGTCGGTGATCAGGACTTTGGCTTCGCCGTGGTTGAGGATGAAGGCGATGTTTTCCGCATCAAGACGGTAGTTGAGCGCGTTCAGTACGGCCCCGGTCACGGGCACGCCGAAATGGCACTCATACATTTCTGGGATGTTGGGCAGCATTGCGGCGACGGTGTCGCCCTTGGCTATGCCGCGTTTCGTCAGGGCTGAGGCCAAGCGCTTGGCGCGAGCATACGTTTGCGCCCAAGTATAACGGCGGGGTCCGTGAACCACACTTTCCAGATCGGGGTAGACCCGCGCAGCGCGTTGCAGAAACGACAGCGGGCTTAACGGTTGGAAGTTCGCTGGGGTTTTACCCAGGTTTTGTTCATAGATGCTTGCACCTGTATTCATGATTGCCCCCAATGATCTTTTAGCGTGCGCTCAGTCTGCCACAATGCTGCATTGCAAAAAACAATCTTTTGGATCAAAATTCACACCAGGGAGACAGCCGGATGCGTACGGGGGTGCGTGTGCGGCGATAAGATGAACCTCGGCGCGGTGCCCACCATTGGTGAGGGTGCTGAACGATCAGAGGCTGACAGGGAGAAACAATGGCTAACCCTTATGAACTCGCGCATACGCGCTCGCTTTCAGACCCCAACGGGTTCTGGGGTGATGTTGCCCAGCAAATCGATTGGGTTAAACCGTGGGACAATGTCCTGGATGACAGCAACCCACCGTTTTATCGCTGGTTCGTGGGTGCGGAGTGCAACACCTGTTACAACGCCGTTGACCGCCATGTGGAAAAGGGTCGCGGTGAACAGGCCGCACTGATCTACGATAGTCCCATGACCGGTGGGGCGGCCCAAACGTACACCTATGCGCAATTGAAAGACGAGGTCTCGCGCTTCGCCGGGGTCTTGCGTGCCCAAGGGGTGGAAAAGGGCGACCGGGTTATTATTTACATGCCGATGATCCCCCAGGCCCCCATCGCCATGTTGGCGGTGGCGCGGTTGGGCGCGATCCATTCGGTGGTGTTCGGTGGCTTTGCCGCCGCGGAACTGGCGACGCGCATTGATGATGCGAAGCCCAAGGCCATCGTCGCTGCGTCGTGCGGATTGGAACCGGGGCGCACCATCGAATACAAACCTTTGCTGGACCACGCTGTTGAACTGAGCAGCCATAAGCCCGATGCGTGCATCGTGTGGCAGCGCCCACAAGCTCCGGCAGATTTGTCCAAACCGGGCGATGTGGATTGGGCAGAGGCTCAAAAGACTGCCGAGCCTGCCGAATGTGTGACGGTGGCGGCCACCGACCCGCTCTATATTCTTTATACTTCTGGCACCACCGGCGTACCCAAGGGGATTGTGCGCGACAATGGCGGGCATATGGTGGCGTTGAATTATACCATGCAGGCCGTTTATGACGTCAAACCCGGTGATGTCTACTGGGCGGCATCGGATGTGGGTTGGGTCGTCGGTCACAGCTATATCGTCTACGGCCCGCTGCTGCATGGTTGCACCACCTTGATTTATGAAGGTAAGCCGGTAGGTACGCCTGATGCGGGGGCATTCTGGCGGGTGATCGCGGATTATAAGGTCAAGGTTTTGTTCACCGCCCCGACCGCCTTTCGCGCCATCAAGCGCGACGACCCGGATGCCAAGTTGATGGCGCAGTATGACACCAGCACTCTGCAGGCCTTGTTTCTGGCTGGCGAGCGTACCGATCCCGATACGCTTACATGGGCACAAAAAATTCTCGGCACCCCGGTGATCGATCACTGGTGGCAGACTGAAACCGGCTGGTCGATTGCGGCCAACTGCATGGGCCTGCATGCGTTTCCGGTCAAACCCGGATCGCCGACCAAGGCGGCGCCGGGTTGGGATGTGCAAGTTTTGGCCGATGATGGTCACCCAGTCGAGGCGGGCACCATCGGGTCCATCTGCTGCAAATTGCCGTTGCCGCCGGGTTCGCTGCCGACACTGTGGAACGCCGATGCGCGCTACAAAGAAGCGTATCTTGACGAGTTCCCAGGCTATTACAAAACCGGCGATGCGGGTTACATCGACGAAGAGGGTTATGTCTACGTCATGGCGCGCACTGACGATATCATCAACGTCGCCGGGCACCGACTATCGACCGGCGCAATGGAAGAAGTCCTGTCTGGTCATCCCGACGTGGCCGAATGCGCGGTCATGGGCGTTGCCGACGATCTCAAAGGGCAGTTACCGTTGGGGTTGCTGGTGTTGAAGGCGGGCGTCGCACGCGATTCTCTAGACATCGTCAAGGACGTGGTCAAAATGGTGCGTGAGCAAATCGGCCCGGTGGCGGCGTTCAAAACCGCCGTGGTTGTTGGTCGCCTGCCCAAGACGCGCTCGGGTAAAATCTTGCGCGGTACCATGCAGAAAATTGCCGACAACGAAGCGTTCAAGGTGCCCGCGACTATTGATGATCCAGCTATTTTGGATGAAATAAGCGTGGCGTTGGAAAGCATTGGTTATGCCAAGGAACGTTCTTAAACGCACCGATTGAGCTCGAATACGGGGACCGGAAGTGGATACGTTCGGTCCCCGTATTTTTGCTTATTTCAAAGGCTTTTGTGCTAGAATGTCGGATAAGGATAAGCCCGGTAAGAGGGCTGAAAACACCTGAATTTGCCCCATAGTTTTTGCGCGGGGCACGCCCAGGAAAGGAGGTCCGCTATGCAAGCCATCTCTTCCGAAAAAGTCTGCTACTTGATCGTCAAAGCCCGTGAGTTTGACGCAAAGGAAGGGGCGCCTTATTCCGATCCTGGCGGCAATCCCACCGACGATAATGACCATCAAATCCTAACCGATCAACCTGACGACTGCGTCTATGAAGAGCTGACGTCGTTTCTGGAGGCTCTGAGCGACGAGGAGATTTGTGAACTGCATGCCATGGTCATGGTGGGCCGTGGCGATGTGGACATGGACGGCTGGGCAGAGGCGCTTCAAACCGCCCAAGACGACCTGGACGAAAGTACACCCAAGCATCTGTTGGAAATTCCGCTGATTAGCGATTATCTGGCTGGTGCTCTTGCCCAGTTTGGTCAGTCGTGCGCTGACTGATGGCGTTAGGACAAAAAAAGGGCCGCATGATGCGGCCCTTTTTGTATGCAGTGTTTCGCGCTGACAGCGTTACTTGTCGCCGTCGTCCGATGAGGCCGCGTCGCCGAACACGCTTTCGACGGTGTGTTGGGCTTCGGGTTCCGCCTTGGGGCCGGGTGCCATGGTTGGCAGTACCGGTTCCGGTGCGTAAGGCGAAGGCGCGGGTTCGGGTTCGGCAACAGGGATATGCGTGGTGCCGGCTTTGGCACGCGCAATGGCAACGACCTTTTCCAGGTCGGCTTCGTTGCATAACCCCATGCCCACCGGGCTTTGCGGTTTGATGTTGTTGATGTTCCAGTGGGAACGTTCGCGGATTGTCTTGATGGTCGGCTTGGTGGTGCCGATCAGGCGCGAAATTTGCGCATCGGTCAATTCCGGGTGGTGTTTCAACAGCCATGCGATGGCATCGGGGCGGTCTTGACGCTTGGACACTGGGGTGTAGCGTGCGCCCTTTCCGCGTGCCTTAGGCATCGGCAACGTTGCCTTGGCCATTTTCAGGGCCGCGTTGGGATCGGCCTGGCAGCGATCAATTTCTTCCTGGGTCAGCTCGCCCGAAGCAATCGGGTCGGCACCCTGCATGCCCATCGCAACTTCACCATCGGCAATGGCTTGGACCTCAAGCTCATGCAGGCCAACGAAATCAGCGATCTGGTCAAACGAAAGGGCGGTGTTCTCAACGAGCCACACAGCCGTCGCCTTGGGCATCAAAGGCTTCGCCATATTGGGTATCCTTATCCATAAATTTTGGCAACTGCCATGAAAAGGCAGTGCGTGGGCCTTGTTTATCCCAAAACACAAAGCGGGTAAACCGCAGAAACCCAATGTGGAAGAAACATTTTGGCGCGAAGTTATCGCCGTGATGTTCTTTAGCGTCAAGCGTTGATTTTACAGCATAAATCTCATAGGTCGAATGTTTTGTAGATAATTCCATTGGCGGCTTTTATGTCGTTAGGACGATTTTCCCGATGTGCTGGCTACTCTCCATCAAACGATGGGCGTCCGCGGCATTTTCCAGAGAAAAAGTTTTATATATCATTGGCTTAATGGTTCCGTTTTCCAAAAGCGGCCAGACGTGTTCTTTGAGGTTATCGGCAATGGCGGCCTTGAACTCAGGATCGCGGGCGCGCAAGGCTGATCCGGTCAACGTCAGGCGCTTGAGCATCACGGCAAGCAAATCGATTTCGACCTTGCCGCCACGCTGAACGGCGATGTTCACCAATCGCCCGTCCGGTGCCAGGGATTTGATGTTGCGGTTGGCATAATCGCCGCCAACCATATCGAGAATCACATCGACGCCTTTTTGTCCGTTGAGCGCCGCGCCAAAAATGCGGGCCTGATCGACGAAGTCCTCTTCGCGGTAATTTACGGCTTGTTCTGCCCCCAAATCCAAGCAGGCACGGCACTTGTCGGCGCTGCCCGCTGTGGCAATGACATGTACGCCGAGGCGGCTGGCGATTTGGATCGCAGCGGTACCGATGCCGCTGGTGCCGCCATGGATCAGTAGGCTTTCCCCGGCTTTCAGCTGGGCGCGGTCAAACAAGTTGCTCCACACCGTGAAATAGGTTTCCGGCAGGGATGCAGCCTCGACAGGGTTCAGGCCCTTGGGGATTGGCAGGCATGCGCCCGCGTATGCGGTGGCATATTGTGCGTATCCGCCACCAGTCAACAGGGCGGTGACCGGTTCATCCAGTCTCAGCCCCTCAACGCTTTCGCCCAGCGCGGCCACGGTTCCGGCAACCTCCAGCCCCAAAATGTCGCTGGCCCCAGGCGGTGCGGGGTACAAACCGTCGCGCTGCATCAGGTCGGGGCGATTGATACCTGCGGCTTCGACTTTGATCAGGACCTGTCCGGCACCAGCAGTGGGCAGGGGGCGTTCCGCCAAAATCAGGGATTGCGCGCCCTTGGCGTCGCTCATTTCGATGCAGCGCATAGTCTGGGGGAGGGACATGGGCGTTTACCTTTGCCTTGTGGTGAAATCTCTTCGAAGAGTCTTTCCGTAGGAACGTTCAGCCTAGTATGATCACCGTGCAAGCGTTGACAAGTAGGAGCTGACTATGGACATGGACGATCTGGACCCCATCAAGCGCAAGGCCGGTCAAAAGGACTTGGACGAAATGTCCATCGAAGCCATTGGCGAATATATCGAGGACCTGAAGGCCGAAATGATCAGAGCAGAGATGGTCATTGAAGATAAGAGAGCGGCGCGTTCGGGTGCGGATGCCTTTTTTAAATCCTAAACCGGGACGTTTGCAACCTTTGAGATTCTATTGGCGCGTTAACGCTCTTTTAATGAGAGTTTTCGTATGATTTATAGATCGAATTGATCTTTGTATAAGATCTTCGATGCCTCCCTGTTAAACTTGCGTCGCCTCATCGGGGCGACGCTTTTTTGTCCAATTGGGTAAAGCTATGTTTTTATGAAAATTTGAAGTTTCGTGCCTTGACGTAGTCGGTTTGCATGATAAAGTCAGCGCAATAAAATAATGAGACAGCGAGTTTAACAGGGCTCGATACAATGTTTTAAGGGGCTGCCGCAAGGCGGCCCTTTATTTCTTTCAGTTCTTTATTTCTTTAGAATTCTTGGGGGGCGTCATGACGGCTGGCAAGGTGGATGAGACGTTTGTGTCTCTCAACGATTTTCCGCACACCCTCGACGTGGCTGTGCGCTGGAACGACTATGACATGGTCAACCACGTCAACAATGTGCAGTTCTACGTTTATTTCGAAGAGGCTGTGGTCAGTCTGTGCGACGTTTTTGGTTTGAATTGGCGGGACGCGGCGGCGATTCCCTTCGTTGCGGAAAGCAAATGTCGGTTCTTATCCCCGATTCCTTTCCCTTCCAAGGTGACTGCGGGCATTGGTGTTGAACGATTGGGCAATTCCAGCCTCACCTACACCATGGCGCTGTTTGTCGAAGGCGTGACCAAGCCCGTAGCGGTAGGGCATTTTGTACATGTGTACGTAGATCGAAAAACAGAAGCCTCCACGCCGATCCCGGATGCAATTCGGAACGTGGCTACGCGTTATTTGATGAACGCTTAAACCTTCCAGTACTCCCAAAATACCAAGCCACCGCCCTGTTGGGCGATGGCTTGGGCATTGGCTGACTGAGTTGATCAGAGGCGCTTAAGCGGCCTTCTGCTCGATAGTCTTCGTTTTGCTGGGGGTGCCTTCAATAGCGATCTTACGCGGCTTCAAGGCTTCGGGAACTTCCCGTACTAAATCGATGTGCAGAAGGCCATTGTCCATTCGTGCGCCGTTGACCTTGATGTGATCGGCGAGTTCGAAATGACGTTCAAACGCACGGGTGGCGATGCCCCGGTGCAGGTATTCGGTTGGCTTTTCGTCGCGCTCGACACGGCCTGCAATGGTAAGTTGGGTGTTTTGCATGGTGATATCGATATCATCGATGCTGAAACCGGCCATGGCCATGGTGATGCGATAGGCGTTTTCGTCCAGAACTTCGATGTTGTAGGGCGGGTACGCGCTGGTCGCCTCGTCGACATGGGCAAGGGTTTCAAGCTGACGCTGCATGCGGTCGAAACCGACGGCAAAACGGTTTAGGGGTGTAAAGTCGATGGTACGCATAACTGTTCTCCTTAATTGAGCAACATTGTCCGTGGAGCCTCCCGATTATCGGCGAAGCTCCGGGTTAACGTATGCACCGCTGTAAGGACCCGCTTGGCGGCATCCCGGGGTGCACTCATGAGTTAGTCAGGCAAATTTATCCCTGCAAGGGGATGGAGCGAAATAAAATGAACCGGATGGAATGCGCGCCAACGCAAGGGCTTTGCTTAGGTAGTGGAGTTCCCTGATGCGGCAGGGCGTGGCGTCGGTGTCGCGGCCTGTGTCGCCACCTGAGCCTGAGCAGGCTGGGCCTGAGCCGATGGGGCTTGATCTGGTTGGGCCTGAGGTGGTTGGACCTGAGGCGAAGGGGCTTGGGCTGCAGGTTGCTGAGGTGTCTCGCTGGGGTGCTGGGCAGGGGCCTGTCCGGGCAGGGGGATACCGCTGGCGGTGGTATACGCCTGTTCCAGTTGCGGGCGTTCAGCCAATGCGGCAGCCTCAACGGTGGCGATATCGACTTTTTCATCCCAAACAAGTTCTTGTAGGTAAGCGGGACCGTTGATGCCCTTGAGGTAGTAAGGTCCGCGCTTCACAAAACGCCAAGCCCCGCCCTTGGCCATGCCATATACCGTGTCGGACACGAATATCTGATCAGCCTTGGCTTTGTCCACGATGCGTGCAGCCATTTGCACGGTGACGCCGTAAAGGTCTTGCTCTTCCACCACCACGCGGCCCGCATTGATGCCAATTTTGACTTTCAGGGGGATATCGGGGGCTTGCTGGTTGTGCAGTTCGATCATCATCTGCATTTGCTGAGTGCCCAGTAGGCTGTCAGTGACCTTTTGGAAGGATGCCATGATACCGTCGCCGGTGTGCTTGATTTCATGGCCGCCGGTTTTTGCCAAGGCATCGCGAACGACGCGGTTGTGGGCGCGGACGACTTCTTGTGCGGCGAGGTTGCCCTTTTCATGGGTCATGGCGGTGGACCCGACGATGTCGGTGAACATCACCACCACTTCTTTTTCAGGATCTTCCGGGGCTTTGGGCTTGTTCCAGTTGTGCAAGAAGGAATCGAGTTTTTTGGGAGTTTCTTTGTCGCCGTCGAGAAATTCAGTCATGCTCTGGCGGCCGTTTTGAAACATTTCCATATAGCGCGCATCTTGCAGCAGGTAATCTTCGTAGCGCGTGGCGAAGGCTTCTGCGTGTTCGGGTTTGAGGCCCATGACGCCAAGACTGCTGGTGAGGATTTGTACGACGCTTTCGCCATCCAGATTGCGCGCGCCGCCGAGGCTTTCCGCAGCGCCTGCTAAATAGAGGTTCACACCGAAGCGATTGTAATTGTCCATCTTGCGCCGCTCGGCGGGCAGGTGGCGCACCGCTTCACCAAAGAACCCCATAAGTACGGCTTTTTGCGCTTCGGCCACGGGGGATAGGTTGGAGAACTCTTCGTCCTCTCCTTTTTCGTCTTTGTCGCCGTCTTCGGGTTTCTCTTGATCAGCCTCAGCCTCAGCCTCAGATTCGGCTTCTGCCTTCTTTTTGAGGTCTTCTTCGATTTCCTTCTTGCGCGCTTCGTCTTCCTCGGTCAGCGTTTCGCTTTCTTTACGGCGCTTTTTCTCTTCTTCGGCCTTGCGTTTGGTCTCGTTACGTCGGCGCCGGGCTTCATCTTGTTTCTTTCGTTTTTCCAGAAGCTCCAGGTTCGGCACGTCCAATTCATCACCGCGCATAAAGGCGAGGTAGGTTCCGACTACAGATATCAGGAACGTGGTGATCGCAGCGCCAATCAGGATATTGGAACGCATGACGCCATAAAAATTTATGCCGAAGAACTTTTTGTATGGAATCGTACCGTTCATGACGAGGACCACCACGGCGGCGGCGGCGATGGAAAACAGCAAAACCAACAAAAGCTTCGTGACCACACCAAGGCTGGAGGACTTGCGACGTTGGCGCCCGCGGTCGTCACCGAAGTCAATATCGTCCATGCGGTTGGCATTCGCACGGGCCATGTAATGGGCATATTTACTGCCACTGGCTGAGGGCGAGCCCGTGGCCTCAGCGAGAACCGGCCTCTCTGGCACATGTTTGTAAATTATGTGCTCACGGTGCAGCCCTGTGCGGTCGTCGTAGGTGTCGCGTACAACCTTAATACCAGACAAGCCCGGCATGGTTTCCAGGGTTTGGGCCTCTTCGAGGGCGTCATCGCGAGCCGACGATGGAAATTGGGCATGAATGCGCCATTTACCGCCTTGCATCACTTGGACTTCGTAACTTGTTGAACTCGTCATCGCCCTGGTCCTGATTGCTCCACGTCGATGGCCGCTGGTGGAACACGTGTTTCAGGTCACTGATAGTACCATTAGAACAAATTTAGTGCGCCAAACATACTAACGATTGGATTCTAAACAAAAATATAAATAGGGGGAACGAAGCATTTTCAGGAAAATGCGTTCATACCAATCCTGGTGTTCATGCCGCAAATTTGTGCGCTTTAGGCGCGATAAAGGGGTACTCGCGTGAAACACGGGTACCCCTAAATATCGTGCAGACGGTTCAAATGAACTTAGGATTTGAGGCCCAAGCCTTTGAAACGGCTGTTAAATTTAGCAAGCTGACCACCGCTTTCGTTCAAGCGGTGCACGCCGGTCCATGCCGGATGAGTCTTCGGATCGATGTCGAGCTTCATGACGTCGCCTTCTTTGCCCCAAGTAGAACGGGTTTCAAAGGTGCTGCCATCAGTCATCTCGACTGTGATCGAATGGTACTCAGGGTGAATGTCTTGTTTCATCACTCAACTCCAAAAAAGAGAGCGCTTATATAACCAAGCGCTGGGGGGGATGCAAGGGTCGAAAAGGGTTTTGATGAATTTAATTTAACGGGGGCGATTCTCATGGGCCCCTTGCGGTGCCTGTTGGGACTGGTTTAGACAAGGATGAGTGAAAAGACAACAACAAGGATGCAAGGCCCATGGATGCCACTGAGTTTGAAGGTTTGGCCGAGAAAACTCTCGAAAACCTGTTTGACGCTATCGATGACGCCATCGGTGACAGCGCCGATGTTGATTTTGAAAACGGGATTTTGAGCATCGAGTTGGAAGATGGGCGCCAGTATGTGATCAACAAACACGCCCCGAATATGCAGATTTGGTTATCCTCGCCGATTAGCGGTGCGGCTCATTACAAATACGACATGGATACAAAGGCCTGGGTTTCGACGCGCAACGACGACGAGCTTTTGAAGATACTGAGTGCGGAACTTGGTTCTTTATCGGGCACCACAGTCAGCTTGGTCTAATATCTCGACTTCAATCTGGCGTCGCGTTGGAGGCCTTTTCGACAAGCATCGCATCATCCTCGCGTTCTTGTTTTGCGGTTGCCAGCGCACTTGCTTTTGCAGCCTGATTGTCTTTCAGCGAACGTACACCGAGAACCGCAACCAATATCATTAAAACCATGCCGGCGTAGTAGGGCCATTCTTTGCCCAACTGGGCGAACAAGATGCCTGCCCACGCGGGCCCCACGATCCGCGCCATAGTGGTGGCGGATCGCGCCACGCCCATCATCATGCCCTGTTCCCCAGATGGGCTGCGTAGCGAAATCAGGCTGTTGAGCGCTGGATTGATGACGCTGAAGCCGTAGGCAACAATCACCATCGCAAGCGCCAAGGTCGAGACCGAGGTGCAGAACGGGATCATCACCATACCGAGCGCAAGTGCGATCGAGCCCTGAACGATCAAGTTACCTTCACCGAATCGTTTGGCCAGACGACCGACTACTCCACCTTGCAGCACCGCTGCGATGATGCCAACGAAAGCGAACAGATAGCCGTTTTGTTCCGGTCCCCAGCCCAGCTGTCGGCGCGACCACATGGCGAAGGTGGTTTCCATTCCGGCGAAAACAAACGTGGCAAGGAACGAAATCGTGATCAGAAGGCCGATGCCGGGGCGTTTCATGGCCTCGTTCATCTGGACCCAGCGGTTGGGCCGTGGGGTGTTGGCAGCCTTGGCGCGGGCCTCAGCAGAGAGGGATTCCTTGAGCAAGATGATCGTCAGAACAAACGCCAAAAATGACAAGCCCGCAGCGACAAATGCCGGGGTCTGAAAATCTGCGGTCAGTGGGTCGGGACCGGCAAGGATGCCACCGATGGCCGGGCCTGCGATAAAGCCGAGGCCAAACGCGGCACCGACGACGCCCATGCCCTTCGCGCGATTTTCCACTGTGGTGATATCGGCGATATAGGCAAACGCAGTGGAAATGTTACCGGCCATCAGGCCGCTCATCAGACGTGCGGCAAACAGCATCCACAGCGTCGTGGCGAACCCTAGCCAGACATAGGACATCACAGCGCCGAGCAGGCTGAGAATCAGCACAGGGCGGCGGCCTATGGTGTCGCTTAGGCGGCCCCACACGGGTGCGGCAATGAACTGGCCGATCGAATAGGTCGCCATGATCATCGATACGGTGAACGGGTCCGCCTGAAAATGCTCGCCATAAAATGGCAGCAATGGGATGACGATGCCGAAACCGACCAAGTCGATAAAGACAATGAGAAACAGGGTGAACATTGGGTTTGTTTTCGTTTTATCGGGGTGGATGAAAAGCTCGTCAATTTATAGCGGGTCAAAAGCGCATGGACTAGGCTGTGGTCGGAAAGTCCGAAACACTTAACGTTGGGTCAGCTTTAGTTCGATACGCCGGTTGCGGCTGAGTGCTGCGGGGCCGGTGCCGTTAGAGATCGGTTGAAATTCACCAAAGCCAGCAGCGGCCAAGCGTTTGGCAGGGACGCCCTGGTCGATCAGGAACTTCACCACTGAGATGGCCCGCGCCGAACTGAGCTCCCAGTTGGAGGCGAATTTGAGGTTACGGATAGGCACACGGTCGGTATGCCCGTCCACGCGCAGCACCCAATCGATGTCGGCAGGGATGCGGTCTTGCAGGTCGATCAGGGTCCCGGCCAGGCCACGCAATTGTTCATGGGCGCCGATGTTTATTTCTGCCGCACCACTGGCGAACAGAACTTCGGACTGGAACACAAAGCGGTCGCCGACGATTTCGATGCCTTCCTGTGCACCGAGAATTTTAGCCAACCGACCAAAGAATTCGGATCTATAGGCAGACAGTTCCATGACCTTGGAGGCCAGCGCGGCGTTGAGACGCTTACCGAGCGAGACGATCTGCGCCTTTTGCTCCTTGGCTTTGACTTCTGAAGCATCCAGGGCGTTGTTCAGGGTCGCGATCTGGTCGCGCAACTCGCCCATTTGGCCGTTGAGCATCGCCACTTCTGCACGCGCGCTTTCCGATAGGTTCTGTTCTGCAAGCAGTGCCTTGTCTTTTTCATCCAGTTGCGAGGCAAGCTTGCCGATATCATTTTCCAGCTGCTGTTTCAAGGCCTTGAGCTTGACCGCGTCGCCGACCAGGCGCGAGACCTCGGCCTTGCCGCTTTCGATTTCGAGCTTGAGCTGATCGCTTTGGGAAATGCTGCTTTGCAGTTCGCCGGACAGACGACTGACGTCACCTTGCAGCTTGGTGTTGGCCTTGCGTTCCAGCGCCAGCATATTGACCAGCTCAGAGACCTCGCGGTCCAGCTTTTTCAGCGCGTTGTCGCGCCCCGACAAGGCTTCGCCCTGAAAAAATTGCGCTAAAATGAACACCAACAGCAAGAAGATGATGACCATCAACAACGAGGCCAGGGCATCGACAAAGCCGGGCCAGATGTCTGTGCGGTTACGGTTGCGGCGCGACAGGGCGGCCATGACGCGGTGTCCTCCTCGCGCTAGGCGTCGCCGCGCCCGGCGACGGTGCGGGCCAGCAGTTTGATCTCACTGCGCATCTGGCTGACCACTTCTTCACGCCCGGTGCGGCTTTCTTCGAGCATCCGTGACACAGCCAGATCGATGTTGCGGATGTGGCTGCGCGTGGCATCGTCCATTTCACCGCTGCCGCCACTGCCCAAGCCTGTACCGAGGCCGGTGCCGCTCGCGATGCGCTCCAGGGCGGGCTTCAGTTCCATGTGCGTTTCGGCGAGCTTTTTCATGATGACCTGCTCGGTCTGCATGAAGTCGGTGATGGTGCTCATTTTTTCCGACAATAGAGTGAGCGCTTCCGAGGTGTGGATGCGCGTTTCTTCACCTCGCGCCATGGTGCGCTGCAGATTTCCTAAGCTTTCAGCGGTTTGTTCCAAAAGCGCCTCGACGTAAGCCGGCATGGTCTGGTCACCGTCGGCGCTGAGTGTGCCACCCGATAATTTGGCGAGGCTGGCCAGCCAGTCTTCCAGTTCGGTGTAAAAACGGTTTTGCGCTTGGCCAGTGGTTAGGTCCAAAAAGCCCAGAACCAACGATCCGGCAAGACCGAACAGGGAACTGGAAAAGGCCGTGCCCATGCCCGAAAGCGGGGCTTCAAGACCGCGCTTGAGTTCATCGAACATCGACGTGATGTCGCCACCACCGCCGATCTGGATGTTGGCAATTACGTCACGGATCGCGGACAAGGTGTCCAAAAGCCCCCAGAAGGTCCCCAGCAGGCCGAGGAACACCAACAAGCCGATGGTATAGCGCGAGATGTCGCGTTGCTCATCCAGGCGGCTGGCGATGCCATCCAGAACTGAGCGAAGAGCCATGGCGCTGAGTTTGATTTCCTGGCGGCCTGCCACCATCGCAGCCAGCGGCGCCAACAGGCGCGGCGCGGGGGATGTTTTGGTCGGTTTGGGGTTGGCCGAGGACGATGCTATGTGCGGTCGCTCGGCGTTCAGCGAGTGGCTTTCGCGAAAGTCTTCGATCCAGGCCACTTCCGGGGCCAGTTGCAGCACTTGGCGGAAATTGTACGCCATGCCCAGCAAAAACACACCGACGATCAGGCCGTTCAGTGCGGCGTTGGCCGTAAAGGCTGTCAGCAGGGGCTGGTACACCGCACCCACGGCAACAAGCACTGCGATTAAAAAGAAGCCCATACGGATGAGGAAACGGTGGGGATTGGACATCTGTTCACTTTCCATGGTGGTGGATAGTCTCCATGGCGGCTATGTCAAAAATGAGGCGAAAACGTTCAACGCTCGACAACCGTAATGTCGACGCGTTCTGTAATTGCGTCGGTGGATTTGTTGCCGAGGGCGCGAACGTCAATGCGGGTTGAACGCACGCCGTTCTCAATCAGGAACGAGCGCACCGCCAGCGCACGCGACAACGATAGGCGCCGCGCAGCACTCGAAGAAGAATTAGCGTTTCCGGCGTAGGCCAACAGTTGAAGCCGCAGATTATCCTGGGCGCGCATCTCGGTCGCCATATTCAATAAGGACTCACGCGCAGTTTGAGGCAATTTGGAGGTTTCGGCATCAAACACGATGCGCAGACTGTCGCCATCGCTCAAAGGTCCCGCTGCCGGGGGCAGGGATGCGACTTCGGCGGGGGCATCATCGCGCGGCGGCAGTGGGATCACGACCTCGCCGGCTTTGGGCGGCATTGGTGCCGCTGGAATGGCTTGTTCCACCTCTGGCGGCGGCGGCGTCGAGGCGGCGGCAATGTCATGGCCTTCAGCGACAGGCTCAGACGCTGGATCCGCTTGGACATCGGAATTCAGTGCCATGGGTTGGCTTGCCAGGGCGGGGGCCGGGGCTGATGTTGGAGCAACTTGCATCGGTGGCATCAGCGCGGCCACGTCTTCGGCTGGTTCTTTTGCGACAGGTGCCGGTGGTGTTTGAACGGCAATGGCTTCAGGTGCAATCTGTGCGGGGGCAGCGGGTTCAACCACTGCTGTCGTCACGGGTGCTGGTGCGGGTGGTGCTATCACGGGAGCAGCTACGGGCTCGGGCATGATGGCCGGCGGTGGCGGTGCCACGGCGACTTCGACCGGTGTGACTTCGACCGGCGCGACGGCAACGTCCTCAGCCATAGCTTCATCAGGTTTTGATGGTTGCGGTGCTGCGGCGAACGTGGATTCGATTGGTTTGGTCTGTGGCGGCAGCTTGAAGCCGTTGGACGGTTTGATGTAGAGCGTTGAGATGGGAGTATCCTTGCCCGGCTCCTGGTAGGTGGCGTCGCCATACCCCATTGCGGCTGGCGCTCCGGTCATGGGAGCGCCCATTTGCGGGCTCAATCCACCATCGTTCAAAACGGACAGGTCGACACTGACGTTGGGGTCGGCAAGATCGACAATCAAATTGGTTTGAGCGCTGGCGATACTTGATATACCAAGAGAAAAACTCAGGGCGAGTACGGAAACACCAAAGCGCAGGCCATCCACCTTTTGGGTGCAGCGGGGCATATTGGTGGTTTTTTGCAGGCGGTCGTGCATCAATTTCGGTCTCCCCCGGTTGGGTAAGCATTTTGTTTTCTGGTGCCCCTGGACAAAATGCCGCCAAACTTGTGTGGAAAGGTGCGCACAACACCAACGCGTCAAAGACGCACGAATCGCACGCTCCCCATCAGAGGAAACACCATAACAACGCCTCTGAGCTCATACAACTGCTTTGGCGGACCGGAGAAAAGGGAGAGTTGAGCTAAGGATGCGGCTTACTTGATCAGGTTGAACAATTCAGGATGCATTTTATCCGTGGCTGCGATCACGGTGCCGTTTTCCAGCATGTTACGTTTGCCGTGAATGTCGCTGACGAAACCACCGGCTTCACGCACCAAAACGGTGCCCGCGGCAATGTCCCAGGACTGAAGACCGCTTTCCCAAAAGCCGTCAAAACGCGCAGCGGCGACATAGGCCAAATCCAACGCGGCGGCCCCGAAACGGCGGATACCTGCAGATGTTTTGGAAACGGCATCGACGCGTTGCATGTACCGGTCACCGTCTTTTTCCATGCCGAGGAACGGCAAGCCGGTGGCGAACAGGCATTCGCCGATGGAATTGCGTGCGGAAACCCTGAGACGCCGTCCATTCAAAAAGGCGCCTTGCCCCTTTTCACCCCAAAACATTTCATCGGTCACAGGGTTGTAGACGACACCTGCGTAAGGCTCGCTATCGCGCACCAAGCCGATGGAGATGGCGAAGTGCGGGATGCCGTGCAAGAAGTTGGTGGTGCCATCGAGGGGATCAATCACCCAGGTGTTGGATGAATCTTTGCCCTCGATGTCTTGGCCTTCTTCGAGGACAAAACCATAGTCGGGACGTGCCTTTTGCAATTCTTTGACCAAGGTTTCTTCAGCTTTTTTGTCGGCGATCGAGACAAAATCAGCAGGACCCTTTTTGGACACCTGGAGGTTTTCAACTTCGCCGAAATCACGCACCAAGCGGCGCGCCGCTTTTTGTGCGGCGGCGGTCATGACGTTCAAAAGGGCCGAGCGGGGATGGGCCATGGTGTGGTCCTTATTGTCGTGTTGTTCAGTGTTGTGCCGATGTTCAGGCGAAGACGGTCAAGGTTAGTCCTTGGCGCGTTCTACATATGAGCCGTCTTCGGTGTTGATAACCACTCGGGTGCCCGCCGCGATGTGCGGCGGAACCAAGGTGCGAACGCCATTTTCCAACATTGCAGGCTTGTAGCTGCTCGATGCTGTCTGGCCTTTGACCACGGCGTCGGCCTCGGTGATCGCCAACGCCACGGTGGCGGGCAATTGCACGCCGATAGGTTTGTCTTCGTGGCTTTCGATGATGACGGTCATGTTTTCTTGCAGGTAGGGAACCTGGTCTTCGCCGATCATGTCGGCGGTGAGCTCGACTTGCTCATAGCTCTCGGTGTTCATGAAGGTGTAAATGTCGCCGTCGGTGAACAGGTACTGGTAATCGTGTTGTTCCAGTGTGGCGCGCTCGACGGTTTCCGATGAGCGGAAGCGATCGTTGAGCTTGCTGCCGTTCAGGAGGTCTTTGAGTTCGACCTGAAGGTACGCACCGCCCTTGCCGGGCTGAGTGTGCTGGATTTTGACGGCGCGCCAAAGGCGGCCTTGATGTTCAATGACCATGCCGGGACGAATGGCGTTTCCGTTGATCTTCATGATTTCACCGTTGAAAGAGCTGATACAGGTTTCAGTCGCGCAAAAAAAAACGTGCCTGAGCGCGCGGAAGCTATCACTCGCGGGGCTTGGAGGCAACCAACATAATCTTGCCGGGGTAACTTATTCGTGCTCGGGGATCGATCGGTTGCGGCCTAGACGCTTTGCTTCGTATAGGGCTTGGTCGGCGCGGAAAATCAATTTGTGCCCATTGTCGCCTTGGCGATAGGTCGATACACCGATGGACAACGTAACCTTACCCATGGTCTCACCGGTCTCTTTGTTTTTCAGTGAACGCGTTGCAATGGCATTGCGCACCGTTTCGGCTACCGTTAAGGCGTTTTCGAGGCTGGTGTTGGGTAAAATAGCGGCGAATTCATCTCCACCCCAGCGCGCGACCACGTCGCCACCTTTGAGGTTGGTGACAAAATTACTGGCCACCAGGCGCAAGACCTGATCGCCGACGCCGTGGCCAAGCGCATCGTTGACGGCTTTGAAATTGTCGACATCCGCAAGCAAGACCGAGACCTTCTCATTAAATTCGCTTAACTGGCCAAGGATGTTTTTGAGTGATTCCTCAAAACGGCGGCGGTTTCCGATGCCGGTGATGGGGTCCAGCATGGCGGCTTTTTTGCTTTGCTCAAGCTGGCGGGTCAGGTCATGAATACCGGTCGTGTATTCGTCCAGTTTGCTTTCGAAACTGCGCCCATGGTCAACCACTTCGGCGATTTGCTTGCGGATACTGGACAAAAGATTGCGGATGGCGTCGCCTTCTGCCCCGGCGGGAGCCGAGTCCGGATCCTGAATGAAATGCGCATTTTCCGCAGCGATGGTGTCAATGGCTGTGACGACGCTTTCCAATCCGCGGGTGATGCGTCCTGCGCTATCGTGCAAATCAGATATGGAGTTTGCAAATGTGCTCGTTTCGTTCACGATGATATAGGCCTTTGGGATTAGGTTTCTTAGAGTTTAATGGAAAATGTCAGTTTTTTGCCATGTTGTCTACGAGCGCGTATTTACAATTTTAATCCCGCAAGAGTGTTAAATGCCCGCACAGCGGCTGCTGGGCCGCCCGGATAATCCCATATCCCTGAAACAACAGCTAAAAAATCGGCCCCGGCGTCGATGAGCGTTTGGGCATTGTCCAGCGTGATGCCGCCGATGGCGACGCACGGAACAGTGGTCATGGAACTCCAGATTTCTAAAATTTCCGGCTCGGCTTTCGATTTCGCGGTCTTTGTCGTGGTGGGGTAGAGGGCGCCGAAGGCCACGTAATCGGCCCCGCCGTCGGCTGCTTCCATCGCCAGATGGCGGGAGTTGTGACAGGTCGCACCGACAATGGTGTCCGGCCCGACGATGGCGCGGGCGGCTTTAACGCTGATGTCGTCAAGACCGACGTGGACGCCGTCGGCACCAAGTTCGGCGGCCAATTCGGCATCGTCATTAATAATGAAGGCAATATCGCGGCTTTGCGCCTCCGGCATCAGGACCTTGGCGGCGCGGCGCACGTCGTCGCGCGGTGCGGTCGCACCGTCGGCAGTTTTCAGGCGCAACTGGACGCAGGCGACATCTCCGGCTTCCAGGGCCTCGATAAAGAGGGGAAGGAAGCTGCCCATGTCAAAGCTCGGCGGTGTGATCAGATACAGTTGGCATGTCATGGGGAAATTCTAACCTGAGTGGGTTAACAAAAAAAGCGGAGCCCGAAAGCTCCGCTTTTTCCGTTATGACGTTGGTCTTAGTTCGCTGCGACGTGCTGCACGAAGCGCATCATGTTGCAGGTGTAACCATATTCATTGTCGTACCAAGACACGACCTTGACGAAGGTGCCGTCCAACTGGATGCCTGCAGTGGCGTCGTAGATGGAAGATGCACTGCAGTCGACGAAGTCGGTGGAGACCACAGCGTCTTCGGTGTACTGCAAGGTGCCTTTCATGGCGCCTTCGGACGCGGCCTTCATGGCGGCGTTGATGTCAGCCATGGTGGCGTCTTTGTCGAGTTCCACGGTCAGATCGACCACGGACACGTCGGAGGTCGGAACGCGAAATGCCATGCCGGTCAGCTTGCCGTTCAATTCCGGCAGCACCACGCCAACGGCTTTAGCAGCACCGGTGGACGACGGAATGATGTTTTCCAAGATGCCACGACCGCCGCGCCAATCTTTGGCGGATGGGCCGTCAACGGTTTTTTGCGTTGCCGTGGCAGCGTGAACTGTGGTCATCAGACCGCGCTTCAGGCCCCAGTTGTCGTTCAACACTTTAGCGACCGGCGCCAAGCAGTTGGTGGTGCAAGATGCAGCCGACACGATCGCCTGACCGGCGTATTCGTTGTGGTTGACGCCGTACACGAACATCGGCGTGCCGTCTTTGGACGGTGCGGACTGGACAACCTTTTTGGCGCCAGCTTCGATGTGCTTTTGGCAGGTTTCTTCGGTAAGGAAGAAGCCGGTGCTTTCGATCACGATGTCAGCATTGACTTCGTCCCATTTCAGGTTGGCGGGGTCACGCTCAGCTGTCAGGCGGATGGTCTTGCCGTTGACAACCAAGTTGCCGCCTTCGGCTTTGACGTCGCCGTCGAAGCGACCGTGGACCGAATCATACTTCAGCATGTAAGCCAGGTAATCGGCTTCCAGCAAATCGTTGATTCCAACAATTTCGATGTCTTTGAATTCGGCGTAAACGGCGCGAAAGACCATACGACCAATGCGCCCGAAACCGTTAATACCTACACGAACCGCCATTTTTTAAGCTCCCTAAAACTCATTATTGTATACGGAATATTTAACTTTAGTATTTTCTAACATAAGGGGCCTCGCCTCATAACACCCAGCTGGGTTGCGCCCAACCGACCCGTTGGTGTGGGTGTGTTGCGGGGCGCGCTCCAGGGCCTTGATAAGGCCGAAAGCCCTTGTGATTCCGTCCCGGTTTTGATTGTGCTGAATCATCCAAGACCCGCACAATGGCGCGTGCTTTGGGTCGGGTCAATGGGTTTTCGGGCAAAGGGTAGGTGGGGGTGTGCCTGCGGGTGGGGGGTGTATAGGGCGGGCGTTTTGCGTCATGCTACAAGTCCTGCATAAAGTGATGCGGATAAGTGTTTGAGGCGGTTGACGATCCCGCATGCGCAAGCCTATTCTCGGCCAACAGGCTCGGCAGACTTCGGGCTGCATTTTGTTTCGTGTGTAGTATTTTGTTTCTGGGGGAGCACTCATCGTGAACGGCGTCGACCAAACTGCCCACAGCCGTGTGCAAGCTGCCCAAGATCGCCTGACGCGTGCCATAGATCGTTTGGAGGTCGCGTTGCAAAAACGCGCAGATGATTCTCTCGCCGCTCAAAATTTGCCACATGAGGACAGCGGTTTGCGCTCTGACCTTCAACATCTGCAGGCGGAAAATGCCGAATTGCGTGAGCTTGTCGAAACCGCGGCGGAACGTTTAGACGGCACCATCGCTAAATTCAAAGCCAAGTTGGCGGGGTAAGGGCAATGGCACGGGTATCCATCACCATAAATGACCAGAGCTACGATATCGCCTGCGCAGATGGCGAGGAACAGCATATCCTTGATTTGGCGAGCGTCGTGGATGCGAAGGTCTCAGACTTGGTCGGCGCTATCGGTCAAGCGGGTGAGGCGCGGTTGCTGGCCATGACAGGGTTGTTGATGGCCGATGAAATGGTCGAGGCTCAGGATGAGATTGCCAAACTGCGCACCGCCGCAGAACTGACTCCGACCGTGCATGAACCGGCACCTGCCCCGGTTTCTGCACCCTCCATCGACGAAGACCGTCTGGCGGGGGTGTTGGAAGCTATGGCAATTCGTATCGAAAGCATTGCAGAAGACCTCGAACGCGCTTAAGTTCCCCTTGGACGGTGGCTGCCCGGCGCGTGAGGCACTGACATTCCCTGGGGCTATAAGTCTTCCTCGGGAGCTGTCCCTGCCGGACCCGTGGGTTCGGCATCACGGCGCCCACCTGCACCAGCAGGCCACAGAGGATTGCAAACGCCCACGGTCGGCGTGGCGCCGTCCACCTTTTCTTTCGGAATGTAGTTATGATCCCTTCCAGTCCTGAGCTTGTCACCGTCAAGCATGCCCTGCGCGAGCGGGCGAAGGCGCTCCGCGCTGAAGCTTCCAAGCGTTTGGGCGACGATGGCACCCGATCTTTTTTTGAGCACCTGCTGCAGACCTGGACCAAGGCCAGCGAAGGCTTTGACGATGAAGTCATCCTTGCTGGCTATTGGCCGATGGGCACGGAAATGGATGTGCGCCCGGCGATGGTGGCGCTGGATCGCACAGGGGTTTTGATGACATTACCCGAAGTCGTGGCTAAGGACCGCCCACTTAGGTTTCGTGCCTGGCACCCGGGCGAGGACATGGTCGAAGGCGATCATGGCACGGCCCATCCTGTGCACACAGCCCCCATGATGCGCCCTGATGTCGTGTTGGTGCCGATGTTGGCATTTGACCGGAGCGGCTATCGCATTGGGTGGGGGGGCGGTTACTATGACCGTACTTTGGAGTTGCTGCGTAAAGTTGGGCAGTGCACCGCCATCGGTGTTGCCTATAGTGCCCAGGAAGTTGACGAAGTGCCGACGGACGCCTATGACCAGCGCCTCGATTGGATCATTACAGAACAAGAGACGATAAAAGTCCCCAAAGGTTTATGACATGAAGGTTATGTATATTGGCGACGTCGTGGGCAAATCCGGACGTAAGGCCGTTTTGGATCACTTGCCACGACTGCGCGATGAACTGTCTCTCGATTTTGTGGTGGTCAACGGTGAAAATGCGGCCCATGGCTTCGGCATCACCGGCCCCATTTGCGAACAGTTCTTCGATGCGGGGGCAGATGTCGTCACAACCGGGAATCATGCCTGGGACCAGCGCGAAATCATTGACTACATTCAAAAAGAACCACGCCTTTTGCGTCCGGTAAACTACCCCGAAGGCACACCGGGACAGGGGATGGGCATTTATGAGGTCGCGGGTGGGCGTAAAGTCGTGGTGATTCAGGCCATGGGGCGGTTGTTTATGGACCCACTGGACGATCCCTTTGCCGCCGTCAGTCGTGCGATGCTCAACAAGCGCGTCGGCGATACGGTCGACTTTGTGCTGATCGATATTCATGCCGAGGCAACCAGCGAAAAAATGGCTATGGGCCATCACTTTGACGGACGTGCTTCGATGGTGGTTGGTTCGCACAGTCACATTCCGACGGCCGATGCGCAAATCTTTCCGGGCGGCACGGCGTATCAGACCGATGCGGGCATGTGTGGTGATTACAATTCGGTGATCGGTATGACCAAAGGCCCGGCAATCGAACGCTTCACCACAAAAATGCCGAAACAGCGACTTGAACCTGCGGCAGGCGAAGGCACCCTTTGCGGCGTTTACGTTGAAACGGATGACGCTACGGGGTTGGCGGCCGTAATCACGCCCATCCGCGTCGGTGGGCGGCTGATAAATATTTCCCTTAATTAATTTTAGACCATTAACTATACTTACCCCGGGGCGCTTGCCATCTCGGATAAGGGAACGGAAGTGGCAAGCCATAATACGTTAGAGCTTTTGCGCACTCAGCTGGTTAATGAGATCGTCCACGCGCGGTGCGAACCGTGCGTGGATTCACGTAAAGAAAAGTACGCTTTCAATTCCATCGATCCTTTGGCCGGCTCTTGCCGTTGCAAAACGGTGATGCCATTGATGGAGCGTCTTGAAGAATTGGAAAACGCCATAGATATCAGCGCAAATTATTTGCGCTGATATCGCGTTTTACGCCAGTCGTCGGTTTCATTCGGTGATCAAGTTATCGAGAGCGGTGTTCGCCGACAGGACCAAGATCACTACGTTGGTGTTGCGCTAAACCTGGGTGTGTTTGTCAAGTGACAGCACGAGGTTACCTGCATATGCGGCATGGCATTTTGTGCTCTTTCCCCTAGTCGTGTGTGCGCCCTGTTACGTGTGCGAGCGCTTTGTCGGGCCTATCGGTGTGACTGTCGATGTCTGCTTGGGCCAACGGTGGATGTGTTATGGTGGCTCTTTCTGAAACTGAGATATTGCTTCAAGAGCGCCGGGAGCTTAGAAAGTGCGGTAACAATTGATGCCGCTCCATGTGCTATACATGGGGGCAGATTCGGCATACCGCCCCAATTTTCGATTAACAACACCTAAGGCAGTTGAGACATGGCAGGCCATTCAAAATTTAAGAACATTATGCACCGAAAAGGCGCGCAGGATAAAAAGCGCGCCAAGGTCTTTGCCAAGCATGCACGCGAGATTTTCGTGGCGGCTAAATCGGGCATGCCCGATCCGGAAAAAAACCCACGTTTGCGCACAGCTATTATCGCTGCGCGTGCGGTGAACACGCCCAAAGAAAACATTGAGCGCGCCATCAAAAAGGCCGAAGGCGGCGATGGTGAAAACTATGAAGAGGTGCGTTATGAGGGCTATGGTCCAAGCGGCGTCGCGGTGATTGTTGAGGCCTTGACCGACAACCGTAACCGCACCGCTTCGGAAGTCCGCTCCACCTTCACCAAGCATGGTGGAAACTTGGGCGAAACCGGGTCGGTCGGGTTCATGTTCGAACGCACAGGTATCATCGAGTATTCGGCCGATGCGGCGGACGCTGACGCCATGTTCGAAGTTGCGTTGGAGGCCGGGGCCGCTGATGTGGTATCCGATGAAGACGGTCACGAAATCAGCTGCGCACCTGATGATTTTGCATCCGTGCGTGACGCTTTGGAAGAAAAATTCGGCACGCCCACGGAAGCGCGTCTGGATTGGAAACCCAACACCACGACAGATCTCGATGAACAGGCTGCCAGCACGATGTTGAAGTTGATCGATGTATTGGAAGATAACGACGATGTGCAGAGCGTGTCGTCTAATTTCGAAGTCTCCGATGAGATTTTGGCTAAGTTGAGCGCATAACGATTTGGGATTGAGGTAGGGACGCCATGCGCATCATCGGCATCGATCCGGGATTGCAACGCACCGGATGGGGCGTGATTGATGCGCGCGACAACCGCCTGACCTTCGTCGCCGAAGGTACCGTGACGTCCACACCAAAGTGGGCGTTGGCGGACCGTTTGATGGAACTCTACGACGGTTTGGTGACGGTGATTGAAACCTGGGCACCGGAACAGGCCGCGGTGGAAGAAACCTTCGTCAACAAAAATCCCACGTCGACGTTGAAACTGGGTCAGGCACGCGGCATTGCGCTGCTGGTCCCGGCGCGGCGCGGCTTGGTGGTCGGTGAATACACCCCCAACCTGGTGAAAAAGACCGTGGTCGGGGCGGGTCATGCGGCCAAGGAACAGGTGCAAATGATGGTCAAAACTCTGCTGCCCGGATCTGGAAATGCGGGGCCGGACGCTGCCGATGCACTTGCCGTGGCGATTTGTCATGCCCACCACAGCGAAACCCAGAACCGCATTGTTGCCGGGGCACAAACCCGAGGGGCGCGCCGATGATCGCTTTGCTCAAGGGCCGTATCGAAGAACTCAGTGATGGCTGGGCCGTGATTGACGTGAACGGTGTCGGCTATCTGGTGTTTTGTTCAAGCCGTACACTCGGACAACTGGTTGTGGGGGAGGCGGCGACGGTGCATGTCGAAACCCATGTGCGCGAGGACCACATCCACTTGTATGGGTTTCTCGATGCGAATGAGCGTGAATGGTTCAAGCTGTTGACCACAGTGCAGGGCGTAGGCGCAAAAGTGGCGCTGGCGATTTTATCGGTGCTGTCGGGCGATGAATTGACCCACTCTATCGCGGCTCAGGACAAGGCCCAGGTCGGTCGCGCCAACGGCGTTGGCCCCAAGCTGGCCGGGCGCATCGTTACCGAACTCAAAGATAAGGTCGCGGCCTTGGCGTTGGGTGCCGGCGCGGGTCTGAAGGGCGCGCGGGCTACGGCCCCGGTCGCCGGGGGCGAGGTAAGCACCGCCATCCGCGACGCCGTGTCGGCGCTGGTGAACCTTGGTTATTCACCTTCGGATGCGCTGAGTGCTGTAAGCCATGCGGCGAACAAGTTGGGTGAGGGCGCGGATGTCTCATCCCTGATTAAAGGCGGTCTTGCGGAGCTTGGACCTAAGGAGCATGGTCTGTGAGTGACTCCATGAGTGATGAAGAACGTATGGTGATGCCCGAGGCTGGCACGGAAGAACGCATCCATGAGGGTGCTGATTATGCGTTGCGACCAACGTCGCTGGATGAGTTCGTCGGTCAACAAAAGGTACGCGAAAATCTCGCCGTGTTCATTCAGGCGGCGCGCGAACGTGGCGAGGCAATGGATCACACACTGTTTTTCGGCCCTCCTGGGCTGGGCAAAACCACGCTGGCGCAAATCGTGTCGCGGGAATTGGGGGTGGGCTTTCGCGCCACGTCCGGCCCCGTGGTAGCGAAAGCAGGCGACCTAGCTGCGATTTTGACCAATTTGCAGCCCCATGACGTTTTGTTTATCGACGAAATTCACCGCCTTAGTCCGGTTGTTGAAGAAATTCTCTATCCGGCGATGGAAGATTTTCAGCTCGACCTGATCATCGGCGAGGGGCCTGCGGCGCGCTCGGTGCGCATCGATTTGCAGCCGTTCACGTTGATCGGCGCGACCACGCGTTCGGGTCTGATCTCGACGCCGTTGCGCGATCGTTTCGGTATTCCTTTGCGGCTGCAATTTTATTCTCCCGAAGAATTGGTCGGCATTGTCCAACGCGGCGCGCAGATGCTGGGGATCGATATGACTGAAGACGGGGCGATGGAAATCGCGCGCCGTTCTCGGGGGACACCACGCGTGGCCGGGCGACTTTTGCGTCGGGTGCGTGATTTCGCCAATGTTGCTGGGCGCGACACGGTCGATGCGGTGGCCGCGGACGGCGCGCTTAATCGCCTCGACGTGGACAAGGCCGGTCTGGACAATATGGACCGGCGCTATTTGTCGTGCATCGCCGATAACTACGGCGGTGGCCCGGTCGGGGTCGAGACGCTGGCCGCGGCACTGTCTGAACAGCGCGACACCATCGAAGATGTGATCGAGCCCTATTTGATTCAGCAAGGATTCTTGATGCGCACGCCGCGCGGGCGGGTACTGACGGCACAGGCATTTCAGCATTTGGGCCTGAAAGCGCCGAAGCAAACCGCGCAACTCGAATTGATTGAGGGGGGCGGAGATGAGCGCGATGACGTCTGAGGCCGGGTTGCGGGTTAATGGCAAAACCTTCGTTCTGCCGGTGCGGGTCTATTATGAAGACACGGACGCCGGTGGGGTCGTTTATTACGCCAATTATCTTAAATTCGCCGAACGCGCGCGCACGGAAATGTTGCGCCACTTGGGCATCGAAAGCTCCCGCTTGCACGATGAGCATGGTCTTGGCTTGGTCGTGCGCAAGATTGAGGTCGAATATATTCAGCCTGCACGGCTGGATGATTTACTGGAAGTTCACCTTTCTCTGAGCAAAGTTGGTGGTGCGTCCATGGACGGCGAGCAGCGCATCGTGCGCAGTGGTGAAGATCTGGTGCGAATTCGCATCAAGCTGGGGTGCATGAAATTATCGGGCGGTGCGGGAAGACTGCCCGAAAAAATCCGCAATCTTCTGCGAGACTTCGAAGCATCGAATTGAATTTAAAGAATTAGGACTGAAAAATATGGAAGGCAGTGTTATCGACGCGGTGACCCTCAGTGGATCTGTGGGTGCCCCCGATTTCTCCATGATGTCGTTGTTTTTGCGGGCTGATTGGGTGGTCAAAAGCGTGATTCTCATGCTGGTTATAGCCTCCGTATGGTGCTGGGCGATCATTTTTGAAAAGGTCACCAGCCTGAAAAAGCTCAACCGTGAGGCCACCAAATTTGAAAAAGATTTCTGGTCGGGACAAAGCCTGGACGCCATTTATGACGCCACCGGCAACCAGCCAAAGGACCCGATGAGCGCAGTGTTCGTGTCCGCCATGCGCGAATGGCGGCGGTCTGCCGACAAGGGCCTTTTGGGTTCGTCCATCGCCAGCACGTCGCTGAGTGAGCGCATTGAACGGGTTATGCACATCACCGTCGCGCGGGAAATGGATCGGGTTGAACGCTATATGACGTTCTTGGCATCGACCGGCTCGACCGCGCCCTTTGTCGGCTTGTTCGGCACAGTGTGGGGCATTATGAACTCGTTCCAATCGATTGCGGTGTCCAAAAACACCTCGCTGGCTGTGGTTGCGCCGGGTATTGCCGAAGCCCTGTTTGCTACCGCATTGGGGCTGCTTGCGGCTATTCCAGCGGTTTTGGCCTACAACAAATTATCGCGAGACCTGGAACGCTACACCAGCCGTCTGGATGGTTTCGCCGTTGAATTTTCCGCGATTTTGTCGCGCCAAATGGAAGACAAGGGCTAAACGCACATGGCGGGAACGCTCCAAGGATCGAAACGTCATAGCTTCGGGCACGCCAAGCGGCGCCCGCCGATGGCGGACATCAACGTCACGCCGATGGTCGACGTGATGTTGGTTTTGCTGGTGATCTTCATGGTCACGGCACCCTTGTTGACTGTGGGTGTGCAGGTGGACTTGCCCAAGACCAAGGCGAAGGCGATTTCTGGATCGGATGAGCCGTTAGCGGTCAGCATCGACCGGGACGGAAACGTCTACGTGCAGGACACGCAGATGGAACTGGGGGCCGTGGTGCCGCGCTTGCAGGCGATTTCGGATAACAATCCCGAGGTGCGTATTTTTGTGCGCGGTGACGCCAACGTCGATTACGGCAGCGTCATGAAGGTGATGGGGGTTCTCAATGCCGCCGGGTTTTCGCGCGTGGCGCTGATCACCACCCAGCAGCACGGCCCTACGCCGGGTAAAAAACCTAAGAACGCGAAAAAGAAGTAGGAGTGGCGATTGCTTCGTAACTTCGCCCTCTCGATTTTGTTTCATGCGGCATTGCTGATTGTGGCCTATGTCGGGCTGCCGTCTTTCCATGACCGTGAACTGTTGCAAGACGTTCCTATGTCGGTGGAAATCGTCAACGTCACCGACGTCACCAATTTGCCGACCAAGTCCAAAGCACCTGAGCCTAAAAAAGAGGCCAAAGCCGAACCCAAACCGCCGCCGCCCAAAAAGCCGCCAGCGCCGCCGCCAGCCCCTAAAGGTTCGGTTCAGGAACCGCCTGCGCCGGAACCGTTGCCGGAACCGGAGGACGAAAAGGTCGCGGTGATCGTCAATCCGGAGCCCAAACCGAAAAAAGAGACCAAGCCCAAGCCCAAACCGGAAGAAAAGCCGAAAAAGGTGGAAAGCAAAAAACGCGCGCCCACACCGATTCCGCCGCGCAAACCCAAAGCGCCGGATCAGTTTGCGTCGGTTCTCAAAACACTTGAGGAACTGAAAACCCAGCCGCGTCCGGAAAAGACACAAGACGAAAAGGCCGAGCCAAAGAAAGACTTCGCCTCAATGATGGAAAACGCCTTGGACAGTCCCAAGCCGCGGACCGATGTCGGCCCGGAATTGACCATCAGCGAAATCGATTTGGTGCGCCAACAAATTCAGCAGTGCTGGAATTTGCCAGCGGGGGCCAAAGACGCACACAAGATGATCATCTCCATTCGTATGGTGATGAACCCCGATGGCTCGGTGCAGCAGGCACGTATTTTGGATCAGGCTCAGATGAGTACCGACCCGTTTTATCGCACCATGGCGGAAAGCGCGTTGAGAGCAACATTGAATCCGCGTTGCCAACCGTTCAGACTGCCGCCAGAAAAATTCGAACGCTGGAAAACCATGAAGCTCACCTTCGACCCTAGGGATATGCTCGGCTTATGACACACCGTCTCCTCGCCCGTTTTGCTTTTGCTTTTGCCTTTGCCCTTTTGATAACGGTTGGCGCCGTGCAGGATGCGCGGGCCGAGTTGGAGATCGACATCACCCGCGGCGTCGCGGAACCGATGCCCATCGCGGTCGCTGATTTTTTTGGGGACGGCAAAGGGGAAAGATCCTTTGGCGGCAACATTGCTGGCGTGATCGCCGCGGATTTGGAACGCTCTGGCCTGTTTCGCCCGGTCGACAAAAAGGCCTTCATTCAAGATGCAGCCAGCCTTAATGCGTTGCCGCGCTTCGGCGACTGGCGTATTATCAATGTTCAGGCGCTGGTGCAGGGGCGGGTCGAGATGACCGTGGATGGCCGCTTGCGGGTTGAATTTCGCTTGTGGGACGTGCTGGCGGAAAAGCAGATGGTCGGCTTGGCCTACTTCACCATTCCCAGCAATTGGCGCAGCGTCGCGCACATCATTTCGGATGCCATCTACAAACGAATCACCGGCGAAAGCGGGTATTTCGATACCCGTATCGTTTACATCGCTGAATCAGGCCCTAAGACCAAGCGCGTCAAGCGTTTGGCGATCATGGACCAAGATGGCGAACGTCACCAATACCTGACCACGGGAACTGACCTAGTGTTGACCCCGCGCTTTTCCCCGACGCTGCAAGAAATCACGTATTTGTCCTACTACAAGGGTGTGCCGCGGGTTTATATCTTCAATATTGATAGTGGACGGCATGAAATCCTTGGTGAATTTCCGGGAATGACGTTTGCGCCGCGCTTTTCCCCGGATGGCAAGTCGGTGATCTTTTCCATGTCCAAGGCGGGCAATTCCGAGGTCTACAGCATGGACCTTGCGACTCGCGCCGTACGCCAATTGACCAACAATTCCGCGATTGATACCTCGCCCAGCATGTCGCCGGACGGTGCGCAGGTGGTGTTTAACTCTGACCGTTCTGGCTCCCAGCAGCTGTATGTGATCAGTGCCAGCGGTGGAAATGCCAAACGCATCAGCTTTCAAAAGGGGAGATACGCGACCCCGGTTTGGTCGCCGCGCGGGGACCTGATCGCGTTCACCCGTATCCTCAACGGTGAGTTCTATATTGGTGTCATGCGCACCGACGGGTCTGGGGAACGCTTGCTGACCAAGGGGTTCTTGGTGGAAGCACCGACGTGGTCCCCCAATGGACGGGTGCTGATGTTCTTTCGACAAGACCCCAGTAACGCGTCTGGAAAGGGGGGGAAGACTCGGATTTATTCCGTCGATATCACCGGTCATAACGAGCGGGAAGTCATCACACCGGAAGATGCATCCGATCCTGCGTGGTCCCCCTTGATTCATAACAACTGACGGCATATAGTCCCAAATGGAAAAACCTAATAATTCCAGTGGTCAGTCTGCCTTGAGAGAGTTAACAGATACCCGTCATTGGTCATTACTGGCCATTGCGAGTGTCACAAATATCACCTCCGCCCCCGAAAGGGCGCTCCAGTGAATGGGAGATACCTATGCGTTTCAAAATTGTGAGCCTTATTGCCGTTGCGGGCGTGGTCGCTGCTTGCGGCACCGCTCCGACTTCTGAAACTGCTTCGACGTCCGGCAGTGGCGCAGCGTCTTCAACGGCGTCTGTGTCTAACATCGTTCCGGGTTCCGTTGAGGACCTAAAAGTTAACGTCGGCGATCGTGTGTTCTTCGGCTTCGACCGTTATGAATTGACGCCTGAAGCACGCTACACCCTGCAGAAGCAAGCTGCTTGGATGACTGCTAACTCGAACGTGAGTGTGACCATCGAAGGTCATTGCGACGAGCGCGGTACCCGTGAGTACAACTTGGCATTGGGCGATCGTCGCGCCAACGCCGTTGCTGATTACTTGATGACTTTGGGGGTTCCGGCAACCCGTATTTCCACCATCTCGTATGGTAAGGAACGTCCGGAAAATCCTGCATCCAACGAAACCGCATGGGCTAAAAACCGTCGCGGTGTGACGGTCATCAAATAAGCCGCACGAAGCTGTTGATGCCTGATTGATGTGTCTCGCTGAATTGGGGCATGGACATCGGCAAACCAGAATGAAGCGTCTGTCCGATCCGGTGACCGGAGATGGGCGGACGCTTTTTTCTTTTTTTGCCCTACTTTTGACGAAAAAGGCCTCCATCCTTTACGCTTATATCTCCGACTGTTGAGGGTGGGACAAAGCGTTAAAGGGTATGCACCTCATCGGATGGCTCCGATATTTAGCCAGAAAACAAGATAACAACGGATTATACGCATGACCGCATTTTGCTTTTCCCTTCGCCAAACCCGCTCGAACGTATTGGGGGCGTTGGTCTTAGTGGCACTCGTCTTACCCAGTGCGCCGGCTTTGGCGCAAGGCTCAGACATGCAGATACTGTTGGATCGAATGGAACGGCTGGAACGCGACATCCGCACGTTAAACCGCCAGATTGCACGCGGTCCATCTGCGGCTCCGATCGAAGCCAGTGGTGGAAGTACCGGGGCTTCGGCTCCAGCTTCAGTTCCGTCAGCGGTTCAATTTACCGAAGGTGAGGGCGCCTTGTCGCGGGTCACGGTGCGTTTAAGCGCCTTGGAACGCGAGGTTCGCCAGGCTACCGGGCAGACGGAAGGCTTGTCGTACCGTATCGATCAGATTTCCATGCGTTTGGACAAACTGGTCGTGGATCTGGATTATCGTCTGGCGCGTCTTGAGGGCCGTGCCCCGGGGAACGTATCGGGGGGGATTTCTGCAGAACCAAGCATTTCCGCCGTTCCATCGTCACCAAGTGTTTCCAAGGTGGGCGAAATGGCTGCGCCGACGGCGACGGGTGGCCCCTTGGATGGCGGTACGATCAGTGAAAACGGAACTTACATGCCACCTCAGAGCGGTGGCGGTACGTTAGGTCGTGTCTCGAAAACGACTGTTGATCAGTTTGTGCCATCCCCAAACACGGGTGAGCAAGAGCAGGCGGCATTGGCTGCGCCTTCTCCTACAACGCCGGCCGAGGCTGCTCCTGCACCTTCAACGGCACCTCCCCCTGCGCTGACGTCAACGCCCGCTCCGGCGTCCGCATCGGTGCTACCCGCGGGTACGCCGCGCGAGCGCTATCAGTTTGCGTTCGGTTTGATGAGCCAGGCACGTTATGGAGAAGCTGAAGTCGCGTTGAAGGAATTTATTGCCGCGCATGGCGACGATCCCTTGGCTGGCAATGCTCGCTACTGGCTGGGCGAGGCGTATTATGTGCGCAAGTCCTTTATGGACGCAGCACAGACCTTTTTTCAGGCCTACAAGTCCACACCTGATGGGCCAAAAGCCCCCGACAGCCTTTTGAAGTTGGGCATGTCTATGGCCAGCTTGGACAAAACTGAGGAAGCCTGCGCCACCTTTGGCAAATTGCGCAAAGAGTTTGCCGAATTGAAGCCCGGTATTGAGAAAACCCTCAACCGGGAAACCACGCGCCTTAAATGCCGATAAGGCGTCCTTGTGCCCATAAGGTGCTTTTGAGATGGACGATATGCCTGACGGCGTTCCTTCCTGTTCGGCCTTGAACGAGGCAGAGTTCGCCCGCTTGATGGGGTTGTGCTTTGACGACAAGCCCGACCGCGTACCGACTTCTGTCGCCGTGGCCGTTTCTGGTGGCGCGGACAGTATGGCGCTATGTCTGCTGAGCCGTGTATGGGCTCACAAAAACGAGGTGGCCCTGACAGCTCTGACTGTCGATCATGGTTTGCGTAAAAACTCAGCGGATGAGGCTGCCCAAGTGGGGGCTTGGCTGGCGGCTCGGGGGATTCGTCATCAGGTTCTCAAATGGGCAGGCGGCGCCGATGTGCAATCGCGCGTGCAAGAACGCGCCCGCGATGCGCGTTACGCCCTAATGCGTGATTGGTGTCTGGATCGTGGCGTGGCGTACCTTTTGGTGGCGCACCATCAAGAGGACCAAGCGGAAACGGTCTTGATGCGACTCAAAAAGCAATCGGGCCTGTTGGGGCTGGCGGGCATGGCGAGGACGCGCGATTTGGGCGGGGTGCTGCTTTTGCGTCCATTGCTTGATGTGAAAAAGTCACGCCTGCGACAGACCTTGAAAGACACGGATCAAGACTGGGTCGAGGACCCCTCCAACGACAACCTAGCGTTTGAGCGGGTGCGCATCCGCAAGTTCTTGGCGCACCTTGAGCATGAAGGCGTGAGTGCGGAGCGTCTCGCTGCTGCGGCCAGTGCCGTAGGCCGTGTACGTACCGTTTTGGAGTGTGCGGCAGACGATGTGATCTCCACCGCCGTTGTCGCGCAGGGGGCTGGGGGGCTGTGCATCGATGCGAGCCTGTTCCTTGGCGTGCCGCGAACCGTGAGACAACTTGTGTTGGCTAAGCTGCTGGCGCAGATCGGGGGCAGGGGGTATCCGTCCGCGCGATCCAAGCTGGATAGTTTGCTCACTTGGATGGAGGCACAGGAGAGTACTCCGGTTGCCCGCACACTTGGCGGATGCGCGGTGCGACGCACGCACAAAGGACGGGACAAGACAGGCACGTTGTCATTTCTGATTTCGCCAGAAGGCCCTCGCGGGGGCCGAAAATGAGGCAAAAGCTGCAAAATTAAATGTGAAACCGCCCTTGCCCCGAAGACATAAACGTCTTACATCCAGTGGAACCCGACAGCCAAGCAAGGGTTTGTGGTCTGAAATTGGCTCTGATCTTCACGCAAGATTGAGTTTTGTTTCGCCTCTAAGTGTTGTGAAGCCGCGCAAATGCAGCTTTTATAGAGGTTGCCCCCCCCCCGCTTTGTTTGGCAGGACACAGTTTTCGCCCTTTGGGCTTCGCCCTTGGGCACAGGTAAGGAACCGGCCTTGAACTTCAGCAGAAACATCGTTTTCTGGGTTATCATCGGCTTTTTGCTGTTCGCCTTGTTTAGTTTGTTTCAAGGCTCGCAACAGCAAACGGCCCAGACTCCCCTCGCGTATTCGGAACTTCTCGACGCCGTTAATGGTGGTGAAGTTCGCGATGTTACCATCAAGTCCGGCAAGGCCGGAACGTCTGTGACGGGGCATATGAACGACGGGCGCATGTTTGCGACCATGTCGCCGGATGATCCCAACTTGGTGCCAACCCTGACCAAAGCAGGCGTGCGCATTCAGGCTGCACCGTCTGATGATGGTCAGTTTACCTTTATGGGGCTCTTGATGTCCCTGCTTCCGTTCCTGCTCTTGATCGGGTTTTGGCTCTTTATGATGAAGCAGATGCAGGGTGGCGCAGGCGGCAAGGCGATGGGTTTTGGAAAGTCCAAGGCCAAGCTACTGACCGAAAAGCAAGGCCGGGTAACGTTCGATGACGTGGCCGGTATTGATGAAGCCAAGCAAGAACTCGAAGAAGTCGTCGACTTTCTTAAAGATCCGCACAAATTCCAGCGCCTCGGCGGGAAAATCCCCAAGGGCTGTCTCTTGGTGGGGCCTCCGGGTACCGGTAAGACACTGCTGGCACGCGCCATTGCAGGCGAAGCCAACGTTCCGTTCTTCACCATTTCCGGTTCCGATTTCGTTGAAATGTTCGTCGGCGTGGGTGCATCGCGTGTGCGCGATATGTTCGAGCAGGGCAAGAAAAACGCGCCGTGCATCATCTTTATCGATGAAATCGATGCCGTGGGTCGCCATCGTGGCGCAGGCCTGGGCGGGGGGAACGACGAACGCGAACAGACTCTCAACCAGTTGCTGGTGGAAATGGATGGCTTTGAATCCAACGAAGGCGTGATCTTGATCGCTGCCACCAACCGTCCTGACGTTCTCGATCCGGCGCTTCTGCGCCCCGGTCGCTTTGACCGTCAGGTCACGGTGCCGAACCCGGATATTTTAGGGCGTGAAAAAATTCTCAAGGTGCATATGCTAAAAGTGCCTTTGGCACCCGATGTCAATGCCCGCACCATTGCGCGCGGCACGCCCGGTTTCTCCGGTGCGGACCTCGCCAACTTGGTGAACGAAGCGGCCTTGTTGGCTGCTCGTTCCGGTAAACGCGTCGTCACCATGTCGGATTTTGAAGCGGCAAAAGATAAGGTCATGATGGGCACCGAGCGTCGCTCCATGGTCATGACGGATGAGGAAAAGAAACTCACCGCGTACCACGAAGCCGGTCACGCGCTTGTGGGCATCCACATGCCTAAGTCTGACCCGCTGCATAAGGTCACCATCATTCCACGCGGACGTGCGTTGGGCGTGACCATGAGCCTGCCGGAACGCGATCAGTACACGTTCTCGCAGGTGCAGTTGAAATCCAAACTGGCGATGATGTTCGGTGGGCGCATGGCGGAAGAGCTGATCTTCGGCAAGGACAACATCACAACGGGTGCCGGCAACGATATCCAGCAGGCCACGGGTATGGCGCGGCGCATGGTGACCGAATTCGGTTTCTCCGACAAGCTTGGGCGTTTGCGCTACAGTGACAACGACGAAGAAATTTTCCTTGGCCATTCGGTCACTCAGCACAAGAACGTTTCGGAAAAGACCGCCAACCTTATCGATGAGGAAGTCCGTTCTTTGATTGACGAAGCCGAAGGGCAAGCACGCCGAATTCTGACCGACGAGAACGATCAGTTGGAAGCCGTTGCCCAGGCGCTGTTGGAATACGAAACCTTGTCGGGCGATGAGGTTCGTGACCTGATTGAAGGTAAGGGCATTCAACGCCCCGACCCTGACGATACACCGTCCGAAGGTGGGCGCAAAACATCGGTGCCCACGTCCGGTAAGGGTGCGGGTACGGAAAAGAAAGGCGGCTCTCCAGGAGGCATCGGTGCAGAGCCGCAGCCCGAGGGTTGAGCCAAACGCAGAGTTAGCGAAACCCCGCCTTTAGACAGAGGCGGGGTTTCGCATTTTGGGGGATATGCCATGACCACAACATTTGCAGGATTCGCGTTGGATCGTCCGGTGATTATGGGCATCATCAATGCGACCCCAGACAGTTTTTCCGACGGTGGCGATGCGTTTAGTTTTGAAGACGCCGTGGCGCGGGGCTTGAAATTAATGAACGACGGTGCGGACATCATCGACGTCGGTGGTGAAAGTACCCGCCCTGGCGCCGACCCGGTCAGTATCGAAGAGGAACTGCATCGCACCATTCCCGTAATTTCACGGCTTTCACAGGCTGGCGCGTGCGTATCTATCGATACCCGCCATGCGCTTGTCATGGAAGAAGCATTGGCTGCGGGGGCGGAGATCATCAACGATGTCACCGCACTGAGCGGCGATAGGCGCTCCATGGACGTGGCGGCGAATACTGGCGCGCCCATCGTGTTGATGCACATGAAGGGGCAGCCGGGGACCATGCAGTCCGCGCCGATTTATGAAGATGTAGCGAAGGATGTGTTCGGCTATCTCACCGCACGGGTGCATGCGTGTGAGGCGGCTGGGATCGAACGGTCGCGTTTGGCGCTGGACCCGGGCATCGGTTTTGGCAAAACGGTGGATCATAATCTATTCATTCTCAAGACCCTCAAGATGTATGACCGTTTGGGATTGCCCGTTATGTTAGGGGTATCGCGCAAAAGCTTCATTGGAAAAGTCGCGGGCGAAGCGGATGCGAAAAAGCGACTTGCGGGCTCTGTCGCGGCAGCGCTTTGGGGCGTCAGCCAGGGCGCGAAAATTTTGCGGGTGCACGATGTGGCAGAAACCAAGCAGGCCTTGGGTGTCTGGGCGGCGATCGAGGCGGCGCGTTGAAAAGAATGGTAATCAAAATTTACCCCGCTTTAAGCGCTCTTGAGCTAAATTAGGGTCTAGAATTCCCAATATTTACCTATAGACGAGACCATGACACGCAAGCTTTTCGGTACAGACGGCATCCGCGGCACAGCCAACACCCACCCAATGACCGCTATGACCGCGTTGATGGTGGGCCAGGCTGCAGCTCTACATTTTAAGCGCGGCAACCATCGCCATCGAGTGATCATCGGCAAGGACACACGCCTGTCGGGCTATATGTTGGAAAATGCTCTGACCTCCGGGTTTTTGTCGTGCGGTATGGATGTGGTCTTGGCCGGTCCGGTGCCGACACCTGCGGTGGCAATGTTGACGCGCTCGATGCGGGCTGATTTTGGGGTGATGATTTCAGCCTCACATAATCCCTATCAAGACAATGGCATCAAGTTTTTCGGCCCTGACGGTTTCAAGCTGTCCGACAGCATGGAATCCGAAATCGAAGCGCGCATGGCAACCAACATGTCGGCTGACTTGGCCGACCCGTCCAAACTGGGTCGGGCCAAGCGTCTGGACGATGTGGTTGGGCGCTATACCGAATACGTCAAGCAGACATTTCCTAAGGGGGCGACGTTGGATGGGCTCAAAGTTGTGATCGATTGTGCCAATGGGGCGGCCTACAAGGTCGCACCGGAGGTGCTCTGGGAACTGGGTGCCGAGGTGATCAAAATCGGGGTTGATCCCAACGGCTACAACATCAACGAAGGTTGTGGCTCAACGGCCACCGACGCCATGCAGAGCGCTGTCGTCGCTCACGGTGCGGACATTGGTATTGCATTGGATGGTGATGCCGACCGGGTGCTGATTTCCGATGAAAAAGGTCAACTGGTGGACGGCGATCAACTCATGGGCTTGATCGCGGTACATTTGCAGCGCGGCGATTTTTTACGTGGCGGCGCGGTGGTCGCCACCGTTATGTCGAACCTCGGACTTGAAAAATTCCTCGAAGGCAAAGGCTTGGGATTGACGCGCACCTTGGTGGGGGATCGGTATGTGGTGGAAGAGATGCGCCGCTCCGGCTGTAACCTAGGGGGCGAACAATCCGGCCATATCGTGCTTGGCGATTATGCCACTACGGGCGACGGCTTGATGGCGGCGCTGCAGGTGCTCGGTGTTTTGACGGCCACGGGAAAACCGGCATCCGAAGCATGCCGCTTGTTCGACCCCTTTCCGCAACTGCTTATGAATGTGTGTTTCACAGGGGAATCTCCCCTCCAGAAACCACATGTGGAACAGGCCATCAAGAATGCGGAACAGCGCCTTGAAGGCACCGGGCGTGTGTTGATCCGCAAATCGGGAACCGAGCCGCTGATCCGCGTCATGGCTGAGGGTGAAGACGAAACTTTGGTGGCTGATGTCGTCAACGGGTTGGTTGATTTGATCAGCGAAGCGGCGGCTTAACCGTATGCGCGGGCGTGTCCTCATTATAGCGGGATCAGATTCCGGCGGCGGTGCGGGCATTCAGGCCGATATCAAAACAGTGACAGCACTGGGCGGGTATGCGATGACGGCAATCACCGCGCTGACCGCACAAAATACCCTTGGCGTTCACGCCATCCATGAGGTTCCCGAAGATTTTATCGTCCGCCAGGTCGAGGTCGTTCTCGAAGACTTGGGCGCAGATGCGATCAAAATTGGCATGCTGCACCGTGCCGGTGTCATTCACGCGGTGGCCGATGTCTTGGAACGTTCCGGGACTACGGCACCCTTGGTTCTCGATCCGGTTATGGTGGCAAAAGGCGGCCACGCCCTGCTTGAGGCGGATGCGGTTCAGGCACTTAAAGACCGACTGATCCCTCGTGCCGCGCTGATCACCCCCAATGTGCCCGAAGCCGAGGCGCTAACGGGCCTCAAGATCGACACCGTAGCCGACTTCGGTCCAAGCGGAGACAAGCTGGTGCGTATGGGCGCGCATGCGGCTTTGATTAAAGGTGGGCACATGCCCCCTGTGACGAACGCTTGTCCGGATGGCGGGGGTATGGTCACGGACGTTCTCTGGCGCGATGATGCACCTGCACAGGTGTTCGAAAGTCACCGCGTCGACAGTCGCCATACTCACGGCACCGGCTGCACGCTGGCCTCGGCCATTGCTTGCTGCCTTGCCCAGCAAATGGATCTGGTGACATCGATTCGGCGTGCGCGCAGTTATGTTCATCAGGCCATTTTGACCGCGCCGGGCTTTGGTCAGGGACATGGTCCGCTAAATCATGGGCACACCGTGGTGCCCTTCGAGGTGGATTGAGCGAGCTGGCTTTGTCAATTTACATCACCATGGGTTCGAACAAGTTATGCGCCTGAACAGGTTCCGCTGTCAGCACGGAGCGGATGTGCTCCAGCGCTTTGCGCAATTGACCGTGGGACGGGGCGACACCCAGGCATAGGCGCAGGGCACGCGGCACGGTGGACTGTGTGGTGATGAACGATTCTGGTCCCGCCATGACGATGCCACGCTGACTGAGGGTGCGGATGGTGACATCGGGGTTGTGTCCGGTGGGCAACCGCAGCCACATGTGCAGGCTTTCGGGTTTGGCGCTGAAATCAAAACCTTGCAATATCTCTGCCGCCATGCCGTTGCGGGTCGTCATTTCTGTGCGGTGCCAGGCGATAATATCCTGGGCTATGCCGGATGTGATCCACCGTGTGGCGATTTCGCCCATCAGTGGCGCGCTCATCCAGCCGGTGATTTGTACGGCGCGGGTGAGGGTGGAAAAGAGGCTTTTGGGGCTCTTGATGAACCCCACACGTAGGCCCGGCGAGATGCTTTTTGCGAACCCGCTGATGTAGATGGTGTTGTCGGGAATCAGTTGTGCCAGTGGTGGATCTCGCCGTTCAGGTTGAAAGCCATAGACATCGTCTTCGATCACAAGCAATTCATGTCGTTTGGCGATGGCGGCGATCGCGTTGAGGCGTTCCATGTTCATGGTTGCTGTGGTGGGGTTCTGGCACACAGGCACCACATAGACCACGCGTGCACCAGTTTCGCGTAGGGCAGCTTCTAGAGAATCTGGACGCATGCCATATTCATCCATCTCCACGGGGTGCACGCGTGCACCCACATGGGCGACAAGCGACGTCATGCCCGGGTAGGTGAGGTTTTCCGTCAAGAGCACGTCGCCAGATTTTAGTAGGCCGAGCACCGTAGCGGCCAGGCCATGTTGCGCGCCGCTGGTGAGAATCATGTCCTCGCCATCTGCGTTCAGTCCGACTGTTCCAACTAGGGACGCAATCGCCGCACGGTGATGGTCGATGCCGGGTGCGGGGTTGTACTGGGTCAAGATCGACAGATTGTCGGCTGTGGACAATTCTCCCAACGTCACGGCAAGGGCATCGGCCTCAGGTCCGGGGGTCGGGCGGTTCATGGACAAGTTGATCGAGTTGCCATTGGACAAATTCTGTGCGGCTCTGTCGCTGCTGGCGGTCAAGATCGCATTGTGCGCCGTGGGTACAACGGGGAAAAACTGCCGCTCGCTAGCGTGATCTAGGATGTAGGTGCCACTGCCGACCTTGCCGCCAGCAACGCCACTGCGTTGTAATTCTGCATAAGCCCGCGTGACCGTACCAACGGTTACGCCAAGGCGGTACGCCAAATCCCGGTGGGTGGGCAACTTTGTACCCGTCGCCAGGGTTTTGTTGCGAATGTCATCGCGAATTGCATCTGCAATGACCCTGTATTTGGGGCCGTGGCGGCTGGATGTATCGGGAGTGTATATTGTCATGGTGACAATAATCGCATTGACGCCCTATTGTGTCAATGACAAGCTTTGATTGTCATTATATAGATGGGAGGAAGTCCTATGGAGCGGTATGATTGTACCGATACAATTGACGGCGCGATGTATAGTGCGAACCTGACGCCGACCTCGCCCCTGTCATGGCGGGGATGGTGGGCTGACGGTAAGCGATTGCTTGCGGACGAAGCCGTGCGTGTATTGAGCACCGTTAGGGTCTGGCGTCACCGCACACATTCGCGTAGACAGCTAGAACAGTTGAGTGAACATCTTTGTCGTGACATCGGCCTCACGCACGAGCAAGTGCGTCATGAAGTGGCCAAGGCATTTTGGATGAAATAAGCATGAGTGCTCCCGCACCAGCCGCCCCCACCGTTGCGCCCCCTGCTTTTGTGCTGGCGGCTATGCCGGGGCTGTTCGTGCTGTTGTGGAGCACAGGCTTTATCGGTGCCAAGCTGGGCATGCCGTACGTAGAGCCTTTCACGTTTTTGCTACTGCGTTTCACGTTGCTGACCGTCATTTTGGTGGTGGTGGCGTTGGTTTTTCGCGCCCCGTGGCCGACTACGCGCGCGGAGTTCGCTCGTATCGGTGTTGTGGGGTTGTTGGTGCACGGTGTTTATTTGGGCGGCGTGTTTTCTTCTCTGCATGCTGGCCTGTCTGCAGGTGTGGCGGCGTTGATCGTCGGGTTGCAGCCGCTGCTGACGGCGGTGGGGGCTGGATACGTGCTTGGGGAAAAAGTCTCGTTTCGTCAGTGGGTGGGGCTGGTTCTGGGCCTTGTTGGCGTGGCCTTGGTGGTGAGCGACAAGCTGAGCCTGGGCGGCACTGCCGACGCGTGGGCGATCGTGTTTGCTGTGGTGGCGTTGCTGGGCATTACGGTCGGGACATTGTATCAAAAGCGCCACGGCGGGGCGATGGATCTGCGCAGTGGTTCGGCCATCCAATATGCTGTTGCTGCCGTACCGGTCGCAATTTTGGCGTTGATTTTTGAAAGCGGCGAGGTTGAGTGGAGTGGCGAACTGATTTTCGCGCTCGGCTGGCTTGTGGTTGTTTTGTCGTTGGGCGCAATTACTTTGCTGTATCTTTTGATCCGCCGCGGTGCCGCGGCGAAGGTCGCGAGCCTGTTTTATCTAACGCCCCCGGTGGTTGCCCTGATTGCTTGGGTCTTGTTCGACGAAATACTGACGCCTTTTGCCATGGTGGGCATGGGGGTCGTGGTCATCGGGGTCGCGCTGGTGACCAAGAAATAAGCGCCGTCGAACGCCCGCGTTGACGGGCAGGCTCGTGGCATCATGAAGTTTGAGATTAAGACTAAGGAGATACTTACATGGATAACGGCATGCTCAACGCCACCATCGTCGAGTTGGACGCCACGCGGGAAATTGTCTACCGCTACATGAGCCCAACGCCCGCATACACTTGGCCGCTGCTGAGCCAGCGCACCGGGTGTCAGGTGTGGGTGAAGCACGAAAACCAAACCCCCGTCGGTGCGTTTAAGGTGCGCGGTGGATTGGTCTACCTGTCCGGGCTTAAGACCACGCAGCCCGATATCAAAGGGGTGATTTCTGCGACCCGCGGCAATCACGGCCAAAGCCTGGCTTATGCGGCGGGTAAACTTGGTCTGAAGGCGGTGATCGTGGTTCCCGAAGGCAACAGCCCGGATAAAAACAACGCCATGAAGGCATTGGGTGCCGAACTAATCGTGCATGGCGAAGATTTTCAGGAGGCATTGGAACATACTCAGGCCATTGCCGAAGAGCGGGGACTTCTTATGATTGGCCCGTTTGAAAAACCATTGATGCGTGGCGTTGCGACCTACGCGCTGGAGTTTTTCGAGCAGGCTGGAAATCTGGATGCCGTTTACGTGCCGATCGGCATGGGTTCCGGCATTTGCGGCCTGATTTCAGTGCGCGATGCTTTAGGCCTGAAAACCGAAATTATCGGCGTGGTGGCCGAAGGCGCACCAGCTTATGCGCTATCGTTTGAAAAGGGCGAGGTGGTTTCAACCAACACCGCCAACACCATCGCTGACGGCGTGGCTTGCCGGGTGCCCAGCCCTGAGGCCTTTGAGATTATAAAAAATGGCGCCGCCCGCGTGATCCGCGTCAGTGATGACGAAATCATGGATGCCATGGGCTATTACTTCACCGATACCCACAATCTTTGCGAAGGTGCGGCGGCGACCCCGCTGGCGGGGTTGATGAAGGAAAAAGACCAAATGGTGGGAAAGAAAGTCGGTTTGATTCTGTCCGGCGGCAACGCCGACCGTGACACCTATACTGATGTCCTGACAAGACTGGAAAGCTAGCCCATGACCGAAGACCTGTTTCGTGAAGATGCGTATTTGAAATCGTGCGAAGCCACCGTCACCGCTATCGGTGACGCGGGGATCGAATTGGACCGCACAATATTTTACCCCACCGGGGGCGGACAGCCCGGTGACAGCGGTGTACTGCACACCCCGGTTGGCGACGTGATGATTGCCGAGGCCATCAAGGGCGACGGCCTTGGCATTATCCTTCATGTGCCCGCTGATGGTACAGCGTTGCCTAGTGTTGGCGATACGGTGAGCGCTGAAATTGATTGGGACCGTCGCCATAAACACATGCGTATGCACACAGCGATGCATTTGTTGTGCAGTTTAGTGGATGGTGATGTGACCGGCGGGCAACTCAGCGATAGCAAAAGCCGCCTGGATTTTAATATTCCTGAAAACCCGGACAAGGAAGCACTGGGCGCAGCGTTGATGAAAATCATCGATGAAAATCACCCTGTGAGTCACAGCTGGATCAGCGATGCAGATCTTGATGCCCAGCCCGATCTGGTGCGCACGATGTCGGTGCAGCCGCCGCGTGGTTCGGGGCGCATTCGCATCATCAATGTCGAGGGCGTGGATCTACAGCCGTGCGGCGGCACCCATGTTAAGTCGACGGGAGAAATCGGTAAGCTGCGCATTGGGAAAATCGAAAACAAGGGCAAGCAGAACCGTCGCATTAATGTTTTATTTGACGAGTGAGAATTTCATGAGCACCACCATTCCTCTGTATCAGGTCGATGCCTTTACCAGCAAAATTTTTTCCGGTAACCCCGCGGCGGTATGCCCCACGGATGCCTGGTTGCCCGACGAGGTGATGCAAAAGTTGGCGGGGGAAAACAACCTTTCCGAAACCGCATTTGTTGTGCCGGATGCAACCGGCATTGCAGACTACGGTTTGCGTTGGTTTACGCCTGTCGCGGAAATTAATTTGTGCGGCCATGCGACGCTGGCTTCTGCGTGGGTACTGTTCAACGAAATCGGCGTTAAGAAGGATGTCGTCAGTTTCACGACCTTAAGCGGTATTCTGACTGTGACGCGCGGAGAGGGTGGGGCTTTGATTATGGACTTTCCCCTCAATAAACCGATGCCCGCGCCGCATCACGACTTATTGTCTCAGGCTTTGGGCGGGCCGGCACTTGAATTTTGGTCGGCGCCAAATGGGATGAAACTTGCCGCTATGAAGGATGCCGAGGCTGTCAGAAACCTAAGGCCGGTGATGGGCGCATTGGTGCAGTTGGGAAACAAGGGGCTGATCGTAACAGCCCCCGGTGATGACGAGGGTGTCGATTTCGTGTCGCGCTATTTTACACCGATGGAAGGTATCCCCGAAGACCCAGTGACCGGATCGGCTCACACGGTGTTGGTGCCCTATTGGGCGAAGCGTTTGAAAAAGGAAAGCTTTCATGCTCGCCAGGTTTCCAAGCGCGGGGGGGATCTCTTTTGCGTCTTGGACGGAGAGCGGGTAAAAATTTCGGGTCATGGCGTCCTTTATATGAAGGGGGAGGCTCGCATTCCTGATTGAGCGACGTGAAAAAAGCGTTCAGTCTGCGTTCAGACGGTTGGAGTCATGGTTTTTCCTGTGTTAGGGTTCACGAAATTCATCATGATCCGCCAATAGGGGGACGCGCGCTCTGCGCAATTGGAGCGAATACGGCTTACCCCCGACATCCTAGAGACTGATTATGCCTTTCATTGCTTGTTTTCGTGTTTTGCCTCTGTTGAGTGCCCTGTTGAGCGTTTTGGCTGTGTCCAGCCCGGCGCAGGCTGAGTATATGGGCGGCAATTCACATATTCAGCTCAAGCACGTCATGGCCTCGGTTCAGACGAAGCCGGGCAGCTTTACGACCCAAATTCGCCCTCTGACCCCAATCTTGACGGTGCCAAAAGCTGAGGACACCGCGGTGGTTTGTCAGCGTGCACCGCGCGCGGCAGAGGCAATTTTATATTATTTCTCTAAGCACCCAGCCCCCGTGGATAAGCACCGTAAGGTCGATATCGTCGCCTTGAAGAAGCAGTCGTCGTTGATTGCGGCCTATGTCAACAAGGCATTCGGCAAAGTGATGGTGAGCGAAGTTTTCGTCATTGAAGGCGGAAAATCCATGGGTAGCGGTGTGATGTCGCGCCTCCCGTTCGCTCAAACGCAAGGCTGTGGACGTGTCATGGAAGAATATGAGCAGCGCATGCAGCAGTTGCTGGGCGGCGACAAAAAGAAATAATCGGTTTTTATCGGTCCGTAAAACACCATATTTTGTGAAAGACTCCTTTAACGATCACACGGTAGTGTTATTCGAACGATTCGAATACGATTCCGATGTGATTCGGTGCGCCCCGTTACGAGTTTGGGGCAACGTGGCCGGATGAACTCGGAAAGGGGGCCTAAAGTGAACCGCAACTTGCGTATTGCCACCGTTGTTTTGTCGTTGACCGGCCTTGCCGGTTGCACTGCCATTGAAGAATCTGGTGTTTTAAAGCCGGAATTCTGGGCGGAGCAGGCTAATGCAGACAACGTTGAAGCAGAATTGGGACTGGGCGAATTGGCCAAGGGCAACAATGTGCTCGCCCAATCACATTTCGAAAAAGCGTTGAGGGCCAATCCATCTGACGTTCACGCCTTATATGGGCTTGCGGTGTTGTATCAAAATTCAGGTCAACCGAACCGTGCCCGCCAGCTTTACGAATCCATTATCGCGTTACAACCGCGCCCTAATGATGAGTTGTTGGTATGGGCTGGACGGCAAACTCAACCGATTGTCGATTTGGCCAGCGTGAATATTCATTTGTTGGAAAGCGGTTCGCCCGCCCCAATCCCCGGGGGATCTATGCCGGGAAGCCAGCCGATGGGGACATACGCTCAAGCGCCTATGGCTCAGACGGTTCCGATGACCCCGATGACCATGACAACGATGCCGCCCGCTCAGCCACAGCAGATGGCCCAGGCAGAGCCCTTGTTTCAGGATGCCGACCTCAACATTGTGGCGCGGTTCAAGACTCTACGCTCGTTGCTTGATCAAGGTTTGATTACCCAAGATGAGTTTCTTGTGCGCCGTAAGGTGAACAAGGGGGCTTTGCTGCCGATGACGTCGTCGCCAGCAGCTTCCGGGCTGGATCGGCCCGTGCCAGCGGTGGAACAAATTTCGGCACGCTTGCGCGCCATTGGACGCGCGTTGGAAATGCGTGCCCTTTCGCCCGCGCAGCATACGGCCGAGCGGTCTATGATTTTGGATGCACTCATGCCGATGAACCCCGTTTCCGTGGCCAACCCGGTGCCTCCACCTCAAGGTTTGATGGCCGCAGCAGATGCGGTGCGACGCCTTGAAATGCTCAACAGTGTCGATTTGATCACGTCCGACGAGTACGCCAAAGAGCGTGCGGCGATCGAATCCTCCATGCAACCTGTGCCGCCAAAGGCCCAGGCAACAGGGCCTGTTAAAAGCCTGGCTGAGGAGAAGAAGTCTGCAATGAGCGGCTTCCAGCCGGGTGTTCATTTGGCATCATATCGCCAGAAGAAGGCCGCCGAGCGCGGTTGGGCACAACTGACCAAGCAATTCGGGGCGGTGCTGGGGGGGCTGCAACACCGCGTGGAGCGGGTGGACCTCGGTAACAGCAAGGGAGTGTTCTATCGTCTTAAGGCTGGGCCCTTGCCAAGCAACAATGCGGCTAAAGGCGTGTGTAAGAAGCTCAAGTCCAAACGTCAGTACTGCGAGCCAACCACGATCAATTTCGGTTAGACCGCAGCGTTCACGACGCATATGAAAAAGCCGACGAGGCCCTTTGGGACACGTCGGCTTTTTTGCGCGCTATGCAAACTCGTTCAATTCATGACCGGCGCTGCGCCCCCGCGGGGAGAGACCGTCAACGTGATTTTTGCCCCGCCGAGCGATGCCGACTCGATTTGGATGGATAGAACGCGCCCCTGACGTTCATACGTCAGAACGCTGACCGGAGCGCGAACAGAGGTCACCTCCTGCCAAGTAAAGGCGGGAAGCTCTTGTTTGTAGAAATCGAATAAGGCATCAGCGCTGTGGTTGGCGTCAAAACTCAGCTGACCGTACCAACTTTCTCCACCGCCAAACACCAATGTCCTATCAGTGTCCATGATGGCTTTGGTCGGGACAGGGATATCAGGAAAACGGTTGAACGCTTTTTCTGGGGCTGCCGGGGCGTTTGTATCGCCACCTTGAGCCTGAACCGGCGAATCACTTGCACGACTGCTGGGAATAAGCCCAGATCTTTGCGTGCAGGCACTTAATGCCAGCAGTGCGATGGCCGAAATAAGAAGATTCGAGCGTTTGTTATTCAGCAATGTCACCATGTGCGTCTTGGTCCCCTGTAAAACGTGCCGAGTACTGGAAATAATATCTCGGTAAATCTATATCATCGTATGTCGGCGGTCCACGTCCCCGATCCCTTGCATTATAAGGGCTGCGGGAGTACACTCATCGGTCTGGCCCACTCGATATTGTTGTGTGCAATTGATTAAATCGAAAATTCTTTAACATTTTGGAATTTTTAGGTTTGACAAACACATCTGAGGGGCCTAAAAACCGGCCTGTCGCAACGAACTGGCGCTGGTTACCTGGTCCTAAGTTGGTTGCGGTTTTTTGTCCCTGGCCTTTGTTTTTGGTTAGCGAGAGTGGCATTTGAGAGCTGTTGCTTTTGG